>Ga0334889_1000096_pt1 | contig 141390 bp, 139 predicted proteins | sample GraSluR1_MG_2_FD_207222 | JGI IMG/M metagenome (GOLD analysis project Ga0334889, IMG submission 207222) | Sludge microbial communities from methane-producing bioreactor in Wageningen University, Netherlands - Granular Sludge_8_08-R1 | ecosystem: Engineered > Bioreactor > Anaerobic >...
AATTTGGTCGGCTTTCGCCGTGCGTGCCTCTTCACCGCTGACAAAATCCAATAGATTCTCAAATTCTGCTCGTATATCTTGTATAATCTCTTGTGAGTTGAAAGTCATGGTTTTTCTCCTGAAGTGTTTGTCTCAAACTCCACTTTACCAGAGAGATGCTTGTCTTTCAACTCATCTTTCAACTCAAATGAAACGCACCCAAATGTAATCTCAGCTTTTATAGTGATTGCGACAGCTGCCACTCTCTTTGTTCACGGGATCACAGTGGATTCCGCAGAAGATGCTGCTCAGGCATTGCTGCCGATTGCTGGAGAAGGTGCAAAATACCTCTTTTCCGCAGGTCTATTGGGCGCATCCCTGCTGGCGGCTTCTGTGCTGCCGCTTTCCACCACGTATGCAGTTTGTGAAGCCTTTGGTTGGGAACGAGGCCTCAATCAGCGGCGCAGCGATGCCCCCATCTTTTTTGGATTGTATGCGGCAATGATCGCAATCAGTGTAATTGTGGTTTTGATACCTGGCATTCCCCTGTTTTCAATCATGGTACTTTCCCAATCCTTGAATGCGATTCTCTTACCAGTGTTGCTGGTCCTGGTCATCAAACTGGCAAACGATAAACGTTTGATGGGCGAATGGGTGAATGGTAAACTGCAAAATATTTTCACAATCTCCCTAACCGGGCTGATTTCGTTGGTAACAGTAGCTCTTCTATTCTTTTCGGTATAAGTTGTATCATCTCAATAAATAGGGGTAGTAGAACTAAGATTTCGGGAAGGACCACCCCAGATTTAGATCAATAGCTCGTACTGAAACCAGATCCGCTAAAGGTGAATTTTGGTTTGGTCTTTTTCACCTGCCCCAGATTTTTGAGATGATACTATTTTTTCGCTAACATGTCCAGAATTTAGGACATTGTTTATTTACACCTATTGATTTCCTGGCAATTTGTTTCCCTTCTTACCCATTACAATGGGCGAATATTGAAGAGTATTCTCCTAAATTGCCTGAAATATTCCAGATATTCGGAAAAATTGGTGTTTAATCCACCAACTTTCTGGTTAATTCTTTGTTAATTTCATTTGAACATCATATTTGATGTGTTCCAATAATCTTGACCCTGTACAATATATTGGGTATACTTGGCGATTGTGTGTATGGAAAACCTTACAAGTATGGCAGAGTAAACACAGGATTTTTAAAATATTATAGTGTGGATTGTGCTCATCGAGTTTATTATCAGGAGGAATCAACGTGTTGGCTTCACAAAGTCTTTGGCTTGTATCGCTTATTGGCATTGCCGCTCTGGCTGTGCTGGTGCTTAGTGCAAATGAGGCGGTTAAAAAACTGGTTGGAATTGCTTCCTATTTCCATTTATCTTCCACTTTCATGGGAATGACAGTGGTATCGGTTGCTACAAGCATCCCGGAAATCACTTCACATATCACAGCTTCCGTCAATATTTTGACCGGAAACCTTGATTATGAAACCGGTTCTGCAATTGTGCTGGGTTCAAATATTGGCTCAGATGTGGTGCAGCAAACCCTGATCATGGGGCTTGTGGTTCTCCTTGCGGGAACCATGTATTTCCGCCGGTATATGCTCTGGAAGAGTATGCTCCCGATGATTGCCGCCTCTGCGATTTGTCTGGCCCTCGGACTAGATGGTGGATATTCGCGTCTGGATGGAGCTATTCTTATCACAGCTTTCATTGCTTACAGTTATTATCTCTATGTGGATGAACGCAAGCATTACCGGAAAGAGGATAATCTTCATGAAGATGAGAAGGTTGCCGACAGTGTGCCAAAATCAGTGAAAGAAGTGATTGGTGACAGTTTGATTTCTTTGTTGTTGATTGGTTTTACTGTTGCGGCTGCAACGGTTGTGCTTGAATTAACTGAATTACTGGTTAATCGCACCGGCATTGGCGGTTCTTTGATTGGTGTGATTACCCTGGGGGTGGCCTCGGCTTTGCCGGAATTGACCACTGCCATTGCCGGAATCGGCAACAAGGAACAAGGCGTTTCATTGGGGACGCTTGTGGGCAGCAATATTACCAATCCGCTGCTGGCGGTTGGTAGTGGTGCTATTGTGTCAACCTATTGGGCTCCACGCCCATTGCTCGCCTGGGACTTGCCATGGGCAATTGTTACTGGCGGAATCCTGTGGGCGATTTTGTGGTTCAGCGGCGGGAAACTAAGAAAAGGCCATGCGATTTATCTGATCGCGATTTATTTTGTGTATATTTTTGCACGGGCTTTTTTCTTCTCGGTGGATTAAAGGAACGATTGAGAGAATCGAGTAGGGAGCGGCGGCTAGCCGCCCCCTCTCACACCACCGGACATGCGGGTCCGCATCCGGCGGTTCATCGAGAGTAGCGCAGATAATCTTGCGCTGGATTTTCCTCTGTCTCGTGCCGGGGACGGCTCGACCCTCTGAACAACTCCCACGAGCTTCACCCATTTCGTTTGCTCAGTAGCTCCTCTATCTGAGGTGTTCGGCCTTCCTTGTTCGTCCCTCGAACTGCTCATCCTACTCATCCTCTCGATGTTCAGCCCTTCCCAGCAATTTTGCTGGTACTATGGCTTCTGCTGACTCCTGTCATCTCAGCCTGACCTCTCGGCCAGGGTTACTCTGAAAGCCGGATGACAGGTCTCCCCAGGTAAGAACGTTGACTTTCCCTGCACACTTGTCCAATTTACTGCTTCGGTCTTTGGTTGTATTGGGCTTCGTTGTTATTGGCCAACTCGCCCGGCCTCACAGCCTCTTATCGGCTTCATGTTCTTCAAGTCGCAGGTTTGCCTCCGGCTTCCTCCAGACCACACTTCACGATGCCGCCCTTGCCCTTGGCTAATGGTTGGTGCGACCAACCTCCATATGGGACTTTCACCCACTAGTCAACGCCCATGCTGGGCGCACAAATACAAAGGCGGCCTTGGAAGCCGCCCTTGTAAGATGACAAAAGTATTAACCAACTTGATGCTTTGCATTCCATTTCCGGTAATATTTCCCAGACAGCCAGACTAATACACCCATTGCAATTAATACTTCTATAAATCCCAACGAGGCTAAAAATGGTAAATCCAGGCCGTCTTTGATCAGAGTAATCAGCTGTCCAGTGGGCTGGAAAATTGGCCAAAGGATGAAAATATTCCGTGTCAGGCGGAACGCGACTGCATACATCAAACCAATAAAGAATAGAAACACCATTTCTTCCACTGGCATGGCGTATCCAATGTGATAAGCGGCATACAGCGCGGAACCGAGAATGGCAGCGGGGATAAATCCAAACGCCTCTTCCAGGCGGGATAGCACCCATCCTCGCCAGAACACCGCTTCAAAAAAACCGATACTCAGTGACAACGCGATTAATGGTGTCAATTTTTCAATCGAAGGAAGGGTAAGGTTGGAAAAACCACCCATCATTTCAAAACCGGCAAACAGTAATTGCAAAATCAGGCTTAAACCCAACCAACGAGTTGAGATACCCAGGGCTGAGACAGGCCGTTTGCGAACAATGACCGTCCAAAATAGCGGAATACCGATGCCACAAAGAGTTGCGGCCAGCACCGCGTAGAGCAAGAAGTAAGGAATGCCGCCACCTGTCTGTGGACCGACAATCACCGTGGCGGTATACAAGGAGCCGACCACCAATAAATATGAAACCAGCACAACCAACAGATCTTTTCCAGGTTTCCATCGCAATTCAAGCACAGGTTTTACTCTATCCCAAAATTTAGCTTCCATCACTGACTCGCTTTCTTAGCTGAAGAACCAAGGATCAACGTGCTAACTATAAGCCGGAAATACACGCATTTCATCATTCAAATGGCCAATTTAAATTTGGCCCATTTGAATGAATTCCACATGAGCCAATTAACCAGGATCAGCAAAATAGTACCGAATTTCCACGTCTGATATATAATTTCAACATTTTCACCTTGGAAGAAATACGAACTTTACGTACTGGATTTCCTCAAAAGGATGATATGATTTTGGGCATGAAACGAAATTCAATTACTCCAATTATCCAGGCCTTGTTGGCCGCATTGTTATTTGGCGCAAGTGCACCAATATCGAAATTGTTCCTTGGTGAGATCGAGCCTATTCCCCTGGCTGCATTCTTGTATCTGGGCAGTGGAATGGGGTTATTCATCGTTCAAATCTTCCAGCGTAACAACCAGAAAACGAATAATGAAGCGCCCATCAAACGGTCTGATCTGGGATGGTTAGTTGGTGCTATCATTGCTGGAGGAGTTGTTGCCCCTATCATTCTGTTGTTTGGTTTGCGAAATACACCTGGCGCAACTGCATCGCTGCTACTAAATTTTGAAGGTGTTGCGACAACATTGATTGCTGCGTTGGTCTTCAGAGAGGCAGTAAGCCGTCGGGTATGGTGGGCTATCCTCGCAATCACCGTCGCGAGTATTTTCCTCTCAATCACACCCAATGATGAATGGGGAATTTCTTTGGGAGCAATTGGTGTTTTGGCGGCTTGTGTGTTTTGGGGAATCGATAACAATTTCACTCGCAATATATCCTCCAAAAACCCGGTTAGTATTGTAATGGTGAAGGGATTCGTCGCCGGTAGTTTTTCTCTTCTGTTGGCGCTCATTTTGGGAAATCAGATCCCGGATTGGGAGATCATCCTGAAAGCGATGCTTTTGGGTAGTCTTAGTTACGGGGCAAGTATTACCCTATTCATTCGTGCGATGCGTGGTCTAGGTGCTGCTCGGACAAGCGCATTGTTTGGCACAGCACCATTGACTGGTGTTGCCCTTTCTTTTTTGTTATTACAGGAATCAGTCAATACTATGTTTTTATTTGCTTTACCATTGATGATCCTTGGCGCATTTTTGCTGGTGAATGAAGAACACGATCACCAGCATATTCACGAGTCAAATATTCATGATCATTGGCACCGGCATGATGATAAGCATCATTTGCACCACCATGAAGACATTCAGCCTAACCAAGCGCACTCTCACGAACATGAACACGAACATCAAGAGCATACACATCACCATATGCCCGATATTCATCACCGGCATACGCATGCTGCGGAAGAAACTCAAATGTAAGAAGACAAAAAATATTGTTTTGAAAGACTCTTCATGAATGATCCACCTGGATTTAAGGGAAATTTGCGGAGCAACTGGCGAAAATCGTTAAAATTCGCTTGACAAACTACACGAATCTTCTTAAAATCAAAATCACTATAATAAATGCGTTTCAGTCGACCCATAAGGTGGACACTCGAATCGCCTCCTCTATAGCATACAAGTGCTTGCGAGAACAGGGATATTTACATATCCGACTGTTTTTTGCAAGTGCTTTTTTTTTGCAAACACACCAGTTTGATTGTCGGTCTGAAAGGTTCAAATCCTTACAACTGGTTTCGCGAAGGACCCATAAGGACACTTCGCAACAGCTCATTAAAAGTTGAATTATGGAACTGCGAGAAATCGGAAGTCTTAATTGCTCTTGGTGTACTCCAGGAGAACGGGATTAACTCCCGCTTTGCTGGGGTACATCAAGAAAATAAAGATATAAAGATAATCAATATCCATTTTCTCAACGAGCTGAATTTTTAGAGACGATTACCAAATCGTCTCTAAAACCCCTTTTTACAAAAAAAAGTAGCTGCTGTCCAGCAATATAGCGGTGCTACCGGGTTCGGATCCCGGAGGACAGAATTCAGCACCTTAACATGAAGGTTTCCTTGCCTCAGTTATGGCGCAGCAGGTGCTAGACGACGAACACATCAATTGACGTCTCGCCCCCACTGCGCTGGGGGCGTTTATTAATTAACGCCTCAAATTGAGGCGAGGAGGTAATAACATGGAATATGCAAAATGGCATACCATCACAGGCATGACCATCGAAGACTTACGGAAGGCTCTGGACAAAGAGCTTCCGTCCGATGCTTACAAAGCCATTCCAGGGCAATCGTACCTTACGGACATCAATCCGGGGTACATGAAGCAATGCCTCAACGATGTCTTTGGAATTTGCGGAATGGGTTGGAATTACGAGTACGACCCGGCTCACCTGTTGATTCAAAGCGGCAGTAAAGACGGCTGGACGGAAGTTCTGCTCAAAACCGGAACCTTCTGGTTCATGATGGTGGATGAAGCAAACGAAATGCAGAAAATCACCATCACCGCATCCGGTGGATCAGAGAACAAGCAAATGCAGCACGCCCTTAAAGGCGCGATCACGAACATGATCGGCAACGCAGTTTCTCAAATCGGGTTTCAGTCTTCGGTTTACATGGGCAAGCGCACTCACAACAACGCAGGTAAAAGCAGCGGACACCAAAAAGCTGCTCGCACCCCTGCAGGTAAAGCCCCAGCAGCCAAAGCACCTGCCACGGCAGTCAAGGCACCGGCAACCAAAACGCCGGCTCCGGCAGGCAAACAGCCTGTCCAAAAAACTGCCGCGGCCCCTGCGCCCGTCGCCGAAGCACCTTTCACTGTGCCACAGGGAACTCGCATTCACCCGAAGCACGAAGGAAAGACGATCAAAGAAATGTCAGACGACGCCCTGAGATGGTACGCTGCCGACACGTTCACCCCGGCAGATGATGCTGGAACGGAACTCAAGCAGAAGTGCATTTCTGAGCTTGAGAAACGCGAAGTGTCGGTAGCAGCATAAACCGCCCATACTGGTGGCGGTTGCAAGTTTCATGTAACCGCCACCTTCTCCAGGGTGTTGCCGAGAGGTCCACAAGACCTCTCAAAACCAAAAATGTCGAAGATGGCTTAATTCTTCGCTAACCTGGAAGTACCGCAGTGCCAGAACTTTAACAATTTATTCATAAATAATAAAATTCAATTAAATAAATATTAAATAATATTTCAAATCACATAAATTTACACCAATGGAGATAAAACATGACTACAGCAATAACTACAGAAACAGCTACTGTCCGCACATTGATGCAACACGCCCCGGAACGTTTTCACGAAAACAAAGCAAGTGTCCAGGGAGAAGTGTATAAGATCTGGCCCAGCCCAGTACCTGGCGATCGAACAATTTACGCAAGGATGCAACTGGACCAGGAAAACGGACAGAAAGACACCAAACCAGCCCGCATTACCGTTGCTTTCCTCGACGGAGAAGTTGCCGGAAGACCATTCAACCTACTCAGGGGTGAACACATTCAACTCAGCGGTTACATGGCTGACTTTGATCGCAGCGAAACCCTAGAAGTCTTTTTGACAAAATGCAAACGCAGAGAATTGCTCGACGAACAGCCGAAACTGGCTGCAATCGCTGGAAAAGCGAAATTACAACGACCAATGACCTGCCTCATTCCTACCGAAAAAGACAGCTTGAATGGCCTCAACAAAACAGATTACAAGGATTTGGTTTGGGACGACACGAATTCGGCGCTACTCGAAGGCGTGGTTGCAAGTGTATGGACCTACGCTGAACACGGATTTATTCGCCTGGCAGTATATGACGAATATACCGAAATTCTGCAAGCCAACGGAAATCGCCCAAAACGCAAGCCGCACTATATCACCGTACAGCTCACCGATGGCAAAATTGGCAGCATCGCCATTGAACTGCTCGGCAAAAACGGCAAACCCAAACCTAACACCATTCGGCGTGGCGACCGGATCGCAATACAAGGGCGGTTCAGTCAAACAGCACAATGGGATAACCTGAGACAATTCATCATTAAGTCGAAACACGCTGCAGTATTGAGCGAATTACCCGACACTGATCGATACAATGAAATTCGGTTTTCTTCTCCCATGACTGTAGTAGAAGCGCTGTGGTTTGTACAATACACCTAATTTAGATTTAGTTTGACTCGCTCCGCAAGGGTTACATCGGTTTTGTTTTCGGACAAAACGCAGGTTCGAGTCCTGCCGGAGCGTATACCACAAAATAAATCAAATTCCTCTGTCGCTTTCAAGCGACAGAGGAATTTGATAAACAGCTCTGCTGTTTCCTGTTGTTAGATAGTTGACATTGGCATATATTGTAATTACTCACAGGCTATGGACAGAGAAAAGAAGAATTGGTAAGATGAGTCCCAATGGACAGGAAAAATCTGGAAGCGCTGAACAAAGAAGAAATGATCGAAATCATCATGCAGCAGTATGAGCAGATGGTAAAAATGCACGCTGCTTTTGAAAAATTGCAGGCAGACTATGAAGCGCTGAAAATGAAATTTGAGCAGAATCAAAAGCCACCCACATCTTCGAAAAATTCATCTCAGCCACCATCGCGAGACCAAAAAGGCAATGTGTCCAAAGAGAAACGCAAACATCGGCATGGACCACCCAAGGGGCACGAAAAGCATGAGCGCAAGCTGATAGCAGATCCCAACCATGTGATCGAAATGCGAGCAACGTGCTGCCAGGATTGTGAGGCAAGTCTGGAAGGGGAGCAGGGGCAGTTGGTCAAGGTCAATCAGATTACGGAACTGCCGGAAGCAAAAGCGGAAGTTATAGAAGTACGCTATTACGAAGTGGAATGCCCATGTTGCGGGGGGAAACAGCTGGCGCAGTCCCCGGTCGGGCTGGAAATGGGACGCAGGTTTGGTGCCCGGCTGGAAGCAACCGTAGTGTACTACCGGCAAGAACAACATATGAGCTATCAGCGAACGCAGAAAGCAATGCTTGACTTGCATGGGGTAACAATCAGCCAGGGCGGGATTGATAAAATCATGAAACGCGGTGGCAAGCAAGCGCAGGAGCAGGTAGGCGCGATTGAAACCGCCATCCAGCAGAATCCGGTGATCCATTGTGATGAGACTGGCAGCCGCGTAGAAAACAACAACTGGTGGGAATGGGCCTTCTGCACCGCTACAGCGGTGTTGCATGTTTTGCGTTTCAACCGCAGCTCGGATGTGATCCAGGATGTAATGGGAGATGCACAAGCTGAAGTATGGGTCAGTGATTGCTATCTGGCGCAATTGAAATCCCCGGCGCATCAGCGCCAACTGTGCATGGCTCATCAATTGCGCAATTTGCAGGCTGTGGTAGAGGCGCATCCGAACTTGAGATGGCCCCAAGCGATGCAGTTTTTGTTCCGCTATGCGATCCATCTCCACCATCAGCGTCATCAATTATCCCCACAACAATTTACCGATCGAGTAGCCCGTATTGAGCGCTACACTGACCGTTTATTACAACATTCTTTGAGTCCTCCCGATGCCGCCAGACTCTGCCGCCGTTATCTAAAATATCGTCAGCATCTGTTTGTCTTCTTGTACCGCTCGGATGTAGAACCAACCAACAATGTAGCTGAACGTGCATTACGCCATTCGGTCGTTCATCGCAAGGTAACTGGGTGTTTTCGCTCTGATTGGGGCGCTAACGCATACGCTGCATTGGCATCAGTAATTGACACAGCTGAATTGGCAGGTATCCATGCATTTGCTGCTATTCAAGGGCTTTTTGGACCTCCCGCCCTTCCCATTCCTGTGAGCTGTGAGTAATTACCATATATTAATAGTACAATTGTTCTATGGCAGATAGCAGGTATAAAACAAACGCAAGTTGCGTTTACGCTCTCAAATACCACTTGGTATGGAGCCCGAAGTACCGCAAGAAGGTACTTGTTGGGCGAATTGAAGCACGATTGCGCGAATTGCTTTACGAAAAGGCTGCCAATATGGGGGTTCAAATCGAAGCATTAGAGATAACGCCAGATCATGTGCATATATTTGTTTCTGCTGATCCTACTGAAGCTCCCCAAAGACTCGCAAATCAATTCAAAGGATGGGTCCCGAATCCTGCGGCAAGAATTTTCCTCGTTGAAATCCAGATTACCAACATTGTGGAGCAGGTCGTACTATGTAGGCAGTGTGGGACATGTTTCGGAAGATTCTGTGAAAAAATACATTGCAAATCAGAAAACGAGGCCGTAATTTGATTCGTACATACAAATACCGCCTTCGCCCCTATCGATTCCAAACAGAAATGCTGGACACCTTGTTCTGGCAAGCACGCACCTTGTATAATGCTGCGTTAGAACAGCGAATTGCTGTTTATAAAGAGACGGGCAAAGGGATTGATTTCGCAGATCAGTGCAAGGTCTTTCGCGATGAGCGCAATACCAATCCCGATATTTATGGTTTGCTCAATGCAACCAGTGTTCAACAGATGTTGCGCAGGCTGGACAAGGCGTTATCAGCGTTTTTCCGCAGGATGAAGGCAGGAGAAACACCAGGTTTTCCAAGATTCAAGGGTTATGACCGCTTCAAGAGTGTTGAATATCGCTACGGCGATGGCTGCAAGCTGCGTTATATGGAAAATGGGCAGGTCAGGTTCTACATTCAAAATATTGGTGAAGTGAAAGTCATTTTTCACCGTCAGATGCCTGATGGCTCAACAATCAAACATGTCGTTATCAAGCGTGTGAACCAGAAATGGTATGTTTGCTTGATGCTGGAAATCCCTGACAAGCAAATCGCGCCGTCTCAGGAGTATGCTGCTGTCGGAATCGATATGGGGCTGAAATCGCTCATCGCTACATCCGATGGTTTTATGGCGGGTAATCCAAGGTGGCTGAAGGAATCTCTGCGTGACTTGAGGATTGCACAACGCAAAGTCGCCAGAAGAAAACGGGGAAGCAAGAGGCGAAGGCAGGCTGTCAGGCAGGTAGCGAGAGTGCACGAAAAAATCGCCAATCAAAGGCAGGATTACTGGCACAAGCTGACCCGCGAGTTGGCAACATCCTATTCGCATGTTGCGGTTGAGAACCTCAACCTGCGGTTTATGAACAAAAACAAATATCTCTCTCGCTCATCTTACGATGCAGGGCTGGGAATATTCATGCAACTACTGACTTACAAAGTGGAAGAGACTGGTGGTCAACTGGTTGCTGTGAATCCAGCATACACATCGCAGATGTGCAGCGAGTGCGGGGAAATCGTAGAAAAAGACTTGTCTGTGCGGACGCACGAATGTCCGTATTGTGGATTAGTTCTTGATCGGGATGTGAACGCTGCCCGAAATATTCTGCAAAAAGCGTTTTACGCGCCTGGACTGGGCGTTCAAGACCTAACGTGGGCGGCTACGCCGGGCGTGTCTTGAGAAGCTGTCGCTTTTAAGCGACAGAGTGGTCACCATCTGTTACTTTCTGCAAAAGTCATTGATTGCACCAAATCTCATCTAAGGGAGGTAAATTTCATAAGTTACGGCTACACGCAATATCCTCACTCCCCCACGGGACAATTGCCCGATAGTCCCGATAATAAATTCTTTCTTTTCATTGTTGTATCTGCAGAACAGCGGTAATTCGGTAACAGTCCGGTACTGGTGATGGAATCGTTCCATTGTCAGTACGGGATGGCTACCCGTTATCCCGCCCCCCCCTACCCCGTCCATTGGGCAATTGGAGTTATCACTTCGGTGGTGGCTCCACTTGCCTGATGGACAGGCAGGGGTTGGCACGCTATGCGCAAGCTGTCAGCTCCTTAATCGATACCGCGATTTCGGAGGAAATCATGAATCAGAACCAAACTGGCAGCAACGTATTGGCGTCACTGTTGAGCGGGAAACTTGGGGAACGTCGCCTGACTACCCGTCAGGTAAACAAGTTGGTCGCAACGATCAGCACCCAATTGACTCCTGCTCAGCAGCGTGAGGTGAAAGGCTGTTTTGTTTTCAGTGAAGCCCCCTCGATGTCTACACGTTCCGCTTTTCAAGAAGCGGCGCAAACGATCATTCAGAACTTACCCGTACTGAACACTATCGTTGCATAGCTTGCCACCTGTCCTCTTTGGAGGGGCTACACGCCCCTCCAAAACTTTTATTATTCCAGTAAATTACGGATGCTTCGGCGTCCGTTTTTTGTTTCACAGAATCACCGCGATTTCAATTGGAGGAAAAAATGCAAAACGTAATAATCAACACGTCTTATAAATTCTCAACCGCTCGATGAGCCGGTGAAAAGAACTAACAACGAGGAAATAAACTTATGAAAAAGAATGTCTTAGATGTGGCCAGTAACCATGTCGAACTCACGAGCCTGGCTATCCAGGTATATATTCTGGGAATGACCGACAAGGCCAAAGAATTGGCAGACCACGAAATCGGACTGGACGAATTTCAAATCCGGTGGGCATATTGCTGCGCTGGCATTTCTGGTAAGCGCATCGATGAACTCGTAACCCCTAAGTTTGCAGAGGTGCCGACATGAATTTCACGGCAACCCTCATTGCGCTTTCCTGGGTATGGCGGGTAGGTTACAAAGTCATCAAGACCCGGATCATTCACATGCACGTTCCCGACAAGATTCGGTCGTGGGCGTGTTTCTTTTGGCCTGTCACAGTTGCTTTATGGTTATTCACCAGCACCAGCAATGCGACCGCTCATTGGTTGCTAAAACTGATGTCCGGTGAAGGAGAACCCGAAGCTGAATCTGACCCTGTGCCAGAAGCTGATGATGAAACTATTGAAGAAACAAATCCTGGATTATTGCTAGAAGCAATCCCGGATTAAAGGAGAAATCTCATGTTCGTAAATATATGGGGCAATCCCATCATGATCGCCACGGCTGACCAAATCAACGAAGAAATCAACCTGGCTGAGCAAATCGACCGTGATAGCGAGGAACCTATTCCGCTGGAAATCATGGCCATCAATATGGAATTTGATCAACAATTCCTGGAGGAAATAAACGCATGAACGCAAAATTTACCGCAAGCAAAAATGTATTGAAATCGGCACTGGCCGAGGTTATGAAGTCAAATACCAGCTCACAGCTCCCCATTCTTGAATGCGTACTGGTGGCCATCGAAGGGCAGCATCTTTGCCTGGCCGCAACCAATCTGGTGACGACGACCATTAAGTGGATACCGTTGTCAGAAATGGCATTTGAGGAAGCGGCAATTGCCATTCCGGGGAAATTATTTTCCGATATTGTAACGATTGCCCCTACAGGCGACATTAGCCTGGAGATTGACACAAAATCTCATGAGGTGGAAATCGTCGCGGGAAAAACAAAAAACAAGGTGAAATGCCTTGACCCCAAAGAATTCCCGCCCCTGCCTGCAAAACCGGACCATGCTTCAACAGTATTACCGGCAGGCGCATGGCAAACAATTGCCAGCCGGGTGGCAACATTCGCCCACCCGAAAGAAGACGCCAGACCTACATTGACCGGCGTTTCTTTGGAATTTGAACAAGAAGCATTCCGTGCAGTTGCTACAGACGGGTTTCGTTTAGCAGTGCAAGATTTTGATGGTGTAAAACCTGGGCTGGAAGCCAAAGTCGTGGTCCCGGCAGCTGGCTTCATCAATGCTTCCCCTGCACTGGGGAACGACAACCCTGTTGAAATTCTGCACGATCAGAACAAGTTGATCGCTTTTACAGAGGACGCGATGGTAGCATTCCAGCTTCTGGAAGGAAAGTATCCAGAATGGCAAGCGATCGTGCCTGAATCTTTCAAATACAAGTGCGTTGTTACGCCTGACCAGCTTGAACAGGCAACAAAGCAGGCCCTTATTATTGCTCGCGGCTCTGAACACAAATTCGGGGTTACGTATGTAGCAGAAGGAAATGCTTTTGTTGTGATCGGCGACGATAAAGCCGGTTCACAAAGTCAGGCGAGTATGCTCAGCGATTCAATGGCGAGCATGTATTTTGTTCTCAACGGCGTATTTGTTTTACAGGCCGTAGCAGCAACGAAAGATGCTGCCAAACTGACTATTCGCGGAAATGGCGATAAAAAACCGGTAGAGATCACATCCGATCAAGTACCTGGTTACAAAGCCATTTTGATGCCCATGTTGTTCAGCTCACAAGATCAAGAACGCGCTGACGAACTCAAAGCCCTGGCTACTGAAGCCAGCACAGCGATGGATATGGAGGCATAACTTCATTATCTACGGAGAGGCGCAAGCCTCTCCCCTTCTCCAGTGTACAGAAATCACTTTCTGGCCGCTGGAGGGGGAATCAATGAATCCAAAAAATTTCACGGGAGGTAAATAATATGCCATTCGCATATTTCATTTGCGAGGTCACAGGCGAAAACGTAGACCCGCAAACCTGTTTGTCTTGTTCACGTGATGGTGGACTGCCCGGATGCGAATTCACACCTGCAATCATCGCTGGCATTATCAATAACCAGCGAGCGCCAGGCTTTGCAATGGATGAAGCAAACAAGCACTACAAAGGCAAGGTTGATGTGGCTTTATCGGTCACTGAAGCACTGCACTGTGCGCGCAAAGTCCATTTATCCGAGCTGTACAACTGGGGAGCAACCCCGTCTGACCAGTATTACGCATTTAGAGGTACGGCCTTTCACAGTATGGCCGAAGCCTATGTAGACGAAGACCCTGTTGCAATTGCTGAACAGCGATTGCAGTGGACATTCCAAATGCGAAACAAAGTCATTTCTTTGACAGGCGCCCCGGACCTGATCACGTACAGGCAAGACCTGTGCGGTTGGCTAATCCAGGATTACAAAACGATCAAGGAAATCCCCAAACGCACGTATCGCTATGTCTGCAAGCAAACAGGTGCAATTGTCTATGATACGCCCTGGCGGCACAAAGGCCAAACGGTCAAATGCCCGCATTGCCAGGTCAAGCACCCCAATGATGATGAACACATCACTATCATGGAATTGGGGCCGCAGGCCAGAAGTTCCCACGTCGAGCAACTCCAGCTCTACTCGTTGATCATTGAGCAAAACATCCATTTGTTGATGAAAATTATCAACAAGCGGATGGGGGAAGCCTATCTAACGGCTGAACTCCCCGTAGTTGCCGCCGAGTTATGCTATCTCGATATGGGAGGCGTCAAGCGTATTCCTGTACCGATCTGGTCAAGGAAAAAACGCATTGAATTGCTAAGCAACAAGATCAGGCCGCACACATCAGAAGGCGCCCCCGATGTACTGACAGATCCAAGCTGTCTTTGGGAGTGCGATTATTGTCCCGTCCGTCAACAATGTGAAATCGACCATGGCGGGAAAGTAGGAAAGGCTGCTCTCGATAAGATTATTGAAGCTAACGAAGCCGTTCCAGACTAGAGGAAATATGGAGACAAGAATCATTTATATCGACACAGCAGATATGGCCGAAGAAACAGGTTTGAGCATTCAAGCCTGCCAATTGTTAGCCTTGCTGCAATCCCCACACATCATAAATGCAAACGATGAGGCCGTCAAAGAATTACTGGACAATGGCCTGGTGGTGGAATCGGAAAACTCAATCACACTGTCCCCTACGGGACTCAATCTCATTCAAGATTTTCAATAGGAGGAAAATCATCATGACAGACAATAACAATGAAAACAAATTCAAGAATTTCGCGGTAGTAACCGCAACTGTATCAGACGTGGAAGAAAAAGAGTCAAACGGCGGCACCAAGTACAAGGTTGCCACGGCCGTCTTGACCGGACTCACGTACAAAAGCGCAGACGGGAACGAGTATCACCCTACTGCCGAGGTATTGGTTTTCGGCAAGTCCATGAAATACCTGAAAGCCGGCCAGAAGGTCCTGTCGGGCTCCCTGTCTTACAGCGAGTACGAAGATGACAACGGCAAGAAGGTGCAGCAGGTGAAGCTGATCGCGCGTTCCATCAAACCCCGCAAGGAAGGCGATGAGGAACGCGCTTACGCAAACCTGACTGTTCGCGTCGGCAAAGAAGTTGAGATTATGATGTCCAAAAACACAGGCAACCCCTGGACGAATATCCGAGGCGCCTTGTCAATGGGGAAAGATGATGATGGTAATTATCGCCCATCCCTTTGGCTTGGCTGCAAAGCCTTCTCCGGCAAGGACGGGGAACACGCTGATTATGTGTACTCCCTGGGCGAGCTCGCGCAAGGCGATTACATTGATGTCAAAGGCGGTCTCACGGTCGAGGAGTACGAAGGCCGAATGTATTGGGGATTGTTCCTCAACACAGAAGGCGTTGAGTACCACGACTTTGGTGACGGCGAGGCGAAATCTCTCTATGATGAGAGTTCAATCGAATATGAAGAAGCCGGCGAATTGGAAGCAATTCCTGATTAGCTTGTTTCTCAATACACTGAGGGGCGCACAACGCCCCTCAGTAACATTTTTATCAAATGTCTCTCTCTCCATGCAATCTACTTCTACTGCAGTAGATGATACGGAGCGGGAGATGTTTTTTCTCGCACACTAATTTCAAATGGAGGGAATAAATGAAAGCAAATGCTCTTCCCAAAAACTACTGGGGAGAGGTGATCATGGTTACAGGTTTTTTTTACCGGGTTGATTTTGGACCTGGAGTAAATAACCGTATCCATTTCGTACAAGGGGAAGTGTGTAATTGCCGTTTGCAAGAGAATTGTCCAGCGACTACTGTCGTGAAAACATATCTTTTTCGCGGTGGCGAACCTGCACCTAACCCGCCTGACGGATTTTATGCCGTCCTTCCTTACCAATGCCCGATATGCGGCGCAGAGGTAAAGCCTGATCCTGCACGAAATTCTCCGGTGCGGGGAACAGGATGGCAATGCCTGGCTGACAAAGGCCATTACTGGCAGAGCCTGGGGAGAAAAAAACAACCGGAATGCAATTGCTTTGCTTATCCATTTGCTCATCAACCGGGCAGCGGAATATGCAGAAGCGGCAAACAGGTTGAGCAGGATGTTCCTTGTGAAATCCTTAATCGAATTCCTGTTCCGGCATAAATAACTATTTCAAATGGAGGAAAAATTGAACATGAAAAAAACACCCCTTTTGGGAATTCTTGTTCTGCTAATGGTGTTCACCCTGGTGTCCTGTAGCACATCTACGATGGTCCCATTTGCAGAGTTATTTGCAGATGAGCCGGCGTTGAACCCACAGGACGGAGCCGATGCCTTTTGTGGTTATCGGGTCCATGTCTTCGCGGAAAACATCAACCCTGACGCTTGGACAGGTTGGAAAATTGACACAACGGAGGCAATTGCAGATCCATTGGGTGACGACTGCACCCTGCATTTGATGGCAGGAACAAATAGCCAGCAATACGTTGGCTCATGCAGTCCATGCACTTACGGAAGCGATGTGTTCATCCCGTATAACGGCGCTGAATACATTTCATACATGGCCTTCGCTCCTGAAAGCCATGCAGATTACGCTATGGAAGGATCTCCCTTCCTGGTCGAAGATTACTGCAAAGAAACCGCTTCTTACATCTTTGTAGAAATGAAAACGCTGGTGCAACCTACTACCGTACCGGCTTCAAAATAATTCAGATTTCAATTGGAGGAAACAATGAGTAACAAAACTATAGGATATATTTTTTTGATCATCGTGGTGGTAATCGTACTGGCAGCGTGCAACGCTGGCGGTGATAAGGGCGAACAGCCCACCGCCCCAGAGGGAAATACAGCTGAAAGCAGCGATGTTGTTGCATTCGATCTCAAACCAAATGGTTGTGATTTCGTCTGTGTTGCGAGTGCATGGCTGAGCGACAATGCTCACCCCATTGACTCCGTGGCTGAAGCTGAATAATTAACCATTTGAGAGGGCTACCCGCCCTCTCAATACTTTTTTCTCCACAGGCAAGAATTTATTATGACTACACGAATACTAATTGACACATGCGGGTAAATAATTACCGGCAGCTGTCAGGGGGAAATTCGTACTATCAAACAATTCAAATGGAGGAAACTATGAAGCAATTAAGCTTCTTTGATTATGCTGAGCCTGCGCTAGAAACATCGCAGCGCCAGGTCAAAGAGATATTGAATCTGTACGATCGGGAACAAAAACTACTGGCTGGCATTATTGGCCAGAACGGAAATGAAATCGTCCGCAAATTATTTGATCTATACCCCAGCATGCAGATCATTGCCAATTCTGATGTTGCAGAATTGGCCACTGCGGTCGGCGGGGAAGCGGCTGAAAAGATAATGGCTATCATGACATTGGCAAAGGGAATTTTTAAACAAGAACTTGTACGAATCTACGATGAATCAGATGTATACAAGTTGATGAAACCTTACGCTGCGGAAAATAAAGAAAACTTCTGGACAATTACGCTGAACACCAAAATGAAAGTATTAGGTGTTCATCGCATATACACCGGGTCAATCAACGAGGTAAGCAATGTCCGCATTGCAGAGTTATTACGCCCTGCAATTGTAATGAATGCCAACAGCATCATTCTGGTGCACAACCATCCCAGCGGAGATACTTCACCAAGCCCTCAAGACATAGCATTCACCCGCGCAATTCTTGCAGCGGCAAAACCAATTGATATTCAGGTTAACGACCATATCATTATCGGGAATGGTTCTCACTCAATCAGAAAAAATTCCCCGCATATATTTTAATTTGCAACACGAAAACAACAAAATCCAACTGGAGGAATAATCACAAATGAGCGAAATTTGTATTGAAAATATCGGTGGCGTTTACGTCACCAACCTGTTCTGGATTTGCGGTTGCGAGGAAGATTTTCTTTGCATCAACGGCCTGGGCAAATGCCCGCTTTGCAATACAGAAGAAGCGGACGGCGCGCCAGCCGACATTTCGACGGTCTTGAAGCATGCCGCCGAAGTAGACCCGAATCGGGTACAGGAAATACTCAACGCCATGACCACGGAAAACGAGGATCTCTGCTTTGAAGACTTGCTCCTTTCCGTTGTAGAGGGAAATGGCTTTTACGAATCCGATGACACCGGCGTGCTGTATGTGCTCACCGTCGCTGATGCAGTCAACTCCTTGACGGGAATGATTGACGATGAATCAATCGGGTTGCAGGAATTGACTGGGGATAACCTCCAGGATTTATTTCAGCACATTGCTGACCATCTGACCTTTGATTGGGATAATGAAATCCGTTATGTTGTCCAGGAATGGCAGGATATCCGACGAACAAAAGCCCAAGAAGCCGAGGATGCCGAAATCAAAGCCGCTGAAGAATTATTGGCTGCTGAAGCACACGCAGCTGCGGCAGAGGCAATCGCCGATGAGCACCACGCACGACACGATTACGGCGATCAAGAGCCCTTTGACGGTATCTAAATAAGACCTGAAAATAAACTGAACATTTCAACCTACAAGGGTTGTCCCCACCGGGACAACCCTGATTTTTGCTTTCCAACCTTGACACCTGCCCCCTGCTGGCAGCTGTGAGGGCTGGAGAATTTTCCACCCTACTATTTCAACTGGAGGAAATCAATAATGTCTGACGACAACACCGAAACGGTAACGGTTGACACATCAACGCCTGATCCCGTAGAAACAAAAAAATTCAAGCCGCTTACAGACGATCCTTACGATTACACGGCCTGTATCATCTCGATAGCTATCAACTACATGCCCGAAGATGACGATCCTAGCGGCCGGCAAATGGTAATTGCGGTGCGTAATCATCTCGATCAACCAATCATGCGATTTTACCGCGAGGCCGAAATGCCTCTGGAGCAACTCCCCGAAGAATTGGGCAATATGCTCGATATGCTGCGGGAAGATATGCCAAATCGCAAAATGGCAATGCTCGAAGAAAAGGCTAACAAGAAAAAGAAGAAATCCCCGACCGTGCCAACTACACCGGCGCCCGAAGGGAAAGTAATCTCGACTTCGACACCTTATGAAATTACGAAAACCGGCGCAAAGAAACCAATCAATGCAGATGCAGGCCAACAAAGCCTGTTCTAGAAGGAAATCACATGAAATACACAATTCAAGTAGACGGACAGGAATTATCTGTCCCTGAAAATATTGGCGAAGACGACGATCTGTTGACTCGCGCGCTCGCACCGGTTTATCCGGCAATTGCAAATGCGCAGATCAAACGCACAATCGCCCAGGACGATGATCAACACACCATTGTGCAAATCATCAAGCGTGCCGGCACCAAAGGAAATTCAACTCCGCTGGAACAGCTCGCAGCTCATCCCGGCAGCATGAATCCGGCAATTCAGTTTTACATTGATAGACCTGATTTCCGCATGACCAGGAAAACACCTGGCGAGATCGAAGATATGCAGGCCAAAATCGAGGAAGTATGCGAGGAAGGCGACATACAAGGGAAATTAATGGCTGCCGCACTCGGTCGTTTACGAAATGCGACTCCTATTCCCGGAGATGTTGTTCCTGTAGGCTTTTAGCATGAACACTTTCGCAATACAGGCTTCCATGCCTGATTCACTGTTTGATGCTATATCTACACTCAAAGCATCATTATTGCCAACCACTCTGCAGGAGGCACTAAGCCTCCTGCATGAATATTCATACCAATACACAGCCGTAAAGGTCGCAAGAGATATGCGTCCGGAAAAGCTGGAAGAACATCTTGCAGAACATTCGTATCCCGAAGATTACACCGGGGTTTGTCGATTGATTCACGATGTGCTTTTCCCGCTCGATGATTGCTGCGAACTGCAGGAATCAGAATGGGGCGAGTCACGCTGCTTGATCCATGAAGCGATCACCCCTTTAGGGAATATGGGCTGGGACGACTGGGAAGAAATGATGGAAGAAATGCCAGAGCAACCCATATCTACCAGCCTTGTAATATTCTTGCGATTTTTGCATGTAAATGAAAGTGAAGAAAGGTGGAAAGCAGCCAATAAACACTTCGGCTGGAAAACCCCCTATTCGAAGATGCTCAAGAATGAAGCGGATTACAAGCAGTATGAATTCAATAACGAAAAATACGAAATCGACTTGCGTGATGCAGGGCTGGGGGTGTTTATCCGCGCTTATGAATTCGTGAACTTTAACACCGGTAACGATTTCCTGGATTACAACACCTACGATGTCGCTGAAGGCGTGTACGAACCACAGTTTTTTAGCGATGAAACCCTGCGTGAGCTTACCCAAGCATATGAAGAATCGCAAGTATGGATTGATGACTACGAAACAGCGTGGAAAATGGTCAATACCGATCCCGCTGTACTGAAAAAATATAACAAAATATATTGGGGAGCGTTTGAAAGAAAAACACCCCAAACCCTGGCTGAAATATTTGCAGGGGAAAAATTCAAGGAAACACAATGTCAAACCCTAATGACCCTATAGCGGTGCTTGAATTCATGCCAACCGGCATGTACAGATTCAGGGACCTGCGTCCAGGAGAAGAACAAGACAAATACGTTGCTGCGCCTGATGTGTCCGCAGCGTTTACGCAAACCGAGCATGATAGTGGTTGGTTGCCTAATAATGTCCTGCGCACAGGGTATTGTGCAAGTGGACAATTCTACGTGTACTTTATCCCAAAAGGGACACACAAAATCACCCTTATTCATAACGAGAAGCCAAAAATTCTCCATATCCCCTTACCTTCATTTGTCATGGTGGGCGCGGGGAATACTCATCACCTGGCCGCCCTAAAAGAGATAGATTTTTCTCTCGATGCAGAAGTTTTCTTGCCACCGCTGCCTAATGTGTGGGACCAGAACGGCGTTTGCTGGGGAAGCAACACTCCCCCAAAAGTGTGCGCCGAAAATGCAGAAGCGACCTGGCGGCTGTTCATTACCTCTCCATTCAACAATCACTTATCCGAAAACAAAATCAAAGGCTTTAAGTCTGTTTGCGATTTTCTACTCAAACTCAACGAGAAGCAAAGATTTCCATATTCAAAGCTGATCCCGACCCACGGACACAAAATGACCGTTGACCGTTGGGTCAGCATGGCCATCAACAAAACATGAGGAAAATATGTTTACGAGAACAAGATTGCTAAATCATTCAGACGAGGTGCTTTTACCTCTCGCGGATGGTCTTATGTATGAAAACCTGATTGCCGGCAACGGCTTTTTCATTCACGCAGAACGTACAGGGTTGAAAGTGGTAATTCCAAAATTCGGAACCACTATCACTCCCCCTTTGGCGCAGCCGCACATTGTGCCATACATTCAGGTGACACCGATGTTTTCCGGTTGGTTACTGGATGCCGCACTGGATGCAGCGAAAGCACGAAACAATGTTGAAATGCTTTTCGCTTTAGAACCGAACCGCATTATGATCCCGGCGCAAGAAGCTACTGGCGGCACTGTACGTCCGATTGATCCGTACGACAAGATCATGGCAGACACCATGTGCGAATTGCACTCGCATCACCACATGGAAGCCCGATTTTCGCCAATGGACGACGAGGAAGAAACCGGTTTCCGCATCTACGCGGTAATGGGCCACATCTATACCGAGCCTGAAATCCGGGTGCGGGTGGGCATTTATGGACATACGTGGGAAATTCCTGCATTAACCGTATTTACTCGGCTGGGCCAATTCAAGGACGCTTTATCATGAAGCTCGATACCGAATACTTGAACGCTTGCAAGCTGATGTTGCCCTTTCCTGAAAAAATAGTGCTGCACCTTGTAGGTTGTGGCGGCACAGGGAGTTGGTTAGCGCCCGACATTGCCCGGGTGGCATTGCTCCTGCGGGAAAAATTCCACAAAGAGGTTTCTGTTGTCTTTCAGGACATGGATATTGTCGAAGAAAAAAACGTCTTCCGTCAAAATTTTTGCTATGCAGAAATTGGCAAACGTAAAGCGGAAACGTTGGCGTCTCGCTATGGATATGCCTGGGGAATTGAACCCATCGCACTAACCGATCCTTTCACGAGCAAACCAAAAGGTGATTACAACACGCTCTATGTACTGATCGGATGTGTGGATAATGCCCAGGCAAGAACCGGCCTGCACAAAACTTTGCACACCGACGCCTGGACACATTCAAACTATGTCTGGCTGGATTGTGGCAACACAAAAAATTACGGACAAATATTGGTCGGTACTGAATGTCGAACCGACCAAGAAACGACTGATCCGTTCGCTATAGGCGAACATTGCACCTGGCTCCCATCCCCGGCAGTTCAACATCCTGAATTGCTTGAAGCACTTCCGGAGGAAAATCGGCCAGAAGGAAATCTCTCCTGCGCAGATCTTGCTTTGCAGGACTCGCAGGGATTGAGCATCAACAAGAGAGTTGCAGCTGAAGCTGCTGATTTCCTGATCAAGATGCTCATTACGCAAGACCTCAAACGTTTTGCCGCATATATGGACTTGGAGAGTGGGTCAACCCGATCGCTCTACATAACGCCCAATCAATTGAAGCACTACCTACAGGAGAGCTAACCCTCTCCTGTAGTTTTTATTGCAGCCTTAATCTTATCCAGCAAATCTTTCATCCTAACTGGTTTGGTGACGTAATCACTCGCACCAGCCTCAAGACACAGCTCGCGGTCACCCGGCATGGCCAGCGCAGTGAGTGCCAGGATCGGCGTCTCCTTAAACCTTGCATCCTGCCGCAAACGGCGCATCACCTCAAAGCCATCCATTACAGGCATTTGAATATCCAATAAAATCATGTCCGGAAAAAACAAATTGGCCTTTTCGAGCGCTTCTTTGCCATCCTGGGCATGAATGACTTGATAGCCAAATATTTGCAAATATTCACTCAAGGTCGTCACATTTTCCGCGTTGTCTTCAGCCAACAAAATCACAGACTCCTGGTTGAGTTTTATCTCTTTGAGTTGTCCAGTTTTCGTCAGATAAGGTGAGGCGACTTCAGATGCATCTAATGCATGCATCAATTCCGTATCCAGATGATCTTCCCACGGCAGCCAAACCGTAAACCGGCTGCCTTTTCCTGAAACGCCTTCACTCTCCACAAACACTTCGCCGTGATGCAATTCAACCAATCTGCGCACCAGCGCCAGGCCCAAACCGCTGCCTTCATACTGGCGGGAAAGTCTGGAATCCAGTTGCGTAAAAGGCTGGAATAGTTTACCAATATCTTCCTGAGAAATACCAATCCCGTTATCCTGCACCACAAAATTGACCCGCCCCTTTTTTCTATCCAGCCCCACATCAAGATTGATCTGACCTCCCTCCGGGGTAAATTTCACCGCATTGCTCAACAAGTTAACGATAGTTTGTTTCACACGGCGTGAATCTGCCCATATTCGTAATTGTGGGTCGGAATTTTTGTAGATCAGGGTCAGGTTTTTACTGTTCGCCATGCCTTTGATCAGGGAGATACTGGCCTGGCAAACATCTTCAACAACCACCAGATCAGGTTCAATTTCCAGCTTTCCGGCTTCTATCTTGGAAAGATCAAGAATATCGTTGATCAGCGCCAGCAAATGATCGCCGCTTTCCTGTATGGTCCGGACCCCCTTGATCTGCGGCTCATTCAACGGTCCGCGCATTCCCATCTCGAGAATTTCCGAAATACCCAGAATGGCGGTCAACGGCGTTCGCAACTCGTGGCTCATGTTGGCCAGGAACTCATCTTTAATTTGCAAGGCTTTTATCAATTCAACATTGGCGCGGCTTAATGCTGTCGTACGTTCTTCCACCCGGTGGGCCAGCAAATTGCGTTCTTCCTGCAGAGCTACTGCCATTTGCTTGCGCTCGGAAATATCTTCGATCATGCACAGATGCCATCGATGGGTTCTGTCTTCCATTTTGATAGGCGTAACCGTCATATTGATCCAAACGGGTGAATCATCCGGGCGAAGAAAACGCTTTTCCATCTGGAACCCGCTGATTTTTCCGGCATTCAACAGTACCATATTCTCAGCATCTTTTTCGATATCATCCGGGTGGGTGATCTCAATCCAGGTCATTGCCAGTAATTCTGCTACGGTTCTACCCGCAATTTGGGCATACATAGGATTAACATCAATGAACCTCCCTGTCAGGGAATCGGTCAATGCAATGCCCATAGGAGCTTCTGTGAACAGCTTTTTAAACAGTTCTTCACTTTCACGCAGTGCTTCTTCGACATATTTGCGTTCAGAGATATCCTGTTTGATACCAATGAAGTGGAGGATCTTGCCGTTAGAATCGATCAAGGGAGTAATGGTTTCTTCTTCGGTATATAAACTACCATCTTTACGTTTGTTGATCAGTTCGCTGCGCCACATCTGTCCAGATAGGATCGTATCCCATAAATTTTTATAAAAAGCTTCATCATGAACACCGGATTTAAGGATCCGCGGGTTCTGGTTCAAAATTTCTTCAGTGGTGTAACCGGTCAATTGTGTATAGGCAGGATTGATCCATTCAATGTTGCCATCACAATCTGTAATGACAATAGCATTGGCAGCAGATTCCAATGCAGTCGCCTGCAGATGCATCTTGGCCTCTGCTTGTTTACGTTTTGTAATGTTGATGATGGTGGTGATGAAATACAGCGGGTTGCCTTCGTCATCGCGCCGTATCGCCGCACTGACGTCCGCCCATACGTATGATCCATCCTTATGGATATATCGCTTATCGAACCGCGTGGTATCTTTCTCACCTTTCAAGAGTAGATCCAGTTTGGCTTGAATTGGCTCTATATCTTCTGGTGGAGTCAACATTTGCCATGTTTGTCGGGCAAGTTCTTCCTGACTGTAGCCCAGCATCTCAGCAAAGGTTTTGTTTACCGAAATTTCACCTGTAGGAGAAGTGATTGATTTTCCGACATTGGCTGATTCGAACACATAACGGAATTTTTCTTCGCTAGCTTGTAGTTCTTGTTCCGCCTGCTTGCGCTCAGTGATGTCCTGCACAATCCCGGTAAGCATGAGCGGCTTTTCCTCTTCGTCCAGGATCAATTCTCCGGCCTCGGCCCACACCACACGCTGTGTTCCATCAGACCGGACCACACGGTATTCCAGTGGAACTGGTTTGTGATGATTGACCACCGAAAGATTGGATGCCTGAACAGCTGCCATATCATCGGGATGAATAGCACGCGCCATCACATCCGCCAGATCACCGCTGAACTCTGCTTTGTCGATACCAAAAATGGGGTACATCTGATCAGACCACTCTAATTGATTGGCAGGAATATGCCACGTCCAGCTTCCGATATTAGCAACCCACTGCGCTTTTTTGAGATTTCTCTCACTTTTGCGAAGCGCTTCTTCAGCCTGTTTCCGATCGGTGATATCTTGCGCAGCGCCAACCATCTGAATTGGGACACCCTGATCATCCCAAACAACTTCTGCAATGGCATGAATAATCCGGACTTCATGGGTATCCTGACGAACGATCCGATATTCTGTATCGTAATCACATTCACCTGCAAAAACTTTCTTGTCAAGAGCATTCATCCGTTCTTTATCGTCTGGGTGTACTATTTCCAGCCACATCTCAGACGGAATATCATTTTCTTTCTTTTCACAGCCATAAATATCATAGAGACCGTCAGACCAGGTGGATTCACCAGTCTTATTATCAAAACTCCAACTGCCCATTCTGGCTATACGCTGTGAACGGACAAGAAAATGCTCGCTGGTTTTTAAAGCTTTTTCAGCAGTGATACGGTCTGTGATGTCTTGTCCAATCACCATTGCGGCAGGCTTTCCACCAAAACTAACTGGAATGGAAGTGGATTCGCTTATGATCGTTGACCCATCTGGACGAAGCACCTTCGTTGCATCGGGAGGATTTGGCACTCCTTCAATAAAGATCTTTTCCCTGCGCTGTTTTATAATAGCCAGCGATTCAGGATGAATCGTTTCAACAATCGGTAATCCAGGGATCTCTGAGGCGTCCCGGCCAAGCAATTTCAGCGCTGCTGGATTGGCGTATTGATACACCCCATCCTGCACGATCATGACCCCATTGGATGCATTTTCAACCAGAGACCGGTAGAGTGATTCGCTCCTCTCCAGGTCTTCTTGCATCTTGAAACGAGCTGTTAAGTCATGGATAATTCCTTCAACCGCCAGCAGCGTCCCGGTTTCATCCCGCACCGGTACGACCCGGCTCTCCATCCATCGCGTTATTCCATCTTTGCCAATCCAGCGAACTGTGAATGCATCTTTAGGTACTTTTAAATCACGAAGTATGGCATCCATCACACCATGATCATCAGGATGCACCAGATTGAGCAAAAGTTTTGGGTCTGCATAACATTCTTCAGGACTGTAGCCTGTTATCCCCTGCACAGCGGAGCTTATATACCCAAGCCTCATTTCCGGGAAGATATTGAAGCGGAAGATAATGTTTGGCGCATTGTCCGCCAGACGCCGGAATCGGGCTTCATTTTCTGCCAGCGCGTCTTGCAGCCTCTTTTGTTCAGTGATATCACGCAGCACACAATGGGTCTGTTTAAAATTCCCCGCTAAATCGTACCCGATTTTTCCATCAAAGGCTACCGTAATGATCTGTCCGTCTTTATGCACCATCTGATATTGATTTTGCACTTCTCCGTCTGCTTTATACTTTGGGAATCGCTGGCGGAAAGCCTCCACCATCTCTGGCACCAGGAATTCGCCAAACCAGTGCCCAATAACTTCCTCGCGCGTGTATCCCAGCATATCCAGCCAGGCCTGGTTGACTTCAATGATATTTCCATCGGCATCCAAAGATTGGTACCCCTGTGGCGAGCGCTGATATAGCAAGCGGTAGTGCTCTTCGCTCTCGCAAAGCTGCACTTCTCTCTGCTTGCGCTTTGTAATATCCGTGGCCACTACCCGGCAGGTCTGCCCGTCTTCAGTACATACCCCCTCAATGCTAACCATGCACGGATGCGTCCCATCCGCCACGATCTGATCTTGATTCTTACCAGGCAAACACTGTTCTTTTTTGCGCAGCGCCACCTCACAGGCCTGGTTGCTTTGGCTCGCAAACACCTTTTGGAGAAAACCATTGAAATCAGCGCGATCACCATCCGCAACGTATAAACCAAATCGTTTGCCTGCTAATTTGGATCGCTCAACGCCCAGCAAGTTTGCCCCAGTCAGGTTTGCCCGCAAAACTTTGCCCTCCCGGTCAAGGGTAAAATAACCCACTGGCGCAAAATCATACAAATCTGTAAATTGATCCAGTATGTCTTCCCGCTCAGCTCGCGCCCGCACCAGTTCTTCATTCTGCATTTCCAGTTCGATCTGATGCACCTGCAGTTCATAAACCAGCCGCTGAAGGTCGACATCCGATTGGGCGTCAGAATGCTCTGCAGCAGCGCACTGGTGATACTGCGCTTCAGCACGCTGGCGTAGTTCTGCAGCATTCATTGACAGGTCTTGTTTTTCCTTCATGGCATTCCTTCCATGGTTTACCGAACACCAATACTCATTTCATTCGCAAATTTCATCCAAAATCATGCCGATTCTGGACTGACTTTCACCCGGGCGATACATATTGCAGTTATACCGTTTTCCATCTGGCATGTTATCGATCGCGATCCGCTCTGACACCCCGTTTTCTGCTACCTGTCTGCTGATCTTCATCCAATTTTCATCGCAAACACCCAGGGGCTCATGCACCAGCTTGCCCTGAATGCGTTCCTTTTTCATCCCGGTGATCTGTTCAAAGGCAGCATTCACAAAAACGAACTGGCGATCTGAAAAGCTGCCGTCCGGTTCAAACACCGATTCAAGCAAAGGCATTGGTCATGTGCTCGAAGAGCGCTTTCATCTCACGCTCGTTCTCCAAAATCTAATATCAAATCAGCTCGCAAAAAGCAGACTGAATGTTCTGTTTCATGAATCAATCGGGAGAGGCTGCACTGTAAATTAATATGATTTACTGCAAAGAAAAGAGAAGAAATGTCAATAAAGACGATTGAATATAGTATACACGATATCATAATGTCCTGACTACATCACCCAGGGCGATAGCGTTATTTTTTACGCAAGTTTTATTTGAAACAATGCTGCTCTACCTTTCCTTTACATCGTGGGCAGTTCCTGCCTGGACTCGAACAGTTTATGCAAGGACAGTACCACATGCTCCTGCGTGTCAAAATTGGGATAATTGTGTCCAGTACTGACCGTCTACCGCATGACAGCACCCTGAATTGCTGGAGCCGTTATCGGAGGAAAGTCGGTCAGAAGGAAATCTCTCATGCGCAGATCTTGCTTTGCAGGACTCGCAGGGATAAAGGCATCAACAAGAGAGTTGCAGCTGAGGCTGCTTATAATGCTCATAACGCGTGATTTACAACGTTACGCTTGCCATATGGATCCAGAGAGTGGATTAACAAGATCACTCTACATAACGCCAAATCAATTGTCGAAGTACCTACCACAGGAGGGTTAACGCCCTCCTGTAGTTTTTTTATTCCAACCTTGACACCTGTCACAAGAGACAGAAGTGAGGGCTGGAGTGATCCCCCCTCATTTTTACTAAAACAATTCAATTGGAGGAAATCTAATGCAATTCGCATCAATCGGAAATGAATCGGTGACGGCGTACCTTATGAGCTACGCAATCATTCACAATCGCTTAAGCAGAACTGTGGAGCTGGTGTGGGCTGAATTCCCGCCTATGTACACAAAAACCGCAGCTGCAATCTGGGCGCAATTGGTGAACAACTCTACCAAAAGCCTCAATCTGTCAGATCAGGAGCAGGCCACAGGCTACCATGTAGCCCCCTTGCGCCGGGCATACCAACGCTTTGCGCTGGACTGCCCTAATCTGGCAAAAACGAAAGAAGGTCAGCCTAAATTTATTCGGCTTGTCCATCCTGATGTTGGAAAAATTGAAGGAAAAAACGGGTTTTACATCCTGGATCAATTCGAGCATTCTCCGGCGCAGCTGCTTGCGGCAACACTGGAGAATCACACTTCATGCCCGATGATGATTGGCTGGGGCGAGTATATGCTTGCTGCTGCCCAAAAATTGGGTGCTGAATACTGCGAGAAATTGAAGACAGGCGGCCCGCGCCGGGTAGAAGGTTACTGGTTTTCCGGCAAGATTGACTGGCAGGCCATCGTAGCCGAAGGCGTACAAAAGGGATATCTGACACTGGAAGGGAATTGTTTTATCCCGGCCGAGATCCCTGTGCCGCAGTTTGTGACCGCGTAAAGGAGGAAATATGTATCTAATCATGAACGCTGTTGCTGAAATAGGCAGCAGCAGGCTCGGGGTGCTGTGTCTTTCCCCTGAAAAAGCAAAAGCTATTAGCAACATGATTCACTTCACCGTGAACGCCCCTGCCACTGGCGGGGGTGCATTGCAATCAATCACCTTTATCGGTCCCGAACTATGCGGGATAACAACCAACGAAGATGAATTGAATTTGCCACCTGATCTGTTGATGGACTTGAACAAGGAAGGTGTCCTGTTGCTTGATTTGCCAGATGCCACATTGAACAAGTTGCAAGCCATCGATGCCGAGGTAATTGTAGTAGACAAAGATGGTGAAGTAACCTGGCATTGTGAAACCGACCAAGACGTTTACAAAGTCTGGGCTCCCAAGAAATTCAATTGGGATACCGTCCAGGATTTCATCAAAGCTGTGGACAGGCCAGCAGCGAGGGACAGCTAATGCACTACCTCATTATGAAGGCCATTGGTCACGAGAACGGGGCTGTGCCACTTACCAACGTGGACGACCCGTCTGATGAAGCTGTTGGTGTGCTTCGCTTGTGTTACGAAAAAGTCAATACGCTTTGGCAAGTAGCACGCACCACAAAACAGAAATTGTATATTCGGGGCGCAAGCCTTGAAAAGTCTGTGTATGTCGGTCCTGATTTATTGGGACTGACCAGCCTGTCGAAATTGAGTCTCACTACCGAGCAGCAACAGCATTTCAATAAAAACGGCTGGGTGGTGGTGATGCTGGAAACGGATCCGTTGGTGTGCCAATCTGATAACGAAACCATCCACATCACAGCCAGCGATGGCAGCTTGTACTGGCGCTGTGCTGGTACGCGCAAGATTGCGCCTGGTGCTGGCGAATATCTCGGTACATTTTCAGTATGTGGCCTGCCATTTACAAAATGGAAACCCTTGCTGGAATTCATCAAAGATGAAGCAATAGCCGAGGCTCGCAAGCAGCCTCTCACCTGGGAAGAAGCCTGGGGCATGATACTACGCTCCGGCACAAAAGGTGTGTTGATTGCCAGCCAGACAAATAACAAAAGCGATTTGAGTTTATTGGCCACGGCCATTGACGCAACGCTGGAAGGCGCCATTGACGGCAAACTATCGCATGTCGATTGCGCCAGACTGGAATGCACATTAGCCGCAATTAACGGCTTATTGTAAACCGGAGGTAAATTTCATTCTAGTTTTATTGAGCATGGGGGTAACACCCCATGCTCCACCTTTTATTCCAACCTTGACCCCTGCCCACGCCGGCAGGAGTGAGGGCTGGAGTATCCCCCCCTCTCGATAAACAGAAATTTCAAATGGAGGAAAAATGAAATACCTGATCATGAATGCACTCAACCTTGACAACATCAATCGACTTCCTGAGCCTGTTGGTGTGTTACGGCTGGATTATAAAACCGCCACAGCAATGGGACGGTTGATCGAACGCACGCAACAACCACTTGATGCTACCCCAAATTGGGACTGGAAAACAGATCCTTATATTCATCTCGTGAGTTCAGAATTCACTGGCCCCGCCATTACTGGCATTACGAGTTTGGCCAGCGTCAAGCTCACAAAAAATCAAAAAGCGCAGTATGAGAAAAACCGGCACGTAGTTATCAACGATAAACCGGTCGATCTTGTCAGACCTGCGCCCAATCAAAGCAATTTGTTTATCACGATGTACCAACAGGTCTATTGGCGTTTCCCTGCGGGGGACAACAGCAGATACGAAGTTATTGGTCCACCCACAACAAAATGGAAGCGAATCGTATCTACGGCAATCAACCATTTGCTCACCGAGGCCAGCAAAAAACCGCTCACGTGGGAAGAAGCCTGGAATATGCTTACGGCTATCCTGATGTATCCAAACAACAAATGGTATGAAATGGATCAGCGAGGTGAATACGACCCTGAATTGATCGTGCCGGAGATACGCAAGGCACTAGACCCTGATCAATGGCACCGCAATAAACTCACGCCTGTGGAAATTGCTATCCTGGAAACAACACAGCAGCAATATAAAGCGAAGTGAATCATGTGTGCTATGCAAATTGGGCTGTTTGATCAGTCCCCCACTCCAACGCAAGAGCCTGTGTCTGAGGCCGAGCGTGTAACCGAGCCGGCGCTGCAATCTGTACCTGTGCCGGTTCCAGTAATTGCTCGTATGAAGAAGCCTGAGCCTGAGCCGGTTGTAGAAGTGCCTGTACAGCAATCTGTACCTGTGCCTGCGCGACCAGCTCATTCAGTACCTGTTCGCTCATCTGCCTCGATTCCGAAAAGGGACCTTGAAAATTTGGGGCAATTTTGCGGAACGACTACATGGACCAAGATGCAGCAACAATTGTTCCCTGGTTGGTTATTAACGGACGGAGCTTTGTACGTAGCAGAAAAATACAAGGCGTTTTGGTTGATGGATATTATTGCATCCCACAACGTAGCAAATCCAAAAGTAAGCAAACACCCATTTCAAGTATGGGAATTAACCATCCGGGAAGATGCTTCCTGGGAGATAATCGCCACAAACGGCAACAATAAAGAAATTGCCCGGCAAAGTGATGTATACACGGATTTTCCAGACGACATTACATTATACGCCTGCTATTCCGGCGATAACAACTGGGTAGTTATGTTGCCCAGCGAATACTAGAGGAAATATGAAAAAGAAAATCAAAAAAACACTCAAACGCTTTACGCTGGAAACGGCTATGGCATTCGAGCTGCAGTGGAATGAAGCGGATCACCCTCACGGGTATCTCTCAAGAGGAACGATGTACCTCACTGCCCTGCTCAATGGGTTTTGGGTGATGAATCTGATAGGCAACTTCATTGAAAGCTTTCTTGATGAGCTTATCCATAACGAAAAAGAACACGGTCGGAAAGAAGGACTACTTGACTTCTTGCTGTGCAAGGTCTACGATGGCAACTTGATTATCTGTACTCACAGAGGCCACGAGCTTTACCGCAGGGAACTGGCACGTGAATTTCCCGCCGATTGTGAATTCTGCGTAGTATTCGAGGTCTGCAATTACACGATTATGCTGCCTGAAGAATACTACGAACCTGAAGATCTCCCATTCTAAGGAAAAATTTCAATTAGGCTATACGCAGGGTGGGCAAAGCCCACCCTGCAACACCTATTTACTTCCATCAAGGCGTCGGCGTCGGATCGAAACAAGTATCTCGTGGTACTGCGGGGTCCCAATCAGTCTCGCCGCCTGAAACGCGGGGAGTGTCCAAAATTGTGTCGCATCCAGATCGGGCGTCCGACTAGGCAAGGCCTCAATTCCTTCTTGCATTAGGCGAGAAATTTGCCTGCCCTTAAAATATCACTTATCCATTATTTTTTCTTTTTCGCAGAAGTGTTTTCAAATAATTTTTCCAATACATCCAAACTCTCTTTTTTGCTCAAACCTTCGAGTTTGATCTCCGTCCCTTTGTACTTTACATAAATAGACTTTTGGGTATGTTTGCCTAAAACGCTGCCGATCACGTCCTTAATTGCTGAAAAAGCCCCAGCCGATCCCATGGCGACAACAATTTGTTCCAAGGGAATCGCGCCTTGTACCCTGGATGGTTTTGTATACGCGTCGAATCCTTCTGACTGGATCGTCTTCAGTACCTCATCGCCAAATTCCTGATCTGCATTATAAGAAATCGTTATGTGCTCCATTGGAACTCCTTTTAAATTATTTCGCTTGGAAATTCAGAAACGGTTGATTTATTTTCTGGAGGATACATTAATTCCAGATAGGACATGCATTCTTTCGGCGTCGCACCACACAAGCGCAGCACCTTCGTAATGGAAGCCCCGGGATTTCGTAGTAAAGAAAGCAATAGGTGTAACTCTTCAACCATCAAAGCTCCGTACCGCCGGGTTTCTTGTTTGGCCTGCATTACAGTGGCTTTATACCCATCTGTTTCCTGTACAGAAGCCCTCGTCACAGAAACACTTTTTTGCTTCAGCCCCTTCTCGATAAGCTCCTTTAATGGACCCGCCGCCAATTTACTGTTGCCTGTTTCACTAGCAAGGAGATTAAAGAATTTTTTAGTTATACCGCCTAATTCCAACAATCCACTCAATAGATGAGTACTTTGTACTTGCAAAGTTGGATAATTTACCCATGCTTCTTGAGAAAGATGCAGTATTTTTAAAGCCGTTTCACCAAAAGGTGGTTCATTTCGAAATGGCAATGGCGTAATCCTGGGTTGCCCGCTCAAAATATCAATTCTTGCCGCTCCAATATTCACAGCTAGCACACTTTCAGCTTCCTCAATTAATGCATTCCCTTTTTGAGTTGCTACAGCAAAAGAAACTTTGTCCGTCCAAAAAGGACCTGTTTGGGCAATTCCGGTGGTTTCAAACACATATAGTTTTCCATCAGCTATCCAGTCCAGTAATGCTTGCTTGTCTTTGATAATGGGTTCATCAGAAATAGCTTCTTGCAGCCAGCTCCCAGCAATTGCGTGATGCATATTCCCTTTGAGCAAAATCACTACCGGTGATATCTCATGTACAAGAAGCCCATTCTCAATCAATCCTGCAAATAAAAGTGATAAATCAAGACAGGTTCCCCTCCTGCCCACCAGAATTTCGTCCGGAAATCGGATACGCTGGCTTTTGCTCTCCCAACAAGGCGGTTCAACATCATAGATGATATTATGCTCTAATTGGAGATTTGAGTAGATATCTGACAGAAAACTTTTCACTCCATTTTTAGTTTCAACTATTTGCCTTTTTTCTACTTGACGATTGAGCATGTTGATCGCCGCATTATTGGGATGAACAAAGGCTGCCAGTGTCACAGCAAACGCTTCTTCAAGAGAAAATTCATTGTAGGCTAACACCCAGGTCTTCATCGTAGCAGGAGAAACCGGGCAAGTGCCTTTCACCTTAATTTTTGCCCTTGCTCGTTCTGCCTGTCCTTGCAGTTTTGTGTGGTCAAGGTCTAACTGAACCAGGGAATGTATCTCCTGGCTCCCTTTAGCAGGAATCGAGCACGCTACAGTCGAAGGATGAACGCTGTATCCATCTAAATCAAAATCCAGTGACAGTGAAACAGAGTTGTCATCATCGTTGAAAATGGTGAGTGATTGAAATGGATTCATGTCACAATGTACAAGTGCATAATTGATCCCACTACATGTCATAGAAAGCCTGATCTTTGTGGGATCATTTTCTGTTTTTCTTTTCAACTTGTTTATTTTTAGTTGTACTAGCGGGTAGTATTGAGGAGATACTCGCTGGCACATCTCTTGAATATCCTGATACTGCTGCAATGCGTCCTGAAAACGCCCTAATTGTTCATATAACTCTGCAATAGTCCAAAAATCACCAAACGTCTGCGGCGAATCTGGCTCAAGTTTCACAGCAACCTCACATGCTGTTTCTGCAAAATAAAGCGCCTTTTCCAAATAACCGCATTTTTGCAGGGAATTTCCCATCGCGGAGCTGATCCCCATTTTTTCATAATCGGAAAGGAACTCTTCTTGCAAGCGATACATTTCCTCTGCAACAAGAAGCTTGCGTTTGCCTATCTCCATCTGACCGTTTTTTAAATCTTCTATTGCATCTTGAAAAAGCTTAATAAATTCAAGAGAAAAGGGCATAGCTTTACCTCATTACCCGCTGAATGCTTTTTAGATTGGAAAGAGCAGACCGGTGTTCCGGGTTCACTTCAAGCGCCTTCTGCGTAGAGATCAATGCATTCGCGGTATCCCCTTGCTTTAACTGCGCGGCCCCTAAAGCACACCATGCATCTGCATCAACAGGATTGGTAACAATTGCTTTCTTTAGACTGTTTATTGCTGCATCATATTGGTGAAGCTTAAGATATACAACGCCCATAGCCTGGGCAGCACCTAGATAATTAGCGTTGATATTCAATGCAGCCTCAAAACATTCTATACTTTCATCATGGCGCCCCATATCAAAAAGCAGCATCCCTTTGTTATACCAACCCCGTCCATATTTTTCAGCTAAACGGATTGCCTTTTCAAAGCTCTCTAGAGCTTCTTGATAGTGTCCTCTTGCTTTCAGAATCAGCCCTCGGCCATTCCAGGCTTCATGATACTGGTCATCGACCTTGATGGCTTGCTCGTAGGCTTCCAAAGCACGGTCGATTTCGCCTAGGTTATCAAAAGCATTTCCCAAAATATTCCAGGCGTGTGCAAGTGAAGGGTTTCTATCAAGTGCTTGTTGGCAATGTTCTATCGCAGCATGATGTTGTCCCAATTCCCACAATATGTATCCAGCGTTATACCAATTTGTGGCATTATCGGCGTTGATTTTGATACCATTCCGAGCGCAATTTAAAGCTTCGCGAAACAGCCCCTTTTCAATCAATTCTACACATTGATTTTGCCAAAATTCTTCAGGAATAGACAATTGATCTTGTTGTAAACCGGCTTCTATTTGACGCAACGCTTCGCTGGCAGTAAATCGCCCAGGATCCACCAGAAGAACTTCCTCAAATACCTTCTTGGCTTCCGTCAACTTACCTTGCAGCAATAAACTCACCCCTTTGTTCTGCAAGGCTTGAATATAATCGGGATCCAATTGCAAAGTGTTTTCAAAAGCTTGTTGTGCATCGCGATACTCTCCCTTCATCAACAGGGCAAATCCCAAATTGTAAAGAGAATTTGCATCGCCGGATGCAAAATGAATGCTTTTTTGTAAATTTTCTACAGCTTGATCCATTTCCCCTATATACAATTTCGTTAAGCCTAGCCCTAGCCAGGCATGGCTGTTATCTGGGGCAAGCGTCAAGCTGGTTAAAAAATGTTTTTCAGCGCTGTGGTAGTCACTTGCCTGATATGCAGAATCTCCCTGATCGTTATTTGTAGATACTTGAAAATCTTTGCCCCCTTTGCCAGACAGGATAGCTTTGCTGCGTTCCAATCCCTTGCTTGCGATATCCATTATTTCTTCGGCGTGGAGTGCTTTCTGATAACACATCAGCGATTCTTCAAACAAACCAAGATCATATAGACATTCTCCCTTAAACGCCCACGCACTATGTAGCAAGGGATCTAAATATAATGCAACGTCAATGTAGTTTAGTGCAAGTCGTCCATTGCGGTGCATTTGCAATGCAAGCACTGCTAACGCCTGGAAATGGATAGCTGGCGTTTTAGATCGCCCTAACCGCACCTCACACAAATCCATCAAACCTTTTATGCGTTCCCCAAAATTTTTGCCAAAAGAATCATCTTGCTGGATTTCCAAGCACACTGTATAACATTCGCGCACTTTTTGAAGATCATACAGTGCCAATGCCCGCGTATACTTCTCCATAGAACCCGGGATTGTTCTTGCCCATTCATCACAGACAGAAAGCGCTGTGTTGGGCTTGCCCATCGCAATTAAAGAATTGGCCAAATTCAAAAATCTCTGCGTTTCATCTTCTTCCAATGGGATATCTGCAGGCGCGTAAACATTTCCCGATAGGGAAGAATATGCAGATTGAAAAACTAAAATCAAATCTTCCAGAGATGGCCTGTCCGCAGGAATTTGTGATAGCGCTCTTTCAACAACCAGTTTCAAGTCAGATAAGGGATACTCCCTTTCTTTTGACAATGAAAATGGTCCCTGCCCTGCCAGCAGCTCTCGCGCCACAATGCCTAAAGAATATATATCGCCAGAAATTTGTGGAGACAAGGTTCCTTTTGCATGTTCCGGGGCCTGATATCCTGGTGTTCCTCCCCTAATCTGCACGCCATCCTGTATCGGCATGGAAAGTCCTAAATCCGTTAATTTGGCGCGATGCAGGTTGGTGAGCATGATGTTTTCCGGTTTGATATCGCCGTGGATTAATTCATGCTCATGTAAAAACGCCAAACCATGGCAGGCATCCAACAAAATTTGTAATCCATCTTTAACGGAAATGGGCTGCATTTGCATCAATTCGCGCAGGTTGCCGCCTTCCAAATACTCCATAACAATATGCAGCCTGCCATAGACATCAAATACTCTTTCAGCACGTACAATATTGGGATGATTCGGCAGCATTATCCAGTGATAAGCTTCTTGCCCAAAATAGCGAGCTTGGTGAGGATAAGCCCAGCGCAGTTCATCCGAGTATGTCTTTATAGCAACCCGTTTTTCTTCCTCTTCATCCTGGCAAATATAAACAAGTCCAAAAGCCCCTTGTTTGATTTCTTCAACCCGGAAATCTTCTGCTAGAATATCGCCTGGTTTCTTTTGCCCAATATCGATTTGAAACAGCGCCATCGTTTCTCCCTTTTCGAGAGACGTCAGGATTTGATCGGTTAAATTTGTGAACGCTTCTTTTTGGCTTGCTGAAACCAGGTGTCTTTCTTTCAACGCAAGATATTTTTGTTTGTTTCGCACAATATCAGACAAGAACTTTTCCTTGCGTACTGACTGGATCAAATTGCCGTCCATCTCTAAAATCGGAGCAGCTTTATATACGATGTGTTCTTCAATAAGCTCAATAACATCTGGTATGCATTCTGTTTGGAAAACATACGCGCCTGCAGAATCCTCAAGCGCAATAACCATTTCATTAGATTGAGATGTTGCTGGGATTTCCTGAAGAATGCTCAGACGCTGCATGCCTGCAGTGTCCGAAATCCACAAATAATCTTGTTTTGATTCGATAAATTTCTGAAGAAATAGTTCTGTTCGTGATATGCTCGCCATATCATTCATATAGAGAAATACCAGATATATGATCCCCTCTGCCAAAATTGTTTTATACCAATCAGAATGAGCCATCGCAATGAGGCATCCCCCTGTGCCGTCTGGTGCACAAAATGGCTCGCCACTTTCCCATAAGATTTGTTTCTCTTCTAGAGAGGTTACGGGGCAAGAATTCTGTTCGATGATTTGCACTTGAAGTTCACGCGCCAGCGAAAAATCTTCAACAGCTTTGCAGACAACCTGGTTATTGTTTGGACCTGTGATCAATGCACAGGGAAATTTTACCCCTAATTTCCTTTGTAGAGCAGACAAGGAACCCAAAGTCATTTCAATAAAACTTTGTCCATTAAACATTGTCATTGTCGGCAACGAGACTTGCTTTACAAACGCAGGCACGCGCGAGGTGCTGGCTTTTCTGATCTGCTCCTGAATTTCAGGATACATCAAGCGGGTCGCATCTCCCCCAGCAGCAATCACCACTGCAAATTTTCCAGGGGGTAAATTTTCCTCGTGTTTTGTACGATTCGCTTGATTTAATCTTGTTTTCAAAATATTTTGAAGAAAATCCACTTTATTTACCCCTCATTCGATGAAAGTTACTATAAAACTTTTAGTTGAATTCAGCGTTAAAGCCAAATCCACAATGATTAATAATAACATTTGAATAAATTCAACACAAGAAAAATTTCTGGTTACAGGACAATGTAAAAAAGAAGTAACTGCTCAGTGATGGCCTGAGCAGTTACTTCTAAACATTTGTATCTCCTTTTATGACAAAACAGTTTGACCTGATCAAGATCAGGATGGAAAATAGTTTTTGGCAATTGAATTCAGATCAACAAACTCCAACAAGATTGTAAATGTTTTTGTAACCAATTTTGCCATCATTCAAACCCAAAAGTAATTATCAATTGGAGGAAATCAAGGCGCACCTGGTTTGATCGGTGCGTCATTTTAGTTTTAAAGAGGTAATAAAAATGAGACTCGAAGGACAGTCAAAACTAGGGTACTACCCTACCCCTGAAGAAACATTGCGGTTAATCCCCACGTGGCTGATAGCCACTGAGGACGGACCGCGTCGTGTATTTGATCCTTGCTGCGGTAAAGGGGAAGCGCTGGCGCATATTGCCCAGGTTCACCCTGCAGAGACATTCGGCATTGAATTGTCGGATTCTCGCGCAGAAGCAGCTAAAGGTCAACTGGATCGCGTTTACAACTGCGCTTATGAACATGCAGTCACAACGGGGAAATCTTATTCCCTGATCCTGCTCAATCCACCTTACGACGGAGAGAACTTCACCGGCGGCGGAACGCGAATGGAAGAAACGTTCCTGACAAAAACAGGGACAACAACCAAGCTGGTTGATGGTGGAATTCTGGTTTATCTGATTCCGTATTATTCCATCAATCAGAACATTGCCCGGCATTTAGCCGGCTGGTACGAAAACTTGCGCTGCTACAAACTCCCTGTCGAAGAATTTGATGTATTCAGGCAGGTGATCATTATTGGCAGCAAAAAGGATAAGTACACAACTCCCACGTCTGAAAACCTGGAGATGGTCATGGCCTGGAAACAGGGCAACTATATCTCTGGATATAAAGACAAGGAAATCGAGGAAAAAAGGGCTACGGACGAAGGCGTGAAGACAGTAACCAGGATTATTCAGGAACCTGTCTACGCTCCCCTGCCCCACTTTGAAGCCGGCCACGGAGAATACGATATCCCAGTAGTGGATAAAAATCAGCCGTTCAAATTCAAGTACGTTATGTACTCTCACGCTGCTATGATGCAAGAAGGTCTCGCGGCGATTGAACGTCTGGAAAGCTCCCAGGTATGGCAAGACAACATCCCCAGCATCGAACCACCGACCTACAACCCTGCGATTACCCCGAAACAGGGGCATATTTCTATGCAGGTTTCGGGCGGCATGCTTGGGACGAATGTAATTGATGAAAACGACGGCCGGAAGGTCGCCATCAAAGGCTTTACCCGCAAAATTGTCGTAACCAGTGTTGATGTAGATGAAGACACTGGCCGGCAGAAAACCATTGAGGATGAACGTTTCGAGAACGCACTCACGATTCTTGAGGAAAACGGTATGCTCACGCACACCACTGATCCAAACGAAATCGGCGTATCTCTTAACAAGTTTGTCGGGCAGCTCAAAGATAAAATCCTGGAGCGCAACATCCCGGCTTACGATTTCAATCCTGAGCCGTGGGAATGGAAGGTGTTTGCCCCTCTCTCAAAAAGCAGATTCTTGCCGGGGAGAGCGGAAACCGGTCTAACCGATTTTCAAAAACACCTTGCCGTTGCACAGGGGCGGTTAATGCTCCGTGAAGGAAGTGGTTTCCTCATGGGTGAGATGGGATCAGGCAAGACCACGATCTCAATCGCTGTTGCAGAGTATCTTGATACCGTCTTCCGCAGAAGGGGCAGTAAGAAATCCCCCTACCCTGTTCTTGTTATGGGGCCAGGCATTGTCACAGGCAAAGAAAACTGGACGAAGGAAGTCCCGGAGGTTACTCCTGGGGCAAAAGGCCAGGTAATCGACATTGGCGCAAGGCCAGTGCCAAAACCAATGAAAATTGGTGATTATATGGAATGGCTGGGTCTTGAACTGGACCAGGACGAATTCATGGGTAAAACTGTGAAAGAGTGTCTATACAGCCTATCAATTCTGGCAGCCAAACAAGGCATCTCGTATCCTAAAAATGAAATTGCCTGGTCTTTGAAACAGGCGGAGAAAACCCCGCCCAGACGGAGATCAAACGCTGCTCATCCGAATTTGCTGGACGGTCGCATTGGCGACGGGTTTTTGTGGCTGGGGCTGAATATCCCTCGGGATCAAAACAGCGTCAGTTCCTACGCCCGGCGTTATTCAGTGGCCGATTTCCTGCGTGAGCGGAACCAAGGGCTCTTGCCCCGAAAGTCTTATGCTATTTTCAGCTTTGAGACTGGCAAACTCGGCGCTGGCCGTGTGCCTGCTTATAACGTAGCGCACAAACTCGGATCAGAAATTCTGTACGACGAAAACGGAAACAAAAAGGCCAGAACTTACACCTATCAGGTTGCAGTATGCCCGCATTGTGGTGCAGTAATATCGGATGAATACGACCATGAAGATGGCACGTCAACCCCTTTGGGGCCAATTTATCCGGAAGGCATGGAGCAATTCGTTTATTCAAAGCGACGCTTCTGCAAGGCACCGATTGAAAAGTGGGTCAAAGACTCTGAAACAGGCGAAGAACACTGGTCAGGTACTGATGATGATGGCAACCTGTTTATTTGCGGGCGTCCTTTATTTCAGGATACCAGCTTGAAACGGGAAGCAGCAGCCTCGTATATCAAGAAAAAAGCCCGGCGCGATTTCGGATACTTTATCACCGATGAAGTGCATGAGGCAAAAGGAAAAGGGACTGGTGTAGGATGGGCGTATGGCACATTGCTCAACGTCTGTCCGTGGTCGATTGGCCTGACCGGTACGTTGTTTGGTGGATATTCCACCTCTATCTTTACCCTATGGTATCGGGCAATTGGTGCTGTTCGGAAGGAATTCGACTTCGCACATGGAGATCAACGCTGGGCGAGCAAGTATGGCCTGCTCCGCACAACTCATTACGAAGAGCCGAAAGAAACCGACGACGGCACTTTCACCAGATCCAAATTCAAGACCACAGTCTCGGAACGTCCGGGGATTTCCCCGGAAATTCTGCGTTTCGGTCTGCCCTACTGTACGTTCAGTTCGTTGAACGACATTGGGTTGCCGCTCCCGCAGTATGACGAGCACGTGGTCCGCATTCCTATGACTTCCGAAATGGAAGATCAATACAGGGATGCAGATGGATCAGCAGGCAAATGCGGTTTGTTTGCCTGGGCGTTGGCGAAAACAAAAGAGCCAAATGGAAAGGGCGCAATCTCGGTATGGCTCAACACTGCGCTTAATCGGCCTGATGCTATGTTCCGTCCAGAAGTTGTGGAATTCAATCCCATCGTATCCGGCAAAGGAAAATACGCAACCAGAAAGAAAGAGCTGGTGACCGCTTTCGATGCAATCGAAGGCATTGCTCCCAAAGAACAATGGTTAATTGATCAATGCTTGCAGGAAAAACGCTACGGTCGCAAGACGCTCGTATATGTGCGTCAAACCGGCACACGCGATATCCAGGACCGGCTACAAAATTTGTTGGAAGATGCTGGTCTGCGGGTAGGTGTACTCAAACCATCGATGAAACCTGCCAATCGGGCTACGTGGATTTTCAGGAACGCCCCGAAAATGGATGTACTGCTGACGAATGCCAAACTGGTCAAAGTTGGCCTCAACCTGACCCAATTTGCTACCGGCATCTTTTACGAGATGGAGTGGAGCTTATATGTGGTCTGGCAGGCTATGCGCCGCCTTTACCGGCCAGGCGCACCTAAACCAGTGATGATGTACTTCCCGGTCTATGAGAACACGATGGAAGATCATCTACAATCATTGGTCGGTCAGAAAATGGCTAGCGCCCAAATGTTTTACGGCGACGAAGTTTCTGGCGCATTGACAGATGACGACTCCGGCGACCTGCTCAACGACCTGGTGCGCATTGCGCTGGGCGAAATGAAGGTAGGCCGGGCCGACAAAATGTTTAGCCTGGGAAGCGAAGGATCTGTATCTACTTCTGCTTATGGCTCACCGATACTCCCCTCGCCGACTATTGAAGGTGTATGGGGCAAGGAAGCTATCCTGGCCTGGGCTGTGGAAAATGGCGTTGATCTATCGACAACGGCCAAAAAACGGAGGAAAACACGCGTCCCACAGGGACAGCAAAGTTTATTTTAGCTTTACCGAGCATGGGGGTTACACACCCCCATGCTTCACCTTTTTGTTCCAACCTTGATACATGCCCCTTTTCGGCAAGTATGAGGGCTGGAGTGAATACACCCCGACTCGCAAACAAAATTACAAATGGAGGAAACAACTATGTTGCCGCTGTTCAAAACACAAATGAATGAAAAAGCCTGGGCGTTGTTCAGCGCAAGACGTGCTGATGAAGATTCAGCTACAGGATTGATTCCCGAATACATCACTAAGCAAAAGAACTGTTGTCCTCAAAGAGTTCCCTGGATTGACGCAAGGAAAAGCGATACGAAAAGCGCGAAAACTTGCCAGTGCTGCCGAAGAAAACGAGTTTGTATTCGTCAAATATCAAGAAGACAACAAAACAAGCGGGTTTTACAATCCCAACGGGCAACATCAGCCGATTGCCAGGGCGTGGAATCTATAATCAAATCTCCCTGTGGGTATAATATCTACAGGGAGAAATAAAGGAGTAATATTACCAATTGCTATCTTGCAATTTAGTGTCAATAGTAGTACCATAAAGGAAAGATATGACAAAAATACAAGATATCATCAATGCGATGAGGAATAATTCCAAAGGAATTGCATACAATGATTTGTGCAAGGTGTGTGATCACTACTTTGGAGAAGCGCGTCAATCTGGAAGTAGCCACCGTGTATACAAAACCCCCTGGGTTGGAGATCCACGAGTAAACATTCAGGACAACAAAGGAAAAGCAAAATCATATCAAGTTAGGCAGGTACTTAAAGCAATTGCCCGCCTGGAGGTAGAAAATGCCAGAGATTGATAAATATACATATCGTGTTACCTGGTCAGAAGAAGACAAGGAATTTGTAGGGCTTTGTACTGAATTTCCAAGCCTAAGCTGGCTAGATTCGGATAGAAATAAAGCGTTATCCGGTATCAGCCAATTAGTCGCTGAGGTTGTTGCTGATATGGAGGCGAATGGCGAGGAAATTCCCGAGCCGTTATCACTCAAAGAATTCAGCGGTAGATTTCAAGTACGAATCTCCCCCCATTCACACAGGAACTTGGCAATGCAGGCAGCCGAACTAGGCATAAGCATGAATCGACTTGCAAGCAGCAAGCTAGAAATGGATTGTTAAATTCCAGTAGGAAACATTTCATTGAATCAAAATAGGATGGGAGAGTATCCCATCCTTACTTTTAGGGGATGTTATCGTTTTTCCTTTATCTTTTTTCGTCTTTCCAGTTCTTCCAATGCTCCGTCGTGTGTGTACCCATGTTCGAGCATTGTCCAGTAACCCCGTGGCGGGGTATCGATACCTAATTTCACACAGCGCTTTTTTACTGCACGACCCGAAACACCGTAATATTCACTTACCTTTGATACTGGCATTTGCCATACCATCTCTTCAAGTTCTTCGCACGGAGGATCAAAAAGCCTTCTCTCTGGAATATCTTTTCCTAAAAAATCCTGGCGAGTCTTTTCCGCGCGGGTAGTCACACCCAAATTGCCAATGCTGAAATCTCTCTTGTCGCCATTTTTGAAATAAACGATCTCATCATCGGTCACCCACCGCCCTATTCGTACGCTTGCGATATGCCTGTGGAGGCGCACAGACGTGTTTGAAGATGCCAGAGGGTGATGGGCTTGATGAAACAAAAGATAGCCTTCTGCATTTATTGACAAATAATCTATACTCAGACAGTGAATAATCCAGTCATGCAAATCCTTATTCTCGGCCTCAATTGCTTGATTGAGTTCTACTAATTGCGTCTTCAATAGTTCGACAGGGCTACCCAAATCCGTCATAGAATATTCTCCTTCCTTGCTGAAATTCTCCTGCTACCACAATATCTATTGAAGATAATACCGCAATTAAAACGCCCTGTAGGCCCATTTGGAGATAAACAATTTTAAACCAAAAAAAATGATGAGAGTCACATAGCAATTCCCCTTAAGATGTATCAATTACTATTGGTGAATTACCCAAGCCTACCCGTGCTGGCCTGCATCAGCAGGGCAGTGAAGGCATTGGGCTTCTGGTTTCTGCGAGAATTGCCAACTCAAAGTTGGTCTTACGCTCTCTCCACCAGCGTGAATTCGGGCGATTCCCGCCCTACTTAATGCTTCATTTTTGATGTTGACCGCTGCGTTCAAGTCGCGGTCATGGTACGCCCCACATTCGGGGCAGACCCATTCGCGGATTGACAGATTTAGTTCTGGCACAATGTAGCCACAGTCCGAACAGGTCTTGCTGGACGGACAAAATCGGTCAATCGCTACGACTTGCGTGCCGTACCACGTCCCCTTGTATTCAAGCTGCCTGCGGAACTCACCCCACCCAGCGTCCGAAATTGCACGTGCAAGACAATGGTTTCTCACCATGCCCCTCACAAGCAAATCCTCGATGCCGATGAACCCATAGTTGTCCACCAACCATCGGCTTGATTTGTGCAGAAAATCTTTCCGCTGATCAGCGACCCTCTCGTGCTGGCGAGCGACTGCCAACCGCGCCTTCTCCCGACCGCTCGAACCCTTCTTTGTGCGAGACAGTTTACGTTGCAGGCGAGTCAATCGCTTTTGAGATTTTTCGAGGTGCTTCGGTGCGGGGACTTCCATGCCATCCGAGGTCACCAAGAAAGACTTCAGCCCAACATCCACGCCCACGCAATCAGGCTTGAACTCCTGCGGTTCAGGAACGTCAATCTCGACCTGCACGCTGGCAAAATAGCGACCGGACTTGGTTTTCGATACGGTCACGTTTTTGATCTTGCCTTCGCATGGTCGATGGATGACGGCCTTCACCCAACCAATTTTGGGAACTCGGATGTGTTTTTCTGAAATCTGTACGCCTTGTGGATATCGGATGGCTTGCTTGCCATGTTTGCTGTGGAATCGGGGAAACTTTGCACGCTTTTTGAAGAAGTTTTGGTACGCTGTGTCCAGGTCTTTGAGCGACTGCTGCAAAACTTGCGAGTGAGCATCTTTGAGCCATTCAAGTTCGGCAGACCGCTTCATCGCTGACAGTTTGTTGGCGTTGTCGTAGTAATTCAGTCCCTTTTTCGTATCACTGCACCGATTTTCTTCGTAGAATTGGATTCGCTGTGCCAGGAAAAAATTGTACACAAACCGCGCATGACCGAAGTTCACAGCCAACTGATTCTGCTGTGTATTGTTCGGGTAAAGGCGGTAGCGATAGGCTTTTTGAATGAGCATATTCATGTGACGATTATAGCACAAATGTTCCATCAATTCACCACCGCAAGTGACGGGTCGGCAACCACCAAAAGACTGTGTACAGGTTATGGGAAGAAATTCAAGAAACCGGTTTATCGAATTTGCCTACCGCAAACCCTATGGAAAAAACTCAATACGCAATTCCTTTGCCAACGACTTATCCTTAATCAAAAATTAAATATACTTCACGCTTCTTACTTTCTCGCACAATTAAAGAATGATAACCCATACCTATTATGCCGCCTATCTCCGCGATTCTGAGGGAGAAGAGCAAGAGCTCTCAGGATTCCTCAAAGTCCAAAAAGGGCTATACTTTTTAAAAACAATTGGCTACCTTATAATCAGGGAGAAAAAATGGACACGAGAGAAATAATCGGAGATATTGCGAAAGAAGTGGGGAATGCGATGGATAAGGTTCGTTTTGGGGAAACTGATGATCTGATGCGTTTGAGAATTTCAGGATATTGCTCTACAGATTTCAATAATACCTTGTCCCAAAAAAATATTGAATGCATCGACACACTCCACATGTTCGAAATGAAATTCGAAGAGTATAACCGCATTGCGAGAATGCTTGTTCAAGCTTTAGTTGCAATTAATTCAAGTATTCAAAGCAACAATCTTATTGATCCTATGATAAAAAACAATGTTGCTTATTTTGAAAAAATATTATTAAAGGAAAAATACTACATGTTCCAAATGTATGAAAAAAACGCTTTGGAGAGTTTCTTTAAATTGCGCGAACAAGTCGAACAACTCATTAGAAAATAATGTTAAATAGGCAATCAAGCCGAATAAATACGTAACTTTTTCCATTCATACTCCCTTATCCACATTCACACCTTATCAATCAAATGCTCATACCAAAAAATAAGGCAACAACCCAGCCTGTTTAGAATAAAGCATATAAAGCCAGATTTCCAGCAAAATACCCAGATGTAGCGCCACCACAGATGGCAAATTTAGTGCTTTTAGTCGCAAATACCCCATATATGGCGTATTTGGACGCATGTCTGAGTAGTTACTATTGATGTAGAAATTTGCGGATTGTACGATGGTGAATTGGAAGACTTGGATTCAGACGAGTAAGAAAAGGACAGCAGATTGCCATAAATATTGTCAATAACTATTGATAATATCCCCCACATCAGGTACACTAAAAAAAGAGCCCGCCCGGTGCGCTAACACCGAACGGGCAAGAACACCGCAGGCCGGAAGCGCCCGCAATGTTCGCAAGAGATTCTATCATATTCATGATAGATCTCACGCAGCAACTCGCTTCCGCGAATAAGGAAGCGAGTTGCTGCATTTATATACCCGTTGAGAAACAGGGAACCGCTGTGGTCCTGTTCGGGTGTTTGCACTTTGCCAACTGATTGCGTCAGGGCGTGACCACCGCACCGCAACCAGCTTATGCGCCGCCATGAGACCGATGGCAAGGCGAATAAAACAAAAAAACCGACCTGTGGATTGTCCTGGGCGGCACTTATAGTGTCTGCTCGTTGGGGTCACGCCCAACCAGGTCGCTTCGGTCGTCAAAATCCTTATTTACAAAGAGGAGCGCAAAAGGAGGTGCTTCAAACCAGTTCACCATACCTAATATACAATCCCCTATTTCAATTCACAAACTTACACACTCATTCCCAAGGAGAGACAATGACGATTGAAATGAGAGTATCGGGCGCAATTAAAAGCAAGCCGTCTATTATCACCCAGGGCAGGAAAATAAGCGCCAAACTGGAAATCACCAGCATAACCCAATGGATTGATGCCGGCCAAACACGACAAAAAGAAGAAACGATAACCGTGTTAGCCTGGGGCAGAGCTGCAGAACACTGTAAAGGATTAAATGCCGGCGACATTATCGCTGCAATAGGCACCCCCAGGAATAAAATCGAATGGATCAACGGACAACCTACTTCCGTACAGGAAGTGAAGGCAACGCAAGTGCATTTATTGGCTAAAATGCCTCAAGAAGACTACGGGGCAGGAATCGGCTCTCTCCAAGACGAGGGTTACTCCGTCTCCCCTGAAACTGGCGAAAGCTGGACCTCTAATAAAATGCCTGCAGCGTTACCGTGTTACCAATATTCCGGGGTAAAAGCATCATGAAAAAGATGTTTCTTATCCTCATCGCCCTGATCCTCACCAGCTGCAGCGCGTTCATGCCAGACCAATCCGTAGATTTCACACTCAACCGGACGTCAGTCGCTGCAAAAGTAGACGAAGCCATAGATGCATCGCCTGACATTCTCCCCAAGGATCAGCCAGCAGTCGAAGGCGAGTCGCCGGCAGCAAGCCCCTCCCCCACCAATATGCCAGGAACATCCTACAAAGCCACAATCGAGCCAGGCGCAGCAAGCACCGGCAGGGAAGGAGAGGCCACTATGCAAGCGGTCAAATACCTTTCATCCGGTATGTTTGCAGGAATCGTCTGTACGATCACCGCAGAAGAACCTCTCGACGAGATCAATTACCAGATCATCCTCTACGATAAACAAGATCGGGTACTCAAATCCATCGGCGGGGAGATCTCGCACCTGAACGCAGGAGAAACCACAGCAATCTATCAACCTCTGAACCTGCCAGAAGAACCGGCCAGCTATGAGGTAATCTTACTTCCCGGTCAGATGACAGAGAACCGGGCTCCACTGGTGACTGTCCAGCAGGCGGATTTCATTGATGACACCTTTCCGAAAGTCACCGGCATACTGGAACCCCACACAGACAAGGATATTGGCCTGACACCAGTTACTGCAGTGGTATATGACGTATCCGGTAACATCGTTGGCGCCGGGTCCAGCCTGGTGGACATCAAGGCAGGCATGAAAGCAGCCTATGAGGTGCATATCATTCTCACAGGCACACCAGCCGACATTAATCTATACGCACAACCCGGCGAATCCCTATTTTGGAAATTTGAGTAAATCAACACCCCTGAATTGAGAGTTTTCAATTCAGGTCATAGATTCTTATCCACTTTCGGATAGGCGTTTATGACCTGTTTTAGAAAGTAACGACAGAATCACCCAAGAATTCAATGGAGGAAACACATCATGAAACGAGCCACATTCCTGTTGGTCATTATTCTGCTGGTGCTGGTGCTTGCATGTTTGGGCACTGGCGCCGCAGCTTCCCAAACCGGAAGCGGGGTAGCTGATGTATTTCAAGCCGATGCAATCCGGCAGCAAGCCAAAGCGAACAAAGAAATGGCCGAGGCGCTGCAGGTGCAATCCAGAAACAGCACAGCAAGCCAGTTTATGCAGCTGGTGGCTGTGGGAATGGGCTTCACTGGTGGTCTACTGGTGAGTATCCTCTTTATCGCGATGATCATAGCGATCTTCTATGTTTTTCTAAAGAAAAGAGGAGTGCAAAGGCTGATCACCGAAACAAACCAGCTCATCCCAATGGCTCAAACATTGGGGTTACCGGCCGGCGCATCCCAATACCCTTACCCAGTAGAAACACAGACAAAAGAGGAAATTTATATTGAACCACCCGAACCTGACGACAATATGTTTTCAGAATGGTGGTACCAACAATAGGAGGAACACACCATGAAACGAACACTTCTACTCTTACTGGTCATTGGAACATTCCTCTTATCGTCCTGCACGCCGGAAGACTATGATGCAATGGCTCATTCGGCCGTACAGCGCTCTCCCTCTCCCACCTTTATCGGAGAATACGAGAGAACAGCCCAGGCAATGGCGATCAACGCGGAAGCCACCAAACAAGTGGCACAGGACAATATGGTTCAACTGTCCATCCGCTCTACCCAGGCCGCCTCGGAATTAGCACAGGCCGAAGCGGTACAGCGGGAGTTTCTACGCCAAACCCAAGCTGCAATGGATTTCCAGACGACTCAACAAGCGATGCAGCTCACATCAGCGCAATCAGAATTTAACCGACAGGCAACCGCCGACCGTTCTACGATGGAAGCTCAGCAAACCGCAACACAATCTGCTATTCACGCAACACAGTCAGCTCTCAGTCTCCAGCTCACATACACAGCCGTTGCACAGCAGCAAATACAAAATAACGCAGCACTGGCACTTACCAATGAAGCCATCGATATCAATCGCGCCCTGCAAAGCACAAAAGCGGCCTACGATCTAAAGGAGATGGCCCGCGATGATCGAGCCAAAGACCTGACATTCTACATTCGCACGTTTGGTTTTGTTGTATTGGTGATCGTGTTTCTGATAGCGGCTTTCTTTGGTGCGAGAAGTTATTTCCGCAGCAGAGCTATCAGAGACGGCAAGATGGACTGGAACGGTAAACCTATTCTGGTACTGGCCAATAGAAACGGTTATCAAGTCTGGGATCCTGGTCGCGCATTAGCTCCCGGCGCCAACCTGCGAAATGATGGCATTATCGAAGTCCAGGGCAGTGCAGCTGACGAAGATCGTCAAGAACGGGTTACCGGACGCGCACAAATGGCCGAGTTCGTTGGTGCAGCCACCAGAGACAACGGAATGAGACGCCAAACAGCCATGAGACAGGCACAGCAGATCAGCAGTCAGCCGGCAACACAGCAGTTACCTTCCCCGCAAGTGATATTGCTGCCTGCCCTTTCTCCTACCGATACATTGCAGCACGTGATTGATGATGTAGAAAATCAAATCATAGAAGGAGAATTAACCAATGAATAACCAGCGCCATTACATGAATACAGCAAAACTCTGCGCCAGGACCATTGTCAGTGTTCTCACCAATCGCAAGTTATCTCCGGTATTTTCCCGGTTTGTACTTTATGAATATGAACCCACCGGCAATGTGTGGTTTGTAGCAGAGCTGGATGTCAAACAAATTGACAAACTGGAGCGTTATTGCGACCGCCAATTACTGCACCAGATCAGCACCACCCTAAAGGGACTTACCGTACTGATCTCCAATCATATAGGTCTTAGTTACGTGGTGCTGTTGTCAACGCCGACCAGACTGAAACAAGTGGTCGAATTTCCTCAAGAATACGATAAACAGACCATTCCACTTGGTGTTACCCGCAAAAACCCTGTTCACCCGCGACCGGAAGACCTGCGTAATGTTCTGCTTGCCGGCGCCACCCGTTCCGGTAAGTCAAACTTATTGCTCCAAATGGCCTACACCGCCTGGGTATCCGGACACCACATCGCTCTCGCTGATCCTCAACTCAACACTTTCACCAAGAATTGGCATCCATTGAGCTTTGGTCCGATAGCATCTACGGATGAGGATCTTATCAAGCTATTACAGATGGTACAGGCCGAAGCAACAAAACGCCTGGGGCTGCTCCATTCCTGCACAACGGGCAGCGGGCTTATAGCCACGAAGATCGAGGAGTATAACCAGAACACTCCTGTACCAATGCCGCGCCTATTCATTTTTATTGATGAGGCCAACACCTTTCTGGGCGACAACAGTATCCAGAGCATGTTGACTGACATTGCCCGAGCCGGATTGAAAGTTGGCATCCATGTTGTAATGGCAGCTCATTCCTGGCGGGCATCTGACATCCCCAAAGGATTGTCTGCATCATTTGAAACCCGTCTGACTTTCAAGGTCAACGATCGCACCAGCGCAAACGTAGTAATGGACAGCAATATCGGTGATCGGGCGATGAAAATTCGTTATCCCGGTCGCGGCTTGATTCGTTACAACGGACAGCCGATGATGGAATTCCAGTCATATCTTATGCCAACAGCATCTATCGTCAACTTGCTCAAAAATGCCGGCAGCAACCAGCCAAAAAGTTTTATCCCTGATAGCGAACGGATACTGATGGAAAAAGCCCTGCAGGATCAGGACGGCAAGCTCACTATCGCAGAATTACAAGGGATGGGGTTACAGTATCGAGAAGCACGCAGCTTGCTTGATCAGTGGGCGATGAAAGGCTGGGTGGTCAAAGATCCACAACAAAACAACGCCAGGGTGCTGTCTGACGAAATTCGGTTAGCACTGGCAAGCATATAGCATCACAGGGCAGGGGGAACCATCTGCCTCTTATCAAGAGTAGAATCCTGTAATAGAATTTATTCTCTTAAAGAGGCATTCCTCTGCCCTTCACATTACGTCAACATCAGAGAAGAAACCGCATGATTTTGCAAGGTATTTTGCCAAGCCGCCAAACCTGCCAAACCCGTCAAACCTGCCAAACCCGCCTAAAATACCCCTTTATCTCTGCCAAACCCTGCCAAACGCTTCAAAAGCGGCTATTTTCCCATTATTTACGCAATGACGAGGAAAATACTTGTTTTTGAACAAAAAATTAACACAGGAGTCCGTAAAATGCACCGCAGATTCATCCTTGAAAGATACCGTGACGTCTCTGGCGTATCAGGGACGCGCATCATAGCTGAGGGGATTACTTTCTCAAACGGGAGAATATCGTTACAATTGTTAGTAGATCCTTGTTCACTAACTATATTCAATTTTCGACTGACGAGCTGCTCGCAGTACATGGACATCATCATGGCAGTACACGAATAGTCTGGCTTGATGAAGCGCTACGCGCTTCTTGTAACTTTATGAAAACGGGAGGACAATATGCCGCAATTTCAGATATGGAATCTGAGAACACGCGAAAAGCGGGTGATTGAAGCAGAACATTCGCACCTGGTACGAGAACTGACTGGTTGGCCAGTTGATGATGTGCAGGTGCTTCCCGTTGAATTGGGGAAAAATGCCCCTGTTGATGAACTATGGAGCCTGAAAAAATTCTGTAATTTTTTCGGCTTATCCAAAACTACTTCATACGGTTTGCTCCAGGACGGGGCTATCCCATCGTATAAAGACAAACGAGAATACAGGATCAAGGCCGCTGACGCTCTGGACTGGTGGATGTCATGCAATGAAATGGCTCATCTGGACGCAGTGCTTCTATCCCGAATGTACATGAAACTCCCTGCAGATAAAAAGAAGCAGCTTATGGCATTTGCCGAAGAACTATCTTCCTGACGAGTAAAAAAACCGGCAATCAACTGCCGATCATCGAAAGATGGGGTAATATTTCCAATTCTGCGGGAATCGATCCATCTGTGTGCGCAACACAGCAATTTCAATGATTCCAATTGCTGAAAAAGTAAGGGATCGAAGATCTTGATCAAAAGTAGTACCCGGCACGAAATCATCACTGGCAGAAACACGAAACGGATATAAATACCCCGAGAAACGATAATAGTTTACTTGCGAAAGGAAAATTTTCAATTCGCTTTCGTCTGCGATCAATCCGCGGCTAATCAACAACTGCGCCTGTTGTAAAAAAATCAATGCCGGTTTTGTATAATTCATATATTCCCTTAAACAAAAACCCGCCACATTGCAGCGTACCCAAAAAGGATAGAGGCTTGGCGGGTGTATTAACTACATCATATACGAATCTAGGGAATAGTCAAGGAAAAGGATTCACAAATCACAGCGATTCCACTGCCCTCTTGTACATTTTTGTGTTACAATTCTTATGTAATACACGTATTACGCGTAACACATGTATTACATACACCAACATCAATGAAAAGGTATCCATGGCAATTCAAAAACAGCAATCAAAGTTACAGTTTTTCATCAAACCCTTATCCGCTTCAACGGGGATCCCGCGATGGATGGCAATCTTCCCTGGCCGTGTTTGGCCTGATCTGGTAGAAGAAGGCAAGAGGATTTCATAATGGATATTTCAAATGCTTGGTATTTACGAGGAAATGATTCAGACATCGTAATTGAATTGGCCGATTTATCCTTGTGGACAATCTTTGGCGCTCCACAAAAAACAATATCAATCAACGATCTCACAAAATATACTGGCAAGCCAGAACCTTCCGCTTTTGGCACTGAGGTTTCAGATACCGATTTGGCGGCGTATGGACTAAAAAAAATTTATACCGTAAAAAACAAGAGCGGCATTGTACGCCTGAGCCCGGAAGAAAAAAGACGCCTGCAATTACTGGCCCGCCATCAAGGTCTCAATCAATCTGATTTGATCAGGCAGTACATCATGCCGGCATTGCGCAACAATACAATATTTCAACTGGAGGAAAACCAACAATGAAAACTATTGCAATCGCCAATCAAAAAGGCGGAGTAGGAAAAACCACAACCGCAGTACATCTTGCATATTGGTTCGCCACTAAAGGGCAGCGAGTGCTTTTAGTGGATCTTGATATGCAAGGACACACCGGCTTTGCTCTTGGTATTGAAAAAGCAAATGCCGCAATCAGGCTGTTCAACCGTTACTCAGAATTAGAAGTTGCGGATGTTGCCATTGCTCCCAGGCCCGAATTGCCCAACCTGCACATCATACTGTCAGACAAAAGCACTGCCCAATTATCTCAAATATACGCTCCTGAAAACGATCCTCTGAAAAAATACTTTTTTATTCAGGAAAAAATAGCTGAAACAGAAGGGATGTACGATTTGGTATTCCTCGACATGGGACCTGGTTCGGATTTGCTACAAATTGCCGCATTGGCTGCCAGTGATTACTTTATTGTTCCGTCTCTTATGGATCCGATGTCTATCAATAGTGTTTCTGAAATTATCCACACCGCGACTACTCTTGAGCGGTTATACAATGAAATTGTTTCCCCTCAATTGTTGGGAGTATTGCCAACCGAATACGATCAAGTCACCAAAGAAACTGAAGAAATGGTAAAAGCTTTATCGAAATTGGTGGGTGTGGATTATGTTTTGCCTCCAGTGTTGAGAGATACTGCTGTACGAGAAGCGTCAGATATAGGTCTTACTATATGGGAATACGCGCCTAGCACCTCAGCAGCTATTGGATACGGCAACGGAAAAATCAAGTATCGCACTCGCAACAGCATGGACAGAATTGGCGGTTACCTTCATGTAGCCGAGATTATCGCCAGCTTACTTGACATTGACATCCCGGAATAAAAGTTCTGAAAGGATAAAACAATGGCTCGTCGCAACTTAAACTCAGAAAATAGACGTAGACCTATCGTGACCAATTATTCAGAGGGAGAAGATATCGCTGTAACGCAACAGCAAATCCCAGACAATATTGGCGGGATGGGCGAAAAGTTAAGCAAAGCATTACAACAAACACCTGGACAAAAAAAGAAGGCCAAAAGAGATAAAGCACGCAAACGCGTATACTTTGATGCTCCCGAGGATCTGCTTGAATTGCTCGAAAAACTAAAGGATCGTGAAGGTGTAAGCAAATCCAGGTTGGTGAGTTTCTTAATAATTTTGGGACTACAAAAATTCTCGGAAGGCAACGTCCAATTCGAGGATTACAAAAGCTACCCAAATTATCCAGGAGTATCTTATACACTCAACATGCCAGACATACCTATCGTTGATCTATCTTCAGCAAAATTCAAAAACGAAGACGGCTAAATCCAACAAGAATCATTAATCACGACAACCCAACGACAACGTTAACGTTGTCGTTGGGTTGTCGTAAACGGCAACTATAACGGCAACATTTACATTGTCGTTATAGTTGCCGTTAGGCTTGTTCTAAGGCCCTCTAAGCGATTTTACAGACCAAATCCTTCCGGTTGTACATTTGAAAAATATCGCCGATTCTAGAGTCGCTCAACGCCCTGAGAGACGTTTTTGCTTTCCTCTTTTTTCACCAAAAATAACAATTTTCCCTGCTCCTGACCCCTTAGGAGGTGGTCAATATGATGACTCCTGTCGCACCTATGTCTGACCTGCCGCCAGAAACTACGGCAGCACTTATCAAGAAGTATCCGGGATTTACTCCTCAGCGCATCATCGAACAAAACAACATCTTGCCTCTTGATCCTGATGATTTTCGGGACACCACGACCATGGTAGTTGGATACGAAGTAATCGAAGGAAAGCCTATTCTGCTTTTCAAGCATGGTCACGCACCCGAAGACCTGCTGGGCAAGGCCGGCGCTTACTCCTTCCTGCTTCGGTGGACCTTGATGCAATCCATCATTCGGGACACCAAGTCAAACATCTTTGATGAACTGACGTGGAAAGCACTGGCGACCATTCCTCTCAATCCCAAAACCCAGCCTACCATTGATGAATTCAACTCCTATCTTGAAACACTAGAAAAGTGGTCATGACAGCAAAATACACATCCATGATTTGGGGGGCAGACCTGACCAGGCCAATGAAACTGGTTGCTTTGGCACTGGCCGACAGCGCGGATCCACATGGCGTAGTTTCTCTGGAGAACAAAAAAATGTTTGCCTGGCTGACCGGGTATTCAGTAGAAGATATTGACAAAGTGATCGCAAAATTGATTGAATCCGGGATACTGGCGCCAATGTCAGAAATGCGATTGAGATTCTCCATAGAAAATATTCCCCAACTGGTCCCGTATTGGCGCGTAGGAACGGCAGCAGCTGATGGTGATGATCCCGATGCAACAGAAAACCTGCGTTATCAACTGAAATCACTGCATATTCAATCTGAAATGGTTGATGAACTGGTTCAGAAGTACCCGGCAGAACTGATCACCGCATGGTTGGCCGTTTACGCCGATGCCGTTGAGGTTGGGCTTGCTGATGGCTCCGGCTATCTGGTTTCTGCCTTACGGCGCGAATGGGACATGGAAGCAGCAAAAGCACGCATTGAAAGCCGACGAAAGAAAGTCGCCAAACAAACATCAGCCATCTCACTACCTGATGAGCTTACGACTCTTCTTCAAAAACTGGGGTGGGAAGATGATCTGTCAGAAATCTACGAATATTACGAAGTAGATCCCGATCGCACATTGGCATGGGCAATACACACCCAAAAAGAAGGGTGGGGGGCCGGAAAATTCCGCAAATCTCTACGATCTGGCCTGCAACCGCCCAATCGTGAGACCGTTTTGATGCCTGCCATCTTTATACTAGAAGATAGTGCTGACACATCATCACAGGACGAAGAGCTTGAAGCCTCTCCTGAAATCATCAACGCGTGGAACCACTGTTTGCAGAAAATCGCGCAGATGACAGACGAAGAAAGAGGCTTCAACAGCGGAGACCTTGCCAGTTGGCTTGAGCCTGCGCAGCCCCTCAACATAGAATGCACTGGCCTAGACACCAGCTTTACAGTCAAAAGCTGTAACACTTATGGTGCGGAGTGGATTGTCGCTCATGCCCAGGCAACTATAGAGGATGTCCTTGCGGATGTGCTGAACTGTTCTGTCAGCCTGAAATCTGTCAGCTAACGGTTTAGCAAGCCAGCATCTACTAATCTTATTTCCTGTAAAGGTGGTGCACAATATGGCGTTTTATTTTACGGTTTTATACAAATTAGCGGTGGTTGATCATGCCTTACAATAAACTTTTTTTGGAAGGCAAGCTGTATTTGCAAAACGCCGAACAAATTCTCTCCAAAAAAATAGTAGTTGACGGAAAGATTATGGTAAAAGGAAAGAACGGCAGTTACATACTGGCGCGATTATTAAATACCCATGACGTTATTCTCGAAGGATACCTGGCAGTACAGGCATTAGCCTTCACAAAAGCAAATGGGGACGTGCCGTTAAATGTGTTTTTTTCCGGGGAATTACTCTCCCGTAATGGGCTATCGATTCCCAAAGCCGAAAAGCTGGATTTCATCGTTCCTGAAACTGTATCGGAAAAAGCCAGAGAAATCATGATCAGGCTGCAAAACAAAGACACATTCCTTGCCGCCAGTTTTGAGAATACCGTACTTCAGCACCAGCAAGAATTGTCCAACATATACAGAGCAACGGCAACCGCTGAGTAATCAGCGGTTTTCACGTACCATAAAGAAAAATCAGATAAACCAGAAAGGAACTGCACCATGAATGAACAACTTTCTCGCTGCCGACAGCATGGCTGCGAGTACTTTGTATTTGATCTCCAACACGAAGAACTTTCGATCATCGATAAAATCTGCCCGGTATGTTGGCTGGAAGAACACCTGGGCTCTGCAGTATACGACGTGATCCTCGAAGAGAACAATGGAGTAGGCGTAGTCTTTGGCAATTTTGTACTGCACATCGGTCGGCTTCACGGAATCGACAAAGATGGCCTGCATTATGAGATTTTCGACCAGGAAGCATTATTTGATACGCTGACTTCAAGCTATCTTGAAATGGTCCGGTACTATCCCGGTGACGAGGTTTCTTCCACAGTTTTCCGGGTTGATTTTGCAAACCTGTCGAATATCCGCACCACGGCCTGGGCATTGATCGAACTCACCAATATCGAACACCAAATCGAGATGAGCATCCTCGATGATATTATTCCGGATTAGCTGTTGCGGTCGTTTACCCTGGACGGGAGTTATCAATTGGTAACTCCCGTTTTTGGTAGCTGATGATGTCCATTTTTTTCATGATCTACGTCAAAGGTAGGCGCATGCTGGCAGATAAAAGGCTTCGGCTTGTCCCCGTAAACGAATCACACTTTTGCGAGACGCCAACAAATTGATCGGGCTACCATTCACCACATTTTCTCACCAGTTTGTGCTTCACGGAAAAGCCAGCCTGGAAGCGGTTCACTACCGCTGACTATCACGATAATTTTGGGTTCCATTTTCCTTATCACGTTTCTGCCGTATGTCGGCACAAAAACGCTTTTGCAACTAACCTATTTTTCCACTTTTCACGCCTATAGGGTGGGGCTTGATGTCCTCACTTTGATTTTTAGGTGCGTTTGCCGCATGTCGGCACAAAAATACTGAATTTCAGGAGACAAAAACATGCCGAAATACTTACCTAATGACGCCATCGCTGACGTTGCTCCGCTGCCTAGTGCATTTGATTTTGCGGAGCTTCGCAGCGACTTGTTTGCACCTCGAATATCGTTTGCGGTGAAATCTCTCGCTACTGATCCTTCTTCTATTTTGTTTGTACATTACGAAAATCTTGCGCTCGCACTCGGTACGTCGAAAGATTCACGTGCTGTACGTAATGCATTTGAATTTTTGATAGTCAACAACTATGTCGAAAAAATCAGCGTGCCTTTGATCTTAACCAGTTCTATGAACATAGTTCGCCTGACGATGGAAGGTCAAGCATTGGCCCATTCACTTGGATATGAAGTGGCAGCAAATAACTGGAGCAATATAATTTCGTCCCGGAAAGATCCCGACAAGGAATACATCGGCCAGGTTTTGCAAATCGCATATCAGTGCAAGATAAGGGAAATACCAGCAAAGATCACTCCTTGGATTGCATCAGATAATCCGCCCGACCTTCTGATAGGCGACGAGGAACGCTGGGTATACGCTTCCGGTTCCCAGACACTTAATCGCAAAACGCTTTCCAGGTTAGCCAGCAGTGCCAAAGAAGCAGGTAATTACCCGATGGGCATTATTTCAAAACGTGAAAGAAATAGGGATAAAATGTCTGAATCTTGTAAAGACCTGGGCATATCAGCAAAATTTTCTGATCTGGAGGCGCTGATCAAAGACACAAAAAATTCTGAAAAAAATGAGGTTGAAAAAGGTCCGCTATGGCTGCTCGAAAAATGACCAGACTATACCCCGAAGAACTTCCTGCTCGTATGCCTGTTTTGGACCAGCATCACAACCCGACTGTTTTGTATCGCGTTCTATACTGGATCGCAAACCACAGCCTGGCAACCCGTGCAGACATTGCTTTGGCAATGGGATTGGATATGTCAACACCGTCCGCAAAAAAAGTAAGTGTAGAAAGAGTCAGACGGGCATGCACAACACTTGAAGAACACAAGTTTATCGAACAAAGCGTAATCAAGTTTTGGCGTTTGAAACTTCATATGATCCGGCTCACTGCCGGTGGTGACAAATACTGCCAAAATTCATATCCCTGGGAAATCAAGAATTCCGATTGGGACAAACTGTACAACCGCCACAATGGGCGCATTGACCGGGAACACGCTGCTGCTGTTCTCAACTTTGCTTATCATGCACGATTAAGAGGCTGGGAAACTGTAGTAATGCCTTACGAATTTGAAACCAACAGCGAACCGGACGTAATGATCAAAAAAGGGTACGAAATCACATATGTAGAGGTTGAGATGCGCGGTTGGCGCGCGAGTAAAAAATTCAGAAAGTGGGAGCTGCAAGCAGAACTCCAGGGACGTCCAGCTGCCTGTTTGCTTACCACAGAAGCAGCCAATAATATTGCTATACGTTTTCAGGAATTAGGCTATTCAAATTATGATGTGACTAGTCTTGAATATCTACAAGCCACAGCCTATAATGCGAAACGCAGCAATGGCTTGTGGCAATTCACCACGGAGGAACGATAATTATGGCGCGCGTAAAAGAAGATCAAGCAATCAACACCAATTCAATGCAGGGATCGTCTGAGCAGGATTTCAGAGCATCAAACAATGGACCACAGCAAGAGAAAAAAATCCCGCTGCCTATTCCAGTGATCATCGGTATCGTATTGGCATTAGTGGCCTGTGTAGTATTCGCCATGATTGCCAGCAGCGACTCCAAAGAATTGCCTACTCCTACACCCCGGCCAACTACGGCCACAATTGAACCCACCCGGCCAGAACCGACCAGTCAACCTACCCCCACGGTAACACTGCCACCGCCAACATTTTCAGACGAGTTTGACAAGGGTCTATCAAACTATTGGGCATATTTCGTTGCATTGGGTGATAAAAACGATATCGATATATCTGCCCAGGGCGAGCATGTGCGATTCACTATCACGGATTACGACACCTACGCATACCTGATCTATGAACTGCAGGACTACGAAAACGTCAGAATCGACACTGAAGTAACCAATCAAGGCTCGAACAACAACAATGCTGGCCTGGTCTGCCGATTCACTGCAGAAGGCTGGTACGAAGCCAATATCAGCTCAAGTGGTGTGTTTAGCATCTACGCATTCGATAACAACGATTACCGGAAAATATGGAGCGGCGGATCCCACTCGATCAAGATTGACAAGGAAACCAATCTCTACGGTTTTGAATGCAACGGTGATGAATTAACGCTGTATATCAACGAAGAAAAAATCTGGTCAGGAGAGGACAAAACATTTTCAACCGGAAAGATCGGACTGTCTACCTCAACAAAAGATTATCAGCCGGTTAAGATTGATTTTGAGAACATTTCTGTAGTTGAGATAAACCAGGTAGATAATCAGGAAAGCAACAGTGATTAACGAAATCGAGGAATAGAGATAAAACCAACCTTTAATTTGTTAGAAGAGAGCTACCGCTTATGCTGGCTATCCTACATCGCAATAAAGATCACCTCAAGGGCCAATCCAATACATCTTTTAATATAAACAGATTTAACGTCAGCAAGTTTTGAGACTCTAAATTTGCTCTTCAAAATACCATCCGTTCTTGGTTCTGTTTCTGGAAACCTGAATTTTCCGGTAAAGAGTACCTTCAACCCCATTGCACCCCAATCGTCTTAGCGCACGCGAGAACGGTTTTTCACGATCGAAATACATCCTATAAATTCTCTCGCATCTGGCGCCCCCAGCCCGGGAATTGATTTCCGGGCATCTGACAACCGAGAATAGGTATTCAGGATTGTCAGATTTAGCAGAGGCAGATGCCGCAGTATAGGTTTTCCTTCGATAGTTGCCGCCGTCAGGCGCGCCTGATTGCATGGGAACTTCGTAGCGATTGGGCATTTGATAGACGATATATGGCTGCTTGTTGATTTGTGCGACGAAGGCATACGAGCGCGTAAATTCAGTATAGGGAGTGATCAGCGAAACGTTGACACTGGTCAAACACCAGTTATGCAGTGCATTTGTAAATCCTTTTTTCTCTAATTCGATTTGTGTTCGGACCGGCACACCAGTTACTTGTCCCAGTGTTGCACGAGACACTGGACGGCCTTTGAACTGAGTGAGGATCAAATCCCACACAATCCCCTTCCAGAAAGAAGCGGCCAGGTCTTGCGGGTTCATCAGGCAGCGGTTGCCGATGTCGGGAACATTGATCATCTGGCCCGTGTTGTGAATACTGAGGATCAGGAATTGGCTGCCGTTCCGCACCGGGCGCAGCAATCGGCTTGCTGATGCAGCATGCAACCAACGGTATCTGCTTGCTCTGGTGATGCCGAGAAAATCCAGGTAGTCCATGAGCAAGTTTTTGTCAACAACACCTGATCCTGATTCGTCAAGGGCTTTGGCAAACGACCAGACACGGATCGCACCGCCGAGATTTTGTTGAGCAGCGGCCATAATGATTTGTGGCCAGATTTTTATTTTGTCAGGGAAATTCTGCAGGGCAGGGGAGGGGGAACCTGGACCAACGGCAGCACAACCGCTCGCACGAGTTGAGCGAGACGATTCTGATATGGTTGTTTTGAGTGCTGCGGCTGATCCAGATATGGTTGTCATAGGTTTTTGTGCAATTCACCCAGCAAATACCCCCAACATTGCACATATCACCTTAAAAGGTATTGACAACTACTGCAATTTCCTGTATAAACAAAGCAGTAGCTAAAACCACCTATCCCATAAGTAGTTCATTTGTGCGATGCCCCCTGCCAGGGGCATTTGCGTTTAAATTGTCAGTACGGTCCGGCTTGTCGCCGGAAACCTTTTATTCCCTTTCTTTGTAAATTAGTTTTGTAAGCTCCGAAAAGGAGCTTACGTTCTCAAGGTTGATTTCTCGGGTCTTTATTTCTATTTCAAGCCACCGAATCAACCAACCGATCACTGCGCCGCGAGATACTTTTTTTCCAAATCCACCAGATAATGTTTTTGCAATTTCATCAAGACTGGTAATATCTTCTATCTGAGCAAAAAGACTGAATTGCTTCGTGTCAAATTTGTTAGGCGGTCGTCCAGGGCTTGCCTTGGTTTCTTCAAACATATCTTTGCTAGAGACGCCTAATTGCAAGTCCGCTAATTCAGAGTACGCATCAAGTCGATTTGTTTTCATTGCGATAGCCTGTCGTTTGATAAATTAAACGTACAATTAATGTTTATATTAATTGTACGTTTAATTGACGAATAAAACGTACGGTAAAACGCTGGTTATACATCAGGAATAACCCGTCTTCGCTCTAAACCAGAACAAGCAGTTTCCAAAGTCTTGGCAGAAATTTTCGTATCCCCAATTTCAATTGCCATATTTAATGCGGCTTGGCAGACGTTTACAGTTGCGCGGGGAACCCCTAATGTTACTTCCCAAAGACCTTCAAATGCGTTGCGGGTAAACAAAGGATCTTTGCGTCCTGCAAGCTTAGTACGAAATTCAATCATTTCGGTCATCTCTGATATATCCAACGGGGAAAGCTGCATCCACGTGTCGATTCTTGATACAACCTCCGGCACCTTTTTAAAGTTTTCTCGAATTTCAGGTTGACCAAAAAGTAAGCACTGAACCAGCTTGGCGGTCACATCAAAATTGTAGAATATCCTAAAGGCATGTAAGGCTTTAACTGAAATATCTTGCGCATCATCGAAAAAGAGAATAACATTACGGCCATTTTTATAATGGTCAAGTAGCGCAAGTTCAATTTCGCGTATCGTATTCATCACTGCTCGTCTGCTTTTAGCCCCTAATTGCTTGCTAACATCATTTAGCAGGGAATATAAGGTTATGTATTTTGAGGAATGAATATAAATTGTAAAATAGCTTTCTGGTCGTGCTCTATAATATTGGTCTAATCGCCGGGCCAAAGAACTCTTGCCCATTCCATAGTCAGCCTCTACTACGCCCAAGGCACGCCTTTGATCTATCATTTGCTGCAGGTGGTATTGAACATCAGCAAGATACTTGGAAGCATAAAAGAATCGCGGATCGGCAGAGTTTGAAAACGGCTCTTCGTTGAAACCTAAATCTCGTAATTGTTGAGTGCGCTGGTCCATATAAAGAATCTACCGGAAAAATGGATAAGAGTCAATAGGGGAAACCTTAAAATATCTACAAGTATGGAGTATAATCTCGTAAATATCCATTATATATCTGTTTGTGAAGAGGGATGATCCGCTATGAATGCCGTTGAATTGGCCACTAAGCTTGTGCTACAAGGGTATGAATCATTGGACGAAATAGAGAAAAGGGAATTTGAGATAGGATTGTTAACCGAAAAAGACACCGAACACCACATCTTATTAACTGAATTGGAGAAAGAAATACTCAGGGCTGCTGCAAAAAAGTACTCAAAAAGTATATCAGAGTTATTTGTACAATTTCTATTGCATTTAGGAAAAGCAGAGTCTTTATTGACCGTTTCCGATGTCGCAGCCTATTTGAAGATCAAAGAAAGCACTGTGCGAGTTATGATAAATAAGGGTGAAATTCCTGCGGTAAAAATAGGAAAAGCGTGGCGAATTCAAAAAGAAGAATTAACAAATTACTTGCGAGGACGAAGTGGAAAGGTATAACAAGAAACCAGTGATCATTCCTTTGTGTCCGCTGGAAGAAGTAGCCGAATACCTGAAGATAGAGGTATTGACCATTCTCCGCTTGGCAAGCGAAGACGATATACTTGCGGTCAAGGTTGTGGCTGGCTGTGACGATTTTGAGGCGAAACGATCAAAGAGGCATTCCGGCCAAGATTTCAAGGGCGAGGAAATAACGGCGGTATAACGGCGGTATAACGGCGGTTGTGGTAAAATTAAGCATGGCCTATAAATTCGACTTCACACCTTCTCTTGTGAGAAATTTACAAACAATCGAACGAGTTAAAGAAACCTTACGCCTGACGGTATTATCTCCGGTTGTCGCAGAGGAATTGCGCTTTCAGGCACATATTCGCTCTACCCACTATTCGACGGCAATTGAGGGCAATCGGCTCACTTTGAAAGAAACCGAAATGGTGGTGCAGCAAGGTCGTCAATTTCCAGGACGAGAACGAGACACGCAGGAGGTTGCCCGCTATTACCAGGCTTTACAACAGATGGAGAAATGGGCAGAAGGGGGGCAGGCGATCACCGAAGAACGAATACGCAAACTACATGCTATTCTTTATTCTGGACGCAGATCCAAACCGACCCCGTACCGTGACGGCCAGAATGTAATTCGTGAAATTGGTGGGGGAATTGTTTATATGCCACCTGAAGCTACAGATGTGCCTGGTCTCATGACAGAACTGGTTGACTGGATACACCGGGCGAAAACAGAATTGCCGATCCCTGTTGTTGCTGGAGTAGCGCATTATCAGTTTGAAACCATCCATCCCTTTTTCGATGGAAATGGACGAACTGGTCGAATGTTGACCACCTGGATACTGTATCAAGGCGGGTACGATTTGGGAAAATTTTATGCGCTGGAAGAATTTTATGCAGATGATTTGCCGAAATATTACGATGCGTTGGTCACGTACCCTCATCATAACTATTACTTTGGACGACATGAAGCTGAAATAACTCCCTGGTTGGAGTATTTTCTAAAGGGTATGGCTGTTGTTTTTGATCGCGTGGCTGAACAGGTACGTAACAAAACAGTAGAAGAAGGGTTCAATCAGGAGGCACTGGCTTTGCTTCGTCCTCTCGATCACCGAGCGCGTCGGGTATTGGGGTTGTTCAATACACAAGAATTTGTCCAGTCTTCGGATGTAGCCAGTTTATTGGGATTATCTGTACGTCAAACCCGAGATTTGCTTACCGGATGGGTCGAGGACGGTTGGCTGGAGGTTGCAAACTCTTCCAAGCGAGGAAGGAAATACGGGCTAGAGGAGAGATACAGGACGTTGCTGAGGTGAGCAGCCTGAAAACCGACACGGATATTCCGTGTATATTAAAAACAGGAAAAGTGATATGCCTTACAAGAGTCGCAATCCAGATCCAGAAAACGCTCAAAAGTTTGTTGAGTTTCTCCAAGAAGTAATGGACACCAAGAATTTATCAGCGAGAAAATTGTCCATTGAACTTAACGTAAGTCCTACTTATTTGTGTGGGATATTAAGAGGGGAGAAAATACCCAGTGCGCCGGTTTGCAACCAGATAGCAGAACGATTGAATATCCCTAAAATTGCTATTTTCATATTGGCTGGTTGGTTAGCACAAGAAGACGTAGATGACTATGCTGAATCAGCAACATTGCAGCTAATGGAAGCACCCAGGGAAGTAAAACGCCAAACATTGACCGATGTACTGTTAGTGTCATCGAAAAACAAAGGAGACCAGGATGCCAGATAAATACGAAGAGATGAAAAAGGTCGCCGTTCAAGAATTAAGGCAGGTTATTAGCAATGCCGAAAATGCAAACACAGACCCAAACACAGCAAAAGCAAAAGTATTGGGTTGGGTACACAAAACAGTCGAAGATTACGGAGGTAGATACGATCGGTCTGCTCTGGAGGAAATCCTCGAAGTAACAGAATTTTTGGTTTGTAACTACCCAATGCCAGAGATTACAAATGATGTAAACATCGCTATTGGAAAAATAGAAAACCACATGAAAACTTGGAGCGAAAAAATGGACGAAGACACACTGGGGAAAAAAGGAGAGTTTGCAAAAGATAATGAATTTGAGGAAAAGGCCGTTGCTGTGCTGGGTGATGTTGTTATGCGTTGGGAAGAGACCCTAGAACGAGTTGTGCTAAACCGATTGGATCAATACGCAGAATCGGATTATTACAGCGAGGAAATAGCACGAAACGCAAAAGCAATAGCCGAAATGATAAAAGCTGCGAAAGAGGCTGAATTTAAAAACTCATTAATTCTGGACGCGTTCAGGGCTCTCCAAAAAATTGATGTAGACTTTGTCAACGATGAGGATTGGCAAATATGGCGCACCTGGTTCAAACGCATTGATCCCGAGGAAACAGAAGCTAGCGAATAAATTCTTGTGTCGCTTTCCAGTAGGGGGGGCTGAAACAATTGAAAAATCACCACCGACACAGGCCAGCGAGTGCTCGCTGGCCTGCTGTTATTTGACAGAAAAAGTTGGTGGTTTGTTACGGTCCAGGTTGGGGAAAAAGCACAACAGATATTAACAGAATCTTGTTCTCACGCAAGTTCTATTCGCAGTTGCTTACCAACCGCCCGCGCCAGATGTTCCAGCGATTCTAAAGTAATCGAGGTGTTATCCGGGTCAAGTAAACGGTCTAACTGAGAACGACTGGTTTGCATTTTCCGGGCTAATGCTGTTTTGGTCACATTAGAATCTTTCATTATATCGGCCAGTTGGAGCGCAAGAAGCCGTTTAAGCGCTTTGACTGAAACTTCCTCAAGCATTTCTTCATCTGCCAAAAAATCGTCAAAATTGCTGCCACTATAATTATTCATAGCATCCTCTTTCACTTTGCCACAAATTCATTCGTTCTCGCCCCAGCTGCAAATCATTGGCCGGCGTTTTCTGGGACTTTTTGATGAAGCCATGCAACAGAGCCATCTCACCGCTTCCTACAGTAAACAAAATACGAGTAATACGGTTTCCGCTTAAATGACTACGAACTTCCCACAAGTCAGTTTCTATTTTTCTGACGAGGGGCATTCCCAAAGGCCACCGAAACTGAACGAGCTTGATGTCTTCTCCAATATCTTTCCGGCCTTCTTTATCCAAGTTTTTTAGAAATTCTCGAACCGGTTCACGCCCAGAAGCAGTTCGAAAGAAAACAACAGAAAGAATTTGGTCGGTATCCAGCAATGAATTGTACCTTAATTGGTACAATTCATCAAGTGGGTTACGAAGTATTCTAGGAAAGAGGGCGGGCGGATTATTAAACTCAAGTTGATTATCGCAGCGAACGCTATTCGTATAGCCGCGAAATATTAAAAAGCTGTTCCACATGAGTGAGGGGGGCACCCACATGGAACGGTACTATTGTAATATAGTTATTGCAAAAACATAACCAATTTGCGATTTTTACAACCAGATCACCATCAAAATAAACCCCAACTCACCAATTTTCAATCCTTGAGTTTTGTCAAACTTCACATTTTCAAAATAATCAGGGCATTTGGCTGTGCTTTGAATGGATGTAGCAGTGATCTCAATCTATTCCTCGGCCTCGCGAACTTCGTTCACCTCAAATCCAGGAAGAAAAAGGGGAATTACACAGAAACAAGACCAACAACAAAATTGGCGCGTACTTCGCCAATGACATATAACGAGGAGTTTTGTACTACGCAAATTAGATTTATACTAATTATCGTAGTACAATATATACATGCACACAGACAACCACTCGGGTTATTTAAACACTTTAGGGATGCGGTTACTTGAATCTGCTATGCAGAATCAAGGTCCAATCTTTACGATGAAGCAAATAAAGCCCATTGCCAAAAATATGGGTGTGTCAGATACGCATCTCCGCTTTTTGATCAGCTCCCTTTCCCACGCAAATAAAATTGAAATCATAAAGCAAGGTACATATGTGATAACAAGCCCAATATTCACAGAGGACATTTCTCCTTATGCAATCGCAGCTGCGTTAGTAAACCCAATGGCGATTGGATATTGGTCCGCGTGTGCGTACCATGGATTTACTACACAAACTCCGGTAATGATTCAGGCTGCAACACCTAAAAAGGTTGTTACGCCTGAAATGCGAAAGAAGAACGTTGAGACATCTCGTCCGCGAGGCAGGGCAGTATGGAAGGCTTACGGCCAGGAGTATGAATTTGTCAATGTGAAGCAAGAGCGTTTTTGGGGACATGAAAAGATTTGGGTAAGCAGCTGGCATCAGGTTAACATTACTGATCAGGAACGCACTGCTCTTGATATGGTAGTTCGTTCGGACTTATTTGGCGGCATTTCTGCGGCAATGGATTTATTGGAAAACGCGCTGGCGCAAATTTCTGTAAATCGATTAGTACAGTATGCACAGAGATACAACGATGTGCGCGCTATCAAGAGATTGGGTTGGACGCTTGAAAAACTTGGCGTACCTGATAGCGAACTGGCAGAGCTGATTGAGTATCATGCAAAAGGGTATTACAAGCTCGATATTGGCCAATCAAGTGACAACGCACCAAAGAATGATCGGTGGCATGTAATAGAGAATCTCCACAGGGGAAAATAATATGACGAATGTACAACAAATGATCAGACAGACAGCACGCCAGAAGCAAGTGCGTCAAGACATAGTTGAAAAAGATTACGCTATAAGCTACTTGATGGCTTCATTAGCAACAATAAGCCCATTAAGCGATATGTTGGTGATGAAGGGGGGAACCGCGCTTAAAAAGCTCTATTTTGGAGAATACCGGTTTTCTGAAGATCTGGATTATTCTACGCGGGAATCAGCGCGCATCCCCCCAATTGTTTTTGATAAATATATCGATCAAGTTGTGAATGATTTAGTAAATCAATTGAATAAACGAGGACCATTTCAAGTGGTATGGGAGACTCTGAAATTAAAACATCCGCACCCTGGAGGGCAGCAAGCATATGTTGTACGAATCCAATTTCCAGGGCAAAGGTATCCCATGTGCAGATTAAAGGTTGAAATCACTGTTGACGAGCCGATTCTTGCGCCAATTTCATATTGCCGAATTCAGCACGATTATGCGCTGGAAGAGTTTTCCGTAAAAGTACCTTCCTACTCCTTGAAAGAGATCACAGCGGAGAAATTGAGAACATTGCTACAAGTCAGGATTAGATTACAGACAAGAGGGTGGGGGGCAAGCAGAATTTGCCGGGACTACTATGATTTGTGGCATTTGTTGAGAACGGACGTAATCAAAAAAGACGAAACCCTAATCCCGTTACTGAAAGAAAAATGCGCAGTCAGAGATGTTAGTTTTGAATCACCCCTTGATTTTATAACTGACAATTTGCGTGCCGTAGCTGTAGCTGAATGGGATCAGCAGCTATTGCCGTTTGTTCCAACCGCGCCGGGGGCGCTGTTGGTTTTGTCGGAAGTAGAACAAGCATTGCAAGAATATGATTGGTGATTATTTCGTATAGTCATAAAACCTCGTTGCCTAACCCATTCCCACGCTACAAAAATAAACTCCAGCAGAATAATCTCACGCGGCTCTTGCAGACCAGTCAGGGGAGGGTGCCATTTCCCGATAAATTAACACACGCCAGCTCACACGCGGGGGAGTGTGTGGGCAAAGTAGGGGAATTGTTAGAAAAGTATTAGAACGTTAGTTCCATCCCTTAAAACCTCTTGACAATTTGTTTTGATGTAGGTAACCTTTGAATAAGACATTCATAATCAAATCTATGAGAGAACGGAGATGAATAAATGTCAGATTCTCGCGGAGGTTCTAGACCAGGGGCAGGCCGAAGAAGGGTCAACCCAAAAGAATGGGTAAAGTATAATGTCACGGTTTACTGCTTAAGCGACCAGGAATATCAAAGGATCATCCAAAGCCTGACACCCCGAGAAAGGGCGCTGGTATTGTTGGAAAAAATCAAGGAGACTAACAATGTGGAAGAAAAACAAGAAAGATGATACCTTGCAGGAGAGACTGCAAGAACAAGAGAAAAAGGAGAATCGCATGGGTAAAGGAATTACGATTGCTGCAATCGTTTTGATTGTCATGATGTGCGCAGGTGGTGGCGTATTCAAGTTAAGGGACTGGGCAGCTGCACAAGGCGAGATTGCAATAGCCACCTCCGCAGTGATGAGGACCGAGCAGGCAGTCCAGACCGCTACCGCAGAAGCCAACGCTCCGCTGCCTGGCTGGGAAGATCCTGCCGAGATCGTCAAGCTCAGCGTCGAACAGTGGTACAACTATGATTACACTGCTGAATTTGACGATTGGGCCGAGAAGATGTGCGAGTACACTACTCGTTACGCTTGCGGCAAGGAAGTATGGGAGGTTGGAGAGAACCATTGGAACGATAATGTCGTACCCAAGCAACTCCAATTCACAACAGAAGTAACCCCGGTGAAAATGGTTTGGGAGAAATCTTATTACGACGCCGATGCCGGCCGCAACATGGACGCTCAAATTTGGGAGTACGATGCTGTTGCATCTGATCTCCCTGGTAAAATATTCACCCGCTACGTGATGATCGCCGATGAAGGCGCCGGCTGGCGCATGGTTCACGATCTGTGGGATGAGGAAATTGCCCAACTCCTGCAGGAGATTGCAGCCGATATTACCCCGGAAGCACCGGAAACATAGCGCCAAAGATACCAGTTTGAACCTGGTTTCCTCTCCAAAACCCCGCCTGCGCATAGGCGGGGTTTTATTATCTGGTTGTATAAAAGTAATTTGGTGATAATTTAATCCTTGACATATTTTTGGAATTCTCTTAAAATCGCCCGTAAGGTACTGGAAGACCTGAGAAACCTTCTGGACTGCCCTGAGGCGACACCAACACTACCAGCGAGCAAATACGCTCGTCAACATGAGCCCGAATCCGATAGTTCTTTTCTCTCTCAACGGCGATGCTGTACTGGTTGCCTGAATATGTGTGTATTCTGGTGGAGCACTACTTTGTTCCCGTTCCGGGACTGAGGCGCGCAAAGGGACTCCATTACCAGGTGTGTCTGCATACATCAAGAGAGAATCCGAACTAGTCGGATTTTTTTATTTAATTGGTCCATTCTACCCGGAAAGAAAGGAAATAGCATGAAAATGCAGAAAATTTTGTTAGCCAGTTTGATCGTTATTTTGATGTGCAGCATGAATGTTTCGACGGTATTTGCAGACGGGGAGGCTCCGCCTCCAATGGACTGGTCCGACGCCACAAATCCGGATACCGGTCGTGTGGATATGTCTGGTTTGCAGGCAACCCCAATTCAGGTGGATATCAACACAGGAAGTGGAGGAAATTCGCTTGGACGTGGTGGAATGCAGAATGACACCGTATCCGAAACCGTCACGGCATACAACGACCCCGCTAAAGGGGGGACATTCTATGTCATGAATGACACTGTCGCCGCAAACGCTCATCAAAATCCAGTTATTCAAGGACTCATCAATTCATCTGAAGGCTATTTAGCGTCGTCCTCAGCGTTGGCGGCATCGCAGACGCAAGCCGGGATAGGAACAATTTACCAAAACGCGGCAATGGCCGGCAGCACAGCCAATTCAGGCATAGCCTTGACGTATGTAAACGCAAACACCTTGCAAAACACGGGCACGATCTATGGCTTCAACACGTATGCCAACACCGGGTCCGTATATACCCCGCAAGGATCAAGCTACACCGCAGCACTGGCAAATGCACTTGCAGCCAATTCCACAGCCGACAACCTGTACACCAACACAAGTTTTGGAGCCAATAACCCGCAAACAATCTACACAAACCAGTGGGGGTTGGCCAACACCCTTGATGTTGCAAGGATGAATGCCACAGCAACAATCAATTCAATTTTCGGCAACACAACTGCAGCAAACGCCGCTAATGATCAAATATCAAAATACCAAAAAGAGCACAATTACAGCTCAAATAACCCGTCATTAGGACAGCAGATACTCAAAGCGCTAAACCCGGCGAATATTGCCTCGGCGTTCAAAAACCTTGCTACCACCAAATCGCTAGGCGGAGAAGGAACAGTCTACAACCAGAATGTATCTCCAGGCATGTTTGGCAATCAATTTGAAGCGGCGATGCAACAACTTGCGCTATCAAACTTGAATGCTACTGGCGGCACAACGATCATTTTTGTCCCAAATGGGGCAGGGGGGTTGTCTGCGTTTGGCTTTCCTTCTCCTGGCGGCGGCACTCCTCCTGGTGGGACGACACCCCCTCCCTTTGTCTGGATCCCCATTGTTCCTCCGGTACCGACCTGTTCTTACTATGCCGTTATTCCGGGCAGCATTGGTGCCATCGCAAGACATACCGCACCCCCGCATCCCGTGGTCATTGGCCAGGATGATCAAAAGCGCGGCGCGGATCTGTGGTGGGAATTGACCATTGGCCCAACCGTCGAAGAATGGGAAACAGCGGAAGTAATTGGATACAGCACACAGTGCAATCCCTTAAACCCGACTGATTGCGTGACCTACGAAGAATACGGCTGCGTAATGCACCGCAACTATTACTGCGAACCCATCGCAGAAGCTACGGCAACCGCCACGCTATCGGCCACCTCTACAGAGTGGATCCTCAACGATCTTTCCAATAAATATCCCGGCGCAACGCTGAAAAACCCCGGATTTGGATACAGCGAACCGGCAGTAGGTGCATGCGCCGGAACGACCTACGTGTGGACCATCGAAAAGGAAAAAGTCCAGGTAGAAGATCCCGGTAATTGGGACCTGAGCATTCTTGGCCGCACCAGAGGCACACCAGTATCCGGCAGCAGGAATTTCAACGTTGCTGGTGGAAGATTCCCTGCTTTCCTGATCGACACAACCATCATTCGGTAAAGGACTTTTACGTGGACAGCATCTTTTTACCATTCCTTTGGGCGCTGAACGGCGTTCTGGCAGTCACTTACATCCTCGTCGAGAATCTCTTGACGGTTGGGCTGCTGGGCGTTTTAACCTGGATGCTGCTATCCCTAAAGCCTTTTGCAAATGCGTATTACGCAGAACGGATCAAATCATTTTTGCTGGTAACGGGGGTTGTATCGCTGGTGATGTCCGTGATCGCCCCCGCACCAGCTCCGTTCTTCCTTCTGGCGATGCCCTTGTTCGCCATGGTTTCTCTTTACATGGGTCTGAGCCGCACGAACCCCGCTGATATTTTCTGGAACTATGCACAAACCGCGCTGATCTACAACGGAGCGATCGTGCTGTTCATGTTCCTGGAAAGCAATCTCGGTAGAACATCAGGAACAAGCGGCGAAATGTATTTACTGCAGGGACAGAATTATGTCGGTTTGATTGGCGGGATCGCCATGTATGGCATTCCTGTTTTCTTCATGGCTAGTGTGGCCAAAGAATATCTGGCGCACAAACCACAGCAAGAACCTCTTGACATGCTGACTACTATCAGGGATGCGCGAAAGCCGAGGTCAAGATAATGATTCACGTTATCAACAACGGTTTTGACTACAACCGAGAAGGTGAAGTTAATTACGCGTGGTACGAATTGTACGAAAACGGTGAGCATTTTTTCCGCGCCGTTATCTTGCAAGAATTAAAAGTATTGTCCTGGAACCAGGACGAACAAGAATCAGCTCTATTTGGAATGCAAACAGGCGGTATAACCGGCCTGTATACCTCATATTGTAATATGCTCTATGTTGCCTGCGGTATCTACGATCCCTGGATGGGCATTATCCAAATGTACGGTGCCGCCGAGAATGGACACACAAAAGAGGCCGCAGTGCTTCGGGCAAATAAGCAGATGGCTTCCGTCGTGGGCATGCTGAGAGCAAATCCTCAAACAAAACTAGGGTTGCCAAACATTGATGTGCTGCGCTGGTACGCTGGTTTTATCAGTCAATCAAACAATATTCTTGCTTTACTAGGCTATCCTGATCCGCGCACCAAAAATAGACTTGGCTCACCTCAAGACGGAAGTTTGCCGGATGAGTCAGCTAACGATTTGGCAGCAGAGCAATTGGAAATCTTTTTTCGGGGCATGGCTGCTTTGGAACAGTCATTTATCTATCAAGTAGCAGCTGATCGGATAGATGAAAAGAAGCTTGAACGAACGCAGATCATGGTCAGCCAAATTACATCCGATTACGCCAGTCAGCAGCGAGGTGCAAAATCTGTAAATGTGTCCGTTGGTATTCCCATCATGCTCAACGCTTCGCAGGGTGTATCAGACGGGCGCTCAAAAGGCGAAACACAATCGCAGGGCGAAGTAAACAGCGATTCTCACGGTTGGGGCAAATCTGAAACCAATTCGGCCAGTCATTCAGAAAGCCAGGCATTGAGTCTCGGATCAGCTGAAACCTTTGGTGAGTCCAAAGGTATCTCGGTTGGGGCCAGCCACACAGACAGCAATTCAACATCTACCAATATCAGCCACACTGACTCATGGGGACAGTCTCAATCACAAAGTATGTCGCAAGGTGTGTCCAGCGGAGGAAGTTGGAGCGAAGGCGGCAGTGTGGCCGTATCAGCGGGGGAGGGTGCTTCGCAAGGCCAATCTGCCAGCGCAGGAGCAGGGCAAAGCCTGGGCGCAAATATTGGCGCACCAGGTGTTGGTGGCGTCAGTGGAAACGTGAGTGGCAATCAAGGATTTAGTGCTTCTGAGGGTGCTAACCAATCATCCGGTATCAATGTGTCTCAAAACTACTCACAGGGCGGCATGTCTTCCCAATCGAGTGGTATGTCACAAGGTCAGACGCAGAGCATTGGTGGTGCCGATTCAGTTGGCGTCAGCGAACAACACGGGGTATCGGACGGGGTGAATGTGTCTGTCAGCCGCGGCCAAAATCACTCCATTACCAGCTCAGTAAACCGTACACAAGGATCAGCAGATTCCATAGGCAAAGCAAGAGGCGTATCGGAAAACTGGGGAGAGGGTCACGCAGTAAGCAATGCCGTCGGCCAATCCCAGGCACAAAATGCAGGTCGTTCTCTTGGCACAGGTATGTCAGGCGGTGTTGCGCCGGCCATCAGCCTGGGGCGGTCATGGCAAACAGAAGACCGGGTAGCCATGCGCTTGACGCAAGATCTCGATTACCTTTCATCCATTGCGCTGGAAGCTGTAGCCGGCGGCGGTTTTATGACAGATGTAATTGTCGTCACTGAAACCGAGCAAGGTGCACAGGCCGCGAAAACACTGTTATCTCAATCGCTGCACAGTATGAATGCTGTGCGCCCGGTAGTAACAATTGAACCTGACACAGAACAAGAAAAACTGGAGATGATTCTGTATGCCAGCGCTTTTCTGCCTCATAGCAATCCAACAGATGGCGAATCTCCGAAAAACGATCCTTTCTACGGCACGATGTGGACACAATACGCAACAGCATTACTATCGCGCCATGTATCCTCTTTAACTGCCCCTTCACTGGTGCGGGGCGGTACGCTCAAAATCATTGAACGTGCGCCGAAAGAGTTGGCGATTTACCCGGAAAATAAGGGCGATGTCGTGTTGGGTCATTACATCTCGCCAGAAACCACAGACGTGACAAGCGCGCCAGTACGATTGGATAAGGCCAAATTAATGCATACCATGTTTGCAGCCAATACCGGATTTGGTAAGTCGGTTGCTGCTATGCGTATGATACGGGAAATGTCGGCAAAATGGGATATGCGCTGTGTCGTGCTTGATTTTGGTTTAGGTTGGCGTCAACTATGGAGTGATCAGGCGCTGAAAAACAAGACAATCATTCGGCAGTTGCACCCGCACGGCTCCGGCCCATTGCGCTGGAATCCTTTGCAAATTGGTCGTTACATCGACCCAGAGACACAAATTCGCGGATTTGTAGATAACTTTGGCTCTATTGCCCAGCTTGGCCAGAAGCAGCAGCAGCATAGATTCTATGATGCCGTCCGGGAACTTTACATCAAACATGGCGTACTGCTCAACGAAGTAGAAGTATACAACTCTTCGCTTTGGTCGAGCGTTCGCGATGATGAGGTTGCTGGTTGTGGTGTACCGGCAGGAACACCAATCAAGAATATCCAGGACAAAGATAAGCGTCAATTGTTGTCCATTGAACGCTCCAAAAAGATGGGACTGGTGGACCTATATGAGTACATCAAAGACGCTATAGAAAAACTTGATCGCAAGGATCAGATTGGGCGCATGGTATTGGATGGTATTCTCCAGCGTTTGCGCGCCTTGACGCAAGGTGAAGCCGGCAGGCAGTTTGGAAAAGATGAGCCCGGCAATCCGTCTTTCCCGATTGAAGACCTGGGGCGAGACACGTCCGGCCTGACGATCCTCGAAGGCGGGAAATTCCTCGGCACATTCGAGAAAGCATGGTTGCTTGGTTGGGCTGGCTGGATGATTTACACGGATATGGTCCGGCGCCGTGAGCTGCACCTGAACATGGGCGAGGCCGATTTGGTGATGGTATTGGAAGAGGCGAATATTCTCTTTACCGGACTGGAAACCGGTGACCCTGACCAGAACACAGGCCCCACGGTATCTGAGCAATGGTCGAATATGTTCCGTGATTCCCGCAAGTATGGCTGCTATTTTATGGTCATTACACAGTCACCTTCATTGATTCCACCAGGTATTCGCAACTCCTGCAACAACATCGTAATTGGATATTTATCAGATCCCAAAGATAAAGACGTTGCATTGTCGGCGCTGGCAAGGTCAGAAAAAGGCTTCCACGATGAACCCTGGCGGCGTTTCTTGTCCTCTCTGGCAATCGGTATGATGGTCGCCCGTTTTCCGTATTCTCAAGAACGTTCCGAACAAATGCCGTTCATATTTCGTCCGTCCCGGTTGCTATTGGAGGAGCCAACCGACGAACAGATCAAAGAAAATGAAGATATCCGTGGAGTTGCAACACAACCATGAAAACAAATAACAACCAGGTGGCAATGATCATTATTGCTGTCTTCATTCTGATTGCCATTTTAATAGCCGTCATGATTTACGAATCTGGACTATTAATCGAACCTTCCCGCGAGGAACTTTTGCCACTCGTAGAAGTAAAAGCCTCCACGAACACACCGGAACCTGCAGAGGGTTGGTGGGATGAAAAGCCCACACCGGTGATTTTAGAATAATTTTATTAGGAGAAGTTATGGGAGAACCATCATCGAGACCAAGCGTAGTATTGGGGAACAAAATCCAGGGTGCGATTGCCCAGGCAGTGCTGGAGCATGAAATTGGTCCGGTAGCATCCGCTGTCGTGGTAATTGTTGACGTTGCTACATACGAAGTGCAGGAAATAACAGTTGTCCCAGAGAGCCAGGTAACAGATATTTGTTTATTGTACGAAGACAAAATTAAAAAATAAGGATCCAGGAGGAATATTTTGAAGACATTGAAGAAGTTTTTACCATTTATTTTGGCTGCCGTTGCATTTATTACTTTGCTGATTTTCCTGCAGCCTGCACCAAAAGCACAAGCGGTTATTGCGGTTAGGGATTTACCAGCCGGCCACACCATAGTGTTGGAAGATTTGAAGTTTCAGGAAATGGAAGAAACGCTTATCCCGGAAAACGCAGTCAAGGACCTGATGGAAGCAGTGGGACAGACCTTGAGTGTAGATCGTACCCAGGGTGACATAATTACTCATTCTCACTTTGGCGAGCGCATGGAATTGCAGCCAAACGAACGCGCAATAGCAATTTCGATTGAAGATGCCAGCGGTTTGGCCGGTCTAATCAAACCAGGTGATTATATTGGTGTCAACGCAGTGATTTATTCCGAGGATTACAACTCCAGCGGCGCATTCAGCAAAGCCACTATTGAGAATTTGCGCGTTCTGTATATTTCCCCGGAATTTGAAGCCCTTGATCCTGCTCCGGAAGTATCACTTGACGACGAGACATCTGCCAGCCTCATGCGGCTTGGCGTACAACCGGAACGCGAACTCAAGGGTACGCTGGTGTTGGCAGCCTCCATCAAGGAAGAAATCATTACGTATAACCACGCTGACCATTACGAAAATCTGGAAAATGTTGAAATCACAATCACCCAACTTGAATTGCTTTCCGCTTTGGAAAACGCAGACAATGCACGTCTTTCTGTTTACCTCATGCCGAAACAGCCCGAAACAGTTGTTTCGTCTGGTTTGTGGGTCCCTGATCTGGTTGTAACGCCTGCCTTTACGCCTACTCCGACACAGACGCCTACCCCTGATCCTTTCACGACAGGGGTCCCTTATGAAGCTACTCCTGCAGCAGCTACACCCGTGCCTGGCACTGAAGGAGAATAAACAATGGAAGCAAGCTGGAACTCTCCTAACACAGCTCGCAATTCAAGCAGTGGGGATAAGCCCAATATTCTGATTGGTGCAGAGTATCAGACAGGTCAAGAATGGTTGCAAAACTTGACCACTGACGGGCGATTCCGTGTCTCAAACACGAAAACCACTGGCCAGGAATTGGCCGTAGCTGCTCAGGATGTCAATCCGGATGCAATCTTATTGAGCCCTGGCATGTTTGGCGGTCCGCAGGACATGCTGGAAACAATCCAGAGGTTGCAATGTGATGTGTATCTATTGTTGCCGTCTAATGTTGACCAGGAAACTTATTTGACGTTCCGAGAATTGACCAATGTGAAATTGGTTTACAAAGGACAATTCAACTGGCCTGAATTGTTTCAGGCAATTCTGTCTAACACAGAAGCCAAACGCAGGCTTATCTCACAGCCTGAGACAGAGATCTGGCGCTCGACCGGGGCAGTGGCTGCCGGCATGTACAACATTATTGTATGGGGGCGCTCCGGCGGTGCAGGGCGCACAAGCATTGCTATGGGTCTTGCGGAAACTTGCGCGGGACGCGGTATCAAGACCCTGTTGATCAGCATGGCGGCGCCTTGTCCATTGCCCTACATTACAACCGGCCTCAAAGCAGGCAAGAACGTATCTGAATGGTTTGCACGTCCGAGCGTAGATGAAGGCTTTAACAATTCTGTACAAAATTACAAACCGAATATGGATGTCATTTTCGGTCTGCAGGACGCGACCAGAGAAAACAACTACATGCAAAATCCTGATACCAAGGCGACCATTAACGATTTGAGCATCATGGCCGCTCGTCTGGGGTATGGAGCAGTGATCATTGACGCTCCTGTGTCTGTGATGGCCGGTGCCGCAGCTGCAATTTCAGCAGCCAATTACATGGTGCTGGTTGCCCAACCAACGATCGCAGACATGATTTCTACGGTTGAAGCATACCGATTGGTAGTGAAAAGTTTGTCTGGTCAGCACATGATCAAACCGGGCAATGTGGTGTGCGTGCTGAATCGGGTACGTGAAGGCATGATGCCGCAGAATGAATTCCACAAAATCGGCGGGGAGTTTCTTGCCAAGCAAGACGTGCAGTCTCCATTCCCGATTATTGCTACGACAATCAAAGATGATGTCAAGGTGCAGATGGCGCAGAATGACGGTACATCTGTATTGGCTTCGTCGCCGGAATTCGCCCAGGGCATGCAGACATTATCCAGTCTGATCCTCGGCGCGGTTGATAAAACCGGATTCGCAAGCAGCAATGCACAGTCAAAGAAAAAATTCTTAGGCTTCTTCTAGCTCGAAGGCGGCAGGTATGTCATTCAACACTGGAGCAAACACTGGTTGGGGCGGTGCTAACGACATCTTCACTCAGCGGTTGTCTCGCGAACAAAAAAACAAGATCATCGAACAAACGACCAATAATTTGAGCGATAATCTTCCGTTTGAAATGATGGCAAGTCCTGAAAGGCTTGCTGACGAAGCTCGCTCAACGGTGCGAACAATCGTAAATGAAATGCGAATAACGCTCAACAAAGAGGACCTCCACGAGATCGTTACGCAGGTGGTGGGGCAGGTTGCTGGTTTTGGTTATCTGTACCCGTTATTTCAGCGTGAAGACATTTCGGAAATTCTGGTCAACCCGGACGGAAAATTATGGGTGATGGAAAAGGGTTCTATGGACTTCACTCTTGTGAAGGAAAAGGTAGATCCAAGAGAGACGGACCGCGTTGTAGAAGCCTTGTTGCGACAATCTGCGCGTAGCTTAACTGAGGCTGTACCAACTGTGTCGGCAAAATTGAGGCGTATAGAAAATACCGAATTACCTGCATTGCGGGGCGGCGCCCGTATTCATATGGTACACCGTTGTGTTTGCCCGGCAATGAATGGCGTTCACTCTATCAATATTCGTATGTACGAGCAAGAACCTGTCAAGCCGGAAAAGATCATCAGCTGGAACATGGCACCTGAAAATGTGGTGCATGGAATGCTTGAGATGATCGCAAACCGGGCCAGGGTGCTGGTGTTTGGCGGTACGGCCAGCGGTAAAACCACTTTGCTGTCTGCTTTGTGCGATGCAATTCCAAAGGACAAACGGGTAGTCAAGATTGAAGATCCTGAAGAAATTTGGATTGACCATCCCAATGTAACGACCATCGAGGCCCGCAGTGCAAACCCGGGCATGTCTCTACAAGAGATTTCGGTAGCTTATGGTGTTGACAATGCCATGCGTATGTCTCCATCTTATTTGATCGTGGGTGAGGTGAGAGATGGCGCGGCTTGCCTAGGTTTGTTGCGCGGTTTGATGTCAGACCACAGTGGCCTGAGCACCACGCACGCAGAGTCGCCAGAAGCTGCAGCGTATCGTTTGGCGTTGTTGATGCAGATGGACTGCCAGCAAGAATTTGCGACCTCATACACCTTGATCGCAGAAGCCCTTGACGCATTTGTGCAAGTTGGTTTTGACCCAATAGCCGGTCGCCGCATCATTAAAGGCGTATGGCAATTAGAAAAAAGGGTAGGAAAGGATGGCTCTCCTGTGTTCATTCCTCTTTACCTGCCTGGAGATGAAGATATTAAACCGTGGGTAAGGAGGCGGTCTTGAACATTCCCAAAGAAATATTACGAATCATGCCATTTATAGGTGCGGGCATATTTGCCTATGCTGTTTATTTTATTGCAAAAATGATTGCAGATCGACCCAGCCGGAGATACCGCAAACTGGTATCCAATGAACAAAAAGAAGCATTGCCGGCTGCGTTTGGCTCGGATGAGCACAAGGTTCGATTGGCGTTCAACAAGTTTCATATTGATGTGGCAGGAAATGAAGTACAAGCCCGGACGATTCTATATATCGTAGCTGGCATATTGGGTTTCTTGTTCATGAAGGTTGGCTTGTTGATGTCTACGCTGATCAGTTTGATTGGTATTGGTCTGGGATATTTATTGGTCAATGCTGTAATTGAAGGCGCATGGAAAGAAGTGCAGTTTGCGATTGACAGTGAATTGCCCTTATTTTTGACCGGCTTTTCTTCCACGGTCCAAGTTCAACAGGATAAATTATCAGCCGTATACGAAGAAGCACAAACACTCAACCCTGATGGACCACTACAAAAGTGGTTGCTGGAAAGGTTTGTTAGCCAATACGAAAAATATGGACAAACGTGCTTGCCTGAGCTCATCAAAGAAGCCTTTGGTATTTCTAGCAGTCTTGGCGTAATGATGTATATGATTCAGAGATTTTGGACTGCTGGCGGTGATTGGGGCGACGCTTTTGTGTTGGGGACAAACAACCTTGAAGGTATTCTCGATGCCCGTATCTCTGGCGATGCCCAGGGTGCAAACGCACGCGGCTCCATCCTTGCTATTGCAGGCTTGCTAATTATCGTGATTGTGGTTATGACACGAAACCCAAGCACCAGGGCAGTTATCAGTATGCCAATCATGCAGATTGGTTATGTTGGGCTATTCGGATGGATGATGTTCGGTTGGAAGTTTATGACCAATTTAATCAACGAAGCATTCTAGGAGCGGCAATATGAACACCAATATTTCAGAAAGTACGTACCAGCAAATAATAATTGTCGCAGCTGCTGTCTTTTTTGCTTTTTTAGTTTGGTATCTGTCCTCACAAATAAAATTTGCCAGCTCAAAAACCGAGCGTCGTATGCGAAAACTTCTCGAAGAAGAAGAGATATCCGTATTTGACAAATGGGGAAACAAGTATCTCTCCCGTTACAAATTGGAGTCAATCGAACATAATCTGAAATGGGCAAAACGAAGCGGAAAATTTGAAACATGGACTTCCAGCGGAGTGCTTATGCGCAGCATTATTTTCGGACTGGCTGGATACTTTTTGTTTATTCAAAACATGGGCATATCCCTGATGAGTGTGGCGATCACTGTAGGAGGGGCAGTGTTTCCATATTTTCAGGTGCGCGGTGAAGCCGAAAACGTTCAGAAGCAGGTCAGTCGTATGCTGCCGGAAGTAGCAACGCTGGTTGCAGTAGAAATGCGCGCTGGCGGGTCGATGGACACTGCGTTGTCTCGCGTAGCTGAAATGCCAACCATTGCCGGCAAATTATTCAAGGAAGCTCTTGCAGAACAAAGCCGCACAAATCGGCCGCTGTGGTCAAACGGGGCAACGATTGGCGTGTTTCTGGACTACATGAACCGTGAAGCGTCTTCGGGCATGCCTCAATTGCGCCGGTTCGCAAAGCAGCTGGACCGCGTTAGCGGTATTGGTGTAAACAGTCCGGAAATTATCGCAAAAGTCGCAGAAGGATTTTCTCGCGAGTACAAGGCCAGGATCACAAAATCGGCAGCTATGTTGGACACGCAACTGGTTTTTCCCACAATGATTTTCTTCTTCCTGCCATTCTTGTTGGCGATTGGCTTGCCGTTATTTGTGTCAGTTCTGTCGGCGTTTTAGAGGAAAAAATGGAAATACAAACACTAGTACCTGGCTTGTTTATTGGATTTGGTTTGGGTTTTGGCTTTTCAAAACTACTTGACGTCATCATAGCATTCACGAGAGAGGGTTGATATATGAAAAGAAACAGGGGTTTGAAGATTTTTACGCAGGTTGCATTGCTGATGTTTTTCATTGCGCTGGTACTGCCTTCCAGCGCGGCAAGGGGGGATTCAACAATACTCATGCCAGGAGATGTAATCCGAATTACGATTGCCGATCCGGCGTATTTCACGAGTTCAGTCGGCCAATGTATGTACCATGACGGCGGTGTAGGCGTTACGATTTGCGAAGACACCTGGCTGCGTGCCTTTCGGATTAATGGATCAGGGATCCGGTTTAATTTCTGGACCGACACGACCCGCAGAGGATTTTTACAGATTTGGGTAGATGGTGTCCAGTACCACAACCTGACATTCAACTATTACGGCACACGGAATCCGGAAGTTACCGGCTTGGCTCCGGGCATTCATGAAGTTGTATTGCGCGTGGACAACACAGTATGCGCTTCGGCGAGCTCGGTAGATTGCTACGAGTATCCAGGCAGTGGAAGACCGGATAGTTTTTACTTCAATAATCTCACTGTGTTAGGTCCGGGCGACATGGATCCGCCGACAAACCCCGCAAGCGCAACCGAAACGCATGGCGCAGCGGATAGCACATGGCAGAATGTGGTCAACATGCCTGAATTCACCTGGCCCGCAGGCACGGATGCGGATTCCGGCGTCGCTGGCTACGAGGTCTACTTCGGCACCGATCCCAATGGCACATCAACAAATTTTCAGGCAGGCACGACATACACCACCACTGCGCCATACGCAGACGGCGCCTATACCCTGCGCCTGCGCACAAAAGACAATGCCGGCAACTACGCCCCCTGGGTGACATTGTTTACCTTTAATGTCGACACAACCCCGCCCGTGATTTCTCATTCGCGAACCGGTGTCGCTGGAGCGGGAGGGTGGTGGGTTTCGCCATTTACTTTATCCACAACAATCACCGATGCTCATTCAGGTGTGGCAACATCCAGGATGAGCCAGGATGCGGACGCACCGGAAGCCGTGGCTGATATCCATTTCTCAGTCGAAGGCATGTATCAGGTTGTGTATTCAGCTGTTGATAACGCAGGCAATCTTGCCAGCAGCACACAAGATGCCTGGCTGGATATCGTCTCACCTGTACTCCATTACAACATCGCTACCGGCGGAACACTGGTAAACGGTTGGTACAACAAAAATGTCGTATTGGTTGCCGCAAGCACAGACGGCATTTCTGGTATCGCCAACGATGAGCTGGAGATAAACGGCAGCGGTACGTGGGTAAGCAACGTGCTGCTAGACACCAGCGGCATTTATACCGTTCAGCAGCGGGCATCCGATGCAGCCGGTCACACAATCATGTCCAGTTGGATTCCCCCTGACACCATCCAGATCGACAAAGAGCGGCCCGTACAAACCGTCATCCTGGCGCCCAGTCAGGGGCAAGTCGTTTCCAATTCGGTAATGGATTTTGTTGGCAATTCCGCGGATGGCCTGTCAGGCTTGCAAAGCGTTGAATATCAGGTTGGGGGCGGCGCGTGGCACTCTTTGATCGTGACCGCTGGCGGAGATTGGCAATTCCAGGTGAATTCCGAAACACTCGATGATGGTTTGCGAACTATCGCAATCCGCACCACTGATACAGCGGGTAATATCGAAAACTGGCAGGTACAGGTGGATGTGCAAAACCCAGAACCTGCTGCTCCGGTACAGGCAATCATACGGATTTTCACCAAGCCTACCGCTACGCCACTGCCTTCACCTACTCCCACGATGATTCCATCGCCCATGCCAGTGGTCGAAGAAGAGGAAGAAACTCCTGCAGCCGCGCCGGTGATTGAAATAACACCTATGCCCACTGCAACACCTGAACCAAACCCGGTGGTGTATGAAGAAGTTGAAAAAGAGGAACCTATCAATATAGCCGTAGGTTTGACATCGTTGCCTATATTGGGAACCCTCGCAGCAGCTCTATTCTTGTACGACCCCCGACCAGCACAACTCAAAAAGTTAACTACGGTTGCTCAAGATATGGCCCCAGATATTAACGGGCTTAAAAATCTGATGTCGTTTGTAGGCGGCACACTTTTATCCAAGAAGTCTGATGAAGAAGAAGGAGAAAAATAACCATGCGTATTCAAATGTCTATTGCGGAATTGCGTCGTGAAGCAAAAATGCTTCGTGAAATCGCCTCGTCCATTGAAAGCAATAAAAAGCAAGTGGAAGGTGGTGTATTTCAGCTACAGGGTCGTTGGACTGGTATCGGCGCGGATGAATTTTTCAACAAATACACCGGAGAGTGGGGTCCTACGATTGAAAAGGTTATTGGCCAGATCCGCGCGGCAGCAGCGGAACTCGATGCCATCGCAGACCGTATGCAAGAAGCTGAGGATCAGGCCAAAGCTTCCTTGAGCAGACTCAGTATTTAGAGGAGATAAATCATGGCAAGCTACGAAGGTATGTTGAAAGTAGAAAAAAGCGAATTGGGTGATTCTGGCAGCCGAATCAAATCAGCAGCACAGGCAATGATGAGTGGCATCGGTGATGCGGATCGCAGGATTAGGACGCTTGATGTGAATTGGTCAGGCTCTTCCAATACGGCATTTATGCCCAATTTTAGCGGACTCGTTAACCGGGCAAGGGAGTTAGCCGAAGGGTTAGTACGCCTGGGCAATGAAGTAACACGTATTGGTGAAAACTATTCGGAACACGATTCAGTGCCTCTTGCATTTGAATTCAACGATCCGGCTGCTGGTATTGAGAATTAGGAAAGGAATATCGTATGCCCGGCGATGGTAATTCCGTTTTGCGTGTAGAACGCACGGAACTCGAAAACACGGGGATGTTGATCACTAGTGCAGCCAGAGGGATAGGCGAAGCTATCGCAGATGCAGCCCGGCGCATTAATGCTCTCGATGGCAACTGGACAGGCATGAGCAATGAAAAGTTTATGCCTGAATTCAACCAGTCTCGTACTCGTGCGGCTGCTGTGTCGGATGGATTGACCCGATTAGGCAAAAACATCCAGGAAATTGGCGGCAACTACGAAACCGCCGATAATGTTCCCCTTGAATTCGATATGAACATCGAACAAGACGCTTCTGGCAAAACCAGCATGGCGTATTCGTTCGTGGACGGTAATAGCGGTGAAGGCGCACATGCTTACAACCAGTTTGAACACAATGGCGACGGCACGGTAGCTGTTGATATGCAGGAAGTGGGTATATCCGCAAACGGCGAGGCGCAAATGTCGCACGTCCACCTTAGCGAAGAAAACTTCAATACGGGCGGGTACGAGCCAGATGGCGAACACACCTCAATGAATGCCGAGCTTGTACAAAATGGCGATTGGGCAAAGATGGCGGAGGCAAGAGGATTTCCTATTTCCGAGGGTGGTGCAGCGTCGCCATTGTCTGATGCGCCAACAGGGCAGCAGGAACGCCTGCAGGGCCGCGTAGAGAACGCTTTGGGCGGGCTGCCGATGGATCGGCCTCAGCAGTCTCTTGAAGAGCGCATTGTTGAATTAAACGAAGGCGCTGGCGATGTATTGGATCAGGTCAAAAACGGTGAATTGCCGACCGATGCAGTAACCCCGGATTCGCCCCGAGCAAGTGGGGGAGGGGGAGGTAGCATTCCTATGCAAATGTCGCCATTACCGCCTCTCCAGCAACAACCGTCTACCCTGTCGGCAGATTTATTGAAGTCTGCCGACCCGCCCGCAGGATACAAAGAAGGCAACTCACTATCTGACCTCATGACTGCTATGGCTATGGACAACATGATGGACGATTCTCCTTTGGATAGGGGTGGTGGCGGCGGTATCGGTGGTTTTTCAGGAGAAACCCCGCAAGGCGTTGGCACGATGGATCTGACCGACTCCATGCAAACGCTGACATTTCCCGGTCAAGAAGTCGCATTGGGCGCACCAGACCTTGACGTTGACCCCACAGCCGAGAACCCTTTGGCCGGTATTGAACAAGACTTTTTTGAAAAACCGCGCGAAATGAAAATCAATAATGTTAACCCGCGTGATGCGACAAAGGATTAATACCGTATGTCTCAAAGAGTGACCATTACCGTCAAAAATGGATCAGAGCAGCACGATCTCAATGTCCCTTTAATCACTACACCGGCCAACATAGCGGCAGCAGTAAAGTGGGGGGCAGTGGAATCTGTAATAGTGCAAGGCAGCCATTCAGAAATTGACGGTAATGATCCTCTTTATGGAAAAGTACGAGAAGGAGATGTAATTATTTTTGGGTCTGAGGTGAGTGCTGGATGGCGCAGTTGAAACCAAACCAAAGCGCACAATGGGGAACGCAACGACAACCCTTATGGGTCGAACCGTACACGCAAATCTGGAAGCGTGCGCGGCAGATTCCCGCATTGCCTTCTGGTAGACACACAATCAACCCGCCAGATCAGAAACCAGAATTACCAAAGTTTACCTGGACGATGATCGTTACGCCTTTGGCTTCCCTGGGATTAATGGCATTGCTGTACTATTTCTTCTTCAAAGGGCGTGTAGGCTATTTGGTGTTGATGATCCCCACTACAGTGATAAGTGTTGGCGGCACTGTTGCGAAATACTTCTCAAACAAAAAACAATATTACGCACGCATAGAACACCGCAAACAAGAATACAAAAATTACCTTTCCTGGGAATGCGAAAGGCTAGATCAAATGCTGGCAACGCAAGAAAGAATGCTGGCACAGATTAATCCATCTCCACAGGAATGGTATCAACGCATCCTGCAGGGAAGTCCCCAGGTATGGGAACGGTCATTAATAGATACCGACTATCAAAGCGTTCGGGTTGGTCTGAGCGCAGTGTCGGCCAGTTTTCAGGTCGTACCACCGAGCGACAACACCAATACGGATATGCTGATCGACACAGCCAAATCGCTATCAAATGGTTACAAGGCTGTGCAGGCGCCATTGACTGTGAATTTATCGGCGTCCTCTCTGGCCGTAGTAGGTGATCAAAGAGAAAGAAACAATCTATTGCGGGCAATCATGGTCCAGATGACAGCGACGCACAGCCCGGAAGATATTCGTATAGCCGTTTTGTGTCCGGGTTACGCAATCCGCGAATGGAGCTGGGCGCGCTGGCTGCCTCACACATGGACGCAAGATCATACTCGCCGGCTCATTGCGAATGATGAATTACAGGCTGAAGCAGTAACAGAACGCCTGCTGAACGAAATAAAAGGCTCCACCGCGCATTGGTACGTGGTAATCCCAGACCCCATATTATTGACCGGAAAATTCATGGGCGTGTTGTTGGCTGCCTTGCAAAACCCGGACAATCAACTGCACCTGATAACTACTACAGCAAACCCGCAACTTACCCCGAATATCTGTCGTTCAATTATCGTATTAGACGATCGGAGCAAATCGTCTTTGTGGTTGATCGGCCCGCCTCGACAAGAGATTTCTTTTATAGCCGACTCTGTCAACATTTATGAAGCCGAGGCATACGCACGCGCTTCTGCTCCGCTGAAAATGGTTGCTACGGGTACAGGTGATATTCCTGACACTGTGCCGTTGTTTGACTTGTTTGGAGATGGTTTTTCGACAGACGCCGTACTTGAAAACTGGAACAATGCCAGCCTAAAGGATTTACGCGTTCCGATTGGTCTTAGGGCTGGTGGCAAAATGATGGTTTTGGACTTGCACGAAACTGGTCACGGCCCACACGGCCTGATTGCCGGTACTACCGGATCGGGTAAATCTGAGCTTATCCAAACGCTTGTCGTCAGTTTGGCGGCGCATTTCCCGCCTGATCAGCTCGCCTTTATGCTCATCGACTACAAAGGCGGCGGCACGGGGCAGGCATTTGCAGGGTTGCCTCATCTGGCCGGTACCATATCGAATCTGGACGAATCGTTGGCAAAACGCGCTCTGGTGGCGCTAAAGACCGAAGTGGAGAAACGTCAACATATTTTCAACAAATACCAGATCACACATATTGATGACTACCTGAAACTTTACCGGGCGGGTAACGCTTACGAAGTGCTGCCCCGGCTCGTGATTATTGTGGACGAATTCGCAGAACTGGCCAAGAGCATGACGGATTTCCTGCCAGAGCTGGTTTCTATTGCTCGTGTAGGCCGTTCATTAGGTGTACATCTGATTTTGGCCACACAAAAACCTGCGGGCGTTGTGAATGATCAGATCTGGTCTAATGCGCGATTCAAACTATGTTTGAAAGTGCAGGATGTAGGCGACTCGAAAGAAATGCTTAAAAAGCCTGATGCGGCATTCCTTACTCGCCCCGGACGAGCCTACATCATGGTTGGCCATGATGAAATGTATGAGCAATTTCAGAGCGGTTATGGTGGCGTCGCAGCAAAAGAAGGCGGCAGCGAGGACGATTTGCGAATCTTCCATGTCGGACTTGACGGAAGTCAAACACTGGCAAACACGCCGATCAACTTACATCAGGTTGTTGAGCATAAAACACAAATATCAGAAGCGGTAAATCAAATCAAAAAAGCATTTACTGATGGGAACTATCCTGCGCCCGCAGCGTTGTGGGTGGCGCCGCTCGGCAAGAAATTAAATATTGCCGAGTTGCCGGAAACCGACACTGAAAGAATTGTTATCGGTATGGCAGACGATCCCGTGGCAGTAAAACAGATCCCGTTAACGATTGATTTGAACGAAGGCCATTTGCAGATAATTGGCGCACCAGGTACGGGTAAATCAACGGCTTTGCAGACCATTGTTTTATCTCTTGCAAAAACAATGACGCCTAAAAAGGTGGCGGTATACGTACTAGATTTGGATAAACGCAACTTGCGTGTACTGGAAGGGCTTCCTCATGTCGGGGCGGTGGTTTTGTCATACGAAGAAGAGCGCATGAATCGGCTCTTTCTGAATATGCAAAACTTTGTCAATGAACGACGCGCAATGAATCCTGCCGAGCTGGATAATCAACGCTGGATCATTCTTGTGATTGACAACTTCCCTGCTCTTATGGAGTTGTCCGAATCCATGCAGGAAATGGTATCGCGGCTGTCTCGTGAAGCGGGTGGTTTGAAGATGATGTTGATTCTCACGTCTACTACTATGCTGAACTATAGAATCTCATCGAATTTTAGCCAGGCTATTGCACTGAATTTGATTGACCCTAGCGAATACACCATGCTTGTGGGTCCCAACCCTCCCAGGCCCGCGCACCTCCCAGGTCGAGGGCTCGTAAGGGCATCTCGGCCTATGGAGGTGCAAATTGCCGCACCTGCCCGGGGCGACAATTATATTGAGACCGCAAAAAACATAGACGAAACTGTTTCAACGATAAGAAGAGAATGGAAAGGTCGGCAGGTAATGCAGATACCAGCAAAGCCTGACGTGTTCCATTGGGAAACGCTCCAAACACCTTCCAGTAGAGTGTCGTTAGGCATTCACCGGGTTACATTGAGAAACTTCGCAGTTTCGATCCAGGGCGGGGAGTACATAACCATCACCGGCACAGCTGGCGGCGGGAAGACAAATTTGCTGCTCAACATGGCTGTTGGCTTTGGAAAGAATAAAACAGCCAGTGAGTTAGCGTTATATGTCGCGTCGCCTGAAAGCAGAGGATTGTACTATGCAAGCTATCTTCCGCAAACCGTGGCCTTTGCAAAAAACCTGAAGGAAACAGAAACGCTTTTGGGTTATGTGAGCGCCCATCTCCAAAATCCGGATGGGCGACAAGTAGTGTTGTTGTTGGACAATTTTGATTTAGTATATCGCGCCAACATTGAAGCATTCAGGGACATTATCGGGTATGGGCATCAATATGGTCTGACCGCAATATGCGCTGGTCCGGCCCAGGTTATGGCCGGCGGTGACCGCATATTGCGGGTACTGCGTGAACGAAATGCAATCTGGTTAGGCGAGATCGACCCTATTGATGCTGCTGCATTTGGATTTACTCGTCAAAGAAAAGGAGGAAAAGGATCAGGATACATCAAGCTCAATGGCAGGTTTGCGCCGTTGCAAACGGCAATTATCAATAACCCTGAAGGTGTTATTAAATCAATTCAGGCAAAATACAAAAAATTGGAAAGTATTCCAGAAGGAGTGAAAGTATGACTTTAGATCAAATCAACATTGAAACCTATGATTTACAACTGTTAGGAGTGCGACTGGAGATTATCTCAATCGTATTGTTGGCCGCAGTAGCACTCATGATTTTGTGGATTGCAATCCAGGCATCCCGCCAATCGAAAGCGATTGCCAATGTCTTCCGTTTGTTTGAAGACTGGTCGATGATGATCACCAAAGATCGCCGGGAAGCAAAACGGGATGGAATCCAAATTACGGATCCTATGAAATGGTTCTCTGAATTATCTGGTACAGAGGTCGTGCAAGTGATTCGTAAGTTTGACAATCCAATGGCTCTTGACCTGAGTACAGCAGATAATTCGCGCCTGGTTGTGTCTCCTTTGAAGCCGTCTGATTTGAAATCCGCATTAGGTTCTACTCGTCGTTTCAAAGCATGGCAGATATTCAAAAAAGACAAGCGTTTCGATGTTACCCCGCTACTTGGTAAATGGGAAGTCCGTGTAAAGAGTTTTGATCGCACCAGCAATAACGCCGGCGAATTCTTTGACCTGGAAGCTGCCGAAGTGGGCAAACGATTGAATGTGAACTGGGGCGAAGTGAATCGCCTGTGGTTCTATATTGTTCCAGGGAAATAGGTCATGATTGATCAGATGAAGCGATTTTTGAAAAAGGGCCAACGGGGCGCAGTAGTTGCTGAATTTGTGCCAATTCCGGCAATGATAGGCGGTATTGTTCTCGCGATTATATTGATTGCCAACTCATAGTGAAACAAAAGGAAAGAAATGATGAAAGAACAACTTGAATTAAAAGCAGTAAAAATGCAAATCGCAGCTCGTGATCTTCTGCATGTTGAACAGCCAGAACGTGGCGCTACTACACTTGAGTATGCCGTAGCTGCAATGATCATCGTTGGTATTGTGTTGACCGCTATGCGCGTGATGGGTATGTCAATTGCCAGCGTGTTTGAACGTGCAGCAGCCGCTTTGGGAGGATAGCACAAGAAGGAGACCAATATGATCAAAGAGTTATTTGTAGATCTCGTAAAGCGGGCAAAGCAGTCTAAATTGTTCGCAAAGAAACAGCGCGGTGCAGCAGCCCTGGAAAGCGCGATTATCCTGCCTATCATGGTGCTGGTTAGCCTGGGTGGTGTCAATATGACCCTGGTCGGCTACTGTGGCGTTGCAGCCACCAATGCGGCCAATTACGGCGCTCGGGTTGGGTCTGTGTCTCAACAAAATCCAGCGGGAAGAGCGATTGGGGCCGCTGAGGCACACGCAACCCAAACCGGTATTGGAGAGTATTCTGTCAGTGCCTACGGTGGCGGTCGGCGTGGCTCGCAAATCGTTGTTGAGGTCCATTGGGAATTCCCTAACTGGTTCCAGGGCATTATGGCGTTTGTCGGAGGCAGCTCTCCGTCCCAGTTTCAAGGTAACGCCCGAAGCACGTTCAGGCAAGAGGGTTGGTGACGATGATCCGCAAAGACACGATCAGCCCGGACGAAAAAAAGCACAAGCGGCGCAAAGGGGAACGCGGTGCAGCTGCAGTTTATTGGGCAGCCTGTATGACCATGATTATCCCGTTGATTGCCCTGGCGATTGATATGCCTCGCGCGTTGTATGTTCGCTCTCATCTGCAGGCAGCTACCGATGCAGCTTGCGAGGCCGCTGCTATGGCCGTAGACGTTCCTGTGTTTCGGGAAACTGGTGTCGCGAAGATCAAATACGATGAGGCACGGGTATGGGCCGCGCGCGAATTCACATCTACCGTAGCGGATTCGGGAATTTGGGGTTACGGCCCATCGCTGAATTCGGTTGTGCTGGAAACGCCATTAATAGCAGCATGTGTCGCATCTGCCAGCGTGGATCCATTGGTGCCGGTTTCACCGGCAATGAATATTACAGTTCGGTCCACATCTGAAACAAGAGTGGGCAAGAGATAAATACTTGAGGCGCGCGCCAGATATTTTCCAGGAGCAACGATGAAAAGCATTCTGACGCGTATGTATATGACAGTAATCGAGATGATAGTCGGAGTAATATTCGGTTATCTGATAGCCCAAAAAGCATCCGTAATGATTTACAGCTTCACGCGCATGATTGGACGGAGCGTTGGGTTTTAGCAAAGAGAGAATCCTTTCGGGGTAGGCAGGGGTGTTTATCCCTGCCCGCCCCTGCGAGGCAATAATAATGAGCGCTATTGAAAAGTTTTTTGACGAGAATCCTGTGTTTGGAACTGTGGTCGTGACCATAGGTATTTTATTTTTGGTTGGCATTATTTGGATTGGTCGATCATTCACGCCGACAAGTGGAGAGGTTCTTACTTTACAGAATTGGCAGATTATGAATTCCAGGAAAGCATACACACAGGAATTGAACGACTTGATTGCCGGCGCACAATCATTAAGCCGGTTGTTGAACACTGGACAGCCAGATCCAATTCAGGGACAAATTGTGACGGATACTGTGCAAGCAGAAATAAAAACAGAAGGACATTCTGCATTGTTTGAACAAAGAACCACATTGTCAAACGCAGCTGTAGCAGTACGCAGCTGGTCACAAGGCGCAATGCCTTATGAAGACGTGTATATGATACTGAATGAAACAATCCTGATATTGCAATCGGCAAATATTGATTAGGTATAGAGTTGAGGTATTATGGACGGAATTCAACAAAGGTCATTCCTGAGTCTAGACGGAGCCGAGCAAGCACGACAAGAGAAGCACAAGCGCAGGTACAAAGCATTGCACGACGTCATGGTGCTATTGGCGCAAGCCTTGCGGGGTGAAGCTTTGGAGCAGGCGCGAACCACTCAGCCACACATTCCGGATAACTGGGACGCAGCGGATTGGCATTCTTTTTGGTTTGGGGAAAGCAGGATCACAAACCCGGAAATCGGAAAAACATGGGGAGAAGTTACTCTGGATGAGGCCGAGGAAAATCCTGCGGTATTAGGCATGCCCGAATTCAATGTGTTGGATGCGTATAAAGCAATTGAAGCTGTAAAACATATTGATGAATTGAGACACTCTATAAATATCACAAATGAGACACATCGCAATGAAATCGCTCGCAAAAATGAACTGATTGCCAATTTAGAACAGACTTTGACCCTGACAAGAAAAATGCTGGCCAAAGAGCAGCACGTTCCAATAGAAGAGGTTAAAGAAGCAACAACACCTGCTCCTATTCAAGTGGACCGCGAACAAGAATCTCTTGAAAAGTTATTTGCAAAAGAATTAGAAATTTGGTATGCGATGACGCATTTAGACGCCCTCCCTGGTGGGTGGGAAAGCACTTATAGCTGTTCTCAATCACCAAGCCGTATCTCAAAAATTCAACAACTATTATTCGCCATATACACATTGAACATGTACCACCACATCGAGATAGGTTGGTTTATCAAATTACTATCTTCCCTGTCTCCCGGCAGCGGATCGCTCAATCGCTGCTTACAGGATTTGAAAGATAATCAGATAATAATAGAACACAAAGATGATTTTTTCGAGCAAGGTTTTAAAACAAATTATACGTACTATGTATTAACCAATAAGGGTAAAGCGCTTTGCAGAGATTGGGGACTCCCTGAAAGCGGCACAACGCCCATCACTGAGAAAGCGGGGACAGACACAAAAAAGGGACTGTTGCTGCTCACTTATGTTCTGCATGCACGTATGCGGCAGTGGTCAATTACATTAATGCCAGCGAGTGGCGCGGATTTAGAAATAGGCAATGAACAAGAAAAATACTCCGTACTCATCGTAACGGAAGACGATGCCGACAATGCTGTTCTTGAAAGGATAAAAAGGATCCAGTCAGAAAACGCGCCTGCTGTTGGGTTTGTAACAATATCCAATGGCCGCAGCACGAAATTGGCGAAATACTGCAAGGATCAAAACACGCCTGTGCATTACACGGATATATACAATCTTCTCAACAAAATGCCAGGTGGGAAAGATTTTGTGCCGTATACACTTGATGATTATTTGAGTGGTGCATCAATATGGATAGAATAAAATCAACACCCTGACCTGATTATTATTGCCCGCTGGACTTTCAGGTCCGCGCAGAGTGTCGTGGCTCTACGGGCAACTTGCTCCTTAACAATCTGTCTGATAGTTACTCGTTTCATCCTCCTTTTCCCAAAAAGCGGCTGACCTCTCTCAAAACATTTCATCAGAGAGCTGGTGAGAATGGCTGAGGGAAGTCAGCCGTGGGCTGGCGACCGATACCCATTGGTTCCAGAAGGAGGACAAAATGAAACGGGTAATTATTGGAATTGCTGTAGGTGCTATGCTAGCGGTAGCCGGATTTGGCATCGAAAGTCTGGTTGGAATCGTTTTGCTGGCTATTGCCGGCGTGACGATTGTGGCTGCTGCGATTGTGATAACAAATCGAGCAAACCGCAGGGCGAGAGTCCTTGAATTACGGATGCTCAATGTACTCAATCGAAATGGTCGCTAGGGAGCGACATCACCCCTTGTTGGGGCCTACCCGGCCCCGCAGGGGGCTGGTGACAAATATAAGGAGAAATAAAATCGTGATGATATTAAGCCTGGTTGTCAGCGCGGCATGGACAACAGGCGCAACAACTCTCTTTTCTTTGGGAACAAGAGTTGTACGGGACGACCTTGTCAGCGGCAGCATTTGGATCGTCCTTGCGCTTGCCATGTACACTCTCGAAGTGTATTTGTGGAGCATATATATAGAAGGACTCCGGGCATAATCATGGGACTATTATTTTGAAGCTCTAATAAAGAAAAGGAAATGATCATGAATAACAACGAATTATTTGAGTTTGTGGAACAGGAATTAAAAAGTTCACCAGGGTATTTTACGGATTTCATTCAAAACTTAGCTGTACTGAGCGGGGAACCCGAACAATTTAACGAAATACAAAACATCTGGAGTAAGATAAAAAGCGAATTGCAAAAGGTTGCTGCTGAAGGGGAAGAGGACAATTTTATTCACAGGTATGATATTGCCGACTTCTGGATATTATTGCTTGACAAGGATATGCTAGCAGCGACTAAGGCAATTGCACTACGAAAAATTCAAACAACCCCGAATTTTAAAGCATTAATGGAAGAGTACGCCTTGACGACTGGAACAGGAAGAAATCTCTTGTGGAGTGTAGTCGTGTCGATTGGCCACCAAATGCCATCGCATGATTCGAGAGGGAGCAAAGCGGCCTACGCAGCTATAGGACTGATAACATTATCTAGCATCATCATGGCAGGTATTCGTGTATTTGGAAATTAATAGTGAGAAGGATCAGGTGGAGCGATTCCCGATGCACCGCGGTTTGTGGTAACAACAAGGTCGTAATCGGATTCGCCTCATTTTCACGGGCAATACTGACACACCGTGCTGTACAGCTCGCATCCCTGGGGGGGATAGTTCCCAAGCTGGGGGCTATCTTATAATGGAATGGGTGCTACTATTCTGAAATCTTCTACCCAAACAATGTGAATTTAGCGCTTTTTTTACTACCTCATAGTCTTTGTATCACCCATTTTTTCGCATCTATCCCTAAAAGGTACTTATCAAATCTATCTTTATGAACAGCAATACATAACAAATGAGTTGATCTCGAAATACCAACATACATCATCTTTGCCGATTCTTTCACATGTTTACCTTTTTTTACAATAATATTCTCTCCCTTAAATTGCTCACAAAGTCTTTGAGATTCATACGATTTGGCATTTTCCCCCTGACCATCTTGACGATAATATGTTTCCAAATACAAGGTAGCCGTGTGTGTTTTCCCTTTTTCTGCATGAATGGTGGTTATATCAATATCAAAACCGTGATAGTTGGCAGTATTTATCTTTCGCATTTCGTTTCTTACAAGTTGAGTATTATTTTCTTCAACTTCTTTATTAATAAAATCATTCGATTGATTTATTTTGCTTTCAAAGAGGGCTAAGAAAACTGGAATATATGCGCGTACAAAATTTGTGATGTCTTTACCTTGTGCTATCTCCATCGACCATTGGAAAAGGTTTAACCTGAATTCATCCAATGATGGCTCATGAGATACTTTCAAGTAAGCAAATAATGAGTACTTTGTATATTTTCGTTCTTGTTCGGATTTGATATTTTCAAGTTGTAATACTCTCAAAAGGGCATTGACAATATTTGTCTGAATAGGTGCTAAAGAATTTTTACTTTTGGAATTTGGGCGTAAATAGTCTTCCAAAGACAAATGATCAATTCTTGTATCATGTGCCAGGGTGTCAAAACCAGGAAAATAATCACCTATGTAAATCTTATTCTCACCGGGATAATATTTCCTCCAAGCAATTGCCTTAAATATACTCTCATTCCGAGGTATCTTTCCATCACTTAGAAAATTATCAATTATCCTTGAATACTCTCGAATTACATTTTTGATGTTTATGTCATCATACAGAATGAGGTGAGGGGGAATATCCCCTTTTCGCAATCCTTTCACCTGAAATCCTGCATCTCTATGCAGTGCAAAGCAATTTACTAATTCCGCAATTGGTCGTGTTAACCGATGGCTACCATTGATTGTAAGCGTCTCTCTTTCTGACCATACTTCATCAAGTGAAACCTTGTTATAGATTGCTTGATTCTTATCTCCAATCCTCTGATACTTAGAAACACTATTTGCATCATCGAAGAAAATTATTTCGAGTAAATCATGTTGGTGTTTTTCCATATCTTGCATTTCATCAACGAATACGTATCGAAATCTTTTTTGTAGAATGAGTTTTATACGGGGAAATTCATATAGATACTCAAAAGCTAAACAATAAGCATCATCAAAACATAAAATGCCCCTCCTTAATAAATTCCTTTTAAATTCAAACAACCATGATTTGACTCGTTGTTTTTCTTGATCCGTCCAGTCTCGGTAATTTTGAGCACAGGTATTACCTCTTGGTTTTTTAAAATCCAAAGGTCGACCATTATAGCCGTCAGTTAACACTATTACACCATCCAGATGAGAATAACGAACTTTCTTATATAAATCGTTCATCCTTAAATAGCGCTTCGCATTATTCTCTTCTTGGTTTTTAAAGTTACTAAAATATTGTGATGAAAACTCTTTTGTATATTCGCTGTAGATTTCACCATCAATATAATAAGGTTTTTTGTTATAGGTATTTAAATAAAATGGGATAGTCAAGAATTCATTCGTAAACTTCTGTATAGTCCCAACAAAATTTGGAAAAGAAAATAACTTCGGGCAATACTTCCCAATTTTGCTTTTTATTTCATCAATAGCAGCATTTGTATGGGAAATTACTAAAACCCCTGAACCATCAACAAATGGTAGGTAGCGTTCCAAAATCAACAACTTTGCCATTAAAGCAGTTGTTTTTCCACTCCCTGGAACTGCTTGCAAATCTACCGAGTCGAGGTTCTTGATGAAAGCAATTCTCTCATCGTCGAACTTTTCGCCATGAGGAAACAAGATATTCTCTGCAAAGGCTATGTCTGTATTGGTAATTTCAATTTCCACAAGCATATATAATCGCCTCGACAAGGTATTTTATTGCTTCATCATCTTTTCTAATTTTGATTTTTGGATCAGGTAATTCGTCCGCATTCTCCTCTTCTAATTTTTGAGCAACTCGCTTTTCGTCTTCAATCCGAGCATCATCATCTAGTTTCTTTGCTAATTTATATGCAATTTCTGTTTTTTTCAATCCTTTGTTGATAAGCTTCTTAGCTAATTCTTTTTCAAAATCAGCAAAATTGGTTTTTGAATGAATATTTTTTACAACTTCTTGAAATTCAGCAGACAAACTTTTAGATTTATAAATGCTATATTCAAGCGTCCACTTAGGAGCATTAAAAACTCGAACTATCTGTTCGTTAAATTTTTCTTCATCAGCCATAATTTTGTCCGCTGTATCAGCCAAAAATGTATCCTCATCGATTTTCTGGTAATCATCATCTTTTTTTTGATACGCTCTAACATCCACATCTTTTACAATTGCTACAGGGATATTCATATAAGGTTCTTTGTTTCTCAGAAAGATTCTCGAATAGCCTAGAAATGCTATACTGCCAACATTAACAATAGACACCCCTGCTTCGGTCAAATCTTTTTCTATAATCTTCGAACTTTTAAGCTTTCGAGCCAAGGAAGGTAATAGTATTTCCTCAGCCCAGCCTTCGACCATAATTATTCCCTTGGCAAAAAACAGGTTTGCTTTGGTGACATCCAAGAATCGCTGAAGAAACACATAATTAGCCTCTTCCAATTTTGTATACTGAGTTCCACCCATTGGAAATGCAATATTATTATTGCAAATTATTAAATTTTCTAGTTTTACCTTTGACGCAAGATTCGGGCTGTGGGTTGTCAATATGAGCTGAATTGTGTCATCAGCTTGCAAAGTCTCTATTATCTGCATTTGAGCTTGTGGATGAAGGTGTGCTTCCAATTCTTCAATTAGGCCCAACCTAATCCCATCCCAATTTTCCTTACTCAAGTGAATCAACTCCGATGCCATAAAAAGTCGATTAAGCGTACCCAAACCAGGATTTATTTTTCCTTTCAACGATAATTCAAGGGCTTCTAAAATTTTCTTCAGGCTTCCTTCGGCAACCTTAATTTCTGTGCTATTGATTTCACTATAAAAAGTGCGAATGTATTTATCGATTTTATCTTTTAATTCTTTACCTTTATCATCGTCTAATAAATCGCCATTGCGTTCTCTTCCTTCAAAATACTTCACGATTGAATCATTAAATTCATTGAGACGCTGAACAAGGTAGTGATCATCTTCCTGCCCTTTGAATGCATCATGTTCTTGAAATATCTGTGAAAGCCTGGAATTTCGTTTTGGAACCAATTCTGAACTTGCATCCCGTAAGGGTTTTAGATAAGTTGCCTTAAGGTATTCCCTGGCTTCCGCTGACAAAGAAGAACCTTCATCATCAACTCCGGCTTTTACATCGCTGGGTAGAATACGATCAACAGTTCTTTTTACATCAAAGACTAACCGCAAGTAAGGCTTAGCTTCTTGCCCTTTCCCCTCCCAGCCTAACCATTCAGTGAAATGTTTTGCTTCATCATCGCTGAAATCATCAAATCTAAGTTCAATTCGAAATCTTTTAGATCTGTTGAAAAAATCATCCTCTATAATTCTGATCCATTCGTAAGAGTGAGTTTTTAGAACAAGTTTGATAGCATCAATAATGGCTGATTTGCCAGAGTCATTTTCCCCAATTAGGACATTCAGCCCTCTTGTAAAATCGAGATTTAAGTGAGGGGTTTCTAAATCAATTTCACCCATCACTCCGAATTTCCGAAAGTTCCAGAGTTTGATGTTTGACAAGTACATATAAATCCTCCCATATTCTGTGTCTGGTTACTACGTGCCCGCCTGGATGTGACAATTTCTTGTTGTTTAGGAAAAGCACTGACAAAGGATTCTTCTATTCAAAAATTGAAACGATGTCTGTGAATCGCACACTTTACTCTTACTGTTAGCCAACTTCCCACCGTATTGAGAAAAGATCAATACATTCTGTTTTCTGGGACAATTGTTTTTCAAGCGCATCAATCAGCGCGTCTCGTTTCTCTTCTATTTGATCTTCCAATTCAAATATCTCACGCCGCTGTTTGCGCTTTTTCTTTTCTAATGCCAAAATTTCTTTCTGAATTTCTTGCTGCCGCTCGATGTTTGGAGCTAAACGCGCTTCACGATTTAGTAATTTAATTTGCTTTTTTGTTTGCTTCAATTCTAATTCGGCTGCGGTCACCATATCTTCTGCCCATTTTTCCAGGCGCTCTCTTGCTTCGTTAAAATGACGACCGTTTTCTTCCAATGACATTGCAATCGTTGCATCGATGTGTCGTGAGGAATTACTCTCCAGCTTGGCACCAACCCCAGCAGGAATCTCAGTTTCTGCTTTCCAATTTCCAAAACAACCAAACATTTTTTCAATGACTTCTTGATCAATATGTTCCCCATTTTCTGAAAAGCCGGAAAACAACACGTATTCTTCCTTATCATAAGAATGAATAGTGAGGAACTTACAATTTAACCAGCCCGACTTGCCTTTCAATTTTTCAATCACTGAAATTCGGGTTGGATGATTTGAAATATCAAATCGCACCGCACCGATAGATGACCCCTGATTTTTCCCTTCATTAAGCACATATTCGCCTAATGGATGAGACAAGCGATATAAAAAATCGCCAGTTTGGTTATGTCCGTTTTTAGAGATTAGATGATACTCACCTGGTTTTACCTTCTTCAGTGGAGAAGAATGCAAATGGAAAGACAATTTTTGATTATCAAATGTAGCATCATCTCGAATAATGTATTGGGTTAAATTCCAGAACATTTTACTGAATTGATCAAGGCGTTCTCGCGTCCCTTCCAGGTTCGCTTTCAAACGGCTATGAACATCCTCATCAAAATTTTCGAGCAGCTTTCTACGGGTGGCTTCTAATTTTGTCGAAATTTTTTCGTCTAATTCTTCTTGCAAAACACAAAAGGCTGCTTCAATTTGTTCGGGTGTTCTGCATTGTTCATAAATATCTAAAATCCGTTTCTCAAAATCCACCCCGGATTCTATACTACCTAAGACATCGTCCGAAGCACCAAATACGCCTGAAAATAGTTTAAATTTGGAATTCAGCAGCTCATACACACGTTGATCTACTTCGTTCCTTTGATTTAAGAAGTTGATCACTACAACATCAAATTTCTGACCGTAACGATGGCAGCGCCCAATTCGTTGTTCAATACGCTGGGGATTCCAGGGCAAATCGTAATTAATGACCAATGAGCAAAATTGTAAGTTGATCCCTTCAGCAGCCGCCTCGGTTGCGATTAAGATTTGTGCTTCATCACGGAAATTATCAATAATTGCTGTACGGACGTTGACCTGACGGGAACCTGAAATTCTTCCGGTGTTCTCGTTTTCTGCCAGCCATTTTTCATACACTTTGGTTGAATAGGGCTCTTTATTACTTCCATTGAAAGTGATGACTTTTCCTGCATAACCGTTCGCATCCAAGAAATCTTTCAAAAAGCGTTGTGTTCTACGTGACTCAGTGAAAATGATTGCTTTGGGAGCAGCGCGCATTTCAGAAATCTGTTGAAAACCCACTTCTAGCGCAGTAAGCAAGGCTCGCGATTTTGAATCTACACCTATGCCTGAAGCCCAATTAATCAAATGATTAAGTTCTTGGATCTCGTTTTCAACATCTTCTTTTTTTACTTCAGCTTCAGACACTTCTTCTTCTACTTCCAACTCTTCAATAAATTCTTCAAAATCATCCTCATTAAATTCTTCACCTTCAAACAAACTAAAGGAATCGTCATCGCCTTCTTGTAAGTTTTCCTTGAATTTCACCAGACGATCCCGCATAGAAGCGAGTGTTCCTGCTACTGCCGGGGGAGAGGAAGCCAGCAATTTTCGAACAATCAATGTGGTTAAATGCCGGTGTTTTTCAGGCATTGCGTAACTGTTTTCTTTTTGTAAATATTCCGTGATGGCCTCATAAAGCTTTTGCTCGTTCTCTGAAGGAGTAAAAGGCCTGGTAATCAACTTTCGGGATGTATAACGAACATATTCGGTTACTTGTCTGCGCAGTGTGCGATGGCAGAAATATTGAAGCCTTTCGCGCAGATCCTTGACATCCGAGGATGAATTCAAATACATCGAACGGAAAGACTTTATATCTCCAAAAATCCGTTCATCAATGATCATTGAAAGTCCATACAATTCCAATAGGCTATTTTGTAAAGGGGTTGCTGTAAGAAGAATCTTTTTCTGGCCGTCTAATGCCCATCGTAGGTTTTGCCCCATTTTGTTGCTCGAACGATAAGCATTTCGTAGTTTATGCGCTTCATCAATGATGACCGTATCCCAGTGGATCGCTTTGATATCTTCTCGTTTTCTACTGGCAAAATGTGTAGAAACAATAACGATCCGTTTGTCATCAAATGGATTGATTACGCCCTGCTTTACAGCCTGGTTATATTCTTTTGAATCAATCACAACACTGGGTAAATTGAATTTTTCCTCCAATTCAATTGCCCACTGTTTACGAATAGATGCCGGAGAGATGACCAAAATTCTGCGTTTACGTTCAGCCCAATATTGCGTAATGACCAGGCCTGCTTCAATTGTTTTTCCAAGCCCTACTTCATCTGCGATTAACACACCTTTGTTTAGAGGAGAGCGCATTGCGAATAATGCTGCTTCAATTTGATGGGGATTAAGATCAACACAAGCATCAAAAATTGAACGAGAAAGCCGGTCAACGCCTTTGCCGCCCTGCTTGGTAATTTCATAAGCATAGTATTTTGCGTGAAAAGGCGTCAAACTTTGATTGTGTGTGTCAACCATAAAAAAACCCTCTTATTGGCAATTCAAGGCAATCGACTTTTATTCCACTCCAATTCTTTCGATGATTCCCTCAATATAAGTTTCTCGATCTTCTTTCTGGAAGAACACATTCTTGGCTTCCCAATCCTCTTTGCTCATATTTTGAACTTGGATGGGCAAGGTATTAAATTCACTATTAGAAACGATGAAAGAATTCAGAATGATATTCGGATCATTTAAATCTTTTTCAAGATCTTTAATCGTTTGGAAGAATTCAACCTTTGGGTCTGCCAGACCAATGCGGCTTATGCCTTTTGGATCAATGAAACTCACGTATTGCTTCTCACCAACCACCAACCACATTATAAAGTCGGGATAAAAATTGCCAGCTTCAAAAAATCCGACACCGTTTCCTTTACTGCGATTTCGCAATAGGTAAAGCTCTTTTTCCTGAAAATATCCATCGGGATTTGTAAAGAAAGTTTTTAAGTCCTCAACAAAATTTTTCTCGCCTTCGTTCAATGCCACCGGACTAACTTCCAACTGGCAGCCTTTACCAAGATAGAGCAGTGGATGATAAAGATGGCGGTCAAAGAAAAGAATGTTTAGCCGTTCAAACTGCATATTTTGTAGCTGCTTTTCTTCAATAGCCTTTTTAATAGCTTCAAGCCTTTGTCCAATATCTTCCCTGGATTTGTCATACAGAATTTTGTATTCCTGGAAGAAGTTGGGATCATCCGGTGTCAATTCTCGATACTCCAGATGCTTGCCTTCCCATTCAGCCTTTTTATGTTTATAAAACCGATCACAATACTTTTTCAGCAGAGCCGTCATTATCTCTTGCCACTGATCCACCTTCATGAAACGGCTTGGAGAAAATTCACCTTCTGGAATATAAAGTTTGTACCAGGAACGATCATTGAGTAATTTTTCAATGCCTTCCCGGCTAATGTTCAGGTTATACCAACCGCGTTCGTTCTTGAATTGCTGCAATGCAAAAAAGAGCTCGTCCACATTGAGAAAAGCGGTTTGCGGTGCAGAAAAATATTCAGTATGCAGCTCTGCTTCAATTTCTACAGTCTGGCTATTACTGGTCAAAGCCTGGACACGAGGATACCAGTTCACATCTACAGGTTTACGCCGCAATTTCTCATCTGGTAAACCTAACGTAGGCCGTGGGCCATCGTGCTTGAAATCTAAACCCTCCTGAAGCCGGATCATCTTGAGCTTTTGTTTGCCCAGGTCATTGATCACAGGCATTATGAACTCAATTTTTTCTCCCTCTGGAGAAATGCCTTCAGCTTCCAGATATTCTTTGAATTGCTGCATATAATCAGCGCGAACACCAAAAATATTCAGTGTCTCCAGAATGGGAATGTGCCTCGGGGTATGGGTTTCATCTAAAGCAGAACTTCGCTTTAGGGAAAATTCCTTGCCCTTCAGACGCACACCGCGCCCAAATAGCTGGATGATTTGCGAGCCTTCGCCACGCCCAATATTCATCAAGCCCATTGTGCTGACTCGCCAGCTATTCCAGCCCTCCATAAATTTACGCGAACCGATCAACACATTAATTTCTGAATCTGGTCTTTCTAACTGATGAAAAATAGAAGAGGAAACAGCTTCTTCACGTACAACCAGCTCAGGGAATTCTTCGCAAAGATTGCATAATGCGTTAGCATCACCCACATTGATCAAACCAAAATAATCATTGTCGCCAAGCCTTAAACCAATTTCGCCGTCGCTTCCCTTCAGGTTTTCTACGTACAGTTTAGCTGGAGAACTGACATTGAAAAAGGTTTCCAGAATGTTTTGGTAAATTTGCTCTGCGGATAAATTTAACCCCGTCAGATATGTAAAACTGTTTTCAAAAATATCGTAACCCTTGGAATCCAGCAATCCGGCATTACCGCGCAGGAAATCTTCAATTAACCGTGTGTTGTTTGATCGTTGGTCTGGATCCGCAAGCCTGGCAAGGAACAGGAGGATATCCACCACATCAGATACTTTCTTTCCTCGTCTGGTGCTGACGGCATTAACGCTTCCCCCCACAAAGATCCATAAAGGCTTTTCTATCAAATACTGTTTGGAAGAAATCTTTTCTCCCTGGAATACTTTTTGCTGCTGATAGAAAGCCAGCAAACAAGCACTTAGATAACGATAGCGTTGTTCGTCGTGGCTATCATCCTGCAAATTCAGGATGCGGTATTCCTTGCCATAACCATCAGTGTAAAAATAGCGATACGAATAATCAAAAAGTATGCTCTTCGCGTAAGTGTCAATAAGTTTGCTGTCATTTCTGATTGCCTGTCCAAAGGTGGCAGAATATTCAATGGAGAACCCATTTGCACATAAAGCTTCCCGGCGCCGCATCCACTTCCCGGCCTCACCACCGCTGGCTCCCGAATGTCCTTCGTCTACCAGAACAAGGTTGTTACCTTCAAATGCAGCCACATCGACCGTTTTATCGCCGTTTGTTTCTCCCAATTTATGAATATCGATGATCTCAATACTTGCACCAGAAAACATACTGCCCAGAGTTTTCTTGCTGAAAATTTCCGCATTTATGCCTGAAAGTCCGAATTCTGCCAGATGTTGGCGAGATAGTCCTTCATTCGGCGTCAAGAGAAGGACGCGGTTGATGGTTTTTTCGGCTTTTTTCTGTTTCAGGTAATGTTTATACTGCAAAAGATTGCAATGCATTAACAATGTTTTGCCGCTACCGGTTGCCATCCAAAATGCAAGTTTATTGAGTTCGCTAAACAAAAACCCATTGAGTTTTTCTCGGTCTGGTTGATCTGCATTGAAATCATCCACAACTTCATTCAAACTCAGCAATAACGCGTTCGGGTCATCAAAATATCTTTCCAGATAGATTTCAGTTGCCAATAATGCTAAATACTGGAAATATTTCGGGTAGAGAATACGCCCTTCTTTTTGATTGCGCTTCTCCGTGATCTGTTTCCAATGCCGCACGATGTTGTTGTCATACCGCATAAGATCATCATCAGTAACGCCCCGGTGATGAGACAGTCGAATAGATAATTCGTTATAAAAATTGCTCCGGTTTTCAGTATCAAAACCTTCAAATTCTGAATCTTTAAGCCAATCTTGCAGGGTAGAGAACTGATCTACCCCAAGCAAGTTGAACAGCCATTGTTGGAGAACGAGTTTTTGTGCAAATTGAATTTGATTATTAGATGGCATATTTGTTTAAGGCTTTTCTAACTAAATAGTTTTTGTCAATCTTTGCTTTACCCAAAATATAGTTGAAGGTCGTTTCACTATATTCTCTGATTTTCTGTACTTGTCTCAATATACCCCATTTCACTCTGTAATCGTCATCATCCATCATTTTTGAAAGCTGGCTGATAATTAAAGATGAGTAAGGAGTATCTAATAATTCATATAATACTTGAACGGTTCTATATCGAATATCGAAATCCGCATAGAAACAAAAATTTGATACATATTGGATTAAAATAGATGCTATTGAAAGTTCTGAGAAAATGTCTTTTTCAAATTTTAGAAAATTTTCCAAAGCGTTTAGCGATTCAATTTTCTCAAATTCGTCCCCATTATTTATCAAAGCAAGGGTTTCGATTAATTCTTGTAAACAATCTTCACCAAACACCCTTTTTAGAAGCACCAAATGCAAATTTAATATTTGTGAACTACTTGTTTCTGAAAAATAGTTGGAAGAACCTTTTGCTAGAGTTTCAATATTTTTGTGAAGGGTGGAATAAAGTCCAGACCAATCATGCGCTGGTGAAAACTCCCAGCTTTTTAAGAAAATTATCAATTTGATTGCATCATCTTTGGCCGAGTAAGTTTGTGTTTTAGAAAGCAAAGTGTTTTCTAAAACAGCAAGAATATCCGTTAACAACTTTTCATCGAGAACATTCTGATCATATTCCAGTATGTTTCTAAGTGTAATGTATGGATTATTTGCATAAAAGGCAATTTGCCCGTTTACCCCTTGTGATGCATTCCTCGACTCAATTTGCTTCAAATACCTTCTAATGTGAGATGCTTTGTCAGGAGAAATTTCCAAATGATAATCATTGTCAAAAAATCCGGGGAATTTCTCTTTTACAATTTCATCGATTTCATTGTCAAAATCATCCCGAATTTTCCTGAGCTTTGTTAGAAGATGTTCAAATTTTTTACCTTGGTGGTTAATTTCCTCATCATTGATAATTGTCTTGATTTGCAATATAAGATCGTTCACAATACCGTGTGAAACCATAGAGAAATCCAAAGAAATCAAAAGTTCAGAAAGTGAAAGATAGAATCGAATAGCCTTATTAGTAAATACCTTATTGGCGAAATAAATTATTTTTCCTTGGGACAGGCGGGTGTTGTTGGTTTTGAGCGCCTTAATCAACTTTTCCCCCAACCACACATTCGGATTTTCACTTTCAACCCATTTACTACATAGATCGAAAATTTCATTTGATACCTTTTCAAAATCAGCATCAGATAAGTAATAACCAATTTCACTGAAAATCAAAACCTTCCAGGTTTCTTTCTGGTAAGGCAGTGGTTTTGTATTAGCCAAATTATACAACTCTGATATCTCTTCCACTGAACTGTAAGACAATGAGGACCCGTATTTTTGGAATATCTTTCGGAAATCCATCTCATTTCCACAAAGAATGCTAATCCTCATTAATTGAATTTTAAACAATATGTTATTGTCTTTTTGGACTAAATCAAAGATTACCTTTTTTATTTGCTCTAACACACAGCCCAATTGGGCAAAAGAACCATAATATATTGCCGTGAATATATAATTTGAAATTAAGCTGAATAAATGTTCGGGGTTTGACAACGAGATTGAATAAGGAGAACTTGTAAGAAGACTGAAGTTTCTGTCCCACAAAGCATTATTTATATTGGTGCTGAATCTATCGAGTATAGGGAAGAACACCAGTGATTTTTCTTGATCAATTTTCTTTTGAACTGAAAAGTCTATTATGTTTTCAGCCTGTCCTTTGATTGTACTTAAGTTGCGCCAGTCAATTAAAATATCATTTAGCAACCACTTTGAAATTGACTTATCTTCTGAAAATTCCTGATATGTTCTTTCTAACAATTCAACTGCTTTTTCAATATGTCCTGCATAAAAACTGGAAATGGCTTCCCATCTTTTACAAACTAATTTGTGTACTTCGGGAGGCTGAATATTGCTTAGTTCCTCTAATAGTGAAGAAATACCAATATCACCAAAGTCTTTTTCACCAAGCAGGAAATCTAAAACTTCAAGGCAAGCAGTATCAAAGTCGGATGTTTGAACATCCTTGCTGTTTTGTTTATAAATCAAGCTAACCATCTTATTTTTAGTTAGCCCCAAATTTTTGAAAATTTGTTTATCGATGTCGGTAGTATCAACCGGGAAATTTTCTCCGACAATATCAACTGATGTGGCAATTTCCTGCTCTGTGAAAGTTATGTTGCCTTTACAGTATTTTTTATAAGTAGTCAGAATATCGTTTATTACAGATTTATAGCCTTCATCAATAAATCTTCTAATATCATCAATCACAAAATAATGAGTGCCAGCAGTCCTCCGGATGTTTTCTTGGATACTTGTCTCCTCTTTTTCTGGATGATTCAAAAACAAGTAAAATGACTTTTTGTTTGTGCGTTGTGCACGGGTGATTTCAACTAATAGTCCCTCGGAAATATTGTCATCAAAATTATCTATTAAGAATAGGCAAACATCGCTCCCGTCAAGTTCAAAGAGAAAATCTTCCTTCACAACGGATGAAGATGCTGATGTATCTTCAAAAACATAGGTTCTTATCAAGCCAGTTTCTTCTAACGCTGTTTTTAAAGCTCTCCTCACTAAATCATAATTTGTTCTTACGGCTCTATCTGCAACATATTTCTTGTCAATTGAGTCAGTATCGACTAAACGGTCATAGTTAATTCGCTCACCGCCACACTTAGAACTGATGAATACCTTAATTTTTTCGTCGATTTGCATTGTCCTAACGCTCCTCAAACATCCGGTTATGGAATTCTTCCTCAATCAACTTTACTTTCCAATCTTCACCTTCCCGACGTAAGTTGGGAAGATTGTTATCGCCATTTACATAAATAATGTCATACTCAAAATCCCTGGTTGAAATATCCAGCTTACGGAAGAATTTATCCAATGACTCATTATCCATTTCACGAACGTTGCGCCAAATGATAAGCACCTTTTCATCGTCTCTTCTGCTGCCTTCCACCACCACACAGCCAGAAATCTTGCTGATTGTTTTCACCTTCAGCCCGATCAAATAATTGAAGGTCTCTACCAAATCAATCTTTGTAGGCACGGTTTCTCCAACCGTGCTGGAGGCAATCTCCAGTTTGCAATCAAATGGGTTTTCAAAAGTCTTCAAATTTAGCAGACTGTCTTTTGCTTCAATATCCAACATATAACGCAGCAAATAGTCTTCCCGGAAATTATCCGTGCCTGGCAGAATTTGTGTTTGCTGATCCGTTCGCTTCAATTCCAGATTGTTGAGTGTATCTTCATAGGATTCAAGTTTTATGTACTTAAATGCGTGGCTGGAACCTTTGCGGGAAACTGGTTTGCCATCTTTCCAGTCCTCAGAATAAATCACTTTTTGGATCCGAGGCTTTAATACAGTCTCAAAGTATCGTCCCATTTCGACCAATATATATTTACGTTCGCCACCATCTCCGCGATTAAGATTAATTACTGCGTGACCAGTTGTTCCTGAACCTGCGAAATAGTCCAATATTGTTGCTTTCCAATCACCATATGTTTGCGCCCATAAAGTTGTTTCAAGTGTATAAATTGATTTTGGATAATCAAATTCCCCTTCTAATCCAAAACTCAATAATAAATTTGACCCATTTGTTCCCGCATTAAATTTACTATCTGTCCAATTACTAAATAAAGTTTCTCGTTTATCTTGATGATCTATCAATTGATAGACGGTCATCTTGTCGGAGACGACTAGTTCTCCATTGTTAGCTCTGTTTTTTCCCGTCAAATAACTTGATCTCCAAACCCTTTCTTCTCCCTTTGAATTAATGGGATATATACGTTGGAATCCATCAGCAGTATTCTCTAAAGGATATTCTTCACCTATAGGAACAGGAGGTTCTGCATCAACGATTTTTCTGGTTCTTGAATTCAATAACAAAGCATAAAAACTATTCCATCTTCCATATCTGTAATTATTCTCTGCAGTACCGCTCCTCATAAAACTTCTTTGTTCTTTGTAATCTTCTTTAGGTGCTCCCAAATATGCCGGAGCAGTCTTAGAGCTACAGAGGATCAGATACTCGTGCGTTCTAGATAATCTACCACCCGCGCCTTGTGGGTGATGATTAACTATTACAACAGAACGTTCCAACTCTTCAAAATAGGAATCAAGCATTGCTGCCAAATTCACAAACTCATAATCATCAATTGCCAACCCAAAAGAAAAAGTAGGCTCCCAAAATCTGGAAACAATTCCCATTGTATTTGCTAACAATGACAGCCAGGATGAATGCTTAAATTGGTTTTTATACAGGATTTCAGAGTGAACAGTATTGTATGGAGGGTCTATATATACTGTTCTAATTGATTTTTCATAACGAGGTTCAATAAGATTTAAAGCTTGGAAATTTTCACTTTGTATCAACAACCCATCTAATGATTCATCAAGGTTTTCGATGCTCTCTAATAATTTATACTTAAATTTCTGATCAAATAATTGGGTATCCAACACTAAAAAGGGACTTGCCTTGAGAAATTCAATAGTCAATGGGTTGCTATAAGCAACGGTAACCAAATCTTTTTTGATCTTGTCAATGGCAAATAACCGCACCCATTCTTCGCGCTGGGCATCGTTGGCGGCAATTTCTGGATACAACTCCTCAGGGATGCGATCCAGGGTAATGCAGTAATTGGTTTCCACCACAAATTTCTTTTTCAACCACAGTTTTTTCTGGAAATTTTCAATCTGTGCCAGAAAATCAATGATCTTGTGTGCAATCTTACGGATCACTTTAACCTTGCTCAGATATTGTTCCACGCGGGGCACAGAATCATTTTCAATATCATCTAACTGCATAATTTCATTCTTGATAAAGAAATCCAGTTCCCGTCGCAGGAAGGTTCTCAGATCTTTATGAATGAAATAATCCGAAGTGTTGCGGCGCGTGTAATCTTCAATATGCTTTTCCAGCAGGGTACGATTCTTATCGCTTTCTGTAGGCGCAGGCATTGCCAGTTCCGTCAAAACATCTTTGATCTTCTGATCTCCCACCTGTCCACGCAGCGCAATAATTGACTCCACTGCTTGCTGATCCAATTTCTTTTGTGTACGTTTCTCTTCATCTGGACTGAATTCGAAATGAATGGCAAGCTCGCCATCCTCGAAGGAATAACTATCATCCGCCAAGATAAAACGGCGTTTATTATCATCGGTTTCCTTGCGATTATCTTTTTCCTCATCCGCTTCAACAAGTTTAAAATGTGCCTTTTTGCCTGAAGGAAGTTTGAAAGTATAATCCCGCAAATATTCGCTGGTCTTGATGTAATACTGATCATGATTTGCCCAATGCAGCTTCACTTCTTCCCCTTCATAGGGAATAGCATACACGCCTTCTTTATAACGGCGCTGTGAAATGAAATCGCCATTGTCATAATACCGGCGGAAGAAATTGTATAGGGCAGAGTAGACCTGGTTTTCAAGATCACTTACATCAACACCGTAGGTTGCTAACTGCTCACGAATTTCTTTTACCTTGCCGGTTGTTTCAGGATCAACCCCTAAATCGTTTGCCTGTTGAATCGCCTTTTTTAGATCATTCTGCAATGTTTTTGTGTCCACCGACTGATAAGTTGAAAAAGCATCTCCAACCTGGGGCAAAAGCTCTTCCTGTAAAAAACGGTTGATTTCATCCCGGCGCTGGTTAATCACCCGATACATACCAAAATCCAGTTCGGCCTGGTCGGATTGAAAAAGTTCTTTTAACAGTGAAATTAACTTATCAGATTGTGTGGACATTATTTCTCCCTGGGTGCTCGAATATCATATCTGTATTCTATGGCAGGATGATGTTTCTGTCTATCGAAATTTCCGAATTCAAAGTCGGGGTAATTTTGGGCTTCTGAAAAACCTAATTCGGTCAATTTTTGCATACCCTCTTTATCCAACGACCGTTTTGGAAGTGCCCACACCAATAAATATTTCGGCCTAGAACTTGCCACATATGCAAATCGAGCATTTTCGCTATTTGGATCTTCTGACCATTTACGCCAATGCCCCCCGCACCACCACCTCGTGATGTACAACTGGAAACTACTAACACAGCATCTAATGTTTCTGAGTATTCCGGTGAAACAATCCAGTGATTCCGGAAAATATCGTCCACCCAATAAGGAAATCAGAACTGGTTTCAACATTGTACATTAAGTGGACGATAAGGTGAGCTGTCCGCAGAGTTTTCTCTGCGAATCTCCGGCCAATTCGATGCGATGGGCATTGTAAACCAGGCGGTCCAGGATCGAATCAGCCAAGATTGGATCTGGCAAACGAGCATGCCAGGTAGGGATGGGGAATTGGGAAACCAGCAAAGTGGCCATCCGTCCATAACGATCATCCAGAATATCCAACAAGAACTGAGCCTCTACCAAAGAGGGTGGGGCACGGAGCCAATCGTCGAGAATGAGCAAATCTATCTTGTGGAGAGATTTGCTCATCTGATTTGTGACACACAGAGACGAACTATTCTGATCCAGAAGCCGCACGAGCGAACAGCCGAGATAACAAGCCTGAAAAACCCTTGCGTTGTGGTCCCGCTTCTGCCGGACTTTGCCGAGCAGGGGGTAGGTACATTTCCTTCACTTTGCACATAATGGCCGTTCGCTCGCCGTCATTGTCAAGTGCGTTGAATATCATGACAATATACCGAAACGAAATATGTTTCCTCAGCAATTCTTTTGCTTTGAAAAACCAAGCCGAGGCATTTTCATTTAAAGGCTCCTGTGTATTGATTCGGCGATCTTCTTCAAGACGATCACGAGAAAGGCTGCTTAACGGATCGTCCAGGAAAAATTGCGTCATTACCGCATCCAGTTCCTCAGCGCGTTGCCGTGCGTCTCGCTGGTACTTCATATATAATTCCATGTCACAGCATTGAATCACATTTGCTCCACCATCGTCTGTGTCTTCTAATCTCATCGATAAGAAATCAGGCGAGTCCAATGAATCATCAATGCGCGAAAACAAAGAAACTAACCGCATGGCAGGAGAACAGGTTTCCTCGCTGGCCAGCAATCCTTTTAACACCTTATAAACTTCGGGCAATTGCATCTCATTCAGAAAATAAGGGCGATTCGACTGGATAGAACGAAAGTTCTTGTAATTCATAAGTTAGTCCCATTTTCATGCAGGCTGCGCTGTGGGGGAGGGGAGTCTGTTCTCTGCCTGTTGTTTGCAATTCCATCAATCGTAGTATTCATTGAAGGTTTGCGTCATTCCGGTTTGTCTCAACGAGAAGGCTTTCTTTTCAAGGCATGAGCTGCGGTCGCGGAAATAGTTCGTGTTAATTACAATTCCTTGTGTCTAAACTTATATGTTGATCTTGCTTGCGCTTTCGATAGTTTCACCAAAGAATACCCATAGCTGAGCAGCAGCCACGTTATCGGCCTGTTCCTGGGGAGTGTAATGATCTTTCTTTTCAATCGGGTTACCACTCATTATTATTGCTCTTCCGTTGCTCCGCTGTAATGTCCCCGGAATAAAAGCTGGAGCGATTCTCGATCTTCCTGGTCTGTCAGGTCAAGTCCGTATCGCTCTACGTATTCCTGGATTCGTTCCCCGGTACCCTCATTGCCCGTATATTCGCCATTCTCGTCCAGGGTGCCAATGAATTCCAATTCGTCCTGGCCGTCTATATGCGGGGTGATTATATAAAATTTCAATTTCTTCATTTTAATTCTCCCTACCGTTCGCCTGGGGCTTCTAAGGATTTATACCATCAATTCATCCGGGAATTTACGCTCTATTTCTTCATCGGTCATATCCTCAGAATGTATAACCTTGATTTCTACCGGTTCGCTGGCAGCCTTCAACTGGTCCAGCTTTTTGGCCACTTGCTTTATACGTGCGTCCGGGTTCATTCTGCCCCGCCTTCGGGCTGGGGATCATCGCCGTATATCTTAGCCAGGTCCCTTTCGAATTTCTCTAATTGCGCCTTGTCCCAATCCCCTAATTGAGCTGCGAGTGAGCCCTTCCGGTAGAAATAGCACCACCAATCATGACTGTGTTCGTCTCCGAACATTGCACTGCCGTCAATGGGATTATCCCCTTCCCCGGTCACAAGATGTACTGTATAAGCAAACAATCAATGGTTTAGAAAAGTGAGGTCTCATGGTGTTGGTAATTGTTTCATCGAGTAAGTCCAATACATCCTCTTTTGACAGACCGGCAAACGTAGACACTGCCGTGTCCCAATCTGCGAAACCGAGCTGGTCCATGATTTTCCTTTGGCTCAGGGATAATGTAAAATCCAAGGTTATTTATCTCCATTCAGTGGGAAGGCCAGTTCTAACCATTTTGCAAATGTAGTGCAATTTACCACACCATCATGGGTTTCGTAATGACCATTGCAATAAGACCAATCGCTACATGCCGATTCGAGCTGTTCGGTAGATATACCATAAATAAAGCGCCAAGCAGCAACTGGTAAAACAGCAACGTCTTCTGGCCTGTAATAATCAATCCTCAGGGTTTGGGGAACCATTAGCAGCAATGCCAATTACTACGCCATCGATGGCTCGCCAGTCGCCATCAACAGCTTTTCTTCCATAGACTCTTGTGCCAACAGGTATTTTTTTCATAGGCAAATTCTATCATTTTTACAGTTTTTATTATCTCCGATAAGATAATAAAAACGATCCCCCTACCGGCTTGACAAGATATTGTATTGCCTGTAATATTGTTTATAGGCAATACAAACACGCCTGAATTTTAACCAAAAATCAACTTGTTTTTGATCGGGATTTTAAATATATTGCGCGGACAAGAAAGGATCACTAACATGGCAATCATCGAGGTTCAAGCAAATCAAATAACATCTTCCATCGACATATCCAGTATCGTTACGGACTGGCAAACTTCCTTGAACAAACGGGTAAAGGCCCAGCAGCTGGCAGCTTCTACCGCCAAAGGCTATATGCGCGGGGCCAGGAAATTCATTGACTGGTGTGAGGCTGCTGATATAAAGGTGATGGATTACGACACCATCCTGGACTGGCAGGGATCACTGCTGAAAGCCGGTAAGGCCCCGGCCAGCGTCAACGCATGGATGGCTGGCGTAAAAGCCCTGTTCGCCTGGGCAGAAGAATCGCGAGGATTGGCGTACAATCCAACGAAAAGAATAAAGGGAGCTTCACGCAAAGGCGCAGGAAAACGCCACAAACGAGAATCTTTGACCGATGCTGAAATACGCCTCTTGTTGTCCATTCCCGACGCCAGCACAGATATTGGTAAACGGGACCTTGCAATACTCTCCCTGATGGCCTACACCGGCGCGCGCACAGTTGAGGTTCACCGGGCAGATATAAACAATCTGCGTACCGAAAAAGGCAGACTGGTTTTATACATCACAGGGAAAGGCCACAACGAAGCGGACGACATTATCGTGCTGATCAACCCTCGCTTGCAAGATGCCATGCTTGCGTGGCAAGCAGCGCGCAAAGCGATCCTCTCAAGGAAATGCAAAGGCGCTGGAGAGGATTACATTCCTGATCCGTCCCTTTTCCTCTCCCTGTCAGATCGGTCTTATGGAAAACGGTTGAGCTTGCGTGCAATTCGGGGATTAGTGAAAAGATACTATGGCCTGGCTGGAATAAAGGGTGAGTTCAAAACCACGCACAGCTTACGCCATACAGCGATCACCAGTGCCATTACGCATGGTGCCCCGCTCCAAAAAGTCCAGGCAATGGCAAGGCACTCAAGCCCGGAAACAACCATGATTTATTTTCATGAAATTGATCGTATTGAAGAGCCGGCAGAGCAATTTGTCGATTATGGTGAATAATCAACGCAGCAGGAGCCTTTCTAACAGAAATAAGTGTCAATATTGGTCAATTACATCACCTAACTCAAATTAGAACGGGAGCATGCCCGCGCACATAGACAAAACCTCTACGGAAGGTTTGAATTCTTTGGTCCACCAGCCTCATTGATCTTGAACCAGTAGTTCAGGCGCTTGACCGGGAATCTGGATTGAACCTTTTTGAGGGGATGCGCAAAAAAAACCAAGAAGATATTACTCCTCACTCCCTTCCACTCCCCATATATGGATCACACCATCTGCATCCCCCCAGGTGAGAAGGCGATCATCATGCGTGAAGAAGAGCGCTGTTGCTTCACCGGCATCGAATGAGGCGACCTGTTTTCTTTTTGCTATATCAAACATGAGTATTTCATCATCCGTTGCCACCGCAAGCAAATTGCCGGAATGGTTGAATGCCAACAGATTGCTATTTGAAATGGGTATCTTCATATGGCGTGGGAAGATCATCCTGCGCAAATCGTAGATGACTAGTTCTTTGTCTGTCAGCCTGGCCAGCCACGTCCTCGTGTCATCAATGGCAAGATCGGCGGTGTACATAGGGTTTTCGTCATCATATCTCCCGTATTGCCTTTCTTTGGGCATTGACGAAAAAGTGTCATCAGAAATAATTTCACCTGGGATTTCCCCCTCTTCTATCAAAGTTCTTTTATCTGCCGGTGAAAGGAACTCATATTCTATATCGAACACTTTAAGAACACCTTCTTCTATTGCAACTGCGAGATACACGCCAGATCTATCAAAAGCAATTTTGTCGATAGTATAATATTTATCATCGAAACTATCGGTCTCAACATATATTCTGCCCTTGGAGTTCGTATTCAGATGCGTTGGATAGCCCGATGCAGTCCACCCTCGATAGTCAACGACCCACTCGCCATTCGGAGACAAAACCAAGCCGCTATCCTCAAAGCCTTCTTCGTAGTTTTTTAGACTGTCAGGACAATGATCTCCTTTGCAATCCAGCACTTCGCCTGTACTCGTATCCCACACCGAATAACCATACAAAAGATCTTCTGAAACCAACATTCCAGGCGTGACAACCTGCCCCCCATCAGCATTGAAGTTCACCCCTGTACGCATGCCGATACGAAAATCATATTCAGCTTCAAGTGCCTGTGTTTTCATATCCCAGCGATGGAATAATCCACTTTCATGAACAACCAGCAGGTCCATATCGTCCATTGACTGGTGCAGCGCCACAATTTCATCTGGTTTGCCCGATGATTGAATAGTGGAAATCTCTTCAGCATCCTGAATACTTTCTGGTGTCAACGCAGCCATATCTTGTGTGAAAAGGCTAGACAGAGCAAGATTGGGTGCACCCTGATCAATTGGCAGCCAAGTGTTTATTGTATTTTGTATAGTAATCAAGCCACAACCAACCAAAATGATAGTAAGCCCTACCAGGCAACTCCCGAATACAAGCTTCCTTGTCGGCAATTCCCTATTAGTATCCATATTGAGGGATCCTTTCGTCAACTAGAAAGTCGAGAATAGGAGCATACCATGCTTTAGGAGCAAAGCTAGGTTCAAAAGTAGAAGCATCCAAATCTACATAGTGTTCCCAATCCTCAGCAGGTTGAATGAATAACGGGTTATTCGGATAAGCCAGCGATGTATACCCCGTACCCCCTATTCTTCTCCAGGATCCCGCTTTCAGATTTAGCGCATCATTCCGATGCTTGTTGGGATCGCACCCTTGCTCAATACACTCTTCTACACTGCGGCCTCTGAGGTAGCCGGACAGCTTTCTATGCTCTTTAGGACCGTGATCAGATGGATATCCTCCTCCCAGTATTTCAATCAGCTTCTCATAAGGGCAATTTTGCACCGCAGCAATGTAACCCAGGTAAGTAGATGGAATGTCTGCAGTCTCAAAGGCCGAATGGTTTGCTAGCAGTTGTAATTCATCATGCTGCCATTTTTCAAACCGAATTTGATAATCAAGAAATATTCCAGCACCGATTTCTTTAAGTTTCTGGACAGAGATGTCGGCTGGAACATTAGTAACGATGTATGTCCCTGTGTATATATAGCCCGCAGTGCTTTGTTCTATCGGAACTGGATGCCCGTTTTTCCCTTTAGCCTCTTTCAAGTCCTCCCAAAAAAGAGTTTGGCTCTTATGAGGTGTACCACCACTGCCAAAATGGCTTTCATCAATAAATGCGCCATTTTTCAAAATACAGAATTGGCCATCCTCGTTGACCCCTTCGTTATCAAGTATGCAATCCGGCGTATCATCATCGCCGTCATAGTAACCCGTTGCAGGCCTGGCATACCGCCCTGCCGGATCTGTGCTGTTGATCGGGTTCCCTTCAACATACGCCCACTTATTCAAACTGTGCGGATCGTTGTAATCGCCCTTCCATGTGTCTCTACTCACAAAGCGACCATCACCGGGAGCATAATACCTCGTCCGCAGGTTCACCAACCCCATTGCATCCGTCCACTCGCCGGTAAAGCCATACGATGTCTCTGCCATACCAGCCGACTCACCATAAGGCGAATAACTGGCTGCGTTCACAATATCTCCATTCGCATCCACCAGCTTGCGCACGCTGCCCAGGGCGTCAGGAATGAAGTACAACATTCCATTGGTGTCTTCCTGAGCGATCCTGTCGCTTCCATATAGATAGGCGTTCGTGCCATCATCCAGCACCTGAGCGAGACCGGCGGCCAAGTCAAGCGTGTAGTTGGTCGGCACAGCATTCACCGTCTGCTGCAGCCTGTCACCGCTGGCGTTGTAGGCATAAGCATAGGTATCCACCCCGTCGGTGGCGCTCGCCAGTCTATTCATTGCATCATAGGTGTAGGTGAAAACACCGTCTGAGAGCAGGTTGCCGTTGTTGTCCCAGGTATAGGTCACGCTATCCACAGACGTCAGGCGATTTGCAATATCATAGCCATAATTCACCGTTGTGCTATCGATCGTCTTTGTCAAACGGTTGCCTACGGCATCGTAGGTAAAGCCATACTCCCGGGTGGCTGTTCCAACTTCTGTTGCTCCCGTGAGGCGGTTGAGGGGGTCATACACATAGGTCGTTGTGCCATTCTGCGTCGTGGTCAAAGTGGAAGTTGTGCAGCCTGGCAGCACACATACAGCTGTCTCTCCTGCATCCACGGCTACATCACCCTGCTGATAGGCAAACCAGTAATTTCCTGCCGGAAGCTCAAAAGTCACCTCTCCCAATGCATCAGACTTTCCACTGATCCCAGTGTAACTCATTTCAGCATAGGTTGCGCCCTCAAAAGCATAGACGACGACATCCTGCTGCGGATTGGCCGCATCATCCTGGACGCTCACTGTCACCGCATGCACGGCAGGTATGGCGATCTGTGCGCTTGCACAGGTAGGCGGCGTGCAGTGGTTAACCGTATCACTGAAGAAGTATTGCTCATCAACTTCGGTGCGGAAACGGTAATCACCCTCCGGCAATGACAGGGTTGCCTGTCCGTTCACATCCGTTTCAGCGAAAATACCGGTGTAGGTATCTTCATCGAAGGCATAGACCATGTTGTCCGCAATGGCTTGCCCTAATCCATCTGTAGCGGTCACAACCACATCCCCGCCCGCACCCGGAATGGTAACCGTGATGGCGCTGCAAGTTAGCGGGTCACACAAGGCTGCCAGATCGCTGTAGTAGGACTGGCTGCCATTCTTCACCCGGAAGCGATATTGGCCGACCTGCGGCAAGGTTAGTACAACCTGCCCATTGGTGTCGGTTACATCACTGCGTCCCGTACAAGTCTTGTAATCGTTGTAATCCGATCCACTGAGAGCAAACACTGTCAATCCGACCTGCGGCGCAGAGGATGTATCCTCAACCGTAACCGTGATCTGCACATCAGCAGGCGGGCTGCCTGCAGGCAGGTCAGGCGCATAGCGGTAATCATCCTCTGGAATGGTAAGGGTAACCTCGCCGTTGACATCCGATACACCGTTGAAGCCCGTGTAGACTTCTCCGGCAAAGGCATACACCGGAACATTTTCCTGCGGTGTTCCTGCATCATCTTCTGCGGTGACCGTGGTCTGTTTGATCAGTTTCACCATCTTGCAAGGATCATATCGATATGTGGAAAAGATACTCCTCATCCTGTGCCTGTCTGCGTTAAGCTATGTGATTTCTGCATTTGTGATTGCCCCGCCCTGGGGAGAGATCTTGCAAAACACATTGAAGCCATCATTTCAGACCGACTCCACTTATATTCTGGCCGTGCTGGCCACCATCGGTACCACAATTACGCCCTGGGGCATTTTCTATATGCAGGCCTCGGTCGTTGACAAAGGGGTTGACGCGAAAGATTTCCACCTCACAAGGATAGACGTGGTCAGCGGCGCCGTTTGGGGAAACGTGATTTCAGCCTTCATCGTGATCACTACAGCAGCCACCCTCTTCATTTATGGAATCACCGTAGATTCGGCAGAAGAAGCAGCCCAGGCATTACTGCCAATTGCCGGTCAGGGTGCAAAATACCTGTTCTCAGCAGGTTTGCTTGGAGCATCCCTGCTGGCAGCTTCCGTGCTGCCGCTCTCCACTACATATGCAGTTTGTGAAGCCTTTGGCTGGGAACGCGGCCTCAATCAGCGGCGCAGCGATGCCCCCATTTTTTTTGGATTGTATGCAGCGATGATTGCGATCAGCGTGGTAGTTGTATTGATACCAAGCATTCCCCTATTTTCAATCATGGTGCTTTCCCAATCCCTGAATGCCATTCTGCTCCCGATACTGCTGGTCCTGGTCATCAAACTGGCGAACGACAAACGCCTGATGGGAGAATGGGCGAATGGGAAACTGCAAAACATTTTATCCATTTCCCTCACCGGGCTGATCTCGCTGGTAACAGTAGCCCTTCTTTTCTTCTCTGTTTTTAATAGGTTCATTTAGACCAATCGCCTTGCAGTAAGGCCATCTTGATCGAACCACAGGCAAAAGGCTGCATCAACAGACTTGCACATGGTCTGCTCCAGGTGTTGGATGAATCCGTGTGACACTAGATGCATCGAGATGTGATATTCAAACCCAGCTGATACTACTCAAGACGAACCATAGCTCGTTAGGCTATGGTTTTTCATTTACCCAAGAATTTATCATTGACAAGATACTCTCGAAAGAAGATTTTATGAAGGGAGGAAAACTTATTGGCTGTAAAGATGGCGTCAAGTGGCTTGTCCTGCATGATTATCATCTCGATGCTGGCCAGGTTGGATGTTGGCAAACTGGCCGGGTTGGCCACCGCTTTTCTTCCCACTATGCTTGCGCATGCTGCGCGTGCGCGTCTTCTTCAGCCCATCACTGGAGGACGGCTTGCTGCTGTTCTGGCTGTTCTTGGCTAGCTAATCTCCCAACGCTTGCAACCCGGGCATCCAGTCCGGTGATCAAAGCAACAACTGCTTCCTCGCCTTCTGCGTAGGCAGCATGAATTTCTTCTCGACTGGGCAGGCGCAACGGTTATATGTCCTGATCTTGACCGATTTGCACGATTTTGTGAATGGCAAGGTTCAAAAGCTTTTATGCCTGAGCAGTACAGCAATTTATAGATTTGGATCGTCCTTCAAACACAATATAACCATCGATACTAATTGCTATGCCTTATCTTTTACTTCATCCAGAGTAATTCTTTCAGAATTGTCATCATATGCGAGTAATTCACCATATCGGCCCCAAGCAATTAGTGTGTTAATTTGGTGTTCAACCTCATCAGGAGGGAATTCAAGACCCAACGCTGTCTCGATGACATCGCTCTTTAATTGATGATTTTCGGCAGCATATAGCATCGACAACAACCAGCGCATAACTGGGAAACGCCGAGCACGCGATGCAAAGATTTCCTTTCGCGCTAAAATACTTGCTTCTGCATAGGTTTGTCCCAGTGGAGTTAATTCGATATCTCCTTTGGCAATTAAAGCAAAACCTAGCAACTCTGCTGCTTCAGTTAATTTTAATAAATCATCAGATTCAATACCAAGGTCTGCTTCAAGAATATATAAATCATGTTTGGGTTTCTCACTTTCAGCAAGATTTTCTAATAGACCAGCCAAATCACTAATTTCAACATCTGGTAAGCGGCGAGTCAATCCTGCTTCACCAGGAGCAGTTCCTAATTCCTCTATTTCCGTTCGTGTCTGACCCGCTAAAATCGCATAGACCTGATCTACATGAGCTTGAAATTCAAGAGATTTCCGATTACGGGGATGTGATAGGTTAACCATGTGCTCAGCGATAATCCGTCCAGGTTCCTTGTCCATTACCACGATACGGTCAACAAGAAAAACAGCTTCTTCAATATTGTGACTGACCATCAAAATAGATTTTGTTGGAATTTTGCCTTCTGTCCATAATTCAAGCAACTCACCACGCAGTGATTCAGCGCTAAGTACATCCAACGCAGAAAACGGTTCATCCAGACAAAGCAATTCTGGTTCTACTGCCATGGCGCGCGCAAATCCCACCTTCTGGCGCATACCACCGGATAATTCCCTTGGGTAAGCGGATTCAAAACCATCAAGTCCGACGCGGTCAAGCAAATCTTCGGCCCGTTTTGAGCGTTCAGGTTCTTCAACTCCTTTCACCTTAAGTGCCAAAGATACATTATCAATGACACTGAGCCAGGGAAACAAGGCAAATGTTTGAAAAACAATAGAGGCATGCGGGTTAACTCCAAGGAGAGGTTTATTACGGTATAAAACTGTGCCACTGGAAGCGGATTGTAAGCCCGTTATAATGCGTAACAATGTGCTTTTTCCACAACCGGAGGGTCCCAGCAAAGCAACAAAATCCCCATCTGAAAGCACAAGATTGACATTTTCAACAGCAGTAAATCGACGTACCCCAGACCCATATTCCTGAGAGATATTTTCAAGTTGCAATAAAGTTTCACTCATGATTAAACCTCCATGCGGTATTTTTCTTCTGCCACTACATATAGGCGACGCCAAAGCAACCGATTGACCAGAATAACGGTCAGCACCATTACCAGTGTGGCCGCCAATAGTAACGGATAATCTCCTAAAGCGGTTGCCCTTGCTATCAAGGAGCCGAGCCCTGTTACGGAAAGATTTTGCCCACCCAAATCTTGATATTCAGCGATAATACTGGCATTCCAGGCACCACCGCTCGCGGTAATTGCCCCGGTAATGAGATAAGGGAAAATAGCTGGAATTATTAATGTGCGCCATCGTTGCCATCGGGATAATTGCATCAATTTAGCAGTATATTTTAGGTCTTGCGGGATTGCACTGGCGCCTGCAATAATATTAAACAGAAGGTACCATTGTGTTCCCATCAACATCAATAGAACTGCAGCCAGGTTCAGGCCGCCAGGCAGGTTAATAACCAGCAACAAGATAACCGGAAAAAGTGCAGTGGCAGGAACAGAAGCGATCACCTGAACAATTGGTTGTAAGATCGCAGCTAATCGTTGGTTGGTACCAATAGCTACTCCAAGTGGAATCGTCCAAAGTAGAGCAACAAGCAGCGCAATCATAACCCTTAAAAGGGTAGCCCCTACCCCTGCTAAAACTTGTGTCCACTCACCAAAAGGAAGCAAGAATAGCATTTGCCCTGCTTTGTATAAAACAAATATTAATGCCAAAGAAAATATTGCGGTCAAAACTAAGGTTATCCATCGCCGTGTCTTTCGATTAACACGGACACCGGAAGTAAAGGGGAATCGCCTTGAAATTTGGCGATCCAGGATTTCATTTATCGGTTGAAAAACTCGCTTTGAAAACCAATTAACCAGAAAAGAATTGCGAATCAACTCGTAAAACCATGAAGTGGGTGGATTATCGTTCTCGATCATCTCTACTTTAAATTTATCTGACCAAGCAAGTAAAGGACGCCAAATCAGTTGGTCCAGCAAAACGACTGTTAAAATCAGCGCACCAATACCCCAAGCGATGGCACTCGAATTGTTCTGATTTGCAGCCTCATGCAAAAACGAACCTAAACCTGGTAAACGAAAATCACGTGAGCCTACGGTAAAAGACTCCGCTGCCATTAAGAAAAACCAGCCACCTGCCCAGGACATCATGCTATTCCAGACCAGGCTGATCATTCCAAAGGGGAGTTCCAGCTTTTTAAATTTCATCCAGGGATTTAAACGGAAAATTGTACTGGCTTCACGCAGTTCATTTGGGATCGTGCTTAATGATTGATACCATGCAAACGTCAGATTCCAAGCCTGGCTGGTAAAAATCAATATAATTGAAGCCAATTCTACAGCGAATCCTTCAGGTAAAATCGCGCTCAGGCTCAAAAGCACAACCGGCAGGAAGGAAAGAATTGGAACGCTTTGTAAAACATCTAATAACGGCATGAGCAATCGTTCTGCGCGCCGATGATAGGCCGCTGCTCGTCCATAAAGTAAAGTGAACAGCATGGATAGTGCGTATGCAGCAGTCATTCGCCCAACCGAAAGTGCAGTGTAATATGGAAGTTTTGCCGGAGAAATTGAGATTTCAGGGCCAGAGATCACGTCTGGCGTATTAAACGCCAGATTCACACCCAGATATAATAAGGCTGCTACCAGGAGTACTGCGATGAAATCTCCCCAGGTAAACAAATGGGAACTTCGTGGAGTCGAATTAAATATTTGAGTGTTTCGCGCCATTTAACCAGCACCTCCAGTTTCAGATTACCTGGATATGCGGCACCAACACGACAGACCAGGATAAATCAGCGATTTCTCGGACTAGGGTAATCCGTTAAATCGGATTTTGATTTCGTCTCATCAATCACCAAATCAGGAATTAGCATGTTTGTAAAACGAATCCTCTCCGCAGCAAGCTGCGGGGAAATACCCACATCATAATTATACTCACTTATTAAATGGTTAACAAAGAAAGTGGTTCTCTGGGAATCGCCGTGATTTTGCCATATATGGGGGGCACTTTATTAAGCATAAAGGCGATACCCTTCAAGATCAAGGAAAATACGTTGAAACAAGTGCTGAATATTGAGAATACCATAGCAACGGCGCTTCAGTACCTTGATCTTGTTGTTGAAACCTTCTACAAATCCACTGCTATCCCGATGAAGGAAGAAGTTAGAGATCTCTTTGAACTTCCCCAGGAAAATTGGGGTGAAGTTCACTTCCAACCAATTTTCCAGCGTATGAATGAAATCATCAAAACAAGATAAACCACTACGCCGAACCCGTCTGATCCAGGCTCGAAACTTTCGTTTGGCATCGGGTTTTGAAAGCCGTTCTTCAAAAATGCCTGTCAATTTCTCCCGTAGTCGATAGGCCACTTTCAACTGGGGAGCTTTTCTGAATAATTTTTGCAACACTTGGTGCTCTTCCTCGCTGAGATCCTCTGGCTTTTTGCGAAACGCCCACATATGCCCTTTGAGCTGCTGGTATTCCTCTACTGATAACTCTTTCTTCAGGCGTTTGAGTTCCCGCTGACGCAGTTTGTCGGCCGCCTTGCTATAATGCCGGGTCACATGAAAACGATCGATAACGATTTTGGCCTGCGGTAGTTCTTCCCGTACAGCTTCGGTATACCCTTCGTACATGTCACAGCATACTTCTTCTATCGTTTCCACCAAACGCATCGGGATCGAGCGTAAAAATTCAATCACGGTCTCTTTTTTCCGCCCTGGCAATACGCCTAACAGGACAATCCGATCATTTTCCAACCGTCCTGTCACAATGGTCACAAAATCTCGATGGCCTTTCTTCAGCGCAATCTCATCCAACCCCAATCGGTAAATCCTTTTGTACTGCGACCAATTCACTGCAGACACTACGCGCCGCTCCATCACCCCCAGTACCTCATCATAGCTCATCTGCTCTTTTATACTCACGTCCTCCACTGTCGAATGCACCAGTTGCAGCAAGATGTGATCCTCATAATCAAGGGTTTTCGAGCTGTCTTTCCCATGCCAATTCAATTCCTCGGTTGTGGTCGGTTTCTTTTCGCAATGTGTACAACGATAGCGCCTTGGCTGACATCGTAAATACGTCGGCCGCCCAAATACCGGCAAGTGCCTCACCTGAACCCATTCATCCACCCCGTGTAACTTTGTGATCCACTTTCCGCGCTGACGACAACGGGTTTCTTCTTTTGTGCTTTCAATCGAGATGATAACTTCATCCCGATCGTTGATCTCTGTTTTCAACGCACTCACGTCAGGTATTCCCAAGGGCACTTTTACTTCCACATTTGAACCGATTCTATCCCCATATATGGGGGGGGCACGACAACTCCCAAGGACCAATATTTTCTCATATCTTCATTTATCCACCCTCCGATAAAAACCGGAGTTCGGGGTAGTTTATACCTTCAATTTTCGCGAAACTGGATTCCAATAGCGTGTTTCACAAGATTTGTATTTCATCTTCACCAAAAATTCATAAGTTTCTGATATTTTTATGAAAACTATCGTTGGAGAGAGAAAATCATGAAGAAAATTGTCTTCCTTATTGCATTGTTGGCAGTAGTTGTTGTTGGGAGTTATGGCTATTACAGCCAGGTATATTTACCCAATCAGGTCACACCTGAGCCCTCCTATAGCACCACCAAGGTTCGCACCGGAGATATTTCCATCACCACTTCCGGGGTTGGGTATGTGATCCCGGCTGAAAAAGTAACGATCGGGTTCCAGGTCAATGGCATCCTGGATGAATTGAACGTCAAGATTGGCGATCCGGTAGAAGCTGGACAGGTTCTGGCGAAGCTGGATGATACGGATGCCCAATTGAACCAGTTCAAGGCCGAACTGGCATTGAATACCTTTTTCTCACGGGATTCCATTCAGAAAGCAGAGTTTGACCGGCTTGAGGCAAAAGCGGTTCTGGATGACGCTGAAGGATTGCTGAAGTATTTGATCAGTCCTCAGGTGTATTACTGGGAATCGGCGGTTGAAGAAGCGCAAGCAGAATTTGATCGTCTCAAGGCCGAAAATGCCAGTGAGGATGATTTGCAGGCGGCGCAAAAAGCCATTGAGAAAGCGCAGGGTTATTTGAAAACTGCAAGAAATGAGTTTTACGAAACCTATGTCTGGGAAGTTTTCCCCTATTCCTACACCGATGAAGTTACTTACGAAACGATTGACACCTATACGGAACCCAACCCGGATACGGTTATGTCAGCCCGATTACAGGTAGAGTCTGCGGAACTGGCGTTGAAGAATGCCGAAGATTTTCTGGCGACATTGAAGGCAGGCATGAACACCGAGATCATCAATGCTGCTGCCTACTCCGGCACAAACCAGGCGGACCTCGATGAAGCCAGGGTGGAACTGGAAACAGCCCAGATCGCCATGGAAAGGACAGTTCTCACTGCACCGATATCCGGGATTGTTACCGGGATCAATGCCAACAGCGGCCAGGCGATCACCTCTACCCCCTTCCTGACCATTGAAACACTCGATCAAATGACGCTGCATTTCTATGTTGAGGAAAGTGATATCACCCTGGTCAAGATTGGCAATCCGGTGCTGATCACTTTTGCAGCCTACTCCGACCAGCCTGTTGAGGGCCAGATCACATATCTGGAACCTGCCATACAAACGGTTGACGGGAGCCCGGCAGCTGTGGTGTGGGCGGATTTGCCCGGGGATATGTCATTCGAGCTTTTATCGGGAATGTCGGCCGATGTGGAAGTGATTGCCGGAGAAGCTGAGAACGCCTTGCTGGTGCCTGTTCAGGCCCTGCGCGAACTTGGGCCAGACTCCTATGCGGTTTTTGTGGTGCAGTCTGATGGAACCTTGAAAATGACACCGGTCACGGTTGGACTCAAAGATTATGCCAATGCCCAAATTTTGAGTGGTCTGAAAGCAGGTGATGTGATCAGTACCGGAACGGTGGAAACAAAATGAACACGCAATTGATCGAAGTACACAATTTAGAAAAGGTATATGGCACCGAGGACGCAACCGTCTACGCGTTGGGAGGGGTAGATGCCGCGATCTCTGAAGGCGAGTTTGTGGCCATCATGGGGCCTTCCGGGTCGGGAAAGTCGACCTTAATGAACATTTTGGGCTGTCTTGACCGTCCCACATCAGGCGAATATTTCCTGGATGGGCGCGATGTGAGCAAACTGGGCAAGGATGAATTGGCAGATGTGCGCAACCAGAAACTGGGCTTCATCTTTCAATCCTTCAATTTGCTCTCCCGGCTGTCTGCGCTGGACAATGTGATGCTGCCGATGCTCTATGATCTTCATGAGGACGAGGATCTGGCAGAGCAGCGCGAACGGGCTGTTCAATCTCTGGAATCAGTGGGTCTCGGCCACCGTTTGCACCATCGCCCCAGCCAATTATCAGGCGGGCAGCAGCAGCGGGTTGCCATTGCCCGCGCATTGATCAACCGGCCGTCCCTGATCCTGGCAGATGAACCCACTGGCAATCTCGACTCGCGGTCCAGTGTGGAAATTCTCGACTTGCTGCATCATCTTCACGATCAGGGCAAAACCATCGTGATGGTAACACATGAGCCGGATATCGCTCAACATGCACAACGCACCATCTGGGTGCATGATGGCAAGATCGTCTCCCAAGAGCAGGATGACGTCACGATCACTTCAGATGGGCGGATGATGGTCAAGGAGTTGATGCTATGAAATTCAAGAAAATCCTGCGAATAGCATGGGAAGGTCTGACGTTAAACAAAGTGCGCTCATTCCTGACCACCCTGGGTGTGATCATCGGCGTCGCATCGGTCATTATCATGCTGGCGGTCAGTGCTGGCGCTGAAGCTGCGATTGCAGACCAGATCAACGCTCTGGGCGCGAACCTGCTCATTGTATCCCCTGCCCGCGGCGTCCCTGGCGCTTCGCGCACCCTGCTGCTGGATGATGCCTATGCCATCCAGGAACAGGTGGTGGGTATTACCGGCATTTCAGCTGAACAGGCACCAGCTCCCCAGACGGTCAAGGCCAATTCATTGACACTGGATGAGATCGCCATCATCGGAACGACGGCTGAATTTTCCGAAGTCCGCGATTACGAGATTGCAGAAGGACGCTATTTTACTGAAGAGGAAAGCGACCGGGCGATCAAGCTGGCTGTGCTGGGTGCGGGTCTTGCAAGCGACCTGTTTGGACTGGAAAGCCCGTTGGGCCAGAGCATCACGGTCGGATCAACCAAATTTACGGTGATTGGTGTGATGGAAAGCAAAGGGATGGTCGCAGACGTGGATTATGACGGCCGGGTTTATCTTCCCATTTCGGTGGTGTTGGACAAGTTCATGACCACCGGTTCATTGGGCGGCGACCGCGTGAAGACGATCTACGTCAAAGCCGAGAGCCAGGAAAAAGTGGATAGTGCCATTACCCAGATCACCTCTCTGCTGGCAGAGCGGCATGACGTCGAAGTAAACCAACCTGATTTCACTGTTCAGACTCAGCAGGACATTATCGCCACGCAAGAGGCTACCACTGAAGCATTTCGCAGTCTCCTGGCATGGGTTGCCGGTGTTTCTTTGCTGGTAGGTGGGATTGGCATCATGAATATTATGCTGGTCTCTGTCACCGAACGCACGCGAGAGATCGGTCTGCGCATGGCGCTGGGTGCGCGGGCGAAGGATGTCCTGATGCAGTTCCTGATTGAAGCTGTGATCTTAAGTCTGGCAGGCGGTATTGTGGGCGTTTTGTTGGGCATTGGCGGATCCTATCTGTTTGCTGCCGTTGGAGAAATGCGTACGGCGATTGTGCCCGGCTCTATTCCGCTGGCATTTGGCGCGGCGGCTGTGGTGGGAATTTTCTTTGGCTATTATCCCGCAACGCGTGCTGCTGATCTGGATCCGATTGTCGCTCTGCGTCACGAGTGATCATTATTGATTAATCAAATTCAAAATACAAAAGTTAAACATTAAAGAGGAAAATTATGAAACAAACTATGAAACAAATCCTGGGTGTTCTCGTCGTCGTACTGCTGGTCTCAGCCTGTTCTCCGGCATCCGCCGCCCAGCCAGAAGCAGCTGCCGCGCCTGTTGAAGCGCAGCCAGTTATGGACCAAACCCCCACCCCGGGGATTGTAGTGGATGGCGTTCTGTCAACAGAATTTGAAGATGCCGCCAATCTTCGCAGCCAACTGGCATTCGGCACCTTAAAGCTGGAAGGGACCGATCAGGCCGTCAGCCAGGATCAGGTTCAGACTTTATTGCCCTTGTGGCAGGCGATGCTGGTTTTAAGCGGGAACAACGCCAGTGTCTCCGAAGAAATTACTGCCGTACAAACCCAGATTGTTGAAGCGATGAACCCTGAGCAGCTTCAGGCAATCGCTGACATGTGGATCACCAATGCCAGTCTTTCGGAATTCTATGCCGAGAAGGGGATCGTTCAGTCGACGCCAGCGGCGGATGTCACCAGGGTTCCGGGAAGCCGTAAGGAAATGTCTGATGAAGACAAACAGGCGACCCGGACTGCCAATGAGGCAAGCGGTATCGTCGGAAGTGGTACAGGCCAGGTTACAAAAACACTTTTATATGATGAAGTGATTGCAATGCTGACGCGTGTAGAAAATTAAAAATCATCGGAAGCAATAAACATCCTGGGGCTGTACCAAAAGTGATTGGGGCAGCCCCAGGATGTCACAAGAATCCCCATTCTGTGCTAAATCCACTGTACGGGTATCGGATCACCCCCACGGGTGTGGGAACACCATAAATCCCAGTTCTTTTTTAGAGCTTTATAGCCTTGCGATGTGTACCCTTTAAATTTTTCACCAAGGTTTGATGCTTTACGAAGCGCTATCGCATTTCTAATTAACTGTAGTTTCGCCAAAAACGGCGACAGCATCTTAGAAAACAGCCACAAAAAGTCCAGGCAATGGCAAGGCACTCAAGCCCGGAAACAACCATGATTTATTTTCATGAAATTGACCGTATTGAAGAGCCGGCAGAGCAATTTGTTGATTATGGCGAATAATCAACGCAGCAGGAGCCTTTCTAACAGAAATAAGTGTCAATATTAGCCAATTACATCGCCTAACTCAAATTAGAACGGGAGCATAGCACACGCACATAGACAAAACATCTACGGAAGGTTTGAGTTCTTGTCCCCACTTGCCTCCTTTGACCTTCATAGTGTCGCACTTATGACTTGAATCTAAGGTCGATTTCGGCACTCAACGAAATATTTTGTTCGTATCCTTCGGCGATTTGCTCCAATTGGTCTTCTGCATTTACTCGCTCGATGGGTATCAGTGCTTGGGTTCCATTCCAGACCGGGTTGCAAATAAGTTTCAAGGGTCTCTTTCGGTAATTGGACTTCTGAAAGTGGACATAAATAGTAATCCTCGCTGTTTTGAATGAACGCACGAATACCCAATGCGCCCATTTTGCAGTCGCCCACATATAACAATCCATGCTCCTCTAGACTGATGCTCACTTGCTTGATTGCCGGGATGTATAATTTATCATCGGCGCGTTCGCCCGATACAACCTGGGTTGCTACGGGCATTCCCATTGGATCCAACGCCGACATCATTACTTTCAGTTGTGGCAGGTCAGGCCGATGGTCTTTGCTGTGTCCATGTTGAAACAGTCCTTCTTTGCTAACCGTCCAATATCCGCTGACAGTCGTACATAATGCCTCTATTGTGTGGCACACATTGTGCTTGACACAACAATAATAGATGTGTACAATAAATTATGATTAAGAGTTTCAGTGACAACGAAGCAGATTTGATATTCCATCGCCAACACTCTCGGAAATTGCCACCTGAAATTCAGCGTTTAGCTTTGCGAAAGTTACGGATGATTCATAGAGCAACCTCGATCACAGACTTGCGCGTTCCCCCAGCCAATCATCTGGAGAAACTAAGCGGAAATCGAAAAGGCCAGTGGAGTATCCGAATCAATAATCAATGGCGGATTTGTTTTGACTGGATAGACAACAACGCTTATTCTGTAGAAATTGTGGATTACCACTAACAGGAGAAAATACTATGTCTGATAAAATGCCCCCTGTTCACCCTGGCGAAATCTTGCTGGAAGAATTCCTCAAGCCGCTGGATTTAAGCCAGACACGTTTATCAATTAATATTGGCGTTGATACTCGCCGGATTAACGATATTGTTCTGGGTAAGCGCCGTGTAACTGCCGATACCGCTCTCCGGTTGTCCCGGTACTTCGGCACTTCTGCTGAGTTTTGGCTGGGTATTCAGGATGATTACGATCTGGATGTAGCGAAAGACAAGTTGCAGGGACAGTTAGAGCGCGACATTCAGCCCTACAAACAAACTACTGTTTCTTTATCTGTACTGTAGTTTCGCCAAAAATGGCGATAGCATCTTAAAAAACAGCCACAAAAACGGCAAATATGCAGGGCAGAGGCATAGTAAAGCAGGAAGGCAGATTCATTTGCCTTCCGATCGTCATCTGTAAAAAACCAGCGTCAGACAATCGCCCAGGGCGATGTCGCAAACACCTCCTGTAAACAATCCTCGATCTGTTGAGGGGTTGCAAAGCGATCCTCGCAAAGAAAAGTAAAGGCGCCGGAGAGGACTACATTCCCGATCCATCCCTTTTCCTTTCCCTGTCAGATCGGTCTTATGGTAAACGATTGAGCTTGTTCTCCCCTGGTGGTTTATGATCGAGCAGTTTTTCTGAGAAATATCCTCTAATAAAGACTCCCCAAAGTAAGATTTTTTGTTATGCAATGCGGTTAACCGACTAAAAATTTGGTGCATGGATCAGACGAGTTCAGCATAGTGGTTTATCTTGTTTTGATGATTTCCTTCACACGCCGGAAAGTTGGATGGAGGGGATCACTAACCTTTTAATACATCGGGATAGCAGTGGATTTGTGGAAGGTTTCAACAACAAGATCAAGGTACTGAAGCGCCGTTGCTATGGTATTTTCAACATTCAGCACTTGTTTCAACGTATTTTCCTTGATCTTGAAGGGTATCGCCTTTATGCTTAACCACCCCCATATGTGGAAAAATCACGGCGATTCCCAGAGACCCTTAATTTTTAGGATATAATTAGTCCGGTAAGCGTAATATCGATGGTACAAGTCCGGGGAACAAACAATTACGTACCAGATACGATTGCGTAAAATAAAATTCATATCATGCTCAGGAATCCAGCGGCAAAAAGATAGATACCCTGATCTTTTTCTTGCTGGAAAAGGATGGTTTTGGAAAACGATGATCCAAAACCTGCCTTCAATATTGGCAAGAAATCTTGCTACACAAACAAAAATTAAAAATACTGGTTGAGCATCAACGATTAGCGTAAGTTTTGTGCAATCAGCGGGCAAATTGCTTTTTTTGCAAAAAAACTGCACTTTTACAATTGAACCATGATCGGTTAGGCTCATGGCAATGCCAGAAGGAGAATTGCCATGAGCGAAAATTATCCTGAAACCTTGACTCATCACGCCATGTTGGTTGTGTGGGGCCAGTTTGCCCAAAGCATTGGTTTGATCGACAAACTTCAATCGGTTGCGCTCCACCAAAAGACAGTGGAACACAGTCCGCAGAGAAAAATTCTGGAATTCCTGGTCGCCATCCTGGCCGGGTTGGAGCATCTGCAGGATATCAGCCGTGCAGCCCATCCGATTGACCAGGATCAGGCGGTAACCAAAGCCTGGAGGCAGACCAGTTGGGCTGACTACAGTGGTGTCAGCCGCACGCTGGTGGGTCTCACGCTGGCCGAAGTCGAACAAATCGCGGCTGACTTGGAGCAGATTGCCCGGCCAATTCTGGCAGAGGAAGTCATGCTCGCCTTGCGGAGTGCAGGGCGCTTGACCTACGATGGTGATCTCACTGGGAGGCCGGTCTCAAACACTAGCACGACCTATCCTGGGGTGGCCTACGGGCACATGGGGGATGGTCTTCAGCTGGGGTATCAGGCGGCCATGGTCAGCCTGCACAGCCCGACATACGGTCGCTTCTGGCTGTCGGTGGCTTCCCACCCGGGCGATACGATCTCTTGCACTCAGGCGGAAGCCATGCTCCGGGCAGCTGAAGCCAGGACTGGTATGCGTCCCTGGCGGCGCACTGAATTGCTGGGCGAGCGGATTGTCACCCTGGAGGGCGAGGGTCTGAAGTACCAGGCAAAAGTGCAAGCCACTCAGGCCGCCCTGGAAAGTGCGCAAACTCGGCTGACAAAGACCCGGCAGCAACTGGCGGAACAACGCGGCGTGGTTGTTGAACTCACCGCATACTACCAGGAACGCCAGCGCCCAGAGCGGCCCTACAGCAACCTGGTCAAGGCTCGCCAGCGATTGGGCGTGCTCGAGCGTCGACAGGGGCGGCTAGAGAAGCAGCTCTTGAAACTGGAGAACCAACTTCGCCATCGGGAGCATCGATGGGGCCTGCATCAAACAACTGTTCACCAGCTTTCCGAACGGCTGGAGTATTTTGAGCAGGAAAACCGCACCAATTTGTGCCCGATTCAGGCCGATTTTCGTCTGGATGCTGGTTTTGGCACCCGGGAGAACGTTGCTCTGACCATCGAAATGGGGTATGAAGTCTACACCAAACCATACAGTGACTGGCTCACACCGCGTTTGAAAAGACGTGTCAATGAGTCAACTCAGTGTATCTGGATCGGCGGCAACGCCGAGATGGTCGCCTGGAAGTCCGAGCGTTTCCCGGATTTTCCCTACCCTATCGATGTCGCTCTGGAGCGCTTCCAAACCGGTCAAACGCAACGCCACTCTACCCTAATACACTTTGGTAGCGATCCGGTCACCAGTGACCTCTCGGGCTGGTTTCACCGTTACAACGCTCGCCAATCGATTGAAGCGGGCATCAAGGAAGGCAAAAACGTGTTCGCCATGCACCACCTGAAAGTCCGTTCGGCCCCAGCTATCTTTCTCCAGGAGCAGTTTGCGGTGTTCGCAGCGAATTTCGTGCGCTGGGCAGCGCGTTGGCTCACTGAACAGTGCCCACAGATACCTTCGGGGTGGCGGAATACCGTTCAACCCAAGGTGAAAGAGCAGGTCAAGGTGGCCGCACACACTTCCGCCTGGGTGGATTGGCAAGCTCATGGTTGCTTTTTAACGTTCACGGACCATAGCCTGTTCGCAGGCATGTCCCTTTCAGTGAAAAAGCAATGGGTTGTGCAACTCCCGTTGCCATTTTCAAAAAGTGAATTTTTTTGACGTTTAAAGCACTTTGTGTTCTGATTGCACAAAACCTACGTTAATGGAAAAGGATCTTATCGATTATGGCAGAAAAAGCATGTTTAAACAAAACAAAACAATACTCATGGGTCAACAAACCGCCATTTTTTTATGGATGGGTGATCATGGCTGCTGGTACGTTTGGCCTGATCATGACCAGTCCAGGCCAAACATACACCGTTTCCATTTTTATTGAAAATATCATTAAAGATTTGGGGATCAGCCGTTCTCTGGTAAGCACGCTCTACTCAATCGGCACCCTGATTGGAAGCTTTTCACTCCCGTTTTGGGGACGAATGGTAGATCAAAAAGGCACAAGAAAAATGGTGGTGCTGATCAGTATTCTCTTTGGTCTGGCTTGCATCTATATGGGAATGGTAAAAAACGCTTTCATGCTTGGGATCGGTTTTATCCTGGTGCGCATGTTAGGCCAGGGAAGTCTTGGATTGATCAGCCAGACGGCAATCAACCAATGGTGGATACGCAAAAGGGGAATGGTCATCGGGATATCAGGATTATTAACAGCCCTGTTAGGCATGGGGGCATTTCCCAGCCTGGTCTATGCCTTGATCTCGGCATTTGAATGGCGAGTTGCCTATGCAATTCTAGGGCTGGTTTTGCTACTGTTGATGGCACCTGTTGGCTTCTTCCTGTTTCGAAACCAGCCGGAAGATTACCATCTTCTGCCAGATGGAGATGTGGATGTACCCTCAACTGCAATCAATAAATCAACCGAACCAGACCTGATAGAGGAAAACTGGACATTGAAAGAGGCTATTCGTACCAAAACCTTCTGGATGTTAGCGATCAGTCTGTCGTTATTCTCGATGCTTTCCACCGGTCTTTTCTTTCACCTGGTCAGTATCTTTGAGAACCGCAGCCTGAATCCCTCAGTTGCTGCTTCAGTTTTTTTGCCTGTTGCGTTTGCCGCAGCCCTGACACAATTTACAGCCGGGTTTCTCACCGATCGTATTCCATTGCGATATTTATTGGCAATTGGACTGCTTCTCCAGGCTGCCGCGCTGCTTTCCGCTCAAGTGCTCCAGGGAACAATTACCGCTTTCTTGTTTGGAATCGTTTTGGGCGCCACCAATGGAATAAGCAGGGCAACAGGTGCAGTGGCCTGGCCAAAATTCTTTGGCCGCAAACATTTGGGCAGTATTTACGGCTTCACAACCGCTGTAGCGATTATTGGGGCAGCTCTTGGTCCGCTTCCCTTTGGCATCGCCTACGACATACTTGGCACTTACCAACCTGTGCTTTTGATCTCTGCAGGTGTCTGCATCCTTTTTAGCATAGCATCTCTAACCATTCAAAAGCCAAAAAGAAAAACCATAGCGGTAAACTGATACGTTAGTTTCGAGTTTCAAATATTAAAGATGGAGATTGTTTCTTGGTCCAATTGAGATAGAAATCATCTTTAAATAAGGCAACATAGTGTTGGTCAAAGTCAACGCATACCCAAACATTCGAACGGTCGGCAATTTTCAAAATATCAGGCTCCGGACCATTCACCCAGCGCGCCAAATCGATTGATATTCGTTCCAACATGGTCGGGACATGATACTCATTTTCAAGCCTGGCCTTCACAACATCAAATTGCAGCTCCCCAACCACTGCCAAAATGGGCTCACGCTTGAAAGCATCAACATTGAATAGCACCTGCACAGCCCCCTCCATTTCCAATTGCCGCAACCCTTTGGAAAATTGTTTTTGTTTGCTTAAATCCAAATTATGCAGCAAGGCAAAATGTTCAGGTTGAAATCTCGGTATCGGTGCAAATTCAAATCTCTGGTTCTCGCTTAAAGTATCTCCAATACCGAAATCGCCATTATTAGGAAGCCCGATCACATCTCCCGGATAGGCCTCATCGATGATCTCCCGTTGATTGGCAAATAGTTTATAGGGGCGTAGCAACCGGTACTCTTTTCCGGTTTGTGCATGGATCACATTCATTCCACGCGCGAACTTTCCAGAACAAACCCGAACAAAAGCAATACTGTCACGATGTTTCGGATTCATATTAGCCTGAATTTTAAAGACGAAACCGGAAAAAATTTCTTTTTCGGGAGAAATCATTCCAATACTACTTTCAAAGGGCTGTGGCGCTGGTGCAAGTTCAACAAACGCATCCAGGAACAACCGCACGCCAAAATTGGTCAATGCGCTTCCAAAAAAAACAGGCGTCTGGATTTCTGAAAGAAATTTCTCGCGCTCAAAAATTATTTCCAATCCATCCAGCAATGCGGTATCATTTTGCAATTGTTCCAATTGTTTTTGCCCAATCAGGCCAGTAGATGTTAATTCGGGTAGTAAAAGAAACCTTTCCGGAGCTTCCCGTTCGTTTCGTTCCGTACGTTGATAAAGATAAACGCCCCGCTCCCTGCGATCATAAACACCCTGAAATGACGGTCCATCTCCCAACGGCCAATTAAGGGGAACCGGCTGCATACCCAAAACTTCCTCAATTTCATCAAGCAATTCCAAAGCTGGACGGGCAGGACGATCCATCTTATTAATAAAAGTGAAGATTGGAATACCGCGTTTTCGGCACACCTCAAACAGTTTTCGCGTTTGAGGTTCCACGCCCTTTGCGGCATCCAGAACCATTACAGCAGAGTCCACAGCAGCCAGGGTGCGATAGGTGTCTTCCGAAAAATCCTGGTGACCAGGCGTATCCAGCAGATTGATCACCTTTGCCTGATAGGGAAACTGTAAAACCGTTGAAGAAATGGAAATCCCGCGTTGACGTTCCATTTCCATCCAATCAGATGTTGTGCTCCGTTGATTGCGGCGCGCGCGAACATTACCCGCCAGCTCAATTGCATTGCCATAAAGCAAGAGCTTTTCAGTCAGGGTGGTTTTCCCTGCATCCGGGTGTGAAATAATAGCAAATGTGCGTCGGTTAATATAAGTTTGTGTCATTGAATCCATTAATGAACTCCGTTTTCGATATTCCCAAAAAACGCTTTATTGTTTGGTATAAATCCTGTATCTCCGGGATTTGTCGTAGAAGAACGGTTTTGGTAAGGGTGTAACAGTCCCATATCCTATGCATCACGTTTGTTCCCCAAGAACGATTAATTTTTTGAAAGTTCGTGTGCCTTTAAAGCCAATCCACCTACAATAGTAGTAAAGGGGTCTATTTCTCTGATCCGGTCGTGTCCAAAGCGTCTGCTTAACAGGTCAATGAAAACAGGAATTTCCGAAGACCCTCCTGTACGAAGGACAGCCTGTATCTGCTCAGGTTTCAATCCACTTTTTAGCAACAGTTCATCCATGGCGTAGTCAACCATCTCCAGCTCATTTTGGATCAATTTTTCAAACCGCGAACGAAGAAAAATCTCCTGTAAGCGCAAGTCCTCTTCAAAAAAACGCAGTGTTGTAAAATACTGCGAGGACAAATTGATCTTGATCTGCTCCAACTCTTGAAACAACTTAAACCCTAATTTCTTGTGGATCAAAGCCTCCAGTCTTTTTGCTCCCTCCGGATCACTTCCATTTTTTGCCTGTTTAATGATTCGGGAATACTTTGGCCGACTAAGATCAACAATATTCTGCCAGCTATACAACATCTCGAAGATGTGAGAGGGAAAGGGCAGACCATCCCGAAGTACAGCGCCTTCTCCAAAAAGCGGGAATAATTTCTTCATCAAAACAGAAGTCAAATCATCTCCGCCCAACAAAACGCCCTGGGTGGCAATTGTTTCTGGCGTCACATTGCCCCCAACTTCAATCACCGACATATCCAATGTGCCGCCGCCAAAATCAAACACAACTATTCTCTCGCGTTTCTTTTGATTTTGATGATACAAATACGCTCCGCCGATGGGTTCAAATTCGAAAACCACTTCCTCAAAGCCTGCCAGGTTTGCAGCTGTCAAGATCTTTTCCTGCGCCCGGGCATCAATCTGAGGATCATCAGAGAATTTTACTGGCCGGCCAATAACTGCTTGCGTGACAGGTTTGTTTGTCGCTTCTTCACATTTTTCCCGCAATTGTGTTAACAAAATTGCGATCAATTGCTCAACACGATAAAAACGATCAAATATCTGCGTACCTTCATACTTCGAATCCCGTAAACCTGTCTTTATGGATTGCATTAACCTGCCATTCGCTGCAATATCCACTTCCACAAGAATATCTTGCATGTAAACAATCGGGCTTTGGCCAGCACCTGCAACTGTGATTTCTACTGCTCCCAAATTCCTTTGTTCCCAGACCGGGCGCCTGCCTGTTTCTTCTTCCAGGTAAGTCTCAATAGCTTCCACGCCTACAAATACCTTGTGATCTTTGGTAATATACGTAAATGAAGGCAGTACATTGGGGCTGTGATGCCTTGAGTCTAACTCAAACAACTGTAACTTTTCACCCTCAAAGATACCTATCGAAGAATTACTTGTTCCAAAATCAATACCAACGAACATCTAGATTCCTTTTAACAAAATTTTGTAGATCATTTTGACTACCCATAATATAAGTACCGGCATAACAAAAACAGACTTCTTTTGGTTGAAAAGGTTCATTCTTTTTCAGCCAAAAGAAATCGATGTTGTAACAGTATCTGCCTAACCAAAAGAATTCGTGGTTTTAAATTGAAAAGAAATGAACAAATGGTTCCCCCAACCATCGTACATGGCAGAGCCTGTAGATGAAAAATTTCATTTCTGTTTCACAATATATAATCTTACCAAAAACTTGTCAAACCATCAAGGATTCTTAATACAGGAAACAGGGCTTTCTTAAAGTACGAAAATGAGATTGGGTGCGTTTCATTTGAGTTATAAAGTGGTCAAAAGGCTAAAGGTAATTGGTTATGTTTGGGATGTGTGCTTGATGCAAATGCCTGGGCAACAGGCTGAGAATTGATGGATTGAAGTTCGAGTGGCTGCTTGTTGGATGATCCAGGTTGACCGTATAAACGGAGTTGTCGTTGTTCTCTGTGATAAGCATGGTAAGCGTCCCAATCTTTGTTTTCAGCCACAGCGCGTAGGCGCAGCAAGTTTTCAGCGCCTGTTTGAAGCCAGCGCATTCCAGAGAGTTCAAAGCGGTCTTTTACAAAATGACGGCAAGCGCCTTCAATTGCACCGGACGCGATTGGATAGCCAGTGGCGAGATAAGTTTGGTAATCCATGTAGGGCAAGTTACGTTCGAAGTAGTTGGCTGTTTTGTGGAGTTGTTTTCTTTGGGCCACTTTCGTTTTTTTGTTTTCAGCAATCCCCTCTGGCGGAATTCTGCAATGACTTGTTCAGTCTGTCCAGATAGAATTTGAAGCGTGCGACTTTTGACCCATTCCAAACGTTGCTCACTGGCTTCGCCCAGCAAGCTATTGGCGACATCCCACAGATATTCATTTGCATGCACAAAGTCCA
>Ga0334889_1000098_pt1 | contig 140593 bp, 151 predicted proteins | sample GraSluR1_MG_2_FD_207222 | JGI IMG/M metagenome (GOLD analysis project Ga0334889, IMG submission 207222) | Sludge microbial communities from methane-producing bioreactor in Wageningen University, Netherlands - Granular Sludge_8_08-R1 | ecosystem: Engineered > Bioreactor > Anaerobic >...
ACAAAAAGGACAACCGAAAAGAATTGAACATGGGGAAATGGTCATGGTAGAAGACTGAGGATATTGCGCCGCTCCCGGGTGAATTAACCTGAAAAGGGGGTGGGTGAATTATCTTGAAAAATGACAAGCATGTAACAAGCACAGCATAAAAGATCGAGAAGCCAAAGAAAAAACGGCTTACGGCACTTATTGAACGCTTATTGAACGCTTATCGAAGTTTTTCCCCGGATTTGTCCTCTTTTCTGACCACAGGCGAGAGAGTTTTGTGCCCGAAACTCGAGAACAGAAGCGGAAGCTATTTCTTGTATAGAAGGAGAACAACATGCCCGCAAGCATAAACAGAGAAAGAGAACTCTCGACCCGCATCATAGACAAGTATGTCAGGCGGTCCGTTGCAAAGGCGATAGAGTAAGGTATGAATGCTGTCCGAGGCTAGGCTTATCATCGATGATGGAGTGAGCCAGTTTGTTGCGGAACTCAATGATCTTGTCAAGACACTTCAGTTCTTCTTTGTTCTCTGTCCAGTAACGAGGATAGTCGCTTCTCACTATTTCAAACAAAACATCCTTTTTCACCTTAAGGGAGAAGAAATACCCAGTAGCTATTCGTTTGAAGAAGAGCTTTCTCTTCTCCTCGTCTACCGTGCAGAAGTAGTCAGTTATAATCAGCGCGATATCCCGTTCTATCACAGCCACTGAGTTCAGAAATCGTCCCCGGAGATACCGGGCCTTTTCGTGTATCCTCTCGGCGGCTCTTATGCGCTCTTTGCTCTTGTTCTCAATTCGGTCTTGTCCGAAGTCCTCATATCCTCACGTTATAGGGTGGAAGTCTTCCGTGGTCATCAAAATACGCCTGGAGTAATTGGCTTTCTGCGAGGCTCGGAAGAACCTTGTTTGCTCCACCAAATGTAGCAAACCACTCGAAATACAAACTCTGGACGTCTCTTTCTCTCAGGATATCCTCAAAGAACTCCTGTCGGGAACGTCCACCCTGTCTATTTGTCAGCCTGCCTCGAAGAGTCTGCTTCTGAAACTTGCCGTTGTTCAGCATCGTTCCACTACGGCCAATATAGAGGACTCTTCCTTGTGGATCGGAGATGACGTAGGCCCCATACTCTTCGGGCACTTCCGCACTCCTGACGACTTCGCGTATCCTGTGCCCCTGTCTGAACTCAAACTTGCCCCGCACGGGGAATTTGACCTGAAATTCTTCGATCACACGTTCCATACGTCCCATATCGATCTCTGCTACGTTGTAGCCGGTGTCCCCTCCCCTTCCTTCCGTATCTGCTCATACACTTCCTTCTGCAGCTGCTGGCTCACCACCTCGCGGAACTTGCCGTCGTTCATGAACTTGGCAGTGATATCCTCGTTCTGCTCCATCCGGTCGATGAAGATCCCCTCAAGGGCCTTCCTAAATACGTAACCGAAGTTCTCCAGGGTATTGGCGTGGGCCGCCTGCCTCAGGCCGGAATCGGCCATCGCGTCCTCCTTGATGGAATCGAAGAACAGCTGGTCTCCGGGTCTGAACTCGGTCCCGAACCTGTCGTTGAGGATGTCGATGAGCTTCGAGAGCTCGATCTGGTCATCCCGGGCAACACCCGTTCCCACAGAGGTCGGGCCTGCGATAGGCTGTTGGTCTCCCGCCTTGAGATCAATGGACCCCTCGGCGATCTTCTGGAGACGGTAGAACTTCAGCGCAACCTCATCATCGAAGTGGTAGATGGGGCCCCGGTCCTCCCTCGGGAGCTTCGTGACCAAAAAGCGTATGTACGAGTAGAGCTTCTCCAGGTCCGAGTCCTGGAAGGGGATGACCTGGGACATGAAGGCGTAGAGGTTCCGGAAGGCGATGAGGGTTTTGCGGAACTCTTCCCTCGCCTCTTCATCGAGCTCCTTGAACCTCCCGACGGCGGGATCGATGCAGGCATTCATGCGCGCGTGGTCGGAAGGGGTCTGCTTTTCCCTCGGGGTGTAGAAGACCTTGCTGAACTCCTCCACCTCGTCCTTGTAGTAGACCTGCTGGGCATCGAGCTTCGCCTGGAGTTCATAGAGCTGCTTTGCCTCCGCCTGTTCCCCGACGGTGGTCTGCTCGTAGTAGGGCTGAAAGGCATCAAGGATCTCCTTCGTCTCGTTCACGAAGTCGAGGACGAAGGTATCCTCCTTGCCCGCATGGGTCCTGTTGAGCCTCGAGAGGGTCTGCACCGCCTGGATGCCGGCGAGCCTCTTGTCCACGTACATCGTGTGGAGGAGCGGCTGGTCGAAGCCGGTCTGGTATTTCTCGGCAACGATGAGGACCTGGTACTCCTCGCTCCCGAAGCGCTCGGGGAGCTCCTTCTCGCGGATGCCGCCGTTCATGCTCACTTCCGTATAGGAGATGTCCTTCACGTCCGGGTCGATCACGGTCCCGGAGAAGGCAACAAGCGTCTTTATCCCCGTATACCCCTTCTCCGTGATGTACTTGTCGAAGGCCTTCTTGTACCTTACCGCATGGAGGCGGCTCGCCGTGACGACCATCGCCTTCGCCCTTCCCCCTATCTTGTGCATGGTGAAGTGCCGGAAGTGCTCTATCATGACTTCCGTCTTCTGGGCGATGTTGTGCTGGTGCAGGCTCATGAAGCGGGCAAGGGCCCTGGCGGCCTTGCGCTTCTCCACCTTGGGGTCGTTCTCGATGGACTTTATCAGCCGGTAGTACGTCTTGTACGTGGTGTAATGCTTGAGCACGTCGAGGATGAAGTGCTCATCTATGGCCTGGCGCATGCTGTATAGGTGAAAGGGCTGCGGTTTGCCGTCCGGACCGGGAACACCGAAGACCTCCATCGTCCTGTACTTCGGGGTCGCGGTGAAGGCGAAGAAGCTGATGTTCGGTTGGTTCCCCCGCTTGGCCATGGTCTTGAGGATCTCCTCCTCATAATCGGGCAGACCCTCCTCCTCGGCCTTCGCCTTCGCCTCCTCCTTTATGGCCGCCCCCGCGAGCACCCCCTTGAGCTCTGCGGCGGTCTCCCCTCCCTGGGAGCTGTGTGCCTCGTCGACGATGACCGCATACCGACGCATGGGGAGTTCACCGACCTTCTCCGTGACGAAGGGGAACTTCTGGAGGGTGGTGATGACAACGGGCACCCCGGATCCGAGGGCCTCCGCCAGCTGGGTGGAGTCTATGTCGATCTTCTGCACAACACCCTGCTTGTGCTCGAACTGGTATATGGTGTTCTGGAGTTGCTGGTCGAGCACCACGCGGTCCGTAACGACGATGACGGAATCGAAGACTCTCTCGTCCTTGTCGTTGTGGAGGCTGGAGAGCCGGTGGGCCAGCCAGGCGATGGAGTTCGATTTCCCGCTCCCGGCGGAGTGCTGGATGAGGTAGTTCTTACCCACGCCTTTGCTGCGGGCATCGTGCACGAGGGTCCGGACACAGTCGAGTTGGTGGTACCTGGGGAAGATCATGGTCTCCAACCTGACCTTCCTGTCCCCGAGCTTCTTCTCCTCCACCTGCAGGTGAATGAACCGCGCCAGGATATCAAGGAAGCTGTGCCTCTCCAGGACCTCTTCCCAGAGGTAGGCCGTCTTGTAGTTCCCGGGGTTCTCGGGATTGCCGGCGCCGCCGTTTGAGCCCTTGTTGAAGGGAAGAAAGCGGGTGTTCTTGCCGGAGAGGCGCGTTGTCATGTACACCTCATCCGTATCGAGCGCGAAATGGACGAGGGCGCGCTTCTTGAACTGGAAGATGAGGTCCGCCGGGTCACGGTCCATCTTGTACTGCGTGACGGCGTTGCGCCAGGTCTGACCCGTCATCTGGTTCTTGAGCTCCGCCGTCGCGACGGGGATTCCGTTGAGCGAGAGGGTCACGTCGAGGGTATTGCCGTGCTTCGACGAGTACCGGAGCTGACGGGTGATCGTAAGGCGGTTGGCCTGGTACAGTTTCAGGGTGTCGGGGTTCATTCCACTTGCAGGGGCGAAATAGGCCATGCGGAAGGTCTTCCCGAAGCATTTGAAGCCGTGGCGCAGGACGGAAAGGCATCCCTCGTGCTCGGAGTTGAGGGCCCGGCAGAGATCATCGAGGAGGGTCGCCTCGGCCTTGTCCTTCTGGATGGTGGAAAGGTATTGCCACTCCTTGGGCTGCGTCTCCTGGATGAAAGAGATCACGTCCTGGGGGAAGAGGCCTCTCTCCTGATCAAAGGCATCGGGGCTGCCCTTCTCGTAGCCAGCCGAGGTGATGAGATGGTGATCGATGGCGGCCTCGAAGGCGATCTCCTTGTGGTCTACTGGCATCAGGCAACCTCCTCGCGGACGTCGATCTTGCCGGTAACAGCGGCTGATATCAGGGCGGTGCGGTATTCATTGAGCACAGAAATTGACAGCTCAATTTTCTTCTTGAGCGACTCGAAATGCCCCGTTTGCTCCTCAATTGCATCGACTATCGCACGTTGCTCATCATACGGTGGACATGGAATGGGAATTTCGAAAAACGCTTCCGGGTATAGCCTTAGGCGAGATTTCCAGACACCCTGCGATTGGCAAGCGACCATCGATATAAAGCATTGGGTACGAAAAAGGAGGTCATAGTAGCGAGGTTCGTTGCTGCCAGTTCTGAAACGATAAACATTATAGGAAGGGCTGGCAAGACCTGCTTCCACGGTCATGCCCATCGCTCCCATCCATGCCCACATCGTATTAATGATCAAGTCTCCAGCCCGGCACTTCTTATAGCCTTCCAGCGTTTCTGCCATGAACATACTGACATCTTTCTCGGATCGTCTTGTCACTCCGGTTATGTGAGAAACCGTCAGAAGCTCTTCCTCGCCGGTAATAGACCGCTCATTGACTTCGTGAAAAACAACCTTTGCCCTAAAGACCCTCCAGTGTTCCGGTATCTCTCCCAACCATTCCACGCCTGAGTCCTTCATCTTCACGTCCGGGTCGAGGCCCTTGGTGACGACGTGACTGATGAGGGCGGAGCGCTTTTCCTGGAGGAGCTCGATCTGGCGTTGTTTCTTGGCGATGAGTTCGTCGATATGAGAGGTCTCGCGGTCGAGGAAGGCGGCAATGGCTTGTTGTTCGCCGATAGAAGTCAGCGCCAGCGGCAGTTCTGTCATTTCGGTAGCATTGATTGCAGGATAACTTACACCTACAGAACGTGCCACAACACCATCAACAAAATAAGGTGAACGCAGGGCATAAGCAGCAAAGTGGCTATTCAACTCTGGGCCTGGACGAACAACCGCAAAACCTGTGGACACTATCATGTTCGGTTCAGGATCCAGTACGGGGGCAATAGCGCGCAGATATGTACGAACGGTGGACACAACAATATCTCCATCTTGCACTCTTCTTCTTGCCCTTGACGGAGCGTTTTCAAAGGTCATCTCTTCTTTTTGGGTGATGCCATTGACCGCATCAACACTACTTATATCAACGTAGGAGATTCCGAAATCCGGTTCTGTTGTTTCAGGGAGCACGTCATCATTGACAGTTGACAAGTACTTCAGTCGCTTAATCTCCCAATGCTCCGGTATTCTCCCCAGCCACTCCATGCCCGAATCCCTATAAGCCGGATATGCCCGCCACTTCATGCCGTCACCTCTGCCAGCATATCCGCTATTTCCTTCTCGATCTTCTTCAGGTCCAACTCGATCTCCTCCAGCGGCCGCGGCGGTACATACCTGTAGAAATACCGGTTGAAGTTGATCTCGTACCCGATCTTGGTCTTGCTGTGATCGATCCAGGCATCGGGCACGTGTGGCAGGACTTCGCGCTTCATGTATTCGTCCACATCCTCCTTAAGAGGGACGTTCTCGTAGTCGCGCAGATCCGGGTCCGGTTCAGGGTTCCCCTTCCCATCAACACACATATTCGCCGTCTCGTCACGTTCAAACAGTGCCGTCAGGATGGCCTTGAACAACGGGGCCGGGATCTTCAAGCCTGCCCCGTTGAAGGCTCCCTTCATCAGGTCGGAAAACTCCTCCCGGTTTCTGACCACTCCCTTCGGTACCAGTCCCGACAGGGCCTCGAGTATCGCCTCCTGGAGTTTCTTTCCCTCCTCGACCTCGGCCTCCATCCCTTTTATGTCCTTCCGCTTCTTGCTGGATGCCAGACCTGCAAAAGTGGCCGCCTCTCTCACACGAGCAAGCCGCCCCCCATCAACGGCAAAGTTGAGTTTCAGAGGTCTCTCCACTGTGATGCGCCTGTATCCGAAGTCCTCGTTGTCGAAGATGCGGACCTGCTCGCCTTCTTTGAAATCCCCGTACAGGCGCGTGATGTCCCCGCGCTGGTCCTCGCAGACCTCGTTGCGCTTGTTCCCCAGGGACCTGCGCATCTTCTTGAAGAAGGACGTGCCGTCGACGAGCTGTATCTTGCCCCTGCGTTTCGGTTCCTTCCTGTTCGTTACGATCCAGAGGTAGGTGGATATCCCGGTGTTGTAGAAGAGCTGGTCAGGAAGGGCAACTATGGCCTCTAGCCAGTCGTTCTCGATGATCCAGCGGCGGATATCACTCTCGCCGGAGCCGGCACTTCCCGTGAAGAGAGGGGAGCCATTGAAGACGATCGCCAGGCGGGTGCCGCCCTCCTTCGGGTCTTTCCTCTTGCTGATCATGTGCAGGAGGAACAGCAGGGAGCCATCATTGATACGGGGTAGCCCTGCCCCGAAACGGCCTCCGAACCCCTGCTCATCGTGTTCTCGCTTGATGACGTCGGCCTCGGGCTTCCATTCCACTCCGAAGGGAGGGTTCGCGAGCATGTACTCGAACCTGTGGTTCGGGAAGCGGTCGTCGGTGAAGCTGTTCCCGAAGGCGATGTTCTCGATCTCCTGCCCCTTGATCATCATATCGGAACCGCAGATTGCGTACGCCTGTGCGTTGTAGTCCTGTCCGAACACCTTGAGGTTCGCGTCAGGGTTGAGCTCCCGGACGTACTCCTCCGACACGGAGAGCATGCCGCCCGTTCCGCAGGCAGGGTCGTAGAGGGTCCTGACAATGCCCCTGGTGGTGAGGATGTCGCTGTCAGGCAGGAAGAGGAGGTCCACCATGAGGCGGATGACCTCGCGGGGAGTGAAATGATCGCCGGCCTCCTCGTTCGATGCTTCGTTGAACCTCCGGATAAGCTCTTCGAAGATGTAGCCCATCTCGAGGTTCGATACGATATTCGGGTGGAGGTCGATGTCACAGAACTTCGATACCACGAGGTAGAGGCGGTCCGCCTTCTCCAGCCTTGCGATGTGTTCCTCGAAACCGAAGTTCTCGATGATCTCCCGGGCCCGGGCGGAGAAGCCCTTGATGTAGTTGACCAGGTTGGCGGCAATGTTGGCGGGGTCGCCCTTGAGCTTGTCGAAGGTGAAGAGGCTCGTGTTGTAGAAGGGCATGCCGGTGGCGCGACAGAGAATAGGCCCGATGTCCTTCACCTTGCCCCCAGAGAGCCTTTCCTGCTCCTTCAGGACCTTGTCCTTCGAGGGTTCCAGAACGCAATCAAGGCGCCTCAGGACGGTCAGGGGCAGCATGACGTCCTTGTACTGGTTCGGGCGGTATGGTCCGCGAAGGAGATCCGCGACGGACCAGATGAAGCTGGTTTTCTCGTTGAAATTATTCATTTAGCAGGCTCCGCGTGTGGTGGTTCGTTGATACTGGAAGTTACAGGATACTTGGTGAGGATTCGAGGTGCAGAGGGAGCCTGTTCATAATGCAGACAGGCCGTTACGGTGCCGCAGTATCTCATCAGGAATCCCCCTGTCAACCCCTTGTGAAGGCTCCGATGCTTACCGTACGTTGAAATTACTGGAGAGCTTCACCGATATCGTACAAGATTCAACCGGAAATTTCACGCTTATTATAGGTGGCGGGAGTGACAAGGGGGTGGCATGGTGGACTCGGTGCATGCTTTGCCTAAGGTTGTACCGTGTGTAGGGCTGTTGGTACGAGAATAATATCGCATAATTGACATCCTTCTACCCTCTGCGATAGACTATTGACGTCAAGGGTCCCTCCATCTTAAGTCCATGCATCTGACGCGGCTTCAGCAGGTAGAGGCAACGCAATCACCACAAACAGAATCAAGGAGGCCAGAAATGCTTCTTGTGTCAGCGAAAGTAGGACCATTCAAGTCCATTAATGAGCCACAGACCGTACCGATTGATGACGAGGTCACGGTGCTCGTAGGTATGAATGAAGCTGGAAAGACCATTTTCCTGCAGGCCTTGCAGAAAGCAAAGGACGCTTTGGGAGAAGCAAAGTACGACCCTATAGAAGACTATCCAAGAAAAGAGCTCTCCACATATCTGGACCGGCACGAAAAGGATCCTTCCATTGTGGCAGTGCTGACATATCGTCTCGATGATAAGGAAGTGAATGAACTTAATTCTACGTTACACACCCAACTTGAGCCAGACTTCGAATTCACAATAAGCCACTATTACGATAACGAGTTCAAAATCAGTATGAACGTTGACGAGTCGCCTGTGTTGACGTCTCTGTTCGCCACGGAGAGTCTGAGTTCTGATGCTCGAGCAGCAATTAAGAATGCTCAGTCGGTTCGTTCTATTCCCGAAATACTAAAGGGTATTAGCCCCACAGAAGAAGATACGGCGTTTCTAGCTGGAATAGAAAAGCGCATCGCGGCAACCAAATGGACATCGATAGTGAAGTGGGAGGTATGGCGATGGTTGAACCCAAAGGTTCCACAGTTCCTCTATTTCAGCGAATACGAACTGTTGCCGAGCAAGATAAACCTTCCAGATCTCGCTAGCCGAATCAAGAATAATCAGAATCTTGAACCGAAGCATCGCGCGCTTCTGGCATTATTACGAATGGCGCATATATCGGTAGATGAATTTGCTGACCCGGAAGGCTATGAAAAACTCAAGGCACGAATAGAAGCTGTTTCGATCAAACTTACAGATCAGATTATGAAGTTCTGGAAGCAGAACGAAGACCTGGATGTTGAAGTGGATATAAAGCAGGACCCAGCAGATTCTCCACCGTTCAACAATGGATCCAACCTTTATCTACGGATCAAGAACCGGCGACATCGGGTTAGTACTCCTTTTGAGCAGAGAAGTAGGGGATTCATCTGGTTCTTCAGCTTTCTCGTCTGGTTTGATAGTGTGCAACAACAGATTGATGCGGCAGGAGAAGGACAACTCATCCTTCTCCTTGATGAGCCGGGTCTATCGCTCCATGCATTGGCGCAGAGCGACCTTCTCCGCTACATAGATGAACTGGCAGAAAAACATCAGGTACTCTACACAACGCACTCGCCCTTCATGGTTCATTCTGACAGACTGCACCAAGTACGAATGGTAGAGGATCAACCGAACGTAGGAACCGTAATTTCTAACCGTATTTCAGGCTCTGATCCCCGCACTTTGTTTCCGCTGCAAGCTGCACTGGGCTGGACAATCGCCCAAAACCTTTTCATCTCAAAACGCAACCTTCTGGTTGAAGGTCCTTCCGATCTCATTTACCTTCAGGCCCTATCCGCAATCTTGGAGAGCGAGAATAGGACGGGGCTTCGGGACGACATTGTCATTGTCCCTGTTGGTGGCCTCGATAAGGTTGTCACGTTTATCGCACTGCTTGGCGCGAATGGATTGAAGCTCGCGGTGCTTCATGATTACCGCGGTACTTCAGAACAAAAATTGATGGACCTGGTCAAACAGAAGATTATTCCGGCCAAGATGCTGCTCAACATCTCTCAGTTCAGGGATCACAAAACTTCTGGAACCAACGGGATGCCTTCCGATATAGAGGATCTCTTCGCGCCCAAATTCTATCTGGAAAGATTCAATAAGACATTCGGTACTTCTGTCTCTGAAACTGATTTGGCTCCAGGTGACCGCATAGTTGATCGGTTAAACCGGTACATCGACGAGGCTGGGATTAAAATCAGGCCCAGCGGGGGTTTCAATCATTACCTGATCGCGTCGAATTTTGCGGCCAATCCTCCTGAGAAATTGGATAAAGACACGCTAAAACGATTCGAAGCTTTGTTTACAGCTGTTAACAGGCTACTCTGAGATTCCTTGAGAGACGCGTGACGAGTATCAATCCTCTCTACCCAGATTCTGCTTGACAATTGATGTGCAAGGCTTATAATAGTCGTATAAGTCCTGAAGCATCGTGACGGTTCCTGTAGGGGAACCATCATAAGCATAGTGTAATCTATGCCGACTTCAGGCATTTCTTTTTAATGCAAGTATATCTAGACGAAAGCGGAGATCTCGGTTGGAACTTTGCCCAGCCTTTTAACCAAGGAGGGTCGAGCCGTTATTTGGCGTTAGCCTTTCTTTTTGCTCCAGATCATCTGCGTCGTAAGACTCAAGATATCATCACATCTTTCTATCGGCACTACAAATGGACTGGAGAAAAGAAGTGTTCTAAGGCCACTATCAACCAAAAGGTCCGGTTCTGTGAGGAAACGGCAGATCTATTAAAGAAACACACGGACATCAAGGTTGATACTATCGTTGTCAATAAGATTAATGTCAACGATCATATACGCGAGGATGGAAACAAGCTCTATAACTACATGTGTGGCTTGGTGGTCCCCTCCTATGTGAGCTCAGAGAAAACGGTAGACTTTATTCCTGACAAGAGAAGTGTGAAGGTCAGGAGCGGAAACTCGTTATGTGACTACCTGCAGGTCAAACTATGGTTCGATACGCAGTGCTCCACGAGGATATTGGATAAATCCGCCGAAAGCCATAGCAACCACAATATTCAGTTTGTTGACTGGATTGCACACTGCGTTTGGATGCACTTTGAATTTGGCACATCCAAACCCTTCGACATCCTGTCGCCACACATCAGAATCAGAAAGCTCTATTTCTAAATTCCCCTTGACAACCGTCCCATGTCTGCTAGACTTGTGACTGTATATAACCGTTTTACGACTCTATTAAACTGTTAATCGTTATCATGAAACTGTTTTTTAGATACAGGAGGTCCACGTGATAATCAGCATCGCAAATCCCAAGGGCGGGGTGGGCAAGACCACCCTCACAGTCAACCTAGCAACCACCCTGATCTCGAAATACCCGGACACTCGAATCCTGGAGCTCGACCTGCAGAGGTCCTCCTCCCTGTGGGCCGGCTACCGGACCGAGAGGGACATCATCCCTGAGATTCCTGTGTCCACCGTAAGCTCCGTGAAACAGATCCCTGCGGTGACCTCTCCATATCGGGATACCCCCAGGGCCCTCCTCGTCGTTGATTGCGGCGGCATCGACAGCGACTTCAACAGGTCGGCAATGTCCGTATCAGATCTGGTGCTCATCCCTACTCGACCGTCTCAGGTGGAGGTGTATGCGTTGACCAGGGCAATGTCCGTGCTCAAGGCGGTGCGAAAAACAGGGTATGTACTTAACAACGGCTCCTTCCCGGCGAGCATCTCAAAAGTGGAGGACCTTGCCGACTACGTCAACGAGATGGACGGTTTTAAACTGTTAAATACTGTCGTGCGGTTGCGGGCGGATTTCCAGGATGCCTACGGGGCCGGGATGTCTGTAATCGAGTACAACAGGAATTCCAGGGCAGCAGAGGAGATAGCAGCGCTCGCTAAGGAGATCCAGAAATTGCTGAAGGGGGTGAAGCATGGGTAGGTTCAAGTCCCCGACTGTGGGGAACGGTGTCGATGAGCATGCCGTTGAGAGCCAGACCACACATTTGAAAAACCCGGGAGGGCGTCCGAAGAAACCCGCAGAGGAGAGGCTGGTGAAAGTCACCATCTACATGACACCCGAGGAAAAAGCCAGGCTCGACGCCAGGGCAAGGAAGCTGGGAGTGTCGGTCTCGGCACTCATCAAGATGAAGCTGGCGGAGGAAGCATGAAAGGGCAGCGTATCGGCTACATCCGCGTGTCTTCCGCGGATCAGAACGCGGACCGCCAACTCGACAATATCGAACTGGACCGCACATTTACGGATAAGACGAGCGGCAAAAACACCGACCGCCCTGCCTTGACGGAGCTTCTCCGTTATGCACGCGAGGGGGACATCGTAATCGTCCACTCCATCGACCGGCTCGCCCGCAACCTTGAGGACCTGAGGCACTTGGTGAACGATCTCACGTCCCGGGGCGTCCGGATCCAGTTCGCCAAAGAAGATCTCATCTTCACCGGAGATGAATCCCCTATGAGCACCTTGCTTCTGTCCGTGATGGGAGCGTTCGCGGAATTCGAAAGGGCGATCATAAAGGAAAGGCAACGGGAAGGCATCGAGAAGGCGAAGAAAAAGGGCGTCTATAAAGGGCGCAAGAGGGTCCTGACCCCTTTGCAGGCCCAGGAGCTCCGGTCTCTGGCTGTCCCCGGCTGCAACAAGAGCGCTCTGGCGAGACGCTTTGGGATCAGCCGAGAAAGCGTTTACCGTTACTTGGGTTAGGCAACACAGGGTGTCTGGAAATCTCGCCTACCGCGTTCCCGTTCATCATAGGTTTTGCGCCGCAAGGGGACCCTTCCCCTTCAGGGGGACGGGGGGAATTGCGGCTTGTCTCCTTTCAATCAGCGTTGTCCTCGCCCGTTCGACGAGAGTGAGGTTTCTATGACTCGTTTCTCTGAGCAGTTTGCCGTCTATACCAGAAAGTGCGAACTCGCCCCTGAGGCGACGGCCCTTGATGAAGAACTCCGTGCCGTCGCAGAGGACTCTGTCCCACCGCCGGAACCCGAAAACCTCCCTGGGGGCGGTGTTCCTTATTTGCGACCGGTCACCCTTGAAAAGTTTCCGGTTGCACTTTCGGACCTGGCGCATGGCGAAGAGGCTGGAAAACCTCGCCTGTCCGTTCCCGCCGGCGATCACGAAGGCGTCGTTCTCGTGCGACTTTGTAAGCCCGAGTGCGATACGGGCGTTTTTGGTCACATACCCGTAGGTATGAGAGACGTCAAGACTCATGGCCCGGACCTCATTGACAAGCCTCCACCGGACTATGGACATGAAGGTCTCGGCGCAGAACTGGTGGGGAGGCTTCACCTTCAAGACCAGTTCACCCCTGGACACGCGGTGGTGGCAGGTGCGGCACAGCGTCACGAGGTTCCCCGGGGAGTCCCCGCCCGTCTGGCGGGAGACGTAGTGGTGGACCTCGAGGACGGGGTCCTTCGACCTGCCCTTGCAGTGTTGGCACGTGTGCCGGTCCCTGTAGAGGACGTACTCGCGGACGTTCCAGAAATCCTTCTGAGGACCCGACTGGTAGCCGGTCCCGGTGATGCCCGGGTTCTTGATCTTCTGGATGTCGAACGCGGCTACCTCGATCACGGCGCGGGCGACAGGGAGAAGGCCCTGCACTCTCTGTATGAGTTTGATGTGGCTGTCCAGTTTGTGTTGTATGGACGGTGCCAGCCACCCGTCGGGCTTCCTCCTGTTGAGGAAACGCGGCTTCCGGTACCAGGTCTTGCGACTTCTCCTCGCCTTCCGGTACTGCCTCCGCTCGGAGTTCAGTTTCACCATGTCGGTGCGCAATTTAACGTCCGCGGAGAAGAGTTCCCGGATGGGGCAAACCGCCGACAGGCCGACGTGGGCAAAACCCGAGTCGACACCGAGCACGATCTGCTGGATGGATTCTCCCGTGGGAACCGCGACACGCACAGTGAAGGGGGTGCGATTTACGACAACGGCCCTGTTCCCTCGCAGAAGGACCCGGGCTTTCCTCGGAGAACAGGGCATCAGCGGTTCCCCTCTCTTATTCAGGACATAAACGGCGGATACTCTCAAGTTCCGCCCGGCCCGTCCCGTGGCCGTAAGGACCGCATCGGAGCTGTTATCACGGGTCGTTAAGCGCGCCACACTGCCCTTTCCCCCGGGGCTGTTTAATGACGAGCCACAGTTGCCACGGACGTGCGGAATATCCGTAGGTGTGTCGGTTAGCCTTCTCCGTGATAACTTCTGCATGGTGTTTACCGTGCCTCCTTGTAACCCGAGGCCAAAAGCCTTCCCCTTCGGGGGCGGGATGGGTTACAGTGTTTAAGAACTCCGGTGGCGGCTCCGACCTGTCAATCCAAGGTCTTAGACCCTGCGCGACACCTGTCAAATAATACCACAACTAAACCCGTGTGACACATCCTTCCCGCCTCGGTGCGCTGTCACGTCCGGGTGTACCCTGCCGGACAGGGAACGAACCGCCGGTGCATTTTCCCGTTGCTCATGGTAGGCTGTTGGCATATAACAAGCAAGAGGGCGAATACATTGCGTCCGTGCCTGGCCCCTCTCACCTTGGGCAATTGGAGCCCAAGCGTCATGAGTCAGGTTCGGGCCTTTTGATCTCTGGCCAGCACTTCCTCCCAGTTGAGGTCGAGATGACGTTCTGGGAGAAGGCCTTGATAATCTTGTCGAGGCCATAAAGCACGGGAGCATCGATACCCCTCGAAGTCGCCATGCTCCTCAGGATTGACGGCAACACCCCTGGAGAAAGAACGAGAGGAATGAAAATGGCCAAGAGCCTCAGGGACAAGATGAAACCTGAACGCAAGCGGGCAGCGGAAGAAAAGGCAAAGACAATCATGAACTGGATAGAGGACCGGAAACTCCAGGAAAGGATCTTCGGAGAAGCCGCAAGGGAAGCAATGGCCAGTGCCCACGCTGCCGGGCTCTACACGACACACGGCGACGACAAGGGTGTGTTCCGGCTGTACCCCGATGGTCATAAGGAATACATGACGGAAGAGGAACGCGAAGAGATCCTCAAAGCGGTCCGCCGAGAGGAGCCTCCAGAGTGAGAGGGCGGCCCCTGGTCCGCCGGACAGCACGTGTTACAGCACCATACAAGAGAAGTGTTCATTTTGGACAAATCATGCGGTCAAAATGCACGGATGATTTGTCCATTTTGGTCACATCGTCGCCGGGCTTCGTTATAGCAGGACGGCCTCCTATACCTGGACGATCCCTCAGGACTCTCGCATCTTCTAAGCCATTATCCACTTGGAATAATTCCAATGGAGAGTGACCAGCCAGCTCTGCCCTGCAAGATCTTGCTCAACCCGCCACGATCAACTTGACAACGACATCCGAGTCGTGACCGGAAGGTAGTTTTGACAGCATAGGTCGCATAATATATTATCTTTACAATGCCTACCTTTTCCGGGAAGACCATCCTCGTGACTGTTCTGATGAGTATAGTGCTCCCCTTCGTAATCAGAAGGACGGGCACCGGCGGGTTCGAATGGATTGACCCCTACCTGAGATCGTTCTGGACGTTACTTTTCCTCGTTCTGTCCATCATGCTTCTCTTTACGAAAGGCGCAAGAGGTCTGTCGAGCGGAATCCGCGCCAACAAATCAAAGAGGTTTATCGTGATATCGTACATTGCTATCTTCGTTCTGGGTGGAGCAATACTGAGCGGTTACTGGTGGTTCGCAGGGAAAATGACCGCCAACCCGCAGATGGGAAACAAGATATCCCTCGTTCAGCGCTACCCCCTCGAGTGGCCGTTGACTGATGGCTTGACCGACGACACCGAAACAATGCCTCTATCCGGGACGACCCTTAAGGCCATTTACAGGGACAATCAGGATTACGTGCTGACTCCTTTCGTCCGGAACGATGATGAGAAGACACCGCTGATGGAGCCGAGCATCGCGATACTGCTACCGCTCAATGTTGGCTTCAAGAAGGGGGTTCTGTGGAGACACAACAATAGCAGGAGGTACCGGGATTTCCACGCTGAAGGTTTCGGTTCAGTCGTGAACGGTACAATCCGTGGCGTTAACGAGAATCTGATCCTGAACTTTCCGGCGCCGGGCATTTACCCTGTGGCATATAGGATCACTGGAATAGCGGGAGGCGTCACCGTGAAGGTGGACGGGAGCTTCAATCTTGAGCTGGTAAAGGAGGAGACGCCGCCGATCAGACATGAGGACAGGTAACCCTTCGTAATATCCGTGGAATCTGCCCCCAGGGTGACTCAAAACCCGAATGCTCCAGACTTGCATTTGACGTTGTCTCCCGTTTATTTGACCTTTATTTTACTTTTATTTTACCTTCCCGGCGTGGTTTTCAACAATTCAGGGCACAGCGTAGGACGAATGTATGCCTTTTTGGACACATACGTTCTGCACGGAGAGAATAAAGGGTGACTCAAAACCCGAATGGGGCGAAACTACCACTTCATGGAGTAGCCAGTTTTTATTTGACGTTTATTTTACTTTTATTTTACATCTCAGGCATGGTTTTTCAACAATTCAGGGCTGAAACAATTCTCTCGGAAAATAGGCAAGGGTGAATTTTATTTCAGGTTTATTTCAAGTTATTTCAAAAAAGGAATGATGTAGTGAGCACGTATCAGTTTATGAATACATACTCACTACACGGGCGCGACAGCCCGCAAGAAAGCTGGTATAATTGTCCACCATGAAATTCTCCATCCGCAGAGACGTGTCTTTCACCTCGTATGCTCAGGACCTTTCCGGTCTCGACGGAATCCCTATCGAGCTTGCCCTCCCCTACAAGCTCGAGGACTTCCTCACCGGGATGGACCGCCTGGATGACCTGGCTGCCTTCGTCCTTTCCCACAACATTGTCGTCAATTCCGTCCACGCCCCTCAGGGGCGCCTCTCCGATGAAAGCTTCTTCTCCTGGGCCCTTCCGACCGTGCAGTTTGCCCAGAAGGTCGGGGCCAGTGTCGCCGTGTTTCACCCTGAGTCCGTTCCGAAGCTCTCGAAACCTTCTGCGCAAACCATGGCTTTGGGAAACCTAAAAAGACTGAAGAGGGAAACAGATATTGTCGTAGCGATTGAAACCTTCGGAAACGCGAAGAGGGTTCTCACGCCAGAAGAGACCATTGAGCTCGATCTCCCGATGATCTTAGATACATCGCATCTCTTCGTTCCCCGGATCTTCGAGATCATCCAGGCTTACCACTCCGGCATCGTCGGCGTCCACCTCTCGGAGATGCGTTACGATGATACTGCCGGCCATGACCTGCCCCATCTGCCGGTGGCAAGCTACGGCATCGAGGTCCTGGAGGCACTGAGGACCAAGGACTGGAGCGGCAACGTTACTCTCGAGTACCTGCCGCAGTTTCACGACCGTCTCATTCCGGACCGGGCGGTGCTGGAAGAACTGTTCGCCTCACAGCTCGACAACCCCTCACCTCCTGTTCCGCCCCCGTCCCTGGAGGACATCATCGCCGCAAAGAAGGCGGAAAGGGAACGCCTGCGGAAACTCCCCTTCGAGGAGAAGATCGTCCTCGTCGAGAAGATGCGCGAGCATTTAGAACCCCTCTTCGCCCGTCATGACAAAGATAGCTGGGTCATGCCGGAGAAGGCCCTCCTCGCCGGGGTGCGCCGGCACAGGTCGGAGAAAAAGGGCTTCAAGTGGTGCTACCTCTTCCCCAACGGACGGAAGGTGTATTTCAACACGAAGGAAGAGGGCGACGCGCTCCTTGACACGGAGCTGAGATGAAGAATCTCGTCATAGGCGACATCCATGGATACTACAGGGAGCTGAACGATGCCCTGCACAATGCCGATTATCAGGAAGGAGATCGGCTCATATTCCTTGGGGACTACATCGACAGGGGCCCCCGGTCGCGGGAGGTAATGGAGTTTCTCGTTTCCTTGCAGAGCCCTGCTAACATATTCCTCAGGGGTAACCACGAGGAACTGCTCATCAAGGCCTTGGGTGGAGACACAAGCGCGTACGGGATCTTGATGGATAACGGGTTTATCTCGACCCTGAAATCATACGGTGTGGATCCCCGGACATTGTCCTATTCTACGGGCGGGCGGCACTACATCGAGCGTGACGGCAAACACATCCTTCTGGACAGTCGGGAGCTCCCACTGTTCCTGCAGAGCGTGATCCCGACGGAACACTTGTCTTTCATCGCGGAGACCCGGTACAGCTTCGAGACTGACCGCTTCTTCTTTAGCCACGCCGGTGCCGAACCATGTATACCCCTTCATGAGCAGCGTGGCACGGATTTCGTGTGGGGAACAGACGGGTTCTTCCTGAAACAAACATACACCTATGGTAAGACATTGATCTTCGGCCATTTTCACCTCATGGAGCCCTTCCTTGCCCGCGGCCGGATCGGATTAGGAGCGGATATGTGCGTACGAATCCTGATAACGGACTATTCTCCTTTGGTGATCGTGGACAGCGACGGCGACTATTATGAAGTGCGGGAAGAGTGGCTGATATGAAAATGCTCTATGCGGCAGATCTCCATGGCAATCTTTCCTTCTACAAAAAGCTTCTCGCGATTTCCGTCCGGAAGAAGGCGGATGCAATCGTGGTGGGCGGCGACCTCCTCCCTAAAACCGGCGAGTACGCGAACCTCGTCAACGAGCAGCGGCAGTTCATTCTCAACGAGCTCCGCCCGTCGCTGCTTGCGTTCCGTGATAACAATCCTGCCGCAAATGTCCTTCTTATGATGGGTAACGACGATTTCTCCGTCCACATGCCCCTCCTGGAGGAGATGGAGGCGGCAGGCCTTCTGAAACTGCTCCACATGCGAGTGCATCGCCTTGGGGAGGATCTCTCCATCGCCGGCTATTCCTGCGTACGCCCCACCCCATTTTCGGCGAAAGACTGGGAAAGGTACGATGACCAGCAAAAGATCCTCCAGCCCGGACCATACAGACCCGTCATTAGCACAGCAAACGGACTCATCGACATCGATGAGCAGGAGTGGTTCGGTTCTCATCCGACGATGGAGGAGGACCTCGAGCAACTCGCCCGGATGTCAGACCCCACGAAGACCATCTATGTCCTGCACGATCCACCCCACGACACCAACCTAGATCTCCTCTACAACGGACAGCACATTGGAAGCATGGCGGTACGTCGATTCATTGAACGATACCAGCCTCCCCTCATTCTGTCCGGGCACATCCACGAGGCCCCCAGGGTCTCCGGAAAGATCACGGACCGGATCGGGGACACGGTCTGTGTGAATCCCGGGCAAACAGAGGCGATTCTCCAAGCGGTGACGGTCGATATTCCCGGGTTCAGGCTGAAGCTGTTATGACTCCATACTAACTTTCAAAACGCAAAATTTCTCGCGTACAAAGTGTCTTGAACGTGACGAATATTATTGCGTTATCTGAAACCGCTCTTCAGTTGACACTTCAGTTAACGCTTCACCTATTTTTCAGTAATCCAGGACCTATCCGGGACCGTCAGGGACAGACAGCAACGCGAGCAGCTCCTCCCTGTCCCCGTCGTCAACATGATCCCGTAAAAGCTCGACACTCTCGCGCACCATCTCTGCGTACTCATCTACCCTGCCCTTGTCGAAGACTGCCGCGGCAAAATCCGCGTCCCGGCGGCGATGATAGAGCTGGAAAAGGTGGTCGTATACGGTCCTGTCCACCTCGCCGGTGGTGATGAAATGCCTCGCCATCAGCTCTCGGACCTCGCGGTGCGAGTACGCGCGATATCCCTTGCCTGCAAGGGCGTAACGGCAGAGGGCCTCCAAGACAAAAAAGAGTAAAGACACGCACTCGGGGAAATTACCGGCAGCGTAGTTCACACGATATGACCGTAGCTTGCGCTGCATGAGACCCATCATGTCCTGCTTTTCTTCCATCCTCTCGTCCCCCTCTTTGTCGAAACGCATCGACTCCGCCTCGTCTAACGCCCATCCGTATGTGTCATAGAGAGCATCCATGTCAGGCTCCACCAGATGGATCCCCGCAAGGGCTTCCTGGACCACAAAGGGCGACTCGTCCGTGTCGTTGAGGTGGAGGATCGAAACATGCGTGCCGTCCTTCACAGCCGCGCGTATGCTGTCGACGATATGCGTCCGCTCCGCTTCATCGTCGGTCTTCATGTAGACACCAATATCGATGCTGGGCCGGGCACGCGGTATTCCCTCCGAGTAGGGACCGTAGAGGACGGCGAGCAGAATCCTATTCTCGGTCCGTAACCTCTCAAGAACGGCCTGTATGGGGATGATCCTGTCATGGATCTTCTCGGTAGCGGCCCTGCGAAGCTCCGGGGCCCTCATGTCCGTCCTTTTCAAAAACCGGTCCACGTCTCTCCTGAGCCGGTCGGGCAGCTGCAGGGCAAGCGATGAGAATCCGATGACCCGGTCGCGCTCTATCTCCCACACGCGCGCTGGGGTGAGGCAATAGTCCCTGAGTGCATCCATGTAAATCGTGGATGTCTTCCCCAGAATGCGCTGCTGGCCGAACGCATCATCCAGGTCTCGGAGGATGCCTTCCATGCCGTCGTAAATGCGACGGATCGTCTCCGCCGCGGCCACCAGGTGGTGGTCACCCTCCGGCTTGTCCTTATCCTGTTTGAAACGGTCCATCAGTTCGCGGAGTCCGGTGAGCTGCCTGTCAAGCTCCCGGTATGTTTCCCTGACCTCAGACATATCCCCAGACATACCCCACCTCTTTTCGCGTCAATCCCCCGGAGCTAACCTCTCCAGCTGCCTCTGCAGGATCAGGTTCTGGATCTGCTCGCCGGACTTGCCTTCAAAATCCTCCGGACTGAGCCCCAGCTCGGCCGTATTGTACCCGGCGACCTCCCTGAAGGGTGCCACAGTGGGGGAAATGTCCTTCCCGTAATCCGCCTCCACGACATGGAGGAGGGGATCGATGAGGTCCATCTTGTGAAGGGCGTTGACGAACCGCATCTGCTTCCCCCGTCTCATGTGCCGGAACCGCTCCGCCCTCATGTGGTGCCTCGTTATCTCCGTGCAGACCTTCCTGCACCTGTTGTCCGCCTTCAGCCTGTTGAGGAACCTCTGCACCACTTCTATTCCGCGCTTCTCATGGTCGATGTGCCTCGGCAGCTCCTCTTCCGGGGTCTCGACCTTACCGATGTCGTGCAGGAAGGCGGCGAGGCGCGTGTACCTGCAGCGCGTCCTGCCGGCCACGAACTTGAGGACGTTGACGGCATGGTTGAACGTCGAGCCTTCCGGATGATACTCGGGAGGACCGGCCACGACGTCGAGCATCCGGTAGATCTCGCGGAACACGTCCCTGCTCACCCCGGTCTTCACCAGGTATATGAAGAACCTCTCCGGACGTTCTCCGGCCATCGCCTTCATCATCTCGTTGTAGATGCGCTCGGGAGGGATGTGCTGCAGCTCCGGGTCCATGGTGCGGATGAGGTCCATGGTCTCCGGGGCGATCGTGAACCCCTTGCAGGCGAACCTGAACGCACGGAACACCCGCAGGGGATCCTCCGCGAAGGCCTGCGACACGTGCCTGACGATCCGGTCCGCCAGGTCCCGCCGGCCGTTGAAGGGGTCGATGAGCTCCCCGGTGGAGAGCCTGCATGCCATGGCGTTGATGGTGAAGTCCCTCCTGCGGAGGTCTTCCCGGACGCAGGACGTGGTGTCGGGCCCGGATCCTTCTCCCCTTGGCAGAGCGATCTCTATCTTCCCGAACTCCTCGCGGTGCATCGTGAACACGGGTATCGTCGTTTTCGGGTCCACGTAGGTGAACCCGAGATCAAGAAGCCTCTTCGGCGGCAGGACCGCCAGGAGGTCGATGTCATCCGGATCTCTCCCGGAAAGGAGGTCCCTGACGCACCCTCCCACCAGGAAGACCTTGTCCAGGTCCTTCTTCAGTATCCCGGTGAACGCCTGTATCCTGGCCGGCATTGAGGCCGGTGGTATCGTGGGTTCTGTCACATATGACGGAGTCTTCATGCTCATCATCCCTGGTTACTGTCTTGTGGTTACTATTCTATAGTAGCGGCGTAGATATAAGCAAGATTCCAGAACGACAAAGCAGTGGGGGATTTTCGATGTTGTCCAATGATATGCTATTATAATACCCAGGAACTCAACCATGCCCAGATTGACGCTACTGCAAAGAGATATTGACGAGATCAAGAGGAAACAGGCCGCCTTGCTCAAGAAAGCGGAGGCGGTGTGTGAATACCTCGTCGGGCTGGGCGCGAAAGAGGTCTACATCTTCGGATCCATCCTGTGGGATAGGTTCGACTCTCACTCCGACGTCGACCTCGCGGTTGCCGGAATCCCCTGGGAGCATAAGTACTGCGTCGAGGGAACCATAGAAGATATCCTGGGAACGGAGGATTTCCGCCTCGAATACATGGAAGATATCCCGGATTTCGTTGTGCAGAGCATCAAGGAAAGGGGAAGGCGATATGTTGGCGCTGCTCCTTAACCCGTCACCCGCTGAAGGGCCCGGTTCACCCACGCGTTGATGCTGATGCCCTCTTTCTTCGCGGATATGTGGATCTTCCGGTGGGTTTCCGGCGAGACCCTGATCACGAATCGCCCCGAGAAGGGTTTATCGGGCGCCTCGCCCCTCTCCCTGCACATATCCAGGTAGTCGTCCACGGAATCGCGGAAGGCCTTCTCCAGTTCTTCCACGCTCTTTCCCTGGAAGGTGATGACATCCCGGATACCGACAACTTCCCCGGAAAAGACCATGGCCTCATCATCGAACTCCGCCGTCGCCGTGTACCCTTTATACGTCATCATGCTTTACTCCTGCCTCCTGGAGGAAGCGGCGCATCGACCGGACCGCTCCCCTGTCTGTTTCTTTCTCCGGATGCGGCCTGTGGAACACCGCGCGTACGCCATTGAGGACAATACGCACGCGGGAACCGCGACCTTCGCTCAGCTCTGCTCCGAGGGAAAGCAATAGGGCCTCGATATCATTCCAGGAGATGTTTGATGCAACAGGATCCCGGAATATCGCCTCGTAGGTCCTCCTGTGTGCACCCATAGGTAATAGTATCACTCAATGATACTATTGTCAACACCAGGATGGAATCCGCGGCGGTCCAGTTGACAAGAGAAACAATAGTAGACGTTAAAAAGGCTATAGTGTACACTGAGGTGCCGATCGGGCTCGCCCTGCCCCTCGATAAGAAAGTCATGTTTGACTAATATATCGTGATGTGATATATTAGGAAACAGCCAATCGTTACGGAGGTGTGTCATGGCTACCGGAAAAAAGGCAAAGATCGTATGCAACCCGAGGATTCTCGGGGGGACTCCAGTGTTTGAAGGGACCCGTGTTCCCGCCGGGCATATACTTGCTGAGGTGAAAGCCGGGACGAGCAGGTTTGAGATCTTCCGGCATTACCCCTCGCTGCCTCTCGATGGCATCGAAGTTGCCGTCGAGTGGGACAAAGCGGGCCGGCCTCTTTGAAAATCACATTTCTCGTCGACGAATCATATCTCCTTCTTTAACTACCCCGCCGGGAAGTCCCCTTCCGTGAGGGAGGGGATGAATGGTATCGGATTCATCACACACCAGCAGTGTCCGGCCAATATCCACGGCGCCGGCAAACCCTTGCAGAAAACCCGCTGAAGCAAACAAGAAAGTTGCTTCGCCTTGGTACGTAGGAATGAAAACATTGCCACATATATCATTGTGTGATACATTATAGACAGATGGGAGGTGTTCCAATGGCCCTTGCCGAAAAAAGGCCGCGTATAGTATCCGACCCGGAAATCCTCGGGGGACTGCCCGTAATCGAGGGGACTCGCGTTCCAGCAGGAAACATCCTCGCCGAGATTCGGGCCGGGAGCGATAAATATGAGATCTTTCTCGGTTATCCGACGCTCCCCGTTGGCAGTGTGGAGGCGGTTATTGAATGGGATAGAGCGGGTCGCCCGCTTTGAGGAATACATTCTTTATCGACGAATGTCTCAGCCCCGATTCAGACTCTACGCCCAGGAAGAGCTGCACCCTGGCTTCGTGGTCATTCTGCCGGGAGAGCTAAGGATCAAAGAGCAGTTGGAATTGTTTGGCCTGGTACTGGATAGAATGGATCGGGAAGAAGACCAGTACCTCGTTAATAAGGTTTTGATAGTCGATAGAGACGGGAAGATCAGTATTGTGGATTGGTCCAAAAACTATACCAATAGCCAGTTGCCGCCAGGTTTATGATGGAATGCCAAAATACTGATGCTGTCCTGCGTGTCTTGACGCCCGAGAACAGACGTTTACTCGCCTTGATATATCAGGAAAGGCCTCGAAGTGTGCGTGCCCTGAGCGAGCTATCAGGCATGGCACAACCGAATGTCTCACGGGCTCTATCCAATCTCAGCAAGGCTGGCCTTGTGAAGTTGGTGGGTGGAAAGCCAAAGCGTCCAGAGCTTGTGACATACATCGTTATTATCGACATCACTGGAACCAACCACTATGCAGATACGGAGTAACCTGCCTTCTTCTACCAACCTTAGTTGACAACTACATACTGTTGCTCATATTCGTAGTTGTCAACAAGTCATCAACCCACCCGGCTCTCCTTACCATGAACTCCACATTCTCGTTCATGTTTCTGGGCGCTATCCGTGATTCCTGGTGGCGCACCTGCCAGACCCTGAATATCTCATCGGCAAATGCCTGGCCGACCGTATCAATACCCTGGAAGTCCAGTTCTATCGTCTTAAAACGCTCCAGGCCAACGACGATCCTTCTTGCCTGTGATCTCGATACGTACTGCACGTTATTCCTGTACAGCCTCACAGAAACGGTCGTCCTGGTGAACTCCACGGAGTCGGGGTCGGTGTATCTACCGAACACCTCGGAAAGCATCTTCGTGGAATCGAACCTTATCGAGCAGGAGACCTTCGTGCCCCTGGTCTTCAGGGGCGAGTCCTTGACATATACGTCGTTCTTCTCGTTATCGATGACGAGCCATTTCCCCGAACTGCGGATACTGAAGCGATCAACCACTTTTGACGTAAAGAATATGCCCTCGCCGCTATGGAATTCAGGAGCCGTGGTCTGTTTCCCCTTCAGCAGATCCTGAATGGCATCGAGGGTGGTATCCAGGCCCTTCTTGGCCATTATGTTGTTGAATATGCCGACACCCCTGTCCGAGATCTCAAACTGAAGGTGGTCCTTCGATTCCCTGAGGAATATGTCTATTGTGTCTGTGCCCGAGTGCTCGATCGCATTATTGACCATTTCAGTAAAAGAATAGTCGACTATCTGCCCAACATTCTTTGCAAGTCTGGCAAACCAGGGTCCTTCATCCTTTATGCTCTCGAGCACTATGTTCTCGCGAAGGTCCCTGTTGCGCAGCAACCGGTGGATGTTCACCGGTTTACCCTCTATTGCCCGGCGCGCGCGAGGCAGAACATAGTGCGCCGTGTTTGCCTTGCCTATGAGAACTATCCTGCCTTCCTCTTTCAATTGCTGGAAGAACCTGTGGACGTACGCCCTTGATAAACCTGTTGCACCGGATATGTCCGCGGCCTTGACCGTGCCGTCCTCTGCAAGCTTGTCCAGAATGAGTTTCCTTATGTCCCGGGTCATGGTACCCCCTTTTTAGTTGACAACTTGTTGACAACTAAAATATAACAAGACTCTCACAAGTTGTCAACAAGTTGTCAACAGAATCGTCCCGGGAAGGTTTGACAACTGCGGATATGCAGCTGTGAACTGAGTATGTTCTTTCTGATAGTCGTCTTCTTTCAGGCGCGCCTGCACGATAAATGCTTTGACACCGCCCCTGTCCCGCGGTAGGCTTTTCCTGCGGTTGGGAGAGCTGCATGAGCGGTTCGCTGGACATAGGGCCACCCGGCCGCATTCCTGCTAATAGCTACCCACATGGTCGTTGCACCTGTGGTGCGGGGCCGGGAAACCGGCCCCTGCCCTCAATTCCTCTCTACACTCTTTCTCTCCGAAAACCTTGCTCTTTCAAGCTCACATCGTATATACTATATAAGATATACACCCGCAATACGGAGGATGCCATGCAGAAAGTTCTTCTTTCATTGCCAGACCGTCTGGCCGACAGAATGAAGGCCGTCATACCTCCCGGCCAGCGCAGCAAGGTCCTGGCGGACCTTCTCGAGATCGAGGTGAAGCGCCGGGAAGAGGATCTCTATCAGTGCGCCCTCGACGTTGAGAATGATCAGGCCCTCAGCGAGGAGATGAAAGACTGGGACGTGACCGCGGGAGACGGCATAGACGATGAAACGTGGTGACATATACTGGGTGAATCTCAATCCGTCAACCGGTTCCAAGATCAGGAAGAGGCGCCCGTGCGTGCTTATCGGAGCGACGCCCGTCAATGAGGCCAGACGCACCGTTGTCGTGATTCCCCTCTCTTCCGTCGGAAAACCAAGGCCCCCGCTGGCCGTCCCGGTTACATGCCTTGGCAGGAAGGCCGTTGCGGTGTGTGACCAGATCAGGGCGGTGGACAAGACCCGTCTTATGGAAAAGGCGGGGGAGATCTCCAGAGATGACCTGGCGGAAATAGAGAAGGGCCTGCGCCAGGTGCTGGTGTTGTGACCAATTAATAGTCGCCAATGTCTGCTCTGCAACTTTCTATTGAGCTTTGAACCGCAGGAAAGGAAAGGGTCTAGGGTGACACGGGACCGACAACTTTCGAGGAACGTCTGGCCCTGCCAGCATGAATGGAGAGAGTTCTTCGAAGGCAAGGAGAAACGATACGTCCGGCAGGAATACCGGCGAGGAACGGGCATCGGGAACAACGTTGGAGCAAAAATGACGAAAGAGAATCGGGGATGAAAGAAGAGCCGTTACGCCTCTGTCATACTTTCACAGGTCGGTACGTATCAGGTCGTAGAACATTGTTCTCGTCTGGCTTCTTTTATCTTTCGAAGAAATGAAATCGAAGAAGCTCTTCTTGTAAAACGCCGTAACATCTTCATTCTTGTACGCGTCGACCGTCAACACACGGCATCCGGTTCTATTTCCGGTCAGGAAGAACGATTTGGTCATGTTCAGGAGATGGGTACCGACGCCTTGACCGCGGAAATCCTTTCTGACTCCCAACCGGGCTATCTTGACCGCGGGAATATACCGGTAAGGCTGCTTGATTCCCTCAAAGCGAATGTCTCCCATGGAATCAAGGCGGATCTTATCGTTGCAATAGCTGATAAGCGCCACCGGCGGATCGACGGAAGCCCCGACGGGATTCAGGATATACGTCTTTGTGAGGAGTTGCGCTTCATGCGGTCTCAGATCATTGCGAAAGAAATCGTTTAGATCTGTGTCCCCGCAATCAAACGCCTGCGCGCGATCATGGTCAGAAAGAACTTCAAGAACCCAACCGCCTGATTGGAACCTATTTCTTGTTCCTGGCATCAGCGAGGAGGGCTTTGCGAACGGAACCTAGCTTTGGTGTCGATACAAGTTGACGTCTTTCGCTTTCTTCTTTCTTAAGTCTTTCCAAAAACTCGGCGGCTTCCTTCCCCTTCAGTACCGGGGTGCACCCGATCGGGAGAGCCATATAAAACCTCCTTTTTGGGTTTCCACTACTCTATAATTCTTATCGGTCAGCGAGCATTTTTTGTCAAGGGCATTTGTATGTGCGATACTTCACAAGTGCCCGTATGTTTGTGTATATAACACATCAGTCCTGACTTTTCAAAAGAAAACGGACGCTTTCGCGGGTGGATGCCCGTCGTGTCTCCTCACCGCCGCTCTTTTGGGAACGCCCGGATCACACCGACGGGTCGAAGTGACAGCCCACAGCTTCCCCTTGAAATTTCTCCCTCTTCAGACGATAATCTCTGTACACGCCGGGCGGTAAACCCACTCAATTCACGCACCCAGCCCTGAACCTTTTTAAGGACAGACCTCACCATGGTGAACAGCGACCGGTCCACCGATGAACGTTACCAGTGGTTCTACAGGAAACAGGGAGGAGACCGTTACTTCGAGTTCGGCCCCTTCACCTGGGAGAAGATCTTCGTCATGTACATGAAGGGAGAGATAGCCGGGGCCACGGAGGTGCGGTGCAGCGAGTTCCCCTGGGCCCCCCTCACGTCGTTCCTCCCGGGAAGCAAGTTCAACGTGAAGGTGCAGGCCTCGAGACTCTTCTACCTGCTCCGATGCCTGGTGGGTACCACGCCCAGGGACCACAGACTCGCGGTCATAGCCGCCTGCCTGATAGTCGTCTATCTCATCGTTCACTATGTGATCTTCCCGATGCCGAAGCCGCCGGCGGAGGTTTCGAGACCAGGAAGGGCTTCCCGGGAAGTGGTGGTGCCGCGCAGTGCCCGTCCCTCTGAGTCCCGGCCTCCCGCGGGAACCCATCCCCTGCAGGAGGAACTCACGGCGACGGAGGTCGTCCGCCTCACCAATGTCACGCGGTCGGAGCACGGGGTCCCTGAGCTGAAGGAGAGCTTCCTCCTCAACGCCGTCGCCGTCGACAGGGCACGGGACATGTTCGAGAAGCAGTATTTCGATCACGTCTCACCCACCGGGGAGAAGGCCTCCGACATTGCACAGAAGGTCGGGTATCGCTACAAGAGGCTCGGTGAGAACATCGCGGCGGGCGCTTTCATCACCAACCAGAAGATCATCAATGGGTGGATGCAGAGCCCCGGGCACCGGAAGAACCTCCTTTCCGGGCAGTTCGAAGAGATAGGCGTTGCGGTCGTGAAGGGCCGGCTGGAGGGGGGCGAGGGATGGATCGCGGTGCAGGTGTTCGGGAGGCAATCGCCAGCGGTGAGGGAGGAGAGGTGAAGGGAGAGCTGTCCTGCTCCATTGGCACTACACGAAATATACCTGACCACATTTACCTCTCCGACATGCCCCTTGCCACCGTGAGGCCCACCGATACGGTGTACTACTACCACACCGACCACATCAACACCCCGAGGGTGATGACGAACTCCGCCGGCACCGTCGCCTGGCAGGCAGCCTACCACGGCTTCGGACACGCCGAGGTCGACGGCGCCTCCACCATAACGAACAACATACGCTTCCCCGGGCAGTACTTCGATGCCGAGACGAACCTCCACTACAACTGGAACCGGTACTACGACCCCAGGACGGGGAGGTACCTCACCCCTGACCCGATAGGGCTGGAGGGTGGGATAGATCCATATGTTTACGCGGAGAACCGGCCGGTGAACCTGGTGGATAGCGAAGGACTAGATGCCCTTTACATCAACTACGATAATTATCTAGTAAACATCGGTGGTGGTTTTAAATTGCCTCTGGGACACGGCGCTGTTGTTTCTATTGACCCGAAAACTGGACACACGGAATACTATGAGTTTGGCCGTTATGACAACGACAAGTGTGGGAGAGTTGTGCAAAGAAGCATCCCAAACCTGACAATGGTAGAAAAAAACGTTTCAACCGAGGAGTCCATTAAGAACCTGTTAGACTACCTGAGCATTAACTACGGAAAAGGAAACAAGATATCCTTCATATATTATCGCGACACGAAACCAGAAGATGTCCGGAGGTTCGTGCGGGATTTCAAAAACAACCATAGTTGTTACAACTTGTTTTTCAATAACTGCAAGACGTTTGGCAGAAAAGCAGCGAGCATATCGTCAGAGGTGCAGAGATGAACGGAAAGTCTCTTGGTAATCGATTGATCAGATTTCTTCCATGGGTTCTTGTGATCTTACTGGCGTTGGCTTCCCTGGCGCTATTCTACCATCTGGTTGACCAAGCCGTAACCATCGACCATGGAAATATGGAGCGTGGTTATGTTCAAAAGCAGCGTGACGTTCTAAGATGCACAGCAGAGGTAACGGCGAAGGGAATCAGTCGAGAGCAATTGTTCAAGATTCTGGATCGGACGGGTTTTCAGCATTTTACAAAAGGGAACGAAGTGGTTGCGGGAGGAGTAAACTTTTCCTTCAAGGATGATCATTTGATCCAGATACGTACTGATGAATGAGGGATGCCTTATACGCGTGGTGTTAACGTTGCCGTACACATTAGAAGGGGGACACATGAAAACCACCCAGCTTTGCCATAACATTCCACGGCCAGGAAGACATACCGCATTGAGCAGCATCGTTTTCCTCCTAACACTCTTTGTTCCATACCCATTCTCTTCCCCTCTCTCTCCTTCTCCTCCGTCACCACCACCTACGAGTACAAAGTCCTCGACCGCGTAAGCGTGGTGGGCTACGGAAGCTCCCTCACCGAGACCTACACCTACGATGCCAACGGGAACAGGGTCTCAGTCGCCGTCTCCACGGGGGAAGGCGGGATGATGGGCATGGCCATGAAGACCGCCACCCTTCAGGAGCCCACCTCCGCGAAAGCGGCATCGTCATCTCCCTCAAGCACGCTGACAACGACCGCTTCCCTCACCCCCTCGGCATCCGCCAGCTCTTCCAACCCTTCTTCCGTTACCGAGGTATCCCTGAGTACCGCCACACAGGAGACGGCAACGGTCCCACCCGTTCAGGACATCATCTGGAGGGACACGACAACGGGACAGTATGCCATCTGGCGCATGGAAGGGGTGACCTACGGGAACAGCCTCTCCCTCTCCTACGGCTGCGACGCCAGCGGCAACGTCACCTCCATAACGGATACCATAGTCACGAAAACCAAAGCTGCATGACGGGAGAATATGATGGGACTATTTGAAAAGGTATTGGTCATCTGTTTGCTTCTCGCGTTCCTGGCCGGATGCGCGTATGGAGGTGCGCAGCTGAAGCCAGCCAAACACGAAAAGGACGGGAAACCTGCCTCGGGTGACTACAGGGTACAGTCGGTCTTTACATTCTGATGGACCAGCTGTCGGTTCAGTCATGAGGCGCTCAATCTCGTCTTCTTTGTCCTCAAGAGCTCAAGGCCGGCGGGATCCCGGTCAAGGAGTGTGAGGGCGCTGCTTATCGCGCGGCTTGGCAGGAGATCTCCTGCCTCATACTTCTGAAATGCCCGGGGTCCGCCGCCCGCCAACTCCCCCGCTTCCGCCTGGGAGAGCCCCAGCCTCCTGCGGATACGGCGTATCTCTTCCGGGGAGAGCAGTCCATCCGTTCTGGCCTTAAGGCGGTTCAGCATCCGGTCAGAGTCCTTGAGGTCCCGCCCGGCGTGCACGCTCTCTCCACATTTGTCGCAGTACCAGCCCGCCAGGTCGAAGGTGATGTTCTTGCCCTTATACGTCAACGTCATGGGCCGGATGTCCCGGCGCATGGGTGTTCCGTCGTTGGGACAAAGGAACTGGTCCTTATTCATTGTTCTTCTCCTTGAACGACGGCATCGCCTCAGGCCGGCCGGTCATCGCCGACCTCCCAGGAACTGAAAACACGGCCTTGAACGCTTCCAGGTCGTAGGTCGGTTTTCGTTTCCGGTTCGTGCGATAGGATACACCATAATGGTGTCACCATCAAGCTGATCATCATGGCACCAGTGAGAACTGTCCTGCTCCATTGACACTACACGAAATATGTGTATAATATGTGTATGGAGAGGTGACACAATGCAGACCAGGCACAACATAACACTTGACCAGGATATTTCCCGGGAACTTGAATCCCTGGCAGGCGAGCTGGGCGAGAAGAAGAGCGCCATCATAGAAAAAGCCCTCACAGCGTATTTTGATCTCCTGGACCTGGAAATAGTCCGGAAACGCTTGAAAGACGTTGAAGAGGGACGGGATCGAATAATAGACGCCGAAGAAGTCTGGAAAAGGCTTGGGATCTAACGCCGTCTATTCTCTCAAATTCGTGGAGAGAGCTTACCAAGACCTCGAAAGGATCGCCCTCCCGTTCCAGAAGATCATCAAGGAAAAGCTTATCCTCCTCGCCAGGAACCCCGGCGCCCTCGCGAACAACATCAGCAGGCTGTCAGGCAGCACCATGGAAGGCTGCTACAGGCTCCGGGTAGGCAGTTACCGGGTTATCTTCGAGAAGAGGGAAAAGGAACTCGTGATCCTCGTGGTCCGTATCGGGCACAGGCGAGAAATATACCACTTCGAGCCTATCGTGCCTGATGAGACAACCATAGAGGCGATGAAAGCGGCCCGACGCGGTGAGCTCGCAACCGCCGGCCGTCCCGACAGCCTCCTTGAAAAGCTCAATGCGGGAGATTAGGGCTGCCAGTTGCCGAACGGATCTTGACGCCTCCCCTGCCATGTGTTAAACTTGTTTAACGGAGGATACATGAAGACGATCGTGGGAGTCCGCGTACCCGATGAGGTCGATGAGCGTCTTGAAAATCTCGCCCGCATGACCGGCCGCTCCAAGAGCTACTACATCCGGGAAGCACTCATCGAGCACCTCACGGACCTGGAGGCGGTGTACCTGGCGGACCATATCAAGGAACAGATCCGCAAGGGCAAGGAGAAGGTCTCCTCCCTGGAAGATGTAGAGAAACGTCTTGGCCTGGCGGATTGAGGTTTCCGGGTCTGCGGAAAGGCAGTTCGGAAGGCTCGACAGGCAGGTTGCCCGCCGTATCATCAACTTTCTCCGGGAACGAGTGTCAACGGTGGCGAACCCGCGCAAACTTGGGAAGAGCCTGCAGGGTCCTCTCGGCGAATACTGGCAATACCGGGTCGGCGACTACCGGATAATCGTGGACATCCAAGACAGCAGCCTCGTTGTCCTCGTGGTCGCCGTCGGGGACCGCAAACAGATCCACAGGCAGTTCCGGCGCATCGTATAGCGTTCTATTCACCGCTTGGACCCTGCCTGACCGCGTTCCCTCTTGACACTATCGATAATCTCCTGTAGAATTATCCTTATAGGATAATCTCCATGGAGAGTAATGACGATGGTCAAAACAAACCCTTTCAACCTTGGCAGTATCCTGTCGGATGACGGTTTCTGCAACCGGAAAAAGGAACTGGACGAGCTCCTGAGCCATGCGAGGAACAGCGCCAATGTCATTCTCTATTCTTCCCGGAGGCGCGGGAAGACGTCCCTGATGAAGCGTGTCATGGACGAGATCTCCCGCGAGGGCTACCTTGCGGTCTACGTCGACTATCTTTCCGTCATCAGCGAGAATGACGTAACGGAGAAGCTTTTCAGCGCTGTGGCGAGAGCGGTGGGAAGGGACGTGACGGCGAAGTCCTTCGCCGAGAGAGTGAGCAAGCTCTTCACGAGGATACGTCCCTCCATAGACATAGGCCCCGACACCGTATCCATATCTGCCCGGTATGACAGGTCCGAGACGTTCGGCCACCTCATGGAGGACATATTCCTCGGGCTCAACAAATACCTCAAGGACAACGACCGACGGTGCCTGGTGGTCTTCGACGAGTTCCAGGAGATCAGCAGCCTTCCCGAGAGCAAGCGCATCGAGGGGATCCTGCGCGAGCATATCCAGGACCAGAGCAACATATCCTTCTTCTTTGTCGGCAGCCGGCGCCACGTGCTCCGGTCGATGTTCACCGACTCGAAGAGGGCCTTCTACCGGCTGGGCTTCATCTACGAGATGGAAAACATCGCGAAGGCGGAATTCGTTCCCTACATCGTGGACCGTTTCAGGGAGACAGGGAAGAAATGCCCGGAAGAGGTTGCAGCCGATATATACGACTATGTGGCCGGCAACACCTACTATATACAGAAACTCTCGCACATATTATGGAACATGGCCGGCCCGGGAGGAAAGGCGACAGGGGACATGCTGGAAAAGGCAAAGGTGGAGCTCATCAGGAGCGAAGCCCCCATATTCCAGGCATCTTTCGTCGAGATGAATTTCGGTGAAAAGAAGCTCATCCGTGCTCTTGCCGTGGAACCATCCGGAAAACCTTACTCCATGGACTACCTTGCCAGGCACACACTCTCGGCAGGCGGGGTTCAGAAAAGCCTGAGGTCTCTCGTCGACAAGGATGTCGTCGAGATCGTTGACGGCACCCATCGGCTTGTGGATGCTGTTTTCGGCAAGTGGAGCCTGAGGGTAGGGTTGGGGCTGTAGCGGCGGAAAAGGAGAGAACCCCTCAGGCCCGTCAGTAAATCCTGATATAAACGCGTACGGTCTATAGCCCCGACCAAACTCATTTACCGTATTACAGCACGTTGGTAGATATTGCGTTTTTCCCCGTTTAACAAAATCCTCCGTTTTGTAAAGTGATCGCGCGGATACAGGACTGGACTGGCGGGCGTTTATGAGGGGTGGGGTCTGGAGGAGGGTCGAAAACGGCCGAAATTAAACATTTCGCAGAAGAAATGTAAATCCGGAAAATGGGCAATATTGCTGTAATGCTGTATTGCAGCCACGCAGTAAGGCCGTACGGCAGTAACGGCGTGGTTAATGACGGAAAGTTGTTAAAGCTCGAGTTGACTTGAGTTCCGAAGCGTGGTCGCACCTGTGGTTGATCGGCGTTTGGGATCTCTGCCAAACGGAAACATCCTGGGGAATCATCCCTTCCGCACGGTCAGGATACCCAAGTGGACCTTGTATAATAGTATACTCTAGCTCAAATTCCCACTAATCTCGGTGACGTCACCGCAAAGGTGCTGCGGGGCAAAGATGACCGTCAGGCCTCCAACGACCTCCAGATACCGGCCGCATCTCCTATCCGAGCGTGTCTATCGATTAACAATGATTGGACCTACATGGAAACCCTGTTGCTGAAAAGAGCAGCAACCGTAAGATAATTATATATCCCGTGAAAAGCAATGGACGGATAGATGCTATTGGAAACCCTGTAGAGGATTCCCGCAATGATCCCGTAGATAAAGAAGAAGGACAGTACCAGAAGCGACTTGTTGTCAAAAAAGTAGATATGGGACACGTGCGATATAGTGAATATGAGAGACTGAAGGACAAGCGCCAGAACCACGTCAAGCTTTGTCTGAAAATAATTGTAGAGAAACCCCCTGAAGAACAATTCCTGGCCTATCGGCCCTAACACAACCAGAGGAAAACCGCCGATCGACAGAGGCAAAACGATGATATGCACCAGGTTGTCAGCTTTTAAGCTGATCCACTGGCCCGAGACAAGAGCAAAAACTGAATAATATGCCAAGCCACCGATGACACCTGTGGTGATTGACTTTGTGATCGCCCAGCTTCCCCTATGCAAACCGAAAACGGATAAATGCTGTTGGTATCTTCTCCTGATCCACCAAAGAGGCAGCAAGATCAGGGAAAAGCCCATCGTATACATCGTTAAATAAGACTGAATCCTGTTGTTCCTGGTGTACTCAACAAGGAGAATCATGACAAGAACGTTACATACGATCAGTATAGCTGATACTGCCAAGACATCGGACAAGGTCCATCTGGTATTTTCGGTATTCCTCTCAACAGTCAATGTCTAATTCCTTCAATCAATCCTTGTTTCCGTCTGGGCGAAGAACATCGTCTAGCGGTTCCGAGACATGCCGAGTCGATGCTTCTTTGACACGTGTCAACACGGTGGGAACAGTATCGGTCCTAAAAGCGGGCAAGGAACGTTCCGAGAAAGCAATGAACTTCACATATCCGACTCCCTGCGCGCAGTTCCCCGTGGTTCTGCGCAGGGCTCCAGCGCTACTCGGAGGAACGTTAAGACTTGCCCGAAGAGCCTGTTACGCTCTGCTCCTCTTTTGCCCCTTCCCAGTCTTTCCTCGAGTAAAGTGCCGAAGATTACCTTTATATGCTCTCATAAGGCTTTCTGAGTCTCTTTTCTTCGACTATCAGCATTATTCCGCAACAGATGAAGTACGCACCAAGCAGGATAGATATTATCTTGAATGCAAGCTGTTCAACGGGCGCGATGAATATTCCAACAAAAAGACAATTCGCGGCAGTCATTAGTACGAATGCGATTATCAGGTACGTTGCAATCCTGCCGGTCTTACTCCCCTTTATGGAGAATAAAGCCAAGACACTGTACACAAGTAAAGCAACAAGATAGAGAATACTCTTGCGAACGCCGCTCTTAGCTACAGAGTATATGACAATTGTGAGTTCAAAGGATAGTAGGCTCAAAATGACAACTGCTCTTGCGTATCTCCGGCTCATCGTCCGATTACTCGGTCGACTTCTCCATAATCGCTCGCTGTTCGTTTTGTCCGTAGTATTCAACTAGTTCAACCCCCTCGAGAACGCTTTTAATATCATTATTGTCTGGGACACTTCGTTTTTTCTTCCCTCTTCCTTTCGAATTCTTTTCTGTAATGTTCGATCGCTTCTTCTTCGGTAAACCTGAAATGGTCTATTAGAGCTCTCCAATATGAATACTCCTTGGACAGCTTTTCCCAATCATCTTTGTTGATGGAATCATTCTCCATTTGCTGCTTGGCTTCTCTGCGGATATTCTCTTTGAAACCAAAAGGCAGAATCAACGTTCCTGGTACATCAAAAATGGTAACATCCAAATCTTTCAGCCCCTCAGGATCCACCCCGTTCACAGGATCATTGAGAACATAGTTGTAGAGATTCGTGTCTCTGCCCGCAAAGTCGATGGGATCCTTTGCGGTCCATCTTCCGAGCGAGGGGTCATAGTCTCTGGCACCGAAGCGCACAAGACCTGTATCGTTATCCCTCAATCCACCCGCGAATCCGAGAGGTATGTTCATCGATGGGTCAGAATCGGTAATGACGTTCCCGAAAGAGTCATAGTCCACACGTTTCACGACATTCCCTGCTGTGTCCACAATCCCCCTGAGTGAACCAATTGTATCAGTAAGGATATAGTAGGTCAACCCGTTGTAAGTCATTGAGACGGGTGCTCTACCGTCAGCATAGGTAAAGCGCGTAATGAGATTGTCCGAGGCATCGTACACCGCGAGCAGAGTCGTCGCATCCTTCCAGAGATACTTCTCGACAATTGCGCCGTTGACCTTTTTTGCTATGCGCCTGCCCGTTGGATCATTCTCGTAGGTGATGACAGGGGCATCGGGAAGAGTGGCTGACTGGAGCTCGCCCCGTGATGAGTATACATAAGAGGTCGTCCCCAGAGAGGTCGTCTTCCGGGTCAGAAAACCATCCAGGTTGAACTGATAAACATCGCTCCCGGAGGTGATGAGGTGGTCTTCGTCCGAGTAGGTCGATGATCTGCCAGTTATGCCCTTATAGACATTGGTCTCAAGGACCCGGTTGTTGTTATCATCGTAAGAGTAAGATTCCACGACAGCGCTGTTCTTCTTCACTTCCTTGAGGCGTCCGTTGTCATCATAGGCATAATCGAATGTGTTTGTCTCGGAGCCTATAGTCTCCACCTTTCTCGTAATCCTTCCCATGGCATCACGCGTGAGGGTGTAAGAATACCGGTTCGTCCCCCCTATCGAAGCAGTGATGCCGTCTATCTCTCCGTATCCGCTGTAAGTACGGGTAAGCGCATAAGTACCGCCGGCAACTCTCGTCGGAAGTCCGTTTGCAGAATTCCTTGTTATGGTGTATTGAGAAACCCCCGTTAGGAGCCCATCATTGTCATAGGTAAAGGACTGCGTCACACCCCCGTAGGCTATGGAGCTCACCCTCAGATCGTTGTTGTAGGTGTACGAGATTGCTTGGTTAACGGTGCCTGTTCGCGTATCAGAGGTACGAAGTGAAGCATCATATGTGTATGTTATGGCCTCGGCTCCTTTCGTCATTTCCGAAACGTTCTTTCCACAGACGTATGCATAAGACGTCGTGTCTTCCGGGGTGGCGCTGGAGGTGAGGAGGCCCCCGGTATAAGTGAGCGCTATCTGCTTGCCCGAGGGGAAAGTGACGGTCTTCAGGTTGCGTTCCGTGTCATAGGTATAGGTATAGGTGCCGGACTGGGGCATGGACATGTGTTTCCTCAAGCCAACCGATGTGTGGTCGAAGCCGTAGGAGACGGTCTTCGGGTTCGTGAGAATGGTCATGTTGCCATTCACATCGTAGGAGTAGGAAACAACCGTGCTATCAGGAAGGGTCTTCGTCTTCACCCTCCCCACTTCATCGTAGGTGTAACCGACAGTCTTCGCATCAGGAAGGGTGATGGTGTCAACAAAACCCTTGCCGTTATACGTGAACGACGTCGCTCTTGTTCCCTGGGTCGTGGTCGTGATGCGTCCTTTTGCATCGTACGTATAGGTGAGGGGGAGAAAACCGGGTATCTCCATCCTCTTCGGGAGCAAGGTTGTGGTGTCGTACGTGGAAGTAATTACCCTTCCCAGCGGAGAGATCAACGTAATCGTTCCGGTGAGCGTGTTCTGTACGGTAACACGGTTCTTCGAGTTCACCGTCGAAGTCGTTGTGATCCTGTCCGGAATGGTGTCGCCATTTGTGTCCTGGTAGGTCTTCGTGGTGGACCCATTCAAGGCAAGGCCCACCTGAGTGAGAATGGAGTATGCTTTGAGGTAGCGGTACTTGTACCGGGGATCAAGACCATACGTGCTGGTCGTCTTCGTGCCGCAAGAAGCCTGCACTTCTTCCGAGAGTTTGTCAGCGCTCCTGGTAAACGTGCTTGTAGCCCCCGTTGGTGTGGTAGTTGCGGATGTCAGCTTTCCAGTCGGGTCTGCCCTGTCCTGATAGGTGGTCGTATTACCCTCAGCGGTGACAATGCTGGTAGTGGTCATGCCGGTGTCATCGACACTGCGACTATAGTTCCAGTTCCCTCCTTCCGGATCGGAAAGACTGCTGACCGCCCCTGCCGCATTGTATGTCCGCACGAAATGATTCCTTTTCAGATCGTGTTTGTCCGTGAGGAGACCGTCAGCGGTATACGCAAACGAATAGAAAGAACCGTCAGGATGCGTGATTGAGGTAAGCCGGTTATCCCCGTCAACGGTCAGTCCTGTAACAATGCCGTATGGAGAGGTTATGGATACCGGCGTCCCGCTACCGTCCCTCTGGATGGCTACGGCATTCCCGAACCGGTCCGTGATGGACACGAGTCTGCTCTGCTCGTCATATCCGAAGCTTCGCAGAGTTTTCCCCGTCGCGAGGTCTATGGTGGACCTGTGGAGACCCGTACTGCTCATGACATATCCGAGACCGTTCTCATCAGGGAACACATCCTCTGTGATCTGAAGTCCTTTTTGCGGAAACACCTTTCTCAGCCGTACGTTACTGCTGTCGGATATATAGACATATCCCGCATCGTCGACAGCCAGATCATCCACGTATGAATTGAGAGCCTGCGTCGCGGGTCCGCCATCGCCGCTGAAACCGTCCTGGCCGTTTCCGGCGATGGTACCGATTATACCGCTGGTGTCCACCCTCCTGATGCGATAGTTGTAGCTGTCAGCGATGTAGATGTTTCCGGCATCGTCAACGGCGACGCCGGTGGGATTGTTGAGCTTTGCCAGGGTCGCAGGGCCGCCGTCCCCGCTGTAATCCGCCTGACCTGTTCCGGCCACGGTGGTAATGACCCCGCTAATATCTACTTTCCTTATGCGATTATAGTTTCTGTCTGCCATGTACATGTTTCCTGCTCTGTCAAAAGCAATGCTCGTTACATATCCGATCCGTGCCTGTGTTGCCGGCCCGCCGTCGCCGCTGAACCCCGACTGACCGGTTCCGGCAACAACAGTGATGAAACCGTTGGCATCGATCTTCCTTACTCTAAACCCTTCAACCGCATAGACACTGCCCGAAGTGTCAGCTTCGACGCCGTGTGGATCAATAGCAATCAACAAAGCCTGGCCTTCAAGGGTAGGGTACGGACCCGATTCTCCACAAAACCCGTTCCCCGCGATAGTCGTGATGATCCCATTCTTATCAATCTTTCGTATCCTGCAGTTGAATCTATCCGCGATGAAAATGCTGCCCTGTCCGTCAACCGCGACATCTGTTGGCTGCCAGATCTGTGCCTGTGTTGCCGGCCCGCCGTCGCCGCCGAAACCCTGCTGACCGGTCCCGGCAATGGTCGTAATCACCCCATTCTTGTCCATCTTTCGTATCCTGTGGTGGCCCTGCGCCGTCATGAATATGTTCCCTTCGTTGTCGACTGCAATGCCCCTTATAGCGCCGATACCCGCCTGTGTTGCCGGCCCGCCGTCGCCACTGAAGTCCCATGAGCCGTTCCCGGCAATGGTGTCAATCAGCTGCAGATTGTTGCTGATAGTGGTACCATCATCCTTGTACACCGTCTTGTCGGAGGGATTCATGAAATGATGTTTGTCGAAGCCCCATCCCTCGGCGATGGTCCCCGTTGGGTCGTTCTTCCTGGAAATGGGAATGACGCTCTCTCTCCATGATATTGCTTCCTGACGGGCCTGCACAAGCGTTGAACTCACTCCGACACGCCCGAATGAACTGTTGTAGCCTCCTCCTGATCCGGCACTGATGGCCGGGGCTGGCGTCATGTAATACGCCCCGTACACGAAGCCTATGCTTACCCGAAGGCCCGTCGTGCCGTTCACGGTTCTCCCCAAATAGTCTCTGCCGTCCCACACGTACTCCATCTTCTGATTCGGTTGAGGAGGCAACGTGGTCTCTATGTTGCGGCCTGCTATTTCCATCTTGACGATGATACTCTTTAGTGCTGCCGGGACACTGCTTCCGCTCACCGGGACTGTAACGACCGCTTTGTAGCCCTCCGTGCGATTACTGGAATAGTGGAGGGTCAGGTCGGTGCCCGGGATGGAAATGTCCTCATGGAAGATGCAGCTTCGGTTGTCCACGTATGAATTCGTGCATGTCACATCGTCATTCTCATACTGGACGTTCGATACCGGGTTGCCTTCAGCGTTGGGGGCAACGGCGTCGGGAGGAAAAGTGTAGGGCCAGTTGCAGTCCCAGGGCGTAAAGTGATTCAGCTCCACTTTCCAGTATGTATCACCCGGTCTGTAGGCGGTCGGGTCTGTGAGTCCGATGGCGGTTCCATGAGCCTGACCATCGCCCACGTCATCATAGGCATCGACGATGCCGTCACCATTCGCATCGAGGAGACGGACCACCTTGCCGTTCTCGGACGGCACCCACACCGCCCGGTCACGGTCGTAGTAACCAACGGGAACGATCATACCGACATCAAAGCCCAGAAAGTTGTTGACGTATACGCTGACGGGCTTTTCAAAGCGCACATTCGAGGCCCCGTCGGCCGACAATTCAGAGCAATAGGTGTAGGCGATATTCGAGGGAAGGACCGCAGGCATTGACTGTCGGGTCCTATACTCCGTAGCTCGAACGGTTATGTTGCTGACCTGTGTTTCGGTGCCATCAGGATTCCTGACATAGGCCCTGTTGTCCCCAGTGAAAACCATGGTCAGGGACCGGGTGCCCCGCTCGTCGGTGACGGGCGTGCTCTTGTGAGACAGGATGGTCGAGGCATTGCCGTCAAAGGCGACTGCCGTAGAGGAAGGGTCCTCGGCGAGCATGGTGACGGTCTCGGCGGTTGCGAAACCGTTCCGAGGTACGCTCACCTGTCTGTGAAATGTCATATAGCCCTGCTTGGCGTAAACAAGCGTGATGGTCCCCCCTCCGTCCACGGGCAGAGAAAAACGTCCCGATGAATCCGTTCTGGCGGTGCCGTACTGGGGCCGGCCATGGATGGTAACAGCCACAGCGGGAACAGGATTGCCGGATAGATCGTTGACCCTGCCTGTCATGAGGGCGAATCGCAACGGGTCGTATTCAGGGATTGTTGCGTCAGCGGGGATGAGGTCCTCGTACAGCTTCCCGAAGGAACCGTCAGGAGGGGGTACGACGCTTGATGCCTTTGTGACTGTGAGAGTGACTGCGTTCGATGTTCCTCCTCCCGGCGCCGGGTTTGTCACCGTGATAGGGTAGGGACCCTCCGCAGCGATCAGGCTTGACGGCAACGGGGCATCGATCCTCGCGGGATCGACGAACGCGCAGGATAGCGCGCTGCCGCCAAAGTTGACCGTCGATGCCGATGTGAATCCTGTGCCTGTGAGCGTGAGGGCTACCCCCTCTGTCCCGGCCTTCACAGATGGAGGGCTGACGGAGGAAAGCACCGGAACAGGGTTCTGTACAGCGAATTGAGCACTATTCGATACGCCCCCTCCCGGTGCCGGGTTTGAGACACGGATCTCCAGATATCCAGGTGAACCAAGGTCTGTGGCACCCAATAGCAGTTGGAGCTGCGTCGTGCTGACAAAGGTCACGGGGTGCAACTGGTTATTCACGGTCACGGTGGACTCCTCCGAGAAGCCGCTTCCAAGAATGTTGACGGTCAATCCAGGGGTGCCAGCAGGGGCTTGTGCGGGGTCAAGGACCGTTATTGAAGGCACAGGGTTCTTCACCGTAAAGGAAACAGCATTCGACTCGCCCCCGAGGGGAGCCGGATTCAGCACGGTGACATTGAAGACACCCGAAGCCGCCAGTTGCTCCTTCGGTATTGTCGACTGGAGGCTCGAGTTGTCGGTGAATGTTGTCGCAAGTGGGGTGCTGCCAAAGGAAACGATCGAACCCCGGACAAACAGCTCTCCCGCCACAGACAGGGGAGTCGCCTCCGCTCCCCGCGTTGTTTCTGAAGGAAATATCGAAGTAATCTCCGGGACGGGGTTGGGAAGCTGGATATCGAGCACACCCTTCTCAACGGCATTACCGGCAACTCGGAAGTAAGAGGTTAGGGCGCTGTTGCGGAACAGATCAATGGCAACGGTGATCATGCTCTCCCCGCCTGCCAGTTGATATGCCTGTGACGTGTTGTCGTTGAGATCGATAACGAGGAACCCATTGTCTCCCGTGACGACTGCGACATGTGTGGAAGGATTGATATCGACGCCGAAGAAAAGATCCGAGAGGACGTCGGGATCGGTGCCGCCAAGAATCTGTTGGATGATGTCGGCAATGGAGAAAGATGAGGGAATGGTGGCGATGGTGCTCCCCGTATTGATATTGACGATAACCACCCGGTTGAAGCTCACAGCGACCGCGATGTCTTTCTCGCTGTCGACGGCAAGCCCACGAATGCCTTCCGGTACATGAAGCTCGTTGATAATGGCACCCGTTCCGAGATCCAGGGTTAGCAGTTTTGTCTGACGAAGCGACAATAGGTTAGCCCTTGCCGCAATGACCGCCCGGTTCGTGTTATGATCGAGAGCTATGAGGCCCGGAAGGTAAGGCAGGGACATCTCATTTGCCAGTGACAGGTTTGTCGTGGAATATACGCGAACCTTCTTCTCGAGATCGAAGGTGACTGCTGCTGTGTTGCTTACCGGGTTCAGCGACAGCCCCCTCGAACTCCGGGGGATCTCCACGGTCCCGAGTATAACGCCGTCCGGCGAGACAACAGAAAGAGCCCCCTTGGTCAGCAATGTTCCCCTTGATAGCACAAAGGCACTGTTGTTCTGCGGATGGACGGCCAGGGCGACCGGCCTCTTGGTGAAGGTAACCTTCCCTCTTTGGGTATATGTGTCAAGGTTGAACAAGACAAGATTCTTGGTCACAGGGTTCAAACCGTACGCCACGTCAGTATCAGGAGCCTGGGCGACCTTCAGGATGAATTCATCCGTAGCGATCCTCCCGTTCAATGGCGTCTCCTGGGCACTGGCATGAGCACACACCAGTTGTATTAGGATAATTGAGACAATGACCAACACACTGCGCCAGCTTTTTTTGCACAGACCTTCCGTTAAAGGTATCATGAGATATCCCCCGGTTAATGAGTATTTCCTCTATTGCAAGTCTTCTACAGTTCCTATCGCACTGAGGTCAGTGCGTATCGTCCGGCTTCATGGCTTGCCTCCCATACCCGAAAAGGAAGCGCACTTCATCAATCTCGCACCATAGCATCGCAGTTACCGCTGCAGGAACCGGCGTTCTTGTCGGTCACCACGTAAGGGTCAGGAAAGTAGGATACCTGTTTATCATACGTGGCAGGGTCCCAAGTTCCAAAAAGACAGACTGTCCTGACGCTCGTTCCCGCTCTCGAACAGGTTGCATAGGCACGGTATATCTGATAGTCCACGCGCATCCATACTCCGCCGGCACCGCGATATACTGTTTGGCCACCATATCCCGCTCTGGGACAAACAATACGGAAGCAACCCGGCTCCCAGCTCACCCGGTATGCTGACTCCTGGGTGCAGTCTGCGAAAATCAGATCCTCGTTAAAGGGGCAGCACTGATCAGACATAGCACGCAGTTCAATGATTGCGCTTTCAAGGTCGCTGCCTGCATGGGGTGTTACCGTCTCGAAGATCCCCGATGCATGTACTGCTGAACCAAGAAGAACCAGACCGACCAGCAAGCAAGGATTCAGGAGACACAGTACGCTTCCTGACTTCATGGTAATCCCCCTACGGGTATGGATTTATTGTTTCCCTGATGTCAGCCTGAGACAATCCGGGTTCAGGCATCATCCACCCCCGCTGCTATCGTTGATGGTAGTATTGCATGCCCCCTCGCACTCGCCCCCGGCGTTCCTGTCCGCCATCTCGGTGGTTATCGGTGGATCAGGCTGCTGGGATGGTGCCGGACACACACCGACGGGATAGTAATAAACCTTGGAGCCGTTGGAGAAAACAGGGTCCCTGCAACCGTTCGCGACGTACGTACAGCCGGGCGTGGTGCAAAAACCGACGTACCGGAAGCAGGAAGGGTTCTGGGGCACAAAATACTGGTAAGCCGGGAGACCATAACAATCCGCCTTCAGTGCCTCGTAAGCAGACTCCTGGTCAGGGTAGATCACCCACTGATACCTGTCATGGACACATGCACACGCCGACCCGGGCGGATACCCCCATGTGACCGCCCCCGATGTAAAGGGACACGATACGGTAATACCCAGGAACACCACCGCCAGACTAATGACTGTCATGATTCGTTTCACCATGGGCAATCCCCCCTTCCCCTCCGGAAACATCATATCCCGCCGACTCATCCGCCCACTCCACCTCCGTCGCCGACAAGGATGTCGCACTTGCCATTACACCCTCCCCCGGCGTTGATATCGGTAACCTCGGTGGCGACCGGGGCATCCTGAATCTGGGCGGGGGGAGGATCGCCCCCCGGGGTACAGACTGGGTACCAGTAGTTCACCTGTGGCCAATATCCTCCGGGAAGTCTTACGTGTTCCCTGCAATTCTGGCAGGTAAACCCGCAGTCCGTCACACCCGGGCAACCCACCACTCCACAGGTGCAACTGGTCAAACATTGGGGCAGTGGTGTATAGGCACAGTTCCATTCCCAGTATCGCAGGTTAATGCCCCAGCACCAGGAAGGTTGGGGGCTGAGTCCATCACACACTGCCTTGGCGGCATCATAGTCGGCCTTCGCAGCCGCCAACGCGGTGTCGCGATCCGGGTACAACTCGTATTTGTAATAGCGACTCGCCAGACACTGCCCCAGGGTGGAATCGGAAGGATACCCCCATGTGACGGCCCCCGATGTGACGGGACACGATACGGCAATGCCCAGGAGCACCGCCATCAGACTAAGGACTGATAAGGTTCTGTTCTTCATGGATCATCCTCCCTGCACACTGGTATCTGTGTGCGCAACTCCAGTACGACCCTCCCTGCAAGGCCTCATGATGGATTAACCAGATGGAGTAGATTCTTCTGTATGGTACCGGCCTGCCGTATCAGCGGCAGGCCTGGTCCTATTCCTTCGACGTCCTGAACACCCCCGAGCCCGTGACCAACCAGTTGAGGTCGGGGACGGTGTCGAGGTCATGGGAGCCCGTTGTCGCGGGGCCTTCCATGTACCAGATCCTGTTCTCTCCCGTCTTTGTGTTCCTGAAGAGGATGTCCGTCCTGCCGTCGCCGTTGAAGTCCGCCGTCGCGGCTATCCTCCAGTCCTGGCCGGGCTGGGTGGTGAGGTTGACGGTACTTACGGGGGTCGTCCCCTCCATGTACCACAGGGCGTACTGTCCCGTGGAGGAGTCCCTCCAGATGATGTCCGGGGTGCCGTCGCCGTTGAGGTCGCCTGTGGCCGCCATGGTCCAGTTCGTGGGGGCGGAGGAGATGGCGTCGGAGCCGGTGACCGTCTGGCCGTTCATGTAGAGGACCATGTTCTCCCCGGTTGCCGTGTTCCGTACGAGGATGTCCGATATGCCGTCGCCGTTGTAGTCCCCGGTGGCCGCCATGGTGAAGTTGCTGCCTGCAATGGAGGCAAGGGTGGCGGAGGAGGCGATCGTCGTCCCGTCCATGTACCAGATCTGGTTCTCCCCGGTCGTGGCGTTGCTCCAGAGGATGTCCGTCTTGCCGTCGCCGTTGAAGTCACCCGTCACCGCCATGGTCCAGTTGGGGCCGGGATCGATGGCAAGGCCCGTCGCCTCCATCACCGTCACCCCTTCCATGCGCCAGATGGCATACTGTCCCGTTGTCGTGTCCCTCCAGATGATGTCCTGAACGGGTGGGACCGTTGCCGTCTCCCGGGTGGCGGTGCTTAAGGACACCTCGGTGACGGAAGAAGGGTTGGAAGAGGCGGTGGATGCCGAGGGGGTGAGGGAAGCGGTCGTTGTGAGCGTGCTTGCGGGGGATGACGATGCCGCTTTCGCAGAGGCGGGCTTCTGGAGGGTGGCGGTCTTCATGGCCATGCCCATCATCCCGCCTTCCCCCGCGGAGACGGCGACGGAGACCCTGTTCCCGTTGGCATCGTAGGTGTAGGTCTCGGTGAGGGAGCTTCCGTAGCCCACCACGCTTACGCGGTCGAGGACGTTGTACTCGTAGGTGGTGGTGACGGAGGAGAAGGAGAGAGATGGGAAGAAGAGGAGTATGGTCCAAAGAATCGTTAGGAGGAAGACGATGCTGCTCAAGGCGGTATATCTTCCTGTCTGTGGAATGTTATGGGAAAGCTGGGTGGTTTTCATGTGTCCCCCTTCGGTAAAAGAAATGCTGGACCGTCTAAGGCATACTCAAGGCACCTTCCTTGAAATTCGTCACTTCCCGCACCATATCTGTCCGTGTATCACCTACTGCCTCTCCTTCAAAGCTGTAACGATACATTGATCATCAATATTAGTGTGCTTATAGATGCCCACATCTCCTAATTTTTTTATTGGCACGTTTATCAGCAACACTTGCGCAACAATGTCCTTAATGAATCTGTAGGTCGAAACCATTTTCACACGTATTCTATTACCTAGCTTTCTCTGCAAAAGAATTTCTCAAATAATAATTCCTCTTTTGGTGTGACTAAATATATACAAACCTCACTATTAACACGGCCAGATAATAGAATAAGAGCTTTCTTTCTGCTTTTTAGCGCACCAGCAAGATTTATCCATCTGTTGACTATTTGCTCGGTTAAGACCAACTGAAAAACAGGATTGCTTACACCGCATTCGATCATATGTACATGGTTGCATAAACCTTGAGCATCAAGAAGACCATATTTATTAACGGCGTCTGTAAAATGCTTTTTCATATCAGAATACTCGACATTTTCATCAACAAGGAATATGCCACCGTTTTCAATCAGCAGATTAGACTGCATTACTTCCTGAAAGTACCTTTTGCCTTTTGATTTGGGACGTACAGACGGCATTCCTAGAACCTCAAATATTTTTTCAATATCGTTCTTTGTATATTTATTATTATGTCCTGTTGGAGGTGGTATTACGCCGTCATTAATTCTTCTATTTAGAGTTTTTCTTGACATACCAAATGCTTCGGCAACATCCGATTTTGAGATCTTCTTTTTCTCTACTAATAATTGTATTTTCATAACAACTCCTGTATCAATCTTTCCTATAGAATAACTCAATACAATCTTCAGGATACTGACGACAATAGTTTGTCACCGTGTCAGGCAAACCAAACGCGGCTGGCAATATCCCTTCCTTTCTTGCATACTTGATCCATTTGTCAAAAGCCTTGCTTTTGCATAAATCTTTCTTTTGAGATTTGGTTAATTCAGGTGGCATTTTTTTGTGAGCAATCGGTTCCAATGTTCGAGCGTCATATCTGTGCCCTTCAGGACTTGTAAAGTGAGGGCGTTGTCCAGGCCGTTTTCCAACATCCATGTCGTGATCGTATAAATCGAGTCGCCAATCTCCCTTCAATCCAGCAATATCCACCCAGTTCACCGGGCTGTTTTCCGCATACACGAACGGATCTATCCCACCCTCCAGCCCTATCGGGTCAGGGGTAAGGTACCTCCCCGTCCTGGGGTCGTAGTACCGGTTCCAGTTGTAGTGGAGGTTCGTCTCTGCATCGAAGTACTGCCCGGGGAAGCGTATGTTGTTCGTTATGGTGGAGGCGCCGTCGACCTCCGCGTGTCCGAAGCCGTGGTAGGCGGCCTGCCAGGCAACGGTGCCGGCAGAGTTCGTCATGACCCTCGGGGTGTTGATGTGGTCGGTGTGGAAGTAGTACACCGTATCGGTGGGCCTCACGGTGGCAAGGGGCATGTCGGAGAGGTAGACGTATTCGACAAGGGTATTCCCGGCGGTGTCCGTCTCCGCTATCAGATGTCCGTTCACATCGTAGTGGAATATCCTCGTCTCGGCGGGTGTCGCCTTCTTCACCCGGAGGTTGCGTGCATCATAGACGTAGGAGGCGATCTCAGTCTCATTGTCGGTAACCGCGGTGAGCCTGTTCGTAAGGTCGTAGGTGAAGGTGCGGGTGCCTTCGGTGATGATGTTCCCGTTAGCATCATGGGTGAGGGTCGCCGTGGGGGTGCCCGTTATGGTCGTGAGGCGGTTCGTCCCGGACTCATAGGCGTAGGTGGTGGAGTCGATGTACTGCCCGGGGGCGCTGCCGATCGTATCCGTTATGGAGGTGACGTTGCCGCTGGCGTCATAACCGTAGGAGAGGGACAGGACGGAGCCGGCGGTGATCGAGGAGAGGCGGTACTGGTTGTCCCATGTCTGAGTGAGGGAGAGGCTGTTCCCGTAGGTCAGGGACGCGATCCCCCCGAAGGGCATGTAGGTGATGGATGAGGCGAGGGTGACGGGGGTGCCCTGGGTCGTCATGCTCACCTGGGATATACCTCCGTGAAGGATGTCTCGCTGCCCACCACGCTTACGCGGTCAAGGGCGTTGTACTCGTAGGTGGTGGTGACGGAGGCGGTAGAGAAGGAAGGGATGAAGAAAACAAGTGTTGTGAGGAATAGTAACGCCAGAAATTTATAGACGAGACCAGAATTAGTCTTTCGATCTGATACTGAACTGGAAATGACTATCATTAATTCCTCCTCCGGACTATGATAATGCAAATGTCATCTGTCCACTTTGAAAACAAAAGTCTCCCTCAATCACCCGTATTTCAGTGATGTTACTTACATTAACCGCCACCAGAGTTCTTTGAGATAACAGGCTCTGATTTCCAAAGATAATAGCAACCGACGCAATTCATACAAATTCAAGAGTTGGCGGGGATAATCGCGGACATTGGACGAAAAAACGATTTCAAAAGCAGTGATTGCTTGTCTTGCCTCCGATATCATATCACCTAAGAATTGATTCTTGATTTCTTCAGGATTATCTGGCATTTCGATCGCAATGTGCATTACGTTGCCCTGGTTACTTGAAGAACCTATTCTAGAAGAACCATTTTTCGTAATATTCTGTTGAAGGATATCCTCAATGGAAAAAAAGTAAATGCCAAAAACGGCTGAATGGTAGGCCAAATCCTCAAGTATTGGAAGTAAATCTTGAAACACTCCGGCCCGAGGCTTCTGATGATTTTGGTTAGTCTCTTGTATGATGCTATCGAGATGTGAATAGATTTCGGATACGTTAGACACGCCAAATCCTATCCATTGATCCGCGTTCTCCGACAAGATGCTTGTGCCCGACGTAAATATCGTATCTACCGATCCAGGCGAATTTCTAATCTTCTCGCAAATATCTTCAAAATATCTTCTGATCTTCTCATTCATCGAATCACTCCTTATCAAAAGGTGGAAATTTATTCGGATGTTCTGGATACTTCTTTGACCAATCTTGAGTACATATCGAATTGTATACATTTGCCGCGTATACATTATCAGATGTACTGAGTTTTCCGGCAGCGGCGGCTTTTCTCAAACAAGCTAGGAGAGCGCTGCATGGTTTTGGATGCCGAGGTAATCCATCGACCCCAACATGTTTTTCAACTTGTTTAGCATAACCTTTACAGCTAATACCACTATCGCATTTATCCGGTGATTCTGTTCCCATCCTCTTCACGATTTCAGTAATCGTTTTAGCCAAAATTGCTATTGCAGGAGGGCCGTAGATTAGAAGCGGCGGTATGGCAATAGCGGCAAGTCCTTCTTTGTCCGTTCTATTTATAGGCTGATTCTCCGTGTAAACATACGGATCTATCCCACCCTCCAGCCCTATCGGGTCAGGGGTGAGGTACCTTCCCGTCCTGGGGTCGTAGTACCGGTTCCAGTTGTAGTGGAGGTTCGTCTCAGAGTCGAAGTACTGGCCGGGGAACCTGAGGTTGTTCGTTATGGTGGAGGAGCCGGCGACCTCAGCGTGTCCGAAGCCGTGGTAGGCTGCCTGCCAGGCGACGGTTCCGGCGGAGTTCGTCATGACCCTCGGGGTGTTGATGTGGTCGGTGTGGAAGTAGTACACCGTATCGGTGGGTCTCACGGTGGCAAGGGGCATGTCGGAGAGGTAGACGTGCTCAGCGAGGGTGACACCCGTCCCGTCCGTCTCCGCTATCAGGTGTCCGTTCACATCGTAGTGGAATATCCTCGTCTCGGCGGGTGTCGTCTTCTTCACCCGGAGGTTATTTGCATCGTAGACGTAGGAGGCGATCTGCGTCTCGTTGTCGGTGATCGCGGTGAGCCTGTTCGTAAGGTCGTAGGTGAAGGTGCGGGTGCCCTCGGTGATGATGTTCCCGCCCGCGTCATGGGTAAGGGTCGCCGTGGGGGTGCCCGTTATGGTCGTGAGGCGGTTCGTTCGGTTTCTGGTTTCTGTCATTCTTTCTTCATCTTGTTTTTCTGACGCCTAACACTCAGCCGATAAATGATAAATTCGTTTAATATAACAAACGACAATAAGATTAGACCTCGGGCATATATCGAGTCGGGTATATCTATACGCGATAGCCCTGATGCATTCAGTATCCCTATGCATAATGCCCCCACTAGACTCCAAGGTGAGGCAACTACCACAAGAAACAGAGCTGCAAATTGATCCGTTGAATCCGCCGTGGCAAAATATAGGAAAGATGGAATCACAAGGATAGTGTAAACAATGTTACCCAAATACGATTTGATGAATTGTCTCATTTTCGCCTCTTGAAAACCTCTCATGGACATCCACAGTATTGTCTGGCCTTCTTGAAAGCAGGTTTCGCTCCGAAAGATACTGCTGCATAATAGATACTAGCAGCCGAAGTGCATGACTGGAATAAGCCAGGGATAGCGATATACTTGAAACAAATCTTTTGCATACTGACGAAAAATGCAAGGTCACATGCTGCCTTATTTCTTCCTTGTTTCTCGCCTACACAACCATAACAGTCATCATGAGCTTGACAGGGTTTGGAGAAGTCCAGAACCCAAAACGGTCGATCAGGAACCCACTTGGCATCTTCATTCCCGCAAGGACCGGGAAACAATCCCATGACATCAGTTTTGTTCACCGGGTTATTGTCCGCGTGATACCGTCGGAAAACCCCCTCGTTGACCTCGGTATTTGCCATCATCGCCATTCTCAGATCGTCCGTTGTGCCGTTTTCATCAATGCGTCTTCAATGAAGGGTTTCATTCTGCTATTCGTGCGCCTGTTCGCCAGGGCAGCCCCTGTCCTTTTCATATCCATCATGCGGGAACGAACCCTATCTTCGGCTTGAGCTTCTCGATCTCCAGCTTGATCCACCGCTTTATGTTCACGACGGCTGCGGTGAAGTAGCACTGGAGCCTTACCTTATTGAGGCCCCGGTACCTCGCCCTCCTTAAGCCGTGATAACGGACCATCTCGGAAAGCTTCCCCTCGATGGGCGGCCTCAATCTCATGTCCTCCCTGAAGGCCTCCGTACGGTTGTATATCTCGGCATCACGGAGGACCCTGTTGAACCTGCTGATGCATACAGTCCGTCTCTTCTCCGAAGATACGGTGCATTGACTGTTGCGGGGGCACCTCGTGCAGATAGGCCGTGGGAAGTGGTAGACCGCTATTGACCGGCCCTTTTCATAGGATGCGGGGTTTGTCGTCACACCTTCGGGACAGGTAAGGGTCATGGTCTCCTCGTTGTGGTGGAACAGTCTCTTGGGAAGGACGGCGCGTGTCGTGTTGTTGGGGATCTTCAAGGGGGCGATAACCTTTGTTCCCAGATCCCTCAGGGCCCTGCGGTGTATACCGTTACTGTACGCGGTGTCCCCGATGAGCTTTGGTGGCTTGAGCCCGTGAGGGTGCTGTTCGAGGATAGAGATTGTCGTCACATCGCCGTCGGGGCGGTTCCCCGGTATTGCCTGGATGCTCGTGATGAAACGGCTCTTCGTCGTTTCCGTGATGTTTGCCTTGTAGCCCGTGAAGCGTTTGCTCCTAGACTTGGCGCCGTAGCGGGCATCGGGATCGACGGGTGAGACGAGGATGTCCTTCGGTTTGCCTGAGTAGGGCATCTCCCGTGGCCCCTCGTTATCTTCCTCTATGTTCTCCCTGAGGATGCGGCGGAGCATGCCGGCGGGTTCAGTGATAACGGGATCGTCAATGTCCTTTATATGGTCGAGGACCTTTTTGGCGTCCTTCACCACGTCGACGAGGGCCCGTTTCTTCTTCTCCATATCCATGCGACCGGGGTGATCGTGGTTGATCTCGTTCCTCTCATAGGGGGCGAGGTCGATGTCGGAGGATATGGCAGACAGGATACGGGTATGCTTCTTCTGAAGGGGCTTCAAGACCTCGAAGATTCCCCTCTTGACGAGGCCTATCATGGTGGGGATGGCGATGTCGGCGATGACGTGGGTGGCGTCGATCCTCTGGATCTCGTTCTTCTCGATGAGACCGTCATCTATGAGGGCGGAGAGTATCCTGTCGAAGACCTCCTTCTCCTTCCCGTTCACGAGGAGCCTCTTCCTGAAGTCGTGGAGGGAGGAGTGGTCGAAGGGACGCTCGTCTATGGAGAGATTGAGGGCGTACTTGATCTCGATGTCGTAGGTGCAGGCCCTTTCCATCTGCCTGTCCGAGAGGTCCCGGTGAAACTGGAGGATCGTCGCCATGGCGAGAAGGGAGGGAGCGATGGCGGGACGTCCGTTGTCCCTGCAGTACATCTGCCTGAAGTCCTCGTCCTTGATGAGGGGATACACGGTCTGCCGGAACCTGCGGTAGAAGCTGTCCTCGGGGATCAGCCTCTCGCAGAGGGAGTCGGTATCGAAGAAGCTTGCCTGCCTGCACGTGGGTCGGAGCATGCTTAAGAGGTCCTTTCGGTTGTAGGGTATAGATCCATTATACCTCGTAGATGGTTGCAAATAAAGAGGCTTCGACCATTTACATGGCGCATTTTCTGATTTATCGATGTAATCTCCCCTCCCGTCTTCTTCTGACTATCAATCGGCCGATTTTAAACATTAAAACCAAGACACCTAAGGCAGCTGTGATGAGCACAGTGTTAATCATTGCAAATAGCAGAACACCGGAAACGCCTACGGAGTCTGCATTTGGCCAGTTCTCTCTAACGATCTGATAGATGATGTTCAACAGAAGTATGACCGCTACTGCCATAAGCCAGTGTTTAGTCTTCATCTTTCCTCGCTCCATCACATAAGAGGCTAGTTGTTTTCATGTCTACCCATCATATCAGGCGCAGAAGAAGGCACCGTGAAAAGTCTGTTTCGCTTGTAAGGGGGTTTGCTTGCATCACGAGGCCGGTTTGGCCAAGATCCAGCCTTGCTGAGCCCACAGTTTTCAAGGGCTGTGGCCACGCAATGACAGCAATTGTACATGGTAAGGTAGTAGTCGAATGCTCTGCATTTTCTCATTTCTCGCCTTACACAGGCATCACTCCCGCAGCCTACCGTAGGACTAAACTTGGCGGCACCGGGATTAGCGTCTGGCCCAATTCCCTGATTTGTAAAACTCAATGTATCGTCATTGCGACCATTGAACCTGACAAAGCAGTGTCGTGCGTACGGTACTGCATAAGGATAAAACGTTCGAACCCCTACTTCCACAAATAGGCCTTTCGGGTCGACGCGGTTCATGGGACTATTGTTCGTGTAAACGAAAAGGTTCGGTTCATTCAGCAAGGGTTTTCCGACAGTATCCGCGTAAACATACGGATCTATCCCTCCCTCCAGCCCTATCGGGTCAGGGGTGAGGTACCTCCCTGTCCTGGGGTCGTAGTAGCGGTTCCAGTTGTAGTGGAGGTTCGTCTCGGCATCGAAGTACTGCCCGGGGAAGCGTATGTTGTTCGTTATGGTGGAGGCGCCGTCGACCTCGGCGTGTCCGAAGCCGTGGTAGGCTGCCTGCCAGGCGACGGTGCCGGCGGAGTTCGTCATCACCCTCGGGGTGTTGATGTGGTCGGTGTGGTAGTAGTACACCGTATCGGTGGGCCTCACGGTGGCAAGGGGCATGTCGGAGAGGTAGACGTATTCGACAAGGGTATTCCCGGCGGTGTCCGTCTCCGCTATCAGGTGTCCCTTCACATCGTAGTGGAATATCCTCGTCTCGGCGGGTGTTGTCTTCCTCACCCGGAGGTTATTTGCGTCATAGACGTAGGAGGCGATCTGCGTCTGATCGTCGGTAACAGCGGTGAGCCTGTTCGTAAGGTCGTAGGTGAAGGTGCGGGTCCCCTCGGTGATGATGTTCCCGCCCGCGTCGTGGGTGAGGGTCGCCGTGGGGGTGCCCGTTATGGTCGTGAGGCGGTTCGTCCCGGACTCATAGGCGTAGGTGGTGGAGTCGATGTACTGCCCGGGGGCGCTGCCGATCGTATCCGTTATGGAGGTGACGTTGCCGCTGGCGTCATAACCGTAGGAGAGGGACAGGACCGAGCCGGCGGTGATCGAGGAGAGGCGGTACTGGTTGTCCCATGCCCGGGTGAGGGAGAGGCTGTTCCCGTAGGTCAGGGACGCGATCCCCCCGAAGGGCATGTAGGTGATGGATGAGGCGAGGGTGACGGGGGTGCCCTGGGTCGTCATGCTCACCTGGGATACCCTCTGCACCGTGTCCATGGTATAGCTTACCACCCTTCCCGACGGATAGGTAACGGAAGTGAGAATGTTGTTCTTGTTGTAGGTGTACTGGGTCGTGTAGGAGACGCTGTTCACGACCTTGTCCTCCCGCACCATGTTTCCCTGGGCGTCATAGGAGAAGGTGTAGGTGCCGGAGGGGTCCGTCCGCCCCGTGAGCCTTCCGATACCGTAGGTGACGGAGGTGGAGTCGTAGGTGAAGGTTATGTTCTGCGTGGAGTCGGAGGGGAACTGGACGGAGGTTATCCGGTTGAGGGCGTCGTAGCCGTAGTTGACGACGGTGCTTCTCGCGTCCGTCATCTGGGTCACGTTGCCGGCGGGATCGTGGACGTACTTCGTCGTCCCCGTGTCGGGGGAGACGACCTGATTGAGCCTGCCGAAGTCGTCATAGGCGTACTGGGTGGTGAAGGTGTTGGGGTCGACTATGGACGAGGGGTTGTCCTGGGTGTCATAGTTGTAGCTCGTGAGGTTCGACCCCGGCCTCGTCATGGTCCGGGCCCTGTCGAGGGCATCCCAGGTGAAGGAGGTGGTGTTGTCCCTCGGGTTCCTCACGGCGGTCCTCTCCGACCTCTCGTTGTAGGTGTACTGGGTGTAGGTGGAGTCGGGGTTCACGATCCGGTAGATGTTGTTGTAGGCGTCGTAGGTGAGGTCGAGGTACTTCTTGAGGACATTACCGGGATCCCTGACCTCCTCGCGGGTGCGGTTGCCCTCCACGTCGTAGGAGTACGTGATCTTGTTCCCCTGGTTGTCCTGTATCCCGGTGAGCCTGTCGGCGAGGTTGTAGGTGTAGTCTATCCTGTTGCCCTCGGGGGGTATGACGTAGGAGAGGTTCCCCCTGCCGTCGTAGAAGTACTGGATCTGACCGTTCGTCGACTGGTTCGTGGAGGTGAGAAGGCGGTTCCTCTGGTCGTAGGTGTGCACCGTGACGACACCGTCGGGGGCGGTGATCGTCCCCGCGTTGCCGTTCGCATCGTAGTTGGAGAAGGTTGTCACCTGTCCCAGGGCGTTCGTGATCGTGTAGAGGCGGCCCCGGTTGTTGCCCTCTTCTGCCGTGTTGGCGTAGTAGGCAAGCGTCGTCGTGTCCGTCACGTCCGTGCGGGGACCGTTGATCTCGGCGAGCTGTCCCAGGGCGTTGTACTGGTAGGAGGTGGTATAGGTCCTCTGGACAGGTGACCCGTCGACGAGGACATAGCCCGTTACCGTCACCGAGGAGACGTTGCCCGCGGTATCGTAGGCGGTCGTTATCACCTTCGACTGGCCGGTACTCACGACACTCGGCTTCGTCTCGGACCTCTCAGTGAGGAGGAAGGGGTCGTCGGTGCGGTGGGTGTAGGCGTATGTCGTCTCCCTCTCCTCGGCGAGACCGTAGGCCTCCTTCATGCTCGTCACCTCTCCCACGTAGTCCCAGAAGCTCGTGGGGGCGTCATAGGTGTAGTGGGTGGTGTACGCCTGGCTCTCGGAGGTGCGGGTGACGTCCGTCAGGGTGCCCCGGGTGTCGTAGGTGAAGGACTTGTGCAGGCTCCCCCCGCAGGTCGAGCCGCACCCGTCCACGGCGGTCACGAGGCGTATGCCGTCGTTGATGGCGGTGGTGTACGTCGTCGTCCCCGTGGAGCGGGTCAGCGTCGTGGTGTTGGGGGTGGAGGTGTAGTCGTAGGTGAAGGTTATCTGCTCCTGGTTGACGGTGTCCCTGACGAAGCGGTAGTAGGTGGAGACCCTGCCGTTCGCGTCATAGGCCCAGTGGCCGATGAGGTTCGAGGAGGTGTCGTACTTGTCCGTCATGCGGTGGCTGGAGTAGGCGTAGCTTAACGACCGGCTGTCGGGGTAGCTGACCTGGGTGAGGTCGCTGCTGGTATAGGTGTATGTCACCTGCTGGCTCTTCGGGTCGGTGACGGAGGATATCTTCGTCCCGCTGTACGCGATCGTGAGGCTCCTGCCGTAGTTGTCGGTGATGTCGGTGACAAGATCGCTCGTATACGTGAGGGTGAGGGAGTTCCCGCTGGGGTCGGTGATGCTTGTAAGCTTGCCGTCCGTTCCGAAGGTGTAGGTGAGGTTGGAGTCGCTCTTCCTCAGGACATACTGACCCGTGGAGATGATCTTCTTGAACCGGTGGCGCACCCCGGACTCCCCGTAGAAGCGCAGCTCGTCGGTGTACGTCTGGAAGATGCGGGAGAAGTAGAGGGCCCGACCGTCGGAGTCCATGACCTTGATCCGTACGGGTGTTGTCACACCCCCTATCGTCCAGTTCGTCACGACCGTGACGGACATGTTGTAGGTGTGCGTCCATCCGTAGCCCAGGGGACCGTCGGAGAGCATGCTGCTGTTGTAGGACCTTTTGAACTCGAGGGGAATGCCGGGGGTGGAGAAGGAGACGTCGAGGGCCTCCTCGTACTTCTGGCCCGTGCCCACGTTGACGGGGTTGGCGACGAACGGGGCGGGCACGCCCTCCCTTGTGCCCCCGGCGTTCAGGTCGGCTGCCTCGGACGAAGGGACGGGACCGGGCTGCGCAGAGAGGGCCGCATCCTCGCTATCCTGCACCAGGGGAGCGGCTTCACCGGGTACGTGCATCGTTATGGAGACAACTGCCAGCAGCATACCGAAAATGCATATCCACGCTCCAATCATCATCTTCACGGGCTAACCCCCTTCAGGTTTATGGGATTCGGTAGTAGGGATCGAATCCTTCGGTTCTTGTGATCTCTCGTATCGGTTTCTTCTGTATCGAGTTGAGGCAACGCCTGTTCTGGTCTCATCTCATCCCCTGACCGCCAACGGTGATGTCACACGTCCCGGCACACCCTCCCCCGGCGTTCCTGTCCGTCATCTCGGTGGTTATCGGTGGATCAGGCTGCTGGGTCGGGGGAGAACCGGGGCCGCATATGTAATACCAGTAATTGGTTTTTCTCCAATAGTTCTGTTCCGGATCCCATCCCGGGTCCCGGCAGTTTTTGCAGGTGAAACCACAGTTCGTCACTCCAGGGCAGAAATAAAAGCAACCAGAGGTCGAGCTACAGCACGGGGGACAATCTAAACACCAAGTACAGCCCCATTCCCAATACTCCAGATTACTGCAATAGGACGGTTTCGGGCTGGGGGCCGCCGCACATAATGCCTGTACTGCGGCATAATCCGCCTCCAAAGCGGCCACCGCACTGCCCCTGTCAGGGAAGACGAGGGTCGTGAACATCTCGTTGGCCAAACACTCGGCCAGAGATGAGCCGGGTGGATATCCCCACGTCAGTGCCCCACACGATGATGGAAATCCTGCAGAAACCGTCTGGACTATCAGGAAAAAACCCAACGCGTACAGCAGAAGACTGACTCTCACTGGCGTTCCTCCATGTAGATCGGTGGATGGAGTTTCCAATACCTTCTTCTGGGCATACCTACGTTATGGCCTTATGTCCGGGCAGCGTGATGGAATGTCAAAGATGATCTGGATGTCTTACTGTGTCTTACCACAGGCGTGAGGAATGTTGTCAAGCGTTTTTTTCATAATACTGCTATACTGATATATCACTTTACTTACGTTCTCCAAGAACTCCGTATGGTTATACTGACAGAGAATATTTTTCTTACAGTGTCCTCTACGTTCCTCATTCCCAGCTCGCGACATCCTTGTCTTCCCCTTCCCCGCCGGGCGAACCGTCCCTTCCATACGAGAACAAATCATATTCTCCATGGGTGCCTGGAGCCTGATAATGGTAGGGTTTACCCCAGGGATCATTGGGAAGTGCCTTCTTGAGATAGGGTCCTTCCCAGTTCTCGATACCCGGGTTGGTGACGAGGGCATTGAGTCCCTCCTGCATCGAAGGATAACGTCCCACGTCAAGTCTGAAGTGGTCGAGGGTCTGGCCCAGAAGCTCTATCTGGGCCTTTGCAGCAGCCTGTTTCCCTTTGCCCAGCTTCGGGAACACCCGCGGCCCCACCAGGGCGACAAGCAGGCCGACGATCACCATCACGACAAGAAGCTCTATGAGCGTGAAGCCTCTTGTGTCCGAAGTCCTCGTTTGACTGCACGACATGTCATCCTCCAGTTAGTCATGTATTGTATCGATGCCTGTCAATGGATGATTAACCAGTGTGTTTCTTCTTCATTTCGCGGAGACTAAGATGGTGATCTGATAATTAGTACTGACATTGTATGACTTTTATTCTTGACAGTCCACCAAATATTGTTTAACTTCAAATTTACTTCGGGTGACAAACACCAGGATCGACAGAATACCTGAATAGAACGGCCGAAACAGCACAGCACTCAGTCGCGGGTCTCGGGGATGCTTTCTCTACTTCCGGGAAGGAAGCACAGATCCGCAGGCTGCCATTGATGTTCGGAGAGTCTATGAAGAGGGTATGCAGTCTTCTCGCGATTCCCTGTCTTTTCCTGTTCCTCAGTCTTTCCCATGCCCAAGAGACAAAGCCGCTCCCCCAGACACCATCACAGCAGGTATCTGTCCCGATTCCCCGACAGCTGGAGAGAGGGGCATCGGAAAAGAATCCCGGACCGCACTCTGAAACCAGTATCCAGGATAAGGCCACACCACCTGTACAAGCCGCCCCCGCATCGAAGGAGGCCACCGGTTCAGGTCAGCAAGTCGGTGTCCAGCAACCCCAAACCCCGGTGTCCTCGAAGACGCAGGCATCGCTCCAGTCTTCCGCCGCAACACCGCCCCAGAAACCACTCCGGAACGACAAGGCCCGTGCCCGCGCTAATGGTTCGATCAGTCTCAACTTCGATGATGCCGACGTCTACTCCGTCATCCAGACTATCTTCGGGGAGATCCTCAGGGTTAACTACGTCATCGATCAGCGCGTGAAAGGTCGCGTGACATTCCGTTCCGTGGCCCCCGTCGCCAGGGAACAGGTCCTGCCGGTCATGGAGGTGATCCTGAGGCTCAACGGAGTGGGAATCGTCGAAGAGTCAGGTCTGTACAGGCTCGTGCCGATCGGCGATGTCTCGAGGGAACCAGCGGAGGTGACCCTGGGCAGAGACGCGGATTCCATTGTTGTGCAGGGGAAATCGATCATACAGGTCATCCCCCTGATGCACAGTCAGTCATCGGAGATCATCAGGCTGATCACCCCTTTCATCACGACGAGCGCCGTGGTCGTCGACGTCTCAAGCATCAACCATATCATACTGGTCGACACGGACTCGAACGTCCGAAGGCTTCTCAGGCTCATCGACCTCTTCGATAATGAGCAGACAAAGAAAAAGAAACCGCGCGTCTATGTTTACCATGTCCAGAACAATAAGGCGAAGGACATAGCCAACATACTGCAGTACATCTTCTTCGGTTCCGGACATAGCACGCTGGCTGCCCCGGCAGCAGCATCACCTTCTCCTGCGACAAACTCCGCCTCGCCGTCCCGCCAGACGCCGGCTCCTTCCTCCCACCCGGTGATCGCAAGCACCGCGGCTGCGGGGTCCCGCACCATGGAAGGGCTCATATCCCCCATCACGAGGATCATGGCGGAGGAGAACCTCAATTCCCTCATCATCCTCGCCATACCCGAGGACTACGATGTCATCAAGGAGGCCGTGCAACGCGTCGACCTCATACCGAGGCAGGTCGTCATCGAAGGGGTGATCGCCGAGATAACCCTGAAGGATGACCTGAAGCTCGGCGTATCCTGGGCACTCCAGTTTTCACCCGGAGGCATGAATGGGGTCCTCGGGGCCGTCAAGGGAACGGTAGGATTCAATGTGCCCGGGGCAACGCCTACTGCAACGACGGGTAGCGGGACATTCACCTTCGCCGGGACCGTGGGGAGCGATTTCAAGACGGTGATCGACATGCTCGCCACCACATCGAAGGCAAAACTTCTTGCCGTGCCCCATGTCCTGGTCTCGGACAACAAGGAAGCACGCATCCAGGTCGGGGAACAGGTACCCATAGTGACGTCCGAGACGTTCGGCTCCAGCACGGTCGCTCCTCAGCGCACGATCCAGTACAAGGATATCGGCATCATCCTCAAGGTGAAGCCGCGCATAAACGAGGGAGGCCTTGTATCCCTCGATCTCTCCCAGGAGGTCTCCTCCTATGACACGATAAAGCTCTTCGACGGCGAAGAGAACATCATCGTCAAGAAGACGGAGGCGACAACGAACCTCGTCGTTCAGGACGGGCAGACGATCCTGATCGGGGGGCTCATCAGGGAGGACATATCGTCAGCAAGGTCCGGCATCCCCTTTCTGAGCAAGATACCCGTCCTCGGCTACCTCTTCGGGTCCACGACCGATGAGAACCACCGCAAGGAACTCATCATCCTGCTCACGCCCCGGGTAATCAAGAGCCACGGCGACGCGCAGAGGACAACATCCGGCTACATCGACGACATAACGAGAACGGGCAAGGGCAAGATGAAGAAGGAAGAACTCATCAGGAGCTTCGGACCGACGGGAACAGGCATGGAAGTAAGGCCCGACGAGCCGCCTGTCGCCTCCAGGGAAAGCGATAAGGAACCGGGCGAGGAGACAGAGCAGGAAACGAAGGGCAACGGGAAGGTGCAGGAACCACCGGCGCAACAGCACCACGAAGGGACCAGGGAACTGCCACCGACGGCCCCTCAGACGTTGGAACAACCGGAGGGCAAGGCACCGTGAACGGCCGGACGGTCATACATCTCTCCCCGGAAGAATTCCCCAGGGTACCTCTCGTCCTGGACGGTATATCCATGCGATTCATCAAGGAGAACAGGATCATCCCCTTCGAGTGGAAGAACAACACGCTCAAGATCATCATGGCCGAGCCGCAAAACCACGAGGTCATCGATGCCCTGCGGGCCGTGGTGGGTGGCGATGTCCTGGTCCACAGCGGGGACCCCGCCACCATCAACGAGCACATATCACGCTTCTACAGCCAGGAACAGCAGAACCTGGACAGTATAATCGAGGGCATCGAGGGCGACAACCTGGAGTTCTTAAGCGACGCGGAGGAAGAGGATGTAGGCCACCTCAAGGACCTTGCCTCCGAGGCACCCATCATCCGGCTCGTGAACCTCGTTATCACCCGCGCCGTCGAATCGAGGGCGAGCGACATCCACATCGAACCCTTCGAGGACGAGCTCAAGATCCGCTACCGGATAGACGGGGTGTTGAGCGACGTGGAGGCGGCCCCGAAGAGACTCCAGGCCGCCATCGTATCGCGCCTCAAGATCATGGCGAAACTGAACATCGCCGAGCGCAGGCTCCCCCAGGACGGCAGGATGCGTCTTCGTGTCGGGGAGCGGGAGATCGATCTGAGGGTCTCCACGATACCCATCCTCCACGGCGAGAGCGTCGTCATGAGGATCCTCGACAGGGAAAGCGTCGTCATCGATCTCGATGCCCTCGGCTTTGCCCCCGACACCCTCGACAGGTTCAACGGCATCATCACGAGGCCCAACGGGATCTTCCTCGTCACGGGACCCACGGGGAGCGGCAAGACCACGACCCTGTATGGTGCCCTCGACAAGATCAACTCGCCGGGAAGGAAGATCATCACCGTCGAGGACCCCGTGGAGTACCAGCTCAAGGGCGTCAACCAGATCCAGGTGAAGCCGCAGATAGGGCTCCATTTCGCGAACACCCTGAGGCACATCGTCCGGCAGGACCCGGACGTCATCATGATCGGAGAGATAAGAGACCTCGAGACGGCGGAGATCGCCATACAGGCGGCCCTTACGGGCCATCTCGTCTTCTCCACTCTCCACACGAACGACGCCCCAAGCGCCATCACGCGGCTTCTCGACATGGGCGTGGAGGCCTTCCTCCTGTCATCGACGGTGCGGGGCATCCTGGCGCAGAGGCTGCTCCGGGTCATCTGCCCCTCGTGCAGGAACGTTGACCCCGCCCCCGAGATCAGGCAGGGGCTCTCAGGTGCCGGCCTCTCCGAGGGGACCACCCTGTACCGCGGCAAAGGGTGCGAGAGGTGTGGCCACACGGGGTTCATGGGCAGGGTTGGCGTCTTCGAGCTCCTCGTCGTCGATGACGGGATCCGCGGGCTCATTCTCAAGAGAGCGGACGAGAGGACGATCAGGGACGCAGCTCGCCGGGCCGGCATGAGGACACTCCTCGAGGACGGCATCCAGAAGGTCCGCACGGGAACGACCACCCTCGACGAGGTCTACAGGGTCACGAAGGAGGACTAAGTGGCCGTCTATTCATATACTGCCACGACGCTCGACGGCACCATCGTACAAGGTGTTGTGGAGGCATCGGATGAGAGGGTCGCCCTTGAGCGCATCAAGGGGACCGGCGTCATACCGCTCAGGATCACAGTGCCCAGGGCAGGCCTCGGGAAGGCCCTCCGGGACAGGTCCCCGAGGGGAGACATCCTCACCTTCACCACCGAACTCTCCGCCCTCATCGGGGCGGGCCTGCCCATCGACCGGAGCCTCAACATTCTCGGCGAAATATCAGAGGGAAAGGCAATGAAGGGAGTCGTCCAGTCGGTCTTGAGGGACATCCGCGGGGGCAGTTCCTTCTCGGAGGCGCTGCAGAGGCACCCGAAGCTCTTCCCGAGACTCTATGTGAGCATGGTCAGGGCAGGCGAGACGGGCGGCGTCCTCGATGTCGTCCTCGACAAGCTCGGGGAGTTCCTGGAAACGGCAAAGGAACTCAAGGACAGCGTCTTCTCCGCCATGATCTATCCGATCATCCTCGCCGTCACCGGCGGCATCTCCATTGTCATCCTCCTTACCTTCGTCATCCCCAGGTTCTCCGTCATCTTCAGGGAACTGGGCGGAACCCTCCCCCTTTCGACTCAGGTCATCCTGGGGATGAGCAACGCGCTCAGGTCGTGGTGGTGGGTGGTCTTCCCCCTCATCGCCGCCGGCGTATTCGCCTTCGTTTCTTACGTCAGAACGGAGAAGGGCACGTACGTGTGGGACAGGATGAAACTCAGGTTCATCGGTGACGTGGTGAAAAAACTCGAGACGGCCCGTTTCTGCAGGACCCTGGGGACGCTCATAAGAAGCGGGGTACCCTTCCTCCAAGCCCTCCAGAACTCAAGGGATGTCATAGGCAACAGGATCGTTGCCGAATCCATCGGGGCCGTCACGAAGAACGTGCGGGAGGGCAAGGGAGTTGCCGGCCCCCTCATGGATGCGGGGGTCTTCCCCCAGCTTGCCCTGTCCATGATAAAGGTCGGGGAGGAGACGGGACAGCTCGACACCATGCTCCTCAGGGTGGCGGCCACGTATGAGAAGGGACTGAGAGAGGCGGTGAAGAGGTTCATGGGTCTCCTGGAGCCGGCGATCATCCTCTTCATGGGGCTTGTCATCGCCTTCATCGTCATCTCCATGCTCATTGCCGTCTTCAGCATACTGGAGCTGCCGTTTTGAGAGAGAAGGAAGGTTTCACGCTATTGGAACTGGTGATCGTTATGACCCTCATGGTCATCATGCTGGGTTTGTCGGGTGCTCAGTTCGCGAACCTTCTTCCATCGGTAAGGCTCAACTCCGCCGGACGGGAACTGTCGGGCCTCATCCGGATGGCCCGCGTGGAGGCCATGAGCAGCGGCGAGGAGCGCAAGGTCACCATCGACCTCGACGGAAGGCGGTACGGTTTCTCCGGCGGGCCCGTACGGACCCTTCCCGAGGATGTCGGCGTCAGGGTGCTTGACCCCCTTTCAGGCGAGACGACACGAGGAACATACCATATCGCGGCCGACCCTCTGGGCAGTGTCCGGTCATGCGAGGTGGTCCTGTGGAACAGGAAGAGGAGTTTGACGATAGCGGTCGATCCCGTCGTGGGGTCGACGGTATTGAAGGGTACCAGGGAAGGGCGTTAAGATGCGCGGCCACGACAGGTACCTTAGGAATCAACGGGGTTTCACGCTCCTTGAAATCCTCGTGGCATTTGTCATCCTCGCGGTGACGGTGACCGTCATCCTCCAGCTCTTCTCCGCGAACCTGAAGACGCTGTGGATGTCCGACGACTACGTGACGGCGGCCACTCTGGCCGACGTGAAGATGAGGGAGGTGCTCGAGAGCGGAGTCCTTAGGGAGAACACGTCGAGCGAGACGACACCGCAGGGGTACCGCATGGATGTGGTCGTAACAGAGGCCCTTATGAAGCGAACGGAGAACCTCACGTGGAAGATGTTCGAGGTGGCCTTGAAGGTTTCCTGGCAGAAGGAGGGGAAAAACAGAACAATATCCGTGAGGACTCTGAGGACGGCGAAGAGGGAGGCGGTCCGGTGACGGACGGACGGAGACAGATTCCCGGGACTGGTCATCCGCTACGAAGGCTGTCGGGCTTCACGCTCCTGGAGCTCATGATCTCCATCGTCCTCGTCACCATCATCGTTGTCCTCCTCGGGGCCTCAATGCGGGTGGGATACCGTTCACTCGAAAGGGGAGAGGAAAAGGCCGAATCCATGGAGCGTTTCAGGGTGTCTCTGCGGCTCGTGGATTCACAACTCCAGTCGGGCCTGCCGTTGACAATTAAGGAGGACGGGCTGAACAGGTCCGTCTTTGTCGGCAGGAGAGACCGCATGACCATCGCGTCGAACCGGTCCCTCTTCAGGGGAGGAAGGGGGTACGTCATCGCCTCATACAGGGTCGAGTCCGACACGAACGACAAGCGAACCCTCTTTGTGCATGAGACCACCATCGGGTTCGACAACGGACAGGAGACGAAGCTGCTGGAGGGTTTCGACCAGATTCGCTTCGAATACTACCAGGTGGACGACATGAAGGGTGAGGGCCAATGGGTGGAGGAGTGGGCCGATGAGACCAGGTTTCCCGGAAAGGTGAGACTCCATCTGGGACAGGGCACAAGGAGGTTCTCCCTCATAATACCCGTCCACGTGAAGAAGGTCGCACGGGGCCGGCACCTCGGGGGGGACGTATGAGAAGGCTCAGACCTACCCGCTCCCAAAGGGGCTTTGCCCTCCTTGTCACGCTCTGGGTCATTATCATCCTAATGTCCATCGTCATGTCCTTCTCGCTCCTTGCAAAGACCGAGGCGTTCGCTGCCCTGTTCTTCCGTGAGTCTTTCGCAGCGAGGCTCCTGGCTGAAGCGGGCCTCGACAGGGCCATCATGGAGATCTACTACCGGCGAGCGAACCTGAACAGGACGGTCATCCCCGAGGGCGGCGAGGTGGTCCGGGTGGACGGGACCGAGATCGAGGGTGTCCTGGGAGACGACCGGTACGTCGTGCGGATATTCAACGAGGCGGGCAGGATCAACATCAACACCATGAACGATCGGAACAAGGTCATCCTCGGCAACCTCCTCGCCAACCTCGGCGTGCCGGGGGAGACCGCGGATACCATCATGGACTCGGTCCTCGACTGGATGGACAAGGACAACCTTCACCGCCTCCACGGTGCGGAGGACGAGTACTACCAGTCGCTCCCCAATCCGTACAAAGCGAAGAACGCCCCTTTCGACACGATGGAAGAGCTCCTCCTCGTGAAGGGCATGACGGAGGAGATCCTCTTCGGAACGAAGGAGCGCAAGGGCCTCATCGAGTTCGTCACCGTCTACGGCAATTCCTCGAAGATCAACGTTAACATGGCCCCGAAAGAGGTGATCATGGCCATGCCCGGCATGACGGAGGAGACGGCGGACAGGATCATCTCCCAACGGTTGGTCAGCGAGCTTAAGTCCCTCGACGACGTTCGCGCCCTCATGGGAGCGCTGTACGCCGGCGCGTCGGGCTACATCGATACCGGTGAGTCGAGCAGCTTCACTGTGGAGTCCATGGGTCTCAGGAAGAGGGGCGGTACCGGCCATGGCATCCGGGCGACCGTTGTCGTTCAGTCCGTCGGAGAATACCGGTACGTCTCGTACAAGATTCCGGCTGAGGTTCGCAGATGAACATCGGATCGCTCGTCAGAGGACGGTTCATCGAAGGATCCCTTTCACGGGCCGAGGCCGCAATGGTCCGGGCAAAGTCCCTTGGTCTCACGGCATGGGCCATTCTCAACTACAACCTCGTGGAAGGGATACTCCTCCCAAAGAGATATCTTGCCGTATGCCTCGAACCCGGGGGCGTCTCCGTCGCATGCGGGGAGCGCTTCCTCAACCGGAACTACCTCAGGAGATCAAAGCGGTACACGTTCGAGGATGGCGGGTACGTCACCCCAGCCGGCCTCGCCGCCACCGCGACACTCGCCATGGAAGAACTCCACTGCCGCGGGTCAGGGGTTCTGCTTGGGCTGCCACGGGAGTGGCTCGTCACGAGGACGGTGGGACTCCCCTCCGTCGTTAGACAGAACCTCGACAACGTCGTTGCCTACGAAATCGACAGGCTGACCCCGCTCAACGCCGATGACGCCACGTACGATTACCTCGTGGGCACGGAGAAGGACGGCAAGCTCACCCTATCCCTCATGGCAATGAAGAAAGGGCTTTTGGAGCCCTATGTCACGGCCCTGAATGAGATGAAGTCGTCGCCCGTGAGGATATCGACCCCGCTGATGAGCATGGCAAGACTCTCCAGCGCTCTCGTGGATAACGACGCGCACACGCTCCTCCACGTGGGGGCACATGCGTTTGAAGGGGGGTTCGTTGAGAAGGGGAACATTGCGAACACCTTTTACGGGTCCTTCAACACCTCGGGTGACAGCGGTATTGAGGACGGCTGGCGTTCCGAGATACTATCCGTGCTGGAGCAGCAGCACAGCATTGCAAAACCTTTGCTCGTATGTCTTCTCTCCGAAAAGGATGGCGTGGAAGTACCGGAAGCAGTCATGAACACAGTAGTACGGAAATTGAAGGCTGGCGATATGACATCTCTGTTCAGGTCAAAGCAGGAAAACATACCCTGGGCGCCGGTATGTATGCTCTACGAGGCCCTCTCGAACGGCGCACGAAGCTTCAACCTCGCCCCCGGGGCGGAAAGGCGCAGGAGTCCCTTTATCACCACGCTGTTACTCGTCGCGCTCCTCGTGGCCATGATGGTGCCCTATGTCGTTGTGCCCCTCGAGATGGAAAAGAGAAAGATAAGCGAGATCGAGCACCAGATAACAGCCAGGAAGAAGGACGTGAGGGCCGTCGAAGCAATGAAGAAGGACATCGACCTTGTCCAGTCCGAGATAGACGAGATAGAACGGTTCAAGAGAGGGAGGCCGATGGCCCTCAATGTTCTGAAGGAACTCACGACGCTCCTTCCGAAGACAGTATGGCTCACGCGGACGAGGGTCACGGAGCAGACGGTGGAGATTGAGGGATACGCGTCCTCGGCGACAAGCTTGCTCTCGCTGCTCGAGGAATCTAATCTCTTCAAGAAGGTCGAGTTTGCCTCTCCGACGGTGAAGGACACACGGCTCAATTCGGACCGCTTTGTCATCCGTATGGAGATAGAGGGCTTCGAGAAACAACCTGACGTCAAGGAAAGAACACAGAGGAAAGATGGTGCGAAGAAATAGGCTTCTTCCATATGCGGTCCCCGTGATCATCATCCTCGCCTGCCTCACCGCATGGCAGTACGGGTACGTGAACGCCCGTCAGGAGATCGCGTCGCTGAAGGAAGCGAGCGCTTCGAGAACACGGGCCCTCGTGAAATCCATGGAGGTCATAGCAAGCAAGCCAAACCTTGAAAAGAAGCTTGAGACCCTGAAGGAGAAAAGGAAGTCCGATGCTTCGAAGATCCTGGAGGCGCAGACACCGTCACTGTGCGCCGCCAGCCTGCAGGAGACCGTGAAGGGCGTCATCACCGGCCGGGGAGGATTGATCACGAGCGAGCGGGTGGAGAAGCCGGAGAACCTGGGGAGGTTCCATGTAGTGAGCATCAGCGTCGACGCGACCTTGCCCGATACAAGAGCCTTGAGCGATGTCCTGTATGGCATAGAAACACGCACTCCTTTCATAGTGGTGAGGGAGGTGGACACACGGGTGCGGAACTTCCGGGACCCCCGGGAGCTTGTGGTGAAACTGCGCCTGTCGGCGCTTGCGGGAGCACAACAGTAATGATGAGATTACTGGAGACGATCGCGCGTCATGTAACGGTCCTCAACGTCCTGCTGACTGTTGCCGTGATGCTGGCAGGTACCGGCATCGTCTTTCCCCTCGCGCGCATGGATTACCGCTACAAGCTCCCCCGGATTGCGCAACAGGTTGCGCCAGCCGAGGAAAAACCTGTCGAGGACTCACCGGCGGCACTGCCCACCGACTATGCTGTGGTCGGGGAGATGAACCTCTTTCACCCGGAAAGGATAACCCCCATAGACAAGAAGGCGGAGTTGCCCAAGCCGGAGCTCATACTCTACGGGACGATCGTTGATGACAAACAGCAGGTGGCCTTCATCGAAGACAAGAAGGCTCCGGTCACGTCGCCTGGGAGGGGAAAGCGGCAGACAGTGGTCAAGAAGGGGTCGGTCATCAACGGTTTCACGGTTACGGAGATCGCCCGGGACAGAATAATACTGGTCCGGGGGGAAGAACATATGTCGGTGGGACTCATGGATGGAGAGAAAAGAAAGGATGGCACTGAACGGGACAAGAAAGCATCTCTCCCTCCGACAATTCCACCGTCCGGCCCTGCCCCACCCTCTTCTTCTGCAGGAACACCGAGAATACAGCCGACGGAACCGTTAAAACCCGCACAGCCCCCTGTCCCGTCCATTCCCCGGAGAGTGACGACGAACGATAAGGGCGTCACCGCTCCCGTCACAGCATCACCAAGAAAATGAGAGAGGAGACTGGAGCCCACCGAAATAGCCCGCACATTACTGAACAGGGGTCTTTTGTGGTATTGTATTTTTATTAAATTGCTTGCCACATCATTTCAGCCGCTATACAATACATCCATGAAACGACGACTAGGACCAACGGAAATGCAATTCCTCGCATACACGCAGATGAGGAAGATGACGGCGGTCCGGACCGGTGACATACAGGAGGCGCTCGCCCTCTCTCCCAACCAGGAGAGGGAGCTCCTCAGCCGCCTGTCGAGGGCCGGCGTAATCGCACGGGTGCGGAGAGGTCTTTATCTGGTGCCGGACTATCTCCCGCCCGGTGGTGAGTGGACGCCTGACGAGGCCAGCGCTTTGAACGCGCTTATGAAGGATGCCGGCGGGCGATATCAAATCTGCGGGCTTAATGCAATAAACCGGTATGGCTACGATGAGCAGGTGCCCACGAGAGTATATGCCTACAATGACAGGATCTCGGGGGAGCGGACGATCGGAGTCATTACGCTCAATCTCATCAAGGTCAACCGGAGAAGGCTTGGCGACACGGAAAAAGTGAAGACCTGGGACGGACAGACTGTCTTTTATTCGTCACGCGCACGTACCCTCCTGGACGCTGTCTACGACTGGGCACGGTTCGGCACTCTGCCCCGGGCATACAAATGGATCCGCGACGACCTGCGGGCCGGCCGGGTAACACCGGGCAAGCTTGTCGATGTCACACTTAAGTTCGGTGACGTAGGGACGATCCGGCGCATGGGTGCCCTGCTCGAGAGCGAGGGAGTGGATGAAGGGATACTGGAGAGACTGGAAAGGCCCCTGAAACCTACATCGGCAACGATCCCGCTGGTTCCGCGGAAGCCGAAGAGGGGCAGGCTGAACAGGAGGTGGGGAATAGTAGTCAATAGATAGTCACCAATATTGTATTTGCGACTATCTATTGACTTGGCCATCAAAAAGATCCCCCACCGCAGCCTCTATATCACGCATACCCACCCATGCGACACACTGTTCCAGCCCCACCACGCTGTCCATCACGGTACACCCTGGGGGACAGGTATCAGGCCTGCGTGCAGTAGGCCTCCATCACCATCTCCGGGGCGTACTCGCGGAAGAGATCGAGGAGCTTCTCTCTGGCGGGGATGTCGGGAGGGAGTTCCATCGCCAGGTCGAGAGGGGTCTCGCCGTCGTCATTCCGTGCGTTCACGTCCGCTCCCGCATCGAGGAGGAGACGGGCGATGGCGGTGTGGCGCTGGAGGCACGCCTCATGGAGGGGGGTGCGGCCGTGCTCGTTCAGTGCGTTCACATCGGCACCGGCATCGAGGAACTCGCGGAAACGGGCCTCGGGTCGTTTCAATCTTACCGCACGCTCCAGTCCTTTTTGTGCCTGCCATTTGGTCATATCGCCTCCCTCACAGCCTGGTATCTCTCCCTGTACATCCCCGGGAGGTCTATCGGCGGGTTGACGTTCCCGTCGAGGTTTCCCCGGCACAGCGTCACCAGCAGTGACATCCTGTCGAAGGTCTCTTTGTCCTTCTTGGGGTTGAACGCGAACCAGACGGTCTCCATGGCGTCGTTGAAATCAGGAGTGTTCGAGAGGGACGCCAAGGCATCCAGGGATGTGAGGATGCAGGGGGTCGGGATCTGCAGCATCATGAGCGGCCTCCTCCGCGCTGGCGGGACATGTAGGCCTCGAGGGCCTCAAGGATCAGCGCGCGCATTGTCGTCTCCCTTTTTGCGGCCAGGATCTTGAGTGCCAGGTGGAGGTCCGCGGGGAGTTTGAGCATCAGGGCTTTGTCTTTATCTTTCATTTTGTTCTCCTTTCCCCCCGGGTCGCCCGGGGGGATTGTCTTGTCTATCTCACTCGCGGACGAGATCGAGGATCTCCTCGCGGGCTGGGTCGTTGTGAGGCATGTCCATCACCAGGTCACGAGGCGTGCGGCCCTTCCTGTCCCGCGCGTTCACGTCCGCGCCATGCTCCAGGAGGAGGCGGACGGTCTCGATGCGGCTGTTCCGGCATGCGTAGTGGAGGGGAGTGTCGCCGTTGTCGGCCTGGGCGTTGACATCCGCGCCCTTCTCCAGCAGGAGGCGGGTGATGACAGGGTCGCGATGAGCGGCAGCGTAGTGCAGGGGGGTCTCGTTGACGATGTTCGCGGTCACCTCCGCGCCGTGCTCGAGGAGGAACAGGGCGACGGCGGTCTGGCCATAATAGCACGCCTTATGGAGGGGGGTGTTGCGATTACCATTCGTAACGTTCACGTCCGCGCCGGCATCGATGAGCTCCTGGACCGTGTGGAGGAGGGTGGGGATCTCTTGGAGGGAGAGAGGGTGGCTGACGTGATGGCGCACGGTGCGCTCCAGTGTCCCGCTGGTTGTGATCCCATATATTGCATGTATTGTCGTCATGCTGCCACCTCCTGTCTATACTGCTCGAGCTCCCATTCCGCCGTGTTGACCAGCTCCGCCAAGTCGTGCATCAGGCTCCTCTCCTCGATCTCCTCCGCCGCAATCAGCTCCGCGAGCACACCCGCTGCCGGCGTCGGTGTCGGTGTCGCCCGGGGATACCACCGCGAGGGAACGACCCGGGCAACCTCACCGTTGACCTCGACACGACCCTCCGCCCAGTCGTTGTCCCAGGCAGGGTATGTTGCGATCTCGTATCGTGTGCTGTCGTGGTGGCCGTTGAATTCGTATGTTTCGCCAAAATCCATTGTTACCTCCTGTTCTCGTTAGACACCCCGCGCCGTCGCCCACTCGGAAAAAATAGCCCGCGGGCTGGACCGATGATCAATCCACCAGCTCGCACTGGTTTTTTTTGTGAGGTCGTCGATAAACTGCTGCCAGCCCTGGAGCGCTCCATCCCCCCGGTACGCCTCGTTTGCCCCGGTGCGGAGCCTGCCAACCATATAATCTTTGTCCTGGTCGAGCTCGATGAGGATTTTCGCACGCAACGTCTGCGCCCAGGCGATCTGTCTGTCCGTGCCAGAGAGCGCCGCGAGCCTGGGGTGGAGCTCCGTGCAGGCCTTCTCGGTCTCGCGCGCCAGGCGGCGACGTTTTTCAGCCAGGCAGTCAGGGCAGTCGCCTTCGTCCTCGAGCCACTGTATTCGTTCTTCCCGACCACGGTGAGGACCGAAAAGGGTGACCTCGCCTGTGTGACCGCATGAAAAAGTTACGTCGTATTTAGCCATGTGCTACCTCCTTATATATGTTATCGGCATATTTTCCATAACCTTAATATAATTATAACACACATTACATGGATGTCAAGTCTAGGTCGTCGTAGATGCAGGACTGGCGCGGGTTTAAAGCGGCAATAATTGTCGAAAATTATTTTTAAAAAAGTTTCGGCGGATCCGAACATGCGGGGAAAAAGGCCCTAAATCCAGGCAGGCGCGCGAAGCTCAGCCTGCCGATCGTGGACCATCCACCTATCGGATCGAGCTCTCACCGTGTGGACCGGGACCTCCCGGCGGCGGCTTCTCCCCTGTAAACATCCTTTGTCTTTTGCTTTCCCTTCCCCCCTCTCCACGTCCCGCATTAGGAGCATGTCCTTTACTCGCGGGGTGGACGCGCAGCGGACGGGCCCCACGCGATTGCCGGGAGGGGTCCCGGGGAGGGCGGCCAAGAGCACCCCTCCCTGGGTGGTGGGGTGACAGGGGCGGTCACTAAGCCCCTGCCTATCCGCCTCTCCGCTGCTGCACGAAAAAAGCCCGGGGACATGGGGGATCCCCGGGCACATAAAGGAGGTAACAGCCGGGTTCATTACGCCCGGCCCGAGGAACTGCTATTTCCGCGCGATCACATCCGCGCCACGTCGCACGTCACCGACCCCCGCCAGCGACACGGCCTCAACCACCCACTCGGGCCGAATCTTGCCGGCCCGCTCAACCATATTGAAAGCTCTCACCGTGCACCACCCGCCGCCGTCCATGTTTGTGAACATAACACTATCCCCTCCGGCCCTGAACGCGTGCACCAGAACAACATCCTCCCGCTTCACCGCCCGCGGGGCCTGTCCCTCCGGCACCGGCGCTATGTGCATGGACAGGGAGGACCGCTCCTGGCCCGGAACGGTCAGCTGACCGATCAGCCGCGCCCATTCGCGGTTTTCCAGAGCGGCCAGGGCCTGCTGGCACTCGCTTTCCGCCATCCCCAGGTACAGGTCCTGTTCCGCCTGTGCGGGCCCCGCCATCGCCACAACGATTGCCACAGCCATCACCAGTATTGCTACTCCGATCGCCACTATTGCCGTTACGTCTCTTTTCATATTGCCCTCCTGTTCATTTGTTTGTTTGTTAATTTGCTAACAATGATACACGTCCCTATGCCTCACGGATTGACGGGTACCCACACTGTATGAGCCGGTACCCATTTCCCTCCCTGCCAGCTGCCAGGCACCTCAACCCAACGTCCAGGAGGATCCTGCGAGCTGCCAGCTCCACCGGGGTACGCCGCCGCCTGTCCGCCGTGTCCCTGCTGTTTCTGGTTCGTGACGTGCTGGTCGACAGCGTTGCCTCCGATCGCCCCGATGAGCGCTCCCGCACCCGCACCTATGAGCGTTGAGGCGGTGTCACGTCCGATCATCTGCCCGGCCAGAGCTCCGCCTGCTGCCCCGATGGCGGCACCCTTTTGCATGTTGTAGCCTTCGCTGGCGCACCCGGCGAGGACAATTGCTGCTACAAGCAACACTATTACTGATACCGTGTTCTTCACGCTGCACCTCCGTTTTTAACTGCCAGCCACTCGGCGCCACTGACCTCTGTGAGCCTGGTTCCGCAACAAGGGCAGTGCTCGCCGCCACCAGGGATGTCTCCGAAATCGTCTCTCGTGACATTACCAAAGCGGGTATACCTGGTACCCATGACGCGGTTGCGCCCGCATCCGTCCACGCATTTCTTGAAGATGGTGGTCTGAACCTCGGCCGTGAGTTGCTCCAGGATCTGCACACGTTCTTCCAATGATTGTGTTTCTGCCATACTGCACCTCCTTAGATGTATGGTTTCCAGTTCCTTTTCCTTTTTTCTTCCGCTTCCCGATCGCGCTGCTCCATGTGCACTTCCAGCCTGTGTATCCGTGCATCCAGCTTCTCCCTCGCATCCACGATCTCCTCGGTTGTCGTACACTGGCTGTATTCGCCCACAGGAAAGCCCACGCGGCGTTCCAGGTTGCACAGCCGTATGTGCTCCTTCGCAAACTTGAGGTTGAGGTGCACGATCATCTCCGCGTCGGTCAGGCCATTGTCATGCAGTTCTTCACCGTCTTCGTTATACATGCCGCTCACCTCTCTCGTCCTTTCTCGTCCCGGGCCTTCTCCTGCTCGCGGGCCTTCTCCTGGCGCTCGATGCCTTCCTTGAACAGCTCGGAGCCCTTCTTATCCCGGACCGGGGGCTTCTTGTCAGCCACGAACTCCACCGCCTTATCGATGACGCCCATTACCGGTCCCTCTCGCGGCTGCGCTCGTCACGCTGGCGATCCTGCTCCCTCGACTCTCTCGCCTTCTCATGGCTCGCCTGCTTCTTCTCCATGTTGTCGAGCTTCTTCTCCGTCTTCCCTCCGTGTCCGTCCGCCCGCGCGAGTTGCTCGTCCCTCAGCTTCTTACTCTCCGGATCCCTCCGCGCCACTTCCCCCTGGGGTTTGACGTCAGGGGTTTTGTCCGGCGGGACGTCCGGCCGGTCGTGGGAATTGACGGCCTTCTCTTTCTCCTTCTGCTCCTTGTCCCTGCGCTCTTTTTCCCTCTCTTCAAATTCCTTGACGCTCACACTGCACCTCCTATTTATTGATCAGCTTATTGATCGCTGCCCTGTTATACCGGTCTGTGTCACTCTTCGGCTGTTCCCGCGGCTCCTTTCCCTCCGGTGGGGTCGTCACTGCTGTCGAGGAGGGAGGAGAGGTCCTCGCCGTCCTCAAGACATCCTGCAGCTCCACCTTCAGGATCCCCACGATCTTCTCCGCCTTCTCCGGTGCCGGCCTCGACTCTAGGTCGTGCAGGGTTGTCTGCAGCCTCTCCAGCAGGTCCGTCAGCCTGTCGATCGACCGGGCCTGGCGCTCCAGTACAACCGTCATTTTCGTTTGTGTTTCCAGCACTTCCTCCAGGAGCTGCCTGTTCGAGGGCGGTGTCGGTGCTGTCTGTGTCTGTTCCATTGCGGTCCTCCCGTGTTAATGATATGTGGTGGTCCCTGAGTTTACGCGCGAGCTCCGCGTCTTTCTTCAGGAAGAGGCCTTCGAGCTCCGCCAGGGACTTGCGCCGGCAGTTGCCCTGGTTGAGCACAACGATGGCCTGACGGGCCCCGAGGGAGTCGAAGAGCTCGTCACGCAGCGGAGAGCGTTTCAGCTGAACCGTGTGGTTTTTACTCCAGCTCTTCCCCATGTTCATGCTACCTAATCCGAATAGCGCCATAGGGTTCCCCATCATGAGGCCTCCGGCGGCTCCGCCACCGCCTCCGATGCTCATTCCCATGCTCCGTGTGGTGCTGGTGCCGTAACTGTGCTCGGGCATCTCTCCTTCACTGATCAGTTTTTTCGCCCATTCGCGGGTTTCGAGGTCGTCAGTACCGAGGATGATCCTGCTCCGGAAGTTGGCGACCACCGTGTCGGTGGCTTCCTTGTGCCCCCAGACTGACAGGAGTTGTGAGCGTGATTGTGTCGCTGCCACGATGCACAATCTGCCCTCGCGGGACAGGGCGCTCTTGCGGAAACTCCACTGGTTTGTGCTCTCCTGCACTTCATCGGCAAACATGATGATGTGCCGGTCCTGGTTGAGCGTGCGGTCCGACAGGCGGCTCAGCGCCACGTCGTAGACCTGCCGGAACAGGTAGTATCTCAAGAGCCTGCCCGGTTTCCCCAGGCTCTCGGGCACGTCGATCACGTACAGGCACTTCTCATTCAATAAGTCCGCGAGGCTTACCGTCGACGCCCTGAAATTTCGCATCGAGGGCATCGTGAATCTCCCCAGCCATGAACTGATCGAGCTGATGATATTACCCTTGGTTTTGTCGGGGATCTCGATCAGGTTCACCCTGATAATCTCCGCCGCGCGTTTGATGGTTTCCAAGGCGTGGTCGTTGCCAGCGTTGCGCCCCTCTGCTGCGGTGATGATGCCCAGGAGTTCCTCTGCGGGGGACGTCATGGTAGCGTACAGAGCCGCGAAATCCCGTGGCAGGCCTGCGAGGTCATGGATATGCATCGTGGCGTATGCGATCTCGGCCACCATGGTATTCCAATAGTCGTCACCACCTCCCGATCCACCCTCGGCCTTGATCGCATCTGTCAGGATCGCCGCCGCGGCCTCCGGTGTCATGATCGCTGGATCTATCGGGTTGTACCCGGCCTCCCAGCCCTCCGGACCAATGACGCGAAATTTGTACGATGCCTGGATCTCCGGGAGCATGGCCAGGTATGCGTTGTATACGTCCAACATGCTGGACCGTTTTGGATCGATGATGACGATGCTGGACGTGGGGTCCGAGCTCATGATGCGCACGATCATCGCGTTGATCAACTGCGTTTTCCCCGAGCCCGTGCCTCCCACCACCAGGAGGGACGTACACATATCGGTCAGGGACAGATCCAGGGGCGTGCCGGTCTGCATGCCGGCACAAACTCCTTCGGCTCGCAACAGCCCCGTCGCGGTACCGACAGGGACCCGGGTCGTGCGGTCCCACGCGCACCTGGCCTCGATGGATCGGGCCATGGCGATGCTCTGGTTGAGCTCGGTCGCCGACATGAGGCCATGCAAATACATCTCCCCGAGTTTATCGACGTCCCGCCAGATCGCGGGCTTCGTGGTCTGCTGCCACCAGCTCCACGCTTTGGTCATAAGGTCCGTCCCGACATAGTACCAGCACTCGACCATCGCCATGGCGCCGGCAGCGGACACACCTGTCAACGCTGCATTTGAGGGCTTCACTTTCCACTTCAATGCCATGATGGCGGTGACAACGATCCAGACAAGCAGGATCCTTACGATGGAGAGCGCGACTCTGCCCGTCTCCGGGGCGGTCTCCGGGGTACGGTAGTAACTCTTCGCCGCGTCCATACCGTGTTTCCGGGCGTATTCGAGGATGGCGAGCTTGGTCCGGTGGGTATAGTTGATGAGCAAGTGCCTGATGGCCTCGTCCCCCTCCGCCTGCACGACGTCGCATAGCCGTTCCTGGGCCTCCCGGTCCTGAAACACACCGTCCGGGGACAGCGTCTCAAGGGTCGCTTCTGGGACGCTGGGGATGCTGCCAGCGATGCCGTATGCCGTTATTCTTGCGTTGATGCTGTTCTTTACATTCGATATGAGCCCCACGGTTACTTCCTCCCTTGCAGTTTACTAGCCAGCCTGTACCCTACGCCCTGGGTCCGGTCCTTGAGCCATACAGCCAGCCATACCGCCGCGATGATGGGCGGGATGAGGGATCCAATCATGATGGCGAGGCCTACGGCAGTCGCGAGAAACATGGTCTTGATGTTGTATATGAGGATGCAGATCACCAGCATCCACACCCACGGGGCTACGTGCGTTGTGACCGAGGACTGCTCCCGGGCAATGATGTCCCGGAGATCCTGGATCGTTACTCTCTTCTCTTTGATTGCTATCACTTGATCACCTCCAGCGCGACTGCATGATTTTGGAGCAACTGCACTGCCCAGATACCGCCGTAATACATGATCATCCCGATGACGCCAAACCATATCGGACGGATGGTCCAGTTGCTCCTGGCCTCCGGGAGCGCTGCGCCACATCCGGTACAGAAACTGGCCGAGCTGTTGTTCTCGGTTCCACAGGTACACACCTTCATCATTTGCCTCCTTTCTTCAGGACTGCCAGGGCTGCCCGGCGGGTATCGGTGGTGAGCTCAAACGACAGTTTGTCCAGGTACCATGACCCGTCCTTCTTCTGTTTGGTACCCACATAGATAGTCCCGGTGCCACCGTCCGGGACCTGCACCTTCGTGGAGCCAACCAGGGCGGGTCCACTGTATGTAAACATGCCCTTGAGCCAGTATGAGGCCGGGTTACGGCTGCCCTCAGGCTTCAACTTGACATTCTGAATTCGGGACAGTTCGATGTCGTTTCCGTTGACTTCCCCCATGACCCCAGCCATGATCATCATCCTCTCCGCCGGGTGCATGTCGCGCTCGAGCTGGGGATGCCCCGTGAAGAGTGTGAGATACTCGGCCGAGGTCTTCGCCGACATGGCCTTTTTGATGCTCGCCATGACGAGGGCGTCGCGAGGATCCTGCGGGGTGGAGGGGCCTCCTCCACCGCATGCCGCCAAGAAGAGGGCTGCTACTACGATGATCGCTGCTGCGCGTTTCATATGCTACCTCCTTAGAGTGTGATTTACATTCCAGATCCGCGTGGATCGTTCGGGGCCGGCTGCGGGGTCACATCAGGGGCCGGGCCTTCGAAGGCCTTGAACAGTTTGCCCAGGGGGTTATGGGTCTCCTTCGCCTGTGCCCGGGGCTGCGGTGCCGGCTTCGGGGCAGGACTCTCCACCCGATACCGCCAGGGCGTGTTCGGCGTTGTCGAGGCCTTCGGTGCGCGGGAGGCCTTCGGGACCTTCTTCACGACCTTCGGTGCCGGGGCGGGTTTCTCCGGCGCCGGGGCAGGGGCCTGCTGCTCAGCCTGTTTCTCCTCCGGAGCTTTCTCCGGTGTCTGAGTCTCTTTCTCGATGACGATGTCGCCTGACACCGGGGCCGCCGGAGACCGGTGCATCCACCAGTATCCACCTGCTCCGAGGCCTCCGAGCAGGACGACGGCCACGATGCCCAGGAAGAGGCCTTTTTTCGGGGACCGGCCGGAGAAACGACCTCGAGAATTGCCCGTGGTTGCGTTTTCTGAAGGGTGGGGGTGCTGCTGTCCCTCCTGCCCGCCGGAAAAGCTCTCAGACTGAATTTGACCCCCCTGCGGATTGGCTATGGGAGCCACGTCCCGGGCGGTTGTTTCGATGGCTGACCCGCAGAATGGACAATAACGGGCGCCCTCCTCGATCTCATTTCCACAATTACTACAGTACTTAGTTGCCATATTTGCCTCCTTATCTTCCGTCGAGGTCCGGTCCTCGGTACGTCCAGGCGGACCGCTCGTTCTCTTTTCCCTTTCCCTGGTCCTTCTCCTTCTCTTCCTGCTTCTTCTCGAGTTCGTAGAGCTTCTTCTCCCCGCCACCCAGGACCTTTTTCAGCTCCTCCAACTTCGCCAGGCGCTTGCCAGCGTCGTCCACATTTGCTCTCGCCGCTCTCATTTCCGCGAGGCCTTCGATGTGCAGCTTATCCAGGCCAAGGTCCTTCGCGAGGTCCTGCCTGGCCTTTGCCTCGGCGATCCGTTGCGCCTTGTCATGGTGCCTGTTCAGGACCTTCTCGATCGTTTTGAATTTCAGTTTGGAGTGGATCTCCTTGGGCTTCCACTCCTTCCCGGTCTTGTCCACGAAACGGACTCCTCTGGTGATGCCATTACGATCCTGTCGGGTCTTGACGGTGACTCCCTGCTCCTTTAGTAGGCTCCCCAGCGACTGCCAGTCCGTGGCCCGGGTGTCCTTCACAGCCGGGATAACAGCGTCGAACATCTGCTTTCTGGGTGATGGTCTCGCGGGTTTGCCTGCCGCGATGTCGCGTTGCTGTCCCCGGTACACGCCGGCCTTTTCCCGGATGTACTTCGGTAGTTCGTTGTCACGGGAGAGGTGCCGCATGAGGTTAGGATGGGCGAGCTCCATACTCTCGCAAATATCCAGACAGCGGGCCTTGCTCTGCCACATGTTGAGCGTCGGTGTCGGTGTCATTTTCCCCCGGCGGTTGTGGTACTTGGACACCACGGGCACCCGGTTCACGACAACGTGGACGTGCGGATCACGACTGTGAGCATCGTGTAATGTGGCCACGTACTGGTGGCCTTGGGTGAGACCGGGGCTGAATCTTTCCATGGCTTCGCGTGTGAGCGACCTGAGCGTGGCCGGGTCTTTCGTGGCCAAGTCGTTCTTGTGGAATCGAATGAAAAAATGCGCCACCGGGTCCCTCGTTCCAGGGCGTTTGACCGTCAGCATTTCACTCGCCAGGCTCCGAGACGTCTCTCTTCCGCGGGGCTGACGGGCCAGGTTGTGGTCGAGGATCACGGCATCTTTCGCCGGATTGTATGCGTACGACACGGTTCGTGAAACATCTTTCTGAGGGTCACGGTCCTGCTGCTTCCGGCCCTTTTCCTGTGCCTTCCCCGGAACCACCTTCCCCTCGATGGCGTACCCGAGGCAGCCTCGCATACCCTTGCCTTGCGTGACCGACATGATCATTAGTAGTCCTCCAAACTGTCGTCGTCGTCCGCTTCCATTGCCGCCTTGATCGCGGCGGTTTCGGTCCGGTGTTCGCCCGAAGATGAAGGTGGAATGATGCGCACTTCTCCCCCGGGTTCGAGGTTGAGATACTCCTCGATCGCCCCCTGGACTTCCGAAAATACGCTTGCCATGCAGTCGAATTTCTCGGCATTGTCGGGGTCAGATGGGTCGTATCCGGGCCCCGCCGCGAGGGCGAGATAGATCTCTCGGACGGTGGCGCCGACGACCTGTAGCGACCGGTAAACGTCGAGCAAGACGGGGTCGAAGCGGTCCTCCTGGAGGGGAGCGACCGGGGCGGCTGTGCGGTGTATGTACTGGTCCGCTGCGTTCCTGATGCTGGGAGTCGCCACGTCCACGTCTGCCCCAAGAGCAGCCTTTTCTGTGTCCACAAATTTCCTCGCGGCGGTCATGATGGCTGCCCGGAAAAAGTCCGAGACAGACTCACCCCTGGCGGTCGCGATGAATTCCAAAGCGGCCTTTTCCGCGGGGGTGAACCTGAGCGTCACGATGGTGTTGCGGACCTCCTCGGGGTTCGCTTTTCGGACGTGCTTCCATCCCGGGAATTTCTTGGTAGCGGGGTCCTTTTTCTTCATGAGCGAGCTCCTTGAGGAACGTCTCGATGCCCGGGTTCGAGGAGAAGGGCGAGGCCTGTCCGAGCCCTTCCCCATTGGCCGTTTTCGATTGCGCGTAATACGGCCAACCCTACTGGTTCCTCCTTCGAAGCTACAGTGGATTCCAGGGCGATGTCAGGCGAGATGAGACGGGTGGTCGGGGGACGATATTGCGAGATGATAGGGGCGAGGTCAGGCGAGGAAAGGTAGGTGAAAACGGAAGCAATGGGTGACCTGAGCTCCGCGCGGTCACCCTTCATGCTGCCCTTACGACTGCCCCGTCCTGTGCTTTTTTCTCGGCACGAATGTGCCGACCCTACTTCGTGGATCAGGTGCTGAATTCCCATTGTCAGGCTCCCGCTCCTGCCTTCATCTCGGGGCTCTTCTTCCCCCTCTTCTGGGCGAGTTCCGCGTCCTTTCTGGCCGCCCTGGTCGGGGCATTCTCGGCTGCTGTACTGAGTTCGTGAGTCAGGATCTTGGCTGCCATTTCGTACTTTTTCTCGGCCATTCTCCGCTTGAAATCCTTGACGGTCTGGCTGTCAAGGTCGGACAGGTCCAGGACAAATTCGGCAATCTGACGGCAAAGGTCCACGTACTCTTCCCTCTTTTTTCTTTTCTTCAAATTGAGGAGCCTTTGCTTCTCTTCTTCATTGGCGAGCAGGGCCTGTTCCACCTCGGTCAGCGTCATGTTCTCTTCTTTTTTCGGGGTCATTGTTATCTCCTTTTTTTGAATTAAATAGCCTTCATCGCCCTGTTTCCTGTGTGCACCATGCCGCCATCACGGCCCCCGGGGCGTACTCGCGGAAGAGATCGATGAGCTCTTCACGGGCTGGGTGGTCCGGGGGAAGAGGCAGGACATAACTCAGCGGTGTGAAGCCCTCGTTGTCCTTTGCTCCGCCCTCTGCACCGTGGGAGAGGAGGACCCGGACCGTCTCCGTTCTCCGTGCTCTCCTTTGCCCCCTGACGTCCCTGCATGCCCGGTGGAGGGGAGTCTCGCCATTCTTATCCTTCGCGTTCACGTCCGCCCCGCGGGAGATGAGAAAATGGGCAAGCTTGTAGTCCAATTTACCTGCCGCCATGGACAGGGGAGAGCGGCCGCGACTGTCCTTCGCGGTCACGTCGGCGCCCTTCTCAAGGAGGAGCCTGGTCAATTCGAAATGGCCGTTGAGGCAAGCCAGAGACAGGGGAGTGGACCCGTTGTTTTCCTTCGCGTTCACCTCCGCACCGGCATCCAGGAGGAGGCAGACAATGTCGGTCTGGCCATGCCGGCAGGCATAGTGGAGGGGAGTCCAGCCGTCCCTGTTCCTCGCGTTCACATCCGCCCCGTGGGAGAGGAGAAGACGGACGATGGTTGTGTGGTGACCGACCCGGCAGGCGAGGTGAAGGGGGGCGTACCGCTCATACCCCGCCTCGTGTCCGCTCGGGTTTGCGCCGCCTTCGAGGAGCTTCCGGGTCGCCTGCACTTTCCCCGCCCTGACTGCCTCCGATAAGGTGACCGGCTTCTCTTCCATCACGACACCATCTCCGTGCCGCTCACGTGGCGCACCAAGTGATATTTCGTCGCGTGCTCGATAACCCAGGCCTCGACGACATCCCCCAGGACCTCCTGGCCCTCTGCGGACATGCCCAGGCCTCGGGAGGTGAGAATGCCCGCGGTTGCGTTGACGATGGCCGTCACGAGGTCCGCCACGACCTCCTGACGTTCCTGTCGGATCTTCTGATGGATCTCGGTGATCGTCTGCTCTTTTTCCGGGGCTTCCTGCTCTTTCTCTTCTTCTTCTTCCGCGGGGGCTTCCTGTTCTTCAGCTTCCTGCTCTTCCTCGGGGGCTTCCTGGACCTCTTCCGCTTCCGGAGTCTCTGTCTGCTCTTCTTCATCCTCGGGGGCTTCCTGCTCTTCCCTCCATTTTGTGATCTCCTCCTCGTCCTGCTTTTCCCTGGCCTGGAAGTCTTCCTCTTTTTTCTTTGCCTCCGCTTCCGCCGCCCGTTCACGGTCGCACATCCGCTGATAATCCCGGTGGTTCCAGTTGATCTTCCGGATGACGGCCTGCATCGCGTCCGCGTCGCCCTTCACGTTGTCCGCGAGTTCCTGCTGCCAGGCGCGGTGTTCCTCGTCGGTCATGCCGTGTCGACCAGGCGGAGTGTGGTTCAGCAACTTCGCCGCGCCGGTGACAGACAGGTCGCCTTCGCGGACAAATTTAATCAGGGCGGGGATGCCTTTTTTGAGGATGAGGAGACAGTCCTCGTAGCTGGTACGGCCGATTCCTGCTTCCTTCGCCAACTGTTCCAGCACGGTTGGGGCTCGGTGCTTCTTCTTACCCTGCTCCGTTCCCGGAGCAGGGTCTCCGTCGTCCGTTTTCCCCGCGAGCATCCGTACCTGTGCCTGTTTTTCCAGTATCGGGCGCTTTTTCTCCAGTAAAATCACGCGGTCGAGGGGGTGTATGATATTCCGGCGACCGAGCTGATAATCGATCATCCATATGATCGCGGCGTCCTCATCCTCAAACTCGACCTCCCTCGTGGGGAAGGGGAGCCCGTGCTTCATCGCGATATCGTGCCTGTGGTGGCCGTCCAGGAGGACGTGGACCGTCTCCTCGACCCCATGGACGTTTGTTTCCTCGAATACAGCGATGGTGAGGGGGTCTCTTACGCCTTCCGCCAGGATGCTGGCCTCGAGTTTTTCAAGCTCGTGCCTAGCCAATTTCGGAATGAGCCCCTGGAATTTCGGGCGGACCTCAATGTCGTTCGTTCCCATGTTTGTTCCCATATGTGTTACCTCCTGTTTTTGTTTGCATATTGTCCGAGCTTCCCCTCGGGATCCGTGATGACGATCTGGATCTTCACGTTCGGCCCGAGGGGAAAGGGCAGGCCGCACTGGGAGCAATAGATGCCGTCGGGGGTCGAGTAGCGGCCTTGGCCCTCCTGGATCTCGGTGCCACGCGTTGAGCAGTGGACGGTCATGCTGCCTCCTTCTGTGCCGGAGTCATGGTTTTGATGCAGTTGAAGCAGACGAGGCCGTCACTATTCCGATAGTTTCCGCGGCCTTTGTTTATTTCGTTTCCGCAAAGCCTGCAGGGGTTGGTGGTGCCGGTCATGAGTGTCTCGTTATCCGTTGAGTCGTTGTCGGCGGCGGGTGCGTTGGTCGTTGTGGTCATATGCTTACCTTCCTCCATTAGATTTGGACATGCGGGAGTGGTGCGATGACCACTCCCTGCCAAGCTCGAAAGTTAGTCCCAGGCGTTATACTTGCAGTCCCGATTCTGGTCTGGATCTTTGTATTTGCTGCAGAGTTTGCAACAAATGTAGATGCCCGCCTCGCCATCGTTGTTGTATGTTTCCTCGCCTCGCTTGGTTGCTGCCTCGATGGCCTCGTCCTCGTCCATGTCGTCCTCCTCCTCCATCACATTTACCGCTTGCTCCCGGACTTCTTTCTCCCAGTAGTCGGGGTCGTTGTAAAAAAGGTTGGCCTCGAGGTGGTGGCGGATCGCTTCTGTCGCTCTGGCTTCCCAGCCGCGGCCGGGAAGGAAGCGATTCGGGCGGTCGACACGATGTTCGTTGGTAGCGAGGATGATCTCCCAACCCGTCGCATTGGGGTCGGCCGTAGCGCGAAAAAAATAAGCCAGTTCACCGTCGTCGTGAGACAGCCTTTTCTTAATGCACGGGGTATTCTTGGCCCACCAGGCGAAGCCCTTGCTCCACAGATCGAGATCCTTGATCATAACTTCGTTAACTTTGTTCGCTGCATCTCGATACTTTCGGTCTGCGTCCTCTTTTGTTAATCTGTTCATGTGTTACCTCCTTGTATTGTTGTTGGTGTTTTACTTATTGTGCTCCCCTGCGTTCCGCGTCGTCGCGCTCCTCCTATCTGCCTGTCTCGGTCATGGTCATGCTGCCTCCTTCATTGCCCGTAGGTACCGGTTCCAGTCCTTCATTCCGTCCGGAGGCCTGTGATAGAACCAGGGGATCCCGGCATCATCGAGGACCGCCGCCAGGGCTTTACCTTGTTCCTCGCCGGCCTCGTCAGCGTCTGTCGCGATAATGACCTTCCTGGCATCTATCTCCTTGGCCAACAGCACGACTGACATATAATCTCCTGTGTTGCCGCTCGTTGCGCTGACCATGATGTCGACCTCGTCACGAATGATCTGCCAATACGAGATAGCATCGAGGGCGGATTCGCATACAACGAGGTACTCCGCCGTTTCCTTCTCCCTACCCGGTGGACCCCAGAACAGGGCCTTCGTTCCATGGTTCGATCGGAATTTTCTGTCTTGGGTTCCCCGAAGGGACCACCCGACTATTCTTCCGTCCTGGAGGCGTGAAGCGAAGCAGGCATTCCTATGTGTGTCAGCGTGTATCAGGCCACGGAAGGCCTGGAGTGTTTCCCGAGTCAGGCCCATTGAGTACAGATGGTTCGCTACGTGCTTTTTGATCGCGAGCGGGGTCTCGTTCAATGCTTCCCATTCTTTGCTCCGGTCCACAGCCTCCTCGATCGTCCGTGACGGGACGGGCACCGGCGTTACAACTTCTAGGCCACCGATGAAAGGCTTGAGGATCTCACGGGTTTTTCTCATGTTCCTTTCCCCTGTGCGGTGATAAACGAAATTAAAGGCCGGGCCACAGTCTCTTTCATCCTTCGACTTCCCCAGCGTCATATATTCCTGGCCGGGATGGCGCGGGCTGATCCTGACCACGATCCTGTCACTGCCCCGTGTGTATTTCCTGCTCGTCCCCGAGCTCTTGTTGCGGTCTAACCGGAACCCCAGGGACTCCGCCACCTGCCCGATGTCGACGGTCGCGTTTATGACCTTGATCTCCTGGTCATTGTGATGAGTTACTCTGTTTTCCACGCTTAGCCCTCCTGTTGAATTTTCATTGAGTCCAAGGTTTCGACGGGCTGACCCACAAAATACGCGTCGACATCCTCGATCTTGTACCTGATGTTCCGCCCCGCCTTGTAGTACCGGGGCCCCTTCTTCTGCCAGCGCCAAGTGCGTAATGTCGCTTGGCTTACCCCGAACATCTCTGATATCTGGGCCTCGGTCAGCATATTGCGGCTTCGTATCTCCATTGGTCCCTCCGGTTATATCGTTCATGTCCTAGTATATGCTAGCATATACTTGTTGTCAAGAAGAAAATGACAAAAAAGATGGAGAATGTATGTGCTTGTTTATGCTAGTATAGAGAAAAGCGAGGGAAAGGGGCTATCATGGAAACCAAGACCGTAGGTGGTCGTATTAAGATATTGTGCTCACTGCTGGGAATATCACAGCAGGCTATGTCTATTATAACCGGGGTTAAGCTGACCGTGATCAACAAGGCGGCGAGGGGCGTCTACACCCCTTCACTCCAAGTCCTCCGTGACATCGCAACAGGCCTGATGGTCTCCGAATCATGGCTGGCGCTGGGAGAAGGACGGATCTTCCCAGGCCCGTTCGTGCTCCTCACCGCAACGGTGGAATCCGGAAGACAACCCGGGGGTCGGAGTCAAATGATGTCGGCACGGGAGGCGCACGAACTGGCGGAGTACCTCTTCGATGCTGAGGGCGTCGAATCCTGCTCTGTTGTCCGTGATGCTCGCCAGCCTGACCCCTTATACTATGTGGGCCGCCGCAGTGAGGACGCCTTCCTGGTGCTCCTGAGTGACAGACTCACTTCGCCGGGTATAGAGGCCTTCCTCGCTGAGAAGAACATCGAAACAAGCAGAATATCAGCTGTGGATGAGGAGGAGGACGAGGAGCCCTCGCCTGCGCTCAATATCTACATCTCTTTGTCCGAGCTCTATCTACCGAACAGGTATCCCGGCGAGGCACTGAAGAAACTGAGGACCGGGGCTGAGTACCTGATCCCCGGGCTGACTAAGACACTGGAACATCTCAAGCCGGAGGATATCGTGTCGCCCGGCCGCCTCGCTGCGAGCCACAAAGTGCAGTTGCTGGTCAAGGTGTTCGAGGAGCTCAACGTGGAAGAAGACGACATCGAGGAAGCGATGAAGATATATTTGCGATGATCGCTCGCGGCGCGCCTCACCACCCCCCTCCCTGGACGACAACAACGCATTTACAGACAATGACGGGCAGTAGGTAAAAAGCAAAGGCCTCCGTTCCATCAGGGCAGTAGGTAAACTGCTCCAGATTGTCCTGTATGAACGCCAGGCCTGAGCTCCGCGCGGCCTGGAACAGCAGCGAGATGCAAACCTCCCACTCCATGGACAGTAGGGAAAGAACAGGGATCTCTCCCTCCTCACACCGAAAGGCAAAGGCGGAGGAGAGAAGCGAACTCCCCTGTTCTTTCCCTACTGTCGGGTTGAAGCTTCCGGCGGTGATCAGCTATCCCGGGGGCCCGCGACGTGGCGAAACGCCACGCGGGCCGGCGTCGGAACATCGCGATCAGCACGTTGTTTACCTACTGCCCTGTTTCTCATTGCCAGGAATGAAGGAAAGGGAGGGTCGTGACGCGCGAATTTCTGAGCCCCCGTATACGTATCTATACCACTTCTATATTCACAGGTGCCTGATGACAATGGGGAATCGTTCCTGATGACGCTCACTTAGGTCCACCTTGCCCGTCATGAACTATTACATTTTCAAGGTCTATTCTTACATTTGTAAGGTTAATTATTACGTGCTTGCTGTTTTGTATTGCTTGTGTTAAACTTCTGAAGCAAGGAATGACAAGGAGGTGTGGGTGAACGCAAGGGTACCCGAGAAAAATAAGAAGAGTATCTCAAAGAGGGAATGGCGAGCAAAGTACCTGAAAGTTATCCGTGAGCACAATGACCTCGTCCGGGCGAGATACTCGCTCACATTGACCCAGCAGCGTATCCTTATCGCTCTTTACTCCATGGTTGAGATAGGAGACGGTACAAGGGAATATAGGATGTCCGTCAACAGCCTGGCCGAGCTTGTCGGCACCAGCAACAGAAATTACTACGGGGAGATCCGGGAGGCCCTAACTGAACTGAAGAAGCACGTCCTGCGTATCAAGCACGACCATGGTGAGCTCATCGCCGGATGGTTCGATACGGCGGATTACATCGAAGATAAAGGGATCGTCATATTCGAGATCAGCGAAAAGCTCAAGCCCTATCTCGTCCACCTCCAACCTCGCGACGGGCACTACACGTCATACCTTCTCTCGGATGTTCTTCAGCTACGTTCAGTGTACAGCATTCGATTGTACCAGATACTACGTTCGTACAAATCCAGGGGTGAGTGGTCCGTGTCCCTGGATGATTTCACCGAACAGGTCGGTATCCGTGAGCGTGATCAGAAGGGCAACATCGTACGAGAAAAGCTCAAGACCTTCGGCAACATCAATCTCCGAGCGATTCAACCCGCCCTCCGGGAGATTAATGAGAAGTCGAACCTCAGGGTCTCATGTGCATTTAGCAAAGAGGGTCGCCAGGTTGTCGGGCTGAATTTCGCGATAAGCATGAAACCGCTTAAGGATCCGTGGGCGTCCGTGCCCGAAGAGATCCTGAAAGCCGTCCCGGTCAAAGAGCGTGATCACAGAGCCATCGCCCTCTCCATTTTAGATACTCTGGAAACCAAGGTCGCGAATGACATTCTCACCGTTGGCAATGTCGCCAATATGTGCCGGTATGCCAGCGCGATGCGCCCTGACTCATACGTCAAGTACCTGAAGTCACTCTTTAATGACCGGAACAATCCTGGCCATGATTTCGTGGGAGATGGCACGCCTATTGACCGCCGTGAAAGCTACATGCTTGGCAGGACAATACTAATCGATGGAAAAGAATACAAGGTCGGGAAGGAGGGCGTCAAAGGCGTCGAGATCGACATCCCCATGTACAAGCTCCGCGCAATGCTCCATAGCGGTGAAGCGAAGGATGTCACTGGCAACGAGTATGAGATGTCGAAAGCGTAACCTCCATGCTACCCTCTCCGGGTAGCACAGCTTTTCAGTGTCCGGGGTGAAGGTTGAGAGTTTTTCCCTTGATCTATATTCTATGCGGGTAAGACCTTCAGAAACCGCCCCCAACCCCCTCCCGGGTAGCGCTGAGGGTAGCACCGTTTTTAACCCCTGTTTTGTAACTTATTGATTTCATTGGCGCGCCCGCCGCGATTTGAACGCGGGGCCTTTGGCTCCGGAGGCCATTTTCAGAGTTTTTTCGTTATTCTCAATATCATTGACAATTCTGTCTATCTCCCTGCTCATGTTGACTCTGCACGTGATTCTTATTGACACCATATTACTTCATGGGGCATCATATTTCTGCGGTTGTGTTAGCAGGACGTTAGCAGGATCCAGGGGGGAGCCAAGTGGCAGACAGAAAAACAGCAAAGTCTCCGAGTCAGGTAAAGCGCCACCGGGCCATCAAGAACCAACGGAAAAGGAAAGATGGCACCGTCGAGATCACATATCACCCTGGCGTCTATATCAACGAACACACAACCCGCAAACACCGCGGTCAACCTGATGAATGCTATTATATCTGTTACAGGTACAAAAGCAAGTTGAAATGGGAGAAAATAGGCTGGGCCTCAGAGGGGTACAGCCCCGTACTTGCAGAGAGCGTAAGAGCTGAACGAATTCGCACAAAACGCCACGGCGACGACCTCCCGGTAAAGAATATGCCCTCCCCACTATTCAAAACCGTCGCTGAACGCTACATACAATGGCTCGAAGATAATCAGAAGGGGACCGTAGCCGATCAGAACCGGTACGACAATCATCTCGAGGTCCCTCTCGGGAACATGCATCTTGACGAAATCGACCCTGTCACCCTTGAGACATTGAAGAAGAACCTTTTTGCCAGCGGTCTCTCCCCCCAGTCCGTCAAACACGTCCTCGCCCTAATTCGCCGCGTCGTGAACAAGGCGATTGACCTCAAGCTCTGGAATGGAGCAAACCCCGTCCGGAAGGGAAGCCTTCCCCGGGTCAACAACACCCGACTCCGTTTTCTCTCACAGACCGAGGCTCAGGCCCTCATTGAGGCCTGTAACGACCATCTGAAGCCAATAGTCATAACCGCGTTGTCCACAGGGATGCGCCGGGGAGAGATTCTCTCCCTCACCTGGAAGCAGGTTGACCTCGAACATGGTTTCATATTCCTCGACAAGACGAAGAGCGGCAAGCGCCGGGAGATACCAATCAGTTCCGTACTAAAGGAAACTCTTACCACCCTTCCCCGTGACCCTTCCGTTCCCTGGGTATTCTATAACCGGACCTCCAAGAAACCATTGCAGGATGCAAAACGTTCTTTCGCGTCAGCCCTGGAGACCGCGGAAATCAAAGACTTCCACTTTCACGACCTGCGGCATACCTTTGCATCCCACCTTGTGATGGGCGGAACCCCCCTGGCCACAGTCTCCCGGCTCCTGGGACACTCGGACATATCAATGACTATGAGATATGCCCACCTTGCTCCAGAGCATCAGGCGGCCGCTGTTGACTCCTTGATGCCGCTGTTTCCTTCAGGGGACGGGTGTGTCAAGATGGCTAAAACCGTGCCGCCGGCAACCGAGGAACTGAAAGGACACAAGGTTGGGAAGACGAGGAAGGGAAAGAAGAAACCGACGAGTAAGCCTCGAAAGAAGACTGCAATGTAGAAATAGGGTCTCTGAGGCGTTTTTTGGGGGTGGGAGCTACACGACTATTCACTATGCCCGGAAATGGGCTCAGATCGAAAGCCTAGCGATCTCCCCGTGGTTTAGACGGGGGGCCAGACAGTGCATCGTGGCACGGAGGATATATGCAGTTCTATAAGATGTATGGTCCTGAGATTGCTACCAGGCTCAAAGATGGTTGCACCGCATTCGAGAAGGGCGACTTCATCGCCGGGGTTAACCTCACGATGGCCGCACTGATAGACGCCCTTGCACCAACGGTGGCAGTTAAAGATACGGACCAGCAGATGGAAGAATTGGCCTTTATGTTCCGTAATAATCTTGAAATCAAGGTAGGTGAGATCAAACCGATGCTGGAACTCTTCAAGCGAATGATGGCCGATACCGATATACCGTCATAAATCATGAGTGGGGAAAACTCGCAGGAGGAAGTAAGAATGACTACAGGCCAAACACCTCATTGGCTTATCTTCAGGACGCCGACTTTCCCAACATAATCAGTACCGCATAGCCCATGAATACCAATACCGTCACCACAATTCTTGTAGGGTGATATCTTGATGCGAGTACAGGAAGTGCCCGTCACGGTCCGAAGAGGTCTTTCCTTCATTCCTGAGACGGTTGTATGCAGCAACTTGCGTGGACAAGGCCACGATGGGGATACCAGCACCAAGCCCCTTTAGCCATACCTGAAATGCCCTGTTCATTCCGTCGGAGTAAGAAAGCTTGTCTTCTTCCTGCCGTCTCAACCTAACATTGAGAAGCACTTTACCAGGCGTAGTGCCCCAGGTGGATAGCGTTATTGGCCCACCGAAAATGTAAAGGAAAATAAGAATGAACCCCAAGGCATAATGGTTCGCACTCAATGCTCATTCATATACGAATCCCATAACAAATACGGCAACAACGGTGAACAAGAACACATCTATTGTTCGCGCGAAGAACCTCACCCATGGACGAGCTTGAGGGCCTGAGAATGTATACCCTCTGCTGGGCATTGGTCGCGGTTGCACAATAGGGGGAGAAAGTGAATCCTGAGGCACGAAATTCTCAATATCTTACAATACAGTCCACTGTGGTAATTGACCAGTAGAGTCCATTTCGACCTCCAGCATCGCCGGCTGTTTCCTTCTTCATGTAACAGCATGATATCAAGGACTTCACGCACACCTCCTCGGGTCCGGGAAAATTTCTTACAAAATAATCTTGACAAAATTGCGGATAATATGAATAGTTTAACTGTACAACCATTAAACAGTTAGGTTCTTAACGGGGTGCATTAACGGCGCTAAAGGGGGGGAGGTTTGTATGTTTGAGAGGTGCTTCGCGAGTCTGAGGTCTACCGTGGATTGCCTGAGGTCGATGAGAAAACTGCTCGAGACCGAGGTGGAGGTAAACCCGGAGCAGACGGCGGATGTCCAGAGCCATTTCGACGGACCGATTCCCGTTCTCTTCAACAAGGTTCAGGCCTATCCCAATGCGAGACTCTTCACGAATCTTTACAGCGCCGGAAACCTGATTATCGGCCCCTTCTGCCTCCGAGGGTGCGAATCGGCACCGTGCCAAGAGACGGTCACAAAACCACACCAGGTCCGACATGGCCAGAACGCTGCGCGGCGGCAACACCCTTGCCACGGAAACGTGGTTCCGGGGAAATACGCATGTCACTCACAACTAGATGCTTTTCCAGGGACCTGATTTTTCGAGCTTCCAGATCTCTGCTGAGGTGGCGGCACTGAGCAGTTAGTTCAGCGAACACCGACGGGGTCTGATCGGTCCTATTCTCACGCGACCGGGAAGGAATATCATGGAGCCCCCTCGGGGTCAAGAAGGCCCGACACGGCATACCCGTCCAAAGGGGAGTTTGTCGTGAACCGGCTACCCAAGTGGTATGGAAGGAGGTGAGTGTCGAGAGGTACCCTGCAGTAGGACACAAATTCTGGAAAGGAGGAAGGAATGAAGAAATCAGCACTGGTTATGCTTGTGTTGCTGCTTGCCATCCCGGCACTGGGCAACGCGGGCAGCGTATCGAGCAGATACGATGTTACCTTCGGGGGATTCGTTCAGTACGACCTGGGTTATTCAACCAAGAACAGTCATGCGGACCCCATCTCCGCCCCGAGGCACAGCTCGTCGGACAGGGCGGTTCTTGCCGATGAGTACGGTAACACCTTTGCGACGGCCGCTGCGACCCGTTTCAACTTTCTTATCAAGGGACCCGATCTCTGGAACGCAAAAACGTCAGCCTTCATTGAGGGCGATTTCCGAGGCACGACAACGGGCAACCAGTATGGCGGCTTCCAGCTCAGGCATGCATTCATGAAGCTGAATTGGAACACCGCCGAGTTGATGATCGGCCAGAACTGGCAGCAATGGGGCATGCCTTACTATGCGGCGGGGGTCAGCAGCGGCGACTACAACCCGTATCTTAAGGGAATCAGGACCCCCCAGATGGCCCTGCGGTACTTCTTCACGAAGGAGTTCAACACGATGTTCGGCCTTACTTCGGCCACGGAATGGTCCGACGGGACCCGCCAGTACAACGACGGTTATGCGAGGAGTTCCTGGCCGGGGCTCCAGGGCGAGATCGCCTACTGGACGGACCGGTGCGGCAAGATTGGCCCCAACAACCTGAAGTTCGCCCTTGGCGGGTACTACGGGAGGGATACGGAGACTTATGTTGATCCCAATAATGCGGCGGACTACCGGGACGACACCATCAACGCATGGCTTACGGCGTTCAGGTACAGTATACCCATTGTTCCCGAGAGACAAGGAAACAAGGCGATGGCACTGCTTCTAAACGGCAACTTCTTCATCGGCCAGAACGTGGGGGGCAACAACTGGATGGCCGGCTCGGCGACGACGAGCAACGGCTCCTATTTGCGGCCCAGCAACGAGGCGACGGCGCCGACACTCTTTGGCATGTATACTCAGGCCTCCTGGTGGCTCGCTAATGATCTCTGGGTTAACGGCATGTACGGCTATCTCAAGTACAACTACAGCGAGTACGGCCGGACGGTCAATCCCGGCCGGGACAAGATAAACATGAGCCAAAGCTACGGCGTGAACCTGCTCTGGGATGCAAACCACGCACTGAGGTTCGGCCTCCAGTGGATGAGGCTCTTTACCAGGTACAACGGTAGTGGTACCGGCGGGAGCAACGCCACCGGCCCGGGCTTCGCCGATGGTTACGGTACCATCGACCAGTACCGGTTCGCGGCATGGTATTTCTTTTGAGATGGAATCTATGTAATGTAGGAAGGGGCCCTTTTGCGGCCCCTTCCTCGATTTTTGTTCCTTGATACGACAAAACGTGGAAGACGTCCGGCGCTCCCCTGCTATTAGACATTTGATGTTATACCTTCGCCACCGGGGCGGCGAAACGGCGTTGGGCGGCCCGGGTCCTAAGCGGACGCCGAGGACACAGCGGAAATACCCGTGGCTCAAGCTAGTCCTTCCGGGCGTGTTGAAGCACAGGGCGCGGGCGGGCACCTGTAGCCGTCTGCCCCTGTTGCCGGAGCCATTGTTCTGTCCCGTGCGTGTGGGTTGTCCGTTTGCGGGCGAGCAATCGCACGGCGCGACCTCGACGGGTTGTCCGAAATGTTTCAAAGAGACCTTCCCGATGCCTTCTTCCGGATCGGCCAGAATACTCTCGTATGCCTCCAGAATCGGAAAGCCCCCGGCGATAACCGCCAAGCAAAACGAAGAGATCGAAAAGCCCGTCGAGGACATTTTTGGAGTTAAGCCATCTGGCAGAGGGAACCGGTGATTTTCTGCAAAGGCTTGGCAACATAGGAGCCGACGATGGGAATCGAATCCGCGACCTGCACATCACGGGCGAGCCGCTGTGCCTCTGAGCTACGTCGGCACTGATTTCTATATAGCTTAACCTGCCGTTTTCGCACAATACAAATCCATGTGTGTGCTGGCACACTGTGGAAGATGGCATTCCTTAACGACTTGTATGATATACTTTCGAGGTTGTGCCGTAATGGCGGGCCGCCACATACGCCCCAGGGATACGGGACAGCGGTGTTGAAGCCTCCTTCATTATCGGAGAGTGACTTCGGCAACAATTCTCTCGGTTATTCTGTTGCAGATATTCAGTATCCTGCCCAGGTCGGCGGCGTCCAACCTGTCCCAATGTAATCCCGCGACCACCACGATCCTGCGATTCAGGCGTCTCGCCAGTTCCTCGGACATTGATTTGGCCACGGTATCTTCCTTGTGTCCCGGGAATGTGAAGACAGAGCCTGTCGAGCTGATCTTTCCTTCATCCCTGAGGCTCGGTCTCGGCTGGCCTATGCCGACCGCCCCGATGTGGACCGCTCCGCCGCCAAGGACGACCAAGATGTCGGTGCCCATAACGTGCACAATTGCGTTGATCTCAAAATTGCCGTCTCCTTCCGTTATCGTGATCGTGCCCATCTGCCGGATCATGCCCCTAGGGTCAAGCTACCATACTCATTGTAGGAAACTCAACGGAAGTTCCTTCATTAGTGAGGCAGGGGGCAACAGTAGCCCCCTGCCTGCAATAGGGTAAAGGGGTATATGAAGAAAGGCCGTAGATCCGGGCCTGGGGTGCAAAATGACAAAGACCTATTGTCCTACACCTTTCCCAGCGCGTGTAAACGTTCGAGTACGCCCGGTAGTGCCATGATGAACCACGGGGTATACTCGTCGGAACGAGCCTTCAAATCATCCATCAGCCGGTCTATAGACATGAACCGGTGTTCTTCGATCTCGTCAATGTTCGGCTTGACGTCACCGTCATAGATTCCGAGGAAAACGTGATCGACCTCGTGTTCCCCATAGGTGGCATCATAATCCGCCTTGTAATGGAACTTGAAGAGGGGTTCTACATCGCAGGCTATGCCCAGTTCCTCGGTGAGTCGCCTCCTTGCAGCTTCGTTCAAGGCTTCGCCCTTCCTCGGGTGGGAACAGCATGCGTTGGTCCAATAACCGGGCCACGTCATCTTCGTCCTTTGCCGCTTGTGGATGAGCATTTCGCCCTGCGAATTCACGATGAAGATAGAGAAGGCCCGATGAAGCGCCGCCGGGATCAGGTGGCAGGACTCCTTGTCTTTGAAGGCGATTTCCCTGTCGTTATCGTCGACGAGTATCAACATTTCCCGGCAATCATCCATCTCTGTCACCAGCGCCCCCGGTCGCACACGCGATACGGGGTTCGGAAACATCCTGCAGGACGGTCAAGCCCCGTTTCCCCGCCTGGTCGTTGGGCGTTTCTTCGGACCCCCATCTCCTGAACAGCTTACCATCGATCGAAAAGAGGTCCAGGGCTTTCCCCACCGTCTGGTTGATGATATCGTCTATGGTCTGCGGCATGTGATAGAACGCCGGCACAGGGGGCATAATGATGCCCCCCATCCTCGTGACCCTTGTCATGAGCTCGAGATGGCCCTCGTGAAGGGGGGTTTCTCTGACTATCATGACCAGCCTCCGGCGCTCTTTCAGGATCACGTCCGCCGCCCTGACGACAAGATTCTCGTTGTACGAATTTGCTATCGCGGAAAGGGTTTTTATTGATGATGGAGCCACTACCATGCCATCGGTATGAAAGGAGCCACTGGCGATGGACGCACCCACATCGCGGACATCATGCGTGAAGGACGCCATCGACCGGAGATCGTCTAATGTATATTTCGTCTCTATCGACAGGTTCCTCATGCCCGAATCCGTGATAACGAGATGCGTTTCAACATCGAGACCGGCAAGTGTTTCGAGCATCCTCACACCGTATATGACTCCTGATGCTCCCGATATGGCTACGATAAGCCTTTTCATAAGAACCTCCCTCTTTGTGGCGAAGCCGCGGGCCGGGAAGATCTCCCGGCCATGGCCAGCGGCTCCGTCGCTATCTGCTTGGACGTCATTCTTCGGTCCTCCACAACTTTACGGTGAGGAGGTTATAACTGTCCGGGCAATTGACGATTGCTTCATCCGTCCCCCAGGGGTAATTTCCCTCGAACTGCATGACATTCAGGGTGGGAAAGATGGCGTGATAGAGAAAACCGCACATGCCGCCGGTGTTGTAGCAACTCACCTCGAACTTATCCCCGACCTTGTGGCCGGCGTTACACTGGCCTTTCAGGCCCGTAACCTCTGCTTTAATCTTCCTTCCGAACATGGGATCTTTTGCCATTTGCTCACCTCCTGTACGTTTTTACTCACAAACCGATCGATTCCATCGTGACCGCCCTCTGCAGCACTACTTTTTTCCGCCGGTTCATGTACACTACCGGGACCATGCAGCCAAGACCTATCAGACTGGTAACAGATTCGGGATAAATGAGCAGAATCCCTCCCACGAAGAGCAGTGCCTGTTCCCAGAATGACAGTGTTGTGAACAGCCATCTCGACACGACCGAGGAAAGGGCAATGACACCAAGTGTGCATGATGCGATCGCAATAAGGATCTTGACGAGTCCCCCTTCTAGCAGGATCGACTGGTCGTAAATCATGACGTAGGGGATGATAAAGCCCGCGATGGCATACCTGAAGGCAGCGAAGCCTATTTTCATCGGGTTGTCCTCCGCTATGGCCGCCGCCGCATATGCGGCGACCGCAACGGGAGGCGTCACCGCCGAGACGCAGGCGAAGTAGACAAGGAAGAGATGGGCCGCTATTATCGGAATACCTAGTGTAGTTATCGCCGGGCCGCAAAGGGTCGCCGTCAGAATGTATACAACGGGCAGCGGCATGCCCATCCCAAGCATGAGTGAGGCAATCATGGTAAGGAAGAGTGCCATGAGCAGGCTCTGGTGGGAGAGGAGAACGACGATGCTCGCAAATTTTCCACCGAGCCCCGTCAGGATAATTATGCCGACGACTATACCGGCGGAGGCGCAAGACGTCGCGACAGACAGGGACGTTTTCGAAGTAGACTCAAATGCCTTGAGGAGGCCGGACAGGTTCATCCGTGTTTCCTTCCTGAAAAAGCTGGCGACAAAGATCAGGAAGGAGGCTATCACCGCGCACATGGCGGGGGAGTATCCAACGATGAGGAGGGTGATCAGGACGCCAATAGGACCTATGTATTGAAAACTTATGGGAATTGTTTTCGAAAAACTGGGCAGTTCCTCCTTCTTGAACCCCACAATACCCGTCCTTGATGCCTCAAAATACACGATCAGGGAACATGAGAGAAAATACAGAACCGAGGGAAAGATTGCAGCCCTACATATATCGATATACGATGACCCCGTCATCTCGGCCATCAGGAAGGCGGCCGTTCCCATTACCGGTGGCATCAGGGCCGCTCCCGTACATGACACAGACGTGATAGCCCCGGTAAATATGGACTTGAACCCCGTCTTCTTCATCATGGGAATACTGAAGGAGCCCACCGTTACCGTACTCGCCGTCGGACTGCCGGTCATTGTGCCAAAGAGTGCCGCGGCAAAGTTTCCAATGTGTCCCGCGGCGCCTCGAAGGCGCCCCATCAACGACATCGATAGATCGACAAAAAATTTCGCGGCTCCCGAAGCCTCGAGAAACGCCCCGAAGAGCACAAACTGGATGACGAGCGTCGCAACTACGGCTATCGGTGTGCCATGTATGCCATCGGGGGTAACGTACATGGCCTCGACGATATCCCGGCTCGAGAACCCGCTGTGGCTGAACATGCCCGGCAGATGGTTCCCGAAATAGCCATAGAGGAGAAACAACAGGGCGATGCAAACGAGAGACCATCCGATGGTCCGGCGGGTTGTCTCCAGCACCAGCAATATAGCCAGGATGCCGAGACCATACTCGAAATTGGTCAGTTCGCCCACCATGGTGGGACGCACCGACAGCTCCGGATAATTCACGACGATGTAGAGTCCCACAACTAGTGAAAGCGCTGCCAGACAGGCATCGAAGATGGTAATTCTCTTTCCCTTTCCCTTGAATGGAACGTAAAGGAAGACGAGGCACATGAACAGTGAGAGCGTGATCGCATAGTTTGCAAGGGGCCTCATAAGGCCAAAAAACCCGATATATACATGATACAAGGCCGTGCAGACCGCAATGACCTGCGCTGCCTTCCTCATAACCGCATCAAATTTCATGGTCGCCTCCGTTAGGGGTAAGGCTCATGTCAAGCCCGGGCGGTCTCGACATCAGGGCGACCCGGGGCTGCCCGCCGCGGAGGGGCAAGCCCGGGCGCGCCTCTCATCCTGCTACTTCAGAACCCCGACTTCTCTGTAGAACTTTATTGCCCCTTTGTGCAATGGAACACCTCCCGTGGACACCATGAAGGAAGGTCCCAGACCTTTTAAAACCACATGGATGGTAGAGAGGTAGGCGCGCCTTTCGTAGATCGACTTGGTGATTTTGTAGACGAGATCCTCGGGCAGATCGGCCCTGCATGCAAGAATATTGCGGGCCGCTATCGTCGGGACGTCAGCCTTCAGGAACTTGTATGCGCTGGCCGGGATCACCATCTTACTCGTTCCGAACTCCCGGTTCAGGGCGTCGATAACCTTTTCACTCAAAGGGAGTATGGTTATGTCGTGCGTGCCCGAGAGCTCCACAAACTGCGTGGTTGGAACGGGACTGCAGCCACTCAAGGAATCGAGGCTGTCGGATCGCATGAGATTGATAGATTGCCCGTAGCTGTTGTAGATAATCTTGCCGCCCCACTTTTGCAGCGTCTTGTAGTCGAACCCGTAGAGCTCGAAGACCTTTTCGCATACGATTTCCATGAAATTGCCCTTTTTGTTCGGCGAGTGCTTCAGAGGGTATTTCTGCGACGCCATATCGGCAAAACTCGTTATGCCGGTCTTCTTGAGGATGACAAACTGGAAAGGTTCATCGAACAGGGCTGTGATGGCGACAACGTTCTTCATCGGCGTCTTATAAGGCTCCCGACCCTTTATTGCGCTCATGGCCGTCGATGAGACACCGAGGACCAGATCGGACGAACCCTTTTCGAGACGGATGAAATTGGTTGCATCAGTGCCGGACGTGGTCGATATTGTGGAACCGGGAGGCAGGCTTCGTCTCAATACCTCGCCGACCCCTTCTGTCACCGCCGACCATGCACCCCCTGCGGTCCCCCCGCTTATTACCAGTTTGGTCGGTTTTTGCTCTGCCGCCATCGGCGGAACGGCTGTGAGGACCATCAGGACAAACGAAAGAAACAGACTACCAAAAGAAAGAAAAACTCTTGCCATTATTACCCCCCTTTTTCTTTTTGGGCATTACGTGCCCTTCTCGAACAACTTCAAAAGTTCGTTTTTCGCCACCTTCCCGCGCTGATTCCGCGGTAACGAAGACAAGAAGACGACCTTCTTCGGGACCTTGAAATCGGGAAGGCTCTTCCTGCAATGACCTATTATCTCTTCGCTGTCTATGGCGGCCTGCGCCTTCGGCACTACGAAACAGGCGACCTCTTCCCCGTAGATGGGGTCCGGTACGCCGACTGTCGTTGCCTCCTGAACCCCGGGATGCTCCATGACGCGGGACGTGATCTCCATGGGAGAGATGTTTATGCCCCCCCGGATGATGAGATCCTTCTTCCTCCCCGTGATATGGATGTAGCCTTCCGCGTCCATGAACCCGAGGTCGCCGGTGATGAAGCCTTCTGCAGGAAAGGGATCCAGCGACCCGTTTTCTTTGAGGTAACAGGATCCCATTGATTTTCCTGTCACAACCATCTCGCCGACTTCGCCGGCTTTGCACCTCTCTCCATTCTCATTCTGAAAGAAGACCTGCTTATGCTTCAGGGGCAGGCCAACAGAGCCGACCTTTCTGTTTGCCGGTGGATTCCCCACCATCCACCCCGCCTCGCTCATCCCCATCATCTGATTTATGGGGATTCCGTACATCTCTTCGAACTTGAGATGGGTTTCCACGGGTAGCGGTGCCGAGCTTGAGGTGATGAACCTCAGGGAGGGCACATCATCTTTCCGGAGATCGACGGGTTCGTTTACCAGCATACTCAGGACGGCGGGGACTCCGGATGATACTGTGATGTCATATTTTTTCAACCAGCCAGGGAACTTTGTCCGGGAAAACTTCCTAGCGAAGTAGAGAGTGTTGCCCTTGAACATGCTCGTCAGAATGGAGAGCAACTGGGAAGAGAGCCAGTTGTACGCCCGATACTCCAGGACCCTGTCTTTTTGTCCAATGCCCGTTCGGTCGGAGATTTCGTCTACCATGTACAGGAGCGCCTGTCGTGGGATAAGGATTCCCTTCGGCAATTCCGTGGTTCCCGAGGTGTATACAATTTCTGCCGTATCCCCGTAGTCACCCAGGTGACCGCTGAAGGCTATGGGCTGGCTTTTCAAGGATTCCCAAAGTTGATCATCCGCGGCTTCATTACCGTAGAACTCTGAGAAGGTCAACCACCTTGCGGATTCTCTCCTGTTCCGGTCAAGTTTGAGATCTTTGTCGTAGAGGATAAGGTCCGTTTCCGCCAGATTGGTGATCCTGTAGATGTTCTCTTCGCTTTCTTCGGAAAAGACGGGATTCAAGATCGCCCCGTATTTCAACGTCCCGAAATAAATGATCATCGTCTCTATGGAGTTCTTTCCGATGAGTGTGACCTTACCCCGCTCTGTCATGCCGAGGTCTTTCAAAAAGTTGGCAAACCTGTTGCACCATTCGCACATCTCACGAAAGGTGATACTCTTGTTTTGGTCGAGACTTTCGATAAAGATCTTGTCCGGTTGATGACGGCTATTATTTTCGATTATGGTATGCCAATTTACGTACGTATAGTGCTGTCCGTCCAAGCTCATGGATAACCCCCTCATTTTCAAAAGCATGGGGGCATGGCACCCAAAGAGCCCCTGTCTGGCCGGATGGGCGCCATGCCGTAAGTCGTCAGAATCCTGTTCTGGCGAAAAGCTTTGCGTAATCCTGCTGCGGTTCCTTGCCCCTCGCGATCTCTTCGTCGCTGAACCACTTCTTCAGGTCGATCATCTCGACGGGGTATTTTGCCTTTTCAAAGGCGTCCACGTACCTAAAAGGAACCGTTGCGTCAAGGGCAATTGCGCCGGAGAACTTGATATTGGTCTGAGTCCAGTCCTTGTCTCCCGCGGAACTCCTCTCCGCTGGCTGGAAGGTCTGACCGGCACCACCGGGAGAAACGACCATGATGTCTTCCTTGGCGTCGACGCGGGTGGCTATAGCCCACATCACGTCATCCATGCTGTATATGTCGATGTCGGGATCGACGGCAATGGCTATCCTGGCTCCAATGGAGCAGGAGAGCGCGGTGGAGAGAATATTCTTCACAAAGCCTTCGTCCCGCTGCCTGCGCTTTTTCACCTGGAAGATGACCCCGCCCCAGTCGGGGATCGCCATGGGAATATTAGTGTCCACTGTGAGTCCGGGACACACACGCTCGGCCAGCTCGAAGAATGTGGCCGTCCTCACCATGGTGTCGATGTTGTGGTCATCGTAGCTGTGAACGCAGAGGGGATAGTAAATGGGCTTGTCCTTACGGTGGGTGACGGCCGTGACGTTGAACTTGTAGGTTCTATATGCCTTACCCATGTAACCGGACCATTCCGGGTGGAAGGGGTAAACGCCCTGTTTCTGGTCCCGTTCGGCCAATTCGCTCTCCCAGACTTTTTGAGTGGTATCGAGATAACCCTCGATCACGTATTCGGCCTGCGCGATGGAGTACGCATCGATGGTCTTCGCTTTCACGATATCGACGGGGAATCCCTGTACGCGGCCGGCGATACCAAGTTCATCGCAACCTGCGGGGAGGATCGTATACACGAAGCCGGCGCCCGCCATGAGGGTGCACGCGGGGGGAACGCCCATGTTGATGGTGAGAGGGATTGGTTCTTTGCGATAGAACTTGGAGGCAATCATGTCCGTGTGGGAGCCCGGGGAGATCTGGAAGGTCGAGAAATCAGGCCCCCGGAAGAACATGCGGTTGTAGCTGATGTGGGTACCACCCCAGAACCATTTTCCTGTAGCGAGGGTATTACCGCCGCCCAGCGTCCTTCCCGGGTCGGAAGGAGTGTGTTTAATCATGGGAATGATCGGCCAGACATCGATATTCTTGTCAACTACGACTTCCTGGCAGGGCGCTTCCTTGACCTCGCGGGGAGGTAGTGGGTTGCGGATACCCTCAAGAATCCTCCACTTGAAAGTTCTCTCGTTTCCCGCGTCGTACAACTGGGCTACTAGGTTCCCATCACCGTAAAGATTGGTGAAGAGCCGTCCGTTGGGATAACCCTTGACGTTGTTGAAGAGGATGGGCAGGCCGCCGTCAAAATGCTTCTGGATACCTGTCATCTCGAGCTCGGGATTTACCTCGACATTGGTCTCAAGAAGTTTGTTCGTTTTCCTCAGGTGATCGATTGTTGTCCTGAGGCTGGCAAGATACTCGTTGGACATGATGAAACCCCCTTTTTAGCTTATTTGGATATTGAGTTCTATAACTGCTAAACTGTTTAACCATAGCACGTTTTACCCTGCTGCGATTTCGTTGTCAATAGGAATTTTTACTTTTTTGAAATTTTTTCTGAGTTATACAAAAGCGGGGATACGAGGGTCATTCTAAAACGGGTGCTGCTGCGGCCCGCGAGCGTGGCAGGCAGACCCCAAGGGACGAGCTATACGTCTTCTTTGAGCCTCTTTAACACATCGACAACATGCGAATGCATCAATTTCGAAGCGCCCTCGCTATCCTTTTTCTTGATGCAGGCCGTTACCTTCTTGTGAAAGTCAAGGATGGCGCGATGATCCTCCAGACTTAGACTGATCTTTTTGAACTCGTCATTGAGGATCATGGCGGTGGCGTCGATGATGAGGCACAGCATTCCATTCCCGGACGCCTCCGCAACCGCCTGATGCCAGTCGATGTTGACCACAATGGGGACCTTGTCGACTTTCAGAGATTTATCCCTCAAAGCAATCAGTTCCTCCATCTTCCTGATGTCGGCGTCAGTCCTTCTCTGGGCGGCCAGGGCGGCCATCCCCGGCTCCATGATCTCCCGCATTTCGAGAAGCTCGAAAAGGCCAACCTTGCTCATCTGTATGACGTCGTACAAGGTTCTCGAAAAGGATCGTATTGCCCTGTCGGTAACATACGCGCCCCCGAGGACCCCGGTCTTGACGCTAACAAAGCCAAGGCGCTCCAACGACTTCATTGCCTCTCGCAAGGATCCCCTGCTGATATTGAACATTGCCAGAAGTTCTCTTTCCGAGGGGAGTTTTTCGCCCGGCTTGTAGATGCCATCTATGATGCTCTTCTTGATCTGATAAACGACATTATCAGAAACCCGGCCTCTGGAAACCTCTTCAAATACTCGATCCATTGCTCCTAAACCCCTGTCAGCCATAAGGAACTGTTTATGATACTACGTATAGCATTATCGACTTTCTTCGTCAACCATAGATTCCGGCTGCACAAGGCCAGGCATTCTACATCTGTAACCAGCTACATGAGGTACCCTTTAGCGTGTATTCCTGGGCGAAAAATGGATCCTCTCCAGACGCTTCCTGTCGTCGAAGATGCACATCGGCGCATCCCTGAGCTTGCATGAAGTTCTTAGATCTTCCGACCTCCACAGGCCATCCGAGAATACGCGGCCTCCCCCGCTTCAGTCGCGCCTGTCCCTGGGAGATGACCCGGTCGCGAGAAGGCAGGCCATGCATTCGAGAAGCATCTCGTTGTCGCTCTCCTTCCTCACCGCCACCCTGATGTAGTTCTCATCCAGGCCCTTGAAGTTCGAGCAGTCGCGCACGAGGATGTTCTGCTCCTTCAAGTCCCTTACGATACGTGGACTCTGGGGGGGGACCGCAGATGGTAGTTGGTCGTCCGGATTGCGGCCTCTTTCAAGGCACTTATTTTACCATGGTGCATGCCCGTTCATACTCATTGAAGGTGGGCTGGGCAATGAGCACAACAGTTCTTTAGAGTCATTCGCAGTCATCAGGCAATTATTATATAACATTAGCTTCTGCGCTTTGGAATAAAGTCCACACAAGAATGGAAAATGACCTCAATGTTCTTAAAACGCGCTCGCCAGTTCTCTATAGTTGCGGGAAGCCTATTCTTGTATTCACACTCCGTCGTGAAATACCTGACCACATCATCGTCAATGAATGCTACCCACAGCTCACCACCATCGGCACACATGAGGATACCCTCCATAATGCTATAAAGACCTCGCACCCCTCCCACAGTGACTCTGGCCGGGAACTCGTCAAGATTCTCGCTGAGATGCAATCCTTGAAACCGCAAACATAACGAGTCATAATACTCACCGCAAATGTGGTAAAGCCTCGATAGATCAAGCTCATTTAGTATGCCACCGTCAAAGAGCGCTTCTCTGTTACGGACGAACGAGCCAGCAAAAAGAACACCCGCGCCACGGTAATAGGAACAAGACTCCGTTTCATCAACATCGATAACACGCCGTGTACTATCGAGTCTCTTTCGAAAGACAATTTCACCAATTTCTCCCGAGTCGCCGTTGGCGATTCTTGAGTAAGCAAGATCAGCTGACACCAAACGCGCATATGCTGTCAGTTCTCCCATATGGGCACCGTCATAAACAGACAGATCGAAGAGAAAACCAGCAGGACCTACCTCTCGAACGAATAACTGACCCCCACGTGCTACATCGTTGTTTTCGATCTTCCACTTTCCCCACCACAATGGCGCTTTCGTACCAGTCTGCAATGAGATATCCGTGGGGCTACCTAACACAGCCTTCAGCCCAGTCTCCAATCTTCCCTGCAGCAAACCCCTTGCTTCGGAACGGTCGCCCGCATCTTGCCTCAGCTCATACGACACCACTCGGCGACCTCGCAAGTCAAAGGGAAGATCTCCGGGTCCACCAAAGCAGGTATTTTGAACAAGCAATATGCGATCCCAACCAAGCTGCGCAACAGCGTATCCGAGCTCAACAAGCACATTCGGGTTAGGTGTGAGGCGCATGCCGGAACCCGCATTGATGATGGAGACGTCTGCCACGAATACATCGGCATGGATGATCTTGGTGAAGATACTCTCGGAAATTGATGGAGATCCGGAAAGTCCCGCCGTGTCCCGATCAAGAACGGGGTCTATGGACTCTTCCCTGTGTATGGCTTTGAGGGCTCGCCTCAGAGCGTCCTCAATGAAGTTCCGGTTAACAGAGCTATCCAAGTCGGACTGCCAAGAATAAAAGATGGTTCGTTTCATTGACCTCCCCCTCCTTGTTGCCAGAAACCACCAAGGATGCCAGTCCGGTCTCTATCCTGCCGTACAGCTCCTTCTCAAGGCTTGAGAGGAAGTCGAGCACGGTTTCATCTCAGGTACCACCCTTCTTGAAGGCTTCATAGTAGTAACTGGCCTCCGATTCATCAGTCAGAGCAATCTCCAACATAAGCCTCAAGTACATCAGTGATGCCGGTATGACGTCTTTCGGATCTGCCCCATCCGGAAGTATTTCTGGGTCGATGGCCAACTCCATGTTCATGAACCACCAGTTTTCAATCTTTGAAAGCAATTCAATCAACGCCTGAAACTTGGTGATATCGAAATTGCGATCGGCATTCGCCAAGAAATCCGACAGTTCGTGTGTGACTTCGTTGCGGTGCTTCCGGATGTGATCAAAGGCCTCAAGGTCCGCGTCGTCGATGGCGCCCATTTCCTGGAACCACAGAAGCGAGGCATGCAGGCGGCTCTTGGACTTCGATAGTACTTCATTCCGATATGTCTCGCTGATGATAAGACCATCTTTGTTAAAGCCGTCACAGAAGAAACTCTCAGGTTTTTGAATAACAGAATCCTTGAACATCTCGAAGGCAGCAATGAAGAGAGAAATCAACAGCAGGTTTGCACGCAGTGTTCCGGGATGGAGGAATTTCTCCCAAGAATCCTTTACGCTTTTCATGATTTTATTCGCACCCAACTTAGTAGTCCGTATGCATATAGAGGAAAGAGGATCGTGCTATAGCTTCTCAGGTCCAGTCCCCTCATTCCCGGATGCACCACCACCAGAAGCATTCCTGTGTTCCCCCCTTCTCTTGCCGCCTTTTCCCCACATTTCCTCAAGAGCACAATCGGCTATGCTCGGTCATGAGATATGTGACGTACGACAGAATGAGATTACAGAAAAGCCTCCCCTCTTCTGGAGAAATAGGTATGCCGGCGTTCAGATCAAGACCGTGCCGCACTCCACCGCCCGTTGGCGACGATAGGTACCCGTGAAGTTGCGTACTCCAATCGATCACTAACCCAAGGGTCGTGCCCCGTGACCCGGCTCTCAGTTCCTTGGCAATACTGTTAAAATATCGTCCCTCCACAGTTCCAGTCGGAAGATTGGCACCACGAAAGGCTGTGGCAATGGATTCCAAGATCCAGAGCATCTCCTGCACGGCCTCCCTCGGGCGATTCTGCGCAAGAAGCTCCTCGGCATGCTGCAATGATTCTCTTACGATGGCAGATGCATCTTCTGTAAGCGTGGGTGGCGGAACTGGCTGGGGCACACGTGCGCCCGCTTCAACACGTACCAAGCGAGGAGGGCTAATCTCTAAAAGGACGTTGTTTTCACGAAGGATCTCATTCATCAGATCAACACTGGGAAGTTCGAAATTGCCGTCCCCTCGTAGTGCCTCACACGCATCGTAGAATGCTTCCACGAAAAGCTCAGGTGATTTGGCAGCTTCTCCCATATAGAAGACTAGGTCAGTCTGGGCCCACCCTACGACGGAACTCCGGTGATGTGCCGCACCGACAGCGCCGCAGAAATAACTTTTGAAGTGTTCGAGGAGTGTCCAACGATTGCCTTGAGCGACTATCTTCCCGATCAACTCTTCAAACTCAGATACCACGCGTTGCGGCATCGGGTCGCTGCCAGAATTCCGCTGAAAACGGCAACCCTCAGGAAGTTGAAGTGACATTATGTCTCTCCTCCCGCAGCCTTACCTAAGATTCATTGAAAACATCATTAATCCGATGGAACGTCCCTTTGGATGTTCTTTGCTTCCATCTCTTTCAGAAACTCGTCAAAGTCATCCAGTTGCTTTCTGAACTCTTCTTCTGTTATGTCAGGCAGGCCCGCAAAATACTCCTGAAGCAGTAGTGTCCGGTAAAACTTATTAAAAGTATGGCCTGTTCTTTATGCTTGTAGGATAATGAAGTTACCCAAACCCAAAACCTGCAAGGGGGAACAGACCATGAACAGAGTATACACCATCTTCGCGGAGCTGTTAAAGCTTTGTCCGAGATATGAGTTTGAGAAGGCCACGGAACGCTACGGGGGCAACCGGTACGTGAAGACCTTCACCACGTGGCAGCAGTACATCGCCGTCCTCTATTCCCAGATCACCCTCAAGGACAGCTTACGGGACATCGAGACCGGCCTTGGCACACAGTCAGGCCGCTGGTATCATCTGGGTCTTAAAGGGGTGCACAGGAGCACGCTCTCCGATGCCAACACGAAGAGGGATTACCGGATCTTCGAGGACATGTTCTATCACCTCCTCGCGCGGTGCAGGGACCTGACGCCGCGGCACAGGTTCCGGTTCAGCAATCCCCTTTACAGCATCGATGCGACCACCATCGACCTGTGCCTCTCGGTGTTCCCCTGGGCGAGGTTCAAGAGGGCAAAGGGAGCCATCAAGATGCACTGCCTCTATGACCACTCCGGGTCCCTGCCTTCCTTCCTGACCGTCACCGACGGGAAGAGGCACGATGTCACGGAGGTAAAGAACGTCGATCTTCCCCTCTCACCGGACAGCATCGTGTCCGTCGACAAGGCCTATATCGATTACGCATGGCTGCATTCACTGGACGCAGGGAGGATATGGTTCGTCACCCGGGCAAAATCCAACATCGATTATGCCGTTACCGGACAGCATCCGGTGGGTGGCAGGGGCATCATAAGCGACGAGAGGATATCCCTTACGGGGCAGCGCACCCGGGACAAATACCCCCGGGATCTCAGGCTTATCAGGTTCTACGATGAAAAGCGGAAAAAGACGCTTGTGTTCCTGACCAACAACTTCAGGCTTGCGGCCACGACCATCGCCCGGATATACAAGTCCCGGTGGCAGATAGAACTGTTCTTCAAATGGATCAAGCAGAACCTGAAGATCAAGTCGTTCCTCGGCACCAGCAGGAATGCCGTCATGACCCAGATATGGGTGGCCATGTGCTACTACCTGCTTCTGACGTACATCAAGTACCAGACGAGATACGCCTGTTCGCTCCTGCAACTGAGCAGGATCATCCGTGAAACGCTCTTTGACCGGAAGAGCCTTGTCGATATTCTCACCGTCACGCCCGAACATATGGCTGCCGTGAGAAATGAGGCGCTGCAGGGGACCCTATTTTAACCGGACAGTACTGCTCCTGAAGCGAAACAACACCAGGATGCGACCCAAAGTACGTCAACAGGGTCGTGAGAGAATCGGGTTTCAGTAGCTTGCGCAGTTTTTCTGTCTCATGTTCCTCTAGAAACCCAGAAAGGGGACCGTTTATGCCGAACTTTTCCTCCAAAGGCAGAGGGAACAAGATGATCGGATTCACACCAACGAAGCACGTAATAACGATATGATTCCTGAGAAGCAACCCCCGTTTTCAGGACTATCTCGTCACCGTCTGCATGCACCGTGTTCCCGGCAGGGACAAAGGAATTCTCCCACAGTATGTTGCCATGACCATGTCCAGCGGTTTCACAGGACAGGATGCGACCGACATCAGGTATTGCAGCAGCCTCATGAGGGCGGCATGAACCCTGGCCCACCTCTTGATGTTGCAGGCGATCACCTTGCAGGCAACGGCGAAGCACACCTTCACGAGTCGGCGTACGCGGAGGTGTCCGATCCCGTGCGCTCGCTTGAGTTCCGAGTTCGTCGCCTCGATACCCGCACGGATCCTGTACCGTTCCTTCCACTGCGTTGTCTGCTGGAGTGCATACATCTCATCCCTCAGGCGAAGCTCCGCCGTGACCTCCAGGCGGAAGTCCCCGGAGGTGTCACGGGGAGAGCATCCTTTTGCCCTATGGTTGGGTGCCCTCACGGGACAGCGGTCGAGCATGTCGCATGCGCGGCAGATGTCGCCGTCGAAGATGGCATGGAGGGAACGGCGCTTCGTGTTGTTGCCGCTGAGGACACGGTGGTCTACGGGAGCGTGGCCCCTGGGACAGCGGGATACACGACCCGTATCGTCGAAGACGAAGAGGTCCCTGCCTGTCACATCATCACCGAGCCTGCTGCGGTTGACGGGGGCGACAAGCTCGATCCCCTGCTCCCTGATCTTCAATGCGGAAGGAACGGAGGGGTACCCGCCGTCGGCGAAGAGGACCTGCGGTTTGAGTCCGGCGGCATCGAGGCGCTCGATGACGGTGAGGGTCTTGCCGATATCGGACCGCGCGGCGCCGTGCACCTCGTAGTCGGTGATGATCTCCGTCTTCCTGTCGTTGTTGCATGTCTCCGTTATATGGAGGCTGTATCCCGGCCCCTTGTGCCCGCAGGACGCATCGGGGTCATAGGGGGACTGGAGGGTGGCGCCCGCGCTCTTCTTCTTCACCTGAACCCCGGATGATCCGGCGAGTTCGCACTGCTCGGAGAGAAGGCGGTCAAGGAGCCGGTAGGGCTCACCGGTTGTAACGTCCCCGTCCTTCCCGAAGAGAATGACAAGTTCGTGGAGGTACCCTGCAAGCTCATCGAGTTCGGTCCTCTGCTCCGCCGGACCCAGCCCGAACCATCCCTCGGGTTCCCGTGCATGCCATTGCCGTATCTCCTCCGGTACCCGTGAGAGGTGCTCCTCGTCGAGGCTTTTGAGGAAGAGGGTGAGGGTGTGGGAGATAAGGGCCAGTCTTCCCCGGACCTGTATGTTGGAGATGATATGCGTGGAATCGAGCCTCTGGTTCGTGGCGGAGAGGCCCATCTTCTCCATGGCCGAGTCCCTTATGGCATCGAAGAGATCGCGGATGAGCCTCATGTCGGGATCAGAGGCGGCAAGGCGCCTGCGGAACTCCACGAGGGAGCGGCGGGAGAGGTAGTCCTCTTCCTCATCTGCATCGAGGGCATAGCGCCACCTGACATCGAAGCTGAAGGTGTCGAGGGCCTCCTGGTCGCTCAGATCGTTCCACTCCTCAAGAAGGCACAGGCCGAGAAGGCGGGCGACGCTGAAGTTGGGGCGGCCCGTCGTGCCGTAGAGCATGGCATACTTGTCCTCGTTCCTGAAGAGGATGGGAAGGATCTCGATCCTGAACAGATGCGCCCATGAGGACTCAAGGCGCCTGCGCAGTGAGGGGGATATCCGTGTCTCTATAGCGAAGAGCTTCTGCTGGGGGGATGTCTTTCTATACATGTGTTATTATAGCAGTATCTATAAGGTAACACAATCCAAATGGTTGTTGGGGAGTTGCTTCTCAGGAATCCGATATCCACAACGTCCTTGCAGCACGAAACGTAATCACGCAGGCTTTCCTCGATGAACTGGGGGTAGTTCGCTTTGGACAACGCCAAGTGACTGCATGGTCGGCCCCGGGTATGGCAAATGTCGCTCAGCTTGTTGTAGTACTCGTCAATGCCTTGCTTGATGTGGATGTGCTGGTCAAGTTCACGGAAATCCTCGCTCTCAAAGAGAACGGCAAGTATCTGTCTCTTGAAGGGAGTAGGCGCTTCACCTTTAACCCATTCTATGGCTCTTCTTGAAGTCAGCATGTAATGAAAGCAAACCAAGCTCAGTTCCATGAAGTTCCGCAAACACATGTAAGCCATTTTGTATATGCCGGCCTTTGCGAAGAAAAGGGAGTACTCTAACTCCAACTCAGCTTCTACTACTGGGAATAACCCGATCTTGCGGAGGCTTTCAAAATCAGCCGGGAAACAGTTCGCCAACAATTGCGTTGAAAAGAACCTGATAAGGTGGAAGTCTTCCGAGAGGCTCGCATCTTTGCCAATAACCTTGTCGGTTGCTTCATAAGCGGATAGAAAGGAATGATAGAGACGGTCATCTATTTTGTTCATTATCTCATAGAGCCTCAATATCTCGGCTAGGTGTATCCTTACTGTTTCTCATGTCTCAAAGAGGAGCCGCTTCCGGGTCTTACCGTATATGGGATCGCCGAACTTGTCTCTATTAACCACACAGCTCCGGCTATTCGATCTCCTCATATTCCTCTTTCCCCTGGATGAAAGTTGCTTTCAGCAACTCGTCCTTGTCAAAAGCGACCTTGCCATTGTCATCGAGAAATACCGGGGTCACGCCCGCCGCCGCAAAGATGGGCAGCCTGACACTCCAAGGACCTTCGGGGCTGTCGGGCTCTCTGCACCAACCAGGCAGAAGTCCCTGGTCAATCAGCCGGGCAAGCGCTTCCATCCTGAACACAATTGAGAGGACTTTACCTGGTTTTCCCTCAAGCACACGGATAGCGGTGATGGCATGCCCCTCAAAGCCCCTGTCTTCAGGGGACAATTTCGCCACTTCTGTAACGAACGCGATGACCTCCTCACGAGACAGCGGGTTATCGTTGATCTCCCGGAGGATAGAGTCTTTCTTGCCAGACTTAGCCATGAGGACGCCCCCATCTTGTTGATCTAAAGGCCCTGGTGGATGAATTGTCCGTGGATTTGACCCGCCTTGATATAGGTAATTGTCTATCAGACCCGGGGAATTTGCAAGGCATTTTGAACCGTTGCGATATCTCAGGCTTCGGCTTCTTGTAGTGAAAAATCCGACATTTCACCACCGAATGCGGACGGGAGAGAGGAAGTTTTATACTTCAAATCTTCGATTCCGCCAGGACCCACTTCTCCCGTTCATGGCCCCTTTAAGCAAGTCCCTTCTCCACTACCATCTCGTCGAGTTGCTGTATCAAAGCTTCCGACACTTTCTCCCTATCTAACTGGCTGGTTATGTCCTTGAAGCCGTGCCAGAAGTATACCGGAAACTGGCATTTCAGCAGATATATAAGGAGGTTGACAGAAGGCTCTGGATACTGGGCAATGAAGTTGCCTTTTGCTAGATCACGGACTATGGACGAATGATGAAATTCTGCGGGATGCATCTGAATAACAAGATCAACCACTTGGTTGAATACCGGTTCAAACCTGGGAGCCCACTCGACCATCTTTGCAATCTCTCCTCCCGCAAGCGGTTCTGGTATACCTTGGAGACGCTTCTCCCAGTAACTCTTGATCCAACGTTCCCACTGTTCTCGTTGTTGATCGGCGTTCATTCCGCGGAGAAATCGCTCAATCTGGCTAGCGAATATCTTTCTATCGTCTGGTGTCGCAAAGCGGAAGAAGGCGGGAATCCATTCTTCTCTAGGATCAGGAACAAGAAAACAGATTATGAAGGCAAGATACTCGATAAAGCGATCCCTGTGCGAAGCAAGTTCACGGTCGAGTCGCGTTAGGGCCTTTTCGAAGTATGGGCCTATCTCTTCTACCACGAGTGAGTTCAACCTCCCCCATCCAAGAAATCCGTCCCAGGCCTGTTGAAAGCTCCTGGAATCGTTGTCAGGGTCAAAATACTTGACCAGATTGGTCTTGGTCCATTCGTAGTCAACGTAAAGCATAAAAGCTAGCTGACTGGACAGAATGGTAAGCGCCATACCCAATGCTTTGCTCTTTGAGTGTATCATCTCTGACAGCACGGTTCGATAATACTCGCTCAAGGCTTCTGGCTTTGGTTCCTGTTTCTTTCTCCATATCTGGATACTCTCTAACCAATACTCAGCAAGAATACCTGCTGATCTGTTAATTGCCATCTGAAGCCAGTCATTTCTGCTTTCGGGGATATCTTGATCCAGTTCCGCTCTTGACCACAGAGCGCGTGCCGTCTCGTTGGCCTCTTCCAGAATCAGAGCCGCGCAGCCTTTACCGCCATCGCGTACTAGGCTGTGGAGAAGCGATATCACATTATAAAGGTTGTTCTCCCACAGATCTTCGATCTTCAACCACTTCAGAATGGACAGACACTCGCCTTCATTTGCTGACCAACCCTCCCAAGACAGCAACAATGCTCCCCACAAGTCCGTTGACCATTCCGATCGCTTGGCCAGTTCCTCGGCAAGATCTAGGCCCCAGCGAAGATCCTTCCTTGCCGCGTCTCGTACTGTCAGTCGCAGACCGTCCCTGTCGGGTCCGAAGAACTCATCGCCCTTGAAGACTAGGAGGTTTTCAACCCATTCCGACGGCGACATCCCTATAAGCTGTTCCACGGTATAGGGGCTTGACGGACCAGTACGTACTGGTCCTGCCCAGTGTGTGAAATCGGGATGCTCCCTTGGCTGCCACCCAGGGTGTTCCGCAAGTACCTTGTCCCTTGCCGCAACCGCGAGATCGCATTTAGGGTCAGCGTCGACCAGCCATTGGAGCCAATCATAATGGTTCCATGCGGTTCGCTCTGCAAAGCGCTTATCATCTCTATCTGGCCATTCATATGACAAGATTACCGTGATGAGGTCACTGCGTCCTTTCTCGGGTAAGGCCGGGTAAAGGCTGGCGATAAGTCTATAAATCTCGTGGTGGGCCTGCACATCATGTAAACTATGTCTGTCGAGAAAGAAACGAAGCTTTTCTTCCGCAGACTTGTCTCGTCTTTCACCCAGGGCGTGAACAAACAGGCGCCGCACTAAAAAGGATTGTGACCTGCACAAAATGTCCAACCAGCCATCGGATGTTCCTGGATTCATTTCGCCTATGGCCACGAGACTGTCACGAGCCGCATCGATAAGAGTGTCTTCTGCGTGACGAATTTCATCCTGCTTATGAGGCTCGATGGCTGAACGACGGTACGATGTGGGATCCCACTCTTTATTGGCCTTACCCCAAGCCGTCAAGAGCGAATTCATCATCTCCAGTTCTCTTACGACAATGTTTAGCACTTGAGGAGCTATATCCTGCAGCAGTGGCTTTATATGCGTGGTGTACACTTGATCAAGTTCCCAGTCATCGGAAAGTGAACTCAGTTCCACGTCGAGGTCAATGGCCGGGGTCTCGTCCTGTTCTTCATCCGGCCAGGGAAGTCTCTTTTTTATTTCTAATCGATGCGAAAGCAACCTACTGAAGATCAAAAGGAGGCTGTTGATCTCCCGCAAAGAAGCGCAACGCTCTCCCAACCACCTAAGTACAGATGGGTCCGGGTACCTTGGCATAGTATCGAGGAGCAAAGAAACCCATCGAGACAGATGAGCTTTATCTACTTCAAAGTCTTTGTTAAGGCCTATTCTTGAACCAATCCGATCCCACAAGAAAGGACTTAGGCGCAACTGATGGCCGGAGAGAAGCAAGATCAGTTCATCTGGGTGTAGGAGTACAAAATTCTCGGCCAACCAGAGTCCGAGAAGCTCATCTACCGGCGTCAAGTCTCTTTGCGAGAAAAGCGGATCCAGAAGGTGCCTGCTATCGAACCAGCTAATCCAAGCTGGTTCTCGAGCTGCCTGAGTAATGAACCTGGTCGTGCTCTCCTCTGCAAAAGCGTCGAGTACCTGATCCACTGCTTCATCGTCGGACGGGGGCATTCCCGATGCAATTGTCACCAAGCTCTTTCGTCTGTCCAATATGTTCTGAGATACATAGTCAGCTAAAGCTTTGACGCCATCATTGAGAATACTGTAATCGTCTTTACTCTTCTTTGCGTAAGACACCGGGCGAATGCCTCGGAATAGCCAATCATCGAAGTTTGAGGCATCAGCAACCAGAGCAAACCTATTGGCCGTATCGGCCGCAGGCAACGCTCTGGACAAGTAATGCATCACTACATCATCGTGGCTGTATCCCACGAACAGAACAGCATGAGTCCGGAACATATCCAGAAGAAAGCGACGCGCCCAACCTTCGATCAAGTAAGCCCTTCCAAAATCTGCGTCTGTCAGAACCATTCCATCAGTTTCCACACAACACCCGTGAACGTGCACGATACCGGAGAAATCGTGACCAAGAGGAAGCGCGGGTGACGTGTAGACTTTGATGGATTCACTAAATAATGAGTTGCTGGCGTCTTCAAATAACGTGTCGAAGTTGGTGGTAACAACCCTAACTTTCAGACCATTCTTGAACAATCGGAGTAGATCACGATGCAGCGACGTGTGAGAACCAGGTGCCTTGCAAAGTCGGTCAGCAACCAATTCATGAACTCTATGTCCTTTTTCGAATAGTCGACCAAAGAATCGGTCCTCTGGCTCGGGGCGGCCCCCTGGCTCGGGGCTGATCCTTGGTTGGTTTGTCTCCTTCCCGATCATCTCAGCGAGCCCCGCGAAACTTGGTAGTTCAGCCGGCGGTCCCATGGATACTCCGGCACCCGCAAAGACAACTAAGCTCTCTCTTCGGATTGCCTCGATCAGTTCAATTGGAAAATCTATCGATCTGATTTTCATCCTGGATCATTCCCACTCATAAAATAGGTGTAGGCCCTTCCTTATTCTCTGTTCGGCCAAATCCTTCAGGAACTCCCCTACTACCACGTCGTCTGCTCCATCATCGCGTATATGGGGCGCACGATGCTCGTTAGGACGTACGCCTGGTGTGCCTTGACCGCCTCCTGGAATTTGAACCAGTGGCTCTCCCTGTAGTTGTCCTTCCATATCCACCGCGTCTCCGTCCCTGGCACCGTGTCCCCTCCGCCAGAGGTGTCCGCGGTCGTGAAACCCACGGTCTCCTTGAACCAGGCATCCTCATCGTACTTCGTGAACTCTGCCCCGATAAGGGCCTTGTAGTTCCCGACGCGCTGTGTCTTCGTGCTCGTGCTGTCGCCTATGGCATTCCCGAGGTCCGCAAGGAGAGAGCTCCTCGCGTCATCGTCGACAGAGCGGCCCCGGTAGAGGTCGAAGAGGCATCCCGCGGCATCGAGGAAGCGCGGCTTGTTGTCGATCGAGGCGCGGCTCGGCACGAGGCGCTTGTCCTTCCAGAGCTCGTTGGGTACGTCCGGGCTGTGCTTGGCATCGGCATGACCCACGCTGGGGATGAGCTTCTCGAGGAGCCCCGCCATGTTGTTGAAGCCGTCATCGGCCCCCACGAAGTTCTGATGGGCGAACGTGTCGGCGAAGGCATGGGTCGCTATCCCGATGCGGTAGAGGTCATGGAGGCCGAGGGCCTCAGCGAGGACCTGTTGAGCGCTCAAGCTGTTGGGAATCGTGTTCATGAGGTGGAGCTTCCCGTCAGCGCGCCTGGCTGAATCGCCGGCTATCTCGGGGAGAGATCCGGGAAGGAAGTGGAACACGGGGTATATGCGCATGAGTTCCTTCTGGGGTTTCAGGATGTTGACGGTCTGGCTGATGTAGCTCTCATACGCATCGGGGGTGTCCTGGCTGATATACCGGTGTTCGGTGTTGTCATCTGTGTACTGGGAGGAGTAGGCGATGATGGAGCAGTCATCAGGGCTGAAGCCGGCCCTCCTTGCGATGATGTAGGTCATGTAGTAGTGGAATTCTATGTCCATGGTGATCTCCTTGTCCCTCCTTCTCCCCTCTATCCCTGGATAATCTGATCCAGCCTCTGGCTCTCGATGTCCGTGTTGATCTGTATCCACAGGGGCAGGTGGTCGGATATCTGGTAGGTGAAGACTGTCTTCTCCATGCCCGGGAACAGGGGTTCGATGTCCCCGGCGTAGAAGTCCACCACACCGCCGGTGTTGGTGAAGTTCTCCGGGTAGATGGGACAGTGGAGGATCTGGTCGTACCTCTTGTTCTTCTCGAGGTTCGACCCGGGGTCCTTCTTGAGGAGCGCAGTGGGTATCACGAGGCCTTTTGCCGTGACCGCATCGAACAGCGGGCTCCTCCGGCTCGGGATGTTGAAATCGCCCATGACGATGATGTCCTTGTCCTCTGCGTTCTTCTCCTTCCGTTTTGCGTTCACCCATTCAGCAACGAGGGATATCTCCTCCTGTCGGTCCTTCTCACTCTCTCCCCACCGGATATGGACGGTAAGGAGCACAAAATCGAAGTTGCCGGACCGGAAGGACGCGTAGTAGGGACTTCTCCACCAGGAGATATCGCTTAAGTATTCCTTCCCCCTCTTCGTGCGGGGAGGGTTCGCCTCCGCTGCCAGGCCGTTGAACACCACGGCACGCTTGTCATAGATGTATGCGATGCGCTCCCAGTTGCCGCCACCGTCCCGGATCATGTCGGAATAGACGGTGCGCCAGTAGGGCCCCAGGATATCGAGGACCCGTTTGAGGTCACCGAGATCGTCCCGAAGCTCCACGATGCCTATGAGATCGAACTGCCCCAGAACCTCGGCAATGTAGTGTATGGCCGCCTCATTTCTTTTCTTCTTTCCGAAATCCCGAATGTTCCAGGTGGCCACGTTGATCGACTCATCGAGCTTCGATGCAGGTATCCCGGCCTGCGAAATACGCTTTTGAAGCTCTACCAGACCCTGCGCAATGTCTTTGGAAATCTTGCCGTGGAACATAATGGCACCCCCTTTGCTTGGAATTCGCATTCCCTTCTGACATGTTTGAACCTGTTCAGCGAGATAGGGCCTCTAATTTTTCCTCAAACCGGGTTTTTTGTAACCGGGATACTCAAACAGTCTTTTCATGTTTCTACGGCCTGTTGCCCAAACCGGCCCTGTAACACCAGGCATCCCGGCAGTTCGGTACGGGCATTCATCGGACGAACATCGGGAGCAAGATTTCCCCGACGGCATAAACCGGGAAGAGCGGATGGCCTTCCATCATCTGAAGGGCGTTTATGTTTCCCTCTTTCAGGGTATGGAGTCCGACCGCTCCGGTCAGCCGTTTCCCTGCTGACCCTATCAGCGTCATGATGTTCTGCAGTGTGCAGACAAGGTATTCCTGGATGGCCACCCTCCAGAGTCCCCTCCACCGCGCACGGTCAAAGCCGTACCGGACGCTCCGTGCGAAGGACCGTTCCATGAGGTGCTGGCGGGTCTTTATGTCCCGCTTCGCCGAAGGGCTCTGCGTGTTCGCAAGCATCTCGTCGAGGTCCTCCTTCCGTGCATGGCGCTGGACCGAGCGGCTCCCGGTCCTGTTGCGTGTGCACTCGTCCTTAAGTTCGCAGGCCCTGCAGACCTTCTTCGGTGCCGCATACTCGATCGTGTTCCGCTGGTGATGGAAGGTTCTTCTTTTGAGTTCCTTTCCGGCGGGACAGGTGAGGGTGTCGGTCTCTTTATGATAGATGAACCGGTCGTCGGGATAGATACCCTCGCGGGAGCCGGTGTTCTTCACCTGTGTGCGCAGCGCGGGCATGTGTGCCTTCATCTGTCTGTCACGGCAGGCGAGGAGGTTCTCCATGGTGCCGTACTTGCTGTCGGCGACGACCGTTTCGGGTTTCATGGTCGTGTTCGCCGCATGGATATCCACGAGGTCCTTCATGCAATGGGCCTCATTGACCGCCCCCGGGGTCACTGTCACGGCGGTGATAATCTCATTTGCCCCATCCACGGCACGGTGGGTCTTGTACCTGAGCTTCGGCCTTCCTCCCTGGCGTACGATGGAGGCGTCTGGATCGGTGGTGGAGATGAAGCGGGTGTTCACCTCGCTGTAGGCGCTCTCCTTCTCCGTCAGGCGCTCCTTCAGTTCCCGGTACCTCTCGTCGAGCTGCGTCTTCAGCGCCCTCGTATCGGTGACGGAGTTGTTGGAGGCGTCGGCGTCGATGAAGCTTGCGTCCATGAAGATCTTCGTCCCGTCGATGAGACCCTGGCGTGAGCACTCAATGACGATGCGCTCGAAGAAGGTCCTGAAGGCCTCCTCTCCCCATCTCCTGCGCGCCTTCGAGAGGACGCTGTGGTCGGGGATGGGGGTGTCGAGGTTGTACCCGAGGAACCACAGCCAGTCGAGCCTCTCGGGGAGGGTCTCCATGAGTTCCCTCTCGGACCTGACATCGTACATGACAAGAAGGAGCATGAGCTTCAGGATGACCGCGGGAGGAACGGAGACATTGCCCCGTGTTCCGTAGGTGTCCTTCACCTCGTCGTAGATGAAGCTGAAGTCCACCGCTTTTTTGATCCTCCTCAGGGGATGATCCGGACGGACCCGGTTTTCGAGAGCGACATTGTAGGAGAAGATGTTGTCCTGACCCGGTGGTTCGCAACCCATCATGCAAAATGTCTCCTTCGAAGGGGGGAATGATCGTTATTATACCTTATATATCCTGTAGTTACAATGATATTCCGGTTGCATCGGGGAGGTATTTTGTCCGGGGGTCTTCATGACGGGTGGGGGATTTGGGCAACAGGCCGTCTAATCCTAGCCCGCACTAATGTCGTATCCCCCGTTATCGTCAAACCCTGTTGGTCTGCGATTTCAACCCTCGGTTTAGAGTCACCGGGGACAAATCCATATGAAACGTGATAAACCTCAAGCACTTCAACACCCGCTAATCTGGGCATCCGTTGCGGTATCTTTGCAATGAACTCCTTGATCTCGTCGGCAGACAGCTTGCGAAGCTGAAGAATCGGCTGCAGCTTCTCGTCAACTATCTCAATAGCTTCCATATCGGAATTGACATCGTAATTCATCCCAGGGGAAACATAAAGATTTGAGTCTTGCAGATGAGCAACGACGCGACCCTGAATGTCCTTGACCTCTCCAGCGAGCAGAATCGTTCCGTCTCTGGAAACCTCGTAAGTATATGGTGATATGTTGGAAATCTTCATTCGTTGGCCAGGACCGTTTAGTAGAACGAGATTGGTGCCCACCTTGAAGAAGGCGGGTAGAGTCTGCAATTGAGGGATTTTACGCTGCATAGCAACGTGAACAAGTGATCGAGAGCGTTCGAAGTATACCTGACTGAAAACCCACGTAATGACGCCTCCAATAACTGCACCAAGTATCAAAAAACACACGTCTCGCACCATCGGTGTCCTCGCCATCCTATGAATCCAGCGCCTTATTGGATCAAGTGCGCCCTTTGATTCTCTTGCGACTGAATGAAGCTCGAGTTTCCTTTTTGCTGTTCTTCGTTTCCCCATGCTGGCCACCCACCATGAACCATCACCCAAAACAACGCTAATGTCAAGAAATGAGTATAATATGCTGATGGTTCAGCTGGCAATCACGGATACATTCCGTCACCGATAAATCCTCCACTTCAAGAAGGAAGCAAACCCGGTGGACTGCCGGACCCTATAGAGCAAGCTCTCTTCCCTCCCCTACCCTCTTACCACAAACGGCCTCAAATGCAGATACTGAGTCGTGTGGTGTATCTTCATGTGACAGCTCCTGCAGACCTGGATGGTTATCTCCGGGTCGTAGCATACGTGGTGAGGGATCAGCTCCACTTCTCTCCCGGGAACGTCGCATACGACGCATTTCACGGGGGTTGTTTCATCGTGAAGATCCCGGCACCTTACGCTGCAGAATATCTCATCGCTCTGTATATCCTTCCCGCAGTGAAGACAATAACCGTCACCCCCGTCTATCCATATAATGTGCCCGTATCCATGCCCGGAGGCCATCGATGTAGCGCATTCCTCGGTGGTATCCCATATGTCGTTGTCGGACAGCCTGCAATCGCAACCATCCATGGAGAGTTGCTCGAATTCCCTTGCTATGATTCTCCGTCTCTTCCACATGGGGGTTTGTTCATTGAAGTTCCAGTAGAACAACGGGGACAAATCCTCCCATATCGAAACCTCGGCGGTGCCTCTCATGTCGGCGAACAGGACACCCTCCGGCATCTTCTTGAAAAACAGGTTGGGTTTATTCGAAGACTCGACGTAGCCGTTGAGCTTCAGGATCTGCCCCTTTATAAGGAGCCTCTGGTAAACCTTCTCGTATATGGTGTTGCCGAACTTGTCCTTGTTGATCATCGTCCCCTGATCGGATACGGCCTGAAGTTTTAATACCTTATTTCCATCTGAGAGTACGGATAAGATCCCTATAGTGGTCCCACTGCCCTGTAAGAAACTGGAAACGCCCCGCAACTATGCCGGGAGCGATATCAAGCTCCTCTGCCATCCGGAGGAGTTCCTCCCTTGACCGAACAGCACGAATATGCCCGTCGTACCCGGCCGGGATGAGGAAATCAGAAGCAAACTCGTTCGCGCGAACTTCCCGGGGATCGTCCTTGCTGCCATCGTTGATGAGAAGATCCTTCTTGCTGTCGTTCAGCACATGGCCAGCCTCATGAAAGAAGGAAAACCAGAACTTGTCCTCCCCCTTTCCGCGCAGGGAAAGCAGTATCATTGCCTTCTGCGGGGTGATCCACTTCGTGGCCCCGTTCCAGGGAACCTTCTTCATCTCACGGACAAGGGACACCGCCACACCTGCTCCGGCACAAAGCTTCCTCATCGCCGGTTCGAATTTCTCGGGGCTCTCTTTCGTGAGGCTGCGGATCTTCTTCAATGCCTTAAGGAAAGACACCCTGTCGAACGCCTTGCACGCCTTCTCGTGTGCCTGGATCTCCCCTTGGCGAATCCAGGCGGAAGCTGAGCCAGGCTGCGATTCGAAACACTGAGATCGTCTTGCGGCGATTGCGGGTCTCTCCCATATCTCACACCATGCATCCACGCTTCCGACGGCATAGAAGGCCAGAGTCTCCCGTAACAAAACCACCTTGTCATCTGTCCCGGACAGAATGTCCCGGTCCTGCAGCTCCTTCACGGGGATCGCTTTTAGCCATTCGAGATCCTTTTGCAGGCGCCGGGCTTCTTCCACTTTCGCCTTCTGCTCCTGGTACTGCGCCTCGAGATTGTTCCAGAAGCTCGCGGGTGTACCCGTGGCCAGTTCGAAACGATTTGCGCTCTCATAGCTGATCGGCTGCTCTCCCTTGAAGATCCGGTTGAGGGATTGTACGGTAAGCCCCGTCCTGATCGCGAACTCCTTCTGTGTCATCTCCAGGGATTCCATTACCTCCCGGAGTGTCTGCCCGGGAGGCACCGCATAATCAGGTCGATACTCGTATTTCTTCCGCGCCTTCATTTTCCACCTCGATGGGTGTCTCTTATCTCAGTGATCTCGACCTCTCTCACCTTCGTTGTGTCAATCCCGCCATCATCGTCATAAGGGATGGGATCATCTGCCGGAATGAACAACAAACGGTATTGGTCATTCAGGTCCACGGAAAACGTACCCGCATCCCTTCCGGATAATTGATGACAACGTGCTGGCGGTAGATGAGAAATATCGGATAAGACCTCTGCAGCCCTGAGCTCCATCAACCTCTGCCGGAACTTCTCGGCCTGCTTCGCGCCAAGCTGCTTGACCATTTCCCGCTCCTGGGAACCTATTCTTTCAAGCTGCCTTGTCCTAAAGTATATGATCACCAAACCCACCTGTCAAGTGAAATAGTTAACATGCTATGTTAATTCTTTTCATAACGCTGAAATCAAACAGCGTGAAGCATTAATAGAGGATGCTGATAGTACCCGAGCAATATCTTGTCATATTTGTAGCACAAAGAAAAGGCACATTACTCCCTTCCCCGCACATTCCCCTTGACAACCACTCCGCATCTGCTAGACTTATAACTGTATATAACCGTTTTACGACTATATTAACCTGTTCCAAGGCATTATCAAACTGTGTCGTAGATACGGGAGGTCCACGTGATAATCAGCATCGCAAATCCCAAGGGCGGCGTCGGGAAAACGACCCTTGCAGTCAACCTGGCAACCACCCTTATTGCCAAATTCCCCGATACTCGCATCCTCGAGCTCGACCTGCAGAGGTCCTCCTCCCTGTGGGCCGGGTACAGGGCTCAGGCTGGCATTACCCCGGTAATACACGTTTCCACCGTGAGCTCCATCAAGCAGATCCCGACGGTAACCTCCTCTTATGAGGATAACCCTAAATCCTTCCTCGTGGTTGACTGCGGCGGAATTGACAGTGACTACAATCGTTCCGCCATGTCAGTGTCGGACCTGGTGGTTGTTCCTGTGCGTCCCTCACAGGTCGAGGTCTTTGCACTGTCACGGACATCATCTGTGCTGAAGGCTGTAGGCAAGGTAGGACACGTCGTCAACTGCGGCGCGTTCCCTGCATCAGTCTCCAAAGTCAACGATCTCATGGAATTCATCCGAAACGCTGACGGTTATAAACTGTTAAATACTGTTGTCAGGTTCAGGGCAGATTACCAGGACGCTTACGCCGAAGGAAAATCCGTTATCGAATATTCCAAGGGTTCCCGTGCCGCCAGTGAGATATTGGCGCTCACTAACGAGATCAGGAGACTCTTAAAGAGGAGAGCAAATGGCTAAACTGAAGGCTGCTGATAGCATAAAGGGCGTTGATGCTCACGCAACGGAAAGTCAAGGCATCCATACCAAGAACCCGGGCGGGCGTCCCAAGAAGCCTCCAGAGGAGAGGTTGGTGAAGGTAACCATTTACATGACACCCGAAGAGAAAGCACGGCTCGATGCCAGGGCGAAAAGGTTGGGGGTCTCGGTCTCGGCACTCATCAAGATGAAGATAGCAGAGGAAGCATGAAAGGGCAACGTATCGGCTACATCCGAGTATCTTCCGCGGATCAGAACACGGACCGCCAACTCGACGGCATTGAACTGGACCGTGTCTTCACGGACAAGACGAGCGGCAAGACCATGGACCGCGCCGCCCTGACGGAGCTTCTCCGTTATGCACGCGAGGGGGATACTGTTCTGGTCCACTCAATAGACAGGCTGGCGATGAATCTCGATGACCTGCGCCATCTGGTGAATGATCTCACGTCCCGGGGCGTACGGATTCAGTTCGTCAAAGAAAACCTCACATTTTCCGGCGATGACTCCCCTATGAGCCGGTTGCTGCTATCCATGATGGGAGCCTTCGCCGAGTTCGAAAGGGCCATCATTAGAGAGCGCCAGCGTGAAGGGATTGAGAAGGCGAAGAAGAAAGGAAAGTACAAGGGTCGCAAGAGGGTCCTCACCCCCCTTCAGGCCCAGGAGCTCCGGTCCCTGGCCGTCCCCGGCTGCAACAAATCCGCTCTGGCGAAACGCTTTGGTATCAGCAGGGAGAGCGTTTACCGATACCTGGCAATCTGATATCCTTTAGAGGATGATATGAAGAAGAAGAGAGCTATGAATGAATCATCCGCCACCTCGAAGCAGGGCAAAGTCCCGTCCGTGGAGAAATTCGACCCGCTGCGCGACGCGCTCTATGAATTTGCCACGATGAGCATCGAGGACCGAGAGAAGCTAGCGGCCGAGTCAGTGAGAAAAGCGATCGCCGAGACCCACGCCGCAGGGCTACCGAGCTGCCACGCCAGCGACAGAGAAGACTACAAGCTGTGCTTCCTCTTCCCTGACGGCCACAGGGAATACTTCAACACCATCGAGGAAGGGGATGCGATCCTGGAGAAACACGGTCTGAAGCGCTGACCGGTTCCTTCCGGTATATTTCACGGAGAACAAGAAAATGACCAATGCAGGAAGCAAAAAAGATCTCATCGACGTTAATGACCTCGATGGTATGCGCGACCGGTTGAGCCGGGCCGTGGACACCCTTGATGTCCGGGCGGCCCGACGCATCCTCGATCTTGCCGATGAGGCAGGCACCGGACAGGTCCGGTCCTTCTTCTTCGACGACATGTTCAAAAGGCTGTGTCAGGCTATTGAAGCATGCGATCCGGAAGATGTCCGCTGTCACCTCCAGTTCATGAAGGACATCGACAGCCTGCGCAAGGCAGAGACGGACATCGAGGTCGTCAAGGAGAAGCTCAGGGAACTGAACCCCTATCTCCAGCAGACGTACAATGTCACCGTCCTCGGAGTATTCAAACTGTGCCAGGAGGAAGGGTCCGGAGATGATGATTGGCACTTGCTGCTGGACGTCAAGGAACCCTTGAGTGCCGTCGGATTCACCGGAGTCGAGAACTATCTCAGCAACACCCTGGGCATACGGGTGATCCTCAAGGAAGGTCACGAGAAGTATGTCGGTGAGCACATCGTGGACCAGGTGGAGTTCCTCTGAGCCCGATGAAAAGGCTTACCATTCAGTTGCAGGAAAATCTTCTCTGGAAGGACATGAACCCTCACAACTTGATGCTTCTCCAAAGGAGCCCTGAGCGCTGGAAGAGGGCGTTGTGGACAATTTGTCCACAGTTTGCAGACTCACAGGAACATCAATAACTTACCTCCGCCGATTGGAGTCCGTACTTACCTTGCCCGAGAACGCCATCGAAGCGGCAGGGGACGGCGAGTTGAGTAAGACCGCCCCGTGGTTTCGAATCCTACCCCCATGAATCCCGCAAGCACCTGCCTAGCGCCCCTCTGCACACCATCTATCATGTAAGAAACGCCCTTCAAAACCCGAAGAAACGCCCTTCAAAACCCGAACGTCGCGGCGCATCCTATCTACGATATTGCCAATAATCTCGAATGGATAGATCAACACGGTGACTCAACACCCGGATTCGTTGTGGCTACGATAGTACCCGGAATTTCCTGAAATAAGGGGAAATGTGGCAATATCGCGTGCCGGCTTGCGGTAATGTTCCTTAGTAATATCAACAACATGACTGCAAACCGCCCTTCAAAACCCGAAGAAACGCCCTTCAAAACCCGAACGTCGCGGCGCATCCTATCTACGATATTGCCAATAATCTCGAATGGATAGATCAACACGGTGACTCAACACCCGGATTCGTTGTGCCTATGATAATACCCGGAATACCTGGAAATAAGGGGAAATGTGGCAATATTGCGTGCCGTCTTGCGGTACCTTTCCTTAGTAATCTCAACAACTTGACTGCAAAACGCCCTTCAAAACCCGAACGAATGTAAGTAATATAGTGCTTCGGAAGTTTTAGTGACACTTTATTGACCTTCAGCAGCCTGCAAAGTGCGCACATTTGTGAGCATTCCGGGATTCTGACATTTCCTTTGACTTTTGTTGCATTCACCTCCTAGGCCCTGCCTGACACCTGTCCCATAATACCACCACCCGACCCGTGTGACACATCCTTCCCGCCTCGGTGCACTGTCACGTCCGGGTGTACCCTGCCGGACAGGGTGCCATGCAGGATTTGCTCAAAATGGACAAATCATGCGGTCAAAATGCACGGATGATTTGTCCATTTTGGTCACATCGTCGCCGGGCTTCGTTATAGCAGGACGGCCTCCTATACCTGGACGATCCCTCAGGACTCTCGCATCTTCTAAGCCATTATCCACTTGGAATAATTCCAATGGAGAGTGACCAGCCAGCTCTGCCCTGCAAGATCTTGCTCAACCCGCCACGATCAACTTGACAACGACATCCGAGTCGTGACCGGAAGGTAGTTTTGACAGCATAGGTCGCATAATATATTATCTTTACAATGCCTACCTTTTCCGGGAAGACCATCCTCGTGACTGTTCTGATGAGTATAGTGCTCCCCTTCGTAATCAGAAGGACGGGCACCGGCGGGTTCGAATGGATTGACCCCTACCTGAGATCGTTCTGGACGTTACTTTTCCTCGTTCTGTCCATCATGCTTCTCTTTACGAAAGGCGCAAGAGGTCTGTCGAGCGGAATCCGCGCCAACAAATCAAAGAGGTTTATCGTGATATCGTACATTGCTATCTTCGTTCTGGGTGGAGCAATACTGAGCGGTTACTGGTGGTTCGCAGGGAAAATGACCGCCAACCCGCAGATGGGAAACAAGATATCCCTCGTTCAGCGCTACCCCCTCGAGTGGCCGTTGACTGATGGCTTGACCGACGACACCGAAACAATGCCTCTATCCGGGACGACCCTTAAGGCCATTTACAGGGACAATCAGGATTACGTGCTGACTCCTTTCGTCCGGAACGATGATGAGAAGACACCGCTGATGGAGCCGAGCATCGCGATACTGCTACCGCTCAATGTTGGCTTCAAGAAGGGGGTTCTGTGGAGACACAACAATAGCAGGAGGTACCGGGATTTCCACGCTGAAGGTTTCGGTTCAGTCGTGAACGGTACAATCCGTGGCGTTAACGAGAATCTGATCCTGAACTTTCCGGCGCCGGGCATTTACCCTGTGGCATATAGGATCACTGGAATAGCGGGAGGCGTCACCGTGAAGGTGGACGGGAGCTTCAATCTTGAGCTGGTAAAGGAGGAGACGCCGCCGATCAGACATGAGGACAGGTAACCCTTCGTAATATCCGTGGAATCTGCCCCCAGGGTGACTCAAAACCCGAATGCTCCAGACTTGCATTTGACGTTGTCTCCCGTTTATTTGACCTTTATTTTACTTTTATTTTACCTTCCCGGCGTGGTTTTCAACAATTCAGGGCACAGCGTAGGACGAATGTATGCCTTTTTGGACACATACGTTCTGCACGGAGAGAATAAAGGGTGACTCAAAACCCGAATGGGGCGAAACTACCACTTCATGGAGTAGCCAGTTTTTATTTGACGTTTATTTTACTTTTATTTTACATCTCAGGCATGGTTTTTCAACAATTCAGGGCTGAAACAATTCTCTCGGAAAATAGGCAAGGGTGAATTTTATTTCAGGTTTATTTCAAGTTATTTCAAAAAAGGAATGATGTAGTGAGCACGTATCAGTTTATGAATACATACTCACTACACGGGCGCGACAGCCCGCAAGAAAGCTGGTATAATTGTCCACCATGAAATTCTCCATCCGCAGAGACGTGTCTTTCACCTCGTATGCTCAGGACCTTTCCGGTCTCGACGGAATCCCTATCGAGCTTGCCCTCCCCTACAAGCTCGAGGACTTCCTCACCGGGATGGACCGCCTGGATGACCTGGCTGCCTTCGTCCTTTCCCACAACATTGTCGTCAATTCCGTCCACGCCCCTCAGGGGCGCCTCTCCGATGAAAGCTTCTTCTCCTGGGCCCTTCCGACCGTGCAGTTTGCCCAGAAGGTCGGGGCCAGTGTCGCCGTGTTTCACCCTGAGTCCGTTCCGAAGCTCTCGAAACCTTCTGCGCAAACCATGGCTTTGGGAAACCTAAAAAGACTGAAGAGGGAAACAGATATTGTCGTAGCGATTGAAACCTTCGGAAACGCGAAGAGGGTTCTCACGCCAGAAGAGACCATTGAGCTCGATCTCCCGATGATCTTGGATACATCGCATCTCTTCGTCCGCCGTATCTTTGAGATAATCCAGAGGTATCCTAGAGGTATCGTCGGCGTCCACCTCTCGGAGATGCGTTACGATGATACTGCCGGCTATGACCTGCCTCACTTGCCGGTGGCCAGCTACGGTATCGAGGTCCTGGAGGCACTGAGGGCCAAGAACTGGAGCGGCAACGTTACTCTCGAGTACCTGCCGCAGTTTCACGACCGTCTCATTCCGGACCGGCAGGTGCTGGAAGAACTGTTCGCTGCACAACTCGACAACCCCTCCCCTCATGTTCCGCCCCTCTCTCTGGAGGACATCCTCGCCGCGAAGAAGGCGGAAAGGGAGCGCCTGCGGAAACTCCCCTTCGAGGAGAAGATCGTCCTCGTCGAGAAGATGCGCACATATTTAGAGCCCCTCTTCGCCCGTCATGACAAAGACAGCTGGGCCATGCCGGAGAAGGCCCTCCTCGCCGGAGTGCGCCGGCACAGGTCGGAGAAAAAGGGCTTCAAGTGGTGCTATCTCTTCCCCGAAACGGGCAAAAAGTTCCACTTCAACACGAAAGAGGAGGGCGACGCAGTCCTTGAGGCGGAGATCGGATGAAGACATTGGTCATCTCAGACATCCACGGATACTACAGGGAGCTGAACGATGCCCTGCACAACGCGGACTATCAGGAAGGGGATCGGCTCATATTCCTGGGTGACTACATCGACAGGGGTCCCCTGTCGCGGGAGGTCATGGAATTCCTGCTGTCCCTCAAGAACGGTGGCAACGTCTTCCTGAGGGGCAACCATGAGGAGTACCTCATCCGCGCTCTGGCCGGGGATGTGCACGCATATGGAATCTTGATGGACAACGGATTCGTCTCCACCCTGAAAAGCTATGGTGTCGATCCCCAGACGCTTTCATATTCCCAGAGTGGCCGGCACTACGTCCTGCGTGACGGGAAACACACCCTTCTGGACAGTCGGGAGCTTCCGGCGTTCCTGCGGAGCGTGATTCCCCCGGACCATCTGTCTTTAATTGAGCATACCCAATACAGTTTCGAAACGGATGCCCTTTTCTTCTCCCACGCCGGAGCCGAACCATGCATACCCCTCCATGAGCAGCATGGCACGGACTTCGTCTGGGGGACGGACAGCTTCTTTCTGAAGCAACAATATAGCTATGGCAAGACCCTCGTTTTTGGTCACTGGCACCTCCCGGAGCCGTTCGTTGCCCGCGGCCGGATTGGCTTAGGAGCGGACATGTGCGTCAGGGTCTTGATAACCGACTATTCCCCGATGGCCATCGTGGACAGCGATGGGGATTATTTCGAAGTGCGGGAGGAGTGGCTGATATGAGACTGCTCTATGCTGCAGACCTCCATGGCAATCTTTCCTTCTACAAAAAGCTTCTCGCGATTTCCGTCCGGAAGAAGGCGGATGCAATCGTGGTGGGCGGCGACCTCCTCCCTAAAACCGGCGAGTACGCGAACCTCGTCAACGAGCAGCGGCAGTTCATTCTCAACGAGCTCCGCCCGTCGCTGCTTGCGTTCCGTGATAACAATCCTGCCGCAAATGTCCTTCTTATGATGGGTAACGACGATTTCTCCGTCCACATGCCCCTCCTGGAGGAGATGGAGGCGGCAGGCCTTCTGAAACTGCTCCACATGCGAGTGCATCGCCTTGGGGAGGATCTCTCCATCGCCGGCTATTCCTGCGTGCGCCCCACCCCGTTTTCGTGCAAGGATTGGGAACGGTACGATGACGAGCAGAAAATTCTCCAGCCAGGTCCATACAGACCAGTCGCCAGCACACTGGACGGACTCATCGACATTGATGAGCAGGAGTGGTACGTCTCTCATCCCACGATGGAGGAGGACCTCGAGCAACTCGCCCGGATGTCAGACCCGAAGAGGACTCTTTACGTGCTCCACGACCCGCCCTGGAACACGACCCTGGACACGCTCTGGAATGGGCAGCATATCGGGAGCATGGCGGTTCGCCGCTTCATTGAACAGCACCAGCCACCGCTTGTCCTGTCCGGACACATCCATGAATCACCCAAGGCCTCCGGAAAGATCACAGACCGGATCGGGGACACGGTCTGTGTCAATCCAGGACAAACTGAGGCGATTCTCCAGGCAGTGATGATTGATGTTCCCGGGTTCAGGCTGAAGCGGTTATGATGTAATACGTAATTTCATGAATTGCTTGCAGCTAACGGATATCATTATGGTATCAGAGACGTGTTGCACTTGATATTGCACCTATTCTGCACCTATCCGCGACCGTCGAAAACAGTCAGAGAGACAAGCAGTTCCTCCCTGTCCCCGTCGTCAATATGGTCCTTCAGGAGCTCGATGCTGTCGCGCACCATCTCCGCGTACTCGTCCACCCTGCCCCTGTCGAAGACTGCCGCACTGAAATCCGCGTCCCGGCGGCGATGATAGAGCTCAACAAGGTGCTCGTATATTGCCTTGTCCACCTCGCCGGTGCCGACAAGATGCCTGGCCACCAGTTCCCGAACCTCGCGGTGGGAGTACGCGCGATATCCCTTGTCTGCAAGGGCGTAACGGCAGAGGGCCTCCAGAGTAAAAAAGAGTAAAGACACACACTCGGGGAAATTGCCAGCCACGTAGTTGACCTGATATGACCGTAGCTTCCTCCTCATGAGCTCCATCATGTCCTGTGCTTCCTTCATCCTCTCGTCCCCCTCCTTTTCAAACCGCATCGACTCCGCCTCGTCTGACGCCCAATCGTAAGCATCATCGAGCGCATCTACATCGGGCTCCACCAGATGAATTCCCGCAAGGGCCTCCTGGACAAGGAAGGGCGACTCGTCCGTGTCGTTGAGGTGGAGGATCGAAACATGCGTGTCGTCCGTCACGGCCATGCGTATGCTGCCGACAATGCGCATCCGCTCCGCCTCATCGTCAGTCCGCAGGTAGATGCCGATATCAATCCCGGGGTGGCCATGCAGCGTTCCTTCCGAATACGGGCCATATAAGACGGCCACCAAGACTCTGTTCTCTGCCCGCAACCTTTCAAGAACGGCCTGTATGGGAATGATCCTGTCATGGATCGTCTCATTGACGGCCCTGCGAAGCTCCGGCGCCCTCATGTCCGTTCTCTCCACGAACCGATCCACATCCCTCCGGAGCCGGTCGGGCAGCTGCAAGGCAAGCGACGCAAACCCGATGATCCGGTCGCGCTCTATCTCCCACACGCGCGGGGGAGTAAGGCAATAATCCCTGAGCGTGTCCATGTAGATCGTCGATATCCGCCCCAGAATGCGCTGCTGGCCAAACGCATCGTCCAGGTCCCGGAGGATTCCCTCCATGTCGTAATAGATGCGGCGGATCCTCTCCGCCGCGGCCATCAGGTGGTGGTCACCCTCCGGTCTGTCCTTGTCCCGCCTGAAAAGATCCAGCAGCTCACGGAGCCGGGAACACTGCCTGTCGAGCTCCCGGTATGCGTCCCTAGACACCTCAGACATACTCCACCTCTTTCAGGATCTGCTGTGCTGCATAGCTCTTTCCCATCTCATTTAGGATAGCATTTTCCGCAGACGGCGTGAAATTGTACCTGTCTTACGGCCAAATGACATATACTACCCATGCACAGTGACGACGGATGAATTCCACCTCGTATACCTGGAGGACGCCGCGGACTACATCGTAAGGAGCATCAAAGAAAGGGGGAGACGATATGCTGGCGCCATTTCTTGACGTCCAGATCGAACTGGACAGAATACAGAAAGAATGTGAAAAGCTGCGCAGAAGCAACGAACTGTTCCTCGCCGAGACGAATGCAGAAACAAAGGAAGCCTATGGCTCCATGATGGCACTGGTCCTCCACGGCGTTTATGCGGGAATTGAAAGGGTTCTCCGAGACATTGTCCGGTATTTTGATGGCCAGTTGCCCGTCGGTAGCGATTGGCATGCAAAGTTATTGGTCAGAGCCTGTAACCCGAACCCTGGTGTACGGGAAGCTGTTATCAGCGAGGGGACCGCCGCAGAGCTCGGTAATCTGAGAAGTTTCAGCCGCCTTGTCGAAAGCATTTATCAATCCAGCCTGGACTTCAACAGGGTGTCTTCGATGTCAGAGCGCGCGTTGAATGTTGTCCCTGCCGTTATAAACGAGATCGAGGGCTTTACGCAATCGAAGCACGGTCCGGATCTTTAGACACGACGGCGCTTGATGCTATGGAAGATTCCTGCCATACTAACACAGCAGGAGGCAAAAATATGCTTGCGATAAGACTTCCACCGGAGATCGAAAAGCGCCTTGAGGACCTCGCAAAGAAGACGGGAAGAACGAAAACCTTTTATGCCAGGGCCGCAATAACCGAATACATTGAAGACCTCGAAGATATCTACCTGGCGGAGAAAAGACTGGAAGACATACGAACCGGCAGGAGCAAAACCATTCCCATCGAAGAGATCATGAGCCGGTATGACCTGGAGAGTTGAGTTTTCCAGGGCCGCGGCAAAGGAACTTGACGATGTGTACCACAAGTGTTACACTTATCGCCGAAAGGAGTTGTCATGCCGACCAAGAATGCGAGGGTCAATGTGGTGTTGGAGAAACCCCTCTACGCGGCCGTGGACGAGATAGCGAAAAGACAGGGCCTGTCCAAATCCATGGTCGTGAGGGATCTGGTCCGGGAAGCGATCGAGCTCCGCGAGGACGCAGCCCTTGCCGCATTCGCCGAAGGCCGGGAGAAGACCTTCGGGACCGGAGAGGCTCTGACGCACGAGGACGTGTGGAGCTGACACATGGGCTACACGCTCAGGTACCATCCATCCGTAAAGACCGAGGACCTGCCCAAGCTCGACAAACGGACCGCCGCCAGGATAAGAGAGGCCATAGAGACGCAACTCCTCACGGCGCCGGAGGAGTACGGCGAGCCCCTCAGGCGAACCCTGAAAGGTTACTGGAAGCTCCGTGTCGGCGACTACCGCGTGGTTTTCCGCGTTCGGGACAGTGATATTCTCATCCTCGGGATCATTCACCGGAAAGAAGTCTACCGGGTCATGGAGAAAAAGAGGACCAAAGATTCAAAGAGATAGCCCCGACCAGCGGCCCGGAAAAATGAAGGAGATACAAACATGGCAACGATCATCAAAGAGACTCCTGTTCTCCATGGCAAGGATGCCAGGAGGTTCGTAGAGAAGATCAGGCGGAACGAGCGGGAGCCGGCGCCCCGGGAAGAGTACGACAGGATGATGGCGAACTATCGGAAGGTGAAGACGGGCGATTCTGGCCACGGAGAATCCGGGACAGTTGAATGATACCCTACCAGAAAGAGAAGATCGAGAATGCCATCTGCTTCTTCGCCGCGGTGCATCAGAAGAAGACAGGACGCTCCCTCGACGAGGCTTCTCTCTATAAATGCCTCGCCTTCCTGGACTTCGAGGCTTTTGATGAGACCGGCAGACCCGCCCTCGGCCTGGACTACATAGCGATGCAATGGGGCCCGGTCCCCATCAAAATATACGAGGCCCGACGTTCCTTGAAGACGGATTGCTTCGAATTCGTCGTGAAAAGAGATGAGTACTCAGCGAAGGAGAAGTTCCTCGTCATCGCTCACGGCAAGCCCGATCTCAACTATTTCTCCGAGTATGAGAAAACGAAGATGAGGCGCATCATCGAGATCTTCGCGGACAGATCCATCAAGGACGGCCTGAGGAACGACGCCTCCCATGAGCGTATAAAGGCCTGGAAGAAGACCTGGGCCAAGAAACAGAATTCCATCATCGACTATTCCCTCACATTCGACGACAACCTGCGGACGAAGAAGCCTGAAGATCTCTCCTTCGCCGAAGGCTGCTTCCTGACCTCCGAGGCACTTGCAAAGTCAGGCGCCTGACCGGATGCAGGCGGTATCACGTCGCTGAAAATGCCATAAGCTTGACACCGCCCCTGTCCCGAGGTAGGCTTTTCCTGCGGTTGGGAGAGCCGCATGAGCGGTTCGCTGGACATAGGGCCACTCGGCCGCATTTTCTCAAATACTAGCCACCCACATGGTCGTTACACCTGTGGCGCGGGGCCGGGAGTCCGGCCCCTGCCTTTTACCCCGAGATACTTCTTCCTCGCCAGGATCAAGCTACCAAGATCTCGAACACACTACTTGATCTTCGTGTAGCTCTTCTGACCCTCCTGGGAAACCGTCTTCGGTTTGCCCGGTCCGTAGTCGTTGACCCTGACTCCATTGCCGAAACGCGTTACGGTTTGTGGCTTGACCTTCGTGACTCTTACCTTTTCTTCTTTCATAGCTCCCTCGCTTGTTCACCACAGATCTTGCGACACCCACGGCTGACTACCTCCTCGGCAACCTTTGCGGCTGTGGCCATCAATAAAGTCTTGGCAAAGATTTTCAGTGCTGACAAAAGGACAGTCATTGTATTTCTCCTTTTCTGTGAAATTTGTCCGGTTTCAAGCGGGGGGGGAACACCCGACTGTAGGTGACCGGACTGACCTTAATGGAGACACTTCAATAATTGGGAAAGCTTAAACAATTGGGAAAGCTATTGAATTGTGAACGCCCTTGAGGACGCCCCTGGGTCAATTTGACTGCTGCCGACCCGAGCGTAGAATATCTATATGCACTTTCCTGGGACGAGTCAAGGGGTGCGCGAAAAAAACCTTCCCCTTGAAATTTCTCCTCCTTCGGACGATAATCCTGTAAGCACACCGGGCGGTAAACCCACTTAATTCACGCACCGAGCCCCTGTACCCTTTTAAAAGGACAGACTTCACCATGGCGAACAACAACCCGTTAACCGACGAGTGGTACTACAGGAAACAGGGAGGAGACCGCTATTTCGAGTTCGGCCCCTTCACCTGGGAGAAGCTCTTCATCATGTACATGAAAGGAGAGATAGCCGGGGCCACGGAGGTGAGGAGCAGCGAATTCCCCTGGGCTCCCCTCACGGCCTTCATCCCGGGGAGCAAACTCAACGCAAAAGTGCAGGTCTCGAGGATCCTGTACCTGGCACGGTGCGGACTTCAGGGACTGAAAGGCTCCCCCAGAGAGCGAAGGCTTATTACGATAGCTGTCTGCCTGATCCTCGTGTACTTCGTGGTCCACAACGTCATCTACCCGAAGCCGAAAATGCCTGAGGTCCCCCAGGCCCGCCAGTTGTCCCGGACCAGCGAACCAACGCCGGCCCGGTCCTCCGGTGGAGCACATCCCCTACAGGAGGAACTCACGGCAACGGAGGTCCTCCGGCTCACCAACGTCACCCGGTCGGAGCACGGAGTCCCAGAGCTGAAGGAAAGTTTCCTCCTCAACGCCATTGCTGTCGACAGGGCACGGGACATGTTCGAGAAGCAGTATTTCGATCACGTCTCACCCACCGGGGAGAAGGCCGCCGACATCGCACAGAAGGTCGGGTATCGCTACAAGAGGCTTGGTGAGAACATCGCGTCGGGCGCTTTCATCACCAACCAGAAGATCATCAATGGGTGGATGCAGAGCCCCGGGCACCGGAAGAACCTCCTTTCCGGGGAGTTCGAAGAGATAGGCGTTGCGGTCGTGAAGGGCCGGCTGGAGGGGGGCGAGGGATGGATCGCGGTGCAGGTGTTCGGGAGGCAGTCGCCGGCGGTGAGGGAGTAAACAGGAGGGGCGACATGGACAAGACAGGCAGGTCAACCGTCTCGTGAGGTAAATACCCGTCTTCTAATCTCCGCCAGTGTATCTCCGTCAACATATGTGATGTCGAGCTTGATATGTGTATCGACTGGCCGTGGGAGGTTACTGGCCGAGACTGTGCAAGATATTGTTAAGGAATCCTGGCCTGCTGGGAAAATGAAGAGTGTCTCTTGGAAACGAGCATATGTTTGATGCCTGAACTCCTCACATTCCAATACTCTCTGTTTTTCAGGTTTTCTAGGTTCACCACCCTTGAAGTGAAAATCGTTGCGGTCGGGCCGCTGAAGCAACGAATCCAAGGTTCTCAAGTTGTCGAACGCGCCGAAACCGCGAAAATGCGGATCATCAAAAAGACGAGTTCCCTTTACGAGAGCGCTGTACGGTGACGTCGGCATGGGAGGAGCCGGAGGAGAGGGGAACGCCAGATTGTGATTCACGTTGTCCAATTTCGAACCGATAAAAACAGCATCGCCGTGTATACTGAGATCCACCAGTGTGTTTTCTGCGGGAACGCTTCCATCGTTACTAACAATCAAAACCAATGAAGACTTCCTGGAAGGTTCCTCAAGCTCTTTTGGCAATGCCCGCGCATATCCTTTTACTTTCTCGATCCAGGCCGGATACTCATGGTTCTGGTATTTGTCTATCGCCTCCTTGCTCGGAGGGATTTCTCTTGTTGCGGCCTCGATGAGCGCCCGAGTGCCGGCACCCAGGAGTGCGAGTTGTCCTGCTATGGTAGATGGATATTCCTGGGAGATCCTCGACTCCGGAGGGGTTTGCACGGGAAACTCTTTCATGGGATACCGCTTTTTGACCTCGGCCACGAGGCCATCTATTTCATCCTCAGTGAGTTCCCTGTACCGGGTCACCTGGACGGAAAAACACTCACGCTGGTTGCCGCACGCATCCTCGGCATGCATTTCGATGACCGGGTACCTGCTTTGCAGCATTCTCAATTCTTCTTGAAGTTCCGCTATCTTCTTATCTCTTACGTCGGGTTCCGGTTCCAGCAGCCAGGTATCGGGGACCTCAAGACAGGGAATCCCATGGGAATGAGCCGTAGCCAGAATCCCAATGTCTCCGCTCAGGATTGCCACATCCACCCCAGAATTCTTCTGCCGGAAGCTCAGGACCTCGGCGATGATGGAGTCGTCCATTTGAGACAGATCGAGAGTGTCCAAGGCGTTTGCCGGCAGATACTCTCTTTCCAGAGAAGTCGCGAGGGCCATCTCGACAGACGGCCCCTGTCTGCTGATCGAGAACGTACTGCCGGGGAGCAGTATGTTCCTCAGCAGGGAGTTAACCTTTCTCGCTCTCTTGCTTCTTCGGCCATTCCCGTCCCCTTTTTGGCGGTCTATTTCCCTTTGCACGGCTCTCGGCACGAGAAGCTGAATATGCTCTTCCTTTTCGCCGATATCCGACCAAGGCAATTGCTGGAGGTCTCGACATTGCAGGAAGATGTTAGTGTCGATAAAGAAAACCTTCATATCAACCCTCCCCCTGCATATCACTGACGACAACTCCCGACAACCCCTGTAGCCAGAGATTGAACAAAGGATCGACGACCCGAAACGTCCCTCGCGCGTCCTTCTCGATATAGTCGAGACCGGTCAGCTTTCTCAGGGCTCCCTGAACACCTCCGATCGACCCGAGGTTGTGACGGGTCATGTACTCAGTGGAATAAGGGCTGACGGTAGGCTCTTTCGCTATGGCGGTGAGAAGCCTTATCTGCATGGGAGCGATCGTCTGGAGGTACGACTCGTAAACAGGCTTCTGCTCGCCATGGACTTCTTCCAGGCCTAGCACCAGATCTTCGTGGGTGATTGTGCTGCCTTCCGTCAGTTCCCGGATAGCATAGGGGATCTTTTGGATGTAGTACGGGTAACCGCTCACAAGGTCATAAATCCTTGCGGCCACCTCTTCCGGGCAGGTCTTTCCGTCGGCTCGGAACCTTTCCACGACAAATTGCACAGCCTCCACCTTTGGCAGGGGCCTGAGCTCGTAGTTGATCGCGCTCTTGTAGAACGGACGTTTGCTGAGATTGAAGATATCCACCAGAAGTCGGCGCCGACTTCCCACGAAGAAGTAGGAAACGTTTGAGTGTCCCTGGATGTGGGAGCGCATCGCCCCCTCGATCTTCAGCGAATCCGGCAACTGTGTGATCTCCTGGAACTCGTCGAATACCACGTGGAAACCCTTCTTGTGTCCTTCAGTGAACTTCCCGAATTGGGAGAGTGTCTCCTCGAGCAGGTCAGTGCCCCGGGCACGGACCACCGGCTCGGCCGTGATGATGAAGCCGGGATCCGGGTCGGGCCTCATGGTGATGACCGGCCGCCAGGAAGACAGAACGCGGGAGACTTTCTTGAGAAGAGACATTTCCCTGGCATAATGCGAGTACAAAGCGGCGGCAAGCTTCTGCGCCACCGTTTCCACCGAATCCACCCCGAAGAAGTCGATATATATCGTGATGGTGCCCTTGCCGGCGAGACGGGCCTGCACCCGTTTGACCAGGGACGTCTTGCCATACCTCCTGGGGGAATAAAGGACCACATTGGCCCGGTTGACGGCGTGGGATTCGAGTTCTTTCAACTCCTTCTCCCGGTCACAGAACGGGGCCGTCACCGGCAGTTCCGTCGCACAGAAAGGGTTTCTCATGGCCATTCTCCTTGTTACTACATCGTAGTTACTATACTATAGTAACTGTCTTATAGTATGTCAAGAGGGGTCGACAACACGAACCCCCTTCTTCGTATTGCCCTGAGAAGGGTGCAGAAACTTCAGCACGTTTCTTCTTGACAACCCTCCGAAATATTGTGATAATGACTTTAGTATGTAACCGACCGTCTAGACGGTATACTAACACCAGGAAGGCTTTGATACTCATGAACGCTCATGCTCAAAAGATGGATCAAAACCGCGATGATGTAGCCACCTCCAACCTCACTCCCTTATACCTCTTCTTTTTTCGCTGGATGGGATTAACTGCTTTTTTTCTCTGCCACTTTACCGACCGTCTAGACGGTATACTAACACCAGGAAGGCTTCGATACTCATGAACGCTCATGCTCAAAAGATGGATCAAAACCGCGATGATGTAGCCACCTCCAACCTCACCCCTTTACGCCTCTTCTTTCTTCGCGAACCAAAGTTCATCTCAAACCGGGGCGGCGATAATGATTGATAGTTTTTCTCTTCTCCGTAGAATTCCGATGCGTAGTACCGTCCCAGTTGTTTTCCTGTTTAGCTTGCACTTTATTGCGGTCTCCAATTGCTCGGCTGAAAACGCCCTTTCTTTTGGATACGGTTTCGGTTTGTGGAATGGGTCTGGCTTCGGACAGCTTGAGAAAGGGCTGTCGTATGATTACGCGGCATTTTCTTACCTTAATGAGAAGCCATTGGTTAAGTGCATCTCCTTGATACTCGAACCCTTCGTCAAGGTAGTGAACCGACCTGCAGGCGGGTTTGATCTTGGCTTTAGTTTTCTGTCAGGAGCTATATGCCTGACCTCAGCCCGGGTAACCGGTTTTATCTCACGGTTGGAGCGGGGGCTGTCTATAAAAGCCTTAACTTTCAGAAACGGGGAACGCACGTGCTTTTTGTACTGCTCGGAGGAATCGGGTACCGCAGAGATCAGGTCTTCGTGGAGACGCTGTTTCATCACTACTCCAGGGGGGCTGGGAAAACCGAACCGCTCCATCAATTCAGGTTTGCTCAGAGTGGGATGGCATTTCTAGATGACGCTAGGATCAAGGGGAAGGAAAATGGAAAGGGAACCGTCACAATGGGGGAACCGATGAATAAAGAGACAACCGTGGCGTACTTCTCCATGGAGATAGCATTAGAGCCTGACATACCAACGTACAGTGGCGGCCTGGGTGTGTTAGCGGGGGATACCGTGCGTTCCGCTGCCGATCTCGGTATACCGCTCGTTGCGGTCACGCTTCTTTACAGAAAAGGATACTTCTATCAGAGGATTGATGAAAGTGGAGGACAGATAGAGGAACCGGTTCACTGGGTGATGGACGATCATCTGGAGGAACTGGCACAAAGGGTGACGGTACCGATAGACAACAGGGTCGTCTCTATCCGTCCCTGGAGGTACCATGTTGAGGGGGTAACTGGCTTCATCGTTCCTGTGTACTTGCTTGACACCGATTTGGACGAAAACACTGAAGAAGACAGGAGGTTTACCGACCACCTGTACGGCGGTGATCAACGATACAGACTCTGCCAAGAGGTGATTCTTGGTATCGGAGGAGTAAGAATGCTGGAGGCCCTTGGCTATCGCGGTATTCGGCGTTTCCACATGAACGAAGGACACGCCGCTCTCCTCGCGCTTGAGTGACTATGTTATAGAACGGCCTTGCCCGACAGACAGTTAAAAGGCTACCATCTTTCTTGGATCTTAACAGTGGTGCAGGAACACCACGACTAAAAGAAAGGGAGGTAGCCAAATGAACA
>Ga0334889_1000101_pt1 | contig 138349 bp, 98 predicted proteins | sample GraSluR1_MG_2_FD_207222 | JGI IMG/M metagenome (GOLD analysis project Ga0334889, IMG submission 207222) | Sludge microbial communities from methane-producing bioreactor in Wageningen University, Netherlands - Granular Sludge_8_08-R1 | ecosystem: Engineered > Bioreactor > Anaerobic >...
ACCCGCGAACAACACGCGCTGGTTCGCTTCCGTGATGCCAGGACCTTGGATCGTCCCTTTCTCGGCGGTCTCGCCGACGCCGTTGATCGTAGACAGCCCACCACCTGTCATCTTCCACGTCACACCCTCCGGCATGTCCGGCACCGGGTCACCCATCCGCGTGATCTTCGTCAAATCCCCCGGCCCACCCAGCCACAAGCCGCGATTATTCAGCGGCGTTACCCCCGGACCCTCCAACACCGCACCGACCGCAATCTCTCCGAGATCATTGTGCGATACCGACGTCGCCATCAGGAATACCACCCCCTCTGGACACCCCGGCGCCGCCGTCCCCGCCCGAAACGCGACATGCAACTCGTCCCGCGTACCAGTCCAGTACACCCGGTCCGGCGTGTAACGCCCACCACCACCAATAATCCGCGCCGTCGCCAACAACGTGCCGTTATCGCTCAGATAGCCATCCAGCCCGTATGCCCCATTGATATACACCCCCTCCTCGAATCCCGGCGCCCGATCACCAGCCTGAATCACCTTCCGAAAATCCCCCGGCGGGCCGCACAGCGAAACCCAATCGTTCACACCCGCCACAATCCCCGGACCAGCCACCCGCAACGTTGCGGCGATCCAGCCGGTTTCCGACAGGAAAACTGTATAATTCAAGTCCGACATGACCACCCCCGCCGGCATGTCCGGCGCCTGCTCACCTTCCCACAGCACCTTCTCCAAGCCCCCCGGCGGACCGTAGAAAACAGCCATGTTGTTGGCCCCCGTGATGTCCGGACCTTGCAGAAAGGCCAGGACCAGCACATTGCCCGCTGCGTCGATTTGAGGCGCGCACAAAGACGAGAACGTCGCCCCCGGAATCCCCGGCGCGGGGTCACCCGCAAACGCCACCAACTCAATAACCGCCGGCGGCGAACCCTGCCCCCACACCTCTTGCACCAGGAACACCGCCCCCGCCACTGCAACCACTACGCAGCAATTAGATACCCCCGCGCTCACCCGCCCAACCACCGCCGCCCACCGTGTCAGCGTCTTCATGACGTCAGCCCCTGAAATGCCACCAAAATCCACCTACAGCCGCCATTATAGCACAACCGCCGGCCACTCCGAACCCCATTTCCCGGCCGAGCCCAGATCATTACCAGCCCCCAACGACCCAACCTCGCCGCGCTAGCCGCACCGCGGCGAAGGTGTCGGGTTAGCGGCGGGGGACTCGAACGCGAGGGGTTGGGAAACTCACCGGGCGGGCTTAGAATACGTGTTTCCGACCGGAACACGGCAAACAGGGTCTACCGATGGCACTCAAGGTCTTCAACACGCTCGGCCGTAAGCTCGAAGAATTCCAGCCGCTTAACCCGCCGAACGTCGGCGCTTATGTCTGCGGGCCGACGGTCTACGGGCACAGCCACCTGGGCCACGCCAAGAGCTACGTCGGGTTCGACGCGATTATTCGCTGGCTGCGCTTCAGCGGCTACAACGTCACCTATGTGCAGAACATCACGGACGTCGGGCACCTGACCGACGACGCCGACGAGGGCGAGGATAAGGTGGTGGCCGAGGCCCGGCGGCGTGGGCTGCACCCGATGGCGGTCGTCGAGATCTTCATGAAGAGCTACCTGGACGACATGGACGCCATGAAGATCGCCCGGCCGGACATTATGCCGCGTGCGTCGGGGCATATTCCGGAGCAGATCGAGTGTGCGCGGAAGCTGCTGGAGAAGGGGCACGCGTACGAGGTCAACGGCTCGATCTACTTCGACGTCGCCTCGTTCAAGGGCTATGGCAGGCTGAGCGGGCGCAACGTGGCCGAGATGGAGGCCGGGGCGCGGGTCGAGGTCAACCCGGAGAAGCGGCATCCGGCGGACTTCGCGCTGTGGAAGCGGGCCGAAGCCGGGCACATCATGCAGTGGCCCAGCCCCTGGGGTTGGGGCTACCCCGGTTGGCATCTCGAATGCTCCGTCATGAGCCAGAAGTACATCGGGGCGACGCTCGATATTCACGGCGGCGGCATCGAGAACCAGTTTCCGCATCACGAGTGCGAGATTGCCCAGGGCGAGTGCACGACCGGCCAGCCGTTCAGCCGCTACTGGCTGCACAACAACATGTGCACGCTGAACGGTCAGAAGATGGGCAAGAGCCTGGGCAACGCTATTTCGCTGAAGGACATCTTCTACGACGGGCACAAGCTGCTGGAGAAGACGTTCGAGCCGGTCGTCATCAAGCATTTCATCCTGACGAGCCACTACCGGGCGCCGCTGGATTTCTCGAACGAGGCCCTGCGGGCGGCGGAGAGCGGGTGCTATAAGCTGCGGGATGCCGTGCGCGAGCTGGCGGCCGCGGCGGAAGACGCCCCGGCGGGTAATCCGTCGGAGCAGGTTCAGACGGCGGTCAAGGGCTTCGAAGAGCGGTTCGCGGCGGCGATGAACGACGATTTCAACACGGCGGCGGCGATCGCGAGCCTGTTTGATTTCGCGAAGCAGAGCGGGCAGTGGATTCGCGGCGGGGTGGGGCGGGCGGACCTGGCGGCGGCCAGCGCGCTGATGCAGCGTCTGACCGGCGAAGCGCTGGGGCTGAAGTGGGCGGCGCCGGCGGGCGGGAACGCCGCGCGCACCAACGAAGTGCTGCAGATTCTGGCCGACCTGCGCAACGAGGCCCGCAAGCAGAAGAACTTCGCGCTGTCCGACAACATCCGCGATCGGCTGGGCGCCATCGGCATTGAGCTGCGCGACGGTCCGGAGGGCACGACCTGGGCCGGGGTGTAGGTCGCGGCGCCAGTCGCTGACGCACACCGACCGGTCGCCGTCGGGCGGCGCATGATTTGCGCTCCCTTTGCGGCGCGAGTTCTCTTAGAATGGGTGGCGGTGAGCCGCTTGGGGCGGCGTTGCTCATTAGAGCCGCCCGCGCGCACGTCTGGCGCTGGAGATCGCCGTGAGCTATCGACGGCCGTTGTCCCAATGGCCGGGGGGCTCGCAAGTGCGTCGTTGTCGGCGGTGTGGCTTCACGCTGGTCGAGCTGCTTGTCGTCATTGCGATCGTGGCGCTGTTGATGGCGATATTGCTGCCCGCGCTGCGGGAAGCTCGCGCGCACGCGCAGCGGGTCAAGTGCGCAGCGAATCTGCGGCAGGTGGCGATTGCGTGGCTGATGTACCTGGACCACGAGGCCAGGGGCGTCTTTCCGCTGGGCGGGATGGGCAATTTGGCGTGGCACTACGGCGGCAAGAGCGTGGGGCGCGTTGTCGAAGGGCAGCTTGATTTCAATCCACGCCCGCTGAATCCGTATGTCGGTCTGGACCCGTACGGCGAGCGTGTCGCGGAGGTGTTTCGCTGTCCGGCAGACCGGGGGATGCGGCACTACATTGACGCGACGACTGTTGGGCAGACGACCTACGAACGGCTGGGCAACAGCTACCCGGCGAACCGGACGCTGTTCAACGGGCAGATCGACCCGGAGACGTGTCTGCGGTTCCGGCCGGGCGTGCCGCTGCGTGTCAGCGACGTCAAGTTCTCGCCGGCGATCTTCATTCTGGTTGGCGATCAGCAGATGGATTTTGCGGTTCAGCCGAGCCCGCTGTACTCGGCCATTTGGCATGACCACGACGGCAGTGGTGTCAACCTGGGTTTTCTGGACGGTCATGCGGCGTTCACGCGGATCAAGCGGCTGGAGACCGTCACGCATTACTATGCGTTTCCGTACATGTTTTGTGGGTTGGAGGACGGGATCGAAACCGGTCCGTGATGGGCGGGGTTGTGTATCTCGGGGCGTATGCCGGGGGGGGCGCGGCGGGCTAAAAAGGCAGACGCCCGCGCTCCGCGGTGCGCGGGCATCTGCAAGGTGGGAGCAGCGGTGCTTGGCGTTGGCGGGGGATGACTGCCAGGATGAAGTCGCCGCACCCAAGGTGGCGGCATGCTCGTGCCGGATCAGCATGGCTGCCGTCGTACTACTTCCAGGACGTGTGCGCGCGTCAGGTCAGGCAAGGGCGTGGAATACCGGAACAAGGGGCGAGGGGGCCCAGTGGCGGAAGAAGGGCACGCGGCTATACTGGGAGGCTTGAAGTGCCGGTCCGGCCGATTGGTGCGGGGTCGGCGCGGCGAGTCCTGTTGGGCGGTGTTCCGGGCAGGGCAGGAGTGAGGCAATGTCGGAAGTGCCCGTTGATCTGGAGATCAGCACCACAGGGGGGGTGTGCGTGGTCAGCTTTCGTAGCGCAACGGTTCTAGACTCGCTGTCAGTTCAACGGATCGGGCGGCAGTTGTACGCCTTGGCGGACGAGCGCCTGGCGCGGCACATACTGGTCGATTGCGAGAACATTCGCTTTCTGTCGTCACAGGCGTTGGGTGTGCTGGTGAATTTCCGGAAGCGGGCGGAGAGCGGTGGCGCCCAGATCGTACTGGCGGGCCTGCGTTCGGAGTTGCGGCGCGTGCTCGAACTCACCAAGCTGGACAAGGTCTTCGCGTTGCAGCCCACGTTGCAGGCGGCACTGGAGCAGCTTGGTGGTGGGAAGGGCGCGAGTCCTGGCGAGTGAATCTGCGCGGGGGGTGCGGGTGCACGAAGGGGGCGCGTTCCTATTCAACCGCGTGCAAGCTACTTCTGCCGGTAGGTGATGCGGCCGCGCTTGAGGTCGTAGGGGGAGACTTCGACCGTCACGTGGTCGCCGGGGAGGATGCGGATGAAGTGTTTGCGCATGCGGCCGGAGACGTGGGCCAGGACCTCATGCTTGGCGGCGCCGACTTCGGCCTCGACCAGGAACATGGCATTTGGGAGGGCCTTTATGACGACTGCTTCAAGCTGGATGGCGTCGGCCTTGGCCAAGAAAGCTCCTTTTGGCGTCTGATCCGGGAAGGATCTCGCGCAACGATATCAGGTGTCTGCCCAACAGGCTTGAATCGAAATCGCGGACTTGCTACTCACCCGCTTGCCGCCAGCGGAACCAAGTCCGCGCCAGGGCGGGCCGCGATCGGGACTGAGCCTGAATCAGAGAACCACGAACGATCCTAACCGGCCGCCGCAGGGTCGTCAATGCGGGCGAACGATAGCTCGAAAGGGCGGCTGATTGCGGCTGGGCCAACTTTTTTGGCAAGCCGGTGTCGGCGGCGACGTTAAGCTTGGCAGACCAGCCGGCGGCGGCCAGTAGCGACGAGGTCGCCGGGGCAGCGCGTAAGTACTGAATCAGCAGAAGTTAAACCCGAATGGAGGAACGTGAGATGAGTGCCCGTTGCCTTGCCTTGCTAGTGGCGTTGACCACGACGGTGGCCGCATTTGCTCAACCTGTTGGTCCACGGGGGCGTCCGGGCCGGCCGGGACCGGAAGGCCTGGGTGGCCCCGGGCCGGCGGACCCGGGCCGGATGCTGGACCGGCTCGCCGGACGCATCTCCGGCATGTTGGACCTTTCTGATGAGCAGGAGGTTGAACTGGAAGAGATTACCGAAAGATTCCGGCAGGAGTTGTCGGATATAGGCGCTCCGCCTCCGGAGGTTGAGAACCTACGCGACCGGATGCGGGAGGCCCGCCGGGCTGGTGATGACGCCCGGGCGCGGGAGCTGCGTGCGCAGTTGGACGAGTTGCGCGGCGAGCGGATGGCGGCACATACGGAGGTGGCCGCGGAGTATCTGGAGGAAGTGGAGACCATTCTTCACCAGGATCAATTGGAGCGATTCCAGCAGTTTCGAGAGCGCTTTGCGCAAGCAGGACCTGCCGGCGCGCGAGTTCGCGGTTTGCACCGGCTGATTCCGGAGTTGCCGGACCGGCTGCAGTTCAGCGAGGCGCAGCGGGCGCGCTATGATGAGCTGGTGACTGAACTGCGGGAATCGCAGCGTCACGGGCCGGATCATTGGCGGCGAATGGGGCAACTGCGCGGCGGTCTCGAAGAGGCTGAGCAGGCCGGTGACACTGCGCGTGCGGAGGAGATACGGCGGCAGATGGAAGCCTCGCGTGTTGCGGGGCGTTCGGCGATGGAAAGCTTCATGGACAAGCTGGACGAGATGCTGACGGCAGAGCAGCGCGCCCAGTTGGCCGAGCTGCGGCAGGAAATGGGTCCGCAGATGCGTGCGCGGCGCGGCGGGGACGTGCCTGGTATGCTGCAAGCTGTTCGCCGGCTGGAAGTTACGTCTGAGCAGCACACGCGGATTGGCGAGCTTTCGCAACGGGCGATGCAGGAATGGCGGCAGCTTGACCGCCGTGACCAGACGGCGCGAACGGAGCTCACTCAACGTACCAAGGCGGACATTCTGGCACTGCTGACGGCGGCGCAGGCGGAGCAATTCGAACAGATCCTGGCGGACGACGGTCGACCGGGACGGCCGGGACGGCCGGGTCGCGGCGAGGGTCGCGGTCTGGAGGGTGGGCGGCGCGGCGGTCGCGGCGGCGGCGGCGGTCCCGGCTGGGAAGGGCCGTAGTCCGGCCCAATTGAACGATACGGCCTGATGTGGTTGGCGGGTCGCGCTGCCGAGTGAGCGCGGCCCGCCGTGTTGTTTGCGACGATTGACAGGCTAACATTAGCCGAATACGTTGTGGCTGGCCGGAGGCCTTTATGCGGTTTGTGGAGAATCCGCCCAACCCGTACCTCGGGGAGCACCGCGCGTTGCTGGGGCCGCCGCCGCCGGCGCGGCTGAGCGTCTACGAAGAGCGGGCGGCTGCCATTCTGGCGCGGAACGACAGCCCGGATTTGCCGTTTCGCTGGAGCCTGAATCCGTATCGCGGCTGCCAGCATGCCTGTGCTTACTGCTACGCCCGCTGCACGCATGAGTACCTGGGTTTGGGGGCCGGCACGGATTTTGACACGCGAATCGTGGTGAAGATCAATGCGCCCGAGCGGCTGGCGGCGACGCTGGGGCGGCGCGGCTGGCGGCGTGAGACCATCATGTTCTCGGGCGCGACGGACTGCTATCAGCCGCTGGAGGCGGTCTACCGCGTGACGCGGCGCTGTCTGGAGGTGTGCGTCGATGCGGCGAATCCGGTGGCGATCGTTACGAAGGCGGGGCTGATCGCGCGGGACATTGACGTGCTGGTTGAGCTTAAGCGGCGGGCCGGGGTGCGGGTTTGCTTCAGCATTCCGTTCGCGGACAGCGAGGTGGCGCGGCGCCTGGAGCCGTTTGCGCCGCCGCCGAGCTGGCAGTTTGAGGCGATGCGGCGATTGGCGTCGGCGGGTGTGCGCGTTGGGGTGCTGGTTTGTCCGATAATTCCCGGGCTTAGTGATCGGGAGATCCCGGCGATTTTGCAGCAGGCTGCTGATGCGGGCGCCACCACGGCGGGCTACGCGCCGGTGCGGTTGCCGGGGAGCGTCCAGCAAGTTTTTCTGGCGCGCTTGCAGGCGGAGTTGCCGGACGCGGCGGAGCGGGTCATGCAGCGTATTCGGGATGTGCATGGAGGCGTGCTTGACGAGCGGCGCCCGGGCAAGCGCATGTGCGGGCAGGGGGCGTACTGGGAGAGCGTGGCGCGGCTGTTTGAAGCGGTGGCGGCGCGCGTCGGCCTGGACTGCGGGCAGCAGTCGGAGGAAACGCCGCGGCCGGTGGCGCGGCAGTTGCGGCTGTTCTGAGGCCGGTGGTTAGCTGAGTATGCGCGTGATGTCCTTGAACGTGACTAGCAGAAAGACGAGGACGATGGTCGCCAGGCCGACCGCGGTGGCGATCATGTGGGCCTTAATGCTGAGCGGCTTGCCGCGCAGTTTCTCGATTATCAGGAAGACCATCAGTCCGCCGTCTACGACTGGGAAGGGCAGGAAGTTCAAGACGGCCAGGTTCACCGACAGGAAGGCTAGGAAGAATAGCAGTTCGGGGAAGCCGGCTTTGGCGCGGTCGAGCGCGCCGGCGATGATCCCGACGGGGCCGGCGACGTGCTCAGCCGTGCCGGTCTTGCCCTGGCTGAAGCTGCGGCCGATTGACTTCAGGACCTGGTAGATCTCCATGAGAGTCAGCCCGGTTTCGCGCAGCCCGAGTTGGGCGGCCTTGAGCGGGTTGTTGGTGCGTATGAGTTGGGTGGCCGGTTCGAGCGGCAAGGCCGGCAGCGTCATTCCGATGAGCATCTGCCACGGGTTGGCGTTTGAGGTATCGGCGGCCACAGCGAAATCGAGCTTCTCGACGGTCGGGACGTCGGGTGAGCGCTGGATCTCGACGGTGACGGTTTCGCCGGCGTGTTCGGCGAGCAGGGCGCGCAGGGCGTTAGGGTCAGGCAGGCGTACGGTTCGGCTGCCCACGTGGGTGGTGGCGCGCCCGTTGACAGACCTGACTTGCGCCAGGGGGGGAAGCTGTAGCTCGTTGACGATGCTGGAGGGAACGTGCAACTCGCCCTCGGCTTGGACGTGCCCGCTGCGGTACTGGACCAGCACGGTTTGGCCGGCGGCTGACTGCAATATTCGCAGGACATCGAACCAGGAGGCGGTGGGCTGGACGTCGATGGCGGTGATTTGTGCGCCGCGGGGGATATTCAGGTGGCTGGCCGGGCTGTCGGGCGCGACGTCGGCAATGACGGGCGTGCCGCTTTCGTGGCCGAACGCCACGCCGACCTTGGGCAACTCCTGTCTGAACAACTTGAACGGTCGTTTGGGGGTGATGGTCAGCTCAAGGGGCTGTCCGTCGCGCAGCAGGACTATCGGGATGGGGTGGTTGGCGTTGGCATGGATGCTCTCGACGATCTCGCTGAATAGTGGATTGCGGACGGTGTCCCACTGGGCGACGACGTCGCCGTGTTTGAGGCCGGCTTGCTGTCCGGCCTGACCGGGGAGGGCTTCCTCGACGGTGAGGCGGGGGCACAAGCCGAGTACGTGTTTTGAATCCCCGACGGCCTCTCTTGATCCCTCGATGAGCGTGGGCAGTGGCTCGATGTAGACCGGTACTTGGAGGGTCTTGATGGTCGTTTGCTGGGGATTCTGTTTGTCGCGCTGCTCGATGGTCAGTTCGACGGCGGGGCGGGCATCGTCAGCCAGGAAGCGTTGGAAGCGGTTCAGGACGTCGGCCGCGTTGGCGACCGGGTGGCCGGCGACGTGGGTAATGCGATCGCCGGCGCGCACCCCGGGCAGTCGCTCCGGGTCGGCGTTGAAGGTTGCGGAGGTGAAGGGTGACAGGCCGCTGGCTAGATGCAGCGGCAAGCCGGATTCCTCCAAGTGGAGTTCGAGTTCCTGGGGCAGGACGGTGCCGTCACGCTCGATGCGGAGGCGTACGCGGCCTTCCTCGGCGAGCATTTGGCCGATGAGCAGGTCGCGGTAGGTGTCGATCTTCTTGCCGTTGACTTCGAGGACCAGGTCGCCGGAGCGTACGCCGGCGAGGGCGGCGGGGGTGCCGGCTGCGACGAGGCCGATGCGGGGTTCCATGGCGCGTTTGCCCATCATGTAGACGCACATGAAGGCGGCGATGGCGAAGATCAGGTTGAACAGCACGCCGCTGGAGACCACCAACATACGGGAGCCGACGGGCTTACTGGTGAAGGAGCGGGGGTCGTCGCTGAGGGTGATCTCGCCGGTTTCCTCGTTAAGCTGGATGTCCTCCTGCCCGAGCATCTTGACGTATCCGCCGAGGGGGAGGGCCTTGAGGCAGTAGTCGGTTTCGCCGTAGCCCTTCTCGGCGAGTTCCGCGGCGGTGTACTCGGGGCGTTCGCCGAAGGTGAGGCCCTCGCCGCGGCGCCAGCCGACGAGGCGGTACAGGAAGCCGATGGCGAAGCGATCGACGCGGATGCCGACCCACTTAGCGGCCAGGAAGTGTCCGAGCTCATGCACGATGATGATGAGTGAGAAGCCGATGACGACCTTGATGACGCTGAGGGTGGTCGTCCACCAGGCCGGCAGGTCGGCGAGCAGAGTTCCGACTAACAGGTTCCAACCCGAATGCATGCACTGACCTCTTCACGGGCCCAGGCGTCGGCTTCCATGAGCTGCGCCAGCGTGGGTGTTTTCAAGTAGTGGTGCCGGTGGAGGGCCTGCTCCACCAGGTCGGCAATTCGTCCGAACGGAATCGCCCCGGCGCGGAACTGTTCGACGGCCGCTTCGTTGGCGGCATTCAGGGCGGCCCCGCAGGTTCCGCCGCGCTGGGCCGCCTCATGGCCGAGCTGCAGGGCGGGGAAACGCTCGTGGTCCGGCGGCTCAAAGTTGAGGCGCTGGACGGAGTTCCAGGCCAGTGGCGCGGCCAGGCCGGGCACGCGCCGCGGATAGGTCAGAGCGTACTGGATGGGGGTCTTCATGTCAGGTACCCCGAGCTGGGCGATGACCGAGCCGTCGCAGAACTCCACCATGGAATGGATGATCGACTCGGGGTGAATCAGCACGTCCAACTGGGCCGCGGGGATGTTGAACAGGTGGTGCGCTTCGATGATTTCGAGCGCTTTGTTCATCATGGTGGCGCTGTCGATCGTGATCTTGGGACCCATCGACCAGGTGGGGTGGTTGAGGGCCTCGGCGAGCGTGGCCTGCTCGATGCGCTGTCGCGGCCAGGCGCGGAACGGCCCGCCGGAGGCGGTCAGGTAGATTCTCCGAACCTCCTCGCGTCGGCCGCTGTGGAGGGCCTGGAAGACGGCGGAATGCTCGCTGTCGACGGGTATGAGCCGGCTGCCGCGCTCCTTGGCGAGCGGCATGAGTATGGAGCCGGCGACCACGAGGGATTCCTTGTTGGCCAGGCCGACGTCGAGGCCGCGCTCGACGGCGGCGAGGGTGGCCGGGAGGCCGGCCGCGCCGACAATTGCCGACACGACGAAGTCGGCGTCGGTGGCCTGCACCAACTCGACCAGTCCGTCCGGACCGGCCAGGACGCGTGTGCCGGCGGGGCAGGCGTGGCGGAGGTCGGCGGTGTGCTGCTCGTCGGCGATGGCGACGGTCCGGGCGCCGAAACGGGCGGCCTGCTCCGCGAGGCGGCGCCAGCCGCGCCGGGCGGCGAGGCCGACGATTTCGATCTCGCCGCGCAGGGCGGCGGCGACGTCGAGCGCCGAGCGTCCGATGGAGCCGGTGGAGCCGAGGATGATTACGCGTTTCGTCATGCGTCTGGGTAGTATAGTCGCGATTGGGTGGGAATGCGGCTGGTTGGCAATGCAAAAGCGGGCAGGGAGCTGGACGTATCCGGGATTCGTGAGCGTAGTTGTCTGTTTGGGTTGGATTCGGGAGCGGGGGGCGCGGGGAGGTGTTATGTTGCTGAGCCGTTGGCGGCGGCCTTGACGGCGGCGACGGTGTGGTTGCGGGGTTGCGGGACGAGCGATTCAGTCGGTTCCAGGTGGTATTCGGGGACGATGGCCTGGAGGCGGGCGCGGACTTCGTCGCGGGCGAGGTTGTCAGCCTCGGCCGCCAGGCTGTCGATGGCGGCCAGGAGCGGCTCCCATTGGACCGGCTTGCATTGCCAGATGCCGATCTTGGGATGTTGGGTGCGGGAGACGCCTTCGCCCTCGATCATGAGCTCCTCGAAGAGTTTCTCGCCGGGGCGGACGCCCGTGAACGTGATCTCGATATCTTCGCCGGGCCGGAAGCCGGACAGGGTGATCATCTCGCGCGCCAGGTCAACGATCTTGACGGGTTCGCCCATATCCAGGACGAAGACGTGCCCGCCGTCGGACATTGAGGCGGCCTGGAGCACGAGTTGCGAGGCTTCGGGGATGGTCATGAAGTAGCGGACCATGTCCGGGTGTGTGACGGTGACGGGGCCGCCGCGGGCGATCTGGTCACGGAAGATCGGGATGACGCTGCCGCTGCTGCCCAGGACGTTTCCGAATCGCACGGTGACGAAGTCGGTGTCGGAGCGGTCGTTGAGGCCCTGGATGTACATTTCGGCGACGCGTTTCGAGCAGCCCATGATGCTGGTGGGGTTGACGGCCTTGTCGGTGGAGATCATCACGAACTTCTCGCAGCCGAAACGCGAGGCGGCGTCGGCGACGGTTCGCGTGCCGTGGATGTTGTTCTTGAGGGCTTCGCCGGGGTTGAATTCCATCATCGGCACGTGTTTGTGGGCGGCGGCGTGATAGACGACGCTGGGGCGTTCGAGCTCGAAGACGCGCTCAATTCGCCGGCGGTCGCCGATGTCGGCGATGTACGGCACGCAGGTGACGGTCGGGAACATGTGCCGCAGCTCACGATCGATCTCGAACAAGTGCTGCTCGGCCTGCTCGACGAGGACCAGGCGTTGGGGCTGGAAGCGTGCGATCTGCCGACACATCTCGGAGCCGATGGAACCGCCGGCGCCGGTGACCATCACGACGCGGGCGCGGATGAACTGGCTGATGCGGTCCTCGTCCAACTTCACTGGGTCGCGGCCGAGGAGGTCGTCGATGTCGACGTCGCGGATCTCGCTGACGGTGGCGCGGCCGGAGATGAGGTCCTCGATGGCCGGGAGTGTCTTGAAGCGCAGGCCGGTACCATGGCAGAGCTCGACGACCTTGCGCATCTGGGCCCGTGAGGCCGAGGGCATGGCAATGAGCAGCTCGTCGACATCGTTCTCGCGGCATACCTGTTTGACGTCGGCGATTCGTCCGAGGACTTCGAAGCCGTGAATCAGGGCGTGCTGCTTGGCGGGGTTGTCGTCCAGAAAGCCGACGATGCGGTATGCCAGCGTCGGGAGGCGCAGGATCTCGCGGACGGCGTTCTCGGCGGCGTTGCCGGCGCCTAGGATGAGCAGCTTGGCGGTGCCGCCCTCCGGCACCGGCCGCACTTCCTCATGGTAAAGCCGGACGCCGAAACGGGCTCCGCAGACGAGTGCCACGGTGCCGAAGAGATCCAGGATGAAGACGGAGTCGGGGAAGTCCCGGCCGCCGAAGGGATTGACCTGGATTCCCAGGTGGTGGGCGTTCTGGAGGCCGTAGTAGAGGACCGCGACGATCAGCCAGCTTATCCAGGAGGCCTGGGACACGGTCCAGACGTCGCGCAGGCTGACATAGCGCCACCAGGCGCGGTGCAGGCCCATGGCGACATAGACCGTTATCTTCACCAGCACGACGATAGGCAGGAGTTTCAGGAAGAAGGGGACGAACCAGCTCTCCGGCCGCTTGAAGTTGTAGGCCAGTCCGAAGGCCAGCAGCCATGATAGCGCGAAGAGAGCGGTGTGAGCCAGAACGCTCACCAACCGGCGGTGCGCCTGTGTCCACGGGATTGGTCCGCCTGTCACCTGGTTTTCGTCGTCATTGCTCATATCAGACTGAGCGGGTTGCCAACTCTCCTGTTATCGGCAACGTCGGCGCGGTGCTCCAGAGGCCTGCCTCCGGCGTGGCGGCCCGGGGAGCGGGCCAGCGTGACAGGTCACAGGGCATAGCGTAACGCCGCAATTAACGTCGACCACTGGTCCGCGCGGCGGGGTTCCGGCGGTCTGTTTTTCAAGGCCGCCTCGGCGGCCTCGAGCGCCCGGCGGCTGCGTGGCAGGTCCCCCAGTACCAAGGCGCAGTAGGCCTCCAGGACCAGGTCGTCAACCGCGCGCCGTTCAGCGGGCGCCACGCGCATGTACGCCTGCATCTGGCGCTCGAGCGTCGCGGAGCGGCCGTTTTCATAGTCGCCGAAGTACGCCGCCAGCAGCAGGGCGTCCGCGTGTGCTTCGGGATCGTCGCGCGCCGCGGCAATCTCGGCGAAGGCTTCGGGGTAGTCGCGCGCGATGGCGAGCAGGCAGAACATGGCGGGCCCGAACTGGCGGCCGGCCTCCATGTGGCGCTGCAGATGCGTGTGTGCCAGCAGGAGCTGAGGAAGATAGCGGCCGCTCGGCTGGTCCGCGGCGGGCACGCCGAGCAAGGCTGCAAGGTCCGGTGTCGCCGCAGTCTCGACACCGCTCAGGTCTCGCACGGTGGTGAAAAGGCGAATTGCCCGGCGGATTCGGTCAGCCTTGGCGGTTGGCGTGAGCGGTTGGCCGGCGACGTCGCGCCCGCCGGTTGCCTCCCGGAACAGTCGCAGGGCTTCCTGCTCAAGCCGGCGCATCTGATCCTGGGTGCGTGCTTCAACCGCGTCCATGATGTTGTCAAATGGAACCGGCTGAGGGTCGGCGGTTTCACTGGTGGGCATTAGATCGAACATCTCGTGGAAGGGAGAACGCTCCGGGGGTAGCTGCATCATCGGCAATTGCGGGACGCGCAGGGCGTTCGCCATGTCGCTGCCGTAGAGCGGTGCGCCGGGGGAGACTGCGGCCAGGAAGCCGGACGCCGCGCCAATGCGCTGGTCGCTGAGGGCGCCTTGGCGAAAAAGGGCGCGATGATTCGGTGCGGGGATGAATCCCAGTTGCATCGGGCCTCGAGACGTGCCTGGGACGATACTGCCACGCCGCGGTGCCGCAGGTCTGGGTAGGAACGACAGGTCCGTGGGTGCCGGCTGTATCTGGCCGGCGCCCGGCAGCGTTAGCCCGCGAGGCGCCTGGGATGCACTGTAGCGGGTGTATCGGCCTCCCAGCAGGCCCAACTGTTCTGAAGGCGCACGTCTGCTGGGTCGATCCAGGGTGACGCCCTGGCCCTGTGCGTACCCGGCTGGCAGCCACGTGCAACCGACCAGCAGTCCGGCCGCCAGCAATGCCAACCTACGGCCCATAATCATCTCCGTTACCTGAAGCTCGTCGCGAGCGCGGTATACTGTACCATCGGCAGGCGGGCTGTTGAACCTCGAACGGGAAGTCCGCCCGTGGCCGCGGGAGTCCCGGGGTGCCGGCGCGGCCGGCGGAGTCGCGTCCTGCCCCTGCCCGCCTGAACCGGCAGCTTACCTGGCCGGACCAGGGCCACTCAAGAGTACGGCGTTCGGCGGTGGCCGGTTCAGAGTTTGGGTTCCCCGGACCGGCGGGCGTCGTCCGGACGGTGAGCCCGAGGGGCGCCGTTTCGGAACCGCTCACGGGGATTGGCGACCGGTCGCGTTTCGGATGCCGGGGCGCTATCATGCCGCTGCGGTGCCGGGTCCGGCGGTGACAGGCGCCGGGCATCCGTGGAACATTGATGCAGGAGTCGACCATGCTGGTCGTCATGTCAGTAGATGCGACCCAGGCGCAGATTGAGGCGGTAGCGCAACGTATTCGTGAGTTCGGCTATACGCCGCACGTCATTCCCGGGGCGACGCGCACTGCGATCGGCATTACGGGCAATCGCGGTCCGGAGGGTCAGGACGCGCTGCGGGTGATGCCCGGGGTCGATGCGGTCATTCGGGTGACGGCGCCGTACAAGCTGGTTTCGCGCGAGACGCAGAGTGAGCCGACGACGGTGCAGGTTGCCGGCACGCGGATTGGCAACGGCTTCACGGTCATCGGTGGTCCCTGTGCGGTCGAGAACGAGCAGATGATCATGGAGACGGCGGAGTTTCTGTGGCAGCAGGGGGTCAGGCTGCTGCGTGGGGGGGCGTTCAAGCCGCGCACGAGTCCGTACGCCTTTCAGGGGCTTGGGGAGGCGGGCCTGCGCTTGCTGGCCAAGGTGAAGGAGCGGACGGGGATCGGCATCGTGACTGAGGTGCTGGGCGTGGAGGATGTCGACGCCGTGGCGGAGGTCGCGGACGTCGTTCAGGTCGGCACGCGCAACATGCAGAACTACGCGTTGCTGCGGCGGTTATCGAAGTTGCGCCGACCGATCTTGCTGAAGCGCGGCATGGCCGCCACGTTGGAGGAGCTGCTGATGGCGGCGGAGTACATCGTGAGTGGCGGAAACCGCGAAGTAATCCTGTGTGAGCGCGGGGTGCGCACGTTTGCCGACCAGACGCGCAACACGCTGGATTTGTCGGCGGTTCCGGTGGTCCGGAGCCTTTCCCATCTACCGATCATCATTGATCCGAGCCACGGCACCGGGAAGGCCGAGTATGTTCCGGCGATGTCTCGGGCGGCGCTGGCGGCCGGCGCGGACGGTCTGCTGGTCGAGGTTCATCCGCAGCCCGCGCGGGCCTTGTCTGACGGTGCGCAGTCACTGGACCTAGCGGCTTTTCGGGAGATGCATGCGGCGCTGCGGCCATTGGCGGCGGCGCTGGGCGTGGAAATGTGCTGATCGTCGTGTGCTTCAGGGGGGAGCCGCCGGGTGGGGTGGCGGGGGCGTTGCACCGGTCTTTCGAGCGGGTATAGTACGGCCTCGAGCGAGGCGCGGTCTCCGGACGCTCGTTCGGATGCCCCGAGAACACTCTGCAACCTTCTTCGGCGTGGTGAAACGTGCGAACCTCCACCCCCGCGATCGGCGTGCGTATTCCGACTCTTCTCCTGCTGGGCGCCCTGCTGGCAGCCGGCCTGTTTGGCGGGCCGGCGGCGCGCGGGCAGGACCCGCAGCCCGGCGAGGGCATGCTCATCAAGCGCGTCGAGATTGTCGGCCTGGAGACCATCAGCGAGGCCTACGTGCGCCGTGTCATCAAGACGCGCGAGGCGCAGCCGTTTCAGCGCCGGCAGGTCGAGGAGGACGTGCGCGAGCTGCTGCGCTCGCGGCGTTTCCTGAATGTCTTCGCCACGACGGCGGTGGAGGAGGCCCAGGCCATCGTGACCTTCACGGTTCAGGAGAAGCCGGAGATTCTGACAGTCGAACTGGAGGGGAACAAGCGCTTCTCCGACAGCACGCTGTTCGCGTTGACGCCGGCGGCGGGGGACGCGCTGGACGCGTACGACATTCGGCGCGGGCGGGAGGAGATTATCCGCAAGTACAAGGAAGCCGGTTACTACTACGTGCAGGTCGAGCTGGATGAGCGGGCCGTGCTCGACGAGGGGCGCGTGGTGTACCGGGTTAATGAAGGGCCGCGCGTGCGTGTGCGCCAGATCAGCCTGGTGGGTAATCGTTCGTTTCCGGACTGGCGGCTGCGGCCCAGGATCCGCACGCGGACGGCGTGGTGGTTTCTGCGCATGGGCGCCTTTGATGAGGAAGTAGCTGATCGGGACGCCCTGGAGCTGCAGCGCTTCTACCGTGACGAGGGTTACCTGGATGTGCGGGTCGGGTATCGGCTGGAGTTCGATGAGGTCGCGCGCAGCGACCTGCACCTGGTGTTCGTGATCGAGGAAGGTGAACGCTATCGCATCAACGACATTGTCGTGGAAGGCAACAGCGCCTTCAGTGCCGAGCAGATCCGCGGGGTCATGGGGCTGGAGCCGGGCAACGTCCTGCGAGACGAGGCGCTGACGATGGATCGCCGGCGCGTGCAGGACTTGTACGGCGAGATCGGCTATGTCGATGCGGCGATCGAGGCCGGCCACCAGTTTCTGGAGCAGCCCGGGCTGGTGACGCTGCGCTACGTGATCTATGAGAACAAGCAGTCGCGCTTCGGGCGCATCACGATCCGCGGGAATCAGCGCACGAAGGACGAGGTGGTTCGCCGGGAGCTCGGCTTCCACCCGGGGGAGTTGTACAACACGGTTGCCGCGCGGGAGGCCGAGCAGCGGCTGCTGGAGACCGGCCTGTTCAACCAGGCGACGATTACTCATCTGGACGATATGGACGGGTTGCGTGAGGCGCTGGTTGAGGTTGAAGAGGCGGACACGGTCACTTTCCTGGTCGGTTTCGGCGTCAGCACGGACAGCGGCGTGCTGGGCACGCTGACGATTGAGAACCGCAACTTCGATCTGATGGATTGGCCGCGGTCGTGGGGGCAGTTCTGGCGTGGCCGGGCTTTTCGCGGGGACGGTCAGCGTCTGCGGTTCCAGGCGGAGCCGGGCACGGAGCTGACGCGTTTTCGGATCGACTTCACGGAGCCGTATCTGCTTGATCGCCCGGTGCGGCTGGACACGTCGGCGTACCTGTTCCAGCGGGGGCGCGACGGGTATGACGAGCAGCGGATTGGCCTGATGTTCAGCCTGGGGAAGCGCTTTCCGCACGGGTTGTTGGCCGGGTGGGCGGTGGAAGGGGCTTTCCGTGTCGAGGGGGTGTCGATTGACGACCTTGATCCGCTGGTGCCGAACATCGTTCGCGAGGCCAAGGGTGACCATTTGCTGACGAGCGTGAAGGGCACGATCGTGCGTGACACGACGGATAGTCGGATGGTGCCGAGCCGGGGCTATCGGCTGACGCTATCGTGGGAACAGGTTGGCGCGCTGGGCGGCGACTTCGACTTCTCTCGTCCGGGCGTGAGCTTCTCGTGGTACCGCACGTTGCGAACGGACATTTTTGATCGGAAAAGTGTGCTGGGCATGCGGGCGGAAACGGCCGTGCTGGTTGGAGACGCGCCGGTGTTCGAGCGTTTCTACGGCGGCGGCTTTGGGAGCCTGCGTGGCTTCAGCTATCGCGGCATCAGTCCGCGAGCGGGGATCATGAACACGCGCGTGGGTGGGAAGTTCGTGCTGCTGACCGGCGGGGAGTATTCTTTTCCGATATACGGCAAGAACATTCGGGGCGTGACGTTCCTGGACATGGGGACGGTCGAGGATAGCGTGAAGCTGACGAGTTGGCGGGCGGCGGTGGGGTTTGGGCTGCGGATCAATGTCGATTTCTTTGGTCCGGTGCCGATAGTGCTGGATTTTGGGTTCCCGATAGCGAAGCATGGGGACGACAACACGCAGGTGTTTAATTTTGCGTTTGGGGCCTCGTTCTAGCCGTGTCGCTGTAAGTTATTTGTTATTAGTTGTTTATGTTTCCGTTGTGCCGCATGGAATTCTTGCTGGGTCGGCATGTTTTTTCTGGCGGGCCGTTGACAGCGTTATCGCGTATGGTACCATACGAAGCTCGCCGTCTGGGAGTGACCTTGGTGGCGAAATAAGTGTGAGCCGAGGTTCGAGGGCTCTGGCTGAGTCAGGCAGGGCGAACCTTACGCGAACCGCCGGGTTTTGGGCCGGCGTCGGGCCTCGACGCACGGGCTCGTAGCTCAGTTGGTTAGAGCGCATCCCTGATAAGGATGAGGTCACAGGTTCGATTCCTGTCGGGCCCACTCGACAGTTGGGCGAGGCTGGCTGAGGGCCGCGGTGCTTGACGAACGTGGCAGATTGGCTACCTATTATAGGGTTGGCCGTGTTGCTTGGTTTGGCGGCGCTGGCGGTGATTCGCGGCGGCGGCGGATGAGGCACCGGCGGATGCGACTAGGCGTGTCCTAGTAACACCCCCCGGGGCCGTAGCTCAATCGGGAGAGCGCCGCGTTTGCAACGCGGAGGTTGCCGGTTCGAACCCGGTCGGCTCCAATGGCGGCGGAGCAGCGGCTCGCCGTATTCGCGGGTGTGAGCCTGCGGGCATCGGTTGGGTGTCTGCAGGCCCGCATCGGCGGGCGGTCGCGAACGGTGTTGAGCTGTTCGCGGGCGTATATGGTCTTTGACAAGTTCATAGGTGAACGTACAGGTATCTTCGGCAAATGTCACCGAGCCGATTGGTGCGGGCGCAAGCGCCCGTGCGTTGTGCGCAGGCACACGGCTCGTTCCGTAGGATACGGTGCTGGCCACAGCTATCCATAAGCGTGGTCAAGCTGTTAAGGGTGCATGGTGGATGCCTAGGCGTGCAGAGGCGAAGAAGGACGTGGCAGGCTGCGATAAGCTCCGGGTAGTGGTCAAACACGCGTTGATCCGGAGATCTCCGAATGGGGCAACCCGGCGTCACTGAGCAATCAGATGGCGTCACCGGCGGCTGAATGCATAGGCCGTCTGGAGCGAACCCGGGGAACTGAAACATCTCAGTACCCGGAGGAAAGGAAATCAACCGAGACTCCGTTAGTAGCGGCGAGCGAAAGCGGATCAGCCCATGGCTTCGAGCCATACGTCGTCGCAAGGTCAGTCGAACGGTCTGGAAAGGCCGACCATAGAGGGTGACAGTCCTGTAGGCGTCAGCCGAGCGATGGCGGTCGAGTAGGTCGGGGCTCGTGGAACCTTGACTGAACATGGGGAGCCCACTCTCCAAGGCTAAGTACTCCTGCACGACCGATAGTGCACAAGTAATGCGAATGAAAGGTGAAAAGCACCCCTTCTAGGGGAGTTAAAAGTACCTGAAACCATGTACCTACAAGCTGTCGGAGCCCGATTTCGCTTCGGCGAACGGGTGACGGCGTACCTTTTGCATAATGGGCCGGCGAGTTACCGTATGCGGCGAGGCTAAGCGTTTTCGGCGCGGAGCCGTAGCGAAAGCGAGTCTGAATAGGGCGATTTAGTCGCATGTGGTAGACCCGAAACCAAGTGATCTACCCATGGGCAGGTTGAAGGGACGGTAAAACGTCCTGGAGGACCGAAGCCGTGAACGTTGAAAAGTTCTGGCATGACCTGTGGGGAGGAGTAAAAGTCTAATCAAACTTGGAGATATCTGGTTCTCCCCGAAATGTCTTTTGGGACAGCCTCGGGCCACTACGTGGCGGGGGTAGAGCTACTGAATGCGACGAGGGCCCTTCCCGGGTACCTCCCGCAATCAAACTCCGAATACCGCCACGACTATCCCGGGAGTGAGCGTGCGGGCGCTAATGTCCGTGCACAAAAGGGAAACAACCCTGATCGCCAGCTAAGGTCCCAGAATTCTGCTGAGTGCGTAAGGAAGTCCGCTTTCCGAGACAGCCAGGATGTTGGCTTAGAAGCAGCCACCATTTAAAAAGTGCGTAATAGCTTACTGGTCGAGAAGGTGGGCACCGATAATGATCGGGACTAAGCAGAATACCGAAGCTGCGGGCTCGCAAGAGCGGTAGGGGAGCGTACCACAGGAGAAACAAGCCATACTGCAAGGAGTGGTGTCGGCCTGTGGTAGTGAGAATGCCGGCATGAGTAACGATAAAGAGGGTGAGAATCCCTCTCGCCGAAAGCCTAAGGTTTCCTGGGGAAGGGAAATCCGCCCAGGGTTAGTCGGATCCTAAGACGAGGCCGAAAGGCGTAGTCGATGGATAGCAGGTTAATATTCCTGCACTTCGTATGGTTAGAACCGGCGGGGACGTTGTTTTGGACCGTGGCCCACTACTAGAATAGAGGGTGCCCGCAAGGGCGAGGCCGATTTGTTGTCGAAGCACGCGAAGAAACAACCGAGAAAAGCCGTCCGGGAATCCCATGCGGATCCGTACCAAAACTGACACAGGTAGGCGAGGAGAGTATCCTAACGGCGCTCGAGAGAACGGTCCTTAAGGAACTAGGCAATTTGACCCCGTAAGTTCGCGATAAGGGGGCCCTCCCTCCTTCGGGAGAAGGGCGCAGAGAAGCGGCTCTGGGAACTGTTTATCAAAAACACAGGTCTGTGCTAACACCCAAAGTGGACGTATACAGACTGACGCCTGCTCGGTGCCGGAAGGTTAAGGAAGTAGGTCAGGGGCAACCCGAAGCTTACGACCGAAGCCCCGGTTAACGGCGGCCGTAACTATGACGGTCCTAAGGTAGCGAAGTTCCTTGTCGGGTAAGTTCCGACGTGCATGAATGGCGTAATCACTGGAGCAGTGTCTCAAGGACCGACTCGGTGAAATTGAAGTCGCGGTGAAGATACCGTGTTCCCGCAGCAAGACGGAAAGACCCCGTGAACCTTTACTGCAGCCTGGTACTGGTAATTGGTATCACATGCGTAGGATAGGTGGGAGGCGTTGATCCGGCGGTTCCGGCCGTCGGGGAGCCACCGTTGAAATACCACCCTTGTGCTATTAGTTACCTAACCCCGTCCCGTGAATCCGGGCGGGGAACAGTGCTAGGTGGGCAGTTTGACTGGGGCGGTCTCCTCCCAAAGCGTAACGGAGGAGCGCAAAGGTCGGCTCAGCACGGTTGGCAATCGTGCGTCGAGTGCAAAGGCATAAGCCGGCTTAACTGCGAGACTTAATAGTCAAGCAGATGCGAAAGCAGGCCTTAGTGATCCGGTGGTCCCGTGTGGAAGGGCCATCGCTCATCTGATAAAAGGTACTCCGGGGATAACAGGCTGATCGCCACCGAGCGTCCATAGCGGCGTGGCGGTTTGGCACCTCGATGTCGGCTCATCGCATCCTGGGGCTGAAGGCGGTCCCAAGGGTTCGGCTGTTCGCCGATTAAAGCGGTACGCGAGCTGGGTTCAGACCGGCGCGAGCCAGGTCGGTCCCTATCTGCTGTGGGCGTACGAGTCTTGAGGGGCCATCTTCCTAGTACGAGAGGATTGGAAGGTACGTGCCTCTGGTGTACCTGTTGTCGCGCTAGCGGCAGCGCAGGGTAGCTAAGCACGGAATGGATAACCGCTGAAAGCATCTAAGCGGGAAGCCGTCCCCAAGATGAGGACTCGGTGCTCCCTTCGGGTGAGCTGAAGACCCCTCGTAGACCACGAGGTTGATAGGCCGGGCGTGTAAGTACAGAGATGTACTCAGCTAACCGGTACTAATGGTCGAGGGCTTGACCGCGCTTATGAATCGCTGTGTTTCAGAATCGTATCCTGACACGCGAAGACCTGACGTCACCATGAACTCACCGTGAGTGCTATCCGGGGCGCTGACGACATCGTTGGCGCCCCGGCACACGATCTGCCGGTGACCTGACGTGTGGGGCCACACCTGATCCCATTCCGAACTCAGTAGTTAAGCCCACACGGCCGATGGTAGTCCTGATCGGGCGAGAGTAGGTGATTGCCGGCTTTTTTGGCCCGCCGATGCGAATGTGTCGGCGGGCCGCCTTTTTTTATGCGCTGCACTGAGTTCCGGATGCGCCAGGTCTGCTATGCGGCCAGGAAGCGGGCCAGGTCCAGTTCGCGTCCCATAACCATCATGACCTCGCGGGCGCGTATGACGGTGTCGGCGGTTGGCAGGAAGCGGTAGTGTTCGTCCCCTTCCGCGCGCAAGGCCAGCACCAGCAGGTTGTAGTTCGAGCGCACGCCTGATTCGGCCAGGGAACGCCCATGCAGGACCTGAGGGGCCAGTACCTCCATGATGCGGTAGTCCTCGGCGAGGGGGAACATGTCGACGAAGTTCGGGTTGGCGATGCGCCGGGCGACGCGTTCGGCGGTCTCGCGCTCGGGGTAAATGATCTCGGTTACGCCGACTGCGCGGAGGATTTCGGCGTGGTCGTCATTGGCGGCGGTGGAGCGGATGCGCTCGACGCCGAGGTGCTTGAGGTGCAGCGCGCAGAGGATGCTGGGTTCGGTACTGCGGTCGCCGAGTGACATGGTGGCCTCGCTGACCGGGGCGGTCAGGACGCCGGCGAGCATTTCGGGTTTGCGGACGTCGCCGATCACGGCGCGGTGGACTTCGTCGCGGATGTTCTGGACGCGATCCTCGCGCGCGTCGATCGCGAGGACTTCGCAGCCGAGGCGCACGAGGTCGCGCGCCAGGTAGGTGCCGAACTGCCCTAATCCGATGACACAGACTTGCTTCATGGCCGTGGTCCTCAACCAATCATGACGCGCTCGACCGGGAATTCATAGTGCTGGCGCGGCTGCGAGACGACGGCCAGGGCCATCGTGAGCGGGCCGACGCGCCCGACCAGCATGGTCAGGATAATCCAGATTTTTCCGACCGCGGAGAGACTGGGCGTCAGGCCGGTGGAAAGGCCGACGGTGCCGAAGGCCGACACCTGCTCGAACATGAGGTTCTCGAGCGGCGTGCCGGCGCCGCCCTCGCTGAGCGCCAGGATCATTACGCCGACGACGTTCCACATTACGGCAAGCGTGATCACCAGGCTGGCTCGTTGCAGCAGGTCGAAGGGCAGGCGGCGTCCGAGAATGCTGGTGCTTTCGCGGCCGCGCAGGCGGGCCGTGAGGCGGGTCAGCCAGACAGTCGCCGTGACCGTCTTGACGCCGCCGGCGCAGGAGCCCGGTGAGCCACCCACGAGCATCAATGGGACGAAGATCAGCAGGGCGGCCAGCGGCAGTGCAGCGATTTCGACGGTGTGGAAGCCGGCGGTGCGGGCCGTAACGGACTGGAAAAGGCCCTGTAGTAGCCTTTCGCCGGCGCTATCTCCGAGGTGGGTCCAGCTGGCGGGCAGCAGCGTCAGGGCACCGCCCGCGGTCAGGAAGAGACTGGACCACAGGACGACGCGGGTGTGCAGGGAGAACTTGACGAAGCGGGAGGGCCGGCGTCGCAGGCGGGCCCAGCCGCGGGACAGGAGTTCGAGCAGGACGGGGTAGCCGAGGCCGCCGAGCGTAATCAGGGCCATGACGGTACCCATCAGCGGGAGCGAATTGCGCAGGCTGGACAGGCTGTCGGCGTAAAGTGAGAACCCCGCGTTGCAGAAGGCTGAGACCGCTAGGAATACCGCCTCGAACGCGTCGGTGGCTGGCAGGCTGGAGCGCAGCAGCAGGGCACCGAGCCCTTCGAGCAGGAAAGTCAAGGTGATGATTCGCAGGGCTGCCGTGCGGAGGCTGATGCGCGTTTGTCGCTGAAAGAACGCGTCATGCACGGCAGCCTGGGAGCTTAGCGACAAGCGGACGCGCACGACTTCGGCGGCCAGGGCGGCGAACGTCATCAGACCCAGGGCCCCGAGCTGGATCAGGATCAGGATGACGATTTGCCCGAAGCGCGAGTAGGCGGTGCCCGTGTCGACGGTGATCAGGCCGGTGACGCACACGGCCGAGGTGGCGGTGAAAAGCGCGTCCAGGAGGCGTACGGGTTCCTGCTGGTGCGCGGCCGGCAGGCGCAGCGCGATGGTGCCCGCCAGGATCAGGGCCACGAACGTTGCCAGGAGCAACGCCTGGGGCCGGCGGAGCAGGCGGCTCCAGAGGGATGCTATGCTTGGCCGGGGGAGGACGTTTGCCATGATCCTGTAAGCATAGCACGTCAGTGAAATGGCGGAAGGTGGTTGGCCGGCGAGCGTCAGGGCAGGCGCCGCTGGCGCCGGTGGGCGGGCGTGCGGGGATGCGGGTTGCACGGCGGTCGCCAGCCCTTAGACTAATGTCGTTCGTGCGGCCCATTGGTGTACGTGGCCCGCGTTACGCGGGGTGCTGGCTGAGCAGACCGGATTCAGAGGAGATCAAGATGCGTCGCGTGGTGTTTGCCGTCCTGTTGGTCGTTTTGGTTGCGGCGCCGTTGCGGGGACAGGATTCCGGGCGTGAGCGGCCGGGGGGGTCGGCGCGCCCGCTGCCGCAGGCCGCCGCGCCGCGCGCCGAGCAGGGCCGGGAGATTCCCGTGCTGCAGAAGCTGCGCTACGTCTGCAAGCGGTTGGACCTGGATGCGCGGCAGCGGGAGCACGCGGAAGGCGTGCTGGCCATGATTGCGGCGGAGGCCGATATGGGTGAGGCGGAGACGCGGCAGCGCATGGAAGAGATCATGTCCACGTACCATGCCATGCAGGCGGCCAAGGACGAGGGCGACGAGGAGCGCGCCGAGGCTCTGCGGGATGAGCTGATCGGGCTGGCACCGGGCACGGAGGCGCAGCGCAAGTTCGTCGAGCGCATGAAGCCGGCCCTTAATGAGGAACAGCAGGCCCGCCTCGACGCGCTGCTCGAGCAACTGAAGGATGCGAAGCTGCAGGACGTCGAACTCAAGCCCATCGAGGTGCTGCGCCTGGCTCGCCAGCAGAACCTGACTTCGCCGCAGGTGGCGCAGCTCAGGGTCCTGCAGGATGAGTTTCGCCGACAGATCGAAAGCGTGACCGACGAGGACGAGCAAAGCGGATTGCTGGACAAGCTTATCCAGGATATCTCGGGTTTGCTGACGGGCGAGCAGCGGACTACCTTCAACCGCGAAATCGAGAGCCGCCGGCTGGACTGGCCCGGTCCGACTGAAGCCGGCACCGCTCCCGCCGACTAAGACCAGGCCGCTCGGAGGTTGTTTGGTGGGTCGTTGGTGCCCGCCGACAGTCCAGTGCGACAGGGGCTGCCGGGGCAGCCCCTGTTAACGCAGCGGAGGTTTCGAGACGTTTGCCGCGTTCAGCGGCGGCCGAGCGGGCCGGTGCCGGTGGCGCGGTGGACTGCTAATCGGCCCGGCCGGTCAGCAACTGCACGAACGGGTCAATGTCGAACGCATTGACCAGGCCGTCGCCGTTGATGTCGGCCAGCATGTAGTCGCAATCGGGGTACGCCAGGGCGTAGGCGGCCGAATCGGTCAGGGCCAGGACGAACGGGTCGATGTCGAAGGCATTGACCAGGTCGTCGCAGTTCAGGTCGCCCAGCAGTTGCGGGCACCCGGCCGGATCGGCGCCCCACACCACGACGTCGTCGATGTTCCAGCCGCAGTAGGTGATGGTTCCGTTGGTCGGGCCCATCGTCCAGCGCAGATAGACGTTCGGCTGGCCGTCGGCAATTGCCGAGATATTGAAGCGCTGGTGGACCCATTCGCCATCGTAGAGGTTGGCCGTGGTGTTCTGCCAGAGGTTGGTCCAGTTGGTTCCGTCTGTGCTGATGCGCACGTACGCGCGGTCGTTGGCGAAGGACTCGACGCCCAGCCAGCGGTAGAAGGAGAGCGTCGTGTCGACCGAGTTAGTGCAATCCAGCGCGGGGGTGGTCAGATGGAACTCGGGCATGTTATTCGTGTAGTGGCCGCCCGGGTTGTAGCCGTAGACCCGGGCGCCGGTGAAGGCGCTGCCCGGGTTGCCAGCCGCGCCGGAGGCCAGGCCCCAGGCCCACTGGCCCTGCGTGGTCCAGCCGGGGTTGCTGTCCATGTTCGCGTCAAGCACGACGGTGAACGGCCGGGCCTCGGCGGTGTAAGGAACCCCGGGTGCAGTGCGCGGCGCCCGGGCGACGAGGCCGACGGTGTTGGCGGCCGAGAGGTAGAACTGCCGGGTGTGCCCGCAGGGGGTGGCGGGCAGCGTCACGCGGTAGAGGTCTTCGCCCAGGTGCGTCAGGGGGTACTGCGTGTATGCTCCGCTAGTGCCGACGCGGGTGTGCAGCGTCGGCGATTCCGGGTCGAGGGTGCCGCCCAGCACCCTGATGTTCACGGAGAACTCCGCTTCCTCATCGGGTGTCAGCCGCTCGGGCCGCCCGTCCGTGAGCGTGAACTTGATCGGCTTGGCCGACCACTCGGCCAGGCGCAGTACGGCCGGGAGGTTCTCCTCGCTGTTGGGGATGATCTGGTCGGCCGGCAACAGGAAGCCGTACTGCCCGGTGTCGCGCAGCTCGTAGGTGAACTCGATTACGCCGCACTCGTCGTAGCACCAGTCGACGGTGCCTCCGCCAACCGGGTAGATGGCGCTGTAAATCGGTCCGTACTCGTAGTACACCTCATGCACGGCGAGAATCTCGTGGTGCATGGCGGCGTTCAGGGCCATGAACCACTCGTGATCCGCCGGGAGGTCGCTCGTGTAGCCGTACGGCGACATGATCAACTGGGAGTAGCTGTGATAGCTGATGCCGGAGACGATGCGCGGGTTAGCCAGGAAGAAGTCGCGGAAGACCTGCGTTTCCGGCTCGGAGAACGGGCCGGTTCCATGATAGGTATCGGAACACGGATTGCTGCTCGATCCGACCGTGCCCCAGCCGGCGCCGAAGTTGCGGTTGAGGTCGACGCCGTAGCAGGGCGTGCCCGGCCGGCGGTTCTTGCGCCACATGCGGTCAGTCGTCCAACTATGGATGTAGCCGTCGGGATTGAGAACCGGGATGATGACGAACTCGAGTTGGTTGACCAGACCGGTGACGCGCAAGTCTGAGCCGTACCCATTGACGAGCTGGTCGGCCACCCACATGACGACCATGGGCGTGATCCATTCGCGGGCGTGGATCGTCGCGTCCAGCACGACCATCGGCTTCTCGGCGCCTCCGGGGCCGGTGATGCGGATGGCCCAGATGGGGCGCTCTTCAAGCGACTCGCCGATGCTGAACACCTCGGCGAGGTCGGGCCGCAGCGTCTGCAAGGCGATGAGCTTGTCGTAGATCTCATCGTGAGTCTTGTAGTTCTCGTACCACTCAGTCCGGTCAAAGGGATCCACCGGACCGGACCGTGCCAGGCTCGCACGCTCGGCGTCGATCAACACCTGGATGTCCTCCTGGAGCACCTCGTAAGGAAGCCCCATCAGACCCAGCGCGCGGAATCCATCGGGCGGGAACAGGTAATCCACCGGGCCCAGACCCTCGCGGCCGCTCATTAACAGCCCGCCCAGGGCGTGGATGTGCTGAACCTGATCCCAATTCTCGACAAACACGCGAACGAACTTGTGGCCGTCATAGCGAACGGGCGCCGCGCCGTCATCCGCGACCGCGGAGCCGCACCAGCAGGCCAGCACCAGAACCAGGCAGGCACGTTTCAGATAGGCGTACATTGATTCGCTCCTTCATCTCCCCCTGGCAAGCTGCCGAGCGCCCGGCCATTGTCCATCCGGGCCGCTGGATCGATTGTACCGGAAGGTAGCAGCAGTGCGAAGACGTATTTCCCGCCTCGAGGTTCCTGTGAGGATCGGCAAATGGGGTCTGGCGCGCCCATTCGGGCAAGAGACTGCCTCGTGCTGGTATGCTCCGGGCCGCGCTGCTGGTGCCAGCCCACGTGTGCGGTCATGACGGTCTGCGGCTGGCGCTCCTCCGGTGGTAACGTGCCGTGTTGAATACACACGAGAGCGGCCGCCCGGCGCGGGGCCGGGCGGCCGCAAATGCCTTGTCCTGCAATCGTTTACCGTGATACCAGCTAACGTCGGCGAACAACAAGAGTCAGGCCGAGCGCCAGCAGAACGAGAGCACTCGGTTCGGGAACAATGCTGAAGTTGTCCCAGGCCATGATGTTGCCGGCCGTCGAACCGCCTGTGAAGAAGCGGAACCCGGTGGCCGTGCCGCCATCCGGAAGCAGGAAGAACCAGTCGGCAGGTTCGTACACGGCGATCGGGCCATCGTCCGAGAGGTTCTGGATGGTCACCTGCAAAATGCGTTGGGTCGACAATTCGAAGGTCGTGGATTGGCGATACCACTTGCCGATCTGCAGGCCGGCCCACTCGTCACCCGGCGAGATGCCGGGTGCGCCATACCCCAAAACCATGTAGTTGGCGTTGAAGTGGGTTGAAGTTGCCAGATCCGTGCACGCGTACAGCGTCTGCCAATGGGCGGCCACAGTGGAGTCCTGGAGCGAGAAACTGCCCAGGTAATCGGTCGCCGGCAGCTCTCCATTGAACTCTGGACAGACATCGTACGTGACCGTCCACACGTCGCCGGCGTCCCAGTCGAAATCATGCTGCGCGCGTCCATAGGCCGGGGCGCCCTCCGAGCGGCCCGCGGCGAACTGCGCACCGCCGGCAGGATTCCACGGAATGCCCAGGGGGTTGCCGATGTACGTGTAGACCTTGTAGTCCGCCGAGTCGACCACTGGCAGGTACCAGTCCTGCTGGCCGGTCAGAACAGTCCCGCCCATTGAGCCGACATAGTCGGGTGCTTCAAACCCGGTGACAAAGGCAGCGTGGGCGGTCGCGGCCAATGTCGCACAGAGAAAGGCTAAGGCAAGCTGTTTCATCCCTCATCCTCCTCGAAGAAACGCGAAGTGCTTGGGTGCTCGGGCTACGCTTCCCAGACCCTCGACTGTCTAAGCTAGCTCTTTCTGAGGGCAAGTCAAGAGGAAACCAGCCCCAATCGTAGTTGTCTTTGCACAACCGACCGCGGGTGGGGGCCGTGCGCGCTCCCGGAGTCCAGTGTGTGCCTGGCTCCGAGTTTCGGAGTAGATAGATCGCCTATAAGTCCGGTGTTGGCTTTGCGCAGCGGAATGTCAGTACGTAGCAACGGCGCGAGAGGCGCTGGCGCTCGCTGGGCGCCCGATTGTGCGGAGTTGGAGGAACTGGGGAGGCTTCTTTCCGCGTTGAGTTAGACCGCGCCAGTGCCCATCCCGGACGTCACTATCGCCGCGGATTATTCTGCGACACCAGTAGTCGGTTTATCAGGAGTGGGGGCGAGTCAGATGCGCCGTCTTTGACGTCGCCGCTCCTCGCTCACCATGGCGGAACGGAGCGGTGGGACCAGCCGATGGGACCAGTTCGAGACGGAGCAACCAGTTCCTCCGCCGATCGTTGCGGCACAGACCAGAGCGGGATACTTCGGACATGCGGGATGAAACGGGCCTGTGCCAGTCAGATTCGGGTCTGCGGGCCGGCGGTGAAACCGTCGCGGTCGTTGGCGTAGATCAGCATGCCCTGGCGGTGCAGCGTTGCAATGCGCTCCAGGGCGACGGTGGGCCGGGCCGACCAGCCTTCCTGGCACACGAGCTGCGCCGAAACCAGGCAAGCTTGTGGATGCACGGCCGGGGTGTACTGATGTTCGGGCTCGGCGTTCCAGCAGAGCCGGCCATCCCCAGCGCGGTAGGCGTGAGCCGCCTTGCCAATGACCGGGGCCGGCGTGAACAACGGACAGATCAGCAGATCCTCGAGGAACCACTGGTCGTATTCGTTGGCCGGGTCGACCATTGCGACCCACGGCACGCCTGACTGGCTGACGCGCTCGGGTAGGCCGGCGAGCATCCGTTCGGGACCGTTGAGCGGCAGGCATTCGGCCGCGGTTCGGGCGGGCAGGTGCCGCTCGAGGCGTTCCCGGGCCAGCGCCAGTTCCAGTGCGGCATCGACGCCGACCCAGACGGCTGCTGGCGGCTGGGTCTGTCGGGCCAGCAACTCGCCCAGCAGGCCGGCCTCCTCGGCCGTTCTGACCGTGGCGACGACGCCGACCTGCGGCGGACTGACGTCGAAAGCGTCCAGGCCGATCGTCTCGGCCACCTGGCGCAGGCGATGGCGAATGGTGTGCTGCGTCATGACGGTCCGCAGGCCCCGGCGAACCAGCGCGCGGCGGTGGTCATCGTCCTCCAGCAGGCGCTGTAGCAGGTGCCGGTACTCCTCCGGCTCCGCGGCGCTCTGGATCACGTCGCCGAACAGCCGCGACATGCCTGTGCTGGGCGTGCTGACCACCGCCGTGCCGCAGGCGAGGAGCTCGAACACGCGTCGGGCAAACATGGTCGGCGACTGATCGACGGAGTTGACGTTGAGAAAGACCTTGTGCTGCTTGTAGGTTTCGACGACGCGCTCATATGGCAGGCTGCCCTTGATGTATGGACGGAAGCGCTCCGGAAAGGCGAAGTCCGGCGTGTCCGCGCCGTGGTTGCGGTCGTAGATCACCAGTCCGAAGGGGGCCGCCGCGTCCAGCAGGATGTCCATCTGCTGACGCCGCCCGGGGTGCCGGTTGGCATAATACGAGCCGGCGAAGCAGGGCGCGTCCAGACGCGGGCCGGAGCCGGCGGGGTTATGCAGGCGCGGCTGGGCTGCGAACACCAGCGGGTTGACGGTGCGAATGGCCGAGTCCGGCAGATCGCGGTAGGCCGACACGACGTTGGCGTCGGTGGTGAAGACATAATCGAACAGCGCGGCGGCCTTCTCGAACCTGGCGAAATGGACTGGATCCTCCTTGTTCCAGAAGGCGGTGGGGATCTGCCTATGGCGACACCAAGCCACCAGCTCGCGGAGCCGCTCGTGCCTGTGGCTAGGGTACTCCCCGACGAGGTACTGCCAACTGCCGTCGTTGCCGTTCCAGGCCGATTCGACCAGCAGGAAGTCGGGCGGGTGCTGCTCCAGGGCATCACGCCAGTTGTTCGGTGTGAACCGCAGCAGGCGACAATCGGGCCCGAAGGTCACTGTGGACATCGTGTCAAGCACGGCGGCCACCTGCGGTGTGCCGTCCGGCGACTGGGCGCTGCGACGCAGCGGTGCGGCCGCGCGCCGTTTGACAACTGACCCTGCCGAGCCCTGGGGCGCCAGCAGGATCTGGTTGTACATGAAGACGGGCGCGTGGTTGCGCCAAGCGCGGAACCCGACTTGTACGGATCGGGCGGCCGGCGGCGCCGTGAACGTCACCTTGAAGCGGGCATGACCGTCAGGCTCGAGGTACCTGAATGGACCGACTTCCGGGTCGTCGGAATGCGCGAAGCCCGGCAGGGGCGGGGGGATGACGCGACCGTCCTCATCGCTGAAGCAGAAATGCACCAGGGCGGCCTTGGCCTGCTCATCCGGTGCCAGCAACAGGCAGCCCAGCAACTCGAAGCTACCTGCGCCCGCGAGGGGGCCCGCGGCGAACATGCTGCTGTGGCGCGGTAGCGGCAGGACGCGGTTGTCGGCTGCGGCGCGACTCTGCGGGGCAGCGCTTTCATCTGCGGCCGTGTGGAGCACGAGTCCCGCGCCGACCGGCAAGTCCTGTCCGTTGTGGGCGATGTGCAGGGCCGTATCGATCTCGATGCGGCGGCCGCGGGCGCGGTACGACTGCAAGCCGAGACAGACAAACGCCGCCTCGCTCGGCGTTCGGAACCGGACTTCAAAAGGTCCAGCCGCTTGCCGGGGATTGAGGTACACGTACGGGCCGACCTCCTTGGACGTGACCACGCCGGCGTACGGCGGAGCAAGCACGTCGCGCCGGGCATCCAGGAAGACAACCCGAGCCAGGGCTGTTTGTGCCCGCTGCCGGGGACCGGCAAACAGCGCGCCCCGTAGCGTACAGGTCGTGGCGTTGCGCAGCTCAGCCGTCACCCAGCGCGGTCGGCGACCAAGCTTCACACGTTTGTCAGTTGGGTGCAGCAGCGCGACGCCCTGGTGTCCGGCTGCGGCCTCGTCGAGCAGGGCCCGGTGCAACAGCGGCCGCCACTGCGCGCCGCGCCGGCTCACCGCCGCGCCGGCCTCGCCCCAGTCGCCGCGTTCATCCGGTAGCAGCACGGATACCGGCGAGTGTTCGCATGGGACCGGCCGTGACTGTTGCGCTGCGTCGCGCGCCTTCTCGGCGCGCCTGGCCAAGGCGGCCTTCTCACTATTCAACGCGGCGATGCGGTCGGCCAGTCGTTGCAGGTCGGCTTCCAGCCGGGCCCGGTCCTTCTCGGACACGCGCTGCTGTTCGGATTGCTGGGCACAACGCTGCCGCAACTCGTCGAGCTGCTGCTGGTTCACAACCAACTGTTGGGCGAGCGTGGCGTTCTGCTGCGTCAACGGCGCGAGACTCTGGGCCTGTGCGTCACTGTGCTCGACGCGGCGTCGCAGTTCGCGAGATTCGTGCCGGAGCCGCGTGAGCTGGGCCTGCAACTCCAGCGTCATCCGCTCGACCTCGCCCAGCAACGGCGTGACGGCGAGCTGGTCGGTGACGCGGAGCGGAGCTGCCGTTTGCCCAACGCCCGGCTTGCGGCCCACGACGCGGATGCTCCCCTCGGCGATCGACACGTGCGACAACGTTATCAGCCCCGACAACAGCTCGACCAGGTCGGACAGCACAAACACCTGCCGGGATTCGCCCGTTTCCGCGCAGCCAAAGGGCGTCGTCAGGACGCACGTGCCACCCGGCGCGAGCTGACGCAGGCAGTTCTGCATAAACGTGCGCGGTTCCAGCACGTGCTCAAGACCAGCACCGATCGACAGCGAGTCATACAGCGTGGCGGGCGCGTCCAGCGTGGCAACATTGGCGTGCATGAAGCGGACGCGCTGCCGAACGGCCTCGTTCTCCTTGTCCAGGAGCCGGTTGGCCGAGCTGATTGCCTCGGGTTCGGTGTCGATGCCGGTGACGAAGAAGCCTTCGCGACCGAGCAGGATCGACAGCACGCCGGCGCCGCAGCCGATGTCGAGCACGCGCTGACCGCTGACCTGGCGGCCCAGCCAGTGAATGCCGCTGCGGATGTGCGAGATGGGTGGTTGGGGTCCGAATCGGCCCAAATACACCTTTGGCAATGCTGCCCGCCCCGGTGCCAGGGGATCCAGGAGATTGGGCCGCTCGCGCCCCGTATCTCCGCCTTGGCTTACAACGGTCTGTTTCTGCAAGTCCGCCACTTGTGTGCTCAACTCCGGCGAGCCGCCCGGCGGCGCGGCCTGCCCGGCACCAGCTTCCGGAGCCCGGCCGTGAGATGGGGCGGTCCGGATCGGTCTTCCTTGGGCGCCGCTCGCCAACCGCTGGCGGGCGTGCCGCCGCGCTCTTGCGTCAAGCCGACTGGGATTGTACCGCTCGCGGCGGCCGGATGCGACCGCGTGTGCGAGCATGCGGAACGATTCAAAGGGTCGACCAGGAAGTAGTAGCGCGTGGGAACCCTCGGCAGAGGCCGCAACCCGGTCGGCTGGTTCAACGGCCTTCTGATAGGCCTGTAGCTTCTCGAACATGCAGGCCATGGGCCGAGCCGCGCGTCGGATTGAGCAGGTGAACATTTGAGCGGGAGACCGCAGATGAGCGGCCGACGCGAGAGACAACGCCGTGAAGCTGGGGGCCATTCCTCCCCCGCTCCTGATCACGTGGTCTGCAAAGGCCAGGACGCTACAGCAGGAGAAGACGCGGCAATCGGAACAGTCGGGCGACCTGCTGGCGTGCCTGCAACTGGCGGACAGGGGACACATACTCGTGCAGGACCCCGTGCTGCGTGAGCTCACTACGCATGAGTCGAAGGCGGCGGGCAAGCGCGCGTTCAGCACGCTCGATGCACTGCGCAACGACTTGGCGCACGCCCAGTCTCCGATTCCCCGGCACTGGCCAACGATACGCGTGCTGGCGGAGCACCTCGAGCGAACGCTTGAGTTTGATCCCAACGCGATTGCGTCGACGTGCGAGTCGGGCACCTGACCGCCGGGCATGATGTGCGGCCCGTGAGCCAGTAGCCCCGAACACCAGGGTCATGCTGATACGCCTTCTGCGGGCTGCCGGTCAAGCCGAGGAACGCCGGCAGTTACACCTGTGTACGGATCGTCATCTGACGCCCGCCGCCGAATCACGACGGCGGTCATGTCGTCGTCCGGCGAAACTCCAGCGGCGAATGCGTCCACGTCGGCGTCGAGCGCAGCAATGAAGTCCCTGGCCGGCAGGAAGCGGTTGGCCAGCGCAGCCTGCCGAAGGCGTTCCATTCCATACTGCTGGCCACCCTCGCCACGACGCTCGAAGAAACCATCGGTCAGGAGAACCAGCTGGTCACCCGGCTTCATCTTGATCCGCGCCGTTGGCCCGAAAGTCGCGCAGTCACTGATTCCCAAGGGCATGCCGGTAGCGCCAAGTGCCGAAACATCACCGGAGCAGGTACTGATGTGGAGCATGGGCCCGTGCCCGGCCGAGGCCAGCTCGATGACGCCGGCCTGGGCGTCCAGAACGGCCAGAGCGAGCGTAATGAATCGCCCACTGGCCAGCTCCGTCTGCAAAAGACGATTCAGGAGCTCCAGCACGCGCGCTGGATCGCTGACACCCGCGAGCACTGCCCGGGCGTAGGCGCTGCACGAAGCCATCAGCAAAGCTGGCCCTAGCCCGTGCCCGCAGACGTCGGCAATGATGAACGCGTGACGCCCATCCGCCGCCAGTCGCCAATCGTAATAGTCGCCGCTGGCGTACTCCGCGGGTCGATTCCAGGCAGCGACATCGAAGCCACTGATCTGCGGCATGGCCTTTGGCAACAGGTCCTGCTGAATCGTTTGCGCCAACTCCAACTCTCGCTGGACTGCCGCCAATCGGCGTCGTGTCTCGGCTTCGCGCAGGGCCGAGACGACGTGCCCGCGAATGGTGTGACAGATCAAGACTGCGGCGAGTGCGGTGAGCAAGATGAAAACGACGAATCCAAGCAGGTCGCTTACGGTTACCCAATCGGTACCCGATTCGCCGCCTGTGGTTGTGCGGACGATGAGCGTCAAGTAGCCCGAGCCGGCAACAAGGCCACTCAGTAGGCACAACCCCGGTCGGAGCCGGAGAATCGACAGGCAGATGACCAAGCCGTAAAGGAGCAGCGGCGTCGAGCGCAGCGGCGCTCCGCCAGGCGCGCCAGCCAACCACACGCTGGCCGCGAGAGCCAGCGTCGGCAGCAGCGACTCGATGATCGTGCCGGCGAACCAGACGGCGACGGGCAGGACGCGCCCGCGACGCTCGGCACGCCGCACGGTCCACGCCAGCCCCATCGCGTATGCGATGCCGCCACAGTAGACCAGGACACGTGTCATCTGTGCGTCGGTATCGCTCAGCGTCCGATCCGTGAGAAGACGCAACAACCCAAGGCAGGTGAGAGTGGCCAGCGCCAAGAGAAGAAGCCCGAGGCGCCGGTACTCGCTGCGTTGTAGTGCCAGCTCCAGCGCCTCGGTGGCGACGTCTCCGTTGTGCCCGGCGGTGTCGCTGGAGCGGCTTGTCATCACACCGGCGCACCTCGTTCGGTCGCCGGGCGTGCGCCGCAGACAATGCTGTACAGCACCGGTACTACGATGAGTGTTAGGACCGTCGCAAAGCTCAGGCCGAACATGATTGCGATGGCCATGTCCTTGAAGAAGACGTCCGTCAGAAGCGGGATCATGCCCAGCACGGTCGTGAGGGCCGCGAGCACGACCGGGCGCGCACGGCTGACGGCGCTCTGCACCACTGCCTCGTACGGCGCAGCGCCGGCCGCCAATTGGGCGTTGATCTCGTCATTGAGCACAATCGCGTTCTTGATCAGCATCCCGCTGAGGCTCAACACACCCAAGATCGCCATGAAGCCGAATTCCGCCCCGGTGAGGAGCATGCCGATCGAGACACCGATGATCGCCAAAGGCACCGTCAGCAGAATGACGAGCGGTTGGCGGAGATTGTTGAACAATATGACGAGAACCAGCACCATGCCGCCGAAGCACAACGGCAACAGCGCGGTCAGACCGCGATTGGCTTTGGCGGCCTTCTCGTATTCGCCACCCCACTCAAGCGAATAGCCCGTCGGCAGCGCGAGCGCCTCGATCTTTGGTCGCAGACGATTCAGCAGCGCCGGCCCGGTGCCCGCGGCCGGATCGCATTTGACCGTTAATGTGGGCAGGCGATTTCTCCGGAGAATCAGTGGGTCTTCCCACGTCGGGTCGATGTGCGAAACCACCTGTGTCAGTGGCACGGCCCGCTGCGCGCGCGGGCTCCATACGTGCACGTCACGCAACTGATCGGCGGCGTTCCGCTCGTCGACCGGCGCACGGAGCACGATGGGAATCAATTCGTCCCGTTCACGATAGAGCCCAACACGCAGGCCTTCGAAAGTGGCCGCGAGCGCCTGACTAACCTCTCTTCGCGTCACGCCGACACGCGACGCTTGCGGCTCAGCAAGCACCGGCTGCAGGGTCAGCGTCTCTTGGCGCCAATCGTTGCGAATGGCTGTCGCGTACGGCTCGGCCGCCATGATGTCCTCGATCTGGGCGGCCAGTTGGCGTAGTCGTTCGGGGTCCGGGCCGCGCAGGCGGGCCTGGATCTTTGCCTCCCCGCCCGGGCCGAGCAGCATGCGCCAGGGCCAGGCCAGCGCATCCGGATGAGCTTCCGGCAGATGTCGCCGCACCTGTTCGCAGAGCCCGTCGATCTGGCGATGATCATCAACCGAGACGAGCAACTGGCCATACGCGGCATTCGGCATCTCCGGGGCATACGTGAGCTCGAAGCGCAGGGTGCCCATCCCTACGCAGGTGGCTACGGCGGTCACATGGTCCTGTTTGAGCAGCCACGATTCAAGCCGGGCGAGATCGGCCTCAACGGCGTGGATATCGGTCCCCTCCGGCCGCCAGTAGTCGATCAGGAATTGCGGGCGCGCTGAGGCGGGGAAGAAACCCTGCTGCACCTTTCCGAATCCCACGACGCCCGTCACCAGCAGAATCACCATGACGGCGATCGTCAGCCAGCGATGATGCAGGCACGTGCCGAGAAACCGTCGGAAGATGCGGAACGCCCAGCCGCCGTACGGATCCTGCTGGCCCCCACCACGCGGAGCATGCAAGAAGGCCGCCCCGAACACCGGCGTGGCGGTGATGGCGAAGATCCAGCTCAGCAGCAGGGAAATCCAAATCACGTCGAACAGCGAGCGGCAGTACTCGCCGGTACTGTCCGGGCTGAGTCCGATCGGAGCGAAAGCAAGCGTGGCTATCAATGTAGCGCCCAGCAGCGGCCAGGTAGTCTGTCCTACGATGGCCTTGGAGGCATCACGACCACTCAGACCTCGGGCGAGCCCCGCCTGGATTCCCTCCACAACGACAATGGCATTGTCGACCAGCATGCCGAGCGCGATGATTAATGCTCCGAGCGAAATACGCTGCAAGTCAATCGCCAAGACCTGCATCGCGATGAAGGTGCCGAGAACCGTGAGCAACAGCACGAACCCGATCAGCAGGCCGCTGCGCAGCCCCATTGCCAACAGCAGAGTGCCCACCACGATCGCCACGGCTTCCGCGAGGCTGATCGTGAACGAGTTGACCGCCTTGCGAACAGAATCGGACTGCATGGAGACGATGCCCAACTCGACACCGATTGGCGTAACCGCCTGGAGCTCCCCTAATCGCGTCCGGACCGCCTGCCCCATGGTAACGACGTTGCCGCCCGCGACAGTTGCCACACCCAGGGCGATTGCGGGGTGCCCGTTGTAGCGCAGGATGACACTGGGCGGCTCAGTCAAACCGCGCTCCACGCGGGCGATGTCGCCCAGCCGAACTGTGCGTTCCTCCGCGGTAACGATCTGCGTCTGGCGGATTTCATCTACAGTTGTCAGTCCGCCGGCCGGCTCGATCGCCAGCCGGCGATTGCCGGACAACACATTGCCGGCCGATACGACCAGGCCACGGCCCTCGAATGCGGCGATGATCTGCTGCAGGCTGGTTCCGAGCTGCGCCAGGCGGGCGCGCGGCGCCTCGATGAAGATCGTTTCGCGGGGCGCTCCCAGGACCGAGACGCTCGCGACATCTTGCACGAGCAGGAGTTCGCGGCGCAGTGTCTTCGCGTACTCGTTCAGCTCGACGAGATCGAATCCCTCGCCGTAGACGTAGAACAGCACGCCGTACACATCGCCGAAGTCGTCGTTGACCGCCGCCGGGCCCGCGCCCGGCGGGAATTCGCGCTCGGCCGCCTGCACCTTGCGGCGCAGCTCGTCCCAGATCTGCGGTAACTCGTCGCCGCCGTGATGGTCCTTGATGAACACCTTGACGGTTGTCCGGCCGCGGGATGAGACCGACTCGAGATAATCGACCTGCCCCATCTGCTGAATGTGGCGTTCCAGCACATCCGTGACTTCTTCGGCGACCTCCTGCGGTGCAGCACCAGGGTACGTCGCGGCAACGACGGCCTGCTTGATCGGAAACGCGGGATCCTCGAGCCGCCCGAGCTTCTCATACGCCATCCAGCCGCCGACGACTACGACCAGGCTCGCAATCGTGACGACCAGCCGATATCGGAAAGACGCGTCGGCGACATTCATCGACGCCGGTCCTCCAGCAGTCGCACGGCTTGGCCATCCCGCAGGAGCGACGTCCCAGCTACGACGACTGGTTGTCCTTCGCGAATGTCACCGCGAATGACGCTGTCAACGTCCAGCACACCCATGATCTCAATGGTGGCCTTCTGAACGTGGAGTGGCTCGCCTTGGCCGCTCACGGCCCACAAGCAACTCTGTCCCTCGGCATCGGCGAAGATCGCCGCAGTCGGAACCAGGAACCGCGTCTCATCCGCGGCGAGCGCCGCTGGCGTACTGACAATGCTTGCCGTCATGCCGGGCAGCACGACGTAATCCTCGGGGGCCGACAGGGTGAAGATGACGCGGTATGTCAATGACTGCGGGTCGGCCTCGGCGGACGCCTCCTTGAATGCGACGGGAAAGCGTTGCTGCGGCGCGAACGGAAAGACCGCGTAGTGCTCACTTTGCCTGCCCTTGCTCAGTGCGACCACGTTCTCTGGCAGATCGACGGCGATGTCGACCGCGGTGATGTTTTGCAGTCTGGCCACTGGTTGAGCGGCTTGGACATTCTCCGATTCCTCCGCGAAACGCTGGACAACCAATGCGTCGAACGGAGCCCGCAGGATCGTGTCCTGCACGCGCTGCTCGGCGATGGTCAACTGCGCGACCGCCGCCTCGTAGGCCACGTCGGCATCCTGTCGCTCCTTGTCGCTGGCCACACCTCGGTCCACCAGACCGCGAATGCGCTCGCGTTCCTGGCGGGTGCGGCTCACTTCCGGCTGGAGCGCGGCCACATCCTGCTCGAAGCGCACCGGGTCAATCCGGGCGAGCACGTCGCCCTCCCGCACCACGCGGCCCAGCTCGAGGGCGGCTTCCACCAGCGGGCCGCTTACCTGAAAAGCGAGATCTACTGTCCGCCCGGGTTGTACAACACCGGGGAACTGGCGTTCCGGCATGGCAAGGGCGTTGCGGATCGGAGCCGTCTTGACCGGCCGGATGAGCTCCGGCGGCGGAGGAGGCGGCGGATTCCAGTCGATGAAGAGCACCGCGCCTATCCCACCCGCCAACAGCAAGACGCCAATCACGGCTCCCAACCATCTGACCAACATGATCGGCCTCGCAGTCTGTTCATCAGTGCCACTGAACATGCAGGTGCCGCCGGACATTGTCCGCTCAATTCGGCGGCCGTCAATTCGCGCCGCGGGCGGCAATCGCAGTGGTCGTGTCGGGAAGTGAGCGGGGGTTCAAATCCAGCCGCATGCCGCGCCATAAGGCGCGCTGAAGAAGGGACTTGTGATCAATCGGGGTGACTGGATTTGAACCAGCGACCTCTGCGTCCCGAACGCAGCGCTCTAGCCAGACTGAGCTACACCCCGCCGGCCGGTTTCGGCCCGCGGAAACCACTATCTTAACGGTTGGCCGCGCCATCGCAAGCCCTTCGCTCAGCCGAAAAAACGCGCGAACCTCGCCGCCATCACGTGCTCGCCTGCCGCTCAACCGCGCAGGTTGCGGAATCGCTGTCGGCGGCGAAAGTGCCGATGGCGATCTTTGACCAATAACTCGGGCCGGCCGGCGCCGGCGTGCGCCCGGCCTGGGGGCAACAAAGTCCTGCCGCCACCCCGACGAGCGACTACTATCGCACGCGGGCGCTTCCGGCGCGGCCGCACCGCCAAGCAGGCCGAGAGTGCGTAACTGCCGTACCAAGATACTGTTACGACCTGGCACCTGTAAGCTGCTTGCCCTGGGATTCTGCCCGGGTTAGAAGGTCAGCGACACATGCGGCGGCGGGCAGCCGATTTCGCTGAGCGGCCCGGTCCAAGATCGTCCGGCCGGACGATTCCGGAGTGCTTCTGAAGTGCTGTGGATGATCCTCATCCCGCTGATCGTGGCCGGGGCTACGCCGGCGCTCCAGCGCCTCGTGGGCCGGCACATAGCGCTGCTGGCCGCGCTGGTACCGGCGGGCGTGGCGATCGCGGTAGCCGCACGGCTGCCGTTGGCGCCGGACGCGACCTGGGGCCAGGTGCTGCCCTGGGTTTCCGAGTTCGGCATTTCCCTGGCGTTCCGATTCGACGGCCTGTCGGCGACGTTCGCGCTGCTGATCAGCGGCATCGGCGCGCTGGTACTCCTCTACGCGGGGGCGTACATGCGCGACAACCCGCGCCTGGGCCGACTGTGCGGCCAGTTACTGCTCTTCCTGGGCGCGATGCTGGGGGTGGTCTTCAGCGACGACGTGTTCGTGCTCTTTGTTTTCTGGGAACTCACGAGCATCGCCTCGTATTTGCTCATTGGCTTCAAGCATGAGCAGTCGGAGGCGCGCGACGCCGCCCGGCAGGCGCTGCTGGTGACCGGGGCGGGCGGCCTGGCGCTACTGGCCGGCTTCGTATTGCTGAGCATGGCCGCGCTGCAGGGCGGCCTGCCACTGGATCAGGCCACGCGCATCTCGGTGCTGGCAGGTGCCGACCTGGCGGGGCACGCCTTCTTCACGCCGGCCCTGCTGCTGATTGTGCTCGGGGCGTTTGCCAAGTCGGCCCAGATGCCGCTGCACTTCTGGCTGCCGAACGCGATGACGGCGCCGACGCCGGTCTCGGCCTACCTACACTCGGCCACGATGGTGAAGGCCGGCGTGTTCCTGCTGGCCCGGCTGAATCCGTTGTTCGGCGAGAGCATGTGGTGGCACGTGCTCCTGACGACAACGGGGGCCATGACGATGCTGTGTGCCGCGGCAATGGCCGCCGGCCAGACCGATCTCAAGCGGATCCTGGCCTACACGACCATCAGCGTGCTGGGAACGCTGACGATGCTCATCGGCGTTGGCACGGACTTGGCGATCAAGGCCGCGGTGGTCTACCTGGTCGCCCACGCCTGCTACAAGGCGGCACTCTTCATGATCGCCGGCAGCATCGAGCATGCCGCCGGCACGCGGGACGTTCGCGAACTGGGCGGGCTGTTGCGGGTCATGCCCATCACGGGGGCCACGGGCATGCTAGCGGCTCTGAGCATGGCCGGCGCACCGCCGCTGTTCGGCTTCGTCGGCAAGGAGTTGCTGCTCAAGGCCAACCTGGACCTGGAGTTCCTGGGGGTCAACCTGATTCTGGTGGCCACCCTGGCCAACATATTCCTCATCGCGATGGCGCTGGTCGTGGTCGTCTGGCCGTTTTGCGGGCGCCGCAAGGCTGCGGCCCAGCGGGCGCACGAAGCGCCCGTGCTGATGCTGGTCGGCCCGTTGATTCTCGCGGTCGTCGGGCTCTTCGTCGGGCTTATGCCGGGGCCGTTCGGCAACGCGCTGGGGGCAGCGCTGGCGAGCGCGATCGGCGGGCGTCCGATCCTGATGGAGTTGAAGCTCTGGCACGGCCTCAGCCCGGTGGCCTTGATGGCCCTGGGCATCAGCCTGGTAACTCTGGCGGCCGGGTTCGCATTATTCCTGCGGTTGCGCAACTGGCTCGCGCACGTGGCCGTGGTGGTGGTGCGGCTCGGGCGCCGGGGGCCGGCCCGAGTCTATGACTCGGCCCTGGCCGGTCTGTTCGCCGGCGCGGCGTGGATTACGCGCAGCACGCAGACGGGCAGCTTGCGCCACTATGTGCGGGTGGTACTGCTGGTGCTGGTTGTGACCAGCGTTTACCCGCTGCTGCGCCGCTTGCCGACGACGGGCTGGCCGGCCACGCCCTGGCGTTGGCATGAGCTGATGCTGGTGGTGCTGATTCTGCTCGGGGCGCTGGCGGCGGTTGCGTCGCGCTCGCGCATGTCAGCGATTGCGCTGCTGGGCATTTGCGGCTTGCTGGTGGCGGTCTTCTTCGCCCTGTACAGCGCTCCCGATCTCGCGCTCACGCAAATCATGGTGGAAGCCCTGACCGTCGTCCTGCTGGTGTTGATCTTCTATCGACTGCCTGATTCTGCCGCCCGCCGCAGCAGTGCGGCCCGCTGGTTTGACATCTCGCTGGCGGCGGCGGCGGGTGCCGTCATGGCCGGGCTGGTGCTGGCCACGGCGGCCGTGCACCTGCCGGCCAGCGTGGGTGATCATCTGGCGCAGCTTTCCAAGCCCGCGGCCCACGGCCGCAACATCGTCAATGTCATCCTGGTCGACTTTCGGGCGCTGGACACGCTGGGCGAGATTACCGTGGTCGCGGTCGCCGGCCTGGGTGCCTACGCCCTGCTCAGACTCAGCCGCCGGCAACCGCCCAAAGGGAGCGGAACGTGAACTCACTCGTCTTCCAGACCACCACCCGGGCCGTGACGCCGCTGCTGCTGGCGTTCTCGGTGTTCATGTTGCTGCGGGGACACAATGAGCCCGGCGGCGGTTTCAGCGGCGGCCTGCTGGCCGTCACAGCCTTCGCGCTGTACGCGCTGGCCTTCGACGCCCGGCAGGCCCGGGCACTCCTGCGCGTCTCGCCGCGGACGCTCGCCGCGGCGGGCCTGCTGCTGGCAGTCGCCAGCGGCGTTCCGGCCTGGCTGGGCGGCCAGCCCTTCATGCACGGCCTGTGGCTGCCGTTCGAGTTGCCGGCCGAGTTGAAGCTCGGCACGGTGCTGCTCTTTGATGTCGGCGTCTACCTGGTCGTGTTGGGCGCCGTTCTGATGGTGCTGTTCACGTTGAGTGAGAGGTAACCGTGTTTCTCATTATGGCAGCACTGACTGGGCTCCTGTACACGCTGGCGTTTTACCTGCTGCTGGCGCGCAGCACCGTCCGGCTGATCTTCGGCCTGCTACTGCTGGGCCACGCGGCGAACCTGCTGATCTTCACGGCGAGCGATCTGGTGCGCGCCAAGCCGGCGCTGGTGCCGCGCGGCGCGACCGGCCCGCTACCCGGGCATGCTGATCCGCTGCCGCAGGCGCTGATTCTCACGGCCATCGTGATCAGCTTCGCGGTGCTGGCGTTTGCCGCGGTGCTCGTGCAGCGCGCGTATCTGCGGCACGGCACCGACGACACGGACGAGTTGCAGACCGCCGAGGAATGACCATGCTCGTGGCGCTGCCCATCTTGATCCCGCTGCTCACGGCGGCTCTGTGCCTGCTCGGCGGGCAGCGCGCCCGGCTGCAGCGCGGCCTGGCCCTGCTGGGGGCCGGCGGGCTGTTGGTGGCGGCGAGCGTGCTGTTTGCGCGGGTCTGGATAGACGGCCCACTGGCGCTGCACGTGGGTGGCTGGTCGGCGCCCTTGGGTATCACGCTGGTGGCGGATGTCTTCGCGGCGTTGATGGTGCTGGTGGCGGCCCTGCTGCACGTGCTGGTAAGCATTTACGCGTTTGCCGACGTGGACAGCCGCCGCGTGCGCCACGGCTACTTCGCCTTCACGAACGTCATGCTGATGGGCGTCAGCGGCGCGTTTCTCACGGGCGATCTGTTCAATCTGTACGTCTGGTTCGAGGTCATGCTGATGAGCAGCTTCGTGCTGCTCGTTCTGGGCGGCGGACGCGCGCAGATGGAGGCCGGCATCAAGTACGTGGCGCTGAGCCTGCTCAGCTCGGCGCTGTTCCTCGCGGGCATCGGCGTCATTTACGGTATCGCCCACACGCTTAACATGGCCCACCTGTCCGCGCAACTGGCCGTCGCCGCCGCAAGCCACCCCTGGCTGGTGACATCCGCGGCCCTGCTGCTATTGCTGGCCTTCGGCATCAAGGCCGCGGTCGTCCCGCTGCATTTCTGGCTGCCCGACAGTTACCCCGCGCCGCCCCCGGCCGTGACCGCGCTCTTCGCGGCCCTGCTCACCAAGACCGGCGTGTACGCGCTCGTGCGGGTGTTCACGCTGGTGTTGCCGCCGAGCGACTACCTGTTCCAACTGCTCGCCGTCGTGGCCGGGCTGACCATGCTGGTCGGGGTGTTGGGCGCCGTCGCGCAAGCACAGGTCCGGCGCATACTCAGCGTGCATATCGTCAGCCAGATCGGCTACATGGTGCTGGGCGTGGCGTTGCTCGGGGCGGCAGACGCGGCGGTGCGGCACCTCGCGATTGCCGCGGCGATCTTCTACATCATCCATAACATGCTGGTGAAGACGAACCTGCTATTGCTGAGCGGCACGATCCGCTCGCTGACCGGCACGGAGCAGTTGTCCCGCCTGGGCGGCCTCCTCAACCGAGCGCCCCTCGTGGCCGTGCTGTTCCTGGTATCGGCTTTCAGTCTAGCCGGACTACCGCCGTCGTCGGGCTTCTGGGCCAAGCTGGGGATCATCCAGGCCGGCTTCAGCGCGCGAGCATACCTGCTGACCGGCACGGCCTTGTTCGTCGGCCTGCTGACGCTGCTGAGCATGGTCAAGATTTGGAGCGAGGTGTTCTGGAAAGCCGAACCAGCGCCGCCCCCCGGCGTGCCGGCAGAACCGCAGCCGGCGACCATGACCACGCCGTCCCGCCGGCGCGGCCTGTACCGCCTGGGTCCCAGCGTGGCGCTGGTGGTCGTGTCAGTCGCCATCGGCCTGTATCCGCAGCCGCTGCTGGCAATGGCCAGACGCGCCGCCGAGCAGTTGCTCGATCGCCTGGCCTACGTCGCCGCGGTTGGCATCCCGACCGACGGCTGGGCCCCGCCGGCCGCCGACCTGGAGCCAGAGCCATGATCGTCTTTCTCGTGAATCTTCTGCTGGCCGGCCTGTGGGTGGCGTCCACCGGCGTGTTCACGTATGGCAACGCGCTGCTGGGGTTCGCGGTCGGCTTCTTCGTCCTGTGGTGGCTGCAACCGTTGCTGGGCAGGAAGACGACCTACTTCCGCAAACTGCCGCTGGGCCTGTGGTTCGGCCTGTTGTTCCTATGGGAGATGCTGAAGTCGAATGTCCTGGTGGCGCGCGACGTGCTGGTTCCCTGGGCGCGGCGGAAGCCGGGCATCGTCGCGGTGCCGCTCGACGCCCGCACGGATCTGGAAATCACCGCGCTGGCCAACCTGGTGACCTTGACGCCGGGCAGCCTGTGCGTGGACGTCTCGTCTGACCGGAGCACACTCTATGTGCATTCGATGTTCGTCGGCGACCCGGAGCGCGTCCGCCGGCACATCAAGCAGCGCTTCGAGGCCTGGGTCCTGGTACTGCTGCGGTAGCGGCCGCCGCGTGTGAGGTTTGCGATGGAGTGGTTTGTGCAACTTGTCGCCGGGCTGCTGGTGCTGGCCATCGCGCTGGCGACGATTCGACTGGCGCGGGGCCCGGGCCTGCCTAACCGCGTCGTCGCGCTGGATGTGATTGCCGTGCTCGGCGCGGCGCTGGCGGCCCTGTTCGCCATTCAGTTCGAGCTGCGCGTGTTTCTTGATGTCGCCATCATCCTGGCGCTGGTCAGTTTCGTCGGCACGGTCGCGTTCGCGTATCACGTTGAGAAGGGCGCCCAGTGATGCTGCCGCTGCACGAAATCCTGATCGTGCTCCTGCTCGGCATAGGCAGCCTCTTCAGCCTGTTGGCGGCCGTGGGGATTCTGCGCATGCCCGACGTCTACACGCGCATGCTGGCGGCCAGCAAGGCCGTTACCCTCGGCACAACCGCCATCGTCTGTGCCGCGGCCGTCCACTTCCGGGAGGCCGACGTCGTGGCGCGCTGCCTGCTGGTGTGCGGGTTCCTGTTCGTCACAATCCCCGCCGCCTCGCATCTCATCGCGCGCGCCGCCCATCGCGCCGGCGAGCCGCTGGCGCCCGAAACGGTGATAGATGAACTGGGTCAGTCTGCAGATGACGGGTCCGGTCCGGAGGGACGGCGCACGCCGGCGGACCTGAACGCCGCGGACGGGCCGTAGTGACAGGAGCTTGTGCGCAGCGCCCCAGGTCTTGACTACTAGGCCGACTGCTGAATACCAGTGGCCGGCTGGAGTATGCCAGATGTCTCATGTGTACTCGATCGTGCCGGCCCGATCCGCTCGGCCGATAGCCGGACTCGTTGCCGTCGCCGGCCTGGCGGTCGGCTTGCCGGGTTGCTGTGACGGTTGCCGCGTTGTGCCCGCCGCGCAGACTTTGCGCGTGACTATTGAAGACGGTACGCGCCAAACGAGCACAGGTCAGCGCGCGGCCTACAGCTTGTTCATGCCGCAGCCGGACGAGACATTGCCCGCGCCGCCCTTTCCGGCCGTCGTGCTTTCCCACGGCTTCGCACGCAACAAGCAGCTTCACCGCCACACGGCCCGCACGCTGGCCGAACGGGGCATCATCGTGCTGACGCCCAATCTGAGCAGTTTGCTGGGCGGCGAGACCGCGCGGACACGCAATATTGAGAATCTGGCCGACCATGTGCGCTGGCTGCGCGCCCGCGCGACCAACGAACAAGACCCCCTGTTCGGCCTGCTCGATCCCAACCGCATCGCCCTGGTCGGCCACAGCGCCGGCGGGGCCATTTCGTTCGAGGCCGCCATCGAGCTAGCCGACGCGGGCGAGCCGGTCAGCGCGGTCATGCTGCTGGATGGCGTGCCGTGGTCACGCACGCTGGCACGGGCCGACCAGTTGCGGGACGTGGCCTTCGCCAGCGTGCGCTCTGAACCCTCCGACTGCAATGCCAACGGCGCGATTCTCGACCTGCTGGCCGGGCTGGCATTCGCGACGGAAGACCTGCGGATCGTCGGGGCGTCCCATTGTGACCCGGAAGACCCCACCGATTGCGTCTGCGAACTCGTCTGTCAGGGCAGCACGGCAGAGGCCCGCGCGGCCTACCAGGAGCTGCTGGCAGCCTTCCTGCATGATGCGTTCGGCACGGCGAATGGCGGCTTCAACGCCGCCGTCGAGCGACTGGCCGCCGCGGGGCGCGTTGTTAGGACACCCATCGCCGAACAAGCGCCGGCCAGTCCATAGCAGTCGGCCGCAGAACGCGCCTTAGCGTCCGGCCCGAGCCTGCTTCTTGGGCGGACGGCCTTACCTGGCCGGCTGCGGATCCTCGTAGCGCCATTCCTGGCCGCTGGACTCGTCCCACTTGTACGGCACATGCGGGTCCAGATCGAAGCCCGGCCCGGCGGGGTCGCTGCCTGGATCGAAGCCCAAGCCGTTCCACATGGAGTTGTCGCGGTATGCCTCCGAGGGATTGATCCGCACGCCGTGGCCATCCGCGAAGATGGCGTTGCTGCCGCCTAGGTGCCGGTTTGACAGGTACGTACGCCAATTGCGCGAGGCGTACGGCTCCAACTCACCGCCGGAGTACGTGCGTTCACTTCTCAGGGGTATGTACGTCGGATCCAACGTGTACCCATGGTTACCGAGCCGGTGCGGGTCCTGGTCGGCGTCCGGGTAGTCGGGGCCGCGTTCAGGTCCCCAGGGCAGGGTCCAGCCAGTGCCGTCGCAATCGGCAAAGGCGATGGTCCTAGCCGGGGCACGCAGCTCCCGAATCGGAAACGTTTCGTACGGCCGGTAGGGATTATCCTCGTCGTTGTTGTCGCGCGTGCTGCCGAGGTACTTGTAGTTGTAGCCGTAGGAGTTGTTCCGGCTGACAGTCCAGTCCGGCGTGGCGGGGCAGCATTGGACCGTGGCGCGCTTGGGCGTGGCCGCGCTGTAGGAGCCCACGCGCGGGGCGCCGCCGAGGTACAGCGCCATGGCATTGAACCAGCGCAGTCGCGACCCGTCGTCCAGACGCCACTGATGCGCCGGGTAATTACCATTCTCATTGATGTACAGCATCATGCCGTGGCCCAGCTCACGGCACTGCGTCAGGCAGGCCACGGCGCGGACCTGCCGGCGCGCCCGCCCCAGCGACGGCATCAGCAGCGAAACCAGTATCCCCATAATGGTGACGACCACGAGCAGCTCGATGAGTGTGAAAGCCCTGTTGCGCAGCATTACATGGTCCCTCGTGACCGGTTTGTAGCTGACTAGCTGCCGGGGGGTTCTGTATCCCCGCGCGGAATTCTACCATAGCCGGCCGGCACGACAATCGCCGGTCGAGCGGCCACATGGCAACCAGTGGCGCGCGCTTAGCCCATGGCGATGCGGCACCACAACCAGGCGGCGGCAATCAGCAAGGTGGCCAGGGTCACGGGTATGCCCGTGCGCGCGTGCACGCCCCAGCCGACGTGCACGCCCAAGCGGCCGGCCTGGTCCACGACGATGATGTTGGCGATGCTGCCGACGATAATCAGATTGCCGGCCAGCGTGCTCGCCAGGGCCAGAATCGGCCCGGCCAACTCGTGGCTCGCGACGGGCAGCAATAACATCACCGCCGGCACGTTCGAGACCAGATTGGAGAGCACCGCCGTCACGAGGAATAGCGCGGGCGGCTGGCGCACGTCCACGCCCGCCCCCGCCAGTCGCTCGACGCCGGTCGTCAAGGCGCTGCTGCTCGCCAGCGCGTGGTTCACAATGAACAGACCGGCAAACAGTACCAGTAGTTGCCAGTCAACCAGCGCCAGAATCTCGCGCGTGCGCATGCGCCGGCTGAGTAAGAGCACGCCGGCGGCGCCGAGGGCCGCCACGTCGCGCGCCACGGGCCCCGTAAGGAAGACCACGACCAGTGCCACGAGCACCACGGTGCCCTTGGTGGTTTGCCAGCGGTTCAGCGGCGGGGCGGTGACTTCAAGCTCGACGGCCGGCTCGTGCCACCGGCCTCGGAACTGCCAGGCCAGTATTGCCCACAGCACCATATTCCCCAGTAAGGCCACGGGCACGCCGTCCAGCAAGTAGCCCGCGAACGATATGCGCAGGTACTGCCCGATCAGCATGTTCTGCGGGTTGCCGATGAGCGTGGCGGCCGAGCCGATGTTCGCCGCACAGGCCAGGGCCAGCAGCATCGGCAGCGGGCGAATGCCGCGGTGCAGGCAGCCCTGCACCAGCAGCGGCGCCATGGCCAGGCAGACCACATCGTTCGCCAGCACTGCGGACAGCACGGCGCTGACCGCGATCACCAGGCCCGCCAGCATCGCGGGTGAGACCGGAACGCGCGCCACCCGCTGCGTGATGGCCGAGTACGCGCCCCCCAGGCGGAACTGCGCCGACACCACCATCAGACCCAGCAAGAGTGCAATCGTCGGGACATCTACCGCTTCCCACGCATCTTCCGGCGAGACGCGGCCGGCGGCCACCAGCACAATCGCCCCCAACAAGGCCACGCCCGTCCGGTCGATGGCCAGTCCGGGCAGGCGTCCCAGGAGCATGCCGACGTATACGACGACGAAGACAACAACAGTGAGGAGGTCCACGGCTCACTTTTAACCGGGCGCCCGCTCGCTGGGAAGATGGCGGACAGACACACCCACGGCCCTGGCCCGGGCCTCTGATGCGGCAGCGCGACTGCTGGCATAAACTACTTATTTATAATGGCTTATGGTCGTGAGCGGGGCGCGACGGAGTTGCGAGGGCTGCTTGGCGGCTATCAGCCGGCCACCGCTGGGCCGCAGCCGACGAGATCCGGGGGATTGCATCGGCCGGCAGTTCCGCGTACTATAGCGGGACTCGTAACTCGGAGGCCTGACGATGTCGATCGATCGTTCATTACGTACCAAGAGCTCCCTGGAACGGCACCGGAACGTGTTGTCGCGGGCGGAGCGCATCACCAGGCTCATGGTCGAGGAACGGTTCGACGAGCAGGCCAGCCCGCTGGGGTTGCCGAAGGTGGCGCACCGCAAGGCCCAGACCGGCAAGAAGAAGACCAAGAAGGGCGAAGAGGGCGCTGCCGAGAAGAGCTGACATGGCCGGCCGGCGGTCGGCCCGCGGGGGTTCGTTTAGCTGTGTTTCGTGCTTGTGGCGTCGGTGGGCATGGCCCGTCCGGCCGTGCGCCGTGCGCGTCGGCGTGGAGTTGCGCCTGCTCCGGCGGGACGCCGCGGCGTCGGTCCGCCGGGCGGCGGCCGGGTGAGCTCGGGAATCTGCATGGCATGAGCTGCGAAATCGGGCGAACCGGGCAGCGCCGGCAGCGTACCATGTTCGTGCACAGTGCGGCCAGACCATGCGCAGACGATTGACAAAGTGCCCACAACGACTACAAATCCGTACCTTGCCCGGTCCGGGGCGCTGCCACGGCCGGCCCGCTTGGTTTGCGTCCTCAGGCCATGGCCGGAGGGCAACCGCTATCTAGGCTCTCACAACGGTGATTCATGGCGCACGACTACCTGAAGTCGGAAACCGGCGGCGTGACAGCCAAGCTCGTGGCCACGATGCTGGGTGGTACGCTGGTCCTCGTTTCATTCGTGGCTCAGTGGATCTTTCCGCATGAAATGGGGCCGGGCGACGAAGGGGCCGGCAACATCTACGCCGGCATGCTGGCCGGCGTTGGGGCACTGCTGCTGGCGGTGCCACTCTGGTACCACGCCCTTGTATGCCTGACCAGCGGCAAGCTGCACATGGACGAGCTGGTCTCGCTGGCGATTCTCGCCGCCATGGCGATGGGCGAGTACCAGACCGCCGGCGTGGTGGCTTTCTTCCTGCTGTTGAGCAACCTGATCGAGACGCGTACCGCCCTGGGGGCCCGCGCTGCCATCCAGGGGCTCATGCGGCTGACGCCCACCAAGGCACACCGCTTGCTGCCCGAGGGCGGCGAGGAGGAGATCGAGGCGCACGCCCTGAAGCCCGGCGACCTGGTCGTGATCCGGCCGGGCGATAACGTTCCGGCCGACGGCGAGATAGTCCAGGGCAGTTCGACGATCAACGAGGCCAATATCACGGGCGAGTCGCTGCCGGTCGAGAAGTCCAGCGGCGACGAGGTCTTCGGCGGGACGAGCAACGTCACCGGCGCCCTGCAGGTTCGCGTCACCAAGGTCGGCCACGACACCACGCTGGGGCGTGTTCAAGACCTCATTCTCGAAGCCGAACGCACCAAGATCCCCCTGATGCGCATGATCGACCAGTATGCATCGTGGTACACGCCCACCACGCTGATGCTGGCGGGGGTGGTCTGGTTTTTCACCCGCGACATGAAGGTGACCATCTCGCTGCTGGTGGTGGCCTGTCCGTGCGCGCTGATCCTGGCCACGCCGACGGCGGTCGTGGCGGCCCTCTCGGCGGCGGCCCGGCTGGGCATATACATCAAGGACGTCGGCAACCTGGAGTGGGCCCGCCGGCTGACGGCCGTGGTGTTTGACAAGACCGGCACGCTCACCACGGGCGAGCTGGCCGTCACGAGACTGATGCCGGCCCCCGGGGTGGATGCGGCCGAGCTGCTGCGCGCCGCGGCGGCGGTCGAACAACTGAGTCGCCACCCGGTCGCGCGGGCAGTTGCGGCGGTGGCGGAGAAGGCCCGCGTGCCGCGTGATGAGGCCACTGACTTCGCCGAGACGGCCGGCAAGGGCGTATCGGCCAACGTGCGCGGGCAGCGCGTCCTGGTGGGCCGGCGCACCTGGGTCACGGAGCAGGGGGCGGACCTGAGCGCGCTGGCTGATGAGAAATACGAGGAGCCGGAGGGGCTGAGCACATTGTTCGTGGTGCGGAACGGCCGCAGCTTGGGCTGGATCGGGCTGGAAGACCGTACGCGGCCCGAGGCCAACCAAGCCCTGGCCGACCTTAATCGGCTGGGTATCCGGCACCTGATCATGGTTACCGGCGATCGCTGGTCCGTGGCCCGCCGGGTTGCCAAGGAGATGGGTTGCACGGACGTCCAGGCGGAGGTTCTGCCGCAGGACAAGCTGGAACTGGTCAGTGCGCTGCAGCAGAAGGGGCACACGGTGGCGGTGGTTGGCGATGGCGTGAACGATGCGCCCGCCCTGGCGGCCGGCAACCTGGGCATCGCCATGGGAGCCGCCGGCAGCGATATCGCCATGGATAGTGCCGGCGTAGCGCTGATGAGCGACGACCTGCGCCGCCTGCCCTTCCTGGTTGACCTGTCGCGCGAAACCACGCGCGTGATCTGGCAGAACCTGATCTTCGGCATCAGCTTCATCCTGGTGGCGGAGATCGCGATTATCTACAAGCTGGTCGGGCCGATGCTGGCGGCGTTCTTGCACACGCTGTCGTCGGCCATCGTGGTATTCAACAGTGCACGCATGGTGCGGTACGGCGAACACCTGGAGGCCCATCGGCCGCGGGTCGGCAGGCGCGAGGCCGGTCAGCCCGCGGGTCGCGTGGCCCTGCAACCGGTGTCATGAGGATTACGCCCGTTTCCATCCAGACCGGCGGTAGGGAAGCAGCCCGGCGTTGCGCCCGGCACGCCGACGGCCTAGCCGACTTCGCGTGTCTGGAACAGGGCCGCGCCCAAGGCGACCACGGCCAGTGCGTACAGAGCCGAGTAGCCGGCGACGCGCAGGACGTGTCCGATCGGCACGGTCAGTTCCTGTGTGAGCGGGTCACCCAGCCAGAAGAACTGGAAGTTCGGGACGGCGGCGTAGAGCAGGGAGTAGAGTGGGCCGGCGCCGGCCAGGGCGGGTTGCCCCAGGTAGTAGTCGGACAGCAGCCCGAGCAGAAAGATGCCCGCGCAGAACATCAGCGTGACCACCAGGCTGAAGCGCGTGGCCAGGGCGACGGCGAAGGCCGCCAGGATGAGCACGCCGCAGAAGGTCGTCAGCGCCGCGTAAAGCAATTGGCAATCGCCGAAATCAGTGCCGGGGGACTGCGCCTGCCAATCCGGGCTGATGAGCAGGACGAGCGCCAGGGCGATGGTTCCCAGCGGCACGACCCAGGCCGTCAGGGTCGTGACGAAATTCCAGCCGTAGACGTAGTTTCCGAACGTCGCGGCCACCAGGCTGATGAGAATTGCGGCGAGTCCGAAGACCAGGACAGGCTGGTCGAACTTGTCGGCGGCGGTCTCCATGGTGCCGTGGCGCACGGTCATGAACAGCACCAGGGTAAGCAGGTAGGACCCGATCAGCACGGCCCCGGTGACGCCCAGGTACTTGCCAAGGAGGAAGATGGGGCGGCTGACCGGCTTGGAGACGACCGTCAGAACGGTGTGGCTCTCGATCTCACGGCTAATGACGCTGGTTGCGCTGAACACGCTGGCCAGCAGGCCGTAGAGCATGAGCGTGGCCAGGCTGACATCCATCATGATCTTGATGTCATTGCCGGCTTCCAGCGTGAAGCCGGCCAGGGTGGGGCTGGCGACGCCGATCCAGAGCGCGGCCACCCACATGAGGATCCCGTAGATGGGTTGGCGGGTGGTTTCGACGAACGTGTTTCCGGCGATGGCGATGAGCTTTCGGAACATGGCGAGTCGCTGGCGTCCTGTGGGCCTTTGGGTCGGCTGGTCGGCTGCGGCGCCAGGCGCCCGGCGCGGCGACAGATTATCTCCACCAGCACGCGGATAGACAAGTTAAGCTACGAGCCCGCCGGCCGGCGGTTCGTCCGGGGCGGGTCTTTTGCTTCCTGCGAGGTGATACGTGACTGAAACGTCTCATACGCGCAGCCGGCGCGCCGGCCTGTACGGGCTGATTCTGCAACTGGTCGCCTTCGCCGGCGTCCTGGCGCTGGCTCAAGTGTCGCGCTCCGCCGCGCTGCTCGTGCTGGCCTGGTACATGGCCGGGGGCGTTCTGCTCTGGTTCGTGGCCCTGCTGGTTTTCCGGCAGCGTGAACTGGCCGCGCTCGAGGCGCTCGATATTGAGGAACTGCGTCGCGAGCGGGTCGCGTCCGGCGGGGGGGAGGGCATGTTCGACGAGGAGGGCGGGGCGTCGCTGGGGTTCCGCGTGGCCGAGGCGCGGCTGCAGTGGATGCGGCGCTGGCTCGTGCCGGCCTTCGGGCTGCTGTTCGCGGCGTTCCTGGGGGCCATGGGGTTGTATCTGTGGTTCCGGCTTGACACGCTTACGGCCCAATGGCGCATGGGGAATCTGCCGCTGGCGATGATCATCGTCGGCGTGATGATGGTGCTGTTCTTCGTGTTTTCGCGCTATGCCTCCGGCATGGGGCGGGTGATGGAATGGCAGTTGTTGCGGGCCTGCGGCTCGTACATGCTCGGCAATGCGATCGCCATGCTGGCGGTCATCATCTGCCTGGGCGTCTACATCTACGTGGATGCGGGCGGCCCGGAGCGCTTCGCGGCCTATGCGATATGCCTGCTGATGGTGATCCTGGCGGTCGAGACGCTCTTAACGTTCGTGCTGGACATCTACCGCCCGCGCATGCGCGCTGAGGAGGCCCGGGCTTGCTTCGACAGCCGGCTGCTGGCCCTGGTGGCCGAGCCCGGCGGGATTGCCTCCTCGATTGCCGAGGCCATGAACTACCAGTTCGGGTTCGAGGTCTCGCAGACGTGGTTCTATCAGCTTCTGCAGAAATGGTTTGCGCTGTTAGCGGTGGTCGGCATAGCGTCGCTATGGCTGCTTACCTGCGTGCTGATCGTCCAGCCCGACGAGCACGCCGTGATCGAGCGCTTTGGGCGACAGGTGAACGCTGCCAGTCCCTATGGGCCGGGACTTTACTGGAAGCTGCCGTGGCCGGTTGACGTGGCGCGCAAGTACGAGACCAGTCGCCTGCACCAGATAATCGTCGGCTTCAAGCAGTTTGACGCCGAGCCGGTGCCGCACTGGGAGGTCGCAGCGCAGGTGGCGCTGTGGAGCGACGACAAGCACTTCGGCCAGCCGCACTTTGACTTTGTCATTCCAGTTCCGCCGCGCGCGGCGGAAGGGGAGCTGACCGCGGCGGAGCAGGAGTTGGCGGACGAGTTTGCGCTCAGCGCGGCGGCCCAGGCCCTGCCCGTGAACCTGGTGCGCATGGACGTGGCGGTGCAGTACCGGATCGACGTCGGGCGCCTGGCCCAGTACACGCAGCGCTGCGATCGTCCCGAGGATTATTTGCGCAATATTGCCTGGGAAGAGACGGTGCGCTACGTGGCCGGCTGGGACGTTTTCGCGCTGCTGGGGGACAAGTACGGCACGGCGGGCAGCGAACTGCAGGAGCGCATCAACGCCCGGCTGAAGGATTTGGAACTGGGGCTGGAAGTCGTATACGTGGGCGTGCAGAACGTGCATCCGGCGCCGGACGTAGCGAAGGAGTTCCGCAAAGTCATCACGGCCGAGCAGGAGAAGGTCGCTTCCATCCGCCAGGCGCTCGTCAAGGAGAATGAGACGCTTTCACGCGTCGCCGGTGAGCGGGATACGGCCCGGGCTCTGGCCCAGGCCCTGGCTAAGCGGAATCCGAACCAGATTCGTTTCGACCAGGCCGGCCTGCTGTTGCAGGATGTTGACCCGGCCGCGCTGGTCCGGGCCAGCGCCGAGTTCGTGGCGCTCGAGGCACATTTCACACGTGTGATAGTAGCCCAGTGGCGTCTGGAACAGGCCGAGGATGCTCAGCGCCAGGTGCAGCTTGACTTCGAGTTGGGCCTGGGACGGGATGTGGCCGAGCGGGCGGCGGCGGTGACGGCGGTGGAGCGCGCCGCCGCGGAGCTGTCCCGGGTTGAGGCGGAGCTGGAGCAGGCCTGGCTGCCCGTGGCGGCGGCGGCCGCCGCGCAACTGGACGAAGAGGCGGTCCGGGCGCTGCGTGACCACACGGCGGCCCGGGCCGCGCTGCGCTTCTGGAACGACCGGCTGGAGGCGCTGTTGCCGCGCCTGCAAGGCCAGGCGGCGGCAACGTTGGCGGAGGCGCAGGCCGCGCGGTGGACTGAGGAGATGGCCCACGCGCAGGAGCTGGCCCGCATGCAGGGCGAGCGCAGCGCGTATCGCGCGGCGCCGCGCGTGTACAAGGTGCGCAAGTACCTTGAGACCCTGGTTAGCGGCCTGGTGGACAAACGCAAGTTCCTCCTCGCGTTTGACCCGACGGATCGGCAGGTGCGCGTGCGGTACATCGCCGAGGAGAAGGCCCGCGCCGACACCGCGAGCTTTCCCAGCCGGATACAGAGGTAATCTGACAAGGCAAGGTCCGTCCGCCCCGTGCGGATTGTGCGATACTACGAGGAGCTGTCATGAAGAAGATCCCCTGGCCCACGCTGCTCACGGCCACCATCGTCGTGGCGGTGTTGCTGGTGTACATGTTCACTTACCAGGTGCGTTTCTCCGAGGTGGCCGTCAAGGTGCGTTTCGGCAAGGTGGTCGGGATCGTCGACCAGCCGGGGCTGGGTCTGCGCTGGCCGTGGCCGATCGAGACTGTCAAGAAGTATGACGTGCGCCTACGCGTGCTTGATACGCTGGAAAGCGAAATCAAGACCAAGGACGGCAAGAACATCATCGTCGGCAACTACGCGCTCTGGCGGATCAAGGACCCCCTGAAGTTCCACAACGTCGTGAAGACGGTGCCGGCCGCCGAGGAGACTCTGCGGGCGCGCATCGACCAGCGGCGCGTCGCGGTAGTGGGCAACGTGGACCTGTCGGCCTTCGTCAACCTGGACCAGGAGGCCGTGAACGCCAGCTACGACGCGCTCGAGCAGGCCCTGCTCAGCGGTCAGCAGGAGAGCGGTACCGGGACCGACGCCTCGCTGCAGGACGCGGTGCTCAGCGACTTCGGCATCGAGCTGGTCAAGGTCGATATCCGGCGCGTCTCTCTGCCGGAGGAGACGACGCGGAGCGTATTCGAGCAGATGGTGGCCGAGCGCCAGGCGGAGGCGGCGCGTTTCCGCGAGGCCGGCAAGTCGCGGGCCGAGTCCATCACGGCCCGCGCTGAATCCGACGCCAAGCAGATTCTGGCCTTTGCCAACCGCAAGGCGGCCGAGATCGAGGCGACCGGCATCGAGGCCGCCACGACGATTCTTGAGCAGATCGAGCGGGAAGATGCCGAGTTCTTCGAGTGGCTGCGCTGGCTGGATGCCCTCAAGATCGCGCTGCGTGAGCGCAGTACCATCTTCCTTGACAGCAGCTCTGATGTCTTCAGGCATTTCCAGGCTCCGGTCCCGCTTGAAGCCGGCCCGGTGCCGGACGCGAGGTAATGGCGATGGCCGACTCACCGTTCAAGCCGCCACCCGGTCCGCAGGAGTTACCGGCCGAGGCCCGCGATCCGGCCCAGGAGTCGCTGGTCAGCGCCCTGCGCTCCAGCTTCGCGGTCTTGCGCATGATCATGGTCGCCCTGTTCGCGCTTTATGCCCTCTCGGGCGTGTTCGTCATCGGCCCGGGCGACCAGGGCGTCGTCGCGCGGCTGGGCAAGCTGCGGCTCAACCCCCACACCGCCAGCCCATACTACGACACGCACATCTTCAGCGAGGGCTGGATTCCGGCGTGGCCCGACCCGATCGATGAGAAAATCCTGATTCCGGGGCAACGGTTCGTGTTGGAGACGGACAGGTTCCTTTTCTACCGCTCACCGTCGGAAATCGCCGAGGGCTTGGACATTGCCGCCATTCGGCGCACCACGCGGGGGCTGACGCCCGGTCGTGACGGCGCGATGCTGACGGGCGACAAGAATCTGTCGCACGGACTGTGGCAGGTTGAGTATCGCATCGCTGACGCGGCCCGGTTCGTGACGACGGTAGGCGAGCGGCCTGCGGACCTGGCGCCCTTGCTCCAGCGGTTGTTCGAGAGTTCCATCCTGCGTGAGGTGGCCCACCGCAAGGTCGAGGAGGTGACGCGCGGCCAGATTGACGCCATCTCGGGCGACATTGCGACGCGTCTGCAGCGGGAACTGAACACGCTGGGCGTCGGCGTGACCGTTGTGAAGGTTACTGGTCGGGCGGTTGTGCCGGGCCAGATCGCGCCCGCCTTCGACGATGTGGTGCGCTCTGAGAACCAGATGAAGCGCGACGAGGAGGCCGCGCGCCAGCGGGCCACGGAAGTCCTCAACCAGGCGGCCGGACCACGGCACGACCAGGTGCTGGAGCACATTTGGCGCTATGGGGCGGCGCAGCTGACGCAGGCCGACGAGGCCCGGCTGCTGGAGCTGCGCCGAGCGGTGGATCTGTCGCTGCATGACGCACAAGGCTCGGTGGCGGCCCGGCTGCGCGAAGCGGAAGCGCAGGCCAACAGCATTCGCGAGCAGGTGCAGCGTGAGTACGAGGAGTTCGCCCAGCGTCTGCGGCAGCACCGCATGTTCCCGACGCAGACCCGCGTGCGGCTGTGGGCCGGTATGCTCGAGCAGGTTCTGGGCAGCAAGGGCAACGAGATCTTCTGGGTGCCGGAGGCGGACATCATCGAGATTCTAGTGAATCGCGACCCGATCAAGGCCCTGGAGGCCGAGCAGGAACGCTACATGGAGCAGATGGAGGGCGCGCGCTAGCATTACCCGGGTTCGTGCCCGTCGCCGATCCGTGTCACCGCGAGGACTTGTGTGACCAGCAAAGCCATCATTGCCACCGTGGCCTTGACGAAGGTCTTCCGTGATTTCTGGCGGCGGGCGCGCGTGCGGGCCGTCCAGGACCTGGACCTGGAGGTCATGCCCGGCGAGATCTTCGGACTACTCGGGCCTAACGGTTCCGGCAAGAGCACCACCATCAAGATGATCCTGGGGCTGTTGCACCCCACGCGCGGCCGCGTTTCCGTCTTCGGCCGGCCGCCGGACGATGTGCGCAGCAAGTCACGCATCGGCTACCTGCCGGAGGAGTCCTACCTCTACCGTTTTCTCAACGCCCGGGAGACACTGGATTACTACGGCACGCTGTTCCACCTGCCGCGGCGTGAACGCCGGCGGCGCACGGAGGACCTGCTGGAGATGGTCGGGCTGCGCGGCGCGGCCCGCCGGCCGGTGGGCGAGTATTCCAAGGGCATGGCGCGCCGCATCGGCCTGGCTCAGGCGCTGATCAATGACCCGGATCTGCTGATCCTGGACGAGCCGACCAGCGGGCTGGATCCGATCGGGGCCCGGCTGGTGAAGGACATCATTGTGCGTCTGGGCACGGTGCACAAGAAGACGATTCTGCTGTCGTCGCACCTGCTGGCTGACGTGGAGGAGGTTTGTGATCGGCTGACGATTCTCTACGGCGGGCGGGCCCGGGTAACCGGCACCATGGAGGAGGTGCTCAGTCAGCAGGATCGCATGCAGATCAGTTGTGCACGCCTGGCCCCGCCGACCGTGGCGGCGCTGGAGCAACTGGTGCGTGAGCGCGAGGGCGTGGCGCTGGAGGTCAGCGCAGCGCGCGACCGCCTGGAGACGCTGTTCCTGCGGATTGTGCACGAGGCGACGGTGCAGCGCGTCGAGACGGCCGGCACCGCGGCGGCCGGGGAAATCGCCAGCTTCCTGGGCGAACAAGCCGGCGGCCGGGCGGTCCTCGAGGCCCTCACAAGTGTTGCTCCGACTGCGACCCCGGCCTCGGCCGCGGCGACGCCGGCGGAGGCGGAACGCACCACGCTGGACGAAGGTGTGCTGGGCGAGCTCGCTACGACGGGCCGGCCCGTGTCGGACAGCGCCGCACCGGCGGACGAGTCGACCGCGGCGCCACCCGAGCCGGATGATGTGGATCGCTCAGTTCTGCAGGACCTTACGAACGGCCCGTCCACGAAGGACGAAGAATGAGGAACATCCTGGCCATCGCGCGTTTGACGTTCTGGGAGGGCGTGCGCATGCGGATCGTCCTCGTGTTCGTCATCGTGCTGGTCTTCGTCATGCTGCGGTTGCCCTTCACCGTGCGCGGCGACGAGACGGTGGCCGGCCAGCTCCAGACATTTCTGGATTACTCGCTCGGGGCCACCAGCGTCCTGCTCGGGTTGGCGACCGTGTTCCTGGCGTGCGCGACGCTGACCAGCGACATCAAGAGCATGACCATCCACCTGGTCGTCGCCAAGCCGGTGTCGCGCTTCGAGATCCTGGTCGGCAAGTGGCTGGGCATCAATGCGCTCATGCTGCTGCTCGTAATCCTTTGTGGTGGAACGATTTACGGCTTCGCGCGCCTGGTCAGGTCGCGTCCGGCGGAATTCACACGCGACGCCGTGGCCGTGCGCGACGTGGTGTGGCGGGCGCGCGTGGCTGCGACGCCCACGCGGCCGCCGGAGTTGGAGGCGGCCGCCCGCGAGTGGTACCAGTCGCAACTCAATCAGGGACAGCGATTTGCGACCGATGAGCGCTTCGTCGTCGCGCAGCGCGTCAAGGAGCTCGAGCGCGAATGGCGCATGATCCCGCCGGGGCATCTCCGCATCTACCTCTTCGCGGGCCTGATACCGCCGCGGGAGGCTGACGCCGCTATCCAGGTGCGTTACCGCGCCCGCGGCCAGCCCATGCCGCTCACCGAGCGGCTCAAGATCGACTTCGCGTTCGCTGATCCCGATACTCTGCAGCAGATGGGTGTCTGGCACCAGACTGAGGAGAGCACCGGCGACTGGCACCAGTTCCTGGCCCACGGCCAGGGTGTGATCAAAAACGGGCAGGCAGCGCTGATTGTGGGAAACCCGACGCCCCTGACGTCGCGCATCGCGGTGTACTTCGACCAGGACGAGTGGCTGGAGTTGCTCTACAACATCGGCTCGTTCGAGGAGAACTACGCCAAGACGTTACTGATTATCTGGGCGCGTCTGGCGATGCTCAGTGCGGTGGGGCTGTTCTTCAGCGTGTTCACGACCTTCCCGGTGGCCTGCTTCTGCGTACTGACCTTCTACACGATCTGCGTGGGCATGCCCTTCTGGCTGGAGGCCGTCGGGGCCGAGCTGGAACTGCGCACCGACGACCTCGACCCGTACGGCCGCTTCGGGCCGGCGGTGCGCCTGTTTCTCGTGCCGATCATGCGGTTCGCGTTCCCCAATTTCGGGGAGTACAACGGCGCGCGGCTCCTGATCGATGGCAAATACATTCCCGGCGAGCTGCTGCTGCGGTCGTTGGCCCACACGCTTGTTTATGGCACGCTGCTGTTGGTTCTGCCGGGCTGGCTGATCTTCCGGCGGCGCGAAATCGCGGAGGTCACGGCCTGACGGCGCGCCGGCCCGTCGGACATGGAGAAGCTGCATGCGCCCGCGGATTGCTCAGTTGCTGGCCTTGGCGCTCTCGGTCGCGCTGGTCTACGGCGCGACGCGCTTCACGCCCGGCATCGACGCGGGCCGCCGCGGGCTCAACATCCTCGGCACGGAAGACGTGGTCCGGAATGCCCCGCCGGATTATGCCTTTGCCATCCAGGCCTTCGGCGCGTTTCGCAGTCTGATCGTCAACATCGCGTTCATTCGGGCCGAGACCTTCAAGGAGCAGGGGCGCTACTACGACGCCATGCAACTGGCCGAGTGGATCTGCCGCTTGCAGCCGCGCTTCCCCTCGGTCTGGGCGTTCCAGTCCTGGAACATGGCCTGGAACATCTCCGTCACGACGTTCACGCCGCAGGAGCGCTGGAAATGGGTCTACAACGGGGTCAAGCTGCTGCGCGACGAGGGAATTCCCAAGAACCCCCGCGCCGTTAATCTCTACAAGCAGCTCGCCTGGATCTACAACAACAAGATGAGCGAGACCACCGACGACTTCCATTGGGACTACAAGCGCTACTGGGCCTGGCACATGCACCTGGTGCTCGGGCCGCGCTCCCACTGGCTGCGCGCGTTCCGGCCGCCGACCGACTTCGAGCCGGTGGCGATTGATCTCGCCGAGGACCCGCTCGCGGCCCGGGCCCGCGACATCGCGGCCGGTTACGCGGAGCGCCGCGAGGCCGAGGATGATCGGCCGCACCGCACGACCAGGTCGGCTGAGGAGATCATCGCCGAAATCGAAGCGCGCCGGCAGGTCGGCCCCACGCGGACTGAAGCTGAGATCGCCCGGCGGGCCGCGTTTGACTATATCAGCACCATCGCCGACGCCCCGCGTACGCTGGCCGCCTTGCACGAGCAGTACCCCGAGACCCGCGAGATGCTGACGCGCCTGCGCGGGTTGGGCGTGGTCATAACCGAGGACACGCTGAGCGAGGACACTTACTGGTACTCGGGCCGTCTGGCCGAGACGTTCTTCGCCCGCTACCGGCAGCTCGCCGACGGGCTCTCCCTGCGGGACACGATCGCGCGCGAGGGCGCCGCCCCCGATCCGCAGGCGGAGGCTCTGGAACTCTTCGATGAGATCGTCGGCGTGCGCGCCGGCAATCCGGCCGGCCAGGCCCTGGTGCGCTATCTGCAGCGGCGCGTGCTAAGCGACGTCTACAAGCTCGCTCCGGACATGATGCTGTACATCATCGAGAACTTCGGGCCGGTGGACTGGCGCAGCGTCGATGCCCACAGTCTCTACTGGGCGGTGACCGCCCTGCGCCGCGGGGAAGCGGGCGTGGGCGCCTTCCAAACCGACCGAGTCAACACGGCGCGCATCATGTTCTTCAGTCTGCGCAACCTGTTTCACCGCAACCGCATGCGCTTCGAGCCCCAGCCGGAGGACATCTCCCGCTCATACATATTCCTGGCACGCGATCCGGATTTCATCGAACCCATGCACCGGGCCTTCGTCAACTACGGCCCACTGCTCGACCCCGATCCCGGCGACGCCGGCGGGGCCGGCGACATCTTCCGCACCGGGCACATCAACTTCCTGCAGGAAGTTGTGCAGATGCTGTACTTCTCCGGCCGGACCGCGGAGGCCGCCCACTACTACGAGTACCTGCGGACGCACTACGGCCGCCGGCGCGACTCCGCCACGCTCGAATTGGCGTACACCCTGCCGCTGCACGATTTCGTCATGTCGATCATGTACGCCGGCATCGACACGCCGCGCGCCACCGAGGGGATCATCCGCGACCTGCTGAGCCAGGCCTACGACCATCTCTCCGACGAGGACGTCACCAGCTACAACGAGTACGTGGTCAAGGCGCGCGAGCTGCACGCCCAGTACATGTCGGAGAAGGCCGAGTTCCGCACCGACCGCGTTGACCTGCTGCCCTTCGACGATATCCAGATCGACATGCTGCGCGAGTGGTTCTCCTATCCAGCGGCGAGCGCCAACGAGGTGATCCACAAGGCCCGGCTGTGGCGTGTGGCGCCCCCGCGCTTGAAGCAGTGGGTTTATGACGACCTGCTGCCGCAGTTCCGGTACGAGTGCGAGTTGTCGGGCTTCGACGTGGCCCGGGCCTTCGCCGAGCCGCCCGGCATGGCGGAATTCCGTGTGGCCCATCCGCGGCGCGAAGTCGAGCGCCCCGAGCGGACGGTGGAGACCCCCGCCCAACCCCCCGGCGGCGGATAGCCGCCGACCTCAGTAACGCACCCGGAACCCCGTCTCGTCGCCACGCGGCGGCAGACTGACGCGCTCGTCACGCGCAATATTCTGCACGAAGTGCTCCGCGACGGCCGCCAGGAACGCCGCCACCTCCTCCGGTGGCCCCTCAGCCTCCAGCTCGACCGTGCCGGCGGGCATGTTCCGTACGCTGCCCACCACCTCGAACCGCTGCGCCAGGTCGGCCGCCGTCGCCCGGAAGAACACGCCCTGCACCCGCCCGTGGTACGTCACGCGCTGGCGGACCGGACCCGCCTCGTTCGCGCCGCTCATGCTACTTGCCCTTCTTCAGCACAACCTTGCGGTTGCGGTCCGTGACTTCCAGATTCCCCAGCTTCCGCATCGCGTTGAATTCGCGCCGCCCGCCCGCCGCGGGCTGCAGAGTCAGCTTGAAGCCGTTGAAGCGATACGTGCCGCGCTCCTGCGTGGTCTTGCCGTCGATGGTTACGGTCGCGGTGAAGGTCCCGTCGCGATTGAACGTCGCGTTATCGATGCAGAACACTTCCCTGTTCGGAACGGTCTCCACCATGCGCCAGTGGCCCACGACCGATACGCCGCAGCCTGACAGCAGGGGCAACAGCAGCCCCACGGCAAGTTGCCAGCGCCGGCGTGACCGGCCTGAACTTACGGCAGAAATGCACTTCATCACTCAGACTCCTCGGCCAAGCCGGCCCGCATTACGCGCCTGCGGCGCCCAGTAGTGCCGTCGCCCGTTCCAGCCGGGCCAGCGTGCGCTCCTTACCCAGCAGCGCCAGCGTGTCGAAAATCTGCGGGCTTATCGTAGTGCCCGTCACCGCCACGCGCAGCGGCTGCGCCACCTTGCCGAGCCCCAACCCCTGCTCCTCGGCATAGGCGCGGATCAACTCATCCAGCGCCGTCGGCGACCAGTCCGCTAACGCCGCCAGCCGCGCGGCCATGTCAGCCAAGACCTTCAGGCCGACCCGCTCGCCCTTGAGCAGCCACTTCTTGACCGCCTCCGGATCGTATTCCAGCGCCTCGTCCGGCATGAACAGCGCGCCGCACTTCAGCGCGATGTCCGGGAACGTCCGAAAGCCCGCGCACAGCTCCAGCAGCTTCGTGAGCGTGGCGTCGTCGAGGTCGGTCAGCGGCCCGGGTTCGTTGACACTAAGCCAGTCGCGCAGCGCGGCCAGCAGCCGGGCGGGCTCCGCGGCCGCGACCGCCGCCGTGTTGAAGCTGAGCAGCTTGTCGCGGTCGAAGCGCGCGTTGGTTTTGCCGACGCGCGCCACGCTGAACGCCGCGCACAACTCCGCCAGCGTGTAGGTCTCGCGGTCGTCCCCGGCCGACCAGCCCAACAGCGCGATGAAATTGACCAGCACTTCGGGCAGATAGCCGCTCTTGCGGAAGTCGTGGATGTCGATTTCGGGCAAAGCCACGCCCAGACCGGTCGCCAGGCGCTGTAAGGCATCGGCCTCCAGCTGCGTCGTGCCACCGCGCCAAGCGGCCAGCAATTCGTCATCCTCCACGCCGCTGAGGGTCCGCAGCCGCGCGCTGTCCAGTTTCGCCGCCTCGACCGCCGCACGGACGACCTTGTCCTTCTCGCGCTTGCTCATCTTCGAGCCGCTCATGTTGAAGATGATGGGCAGGTGCGCGTAGGCCGGCGTCGGCACGTCCAGGGCCTCCTGCAAGGCCATGTGGTTAGGCGTGTTCATCAGGTGCTCCTGGCCGCGGAGCACGTGCGTGATCTGCATGTCGGCGTCATCGACCACGACGGCGAAATGGTACGTGGGCCAGCCGTCGGCCTTCACAATGACGAAGTCGCTGAGCTCCGCCGCCCCGATCTGCACGTCCCCGAGAATCTCGTCCGGCACGACGAAGTCGCGTGCCGGCATCTTGAAGCGCACCACCACCGGCCGGCCGGCCGCGCGGGCCTGCGCGGCCTCGGCCTCCGTGGGGAAGCGCTCCGGCCGCGGGTAACGGAAGCCCCGCTCGCCACGCTGCTGGGCCTCCCGGCGCAGCGCTTCCAGCTCCTCGCGCGTCTCGAAGGCGTAGTAGGCCTGGCCGCGTGCCCGCAACTCGCGGGCCGCCGCGCGGTAGCGCTCCAGCCGCTGGCTCTGGTAGTAGGGGCCGTACGGGCCGCCGACGCCGGGCCCCTCGTCCCATTGCAGCCCGAGCCAACGCAGGTCCTTGAGCAGCTTCTCGTCAGCCGCCTCGATGTTGCGGGTCTGGTCCGTATCCTCGATGCGCAGCACGAACACGCCGCCGCTGCCCCGGGCCAGCAGGTAGTTGAACAAGGCCGTCCGGGCGCCCCCGATGTGGAGGTAGCCCGTCGGCGAGGGCGCAAAGCGCGTGCGAACCACGTTGCCCATCAGCTCGGTTTCCTTGCTTGGTGCCGATCTGGCCGCCCCCGCTCCAGTGGGGCTGGCGGCCAGCACGCCGCTGCGGCGTGCGCCCCCACACTACCCTACGCTGGCCTGCCGGGCAACGCGGACGCGCAGGCGGTTGATCTTGCGGGCCTCCGCGGCAATCACGTGGAAATGTATGTTCTCATGCTGGAATTCCTCGCCCGCCGTGGGGATCTTCCCCAGCCGGGAGAAGACGAAGCCGCCAATGGTCTCGTAATCGCCGTTCTCCGGCAGCTCGACCTCCAGGGCCTCGTTCACCTCGTCGATGTGCACGCGCGCATCGACTTCCAGCGTGTCGTCGTCGATGCGTTCGATTGCCGGGGCGGGCGCCTGGTCGTACTCGTCGTCGATCTCGCCAACCAGTTCCTCCAGGATATCCTCGATGGTCGCCAGCCCGGCCGTTCCGCCGTACTCGTCCAGCACGATGGCGATCTGCACCTTGCTCTGGCGAAAGTCGTTCAGCAGCTCGTGAATCGACTTCGTTTCGGGGACATACGGCGCCACCCGCATGATGGTCCGCGCGTCGAATGAGTCGCCCGGCTCGAGCTGCAGCAGGTCCTTCGCGTATACCACGCCGACGATGTGGTCGATGCTGCGCTCGTAGACCGGAATGCGCGAGTGCCCCCCCTGCAAGATCGCGTCGCGCACCTCCGCATAGGTGGCGTCCACCGAAACCGCGTTGATGTCGGTGCGCGGCGTCATCACCGCGCTGACCGGCGTGTCGTGCAGCTCAAAGACGGACTCGATGAATTCCTCCTGCTCCTTGTCCACCGCCCCGAGGGCCTTGCCCTCCGAGACCGCGTCCAGGATCTCCTGCTCCATCCGTTCGTTCTCTTCGTCCTCGGTCTCCTCGGGCTTGCCGAGCAGCCGTCGAATCACGAAGTCGATCGCCGCCAGGGCCCGGGCCACGGGCCACAGCACGACGCGCAGCACTACCAGCACACCCAGGCTCCGCGCCAGGACGGCCTCGCCGGCGTAGCTGGCCAGCCCATGCGGGATGCCGATGGCGAAAACCACCAGCAGGAGCAGCGCAAACAGAGCCGGGATCGCGAGCAGCGTGGCATCCACCGGCTCAGTCAGGCCGCGCAGGTACCACACTTGCAGGCAGAAGAAGACGCCTAGGTTTGCCAGGACGCGCACAAATCCGGACAGGCACTGAAGTTCTGAACCATGCTCGTCCAGCCAGTCAAGCCAGCCCTGCCGGGTGCCATTGCCCAGACAACTGGATAACCGCGAGCGCGAGTAGTCGCGCAAGGTGTACGCGAGGGTGGACATGTATAGGGTCAGCCCCACCAAAAGGACCAGACCCACCCCAAGTATCAATCACGTCTCCCGACACGGCCGGAGAAGCGTGGCCGTCGCGTTGCGGCCGCCTGCGCTTCTCTCTGCCAGAAATATATCGGCTTAACGGTACGAGTTGCAAGCCGCTGATGGTCGCGGTCAGCGCATCCGGACTTTTCCCAGACAATGTTCTATGGAGGTCCGATATTCTCCCAGGTCCGCCGACTCGGATGCTTGGCTCAGTAGAAGACACTGTCGGTCCGAAAAAGATCCCGGAAGGTCCAGCAGCCGCTCGTCGCGCTCGAGTCCGCGCAACACTAACTCGTAAACCCTTTCAATACCAGTACTTTGCGCTGCTGACACCCAGGTCGAAATCTCGTCCCATCCATCGGGCAGGCGACCTGGCATCTCCGCATTCTGGCCGCACAGGTCGGATTTGTTGAGCACCACGCACGCGGACTGGACGCTGCCGTGCCGGGCGGTGAACTCGCTCCAGTCGCCAGCGCCGGCGACGCTGGCGTCCAGGACGACCACGACTACATCTGCCGACTGCACCATCTGCCGGCTGCGGCGGGCGGCTTCGGCGGCGATGCCGCCTGCCTCCGGCGCCAGTCCCGCCGTGTCGATCCACAGTACCGGGAACCCGTGGATCAGCCCCGGCGCGTCGACCCAATCGCGCGTCGTTCCCGCTACCGGCGAGGTCAGGCTGATCGGCTGCTCGGCCAGGGCGTTCACCAGAGTGCTCTTGCCCGCATTGGGGGGACCGATGATCGCCACACGAGCCGGCCGGCTGAACCAGTCGAAGACGTGTCGTCGGCCGACCAGCGAGCGGCAGCCCGCCCGCCCCTCCTCCAGCCTAGAAACCTCCAGGAGGCCCTTCAACTCCGTCCGCAGCCGGTCGGTTTGTGCTACCAGCCACCGTGCCCCCCGCAGGGAGAGCATCCGGGGCAGCAGGGCGTAACACTCCGCTTCAAGCTCATCGCCGACCGCCCACAGGCCGGCTGGCGCCCCCGGCGACTCCTGAATCCCGCATTCAACGAGCCAGCGACGGCACGCGTTGATGAGCTCCGGGTTGCCATGCAGATTCAGCCGCACGTCCCAGTCCGGCCCGGCTTGCCGTACGGCGACCAGGATATCGTCCGTCGTGGCGCCGCCCGCGTCAGTTAGTTGGGCGCGGAACACATCGCCGCCGGCGCGCCCGCGCAGGGCCTGCGCGGTGCCCGTCCGAACATGGCGGGCGAAAAACTCCGGCACTCGTGAGCCGCCGACGCGCAGAACCGCGATGGCAGCCGGCCCAGAGCCGGTCAGCACTTCGAACGCCGAAATGTCGGGGCTGGAAGCGTCATCCATGCTTGGCCTCGCACGGCCGTTTGGATGGGGTCGTCGGTCGGGCCGGGCGCGTTGGCTGCGGCTCAGCTTTGTCCGGCCGCCTTGCGGTACGTCAGCGCGACGCCCATCAGGCAGAGGTCCGGCACGACCGAATCCACGAAATCCGCCAGTCGGCAGATGAGCGCCGCGTTCCCGCCGGTCACGACCAGTTGCGGCCACTCGCGCAGCTCGGTCGCGAAACGCTCGACGATTTCGCGCAGCGCTCCGACCGCCGCGTAGCACACACCGTTGATGATCGCGTCGCGCGTGTTGCGGCCGAACGGGCCGACCGGATCCGTGGGACGCACGTGCGGCAGCAGGGCGGTGCGTTCGTGGAGGATGTCGCAGGACAACTCCAGGCCGGGCAGAATCGTCCCGCCCAGAAAGCGTCCCGTGCGCGAGACGCAATCGATCGTTGTGGCCGTGCCGAGCGATGCCACCGCGCAGGCCCCCGCGATGTGTTCATAGGCCGCGGCGGCACAGCACACGCGGTCCACGCCCACTTCGTCCGGATTCTCCACGTCGAGCGGCATGGGCAACGGCAGGTCCGCGCGGATGCAGAACGGGTCCTGGTCGCACACGTCGCGAATCATCGGCAGAAGCCGGTCGGTGTGCTGTGGACTGACGCTGCCCAGCACAATCCGCCGCTGCTTGCCGTGGCGGGTTGCCTGCCAGGCCTTCGACAGGGCGTCGGGCCAGGAGTCCGGCTGGGCGACGGCCACGCGTTGCACGTCGTGCAGGCCGTCCTGGTCCCACACGCCCAGGCCGATGCGCGTGTTGCCTACGTCAATCGGCAGAAGCGTGTCAGCGGGTGTGGGCGGATGGTCCATCAGGCTTCACCTTCGGCCGCGGATTCCGGCGGTTCCGTTTCAGTGTCGTCCTCGGGCAGCGGCTCGTCAATTGCATCGTCGTCATCCTCCGCGGCGCCCAAGTCGATCAGTTCCGGCGGACGCTCGCGCTCAGCCTGGCGGGCTTCTTCGACCGCCGACCACATCGCCTCGATCAGCTCGCGCAGGCCCTGGCCGGTGACGGCCGAGATGCCGAACACGGGAACGTCGAGCTCCTGCCGCAGCTCGGCCAGCGTGTCGGCCGCCCCCGTGACGTCGAGCTTGTTGCCCACGACGATTTCAGCGCGCTGGGCGAGCGTCGGGCTGTATTTCTCCAGTTCGCCGCGCACGACATGGTATGCCTCCAACGGCGGTGGGCTGCCCTCCGGCGGGTACAGATCCACCAGGTGCACCAGCACGCGCGTGCGTTCAATATGGCGAAGGAAGGCGTCACCCAGGCCGACGCCCTCGTGCGCGCCCGCGATCAGGCCGGGAATGTCCGCCAGCACCAGGCGGCGATAGCCAGGCAGCTCAGTGATGCCAAGCTGGGGTTCGAGCGTGGTGAAGGGATACGCGGCGATCTTGGGCCGGGCCCGCGTGGTGCGCGAAAGCAGCGTGCTCTTGCCGGCGTTGGGCAGGCCGACCAGGCCGACGTCGGCGATCAGCTTGAGTTCAAGTCGCAGCGTGCGTTCCTGGCCGGGCCGACCGGGGGTGGATTCGCGCGGCGCCTGGTGGGTGGGGGAGACGAAGCGCAGGTTCCCATAACCGCCGCGGCCGCCCATAGCTACGCGCACCGGCTGGCCGTCTTCGGTCAGGTCCTTCAGCAGTCGGCCGGAGTCAGCGTCGTAGACGAGCGTGCCGGCGGGAACATCCACATACATATCTTTGCCGTTTCGGCCATGGCAGTTGGCGCCCGCGCCGGGCCGGCCGTTTTCAGCCCGATAATGGTGTCGGCCGGCCAGTTCCAGCAACGTGTTCAGGCCAGCCCGGGCCACGAGGTAAACCGAGCCGCCCTTGCCGCCGTCGCCGCCGTCCGGCCCGCCCTTGGGAACGTACTTCTCCCGGCGAAAGCTGACGCAGCCGTCACCGCCGCGGCCGCCGCGGACCATGATGGTGACCTCGTCAACGAAGAGTCGTGTTGTGCCGGTGCTGCGTGGCATAGTACTGCCTGGGGGTCTGACGCCCGGTTGCCAATCTGACTGGTCGCCGGCGCGCACGGCGGAGCGGCGCGACCCATTACCGCCGGGGCGCTGATAGCAACGGATCATTCTACCAGCTTCGGCAAAAGCTGCGCGGTGGGCGCAGGGGTTGCGGGCCGGATGTCAGCGGCGCGGGCCGGGCGGCGTGGCCGCGTCAGAATCTCTCTCGTGCGCAAGTCTGTTCCTCAGCGAGCACTTAGCGCACGCGGGCTCGTTCGGCGGCTTGCTGCACGCCGGTTCTGGCACACCCGCTGCATTACCGGGGGCCAACAAGTGCTTCGCGGACGGCTCGCACGGATGGCGGCGCGCGGGGCACTTACTGGTCAAGGAGTCGTGCCATGCCACGGAGAATGTGTGCTGCCGTGGAGCTGGCGAAGTGCCAGGTGCGTCGGTCCCGCGGGCCGGACGCCCCGACTTCGTCGGCCGTCGACTCCGAGCCGCGGGATTGGAGTGAGTTGGGGCGGCGGGTGCTGGCTGAAGCGCTGCGGAGAGCCACGGATGAGCTCAAACGCCGTAACGCTGCGCTGCCGGCATCCGTCGTTCCGCCTCCCGCTCGGGAGGGACAGTCGTGATCTACGGGCTGTATCACTCCGCCGCCGGCATGATGACCAGCGAATACCGGCAGAATGTCATTGCCAACAACCTCGCGAATGCCGAGACCGTCGGCTTCAAGCAGGAGCTGACCCTGTTCGCGGAACGTCTGCCGGCCCGCGAGGCCGGCGTGCGAAACGGGCCGAGTGATCCCGGAATGGCCGGCTTGTCCGGCGGTCTGTGGCTGGGCCGCACGTGTACTGACTACAGCCAGAGCTCATTGCTGGCGACCGGCTACCCCACCGACCTCGCGCTGGAAGGCCCCGGCTTCCTGGTCGTCGAAGTTGCCGGGCAGCCACAGTACACGCGCGACGGGCGCTTCGTCATGGCGGCCGACGGCCAACTGCGGGCGGTCTCGGACGGGGCCCCGGCCCTTGACGTGACCGGGCGCCCGATCTGGCTGAACCCGCACGGCGGCGCGCCGCAGTTCGACGAAGACGGCCGCGTGCTGCAGGACGGCCTGGCGCGCGGGCGGTTGGCATTGGTTGATTTCGAAGACTACGAGGCGCTGCGCAAGGTCGGCGCCTCGCGTTTTGAGGCCGGCGATGCGCCGACCACCGGATCTGCGGCTCGCGTGCTGAGCGGCCACCTGGAAAGCTCAGGCGTCGAGCCGGTTCGGGAACTGGTTTCCATGCTCGAGACCACGCGCGCCCACGAGGTCAACGCGCGGATGCTCGGCATGCAGGATCAGTCATTGTCGCGGCTGATATCCGTGATTGGCCGCTAGTTTCGCGGGTCGGCCCCGTATTCCGTCGGTCGCCGCATTGTTTGGAGGTTACTGACATATGGCCATAACTGCCCTGCACACGGCCGCCACGGGCATGCAGGCCCTGTCCACCAAGATCGACGTCATCGCGCACAACATCGCGAATGCCGACACGCACGGCTACAAGGCCTCGCGGGCCAACTTCAAGGACCTGCTCTACCAGATCTACGACCAGCCCGGCACGCAGACCAGCGCCGAGACCTCCTCACCGCTCGGCACGCAGATCGGCCTGGGCGTCGGCCTGGCGAACACCCAGATCATATTCCAGCAAGGCTCGGCCCAGTCCACCAAGCGGTCGCTGGACGCCATGATAAACGGCGACGGCTTCTTCCGGGTCGAGCTGCCCGGCGGCGGTACAGCTTACACGCGCTACGGCAACTTCGTGCGCAACGCGGATGGCGAGCTCGTGCTGGGCAATGACTTCGGTCACCGTCTGGCCGACGGCATCACGATCGACACGGAGATTCCGGCCGACAAGATCTCCATCGGGGCCAATGGCGAAATCACGTTCATCGACGAGAACGGCACGCCACAGATCGCCGGCCAGTTGCAGCTCGCACGCTTCGCGAACCCGGAGGGGCTGCTGCAGTACGGCTCGAACCTGTATGTGCAGAGCGCCTCCTCAGGCGAGCCGCTTGAGGGCAATCCCGCCGAGGAGGGCTTCGGCTACATCACCGGGGCCCACCTGGAGAGCAGCACGGTCGAGCCGGTCAATGAGTTGGTGGAGCTGATCAAGACGCAGCGCGTCTTCCAGATGAACTCACAGACGATTCAAGCGGCGGACGAGTCCCTGCGGGTAGTCGCCAACCTGAGGAGATAGGTGCTGGCGCGGTAGGTAACGCGTGAGCGTGGAGGATTCCCGATGCGCGGTTTATCAGCGGTCCTGGCAGTTCTGAGCGTCATTCCGCCGGCCCCGGTTGAAGCGGGCGGCCAGAGTGCCAGCGAACTCACGATACGGTCGGCCGCCGTGGTTTCGGGCCAGACCGTGACCTTCACCGACGTGCTGTCGTTCACGCACGCCGAGCCGAGCCTGCAGACTGCGATCGAGCACGAAGTCCTGGTCGCGGATCTCCCGCCGGCCGGCACCACCGTCATCACTCACCAGCAGATCGAAGACCAACTTGGCCAGCTCGGCGTCAACCTGGCCCGGGTGCTGCTGCGCGGCGCGGCGAGTTGCCGCGTCACCGTTGCCTCACCCGGCGACCAGCCGACGTCCGAGAGCCCCCATCGCCTGTTGCGGTCGCGCCCGGAGGCCGGCCGCAGCGCGGAAAAAACCCTGGCGGAAGTGCTCCGCACGCTCATCAGCGAGGACCTGGCCGGCCTCGGCGGTACGCCGGAAATCGAGTTCGAGCGCGCCAGCCGGCCGTTGCTGGACCTCTCCACCCCCCGCTGGGAATTCTCCATTCAGCCGCGCGGACGCGAGAAGCTCGGCATGCGCGAGTTCCGCGTGGTGATCCGCCGCGACGGCGTCACCCATCGCACGGTGGACGTGTTCGCACGCGTGATGCTCTCCAAGCCCGTGCTGGTCGCCCGCCGCCCGCTCAACCTGGGCACTTCCGTGCAGCCCGACGACGTCGGCCTGGAGGCGCGCCTGTTCGAGCATGAGCACGAGGTCGGCTGCGACCGAATCGAGCAGGTGCTCGGCCAGCAGGTGAAGAACTTCGTGCCGGTCGGCCAGATGGTCCGGCCCGACGACCTCAAGCAAGTTGACTTGGTGCAGCGTTCGCGGCCCGTCGCGGTGGTCGGCGCCAGCCAGAGTGTGCAGGTGCGCATGACCGGCGTGGCGCTGGATTCAGGCCGCTACGGCGACCCCATCCGCGTGCGCGTGGGTGACACGCGCAAGAACCGGCGCGTCTTGCACGGCGTGGTCGCCGGCCTGGCCACGGTCCGCATTCAGGAGGAGTACCGGTGAGAAGTCCGCCGCAGCGCGTCAGGTTTCTGGCCGCGTCCCTACTGGCGTTCTGGTCCGCCGTTAGCCTGGCCCAGAGCAACTCGTTGCTCGGCCGGTCGCCGCGTCCAACGCCGGAGGCGGACCCGGCTACTCCGCCGGTCGTTTCTCAGCCGGCCAGTCTCAGTCCGGGCGTAGCTGCGCGCCCGCCGACCGCCCCGCGCTCCGGCCAGCCGAACGAGCCGCCGCCCAACCCGGTGCTGCTGGCCGTCTCGCCGTTCGCGGTGGATGTGCCGGAGCCGCAGCGGATCGAGGTGCACAGCCTCGTGACGATCATCATCCGCGAGAACCGCACCAGTCTGACGGACGCCAAGCTCAAGTCGGAGAAGGAATGGGAGATCCAGGCCGAGCTGGCCAAGTGGCTGCGGCTTGACAAGCACGATCGGCTGGTGCCGCAGACCTTTGAGGCCCGCGGCAAGCCCGGCGTCGACTTCTCCTTCGAGAACCAGTACGAGGGCAAGGGCACCTACGATCGTAAGGACTCGCTCACGACGCGCCTGACCGCGACCGTGATAGACGTCAAGCCCAACGGCAATCTCGTGCTCGAGGCACGCAAACGCATCAAGGTCGGCGACGAGGTGCTGGTGGCGACGCTCACCGGTGAGTGCCGCGCCGAGGACGTGACCTCCGCCAACACCGTCCTGAGCACGCAGATCGCCGACCTCGAGATCGAAATGCCGGATATGGGCGCCGTCCGCGACGCCACTCGGCGTGGCTGGCTGATGCGTATGTTCGACCTGTTGCGACCGCTGTGAGGTCGCCCGCCGATTGGCGGTAAGGCACTCTCCTGAGGATGTGAGTTCATGCAAGGTCAGGCCCGCACGCACCAGATGTCACTGACGGCCGCGGTGCTCACGGCGCTGCTCGTTGCCGGGCCGGCTTCGGCCGGCATCCGCGCCCAGGACGTCGCGCGCCTGCAAGGCCAGCGCACCAACAAGCTGATGGGTTACGGCCTGGTGGTCGGTTTGAACGGCACCGGCGACGGTGACAAGTACGCCGCAACCATGCGGGCCCTGGCCGCACTGCACACGCGCTACCACGCGCCGGTCCTGCACGGCGCCGACCTGTCCGGCAACGGCAGCGTGGCGATAGTCGCCGTCGAGGCCACCGTTCCAGAGTTCGGGGCGCGCGAGGGCGAGGCCCTGGACGTGGTGGTCTCCACCATCGGCCGGGCCAAGAGCCTGGCGGGCGGCCAGCTCCTCACGACGCCGCTGCAGTATGCCATGTTCGATGCCCGGGATGCCGCCACCCAGCAGATCTTCGCGCTGGCCGGCGGCCGGCTGGAACTGCCGGACATCGAGACGCCGACACGGGCCGTCATCCGCGCCGGCGCGACGCTTGAAGCGGACTTCTTCTACACCTTCATCGACGGGCAGTACATCACGCTGGTGCTGGACGACGCCCACGCCGGCTGGCCCTGGGCCCAGATGCTGGCCCGCGCCATCAACCATGCCGAGGGCGAGTTGGCGCCGCGCGGCGCCGATGGCGAGCAACGCGGCCGCCAGGTGGTCTTCACGGAAATCGCCATCGCGCTGGGCCCCAAGAACGTGCGCGTCCGCATACCCACGCCGGAGCTGGCCCGCCCGGCCGGCTTCATCAGCCGGGTCTTGCAGACCGAGCTCTTCATGCTGCCCGAACAGCAGGCCCGCGTCACGATCAACCGCACCACCAGAAACGTCTCGTTCACCGGCACGGTGACCATCTCGCCGACCATCCTGCAGATTCCGGGCTTCGGCACGGTCTCCATCGGCGGCGCCGCGGACGGTCCGGACGCGGCCGCTGCGCCGGCTACGCCGCAGGTCGACGGCGTGGATTTCCAGCAGCTCATGCAGACGCTGGCCGCCCTGCAAGTCACGCCCGACCAGATGATCACCGCCATCGAGCATCTGCACCGCACCGGCACGCTGCATGCGCAGTTGCGCTACGAGGAGTGACTCCGAATGTCGAGCGCCGCCCTGTCCGCCGCGTCAGATTTCTCGGCCGCCCCGGCCCAACTGGACCGGCGCGCCGTGAATGCCTGGCAGCAGCTGGGCCGGACATTGGATCCGCACGATCCGGCGGTCGTACGCCACACCTGCGCACAGTTCGTTTCCGAGCTCTTCTTCAAGCCGTTGCTGGCGGAGCTGCGCGCCGGGTCGCTGGCCGCCCCCTTTGCCGACGGCGGCCAGACCGAGGCGATCTTCGGGCAGTTGCTCGACGAACGCATCGCCGACACCGTCGCCACGGCCCAGCGCGGCGGCCTGGTGGAACAACTGGTTCGCCACCTCGGCGGCGCTGCGCCCGCGCCGGCCGAGGCTGATGCGACGGTCGGCGCCCCGGACGACGGGCGCGCCGCCCAGGTTTCCTGGACCACCCGCTTACAGGCGCAAGCCGCGCCGGAGATGCGTACCGATGAGCGTTGACGTTATTCCCTACCCCGCGCCCGCGGAACAGACCGGTTCGCCGCCCACGGCGGTGGCGGACGCGGCCCGCGACCTCTGCGAGCACGTGGCCGCGTTGCAGGCCCTCTTGAAGCAGTTTGTTGAACTCGCTGACCGCAAGCTGGCGGCCATGCGGGCCGGCCAGGCGGCCGGGCTGCAGGAATGTGCCGCGCGCGAGGACGAGTTGCTGGAGGAAGTCGAACGTGGCCACCGGCGGCGTCAGGCAGCTCTTGCGCGCCTCGCGCAGGCTTTGCGCGCCCCGCACCTGGCGCGGGCCCGGCTGTCCGAGATTCCGGAACATTTGCCCGAGCCGTGCGCCTCGGCTTTACGGGCCAGAAACGCGGCTTTGCAGCAGATTGCCGCAACTTTGCAGCAGAAAAATCGTCTGGCCGCACAAGTGGCACAACATCTGCAAATGCATCTCCGCGCGGTCTTCGCTGAGGTGGCGAAGGCCAATCAGGAGTCAGTCGTTTATGGACCGCAAGGGCAACATCGACACAGCATCGTGCGGTCCTGTCTGGATGCGATGGGGTAAGCCGTGGCACTGCTAGGCGCTTCATTCCAAATCGGTCGCAGCGCGCTGGCCGCCTATCAGTCGGCTATCGCGATTACCGGCCAGAACATCGCCAACGTAGGCAACCCCAACTACACGCGTTTGACCGGTCGGCTCAGCACGCTCGAAGGCGGGCTGGCCGGCGGGATTGCCGCCGGCGGCGGCGTCACGCTGTCCGCGCTCCAACGCCACATCGACGAGGCCCTCGAGACTCGCCTGCGCATGTCACTGGGCAGTCGCGCCGCGGCCGAGTCCACCTATGGCTCGCTCAGCCAGGTCGAAGCGCTCTACAACGAGTTGACCGAGTACGACCTCTCAACCCAGTTAGCCAACTTCTTCAACACCTTCGCCGACCTGCAGAACAACCCCGAGGAGTTGACCAGCCGGCACCTGGTCTTGTCCGAGGCCGACAGCGTCATTCGCACGCTGCGGCGTCAGCGCAGCGCCCTGCTGAACCAGGCCGTCGACCTGAACTCAGCCGTCGAGCAGAGCGTTTCGCGCGCCAACGCGCTTGCCCAGGAGATTGCGGACCTTAACCAGCTCGTCGTAACCCAGGAAGCCCGTGGCTCAGGCTATAGCGCGCCGCTGCGCGACCGCCGCGACGCCCTGCTGCGCGAGCTGGGCGAGCTGATGGACATCCAGGTCCGCGAACGGGACAACGGCGCGATCAACGTCTACATCGGCGGCGAACCGCTGGTCGAATTCAATCGCTCGCGCGGCCTGGTCGTGGAGCGTGAGCTCGAGCAAGGCCTGGAACTGGCCTCCGTGCACTTCGGGGACAACCACGGCACCGTGCTGATTCGCGACGGCCGGCTGGCCGCACAGCTTACGGCCCGTGACGAGCACCTGCTCGGGCAGGTCCAGGCCCTGGACCAGCTTGCGCGGGGGCTGATCTACGAGGTCAACCGCGTACACTCGACCGGCCGCGGCCTGGTCGGCTACACCAGCCTGACCAGTAACTACGCGGTTGCCGATACGAACGCGGCCCTGAACAGCACGCAGGCCGGCCTGCCCTTCCCGCTGCAGAACGGCTCGTTCATCGTGCACGTGCGCGATCAGGACAGCGGCCAGACCACGACCCGCCTGATCAAGATCGATCTGGACGGCGTCGGCGGCGACACGACCCTTGCCGCGCTGGCGGCCCAGCTCGACGGCGTGCCGAACCTCACCGCCGGCATCACCAGCGACAACCGCCTTGAGTTGACGGCGGCGGAAGGCTTTGAGATCTCCTTCAGCGAGGACAGCTCGGGGGCCCTGGCCGCGCTCGGCCTGGCCACCCTGCTGGACGGCACCAACGCGGCGAACATCGACATCACCGCCGCCGTGCGCTCCGACGTGCGCCTGCTGGCCGCGTCGCTCGGCGGCCTGAGTGCCGACGGCGACAACGCCGGCCGGCTGATGACCGTGCGACAGGCCAGCAGCACGCTGCTCGGCAACCAGAGTGTGGAAGACTTCCAGGCGGCCATGGTGAACCGGCTCGCCGTGCAGACTTCGGCGGCCCTGAACACCTATGAGGCCTCTGACGCCGTCTACAGCAGCTTGATGGCGCAACGTGAGGCCGTCAGTGGTGTGAGTCTCGACGAGGAGGCGGTCAATCTCTCCCGCTTCGAGACGGCGTACAACGCGGCCGCCCGCTATTTCACCGTTTTGGACAACATGGCAAATGAGGTGCTCAGGCTGGTGAGTTAATCGCCCAGAATCAGGCAGAACCATGAAACCACGGATGGACCACGCATGGCATGTTCGCGCGAAGCGGTCACACGACCGACGCGGTTGGCCGTGCGCGCTCCGGCCCCACAACCCCCGGCGACCGGCTGAGGTGAATGAGCCATGGCGATCATCCCTGTAAACCTGGCCCGCGTGAGCCAGAACCTGCGAGCTTTCCAGCTCCTGGAAAGCGTCCGCAGCAACACCGCGGGTCTGTACCGCGAGCAGAATCGCGTCGCCACCGGGCTGAGATTCAACCGCCCCAGCGAAGACCCCCTGGGCGCTGCCGCCGCCAATGCCATCCAGCGCCGCCTCGAAATCGCCAATCAGCTTGAACGTAACCTGCTACGCGTCAACACCACGCTGGCCCAAAGCGAGACGGCTGTCATGGACGCCATGCAGCTGCTCATGAGCGTGCAGACGCTCGCGCTCGAGACCGCCAGCGACACCAGCTCGCCCGATGAGCGCTCTTCGCTGGCCACCGTCGTTGACAGCGTACTGGACCAACTGATCGCCGTCGGCAACCGCACTTACCTGGGCTCGTATCTGTTCGGCGGTCTGGCTGGTGGCAGCCTGCCGTTCGAACTGACCGGTGACGGGGTGCTTTACCACGGCGGCACCGGCCGGGCCACGTCCATCGTCGACACCGATTTGTCTCAGGACTTCTACACCGTCTCGGGGGCCGAGTTCTTCGAGGCCCTCTCGGGCACGGTCCCTGGCATCGTCGATCTCAACCCGATCCTGACCAGCGATACCCGCATCAGCGAGCTGCGCGGTACTACCGGCCGCGGCGTCAGCCTGGGCCGGATCCTCGTCAGCGATGGGGTGCAGGAGGTGCAGATCGACCTGAGCGGGGCCGACACGGTCGGGGACCTGGTCAGCCTGCTTAACGCGCAGTTGCCGGGTGGGCTGCAGGCCACGCTCAGCGATACCGGCATCACCATCGGGACCGGGCTGGGCGTTCCCACCCAGATTACGATTCGCGACGTGGCCGGGGGGCATACGGCCCGCGACCTGGGCCTGACCGCCGACGGTCTGGCGGTTTCCGTGGGCGGGGCGGACCTCGATCCACGGCTGACGCTGCGGACGCAGTTAGCGGACCTTAACGGCGGGGCCGGGCTTCCGCTGGCCAACGGCCTGACGGTCACCAACGGCTCCCGCTCGGTCACGCTGGACTTCACCGGCGCCGAGACGCTTGAAGACCTTCTCAATGTCTTCAACCACGCGGACGTCGGCGTCTGGGCGCGCCTGGCGGATGACGGCAACTCCATCGAGGTGGTCAGTCGCCTCGCCGGCAGCGACCTGCGCATCTCTGAAAGCGGCGGCACGCTGGCCGGCGCCCTGGGCGTCCGCACGCTCAGCGGCGCGACGCGCCTGGCGGACCTCAATGACGGGCGCGGCGTGGATACCGTTGATGGGGCCGACCTGCGCATCACGACGGCCGACGGCACGGTTATCGAAGTTGACCTGGATGGCGCCCGCACGCTGCAGGACGTCGTGGATTTGTTGAACGCGGCGGGGGGCGGGGCCATTACGGTCGGGCTGGTGTCCCAGGGCAACGGCCTGCAGATCACGGATAACACTGGCGGGCCCGGCACGCTCAGCGTCGAGCGGGCGAATCTATCGCCCGCCATTGACGGGCTCGGTCTGAACACCACCGCGACCGGCGGCACGCTCGTCGGCGCGGATGTTAACCCGGTACGCACCGACAGCGCCTTCACGGCCCTGGTCGAGTTGCGGGACGCCTTGCGGGCGGATGATCGCGCCCGCATCAGTTCCGCCGGCCAGCGGCTGGATGACGCCCTGGCGCGCATGCAGGAGGTTCAAGGACGCCTGGCGTCCCGTACCAAGGCCATGGAGGAGCGCAGTGCCTTGCTGGAGAGCGAGGTTACTTCGGCCCGCATGCTGCTCAGCGACGTGCAGGATGCTGATCTGGCCGAGGTGATCGTGCGCTTCCAGCAGATGGAGATCGCGCTGCAGGCCAACATGGCCACGGCCGCACGGGTCATGAACCTCTCGCTCATGGACTATCTGCGCTAGATGCCGTCGTGGACGGCGCCCGGCGTGTGGAGGTCGGATGGAAGTGTGAGACAGCGGTTGCGGCGGGAAATGGAGGCTCGGCCTCCGCAACCACCGGTTGATCCGCCGGTCGCGGATCGAGTCGCAGGATGCGACCCCGTTCAGCAACGGCACAGGTGCATTCCGGCCAACGGCGGCCGGGCCGCGTGCTGGACCAACCGGAGTGGCATGAGCCTTGGGAGCAACAGGATGCTCATCAATACGACGCGGTTTGGACCGTTGGAAGTGGATGGCGAACGAATCATCTCCTTCAAGGACGGGCTGCTGGGATTCCCGGAGCACCGCCGCTACGCGCTGATTCAGACCTCGCCCGACCCCGTCTTCTTCTGGCTGCAGTCGGTCGATGACCCGCAACTGGCCTTCGTGGTCTGCGACCCGTTGGCCTTCGTGCCGGACTACCAGGTGCCGGTGCGACGCGATGACCTCGAACGGCTGCAACTGCGCGACCTGGGTGACTGCCAGGTCCTGGTGATCGTGAACAAGGTGGACGGCCACCTGACTGCCAATCTGCTCGGGCCGCTGGTTATCGGAGCCCAATCGCTGCTCGGCCGGCAGTTCGTGCAGTCGGACAAGCGCTACGGCACGCGCCATGTGCTGGTGCCGCTTGAGCAGCAGCAGCCGGCCGTTGCCCGGATCGCCTAGGACCAGCGGTAAAGGAGTGGTGTTGTGTACGCAACGTCGGCTATAATGGCGCCGCGGGCACTCGTGCGACCTGGTGGGTCGGCGAGGCAGCCGGTCCGCTCGGAAGCTGTCCGAGTCGCCGACGGGACGTCCAACACGTGTCGGATGCGCTCCGGCCTGTCGGGCGCATTCGTGGACCAACCAAGCATCGGCACTATCCAGGAAGGAGCCGCGGATGTTGGTGCTCTCAAGACAGCGAGACGAATCGATCATCATCGGCGACAACGTCCAGGTGACGGTCGTCGATATTCGGGGGGACAAGGTGCGATTGGGCATCGTGGCCCCCACCGAAATAACCGTGCATCGCAAGGAAGTCTACGACGCGATTCAGCGCGAAAACTGTCGGGCCGCCAGTGCCTCCTCGGACTTGGCCGCCCTGACGCCACCACCTACCGGCGACAACGGCCACACGAGCCGCTAGGCGCCGTTTCACTATCTCCTCACTTCCCTAGCTACAACGTAGATACGCCTGAACCCATAGCCACGACCCAATCAAGGAGGATGGCCAATGGCTCGTATTAACACCAATGTCGGGGCCATCGTTGCCCAGAGAAACCTGAACACGTCTTATCGGTCGCTCAGCGGCACGCTCGAGCGGCTCTCCACCGGCTTGCGGATCAACCACGGCAAGGACGATCCCGCCGGCCTGATCGTCTCGGAACGCCTGCGGGCCGAGACGAATGCTGTAGCGCAGGCCATTTCCAACACGCAACGCGCCAGCCTGATCGTCGCCACGACCGAGGGGGCCCTCGACGAAGTCGCCGCCCTGCTCCGCGACATGCAGGGGCTCATCATCGAGGCTGCCAACGAAGGCGCGATGTCCGATGACGAAATCAAGGCCAACCAGTTGCAGATCGACTCGGCCATCGCCAGCATCGAACGTATCGCCAACAGTACGACCTTTGCCGGTCGCTATCTGCTCAACGGCTCGCTCGATTACATCACCAGCGGCGTTTCCGATAGCCAAGTTGATGCCCTGGCCATCAACGGGGCCCAGTTCGGTGACCGCAGCTACGTGCCCGTCCAGGTCTCCGTGACCGCCTCGGCCCAGCCCGCCACGCTCTACTACGGCCTGGGGCAGATTACCAGTGCCATCACAATCGAGATCCAGGGCAACCTCGGCGTCACCACCGTCTCGTTCGGATCCGGCACGACCGCCGCGGCCATCGTTGAAGGCGTTAACGCCCTGGCCAACTCGACCGGCGTGACCGCCCGGCTCTCGTCCGATCCCACTGCCGGCTTCTGCCTGATGAGCGCCGAAATGGGCGCCAAGCAGTTCGTCTCCGTTCGCACGCTCGCCGGCAGCGCACCCTTCGAGCTCGTCGACGAGGACGGCGACACCCGCAAACGTGACCAGGGCCGCGACGCCGTCGGCACCATCAACGGCGTCGCCAGCATCGGCGACGGCAACACGCTCACGCTCAAATCCTCCACGCTTGACCTGGAAATCCAGCTGAACAACAGCTTCGGCGTGGGCTCGACCGAGTTCGCCATCACGGCCGGCGGCGCGCTGTTCCAGGTCGGGCCGCGGGTCAACACGAACCTGCAAGTGAACATGGGCGTGCAGTCGGTGGCCCCCTCGCGCCTCGGCAACACCGGCGTCGGGTTCCTGTCACAGGTGCTGACCGGGCAGGAGTATTCGCTCGTCAATCGACGCTACGCCGACGCCAGTACGATTGTCGAGGAGGCCATCCGCCAGGTTTCCATCCTGCGCGGCCGCCTCGGCGCGCTCGAACGCAACACCCTGGAAACCAACATGAACCAGCTCAGCATCACGCGCGAGAACCTGATCTCCTCGGAATCCGCCATCCGTGATGCTGACTTCGCCTACGAAACGTCCCAGTTGACGCGCAACCAGGTCCTGGTTAATGCCGGCACCGTTGCTCTGGGGCTGGCCAATCAGACGCCGCAGATGGTCTTGCAGCTCCTCGGCGGCTAATCCCGCGGGGACCGAGCGAATATCGGTCCTCAGCGCTAATCTCTCCCGCGGCCGGTTCGGCCCGATGGCCCCGGGGGCCTGCATGTATGGCCCCCGGGGACCGTCGCTATTCCGCCCGAACCGGCTCTAACTAAAGTACCCCACGGCGTGGGACGATCCCCCCACTGACGATTACGGAGCAGAAAGGCGGCCGGCCCGGATGACCGGCAAACCTTGTCCGTAGTGGAGACCGCGGCGACTGCCAAGTACGGCAACGCCCGAACGCCCGTGGAGGCGCAGTTCCATGAGCCGAATCAACACGAATATCCCATCTGTTATCGCGCAACGTGTTCTGCTCCATCAGGACCAGTTGCTGCAGACCTCCCTCAACCGGCTGAGCACCGGTTATCGCATCAACGCCGGCCGCGACGACCCCGCCGGCCTGATCGCCTCGGAGAACCTGCGCGCTGAGAAAACGGCCATCCAAGCCGCGCTGACCAACGTCTCCCGCGCCAACAACGTGGTGGCGTCGGCCGAGGGCGGCCTGGCCGAGATCAACAGCCTCCTTCTCGAACTGGAGGACCTGATCGACCGCAGCGCCAACGAGGCGGCCATCAGCGTCGAGGAACGCAATGCGAACCAACTCCAGATCGATGCCATCCTGGACTCGATCAACCGCATTGCCAACAACACCGAGTTCCTCAGCCGCAAGCTCCTGAGTGGTGAACTGGCATACTCTACCTCGGGCATCTCGACCGGCAGTGCCACCTCATATTTCCAGAACGTGGCCATCAACGCCGCCAAGATACCCAATAATGGTTACCGGTCGGTCACCGTCGGCGTCACCCAGGCGGCCGAGCTGGCCGAGATCAAGTACACCGGGACGCAGGTCTCCGGTACCGTCACCGTGCAGATTGCGGGCAATCTCGGCACCGAGACACTCACCTTCGCCTCCGGCACCTCGCTGGGGGAGATAGTGACCGCCGTAAATCAGAGCAAGGAACTCACCGGCGTATCGGCCTCTGTCAGCGCGGCCGGCGGGGCCGTCAACTTCAACAGCACGCAGTACGGCGCCCGCCAGTTCGTGTCCGTCAAGGTCCTTGACGGCGGCGGCGTTTCCACCTTCGGTGACCCCAGCCACCTGTCGAACGGCGACGCCGGCGACAACAAGGACTACGGCCTCAATGCCTCCGTGACCATCAATGGCATAGCGGCCGTCACCGAGGGCCTGCATGCCAGCATGCGAAGCCAGTCACTCAGCGTGGATGTCGATCTCACCGCTGAGTTCGGTACCCTGGCCGCAGGCTACACCTCTGACCGGACCTTCACGATTACCGGCGGCGGCGCCAACTTCTGGATCTCGCCCACAATCGCGCTGACCGGCATGGCCAGCCTGGGAGTCCAGGGTGTCGGGGTTGGCTCGCTCGGCGACGCCAACATCGGCTATCTCTCCTCGCTGGCCACCGGCCAAACCAACGCCCTGGCCACCGGCAACTACAGCACGGCCCAGGCCATCGTGCGGGCCGCTCAGCAGGACGTCTCCTCGCTGCGCGGTCGCCTCGGCGCCTTCCAGAAGAACACGCTCGAAACCACGGCCAACTCGTTGCGAGTCACCTACGAGAACACGGCCGCCGCCGAGGCCAATATCCGCGAGACCGAGTTCGCCTCGGAAACCAGCATGCTGACCCGGGCCCAGATCCTGGTGCAGTCCGCCACGAATACCCTGCGACTGGCCAACGCCCAGCCGCAAAACGTGCTGGCTCTGCTCGGCTAAGCGCCAGCGCCTCGCCTCCACCGGCTCCCGCGGGTGGCCCGCTATTGGCGGGCCACCCCTTTTTTCACACCGCCACCTTCACAGCAGCGGCGTCAGGATCCGGGCTAGCCCCTCCAGCAGCTCGCGCGGCAGTCCGCGCTCCCGCACATCGCGCAGCGCGATATGCCGGGCCCGCCGGCAGAAACTCTCAATCGACTCCGCCAACGCCCGGCTCACGCCCGTGTCATAGATCAAACCAGTCACCTCGAAGTTCAGCCGGAAACTGCGCACATCCATGTTCGCCGAGCCCAGCATGCACCAGCGGTCATCCACGGTCACGATCTTTGAGTGCAGCACCCCGGCCTCGTATTCATAAATCCGCGCACCAGCCTCCAACAACTCCTCGTAGAAGCTGCGCGCCGCCCATAGCGTGATCCTCGCATCCGTACGCGACGGCAGCACCAGCTTCACCTCTACCCCCCGACTGCACGCGTGAATCAGGGCCATGCGCAGCCCCGGCCCGGGCACGAAGTACGGCGTGGCGATGCGAATCGAGCGCTGTGCCGACGAAACCGCCGCAAACAGAATGTGGTCCAGCGGGCTTACGTTCTGATCCGGGCCGGTCGGCATTATCTGCACGATCGATTCGCCGGGCCGCGGCGGCCGCGGAAAATACTCCTCGCCCACGATGTTCTCGTGGGCGGCATACAGCCAGTCCTCCGCAAAGGTGCGCTGCACGAAGAGGGCCGCCGGCCCGTCGATACGCATGTGCGTGTCGTACCACGGGCTCAGGCGGCGCAGCCGGCCGCGATACTCATCTCCGATGTTCTGGCTGCCCAGAAACGCCACCTGGCCGTCCACGACGGCGATCTTGCGGTGATTCCGCATGTGCGGGCTGAAACGCCGGCCGAACGGCCGCAGCGGCAGGAAGAACACCACTTCAACGCCCGCCGCCTTCAGGGGCCGCACAAAACCCCGGCCCAACCGCCAGCAGCCGACCGAATCCAGCAGCAGCCGACACGTCACCCCAGCCCGCGCCCGCTCCACCAGCAGATCGCGAAAGTACAGGCCCGTCTCGTCCGGCCGCCAGATGTAGTACTCCATGTGCACGTGGTGCCGCGCCGCGCGAATGGCCGCCTCCAGCGCGGCATACGTCTCGTTGGCCTCCTGGTACAGACGCACCGTGTTGCCGGCCACGGCCGGCATCCCGCTTAGCCGCTGCCCCAGTTGCGCCACGCCGCGCAGATCCTCCGCCAAGTGCGGCTCGAAACCGGCCCCGCCCCCCTCCACGTGCTGCTTCGTCCAGAACTCCAGCTTCGTGATCAGGTGCGCCACCCGGCGGCGCCGCCGGCGCGTACGCCGCACCACGCGGTTGGAGCCCATGAGCAAGTAAAGCCCCATCCCGAGGTAAGGCATCAGCAGAATCACCAGGATCCACGCCAGCATCGCCATCGGTTCGCGCCGCCGGCGCAGCACCGACGCGATCACGAAAGGCACCAGAATGTAGTCGACAACGAGCGCGATCGCCCAGAAGGGAGTCATGCCCTGAGTTTCGGCGGCGGTTTTGCCGGTGTCAACGAGCGCGCCCGACCATTGCGGCTTGGCCGGCTTGCCCGGCCACCGCCGGCGACCCCACGCCAACCACCGCGATTCGCACTAGAATGTGCGCATGGCCGCCAAGAAGCGAACTCGCAAGGTCCGCGTGCCCTTCCGGCAGAACCGCCAATCACGCCGCCGCAGCGACGACTGGACGCGCCAGTACCACACCGACAACGATCAACTCCAGGATACCCAGCAGCACGAGTCCGTCCGCGCCAAGGGCGCGCTCTCACGCAAACGAACCATCCGACTCGCCGCCGACGATACTGTGGTGGCTGACGAATCCCTCTGGCGGCGCGGCACCGTCACCGCGGTGCACGGGCTGATCTGTTACATCAACGATCACGAGGGTCGGAATTGGACCTGTACCGTGCGCCGCATCCTCCGTACGCTGCGCATCGAAAGCCGCTCACCCGTGACCGTGGGCGACCGCGTCTGGTTCTCCGACCACTCCGCCAGCTCGGACGGCCAGCCGGTCGGCGTGATCGAACGCGTAGATCCACGCCAGAGCGTCCTATCCCGCCGGGACGGCCGTGGCCGGCAACACACCATCTGTGCCAACGCCGATCAGCTACTGATCGTCACCAGCGCCGCCCAGCCCAAGCTCAAGCCCCACCTCATCGATCGCTATCTGGTCGCCGGTCACAAGGGGGGCCTGCACCCCGTGGTCTGCGTCAACAAGATCGACCTAACAGCCGAGCACGAGGGCATCGATCCCGAGGACCTGCTCATATACACGCAGTCCAGCGGCCCGGCGGACGAATGCGACCCGGACGACGAGGCCGTGCGCGAACCCATCACGATCGGCAGCGTCCTCACCGAGCTGCGCCGCATCGGCTACACCTGCATCACCACTAGCGCCGTCACGCGCGCCGGCCTCGAAGAGCTCCGCGCCGTCCTGACCGGCCATATCAGCGTCCTCTCCGGCCAAAGCGGCGTCGGCAAGAGCACGCTGCTCAACGCCTTGCAGCCCGGTCTCGAACTGCGTGTCGCCGACGTCAGCGCGGAGAGCGAGAAGGGCAAACACACCACCACGCACGCCCGCCTGCTGCGCCTCGACGGCGGCGGCTACGTCGTCGATACGCCCGGCATTCGCGCCTTTGACCTGTGGAGCGTCGAAGCAGCCGAACTCGAAGCGCTCTTCCCCGATTTCGCCGCGCCGCTGCAACACTGCCGCTTCAAGGATTGCTTCCACCGCGACGAGGAGGGCTGTGCCGTCCGCGCCGCCGTGACCCGGGGCGCGATCTCCCGGCGCCGCTACCTGAGCTACTTGAAGATGTTTGACGAGGTGGCCCAACGGCAGCCGTGACACCCGCCGGTGCTGCTTGGTGTCTGCCCCCGCAAACCGGCCGTTGCGCAGGCCGCCCAGGCCTGTCGGCCGTCTACTCGATTGGCCGTCGGCTCGGGGTTTCGGCCAGGACCCGCCGCACCGCGGCGCTCACGAACTTGTCCAGCGGCGAGATGGTTGCTCGCTCGGCCAGATCCATCATGTAATTGCCTGAGAGCCGCTGGAACTTCTCTTCCAGCAGTTGCTCCCGGAGCTCCTCTTGAACCTCGGCGAACTCACGCCGCACCGCCGGCATGATCTGCCCGCAGCGCGCAATGTACCAGCCCCGCTCCGTCTGAATCGGCTCGCTGTACTGCCCCGTGGCGAAAGTGAAGATCGGCGCACTCACCTGGTCGTACGGCGGCTGCAGCGGCCGCCCGATCTCACCCCAGTTGCCGCCCTGGTCGGCGTGCAAGCCGCGCGAGAATTCCCGGGCCACCTCTTCGAACGGGCGCGCTTCCAACGCCTCGTACGCCGCCCGGATGTCACGCGTGGCACTCAGCCGGGCCCGGGCCCGCGCCGTCTCCGCCGCCCGCGCCCAGGTCGTCTGCGGCGGCAGGTAGGCTTCGAAGGGCGCTTCGATCAGCCACAGCTCGCGCGTCTCCTCCTCTGAGTAACGCGCCTGGTTCTGACGGTAGTGGTTGAGCAACTCGTCCCGCCGCACGGTTATCTGCGGCAGCAGCTTCTCGCGCGCGTATTCACGCGCCACGAGGTCCCGCGTGAGCAGCTCGCGATACTGCGTCGTTGTCAGCTCGTGCGCCGCCAGGTGCTGCTCAAAGCGCGCCTGGCTGTCGCCGAATTCGCGACTGATGCGCCGCTGAATCTCACGTTCCACCCCATCCTCGATTATTGTCCGCTGCCGTTCAGGCAGGTTGGCCATCGCTTCCGCGTGGATCAACAGCGCGCCGACCGCCTGCTGCGTGCGGGCCAATATGATCTGCCGGGCTGTTTCGGCGAATTTGTCCGGCGATTCCGTCGCCCGCAGTTCACCCAGGCGCTCACGAACCGGATATAAAACCTCCGGTATGCTAAGCGCTCGGCTGTTCACTATCAGGATTTCGCCCTGAATCGCCCCGTCCGTCGGCTCGAGCGGCTCCGTCAGCCGTGCCCGCGGCGCGACCGCGTGCGGCTCCGCCGCCAGGCGCGGCGCCGCCGGCTCGGCCACGACCCGTCCGGACGCTAAACGCTCCTGCCGCTCCTCGGCCAGTTGAGCCTCGGATTTTATGACCGGGCGCTGGGCTTCCGGCAGAGTCGTGGCGGGCCTGGACCGTTCGCAGCCCGCCAGGGCCCACAACCAGCCCATGCCCACGATGCAGATGAATCCAGCCAAGCGGAACATGCCGGCTACTATAATCGCCGGCGTCGCAAATCCCAAGGGTCGGCGCCCCGATCACCCGCCGCGGCGGGAGAACGCGATGCGGTCCCTCTTGACGGTTTCCCCCTGATTCCATACCGTAATGTGTTCGCCTCCGGACCGCCTTTGCGGCCGACGTCACGCCCGGGTGGCGGAATTGGCAGACGCGCCAGGTTGAGGGCCTGGTGAGGGTTATTCCTCGTGCTGGTTCGAATCCAGTTCCGGGCATTGGGTTGTTTGGTCGGTCGCGGTTGGCTCGGGTGCGACCTGACGCGGCCGGCCTCTTGATTGCCGAGCCTTGGGCGCCGCTAGCTCAACTGGATAGAGCATCGGTCTACGGAACCGAAGGTTGCAGGTTCGAATCCTGCGCGGCGCGTTTCACCATCGCGCGACCGGGACGCCCCGGTCGTCTGCACTTCTTCCTATGGTCGCGGCTCGGTTGGGACGGCGCGGGGCGAGGGTTCGGGCGGCGGGGGGATCGACTTCGGCGAGGCTTGGGGGGCGGGCTTGTCGGCGCGGGGGCATACGGCGGCGGCCCCACGTGTCGCGTGAGGTATTATGGGCTGGTCCGATTACGTGGGGGCGGCGAGACGTAACTTACCCGGCCGCAAGCTCATAAACGACTGTGGCCGGCGGGGTTCCAAACGCAGTTTCAGTTGACTGGACCCCGCGCACCGGTAAGATGGAGCTAGCCGTGAGCCCTCTATGGAAAGCGTGAATGTGGGGAAAAGCTGTACCCACGGGTCGACACTCCCGCAAGGCGTGTGCGCTGCTCGAACTGGAGCGGTGCCGCGTCAACGCACGCTGTCTTCGTGGCTGACGTGCCCTCCCCCGAAGTTAAACGTCGTGAACCCCTTTGAGCTCTGGAGCCAGCGATGATGTCTTCCCGCGGTCATGCGGTCACGTGTTCGCTAGTGTCGGCCTTCCTGGCCGGCCTGGTCGTAACCAGCCTGACGCCCGAGGCGCCCGGCCAGGAACGCCGCTTCCTGGTAATGGGTGCGTATCCGCCGAAGAGTACCGGAGGCGCGGTGCCGGAGTTGGCGAACCTGGACGACATCCGGGAGCGTTACTTCGACATGGTGAACCCGGACATCGATTCCTTCGCCGAGTACTGGTACGAGATCTCGTACGGGACGGTAGCGGTGTCGGGCGAGGTCTACGGGTGGATCGAGTTGCCGTGGCCGCTGATACCGGCGGTGCCGGTCGAGGCCGCGGACGGCAGCCTGGTCGACGCGGCCTCGGCGTCCTTCTCTGGGCTGCGGCTGCCGTTCCTGGACCTGACACGTACGGGCGAGTTCCACATCTTCGAGGGTGAGACGCTCCTGGAAAGCCAGGCGATGATCTACATTGACTACAATGGGGATCTGCCCGGCACGGGGACGGCGGCCAACCCCAGCGCGGCCGGCTTCTCTCGCCCTTCGGGGTTTGTTGACGGCTGGTGGACGCCCGGGGAGCGCTTCCGCGACCTCAACGATAACGGCATGTACGACGCCCTGCTCGAGGGGGTGCGCGACGGCTGGGCGGACGATGCCGGCGACGTGACGGACTGTTGCTGGGAGCACGAGTGGCTCGGGTGCAGCGACGACGCCTGTGAAGCGCTGGTGTGCGCACAGATACCGGAGTGCTGCCCGCAGGGTGGCGCCGAAAACGGGGCCTGCTGCAAGCAAACCAGCAGTGGTTGGTCGTGTGTCGAGGCGACGGAAAGCGCCTGCACGGACTTGGTGGGTGGGGAGTTCATGGGTGAGGGCACCGACTGTCGCGACGAAGTGGGTCCTGACGGCCCCGGGCCGGACGGGATTCCGGACGCGTGCCAAGGTTTGATGGATCCGCCGGAGCTTGAGGGGTCCTGGACTGATGAGTGCGCGGCGTTGGCGGCCGAGATTTGCGTGCCGCCGGAAGAGTGGGAGGGCGAAGGGTACTGTGACGGCGAATTCCCGGACCCGCCCTTCTGCCAGGGTGACGGGGTCATTGATGCGGAAGAAGTCTGCGACTTTGACGAGAATGGGCAGTGGAATTTCCCCGAGCCGTTCGAGGATTTCCTGCGGGTGTACAACGTGCAATCCATCGACCTGCTGGATCGGTGGGTGAAGCTTGATCCGAGCTTCAAGAACACGTTCGAAGGTGACGTGAACACGCCGGGCAGCCGCCGGTGGGCCGAGGCGTACATCCGGCAGAACTATCCGGGGCCGCTGGGCGAGCCGCTGGTCGACGAGGACGGCGACGGGATACCGGACAACTATACGGACGGAGACGAGCTGATCTACTTCTTCGCCCGCTTCGGCAACAACAAGTACGACGGTCCCGACCGCTGGATACCTACCGGCCTTCAGGGCTCCAAGCTGCAGCAGTTGCCACCCCCCAACAGTTGGGTGGTGGGTGCAGTAACGCCCAAGCCCGACCACGGGATTTGGAGTTGGAGCTACCAGGAATGGTGGGAAGCGTACTGGCGCGACAAGCACCTGTTGGCGGGTATGGAGGTGGACGAGGAGAAGATCCCGGCGCCGCCGAACTGGAACCTGGCCGGCAGCGGCTCGGACGCCTATTCGCCGATTCCGCGGCTGGTGGAGTTCGACCCGGACAACCCGTCCTTCGGCACTTTCGATGACGGGTCCACGCGGCTGTTTGCACCCAATTGTGGTGGTTCGGATGCCCGCAGCGGCGACGCCTGCATTCCCAGCCCGCCCGAGGAGGGCCAGTGCGGCCAATATGCCCGCGTAGATCCCTATTCGCCGGGCACCGGCCAGGGCGATGACTCGAGCAAGCCCGTCCTGCCGAACATGTGGTACTACGGACCGGCCGAGTTCGACGACCTGCCGTCGTCCATGTACCACGCGTCCATTGACCCGTTTGGACGCCCCAACGTCTCCGGCCTGTGGTACGGCGGCGACGGCCGGCTGGGCGAAGTGACGTCACCAACTTCGACGGCCCCGTACGGCGCCGACCACGGCAGCGGCACGCCGTACAGCGGCGGCTACGCGGACGGGATCATCCCGGCGGGCGGCCCGCTGGCGTACAACGTGCACGGCACGAACGGCTACGACGCCGGCAACGTCCTGAACCTGGAGCTCCTGACGTGGATAACCATGCCGCTGACGCTGCCCGGGGGCGGGGCGGCTCCGGTGGTGGCGTTCAATACCGACAACCGCGTGCTCTACGCGTACGTGAATGACCAGCTCTGGGCGGTGGGCACGGCCGACGGCCTGGAGCTGACGGAGGTGGGCGAGCCGCAGGAACTGGGCGATGTCGTGGCGCTGGCGTACGACTCGGTCGCTCAGGTCATCTTGGCCGTCGTGGTCATGGAAGGCGGTCAGGTCGTCGTGCACAGCCTTGACCCGTCAGACGGCGCGGTGCTGAGCAACATCGCGGTGTTCGGTGCGCTGCCGCCGATTAAGGATGCCGCGTTTGTGGATACGCCGGGCAGCGGGATGCTGTACGTGCTGGTCGGGGCGGACGGTAACGACGAACTCTACTCGATCGACCCGGTGAGCGGGGGGCTCACGCTCGTCACCGCGTTGGGCGTGCCCGGCGCCGGCTGCGACGGGCTGGCTTACAACGAGCTGGAGATCGCCGCCGCGGCGCCCTGGACCAAGCTGTTCTACACGTACGACGCGGCCACGGGCCAACTGGTTGCGTTTGATCCGTCAGCGCCGGACTTCGACTCGTCGCTGGCTTCGGCGACGGTGGTCGGGGTGCCGACTGTGCCGGCGAAGTCGCTGACGCTCTGGTCATTCGTGGAGACGCGTCCGGACGGCGAGACGCGCTGGCTGTACTTCTTCGGTGTGGATGAAGCGGACTGGTTGCGCGGCATCGTGCTCTTCCACGAAGTAGTGCCGGGCATGCCCTCGACGCCGATTTTCTTCGACTATGTGATCGACCAGTTCGAGACTGAGAGCCTGGTCTACACTCCGGCGCTTAAGCGCGACTTCAACTTGGACGGCCTGATCGACATGGGCGAGGTGCGTCTGCCGGGCACCGAGAACTACGCGATCGACGAAGACCGGGTCACGCCCAACGACGGCGGGCCTGGTAGTTGGTACCCGTTCAACCGGCGCCGCATGACCGAGGATGTCGTGGCGGCGCTGGACGGCGTCATCGACTGGGACACGCTGACGATGCCGTACACGCAGGTGGACCCCGAGACGGGCGAGATCATCCAGCGCGTGGATTTCATCCATTGCGTGACGCTGATTCCGCCGGGCATCGCGCCCTTGGGCGTGGCGGCCGGCGGTCGCCCGCTGTTCGTGCTGCCGGCGCCGGCGATGGACCTGCCGATCCAGGTGCGCGACGCGCAACTGTCGCCGCTATGGTTCTCCGATTTCGCCATTCCGCTGGATGACGTGGGCGAGAGTGGTGAGCCCGCGATGGAAGGTCACTTCCACATGGAGACCATGATCCACGAATGGCTGCACGTGTGGGAAGGCTACCCCGACCTGTACGACTACGACCAGTACACCGGCGGGCAGATCAACCACCCGGTCGGCGCCTGGGACATCATGTCGGCCCTTTCGCCCGTGCACCCCAGCCCGCCGCTGAAGGAGCACGGCCGGGGCGTGTGGTGGCTGGGCACCAGTCACGATCCGTGGATCCAGGTCAATGACCTCACTGAGGTAATGGACCCGTGGCAGGAAACCACCGTCACCTTCCCGGACTACGCCTTCGACCCGGCCGGTTCGGTGTATTACTTCCAGAACGATGATTTGCACATCGTCGGCGCGGGCGGCGAGTCGTCAGACGGCCAGGAACGCTTCTACTTCTGGCGGCTGACCGACCATGTGTATCCCCCCCATTGGGAGTGGGTCAATTTTTCGCGTTATGCGCCCGGCCAGGGCCTCATGATCATGCATACGGACTTCGATTCGAATCCTGAGGCCATACCGCCGCTGCAGCGTCTACCCGGGCGCTTCAACTACGCCATCGTGCAGGCCGACGGCTTGCAGCAGCTCGAGAACGGCGAGAACTACGGCGACGACGGCGACCCGTGGCCCGGCAGCACCGGCGCAACCGAATGGAACGACTGGACCGACCCCACCTCCCGCTGGTACAGCAACAAGCCCAGCGGCCTCGAGATCCGCGACATCTTCGAGTCGGATACTGCGACCGACGTCACGTTCTACTGGAACCCGCGCTCCGTGCCGAGCCTGGAGTTCTATCGTCCACCAGCCAGGTCGGTCATCGGCCCCAACCTCATGGTCGGCTACACCGCCTGGGACTACAACGCCGGCACGACCATCGCGCTCTACGTGGACGACGACGACATTGGCTGGGGTTCCGATACGCCCGGGTTCCCGAGTGAGCCGGTCTACGGCCCGGTCCCGAAGCCGGCACCCGCGCTCGTAACCGGCCGTGTTCCAGTGCCCATCGCGAGCCTGCCGGACGGCACGTATTACTTCTTCGCCAAGCTGTTGCCCGGAATCGGTCTGGACGGCTACATGGAGCGGTCGCACTCTGAGCCGCGTCCTTCGGTGAACAACCGCGGCCGTGGCCGCGTGCTGCAGCCGGGGACCGGCACGCCGGGTGTGATCGTCGATCTGGACGCGTCCTTCTACGAAATCTGGCGCGTGACCTGCATCGACCACGCCATCCCAGGGGCCGAGAAGTGGCGCGTCGAGGGCTCGGTGTCGGGCGTGCATGCGCCGGCCACCACGGGAGTTGATTACAGCTCCGACAACGGTGAGATCCAGTTCCACATCGTCGCGGACGTCATCACGGAAGCCGGCCCCGGCGCCAACGTGGAGAACACGGGCGGCTACCGGCTGATTGACCCGGATGCGAACTTCGTGGCGTTCAATTTCAAGCCGAACGACATGGTGCGCATCACGGGCGGTCCGGCCGGCACGGTCCTGGGCTTCCACCGGATTCTGTCGGTACCGGCGTCCACCACACTGCGGCTGGCGTCCAATCCGGGAAGTTCCGGCGGCTTGGGCGGCGTGACTTATCGCGTGCACAGCTTCGCGCACGGCATTGATGGGCGGCCGTCCGACCGCTTCCTGTTTGAGACGACCGGCAAGACGGACTACAGCCTGCCGATCGAGATTATCGGCGGCGTGATCCAGGATCGCGTCTACGCGGACTTCGCCATCAGCTTCCCGGACGATGAACTCAACCCCGAACACCGCGTGCCACTACAGGTGGCCTTCAATGCCTCCGGCTCGCGTGACGAGGAGGGGCAATTCACGGATCAACTCGAGTTCACGTGGAACTTCGGCGACGGCAGCGAGCCGTTCACTACGAGCTCGCCCACAGTCGTATACCTTTATTCCGCCGCGTACCCGGAACCTGACGGCGTCTTCACGGTCACGCTGACGGTCACCAACCTGGCGACCGGGCTCAGCGGCTCCAAGACGCGCCAGTTCGTGGTCATGCCCAAGTTCGAAGACAGCGACGGCGACGGCATAGAAGACCCGTACGACAACTGTCCGCTCGTGTACAACCCGGACCAGTTGGACAGCGACGGCGACGGCATCGGCGATGCCTGCGACAACTGCCCGTTCGTGCATAACCCGCTCGAGTGCATGCCCGGTCTGGAAGGCTGCAATTGCGTTGCGCATCCGGAGCAGTGCTGGCAGCCAGACCTGGACGGCGACGGCGTCGGCGACGCCTGCGACCCCGACATTGACGGCGACGGCGTCGCCAACGAGGACGACAACTGTCTGTACGTCTACAACCCGGATCAGCTCGACACGGATGGTGACGGCCTCGGTGACGCCTGCGATCCCGATATCGACGGCGACGACATCGCCAACGAGGTGGACAACTGCCCGTACGTCTGGAACCCCGACCAGCACGACCTCGACGGAGACGGTCTCGGCGACGCCTGCGATCCCGACATCGACGGCGACGGCGTACCCAACGAGGAGGACAACTGCCCGCTCGTCTACAACCCGCTGGAGTGCCGCCCCGAATTCCCGGACTGCGACTGCGAGGCCAACCCCGAGCAATGCTGGCAGCCCGACACCGACGGCGACGGCATCGGCGACGCGTGTGATGGCGATGTCGACGATGACGGCGTGCCCGACGACGTGGACAATTGCCCATGGGTGTATAACCCGCTCGAATGCCTCCCAGAGTTCCCCGGCTGCAATTGCGCGACACATCCGGGGCAATGCTGGCAGCCCGACACCGACGGCGACGGCCTCGGCGACGCCTGTGATCCCGATATCGACGGTGACGGCATCGCCAATGGCGTCGACAATTGCCCATACGTTCACAACCCCGACCAGCGCGACACCGATGGTGACGGCCTCGGTGACGCCTGTGATCCCGATATCGACGGCGACGGGGTGCCCAACGAGGAGGACAACTGCCCGTACGTCTACAACCCCGACCAGACCGACACTAACGGCAACGGTATCGGCGACGCTTGTGACGGCGACATGGACGGCGACGGTGTCCCCGACGAGCTCGACAACTGCCCGCTCGTGTACAACCCCGATCAGGCCGATCTGGACGGCGATGGCATCGGCGACGCCTGCGATCCCGATATCGACGGCGATGGGATTGCAAATAGCGTCGACAACTGCCCGTACCACTACAATCCGAACCAGGCCGATTTCGACGGCGACGGCGTCGGAGACCAGTGCGACAACTGTCTGGACGTCCTTAACCCGAGCCAGTTGGACAGTGACGGCGACGGCATCGGCGATGCCTGCGACAACTGCCCGTTTGTCTGGAACCCCTTCCAGCTCGATAGCGACGGCGACGGCATCGGCGACGCTTGCGACCAGACGCCGTTTGGTCCCGAGCAGCCCGGCGGACCGGGCGAGGAGCCGGGCGAGGAGCCGGGCGAGGAACCTGGCGAAGAACCGGGCGAGGAGCCGGGTGAGGAGCCCGGCCAGCCACAGCCTACGCCGCCCACCGGCGCGTGCCCGACCATCGGCACGCTCATGCTGACCGCTACGCTGGTCGGCCTGTTGAGCACCCGCCGCGGCAAGCGCCGCAGCCAGGGCTGATTGGTCGGCTGAGCCAGTGAATCAGTGCGGCCGGCGCATCCCGCTAACGCGGAGACGCCGGCCGTGCTCTTTGGCCGCTACCGGCGCCTGATTCGCGCCCGCCGTAAACCGGCGCCAACCCGGATAATGCCGCCAATGACCGCACCGCGCTTCTACTGTCCCGACCTGTGCGTCGGCCAGGTCGCACTGAGCGAGGCTGAAGCCCGACACGCCCGCGCCAGCCTGCGGCTCCAGGCCGGTGACGAGTTGACGCTGTTCGACGGGCGCGGCGGAATGGCGCATGGGCAGCTGGCGCGTGCCGCGGGCGCCGCGAACACGGCACGGACAACGAAGAAGGGTCGCCGGGCAACGCGGCTGGTTGCGACCGTGGAGGCCATCGTCCGCGCGCCCGCGGCCACGCAGCAACTGACTCTCATTGTTGCCGGCTGCAAGGGGGCGCGCCTGGACTGGCTGGTCGAGAAATGCACGGAGCTGGGCGTCACCCGGCTGCATTTCGCCGAGTTCGCCCGCTCGGTTGTCCACGTCGGCTCAGCTCATCTGGAGAAGCTGCGCCGGACCGCCGTCGAGGCCTGCAAGCAATGCGGCCGGCTGTGGCTGCCGGAGATTGCCGCCGGCGGCGACCTGGTGGCGGTCGTGACGGCCAGCGACGCGGACCATCTGCTGGTGGCCGACCCCGCTGAGACAGCGCGGCCCTACGGCACCTGGCTGCAGCACCACGCCGCCGGCGCGCACAGCATCGCGGCCGTCGTTGGGCCGGAAGGTGGGCTAACGGCTGACGAAATGCACGTGCTGATGCGGGCCGGGGCCGAGCCGGTTTGCCTGGGAACCCACACTTTGCGGGTGGAGACCGCCGCCGTCGCCCTGGCAGCCGCGTGGTCAGCCGCCCTGCCCGCGGCGCCGCACGGCCACAGCCATTAGCGTGGTCCCGCCGTCAGGGCCGCGTGAATCCGCAACACCGACTGCAGCAGCGGCCTGAGCTGTTCGAGCGGCCAGACGGTCGCGGCGTCGCTCCGGGCATGCGCGGGATCGTCGTGAACTTCCAGGAACAACGCGTCGATACCCGCCGCCACGGCCGCGCGCGCCAGCAGCGGGACGAACTCGCGGTGCCCGCCGGTTACGTGGCCGCCGCCGCCCGGATATTGCACCGAGTGGGTCGCATCGAAGACGACCGGCGCGAAGGTCCGCATGACCTGCAAGCCCGTCAGGTCGCTGACGAGCCGCTCATAGCCAAACGAACTGCCGCGCTCGGTGACGATCACGTTGGGGTTGCCCGTCTCCTGGACCTTCTCGACCGCCAGCCGCATGCGCTCGGGCGCCAGGAACTGCCCCTTCTTGATATTCACGCAGCGGCCGGAGCGCCCGCACGCCAGGAGCAGATCGGTCTGGCGACAGAGGAAGGCGGGCACTTGCAGGCAGTCCAGCACTTCGCCGGCCGGCGCGGCTTGGGCGACCTCGTGGACGTCAGACAGCACCGGCACGCCGACCTCTGCCCGCACGCGTCCCAGAATCGCCAGGCCCTCATCGAGCCCGGGTCCCCGGAACGACTGTACGCTCGAACGGTTAGCCTTGTCGTAGCTGGCCTTGAACACGTAGGGGAGGTCGAGTTGGCGCGTGATGGCGGCGATTTGCTCGGCCAGCCGCAGCGTGTGATCGGCGGATTCGATGACGCACGGGCCGGCGATCAGCACGAGCGGATCCGCGCCGCCGATCGTCAGCGGCCCCAGCTTGACGGTTTCTGCCTGGCTCATGCCGGGCATGATAGCCGCCCGCCGGTTCGGCTAGAAGTTGCTCCAGCGAATCGCCCGGCCAATGATACTTAAGCGCCAGAACCACGCCAGGACGAGTGCCGCCGGACCGCCGAACAGCAGAACGACCTGCATCATCATCCCCACCGGAAACAGCCACGCCGGGCCGCCTTGCCAAGCAGTCCACATGCTGCAAAGCAAGAGACTCGCGCTGGTTACGCTCCAGAAGCACACGACGAGCGACAGGTACGCGACTTCGTAGCTGAGCGCCACGGCCGCCCAACGACAATCCGCCAATGTTCGCCGCAGCGACCACCAGGTCGTGACCAACGCACAGGCGACGCGATATGTAACCCAGCACACCCATACGAGCACGGCCGCACGCCCCGTTGCTTCCGCGAGCATCCGAAAGGACACGTAGAGCCGCCAGGGGTGCCGGAACGTCCAGGACCAACACAGATCAATGACGTTGTATACCACCACGTGCCACGCTGACACTGCTGCGACCAGCAGGCCGACCGTCAGGATGGCGAAGCCCCGTTCAGCGCTGCCGGGCGTGCGCACTTTCAGCCGCGCGTAGAAGCGGCGCGGGCGTACCAGCACGCTGAGCATGGTAGTCAGCCAGGACCACGGGCCCGGCCTGCGCTGCCACGGGCTGCCCGACCGCCAGGCATCTGGTTCGAGCGAGCGCACCAACGGCAGACCACACTCGCTGCACCGCCTGGCGGCAGACTGATGAGTCAGGTCATAGCCACAGTGCTCGCAGCGCGGTGTGAGGACCAGCGGATCGTTGTCCGTCGCGGACCGCGCCGCGCGCCCCGTCCACCACGCGACCGACCAGAGCATGACGCTCGTCGCCAGAGTCGCCGCCGCCTCGCTGTCGACGTACAGCAGGACGCGCAGCAGTCCAGACACCACGCCGTCCAGAAGCGGCAGGACGGGGAAGGCGAGCAGCACTCCGCTTAGCGCCAAGGCCCCACATCCAGCGGCCTGGGCTCGCAAAGCACGAGCGTAGGAGGGCCAGAGCGGGCCGGCCCGATGAACCCAGGGTAGCTGAATCCAGGCCGCAACCACTATCAGCAGCAAGGGGCCAATGGCGGCCGCCGACATCGCCCACTCGGCGGGGCCCCACCAGCCGCGCTCATGCCAACGACTCCAAACCAGGCCGAACGAATGCAGAGCAGCGTGCAGACCTGCTGGTTTGGTCGGCTGGACGGCGTAGGTGGACCACAGACGCTGTTCCGCGCCGTGGGGGACAGAAAACCAGTACATGACTCCTAGGATTGCCACGACGAGGACGAACAGCGCGATGGCCAAGGCAGCGACAACGTGCCGTCGCCGGGCGCGCACGAAGACCGCTGCCGCCTGCCGTGGCTGGAGCGCGTAGCGCCAAGGTGCCCACAGAACGTCCGATAGCACGGGTTGCGGCAGAATGGCCTGAGTACGCCGGCTGCAGTCGTCATTGGCCGGCAAGCAGGCGTCATCAGTGCAGTGCGATAGTCCGCTCATGAAATGTACTACGCCAACCGCCGGACAATCCCGCAGTGAATGGATGCTACACTCAAAGAAAACCCTGCATCCCCTGCAATTGAAAGCCGCAGCCGGCGAAGGAGCGCTGGACGAGCGCCCGCACAAAGCGTGCGGCACGCAGCGCCAGCCGCCGGAGATATTTGCGGCAAGCGTCTGATAACACCGTGCTTACGGTCCCGGGCGACGGGGTCGGTTAGCGGCTGGCCGCGAAGATGTGGTTCATTCAGCGGACACGCTGGCCGGGCCTGTCAGGGCGTTCAACCTGCCGGGAACGTCTGGTGCGGGCTTCGTTCGCTCAGCTTGGTGACCTGATTGCCGATGCTCGAAGACGGAGCTGGCATTGGCTACCATTGAAGTGCGCGTGAGGCGATAATCACTCCCTTGGCAGTAAGCGCCCCCTGCGAAATCGCGGGGCGGCCGAACCCAACGGATTTCTTATGGCCACAGCGTTTCTCGTTGAACCACGTATCGAGGCGCCAGTGTCGGCCGATCGCGATGCCCGAGTGTCCGCGCCCCCTCCGGCATACGGCGGGCATCACGCACCCCAAGGCTGCTGACGCGGCAACTCCGCTCGCGCTGTGCACGGCACTGCCCGCGTTCGGCGACCCGCCGGACCGACTCGACGAACGCCGCGTCGGCCAGGCGCGCACCGGGTCGGCTAGAAGTCGGCCTCGCAGGCGGCCCGGCGAATAATCCGAAGGCGCCAGAGCCACGCGAGCATGAGCACGGCCAAACCACCATACAGCAACAGTATCTCGGGCCAGACGCCCATCACGTATCCCCACGGCCTGCCGGTCTGCCAAGTGCGGCACTGACAGTAGAGCAGCCAGCCCGAACTGGCCAGACCCCAGAAGCCCCCGACAACCCATAGGCAGGCGACCTCGTAGCCGAGCGCCCTGGCGAGCAGGTGATAGTCCCCCAGCGCCCCCCTTGACGCCCAACAAGCAGTGACGACCGCGCACACTGCTCCATGGCCCACCCAGCAGAGCCATGCCAACAAGGCAGCACGAGCAGCCGCTTCAATGAAGAGCCCAAGCGACAGGTGCAGACGCCACGGCCCGCCGAGCTGTATGGACCAGCCCAGTTGCATGGCGTTGTACTCCGCCACGTGCAGCGCCGCCAGCGCGGCTGCCAACGTCACAACGGTCCAGACGGCGAAGCGGCGTTGGAAGCTGCCATTCTCGCGTGACTTCAGTGCCGCGTAAAAGCGGCGCGGCCGAACGAGCACGTTCAGCATGACGGCCGGCCAGGCCCACGGGGCGGGGCCGCGCCACCGCGGCCGGCCCGACCCGCAGGTGCCGGCCCCAAACGCGGGAACCAATGGCAAACCGCACTCACCGCAGCGCCCCGCGGCGGACTGAGTATCCAGACGGCAGCCGCAGTGGGGACAGCTTGGCTGGCCGGCCGGCCGCGCGTTCCGCGCTACGGACCGCGCCGCGCGCCCCGCCCACCACGCGGCCAGCCAAAGGGCCGCGCTCGTTCCCAACATTAGTGCCGTGTCTTCGCAGAAACGCCTACTGCCCGCCATGCGGCTTAGCACGGGCACGGCGGCGAGAGCCGCACCCAACGCCAGCGCGCCGCAGCCGGCCGCGACAGCCCGCAGGGCGCGCCCAAACGAGACTCGCAACGGGCCACACCGATGAATCAACGGAAGCTGAATCCAGGCCGCGATCAGCAGCAGCACCAGCGGCCCCACGATCGCCGTCAGGAGCACCTGCTCGAACGGCCCCCACCAGCCCTGGCGGTGCCAATTACTCCACACGATGGGGAATGTCCGGATAACGGCCGTGAAGAACGGGTCGTCGGGCAGCGGAACGGCCTGTGTCGCCCACAGCTTCTGATCGGGGTGACGCGGCGCGTCAAGCCACCACTTGGCCGCAAGCACCGCGACAACCAACAGAAAAAACGCAACAGCTACCGCGAGAACGACTTGTCGCCCGCGCGCCCGGATGAACACGGTCGCCGCCCGCTCCGGCTGCAGCGCGTAGCCCCATGGTGCCCACAGGACATGCGCCAACGGTGGCAGTTCATCTCTCGAACTGTTCGGCGGTACGCCGGCGCCGAGCGCTGGCAACGAGTGCTCCGCATGTTCTGATGAAGGGTTCATATAATGGAATACTGAATCCAGCACGACGGCACGCAATCGGAGGTCATTCACACCTAACACGACGCAGTGTGTCGTCTTTCTGCCGTGACCCGTCCGGCGCGCGCCCGGCCAGCCCGCAGCGCACCACGGAAACTGCGTCGGTTGGCGCTTGAACGGCCATGTCCGTTGTGCTAATGTGCTGCATTCCGGTCTCGCCATGGCCGGGAGTTACCCGCGAGCGGGGCGCGTGGGCCGTGGGCCCACAGTGGGTCGGCTGTTTCGCGGCAGCCGGCTCAGGCCTCAGAGCGGGTCTGCCAAGCGCGCATTCGTAACCAGACATGGCGACTCGGGTAACAGGCGCAGCGCCGGGCACCCCCGGCGACCACCAGTACCCGGTGGTGTAATTGGTAACACACCAGGTTTTGGTCCTGGCATTCCTGGTTCGAGTCCAGGCCGGGTAGTTTGTTCGTCGGATGTTCGTGTCGACACTGCGACACGCAACGGAGTTGGAGAAACGATGAGCGCAGCGCGCCTCAGCGCTGTCATTCTCGCGGCCGGCAAGGGCACACGCCTCAAGACCGAGCAGCCCAAGGTGCTGCATGAGGTCTGCGGGCGCCCGATGCTGGCGTATGTCATCGACGCATGCCGGGCGGCCGGCGTGCAGCAATGCGTGGTCGTCGTAGGTCACGGCAAGGACGAGGTCATCCGGGCGTTCGCCGACGACCCTGACATTACCTGGGTCGAGCAGAACCCGCAGCATGGTACCGGCCACGCCGCCATGGTCTGCCGGCCGGAGCTGGAGGGCCGCTTTGACGATGTGCTGGTGCTGTGCGGGGACGGGCCGCTGATACGGTCGGAGACGCTGCGCGAGCTGCTGGAGCGGCATCTGGCCGAGGATTGTGCCGCCACGCTGGCCACGGCCGTGCTGGAGGATCCCGGCAGCTACGGGCGCATCTGGCGCGATTCTGACGGGCAACTGCGCGGCATTGTCGAGTTTGGCGACGCTAATGCCCAGCAGCGGGCCATCCGCGAGATCAACCCCAGCTACTACTGCTTCAAGCTCGCCGACCTGCTGGCGGCGTTGGAGCAGGTCAAGCCGAACAACGTCAAGAATGAGTACTACATCACGGACGCGCTGGCGATACTGATCGGGGCCGGCCGCCGGGTTCAGGCGCTGACGGCGGTGCCGCCCGAAGACGTTTTCAGCATTAATTCGCGCCAGGATCTGGCCCTGGTGAACCGGGTAATGCGCGACCGCATCATGGCGCGGCTGATGTCCGCGGGCGTGACGATTGTGGATCCCGCCAATACCTGGATTGATGACCGGGCCACGATCGGCGCGGACACAGTGGTGTACCCGTTCACGTACATATCCGGGCCGGCGCGCGTCGGCCGGGCCTGTCGGATCGGGCCGTTTGCCCTGCTGTCGGGTGCGGCGGCGATTCCGGATCATGGCACCGGGGCACCCTGCCTGGGGAGCTTCTCATGACGGATCTGCGCATCTTCACCGGTCGCAGCAACCCAGCGCTGGCTGAAAAGGTCTCGGAGTATCTCGGCCAGCCGCTGGGCCGCGTGCAGCTTGACAACTTCCCCGACGGCGAGATTCAGCTCAAGCTCATGGAGGACGTGCGGGGGCGCGACACGTTCGTCGTGCAGTCAACCTGTCCGCCGGTGAACGACAACCTGATGGAGCTGTTGATCTTCATCGACTGTCTGCGGCGTGCTTCGGCCGAGCGCATCACGGCGGTGATTCCGTACTTCGGCTACGCCCGGCAGGACCGCAAGGACGAGGGCCGCGTGCCCATCACGGCGAAGCTGGCCGCCAACATCGTGACCAAGGCGGGCGCTGATCGCGTGCTGACGATCGACCTGCACGCCGCGCAGATCCAGGGGTTCTTCGACGTCCCGGTGGACAACTTGTCGGCCCAGCCGGTGCTAAGCGCCTATTTTGAGACGCTGGCGCTCGAGCCGCTGACGCTGGTCAGTCCGGACGTGGGCAACGCCAAGCAGTCGCGCGTCTACGCGGACCACATGGGTGCCAAGCTGGCCATTATCGACAAGCGGCGCATCAGCGGCAGCGAGACGACTTCGATGGCGATTATCGGCGACGTCAAGGACCAGAACGTCCTGATGATCGACGACATGATCGCGACGGCCGGCACGGCGGTCGAGGCCTGCAAGCTGGTGCGCAACCATGGAGCCAAGCGGATCATCCTGGCGGCCACGCACGGCGTGCTGTGCGGGCCGGCCGTTGACCGCCTGGCGTATGCCCCCATCGACCACCTGGCCGTTACGGATACGATCCCGATACCCGAAGAAGTGCGCGCCCGGCTCAGCACGCTGACGATTCTGACCGTCAGCGAGCTGATCGGTGAGGCGATTCGGCGGATTCACCGACACGAGTCCGTTAGCAGTCTGTTCATGAAATGAGCGGCGGCGCCCCGACGAGTGTGGGGCGCGGCCCGGCAAAGGAGTTGGCAGCATGGAAATTGCGAAGATCCGCGGCGAACCCCGCCAGCCCGGCAGCCGGCATGCGAACGAGCGCATCCGGCGGTGCGGCCTGATTCCGGGCGTAATCTACGGCCACGGCCAGCCCCCGGAGACCGTGTCCTTATCCTACCACGACCTGGACCAGGCACTGGCGCGCGCGACGCACGTCATCGAACTTGACGCGCAGGGCCAGAAGAACCTGTACCTGATCAAGGACGTGCAGTACGACCACCTCCAGAAGGACCCGATTCACGTCGATCTGATGCGCGTTGACCGCAACGAGCGGGTGCAGGTCAGGGTTCCTTTGCGGTTCAAGGGTGAGCCGCGCGGCACGCACGAGGGCGGCGAGCTGATTCACATCGTCACTGATCTGGAACTCGAATGTCCGCTGCTTGAGATTCCGGAGGTGGTGTATCACAACATTCGCGAGCTCGGGCTGAACGCGGCGTTGCACATCAAGGACCTCGAACTGCCGCCGGGAGTCAAGTCGCTGCTCGAGCCGGAGGAGATGGTGGCGGTCGTGCGTCCGAAGCGCGGCATGACCGCGGAGGAGTTGGAGGGAGTGGTGTCGGCGGAAGGCGCTGCTGAGCCTGAAGTCATCGGCAAGGGCAAGGAGGACACACAGGGTGCCGGTGGAGAGTAGCCGTGAAGCTGATCGCCGGCCTGGGCAACCCCGGCAAGCGCTACGTCAACACGCGCCACAACGTCGGTTTCCTGGTGATCGAGGAGCTGGCCCGGCGCTGGGGGGTGGCGACGGCGCGCTACGACCGCCAGTTCGAAGGGTTAGTCGCTCAAACCGAGCGGGCCGGCCAGCAAGTGCTGCTGCTGCAGCCGCAGACTTTCATGAACCTCTGCGGGCACAGCGTCGGTTCCGTATGGCGCTACTACAAGCTGGCCTTGGCGGACCTGCTGGTGATCATGGACGATCTGGACCTGCCGCTGGGACAGTTGCGTGTGCGCGCGGCTGGATCGGCTGGCGGGCACAAGGGGCTTACTGACGTGATTCGCCACCTGCAAAGCGACGAGTTCGCCCGCCTGCGGATCGGCATCGGCAAGGTCCACCCGGCCGCCACGGTGGAGTACGTGCTGAGCGCCTTCGAGCCGCAGGAGCGTGAGCGGGCGGCGGAGGCCGTCAGCCAGGCCGCGGACGCGGCGGAGTGCTGGCTGGCGCGCGGCTTGGAGGCCGTCATGAACGAGTATAACCGCAAGCGGTCCTCGCCGTCTGGACCGGAGCAGACACCGGCGGATGGGCCGGCCAAAGGAGATGAGTCTTGAAACGCTACGAAGGCATGTTCCTTTTTGATAACGCGGTCGCCCGCGACTGGGCCGCCATTGAGCAGGAGGTCCATCGCCTGTGCGACCGCATCAAGGCCGAGTTGCTGGTCTGCGTCAAGTTCGACGAGCGCAAGCTGGCTTACGAGATTCAGCGCCGCAAGCGCGGCACCTACGTGCTGACCTACTTCGAGGCTCCGGAAGAGCGCATCACGCAACTGGAACGTGACGCCCGGCTCAGCGAGTCGGTGTTGCGGCTGCTGGTTCTGCGGGCGGATCACGTCCCGGAGGAGCGCATCAACGAGCTGAAGACGCGCCCGGCCGAGACGCCGCTCCAGCCGGCCGGCAATGGTCGCCGGCACGACGACGGGCCGCGCTTTGGTTCGCGCGACGATCGGCCGCGCTACGGAGCCCGCCAAGAAGATGGCGGGTTCGACGGCGGCACCGATGAGCCGGAACGCCGCCCACGTACCCGGGCGGCGGTCACAGAACCAGACGAAGAAGACGAGTCGCCGGCGTAAGCGCGCGGCCCAACCTTGGGGAACGTCATGGCGAGCTTCAACAAAGTCTTCCTGATGGGCAACCTCACCCGCGACCCCCAGTTGCGCTACCTGCCCAGCAACATAGCGGTGTGCGAGTTCGGCGTGGCAATGAACCGCCGCTTTCGCGATCGCGACGGCAATCAGCGTGAGGAGGTCTGCTTCGTGGACGTCACGGCTTGGGGCCGCCAAGCCGAGACGATCAACCAGTACCTGAGCAAGGGCCGCGGTATTTTCGTCGAAGGGCGGCTCAAGCTCGATCAGTGGACGGGCCAGGACGGTCAGAAGCGCTCCAAGCTGACGGTGGTCGCCGATAACTTCCAGTTCATCGGCGGACGCGGCGACGCGGCCGGCAGCGCCGGCGGGGCGCCCTACTCCCAGGCCGACGGCCCACCCGGCCCGACAGGTTCCGAGTTTGAGGGTTCCGGCGATGCGCCGCCCGACCCCGACAACATCCCGTTTTGACGACGGATTCGGAGTAATCAAATGGCTAAAAGACCTGGTCCCCCCCGGCGTAAGAAGAAGAGCCGGCGTGGTACGGAAAGCGGCCGCATGCGCGGCATCAAGATCGACAGCGCTGATCTCGACTACAAGAACGTCGCGTTGTTGCAGCGACTCACCAGCGCTCAAGGCAAGCTGTTCTCGCGCAAGCGCACCGGCCTTTCGGCCGAACAGCAGCGCCAGGCGGCGCGGGCCCTGAAGCGCGCTCGTCAAATGGCGTTGATGCCGTTTGTGAACTAAGGCCGGAGCATCGCGGCTGTTTTCTCTGCAAGGGAGACGTGAAATATGCGCTTGTTGCTGCTCAAAGATATACCCCGGCTTGGGCACCTCGGTGACGTTGTCGACGTAACCAGCGGTTACGCCCGTAACTATCTGCTGCCGCAGCGCTTGGCAACTGAGCCCACCGAGGAAAACATTCTGGCAATTGAGAAGGAGCGAAAGCGGGCGGCCGCCGAGCGGGCCGCGCGCATGAAGGTGTTCACCGACCTGGCCCAACGCATGCAGGATGTCCAGGTTACCATTGAGGCCGCAGCCAACCCGGAAGGCACGCTGTACGGCTCGGTCGGTCCGAAGGAGATTGCGGATGCCCTGCACGCCCAGGGCTTCGAGGTGCGACCCGACCACGTCCTACTTGATGCGCCGATCCGTACCCTCGATAATCGCGTTGTCACACTGCACTTCGCAGAAGACGTGACCTGCGATATCAAGGTCTGGGTAGTCAAGGAGGGCGGCAGCGGCGATGGCGAACAACCCGACGCGTCAGCCGACGACGGAGACGCGGACGAGTAGTGCCGGGCCGGCCGCGCTGCTCGACCGCGTCCTGCCACACGACGACGATGCCGAGCGCGCCCTGCTCGGCTCGATGATCCTGGAGCGCGAGGCGATCGCCGAGGCCATCACGGCGTTGCGGGACGCCGGCGCCCAGGCCTTCGACGCCCCCAAGCACCAGCAACTATACGATGTGCTGGTCTACTTCTACACGGCCGGGCGACCGATCGACGGCGTTGTGCTGCGCGAAGAGCTCACGCGCCGCGGGTTATGGGAAGGCCTGGGCGGCTATGACCTGCTCGGCGAGCTGGTCAACGCCGTGCCGTCCGCGCTGCGCGTCCGCCACTACGCCGAAATCGTCTACGAGAAGTACCTGCTGCGGCAGCTCATCGCGGCCACGCAGCGCGTCATCGAGAGCGCCTACGGCGCCAGCCGCAGCGCCCGTGAGATCCTGGACTACGCCGAGAAGGAGGTGTTCGGCGTAACCGAGCGCCGCGTGTCCGGCGAGGCCGCCCCCCTCATCGATCTGATGCGCGACGTGCTGGAGACCCTGCGGAACCAGGGCGATGGGGCGCTTACCGGCGAGCCGACCGGGTTCATCGAGTTGGACGAGACGACCAACGGCCTGCAGCCGGGCGAGTTGATCATCGTGGCGGGCCGCCCCTCGATGGGCAAGACGGCTCTGGGGCTGAACATCGCCGAACACCTGGCCATTGTCGAACAGCGCCCGGTGCTGTTTTTCTCGCTGGAAATGAGCCGGCAGCAGGTCGCCCAGCGCGTGCTGTGCAGCCAGGCACGCGTCGATGCCCATCGCCTCCGCCGGCAAAGGCGTTCCAGCCGGGACCTGGCCACGCTTGAAGATTTCGCGCAGCGGCTCTCCAGCGCGCCGCTGTTCGTGGACGAGACCTCCGACCTGACGATCCTCGAGCTGCGCGCCCGCGCCCGCATGGCCTGGCGCAAACACCGCGTCCGCGCCGTTTTCGTGGACTACTTGCAGCTCATGCACGCCCCCAGCAACGAAAGCCGCCAGCAGGAGGTCGCCAACATCTCACGCGGCCTCAAGGCACTGGCCAAGGATCTGGGCGTGCCGGTCGTCGCGATGGCCCAGCTCAACCGCAACCCGGAGGACAAGCTGCGCAAGGGCAATCGCCCGCGCATGAGCGACCTGCGCGAGTCCGGCGCGATCGAGCAGGACGCCGACGTCGTTGCCCTGCTGCACCGCGAAACCTACTACCGGGGCGCGCCGGCGGCCGGAACCGATGACGCCGGGGAGGCGCCGCCCGAGGACGACGAGAACACCGCCGAACTCATTATCGCCAAGAACCGCAACGGGCCGGTGCGCACGATCAAGCTCCACTTCAACCGGCAGTACACGCGGTTCGATAACCACGACCCACGCGGCATCGAGCCCGACTATGCCGTCGGAGCAGACTCGGCGGCACCCTTCTGACGGCCGTTCTTGCGCGGCGCGCGTCGGCCGGCTGGAGCGCCCGGGGTGCTCATCGTCGCGACAGGTCCGGGAGTGTTTTTTGGGGGCGATCGAGACTGCCACGCATAAGCATTTGTTGTATAATATGTTAGGCAAGCGGCCCGATTTTGACATTGGCCTGTCCGCTCAGCTAGAATGGGTGCTGTTGGGGACAGTAGCCAAGCTCGGTTCTATAGAGGGACAGGGTGTCAGCGACCCGTACCGCGATTCACGTTCGCACCGGGGAGCCTGCCATGTGTCGGCTTGTCGACCAATGGCTCGACCGGCAGGGCTTCCAGACGTGCGAGTTCACCGACCCTTACATGGCCTGCGCGCACCTTGTACGCCGGATAGCCGATATCCCGGACCTGGTCTTCGTCGGCGCTGATTGGCTCGCTCCTGAAGAGCTGATCCTCGTACAGTACCTGCGCGAAACCTGGCCCTCCGTGGGTGTGGTCGTCTATGCCAACGGCAATCTGCCCGGCGTCTGCGAGCCGGCCCCCCTGCGGCTCGTCTGTTGCTCCTCGGCCGCACTGCGCGGCTACCTGGAGAACTCGCCCGAGCAGTTGCTGGCGGCCCTGCGGGCCCGGCCGAGCGTCCAGACGTTGGAGCCGCAGCGCGGCGGGAGCGCCGCGGTGATCGATGCCCGGCCACCCGCGGATGCGGCGGCCATGCTTGACGAGCAGTTCGATGATCTGTGGAGCGCGGCTCTGGGCCGCCCCGGGCCGACCGCCGGGCGGACTCCTCAAGGCGTCGCGCACGCTCACACAAACGATCCGAGTGCGGACCGCGCCGAACAGGGCTCCCCGCACAACGGTGCGCCGCGCGGCATCCTCTCCGACGAGGAGCTCGAGGCGCTGCTGGGTCGCGATGATGTCTGATAACACGCGTGCCCCCGGCCGCCACAACGGCCGGCACGCGCGAGGTTCCACCGTGCGACTGGACGCCCGAGTTCTGGTGATCGGCCCCGACCGCTTCCGCGCGGCCGTCGGTACGGCTCTGCCGCAGTGCAGCCGCGTCGACGCCGCCCACGCGCTGGCGGGCGTCTGGCGGGCCGGCCAGGAGCCTTTCGACGGCGTTCTTCTCTGCCTCGCCGCCGGCAAGAATGCTGTCCAGGCGGTCCGCAGCCTCCGCGAGGTGGCGCCCCAGGCCCGCATCGTCGTTAGTTGCCCCGCTCCCGATGAGCCCGGGGCCCGACAGGCCCTCGAGTGTGGCGCGGACGACTACGTGATCGAGCCGGTTACGCGGGCCGATCTTGAGCGCGCTCTGCAACTGCCCGTGCCGCCGCGCCCAAACGGCCCTACCCCGCCGGCCGAGCCGTCTTTGCAGGAGAAGGTCCAGTTTGTCGACGTCCTCAAGAACCTGGGCGAAGGGCCGCAGGCGGCGCTTGACCGCATGGCCGCGCTGGTCAAACGCACCTTCGACGCCGCTTACGTGGCCCTGGACATCGACGACCTCGTCTCGGTGGAGGGTGATTTCTCCGACGCCGTCCTGCAGGAGCCGATTCGCCGCCAGGACCAGGTCGTCGGCGCCGTCACGCTCGGCCGGCGCAACAGCGGCAGCTACGGTTCGTCGGCCCTGGCCCGCCTGGCGGACTACGCGCGCCTCACCGAGGCGGTCGTCACGGTCGCCCGGGAGCGCGCCCATTGGCAGAATCTGGCGTGGACTGACGATGTCAGCACGCTGCGCAATCGCCGATATTTCGAACGCCGCTTCGACCAGATCATCGAGCAATGCGGGCAGCGTAGAGCGGAACTGACGGTGCTGCTGCTCGATATCGACGATTTCAAGAGCTACAACGATCGCTTCGGCCACGAGACCGGCGACGCCGTCATCCGCGAAGTCGCGCGGCTGCTGACGAGTTGCTCGCGTGAGACCGACATTGTCGCCCGCTACGGCGGCGACGAATTCGTCGTCCTCTTCTGGGACGCTGACAAGCCGCGTATCCCGGGCTCGCGCCACCCGACGGAGCCGCTGGCTTTCACGGAGCGCTTCCTGAATGCCGTCCGCACGCACGATTTTCGCTGTCTGGGCCCGCATTCCCCGGGCGAGGTAACGGTCAGCGGCGGGTTGGCCAGCTTCCCCTGGGACGGCCGCACGCGTGAAGACCTGCTGCGCGCGGCGGACGCGGCCCTGCACGCCGCCAAGCGCACCGGCAAGAACCGCATCCGCCTGGCCTGCAGCGCTGACAACGAGACGGCCGCAGAACCCACCGACGAAACCGCGGCCGCGGAATAGCTGCCGCCGCCACCGGCACGGCGGTTCGACGGCTGGCGCGCTTGTCCGCAGCAAGTGCGCCGCCCCGCGCCTTGCGCCCACCCTGCAACGAGCCCGCGCGCTAGTGCCTCAGGCGCCGTGAGTGTGCGGCGGTTGCGCGTGGCGCGCGCTCCGGCCGCACGCTCTCGCAGGCGACCTCGTCAGCCCACGCCGCGTGCGACGCCCAGAACGCATCCAGCTCGCGCAGGAAGGCCGACACGAAGCGCGTGGCGCTGTCCGGCGTAAGGTGCGAGCCGTCGCAGGTGGCCAAGTTATCGAGTTCCGGGTAGATCAGCGGCACGCCGAGCGCGGCGGCGAGCCGCGCCGCCCGCCGCGGGTTTACGTCCGGCCCGGGCACGCAAGTGAGTATGAGTTGCGTGCCGTGGCCTGCAAGCGTCTGCTGGAATTGTCGGGCCGCCGCGAGCTCGCGCGGCGTAATGTCCTGCTCGCCTGACTGCGGCGTGAAACCCACATGCTCGCCCGGGACAGCCTCTATCAGCCACGTGCCATCTTCGCGCGAACGGTAGATCAGATACTCGCGTCGTTGCTGCGCGATCGATACCCAGTGAGGAATGCAGCGGTGAACGGCCCGCCGCACGGCGTTGTCAAGGCAGCGCTCGTAGTACGTGGCGCGGGCCTTCAACGGGAAGGCCTGGACGACGCTCCGGGCAAAGTCGCTCAGCTCGTCGACGAAGAAGCCGTCGGCGTTGACGACCACCCATTCCGGGCGCAGGTCGAAGCGCTCGATGATGGCCCGTGGGAAACGGTCACGCTCGCCATGCCCAAACCCCAGCACGTAGTAGCTCTGGCCGTGCCCCGCGAAGTGGGCGCGCAAATTGTCCGGTCGCATGGCGAACATGAGGCGCGAGTTGCCGAGGATCAACACGTCCGCGGCACGCAGCCGCTGCGTCGCCCGCTGGTCCAGACCGAAGTACAGCACGTAGTGGTCCAGGGCGAAGCCGTCGTAGGCGAGGTAGTGCTCGTGGCCGGCGGGTGGCCGCACGTCGGCGACTGCGAGCCGGCGTTCACGCAGCGGCGTCAGCTTCCACGCCAACCCGCTGGCCAGCAGTGCGAGTGTGCAGGCGGCGATTCCGATCAACAGGCTGCGGCGCTCACGCCGCTGCCGGCTGCCGGCGCAGCGCGCCGCGGTGGCCGCCGCGCGCGGCGGAGCCGGAGGTTCGCACAGCGTGGCGCCCAGCGGCACCGACACCTCAGAACTGGAAATAGATGAATGCACTGTCAGGTCCGTAGCATGTAATCAGGGCAGCACCCATCACGCCGGCCGCCAGGGCCTGCTCGACCCGTCCACTCTTCGGCAGCCAGCCGCGCTCGGTGGCCAGGCCGCGCAGGTGCATGAGCAACGGCGGCAGCAGGAACAGGCCGGCCCACAGAATCTCGGTCGGCGGCGCGGCCAGGTCGCAGGCCAGGATGCCCCGAATGAAGGCCGTGCCGGCCGACACCCACGGGCTGCGGAAGAAGATCCACGCCGCCAGAACGCCAAATTGAACAACGACGGCCCAGGCGATGCGCAAGGCGCGCGGCCGGCCCGCGCCGGCCCGCTCCAGGCCGAGCAGCCGCTCCACGACCAGGGCGGCGCCGTGTATCCCGCCCCAGACGATGAAATGGAACGCCGCGCCGTGCCACAGGCCGCCGAGTAGCATGACGATCATCAGGTTCGTGAGGGTTCGCCAGCGTCCGCCGCGATTGCCGCCCAGCGGCAGATACAGGTAGTCGCGCAGCCACTGCGAGAGCGTGATGTGCCAACGCTGCCAGAAGTTCTTGAAGCTGGTTGCCAAGTACGGGTTGTTGAAGTTCAGCGGCAGCCGGAAGCCGAGCAGGTTGGCCAGCCCGCGTGCGATGCTCGAATAGCCCTCGAAATCGCAGAAGATCTGAAACGAGAACAGGATGGCCAGCAACAGCAGCGCGGGCGAGTTCAGCGCGCCCTGCCAGCCGGCGTCCCAGTAGCGGTCCACGCATACCGCGATGTTGTTGGCGCAGACGACCTTGAGGAAGTAGCCGCGGACGATCAGGTACAGCCCGGCGTTGAACGTCTGTAGCGACAGTTGGCGCCGCCGGGCGAACTGGTAAAGGAAATCCCGCGCCCGGACAATCGGGCCGGCGACGAGCTGCGGGAAGAAGCAGACGTACAGCAGGAAACGCGTGAAATCCCGCGTCGGCTGGAGCTGCCCCCGGTACACGTCGACCGTGTAGCTCATCGACTGGAAGGTGTAGAAGCTGATACCGATTGGCAAGACCACGTCAAGCGTGCCGACAGGCAGGCCCAGCCCTAGCAACCCCAGTACGCGCCCGATGCTTTCCGTCGCGAAGCCCGCATACTTGAAGAAGCCCAGCATCCCCAGGTTCGCGACCAGCGACGCCGCCAGTAGCAGCCGGCGCCGGGCCGACCGTTCCGGCAGCCGAACCATCCACAACGCCGCGAAGTAGTCGATCACCGTGCTGGTCAGCAGAACCAGCAGATACGCCGGCACGTGCCAGGCGTAGAACGCGCAGCTAGCCAGCAGCAGTAGAGCGACGTAGGGGGTCTCGGTCTTGCGGCGACCGATCAGCAGTCGGCCGGCGTAGACCACCAGGAACAGGGCCACAAATGTATAGGATATGAAGCTCACCGGCTCCGGTCCGTATCAGACAAGCGGGGCAGCCAACGCGCAGCGATTGCGCGTCAGCGCCACGGCATCACCCAGCTTTTCGGACGTGCCTTAAGCCGGCTTTATCCCAGGTGAGCCGTGCAACGTGATTTTCCGGCCCCGCTCACATTGGCAGTGGGGCGTCGCTACCATTGACCGCGTCCGGCGTACGGAGAGGGCTCAGCGGCGCGGGACGCCGGCCTGGCAGCCAGTGCGTCCGGCCAGAGCGGCGTGGCCCCCCTTCTGCTCGTCAGCCTGGACTTTGCCCCCGCGCGTCATGACCGCACTCCGGGCAAACCCGGTTGGTGGCCTTGCTGACGTCGTAGCCGCAGACGGGACAACGACCCAGGCTGCGCAGCACCTCGGGGAGTTCCCGCAGCGCGCGTTTGTTGCACCACCGAAACAGCAGAAGCAGAGCGGCGCCCAGCACCAGCCACCTAGCCATGTCGGCGGCCCAGCCGTGCAAGCCCGCCAGCCTCTGGACAACGTCGGCCAATCCGAAGCTGGCACACAACAGGACTATCAGAAGCACGGCCCATCGCCCGGCGCAAATGGAGCGAATCTGGCAGGTGCGTCGTATTGACCGGACGACCGCCGGGTCATCGACGCCCCACAATCGCTCGACAAACGGATCAGTGCGAGACCACCCAAAAGGCACAGCCACACCTCTCCCAACAGCATGCCCGACCGGCACGGCACGGGCCAACCCCGTTGACGAAACGCCATGCGCCAAACCGCGTTTTGCCGAGCTTCACGCCAGGCTGCGGACCGCGGCGGCGAAATGCTCGTATGCCGCGCGCACCTCGCGCAGCGTGTCGCCGCCGAACTTATCGAGCCAGGCGCGCGCCACCTCGAACGCCACCACGTTCTCGGCCACCACGCTGGCAGCCGGCACGGCGCAGATGTCGCTGCGCTCGTAGTCGCTGCGCTCGGCCTGGAGCGTCTTGAGGTTGACGCTCGGCAGGCCCTGCAGGAGCGTGCTGATGGGCTTCATGGCGCCGCGCACGACCAGCGGCATGCCATTCGTCATGCCCCCTTCCAACCCGCCGGCGCGGTTGGTCGGCCGCACGAAGCCGAAGTTCGGCGTGGCCCGCTGCTGGGGGTCAAACATGATCGGGTCATGCACTTGGCTGCCTCGCAGGCGGGCGGCTTCGAAGCCGATGCCGATCTCGACGCCCTTAAAGGCCTGGATCGAGCCCACGGCCTGCATCAGCCGTCCATCCAGCTTCTGCTGCCACGACGCACAGGAGCCCAGGCCGGGTGGCAGGCCGAAGACGCGCACCTCAACCACTCCGCCCAGCGTGTCTTTGTCCTGCTTGGCCTGCCCGATGGCGGCTTGCATGGCCGGGGCGACGGCGGCGTCCGGCGTGTAAAGCTCGTTCGCGTCGCGGGCCACCAGGAGCGCAGCCGGCGGGGTGTCGGGCGCCACGGTGGCCCCTACGCCGCCGATCTCGACCACGAATCCGGCACACAAGACCCCGAACTCACTGAGCAGGCTCTTTACCAGCGCCCCCGCCGCCACGCGGGCAGCCGTCTCGCGGGCGCTCGCCCGCTCCAGCACGTCCCGGCAATCGGTCGTCAGCCACTTCAGGGCGCCGGCCAGGTCGGCGTGACCCGGACGCGGGTGCGTGACCTCACCCACGGCATCAAGCCGGCTGTCACGGTTCGTAATCTGCAACACCACCGGCGACCCGATCGTCTGGCCGTGCCGAACGCCGCTGACGACCGCGACCGCGTCATCTTCGATCCGCATGCGGCCGCCCCGCCCATAGCCGCCCTGGCGGCGGCGGAGTTCGGCGTTGATCAGTTCCGGATCGACCTTCAGGCCGGCGGGGAGCCCTTCCATAAGGACAATCAGGGCCCCGCCATGGGATTCGCCGGCGGTAACGTAGTTCAGGTTCGACATTTGCACTCCCGCGCCGCAGGACCGTCAGTGCCGTCAATCCAGACTGTCCCGGTCTCCAGGCGGGCCGAGTTGATATCGTCACGTGTTGCTCCAGAATCGGCAAGCGCGCGGCCGAACTGAGCAGCAGATTGTAGCGGATCGCCACCACCCGGAACCCGGCCGCTTTCACGGCCATGTTAGGGGAGGTCCGAGAATCTTTCGGAGCCTTCACGCAGCGGGCCCGGTGTGAGTCGGATTCCCTCAACGACCGGCTCGTCGAGCCCACCTGAGGGGCGACCCCCACACTCACCCGACGCCGCCCCTATCGTTTGACCAGGAGCACGATGTACAGGACGGCGGCGGTTGCGCCGCCCACTAGACCAATCAGCAAGGTGGGATCCGGTGAGCCGCGCAGCAATCCGATGGTGCTCCCGCCGCCGGAGATGACTGCGACGGCCAGGAGAAGCGTTCGGGCCGCAACGCGCCCGGCGGAATCTTTGGCGGCCTTTTGCGGGCTGCCGCAGCCTGGACATGTTCTGGCTGCGGCCGAAATCTCACGCCCACAGTCCCCACACCTAATCATCTTCGCCATTCCCGTGGCCTCCATCGTCGCAGCGGGCCAGCCCCGCAAGCACCCTAACTATGCCACAACTCCCCCGAAGTGTCCACTAATTACGGCGTTCGGTCGGATCATGCCACATGTTGACCTCCTTCGTCCCGCCCTGCAGTTGGTTGCACCGGGTGGCAGTCGGCCTCGTCAAGGCCGATCAGGAACAAGCTGGCCTCGCGCCTCGGGTCTTCAAGCCGGACAGGTGTCTCGCAGTAGGACGCCCCAGCCGGGGTGCGTGGCTAGAGAACGAGGCGCGCTGAGACGCTTCTTGCTGGACCCAGCTTCGCCGCGGCGCTTGACAGCGGGCGGCCTGATCGTATGATTGGGGATTCCCCGCACTAAGCCGGGGCTGCGGTCCCCGCACAGCGAGAAGTACGATGAAGACGGCGAACAAGTGTTATCTGGCGAAGCCCGGCGAAGTGGAGCGCAAGTGGTACGTGGTGGACGCCAAGGACCAGGTCCTTGGTCGGCTGGCCGTCCGGATCGCTACCGTGCTCATGGGCAAGCACAAGCCTACCTACACCCCGCACGTTGACGTCGGCGACTTCGTGGTCGTCCTGAACGCCGGCGACGTGAAGGTAACCGGGCGCAAGCGTGAAACCATGGTTTACCAGAGCTACAGCGGCTATCCGGGCGGCCGCCGCGAGACGCCGATGGAGCGCGTGTTGCAGCGTCATCCCGAACGTGTGCTACGCGAAGCCGTGCGGCGCATGCTGCCCAAGAACAGGCTGGCCCGCCAGATGCTCAGCAAGCTCAAGCTGCAGCCCGGCCCGGATCATCCGCATCAGGCCCAGCAGCCCGAGCCTTTTCCCCTGTAACTGCTTGAGGAACATTCGTGAGCGCGACTGATACACCGACTCCTCAACCGAATCCCGAGACCCAGCAGCCGCTGGCGCCGGAGGCCGCGACCCCGGAAACCCCGGACGCCCCCGCGCCCAGCACCCCACCCACCGAGGTCGCACCGCTTGCCGAGGCGCCCGTGGTCGAAGAAGCTGCTGAAGCAATGGCCCCCAGCCAGCCGACCGGCACATTCTGCGGCACCGGCCGCAGGAAACGGGCTGTCGCACGCGTCCGCCTGGTGCCCGGCAGCGGCAAGGTCCTAGTCAACGATCGTGAAGTAACCGCGTATTTCACGGAGATTCGTGATCGCTCCTACGTAAATGCGCCGCTGGATATCACCGGTAAGGCCGGCATGTGGGACGCGCTGATCAATGTGACCGGCGGCGGACCCTCGGGGCAGGCCGGTGCCGTCCGACTCGGCATGGCCCGGGCGCTCGTCGCCTCCGACCGAACCTGTGAGCCGACGCTGCGCGACGCGGGCTACCTGACGCGGGACGCCCGGCGTGTGGAGCGTAAAAAGTACGGCCGGCGCAAGGCCCGCCGCAGCTTCCAGTTCTCCAAGCGCTGATTCAAGCAGCATTTGCGACGTTATTCGTGCGAGCCGCGCCGCCTCATGGCGCGGCTCGCTGTCTGCGCCGACCCAGGCGGCACCTGTCACCAGCTTGCGGCCCCCGGGTGGCAGGAGTAACGTGGGGACGCGACGCCATTGCCCGCCATGCTGCCGCCCGAGAGGTGCAAGCCGATGTCGCAGCGCCCGCTGTTCGACCCGGACCGAATCCGTCCGCCGGCTGATGCCCGCTCGGGCAACCCGCCGGACTCGGGGACGTACACAGTCCGGCAGGTCAACGAGCTGGTCCGCGGCGCGCTGGCCCAGCATCTGCCGGCCACGCTGCACGTGCTGGGGGAAGTTGGCGATGTGTCGCGGCCGGCCAGCGGGCATCTCTACTTCACGCTCAAGGACACCGGTAACGAGCTGGCCTGCGTCATGTGGCGCAGCGCGGCCACGCGCCAGCGGTTTGAACTACAGCCAGGCATGGAGGTCATTGCCACCGGTTTCATCGACGTGTACGCACCCCGCGGCACGTACCAGATGAGTGTTCGGCGACTAGAGCCGCGCGGCGTCGGCGCCCTGGAGTTGGCCTTCCGACAGCTCAAGGAGCGGCTGGAGGCCGAAGGCCTGTTTGACCCGCGGCGCAAGCGGCCGCTGCCGGCTGTGCCGCGCTGCATCGCCATTATCACGAGCCCGGCCGGGGCGGCCATCCGGGACATACTGCAGACTCTGCGGCGGCGGTTCCCGGCGCTGCGGGTGCTGGTCTTTCCGGTCCGCGTGCAGGGCGAAGGCGCGGCGGCCGAGATCGCGGCCGCTATCGAGCAGATGAATGCTCACGCGGCGGAACTCGGCGGCCTTGACGCGGCGATTGTCGGTCGCGGCGGGGGCTCGCTGGAAGACCTATGGGCCTTCAACGAGGAGGTCGTGGCACGTGCCATCGCGGCCAGCCAGATTCCCATCATCAGTGCGGTCGGGCACGAGGTGGATGTCAGCATCAGCGACCTGGTGGCGGATGTCCGGGCGGCGACGCCGACCGCCGCCGCGGAACTGATTGCCCCGCGCCTGAGCGACCTGCTCGAACGCCTGGCGCAGCAGGTTACGCGGGCGACGCGGGCGACGCGGCACGCGCTCGACCTAGCCCGGGCCCGGCTGGCGGCGGCGCTGGCCTACGACGGTCTGGCACGGCCGCTGAATCGCGTCCAGGCGCGCGCCCAGCGGCTTGATGAGCTGACGCATCGGCTGACCGTTGCCGTGCGGGAACGGCAGCGGCTGGCACGCCAGCGGAGCGAGCGTGCCGAGTTGGCACTGCTGCGATTCCGGGCCGGCGCGCATTTCCGGCGACTTTCTGAGCGCCTGGCGGAGCACGTGCTGCGGCTGCACCGGGCGCTGGCCCGGCCGGCGATGCGCGGCGAACAGGCGCTGGCGCTGCGCCTGGCCCGCCTTGAGCGGGCGGCGCCCACGCGGCATCTGGACCGGCTTGACGAGCAGTGGCACCAGGTGTGCCGGCGCTTGGAGCTGGCCGCCGGCAGCGTGCGCAAGCGTGACCGGCGGCGCCTGGCGGCCCGACTGGAGGCGCTGGCCGCGTATAACCCCCAGCACGTGCTGCGGCGCGGCTACAGCATCACACGCGACGCCCGCACGCGCCGCATCATCCGGTCGGTGGAAGAGATCCGGGCCGGCCTGCGGATCAGCACGCAGTTGCACGACGGCGAGTTCCGCGCCACGTCGGACGATCCCCACCAACCGCGACTATTCGATTGAGACCCGCTCCACAACAACTACCGGCTACACGCCTCAGCCTATCGCTGGCCTTCGCCAACTGCCGGGAACGGCGCGCCTCAGCATGACCGCAGCGCCTATCAGCGCACTTGCGTCCGGCGAGCGGCCATGTATAGTGCTTCGAATGTTGAGGCTCGCCGATGACATTCGCTGGAAGAACCCCGCCGGGTCGCTTCAAGGCGTTCCGTATCTGGCACGCGCCAGCCTGCTAATCAATAGGTTCAGCCATACGTCCTACAGGTCTCACTGAGTATCCCGATGACAAACCAATCCGCGGCTCCGGCCGGCGTCCTGGCCCCGATCTCGAACCGCTGGCTGGTAGTAGTCGGGGCGATTCTGATCCAACTCAGTCTCGGCGCGCTCTATGCCTGGAGCGTGTTCACCCCGGCGCTCACCGCCGAACCTTTCAATTTCACCAAGTCGCAGACGCAATGGATCTTCTCCGTCGGCCTGCTCTGCTTTGCGGTCGCCATGCTTTTCGCCGGTCGCTGGCAGGCGGCGGCCGGACCGGCCCTGCCCACGCGCGTCGGCGGCCTGTTGCTCGGCGTGGGATACGTGGCGGCGAAATTCGTCGGAACGTCATTCCCCGGATTACTGATCACTATCGGCATCCTCGGCGGTCTGGGCATCGGCCTGGCTTATGTTGTGCCCATCGCGGTGGGCGTGAAGTGGTTCCCGGACAGAAAGGGCCTCATCACCGGCCTGGCGGTCGCGGGCTTCGGCTTCGGCGCACTGATTTGGATGAAGGTCGCCGGCGAATGGGGCCACTTGATCGACAAATACACAGTATCGAACGTCTTCATGTACTTCGGAATCACGTTCTTCCTGCTGGTGATGATCGGTTCGTACTGGATGAAGAATCCTCCGGCGGGCTGGAAGCCCCCTGGCTGGACGCCCGCGGCCGCCATGCAGGCGGGCGGCGGCGGCGGCCACAGCCTGGCCACCAGGGAAATGTTCGCCACGCCGCAGTTCTACATGCTGTGGGTTATGTACCTGTGCGGCTCCATGGCCGGCCTGATGGTGATCGGCCTCATCAAGCTCTTCGGCATCGAGGTCCTGCAGGGCCGCGCCGGCCTGACCGAGACAGCCGCCTCCGCCGTGGCCGGCACCGCCATGGGCGTCTTCTTCGCGATCGGCAATGGTCTCGGCCGCATCCTCTGGGGCGGCATATCAGACAAACTCGGACGCAAGATGTCCCTGACGCTGATGATGGCTATCCAGGGCGCAATCCTGCTCCTCTTCGCCACCATCGGAGCCAGCCCGATCGGCTTGTACATCGCTTCCGCCATCGTCGGCTTCAACTTCGGCGGCAACATCGCCCTCTTCCCAGTGGCCACCGCTGATACCTTCGGCAACAAGACCGTCGGCACGAACTACCCGTGGGTATTCACGGCCTACGGCATCGGCGGCATCGCCGGCCCGCAGATCGGCGCCTATTTCGGCAGCCTCGGAGCGTGGAACACCGCCTTCGTCGTCGGCGGCAGCGCCTGCTTCCTCGCAGCCATCCTCGGCCTGCTCCTCAAGCGTCCGCAAACGACGTCTGCAGCGTGAGCGTTTCAGCACTCCTCACCAGGATCATCCCGCCTGCGTGCGCTGCGCTTCGCACGCAACAAGCGCGACATGTAGTCGCTTTCCGAAGTCTCCGGCCGACCCGGCTGGCGAGGAGGCGCCGGCACGGCGGGCTCGTCCGCGTCAACGCCGTCGCGCGCGCGCGACAACGCCTCGGCGGGTTCCGACTCGGCCCGCACGGGCCCCGGCGGCTGTGGCGGCCTTGCTGATGATACCTCGCCTTGCGCGCGCTGCTTGGCCCCGCGCAGCGCGCCGAGCGTACCAAGCGAATCGGCGCCGGATCGAGTTCCGGCCAGCTCATGAATGAAACGCCGCAAGCGGTCCACTGCCTCGGCCGGCCCGACGGCCATCCGACGAACAGCTACGTCCAGAATGAACAGGACTAGCGCCAGTCGTATGAGATCCTCCCAGAATGGCCGTCGGGTCTGAATCGGCCGAATGCTCCGTGGTTCATAGACCGTGCCCGCATCGTCCATGTCAAGAACGCGACCGCCCGTGCGCCGCGCAAGCTCGGCCAAGACGGCTTCGTTGTGCCCCAACGTGCGATACTCGGACGAGTAGCTCTGCACCACACCCGTGCTAAGTACGCCGGACTGGCTCTGCTCACCAACACCGTAGCTGTAGGGCAGGTTTACCAGGTACGTTCCTGGGGCATCCAGCGGGAAGGCCGCCTCGTAGCGCCCGGCGGCCGTGCGCCGCAGGTCAAGTGGCGACCTGGAGAAATCCGGCGTAGTGACGTGCCCGACAACCACCAACGAACTCTGGGCGCGCAATGGGAGATGCTCGGCCGAGACGCTCACGATCGCATCGCCGCCTCTGACCGACGCTTCGACCTGTAGTTCCCCCGGATGGCCCGGCCGCGCCGCGTAACGCACCGCTTGGGTCCAGAGCTTGCTGAACCCCGGCCACGCCGCCCATTCCGGGCCCCACTTGGGCCACAGGCCGCTGGTGAACGCCACAGCGCGACCGAGGCCGACCTGCCAGTACGCCAGGATTGGGTCGGCCCCGTCCGCAGTCGGCCGAACCAGGGGCGTCCGGGCCGCAGGCTTGGCCGCGGTAACCACGTGTCCGTACAACGGCGGAATCTCCGCCGGCGCGAAGCCGCGCAGGATGCGCTCATCAATCGTGCGGTCCAGACGGGGCGTGAACGGCTGCTCGAAGAGCGCCGCGCGGCTGACGAGCGCCGTCTCGCGCGCGAAGATCTGCGGCAGGGGGCTGGCGCTATCGGCAATGTACAGCCGTCCGCCGCTGCGCTGCGCGACTCGCGCCAGCAGGGGCCGATCGGCGTCGGGCCCGACGGCGATGGTGGAAATCGTGATTCCGGCCTGGCCGCAGCTTTCCGCTAGGCTCTCGAACGCACCCGGCGCCGAGCGACCATCGGTCAGCGCGATGATGTGCCGCAAGTTCGTGCCCGCGCCAAGCAGGGCCTGCTGAGACTGCTCCAAGGCCGGGTACAGGTCGGTGCCGCCGCCGGCACCGATTGTCGCGATGCGTTGCGCGATCCACGTGCGATTCTCGGCGGGCTGCAGCGGCACGATCCACTCCGCCGCGCTGTCGAACGCAATCACGCCGACGCGATCCAGACGGCTGAGCCGCTCCGCCGCCCCGATGGCCGCCTGACGGGCCATGGCAATCTTCTCGCCGGCCATCGAGCCCGATCGATCAATGACGATGACCATGGCCAGGCTCAGCAGCTTCAGCTTGTCCCGGCTCGTTTCGACCGGTAGAACCTCCTCCAGCGGCGTGCGGTCATAGCCGCCCATGCTGAACGCGTAGTCGCCGCCGATAACAAGCAAGCCGCCGCCCTGATCGCGCACGTAGGAGGCCAGCAGCTCCTGGCGGGCCGTGCCCAGATCCAGGGCCGACACGTTCGACAGTATGACCGCCGAGGCGTCGGCCAGCGCTCCCGGATCGCTGGGCAGGTCTTCGAACGGAATCAGGTCGCACTGCACTCCCCCTTGCCGTAGCGCATTGGCCAGGATTTCGGCTGACGACCAGTCCGCGGCGCGCAGCTCGGTAGGCGAAGCGGCGATAACGACGACCCGCGTCGCTTCGCCAACAATCGTGAAGGCCCGGCCTTCATTGTTGACCGCGATCGAGTCGGCCGCCGGATCGTCCGGTTCCACTACCGCGCGGAAGCGATGCACGCCCGGAGCGCGCAGTTCGACCGGAATCGTGAAGCGGTTCGCCCCCGCCTCCAACTCGATCGGCATCCCCACGCCGGGCGTGGCCGGGTCGAGCCTCACGAGCCGGTCGTTGTGGTAGAGCAGCAGCCGTGCTGTCGTGTCCACTTGCGAACGCACGACCAGTCGCAGGGTAATCACCTCGTCAAGGTTCGCCGCGGCCGGCGCCGACAGTTGATCGATCAGCACTTCGGCCGCATGCTCGTAGCGTAGCGGGACCACGTCGATCGGCACGCCAAGTGCCGCAAACGCATCCGCTTCCGCCGCTGCCATACCGCGGCGCTCGTTGCCATCGGAGATCATGACCAGTCGCCGGGCGGTGTCGCCGGGAAAGAGCGCCAGCCCGAGTCGCAGCGCCGCGGCGATATCGGTCTGGTGCCGGTCGCCGCTGACGCCCACGTTGCCGGCGATCAGCTCCTGATTCGGCAATTGATCAACGGATGGGCGGGCCGCGAAACTGAGGACCGCAATACGGTCCTTACCGGCGCGCATCTCCACGGCGGCCTGCTCGACGAACGCCAGCGCTTCACGCTGCTGCGCCGCGGGAACGCTACCGGACTGATCCAGCGCGAAGATGACGGTTTGATCGTCCGTCTGGCGGACCCACTCCGGACCGGCCAAGGCACAGGCCATGACCGCGATTACCAGGCAGCGCAGCCCCACGGCCAGCGGCCGGCGCACCGGCCCCAGTCCGGCCAGCGACCGCAGGCTCAGCGCCACCACCAGCGGCACGACGGCCAGTACGGCCAGGTAGCCGGGCTGGGCTATGCTCACGAAGCTGGACCACGGATCGGCAACCATGCTGTCCGATTATTCGCCAACACGCCCCCTTGGCAAGTCGCCGCCCCTGGCCGGCGGCGCCCTCTTCGGCTGGTCGCCGTTCGGCTCACAGGCGCGGCCGGCGCACTTGGGCCCGTTGCATCCCCCGCTGAATACGCGTAGCCCATGCCGGTCAGCCGGTTCCCGCGCGGACCAGTGCCCTAAGCCGCTCGAATTCCCAACCTTCATGCAGCAGCTCGGCGGTGTAGCCCTCTGCGCGTGTGAGCACTTCGATAACGATGTCGCGTACGCGCGCGTCCTTTAAGGCGCGGTCGCCGAGTATGAGCTTCATCTTCGCAACCTCATGCGTTTCCAGTGCCCGTTTGAACTTGCGCAGGTTTACGGGCCGCGGCATGTCACGCAGCGAGTACGCCGCGCTGAACTGTACCTCGAACACTGGATCCTCATGCAGGATGCGCCACAGCAGGTTCTCATCGCGCAGATAAGGTGACTGGCCGAGACCCCAGGCACCGGCGTCGCGCACAACATCCTGCCGATCAACGGCGGCGGCACGAAACGCGGAGATCGAACGCGTCACTTCCTTCAGGTATATAATGCCATACAAGGCGCCGGCGCGGATTTCGGGGACCTCATCGTAGACAAGGCGCGGCAGAATCGCTGATGCGGTCGCCGCGCAGTACTCCTCGCCCAGGTGCCAAAGACGTTGCAGCACCTTGTCCCAGGATGCGCGGTGACTTGCATTCTGACGGCTGCCGGGAGCCCTTTTGCGAGGCGCGCTCGTACTCTGATTCCGACGCTTGGTCATGATGTCAGCCCCTTGCCGACTGAGGTATCCGCGTCGCCTGAACGGCACTCTATGGCCGGACGAGATCCGTCACCGTGAGATCGTCGAAGCTCGTCTCCGCGTCTGCCGGGGTGCATAACCCGATCATGCCGGGCCCGGAGAAGGTGTCGTCCTTGACCTCGAGCAGCCGCTCGCCATCCAGCGCGCAAGTGATGCGGTCGTCCGTCATGCGCACCCGCACCGTGTGCCAGCGCCCGGCCTCGGTCTGGGCCGGCGCCGACAGCAACTGCTTCTGCTCCCCGGCGCTCACCTTGTAAACGCGGAAGTTGTTCTCCAACGGATTGAAGCGGCAGGCATAGTAGTTCTGCTCGTCCTGATAGCGCCAGACCGGGCCACCGCCCTGGGCAATCCGCCCGCTATCGACCCGCACGCGCACCGTCAGCTCAACATCGCGGAGCCAGGTCCACTCCGCCACCGCCAGGTTGAACGTCTGCTCCCCGTTCCGCGTCGGCACTACTGCCAGAACGTGCGGCGCGCTGGGCGCCTCGTCGTCCGCCACGATCTCCCACTCCGCCGACGCGCGGCTCACCGCAGTCTCCCGCGCCGTCCAGCCCTTGGGCAGGCTGCCCACCGCGTCCTTGTCATCAAAGTTCCAGGTCGCGACGGAGCGCGGCGGCCGCTGCACGTCAACATCGAGCACCTTGCCGTTGGTCCCGTCCACCCGCGCCGTCACGATGCGGTCCTCTGCACAAAAGCGCACGACGTAAACCGGCGTCTCATCCCGCACCGTGACTTCCAGCAACACCGGCCGCGCACCGCCCGCCGACTTCGCCGCCAGTTCCAGCGCCTCGGCCGGCGAAAGCCGGAGCTGCGCCAAGGCGCGGTTCAGCTTCACGTAGTCTTCGTCGCGGATGTCCGCGCCCGCGGCCCAGCCCTGGCGCAACTGCCCGCTGACCGCGTTGACGTATACCGTCTTGAACGCGCTGCCGGTGAGTACGCGCACGGCATATGCGAAATCCTCATCGACACGCGTCAATTCGGCCCGGATCAGCGTCGCCAACTCCACAGACTTCACGGCCGCCGTCACGGCCTGATCGAGGCTGAGCTTGGCGCGCGCCAGGGCGGCGCGCGTCTGCATGTGCCCCGGCACCTCGTCGGCCAGCGCGGCCCATCCGGCCGCCCAGACGCACGCAACCAGTCCGGCTCTCAACAGATGTACCTGATTCATCCTTCTGCCTCCGTACCAAGGAGTCCCGGCCCGGCCCGCGCCATGTCGTGCCGAGGCCCCGGCCCCCCGACAGCATGTGGGCAGACCGCCGTTCGCTCAAGGGGTCCCGCCCGTCCGGACGCCCGCTGGATCCCTCAACACGCGGACCTGTGCGACGCCGGGCGCTGCTACGGATTGTCCGCCGGGTCATGGTCCTGGTCATCACCCCGGTCAACCGCGAAAACGATGTCGAAGCGGGCCCCCTGTCCCGGGCTGTTCGCCGCCGTGATCGCCCCGCGCATCTCGCTAACCAGCCCGTAGACGACCGCCAGCCCCAGTCCGGCGTTCGTGGTGTGTCCGGAAGCCAACACCCCCTTGGAGGTGTGAAACGGCTCGAACAGGTGCTCCATGTCTTCGGCGCCGATGCCGCCGCCGGTGTCGGCGATGGAAAGGCAGATGATGTCGGGTCCCAACAGGCCGAGGTCCACCTTCAACATGCCGCCCCCGGGCATGACGTCCAGGGCGTTGTCCACCAGGTGCTCGAGCACGATGCGGAACTGCTTGCGCGGCAGCGTCAGAGACGGGATGGGCTGCAGATCGAGTTGCAGGTGCACCCGGCGATCGCGCAGACGCTCGGCATAGTCCTGGAGAAACTCCCTCACCAATTCGGCCAATTCACGCCGTTCGCTGGTGCGGTGATCGGCCTGGGCAAAGGCCAGCAGTTGCCGCGTCACGTCCGTCGCCCGCGCCACCGCCGCGGCGGTGCGCTGCGCCGCGCGGCGCATGGCTGACATAGTGTTCATGTTCATGGCGTATTCGAGGCTGGTGGCGATCGAACAGAGCATGTTGTTGTAATGGTGGGCGACCGCGCCGGACAGCTTGCCGAGGTAGGCCAGCCGCTCGTTCTTCTTGAACTGGCGCTGCAGCCGGCGCCGCTTGGTGATATCTCGCAGCCACAACGAGACGCCCCGCAGCGAGCCATCATCCGCCAGCACGGGCGTGCACAGGACCGCGTATTCGAGCGGGCCGGCCTGGTCACCGCCCAACTGCGTCTGGTACTCGCAGGGCTCCACGGTCGTAGCGCACTTGGCGATGAGCGCCGTGATGGCCTCGCGATCGGCCGGGGGGAACAGCGTGCTCACGTGCCGCTGCGCGCAGGTTTGCGCACTGCCAAACAGCGCCCGGGCCGCGATATTGCAGGCCACGATGCGTCCGTCCGGCTCGCAGGCGACGATGGCCAGGCCCACGCTGTGAAACAGGCCATGCAGGAAGTCGGCGTCCAGCCGGTCGTTCATGCAGATCTCGTTAGTGGCGCTGCCGGACATGTTGCACTTCCGCTCGCACGAACACGTATGAGTCGTACGGCTCCTCGTTGACCCGGTCAGTCAGGAACGCACCCCCGACCAGGCCGAAGAGGTCGGCCTTCGGGCCGGGCGCAATCACCACGAACTCGTCGCTCCGCAGGAGCAGCGCGAAGCCCGCCGGGGCGAACGCGCGTCCCTGCCGGCGCGGACCGCGGTCCCAGCCGCTCTCCTCGGTGTATGACAAAGCCGTCCCGTGCGCCTGGCGAATTTCCGGCACCAGCGTCAGGAACACGCGGTCGACTTGCTGGGTGTCCAGGGTGTACGCGACGCGCAGAACCCGCCGGCTGGCCGGCCAGATGTCACCGCTGACAACGCCATCCCGCTCAACGTAGAAGACCGTCTGGTCGCGCTGCTGGGTGTCCAACTCCAACCCGACCGGCATACCAGGCAGCACGCGCAGCGGCTGCAACTCGTACACGATAGTGCCGGGAATGTCGTTCAGGACAGACTGCACCGCAGCCCAGCGTTCGGTGCGGCCCACGCCCGTGCGCAGCCCATTACTGTGCAGCCGCCATAACGTCGCGCTGTCCAAAGCGTTCTCGTCGAGGTGGTCCCATAAGGCCGCAGCCTGGGCCCGGCCATCTTGCGGCACGCGCACGTTCAGCACGCGCAAACGCACGTCCAATTGCTGGAACAGGGGCGCCGCCGCCGCGCGCAGCACTTCTTCCGTCGGCGGGGCAGGCACCGCCGCGATATCCGCCGGCCTGGTCGCGGATTCGCCCGGCGGCGGCGCATCCACCGCAACCACCTGGCGCGCCCCATCCCCGCATCCCAACGGCAGCAACAATAGAATGCCGACGACGGACTTCATGCCGCCGACTCCCTGAGCGCTGCGCGGCGCTGTTGACAAGTTCCAGCCACACTCGCCGCGCGCCACGCGCGGCGACCGTAACACGTCCAGCGGCAAACCGGCCGTGCACGAGCAAACACCCCTCCAGTCTGATGATATCGCTTGGCACCCAACTTGCCTAGAGAAAACCTACCACTGCGCCTCTTCAAATGCTCCCAGCGACGGTCCCTTGGGCTTGCGTCCGATCTGCTTCAACAGCGCCCCCGCCAGGTCGATGTCACCGGCCAGCGTGATCTTGATGTTCCGCCGATCCGTCGGCACAACCATGACCGCATGCCCCGTGCGCTCCACGACTTCACCGTCGTCCGTCGGCCGGCAGTCATCCGGCAGGGCCGCATAGGCGTCGGTCAGCAATTGCCGCTTGAAGACCTGCGGCGTCTGGGCCTCGTACAGGCCGGTCCGCGGCACGGTCGCTTCGATGAAGCCGGAGTCCGCCACGCGCTTGATGGTGCCCGCCAGTGGCGCCGCCAGGATCGCCGCTCCGGTCTTCTCGGCCTCGGCGAATACAGCGTCAATCCAGCTCTCCTGCACGCAAGGCCGCACCGCATCATGCACGCAAACCAGGTCAGCGGCCGGATCCACCTCCGCCAATGCCGCCCGGACCGATTCGAACCGCTCGACACCGCCCTTGACCAGCTTGATTCCCATGAACATCAGATTGGCGGCGTACTTCTCCTTCACGACATCGTAGTCCGCCGGCGAGACGGCCAGAATGACCTGGCACACATCCGGACGGTTCAGGAACAACTCCACCGATCTGATGAAAATCGGCCGATTGTCGATCTGGGCGAACGGCTTCTTCACCTGTCCGCCGAACCGCTTGCCGGCGCCGGCCGCCGCCACAATCACTGCCACCTTCGCCATGGCGCTCCTCCTTCATGCCGTGCCATTTCGCCTGGATACCTTCCGGCCTCGGGCCGCCTGGGTCAAGCGCCGGGGAGCCGCAGGGTGGGATCACCGGTCGGGCGACTCTTCGCCTCCGGCCGGTCTGGGCGTATCATTGTCGGCGGGCGTCCCCGCGCGTACCAAGCAGCCGGCGCGGGTGGCGGCCGGCGATGCGAGGCAACGTATGTGTCAACTGGCATGGCAGCGAATATGTTTGTACGGATGTGTGGCCGCGTTGGCGGGCGTGGCTGGCTGCGAGGGGCTGGGGGGGCACAAGCGCCCTCCGCCGGAGCCCGCCCCCGTTGTGGCTTCGCCGGTCGATCCCCTGCTGGCGGGCACCATCGGCGCGGTCAGCTATCTCGGTAACATCGGGGGCCAGCCGGTGCGCGGCTTCGGCATTGTCATCGGCCTGGGCGAAGACGGCAGCTCCGACTGCCCGACCTTCGTGCGCGAGCACCTGATCCAGACCATGGCGCGCGAGCGCGACACCTGGGCGGACCTGGAGGAGCGCCGCCGCTTCTCCCCCGCCGAGCTGATTGACTCGCCGTCCACCGCGGCCGTCGAAGTTGTCGGTCTGGTTCCGCCCGGGGCTGTAGCGAGCACCCGGTTCGACATTCTCGTGCGCGCCATCCCTGGCACGGCGACGCGCGCCCTGACCAACGGCCTGCTGCTGCCTTGCGAACTGCGCCTGCACAGCGCCGGCAGCGATGAAGAACAACTCGCCCGCCAGGTAGTGGCCCGCGCTTGCGGCCCCGTATTCGTGAACCCATTCATACCAGCCAGCACCCGGCGCGGTGCCCTGCCGCTGCCCGAGGGCCTCGTGCTTAGTGGCGGCCAATCAACCCAGACCCGCAACCTGCGCCTGCTGCTGCGCGAACCGTCGTATGCCCTGGCCCGGCGGGTGGAGAACCGCATCAACGAGCGTTTCGGCCAGCGCCCGCCGGTCGCCGACGCCCGCAGTCGCGGCTACGTCGTGGTGGAGGTGCCGCCGGCACACGCGCGGCGGAGGGCCGACTTCATCACGCTGTTGCCGCATCTCTATTTGGACAATCAGCCGGCGTTCGTCGAGGCCAAGCTGGGCGAACTGGCGCGCCGGATTGTACAGTCCGAGGCAGATGGTGAGCACATCTCACTGGCCTGGGAGGGGATCGGTCGGTCGGCCCTGCCGCAGATCCAGCCGCTGTACACGCATGCGCAGGAGCGCGTGCGTTTCTATGCCGCCCGGGCCGGGCTGCGGCTTAACGACGTCACCGCCCTGCCGGTGCTGGCGGATATTGCGCACTCGGCCAACCACGCCCTGGCCCTGCCGGCAATCCGTGAACTCGGTTTGAGCACCTATCCGCAGGCCGCCCTGCGGCTGATGCCGCTGCTCGATCGTGCGGAGCGCGTGATCCGCGTCGCTGCCTACGAGGCCCTGCGCACTAGCCCGCAGCCGATCATTCAGACCGCCACCTTCCCGCACGTGCTCGACCGGCACCAGGTTAACGTTGTGCTGGACCTGATCGACTCGCAGGGCCCGCCGCTGATCTACGCCCGTTGCACGGCCACACCGCGCATCGCGCTCTTCGGCACCCAGATACCCGTGGACGTACCGCTCTTCTACGCGGACGAGCAGGAACTCGTCACCATGAACGCCCGCACCGCGGACGACGATATCGCGCTGCTGACGCGGCGCCAGGGCAAGTTGTGGGAGCCGTTGGTTGTGCCGCCGCGCGTGGCGGCTCTGATCGCCGCCTTGGCGGACCGGCCCATCCCGGACGAGTCCGGCCGGCCGCGCGGGCTCGGCCTGACATACTCGCAGGTCATGCGAATCCTGGCGGCGCTCTCCGCCGACGGCACGATTCCCGCTGCGCTCGAAGTGGAGGCCTTCAGTGCGGCCGACGTGCTCGGCCCGCCGCCGCGCCCCGAGCGCCCCGAGGCGGACGAGTCGGAGGAGCCTGCCGCACCGTTCGAGTTCACCGATGAGCCCGCCGACGCCGACCCGTACAGGGAGCAGCCATGAGCAAGTCCGCCCCGGCCGACCGCATGCGCCTGCAGCGCTTCCTGTCAGATGCCGGCGTGGCCTCACGCCGCCATGCCGAGGAGTACATCCTGGCCGGACGGGTCCTGGTCAATGGCGAGATTGTGGACACGTTGCCGGCGTTTGTTGATCCGGCGCATGACAAGGTGGTTGTGGACGGCACGCCGGTTCGACCGGCCCGCCTGCGTTACTTCCTCATCCACAAGCCCAAGGGCGTCGTCTGCACCACGCGCGACCCGGCCCGGCGCCCGCGCGCCATTGATCTGCTGCCGCCCATACGCGAGAAGCTCTTTCCGGTCGGCCGATTGGACGAGGACAGTTCGGGCCTGCTGCTGATGACCAATGACGGCGAACTGACGCAGCAGATCACCCACCCGCGCTTCGGGATTCCCAAGGTGTACTGGGTCGAGACTCGGGGCCGCGTGCCGCGCGACCTGCCCGCCCGGCTTCGTGAAGGCGTGCATCTTTCAGAAGGGCGCGTCCGGGCTGCGGAGGTCGAGGTAGTCCGCTCCAGCAACCAGCGCTCCATTCTGACAATCACGCTGCGTGAGGGGCGTAATCGCCAGATCCGCCGCATGCTGGCCCGCTTTGGGTTTCCGGTCCGCAATCTGAAGCGCATCCAGATCGGGCCGCTTGTGCTGAAAGGGTTGCCCAGTGGGGCGTGCCGGGAGCTAAGCCAACGCGAGTTGCGGGCCCTGCGTGCCGCACTCGCCGGCGCTGCCGAAGGACCGCCGCACCGTCCGCTCAAACGCCCCACCCGCCGCACCGACAAGAAGACTTCGCCGCCCACGCGGCGCACGACCAGGAAGACTTCGCCCCCGGCCCGGCGTGCTGTCCGTGGTGCCGGCCCCAAACAGTCGGGCGGTTCGCCGCGCCGCCAGCCGCCTGACCGGCGCATCGTTGAGTGACGCCCACGCCCATTCCGAACGCAGGACCGCTGCTACGCAACGCGCCAGCCAAGTAGTGCTGCGTGGCAGGCGTGCGCGCCGATAGAATGTCTGTGGTGGACGTGTTTGCCGCCATCCGTAATGACCCGGGCACTGCAGAGCTCGCCCGGCTGCTGACCGCTGACAAGGGGGTGGTCACAGCCGCGGGCCTGTGGGGGTCGTGCGCGCCCGTCCTGACGGCAATCCTGGCTGAGCGCCTCGAACGCCCGCTCCTGCTCATAACCGCTCACGCCGACGACGCCGACGAGGCCCGCGATGACATCGAAACAGCCGTCGGCACGGCCCCAGAACTACTGCCACAACTCGACACTTTGCCCGGCGAAACGCTCGAAGCTGACGAACTGGCCGGAGAACGCCTGCGCCTGTGCGTGGCCCTGCTCGCCGCCCGGTCGCGCCCGCAACCGCTCCCGGCCCCCAAAATCGTCACCCCCATCCTGGCACTCATGCAGCCGGTGCCATCCGCTGCCACTATCGCTGAACGCTCCCGAGCCGTTGATGTGGGCCTGACGCTCGAACCTGACGCCCTGGCCGGCTGGCTCGTCAGTCACGGCTTCAACCGCTGCGACGCCGTTGATATCCCCGGCGATTTCGCCCAGCGCGGCGGCATCATCGACGTGTTCGGCAACGCCCACAGCGACCCCGTCCGCATCGAGTTCTACGGCGACCAGGTCGAGTCCATCCGCATGTTCGACCTCGGCACGCAACGCTCTACGCACGCGCTGCAGTCCGTCCAGATTCCCGCCATGTCGCTGCCCGGCCTCCAGGGACCGGCCGCTCGTGCCGGCCAGATGACCAGCTTCCTTTCCCTCCTGCCGGCCGACACCATCATTGCCTTCCGCGAGCCCGGCGACATTCAGGAACTCGGTCGGACGCTCTGGCAACGCCTGGGCGAGCCGGCGGGCATTGTCCCCGTTGACAGCCTCTTCCGCCGCGCCAACGACTTCGCCCAACTACACTTGCTGCGCTTCGCCGGACCCGGCCCGAACGTCATCGACCTGGCAGTCCAAGGTCTGCCGCAGTTCGAGCCGAAATCCGACGCGGCCCTCGAAGCCCTGGCCGAACTGGCGAACGACCACGACGTCTGTGTGCTCTGCGACAACGTAGCCGAAGAGCAGCGCTTTGCCGAGCTTCTCGACCACTTGCCGCGGCGGCCGGCTCGGCTGCGCACCGCGATCGGCGTGCTGCACCGGGGCTTCTGCTGGGGCCGGTGTGGCTACGTCCCTCATCACGAGCTGTTCCACCGCTATCGCCAGCGGCGCACGCTGCGGCGCGTTCAGCCCGCCCGCCCGATCGACACCTTCTTCGACCTCGACGCCGGCGACCTCGTCGTCCACACGCTCTACGGCATCGGCCGCTTTCGCGGGCTGAAGACGCTCGAACGCGACGGCCGCCGCGGCGAGTACCTGGTCATCGAGTTCGCCGACAAGGCCGTCGTACACGTCGCCACCAGCCAGATCCACCTGGTTCAGAAGTACATCGGTACCTTCCGCGGGCGCCCGCGCCTCAGTAAGCTCGGCGGCACCGCCTGGAAGAAGGCCAAGGCCCGCGCCGCCGAGGCCGTCACCGACCTGGCCGCCGAGATGATCGCCATCCAGGCCGAGCGTGAGACTGACCCCGGCATCGCCTATCCGCACGACACCGCCTGGCAGCGGGAGTTTGAAGACTCCTTCATCTACACTGAGACTGAAGACCAGCTCCGCGCCCTGGAACAACTCAAGGCCGACATGCTCAGGCCGCGCCCGATGGACCGCCTGCTCTGCGGCGACGTCGGCTACGGCAAGACCGAGCTGGCCATGCGGGCGGCGTTCAAGGCCGTCGAGTATGGCAAGCAGGTCGCCGTCCTGGTCCCCACCACGGTGCTCGCCGAACAGCACTACCAGACCTTCCGCGAGCGCCTGGCCGACTACCCCTTCAGCGTCGAGGTGCTTTCGCGGTTTCGCTCGCGTGCCGAACAGGTTCGCATCGTCGCCGCGGCCCGCGCCGGCGGCATCGACATCCTCATCGGCACCCACCGCCTGCTGTCCGCCGACGTCCGCTTCGCCGATCTCGGACTCGTCATCATCGACGAGGAGCAACGCTTCGGCGTCGCAGCCAAGGAGCGCCTCAAGTGCCTGCGCGCCACGGTGGACGTGCTTACGCTCAGCGCCACGCCCATCCCGCGCACGCTGCACATGGCGATGCTCGGCATCCGCGACATCTCCTCGCTGGCCACGCCGCCGCTGGATCGTCGCGCCATCGTCACGCAGGTCCGCATGTGGGATGACAGCCTGGTCCGCGAGGCCATCCTGCGCGAGCTGAACCGCGACGGGCAGGTCTACTTCGTGCACAACTTCGTCCGTGATATTCACGGCGTCGCCAACCGCCTGCGCACGCTCGTGCCCGAAGCCCGCCTGGTGGTCGGTCATGGACAGATGCCCGGCCATGAGCTCGAAGGCGTCATGCTGAAGTTCCTGCGGCGCGAGGCCGATGTGCTGGTTTCAACCAACATCATCGAGTCCGGTCTCGACATTCCCTCTGCCAACACCATCTTCATCAACCGCGCTGAGCGCTTCGGCCTGGCCGATCTGCACCAGTTGCGCGGCCGCGTCGGACGTTCGAAGCACCGCGCCTACGCCTACCTGCTGCTCTCCCCCAAGCACCCCGTCAAGGATGTCGCCGCTCGCCGGCTCAAGGCCATCGAGCATTACAGCGAGCTCGGTGCCGGCTTCCAGATCGCCATGCGCGACCTGGAGATCCGCGGGGCCGGCAACATCCTGGGGGCGGAGCAATCCGGCCATATCGAGGCGGTCGGCTACGAGATGTATTGCCAGTTGCTCGAGCAGTCCGTCCGCCGGCTGCGCAACGAGCCGGCCGAGCCGTTCAAACCCGTCAACCTCGAACTGGGAGTCTCGGCCAGCATTCCGCGCAGCTACATTCGGTCTGAGCGGCAACGCATGGACGTCTACCGCCGGCTGACCAGTTGCCAGAGTCCGCAGGAACTGACCATCCTGCACGATGACCTGCGCGACGCCTTCGGCCAGCCGCCGGAGGAGGTGCGGACATTGCTGACTCTGGCGGAGATTCGCGTCCTGGCGCGCCCGTGGGGCATTCGCTCGATGGTCCTGGACCCGCCGGATGTCATCTTCGCCGTCGAGGACTTCCACCACGCCCGGCCGCTCTTCGAAACTGGTCCCGGCTCGCCGCGCGTGCCCGACCCCAAGACGATTCACTGGCGCCTGCCCAAGCGCCTGCTACAGCTTCCCGCACTGTTGACAATCCTACGGCAACAACTCGCCCAGCAACCCGCCGCGCCGGCCAGCCCCCAGCCGGCCGCGACGGCCTGAGCCGCCAGGCCCCCGCCGCTCAGCGACCGGCTACTTGCCGGCGCCCGTCAGCAACAGTACGAACGGGTCGATGTCGAAGGCGTTCACCAAGCCGTCGCCGTTGATATCGGCCAGCATGAAATCGCATTCGGGATACTGCGCCGCATAGGCCGCCGGATTGGTAAGTGCCAACACGAAGGGATCGATGTCAAACGCATTAATCAGACCGTCGCAGTTCATGTCGCCCGCAGCCGGCGGGTTCAGGTTGACGATGGTGAACGGCGCCGGCGTGGTCACTACAGCAGGCGGCTCTGTATCCAAAGTCAGGCGCAGGTAGCAGTTGGTTGAACTTGCGAGGCCGGCCGGGACGGTCCATTGAAACCGCCCGTTGTTGGTCAGGCCGGTCGCGATCGGCAAAAACTGGCCGTCCGGCCCGCCGCGCGAAAGCTCAATGGCTATCGCCGGCTGCGAGCCCGGCGGTACGGCCGCGTGCCAATCGATGAATCGCACCGAACCGGCGATCCATGTTTCGCCGCCGCGCGGGTACTTCGGGTAGATGAACGTCTCGGCGGGAGTCGAGCTTTCCGCGTAGCAGCGTAGCGTGTTCGTGCCGCCGATTCCGGGGAACCAGTGACAGTCCTCTTCGGCGATGACGGCGATGTCGGGGTAGCCGTTGTGGTCGATGTCGGTGCCGGTGCGCAGGGCGCGGGAGTTGCAGGCGGCCGGCATGCTGATCGTCGTGGCGAGTTCCCAGTTGCCCTGGCCGTCGCCGGTGTAGACGCGTATCTGCCCGTGCATCAGCACGATCACGTCGCCGAATCCGTCGAGGTTCATGTCCGCGATCTGCGTCAGCTTGACGTTGGGCACGGACGCCAGGATCCCGGAGAGATTCTGCCATTGTCCCGGCGCGACCCACGAATAGACGTGGACGCCGCTGGTCGTCTGAAAGCACAGGTCGGCGCGGCCGTTGCCGGTGACGTCGCCGAGGGAGATGCCGAAGCGCCCGAGGGCAAAGGGCAGGTTGCCATCCGCGAGCACGAAGTTACCAGCGCCGTCGCCGAGATAGACCGTTCCGTCGCCATGCGAGGATGCGAAGTCGGCCTGTCCGTCGCCGTTGATGTCGCCGAATACGAACTGCAGGCTGGAGTTTCCACCGAGAAAGCCCCAGCTATGCGTCCAGGTGCCGTCGCCGTGATTGCGATACACGTGCAGGCCGGCGCAGCAGCCGAAGCTGATCGAGCCGATGTCGAGCAGGCCGTCATTATCGACGTCGGCGAAATCGGTGCCGAACATGCCCCAGGTTTCGCCGCTGGTGGCCAGGCCGTCGCTCCAGGCCGTCCATTGCTGGCCGGTGCCATCGCCGAGCGCGACGTTGAGAAGCTGGCTGCCCAGTCCGCTGGCGACGTAGTCGTGGTGGATGCCGAAGCCGACGTCGAGCAGCCCATCGCCGTTGACGTCGGCCACTGCCACGCCGCCGTAGCCGAAGCCGCCGCCGCTCTGGGCGAATGTCCAGGTGCCGGCGGCGCTGCCGAACCAGACCATGATGCCGTTCTGGTCGGTTCCGGGATTGTTGTGGTCTCCAACGGAAACGAGGTCGGGGAATCCGTCCCCGTTGAGGTCGCCGAACTCCAGTTCCGTCGCGCCTTGCTCCAGCCCGGGTTGGCTAAGGCCGGTGGAGCGCTCCACGTAGGCGAGTGGGCGATCGGACAGGGCGGGGTTGGCGAGAAGCACTGGCAGAATCAGGATCAGCAGTGTGCGACCGAGCATGGCTGGTCCTCCTCGCCGTTCAGTATAGCAGCCAGGGCATCGCCGACCGAGCGTTTTTTCGAACGAATCGCGGCGCAGCGGGCGTTGGGGCGGGTGTGGGGCACGCGCTCGGGAGGCCCGGCGGGCGGGGTCTAGGCACGCGGGCGCGGGGCAAGGCATGCTCGCCTGCGGGGGACGTATTCAGTTGTCAAAGATCCGCTCCGGTGCTGCGCTGAGTGACCGCGAGGCGGCGGTTCCGTTGCAGGCAGCCGCGGCCCGGTTCACAGCCGATGCGATTGGCGTCCTCTCAGCGCGGGGGCGTCGAAGATCCGCCCGGTTCCTCGGTCGAATGCTCCGGCGGGCCACCCCAGGGCAGTCCCGGCAAGGCAACGGGCGTGTCGGATTGCACGCCGATCCCTTGGTGGGCTGCGCTGGCCGGCGCGTCAGAGGCGTTCGGCGAGTAGCGCTGCGTCAATCGCACGTGTCACGGGACGGTCAGCTTATCCGGCGCGGTTAGGCGCTGGGGCCGACAGGTTCGCCAAGGCGTTCCGGGCACTGCGTGAGCACTTGATATA